>Ga0207709_10000013_pt1 | contig 531977 bp, 492 predicted proteins | sample KBSM34metaG_FD_184397 | JGI IMG/M metagenome (GOLD analysis project Ga0207709, IMG submission 184397) | Miscanthus rhizosphere microbial communities from Kellogg Biological Station, Michigan, USA - KBS M3-4 metaG (SPAdes) (version 2) | ecosystem: Host-associated > Plants > Roots > Rhizosphere...
TGAATTTGGAGCGGGAAACGAGACTCGAACTCGCGACCCCGACCTTGGCAAGGTCGTGCTCTACCAACTGAGCTATTCCCGCAAATGGCGTCCCCTAGGGGACTCGAACCCCTGTTACCGCCGTGAAAGGGCGGTGTCCTAGGCCACTAGACGAAGGGGACACGCTACCCGGAACACATGGTGTGTGTTTCGGTGTCCAGATCCGCATCCGAAGACTTGGTTCTGGTTTCACTCAGCACCGCCCGAAAGCACTGCCGTTTAAAATTGGAGCGGGAAACGAGACTCGAACTCGCGACCCCGACCTTGGCAAGGTCGTGCTCTACCAACTGAGCTATTCCCGCATTGGCGTCCCCTAGGGGACTCGAACCCCTGTTACCGCCGTGAAAGGGCGGTGTCCTAGGCCACTAGACGAAGGGGACACACTACAACATTCACTCCCTGCCGCGTTTCGCTGTGAGCTTTACGCTGCAAGTGGCGCGCATTCTATGGATGGATTGGAAGGTCGTCAACCCCCTGATATAAATTTATTTAAATCAATGACTTCGAACCGCTTTGCAGGCCGAATCGGACTTTTCCGCTGCCCGACGATTGACGCCTATATTCCGACACTCGCCAAGGCGCTATAGTCCACGGCACAGGTGATGGCAATCTGCACCCCAAGGGCCAGCATTTATATAAGCAGGCCTGCGGCCGATACAGATGAAGCTTCGCTGATCCAACCCGTCGAGCGGCGCTAGGCTCCTATATGCCAAGCCACTACACTCGCACGTGAACCCTATAAAGAGGTCTTACCGGTGACACCACTCATGATCACCCTGCTAGTCATAGCCGGGATTGCAATCTTGATCGCCATTGGCTACATGAACCATGTGGTGGAAAACACCAAACTGGAGAAGGCCCGCACCAAGGTCGAACTCAACGACCGCCTGCGCCGTTGTGGCGAGCTGACCGAAACCTTCCCCGGCCAGTTCATGACCCCGGCCCTCAAGCTTTTGATGACCCGCCTGGAACTGAACGTCTGCCAGCGCCTGCTGAACCTGGAAAAAACCAGCGCTACCGTCAAGGCCCGCATCACCGAACTGAGCGCTCTGGTCGCCCAGGGCGAATCGATCCCGGTCAACAACCCGCCGGCGCCGATCCAGACCGAAGCCAAGGCCAAGGACGTCCGCTTCCTGCTCGAAGCCCTGCACGGCCAGATCACCCGCGCCGCCCAGGACGGTTTCCTGCCACCGAACGAAGCCAAGCACTGGATTCGCGAAGTCCGCCATATCCTGGTGCTGCTGCACATCGAGTTCTTCAACAACCTCGGCCAGCACGCCCTGCAACAAAACCAGCCAGGCCAGGCCCGCCTCGCCTTCGAACGCGGCGTGCAGTACCTGCGCAAACAGCAGGACCCGCAGATCTACGCCGAACAACTGCAATACCTAGAAAAACTGCTGGCCCGCGCCAACGCCCAGGTCATGGACAAGATCGCCCCCGTCGAAGGCGAAGAAAACCAACTGACTGCCGGTCTCAAGGATGTCGAGGCTGATGCGGACTGGAAGAAGAAAGTGATTTACGACTGAGTGCAAATGTTGAGAGAAGCCACCGAGAGGTGGCTTTTTTATTGGCCGCTGGAAAGATCAAAATCAAAAGCGCCCTCACCCTAACCCTCTCCCGGAGGGAGAGGGGACTGACCGAGGTGTTTGGGAGAGGTACGCCGACGTGAGATACCGAGTCGAACTCGGTTTTTGAAACGCATGCAACTTGACTCCTGCTTTGGCTTTGGCTTTGCCTTTCACCACTCAACACGATGAGCGTTAGCTCGAGTACCGCTTTTGACGTGCCGGCCCCTTCGGCAGGCTGAGTGGAGGGATTTATCCGGGGGTGGGAGCGCAGCGACCGTGCGGCGAAGCCGCATGCATCGAGAGGAGGTGCAGCGAAGCAAACCGTAGGCGATGCCCCCGGATGAATCCCGGAACGAAGGGACCCCGAGCCTCAGCGAGGGGCCGAACGCCGGGGCCCAGCCTTTTGGTTCCTTTTTGGCGTTTGAAAAAGGGACTCGCCGTAAGGGCGAAACCGCCAGCGGCAGCACCCAAAGAAACGGATATTCACACCAAACAACCAGCAACCTGGTCGGCCCAAAGGCCGCCAAGGTCAAATCCAAATCAAAGCCGAAAGTGCCCCACCATCCCCTTGAGCTCACTCCCCAACTGCGCCAGCTCAACACTCGAAGCCGCATTCCCGCGCATCGCAATCGACGACTGATCCGCACTCGCCCGAATACTGGTCACACTGCGATTGATCTCCTCGGCCACCGAACTCTGCTCCTCGGCCGCCGCCGCAATTTGCTGGTTCATCTGCTGAATCAACGAAACCGCCGCCGCAATACTCCCCAGCGCACTTTCGGTCTGCAGCGCATCGCTCACCGCCAGCTTCACCAGCTCGCCACTGCTCTGGATCTGCTGCACTGACGAATGGGCTGCCGAACGCAAGGCACTGACCAGCCGCTCAATCTCTTCGGTCGATTGCTGCGTACGCCGTGCCAGCGCCCGTACCTCGTCGGCAACCACCGCAAACCCCCTGCCCTGCTCGCCCGCCCGCGCCGCTTCAATCGCAGCGTTGAGTGCCAGCAGATTGGTCTGTTCGGCGACGCTCTTGATCACTTCGAGCACCGTGCCGATGTTCTGGATTTCCGCACTCAGGCTTTCGATGCTCGAGCTGGCCGACGTCGCCGAATCCGCCAACTGCTCGATCCGCGCCATGCTCTGACGCACCACCTGCTGACCGCTCTCGACCTTGCCGTCGGCGGTCTGCGCCGCAAGCGCCGCTTCCTCGGCATTGCGTGCCACGTCGTGGACGGTGGCGGTCATCTGGTTCATGGCCGTGGCGACCTGCTCGGTCTCCTCTTTCTGGCTGCTGACTTCGAGGTTGGTCTGCTCGGTCACAGCCGACAGCGATTGGGCCGAGCTGGCCAACTGCTCAATGCCCGCCTGCAACCCACTGACAATGCGGCTCAGGCCCGCGCCCATCTGCTGCATGGACAGCATCAATTGACCGATTTCGTCACGACGGGTGACTTCCACCGTCGCACTCAAGTCGCCGTCAGCAATCCGCTGAGCGACCCGCATCACGCTGCGCAACGGCGCGACGATCAGCCGGGTGATCAACCAGGCCGCAATCAGCCCGACCAGCAGCGCCAGCGCCGACGAGCCGATGATCAGCACCGAGTTCTTTTTCAACTCGGCCTGCATCGCGACATCTTGGGCGACATACGCCTGATCGACTCGCTCCACCACTTGCGCAGCACGCTGGTGCAATTGTTCGGACACGGTTTTTTCCTGGGCGAGCAGTCCGGTGTACTCGGCGAGCTTGTCATTGAAACCGGCGATGTGGCCTGACACCTCATTGAGGACCGTCAGATAGCCCTCATCCTTGACCGTGGATTTCAACTGTTCGGCTTGCGTCTGGGCCTGGGCGGCCTGTTCGATATTGCCCTTGGCGCTGTCGTCGCCCTTGCGGCTCTGATCCAGGCGCACCCGTGCTTCATTCATGGCCTGGAGCATCAGACGCGAAACCTGGCTGACCTGGCTGGCCTGCTCGATGAACTGCGCCCCATCCTTGCCTTCGCTGTCTTTCAGGGTATAGGCGCCATCATCGGCGAGCCCGGCCTGCAGGACGTCAAGGTTGTTGGCGACGCTGGAAACCGACCAACTGGCCATTTCCAGCGCCAGATCCTTGGCCTGGGTCAGCGAAACAAATTCATCGAACGCCTTGCGGTACGCGCCCAACGACTGCTGGACGTCGTTCATGCCCGATTCATTGCCCGGCGACAAAGCCTTGAGTTGGTCGGCCATGGCGATCAGGCCATCCACACCTTCATGCAGGGCATCGACCGTTTTCGGGTTGCCGTGCAGGGCGTAGTCCCGCTCCAGCAAGCGCACATTGAGCAGACCGCTATTGAGCGAGGACATCTGCTTGAGCCCGCCGAAGCGCTGGCTGATGGTTTGCAGGGACCAGACGCCAATGGCCGCCACCAGCGCGGTCAAAAGCAAAACCAGCACAAACCCGATACCCAGTTTTTTCGCCATACCGAGGTTGGCAAAACGTCCTTGCACGGCCGAAATCATTGCGCGTAGTCCTCTGCCAAAGTCTGTTGCCGAAGAGTCGCAATGGCCATGAACCAGCACAAGACTCTGGCGTCGGAATAATGGCAAAAAGCTAGGTTCGCGTCGTTTTCAGAACACTTGAGGTCGATCCACGACTGTACTGCGAAAGAACTGCCGTGCCCTCGGATCACAGGCATAGGCGATATTGATCCGCTGCCAGTCGCAGGCTTCGCCACCGGGCCTGAACGATGCTCCGCAGGACAATTGCACGCCAAAGTGCAAGGCCTGCCTGCGCAAGTGCTCTTCATTTGCCAACGGCGAACGGGCCCAGATGAACAGGCCGCCCGTCGGCTTGCCGAACACTTCCCAATCGGCATCCTCCAGCGCCTGAAGGGCTGCGGCACGATCGGTATTGAGCCGCTGACGCTGGCGCTGCACCAGCTTGCGATAGGCGCCACTGGCCAGCAGCGTTGCCAGTACTGCCTCGCTGAACCTTGAGGTGCCCATGCAACTGATCATCTTGACCCGTGCCAGTTGCTCGATCACCTCGAAACCGGCCAGCACGAAGCCTACCCGTAACGAGCTGCTGAGTGTCTTGGAAAAACTGCCGACATAGATCACCCGCCCTTCATCGTCCAGCGCCGCCAGTCGCGTGCCGCTGCCATTGTGCAGATCGGCAAAGACGTCATCTTCGATCAGCCGCAGGTCGTAGGTTTTGCTCAATTGCAGAATGCGACGCGCGACCGCCGGCGTCAGACAACTTCCAGTGGGATTGTGGTGATGACTGTTGATGAACATCGCCGCCGGCCGGAATTGCCGCAGCAGAATCTCGAGCGCTTCGATGTCCGGCCCGCCGGGTGTGCGGCTGACCTCCAGCATGCGCACGCCGTGCAGCCGCAGGAGATCGAACAGCGGTGCGTAACCCGGTGTCTCGACCACCACACAATCGCCGGCCCGAAACAGGGTCCGCACGATCAGGTCCAGCGCATGGCTGGCACCGGTCGTGGTCAGCACGCGATCGTCATCAGCCTTGATTTCCAGCAACCCGAGGCGTTTGACGATTTGTTCGCGCAACGCGGGCAGCCCCAGGGGCGTGTTGTAGTTGAACAGACTGAACATGTCGGCGCGGGCCACCTGACGGATCGCGTAGCTGAGATCGTCAGGTTCTCGCCAGCTCTGCGGCAAGACACCATCACCCAGTTTCAGGCCTGCACGCCATTGCGGATCCGTATCACAGCCGCGGTGTTCGCCCGCGAAAGCCGGACTGTCAAAGGCCTTGCAACACACTGGCAACGCGCTTGCGACCATGAAACCGGCACCCTGCCGTGAGGCGAGAACGCCCTGCGCTACCAGACGCTCGCAGGCTTCCACGACATTCGACTGGCTAAGCAGATTCGATCGCGCGATTTGCCGTACTGAAGGCAGGCGCGTCGTCGGCGGTACCTGACCCCGCACGATCCACTCGGTCAATCCATCAACAATCTGCTGTACGACCGGCACCATTGCCTGTCGGTCAATTCTCAATTCCATGAGTGGCCAAACTCCTGTCCGTTTTACTCGCGGCAGTAAATCACAGCCGCGTCGGTCAGGCTGTGCGACAACGCCGTCAAAAGCCACCGTTCTAACCATTTGAAACACAATGTTTATCAACCACATGGAGCCGGGCGCAGGCGAAAAAAAACCCGCGAGCGGGCGGGTCTTTTTCCTGCAACAACGGATGCCTTTTCAGAACGCGGTCACACCCCCGTCCACGGCCAGTGAATGGCCGGTGGTGAACGCTGCACCATCGCTGCACAGGTACAGCACGGCACTGGCGATTTCCTCGACCTTGCCGATACGGCCGACGGGGTGCATGGCGTTGGCGAATTCGCCTTTCTTCGGGTCGGCCTCATAGGCGCGACGGAACATGTCGGTATCGATCACCGCCGGGCAAACGGCGTTGACGCGGATTTTCTTCTTGGCGTATTCAATGGCGGCAGACTTGGTGAGACCGATCACCGCATGCTTGGAGGCGGCGTAGATGCTCATCTTCGGCGCAGCGCCCAGTCCCGCCACCGACGCGGTGTTGACGATCGCCCCGCCACCCTGGGCCAGCAGCAACGGCAACTGGTACTTCATGCACAGCCATACGCCTTTGACGTTGACGCCCATGATTGCGTCGAACTCATCCATAGAGCCCTCGGCCAGCTTGCCTTTCTCGATTTCGATGCCGGCGTTGTTGAAGGCATAGTCGAGACGGCCGTAGGTCTTGATCACCTCGTCCATCAGATTTTTCACTTCGCTCTCAACGGTGACATTACAACGCACGAAGGTCGCTTCCCCTCCGGCTGTACGAATCAGCGCCACGGTGCCCTCGCCCCCGGCCGCATCCAGATCGGCCACCACCACTTTCAGACCTTCGGCAGCGAATGCCTGGGCCGTCGCGCGGCCGATGCCGTTGGCCGCGCCGGTGACGACGGCGACCTGACCGGAAAACGTCATGCTCATTGTTATGTCCTCGAATGCGGGGGAATTGATGAAGGCAGCATAGCCACAGGGGCCTGAGTGACGTCAGCACTATCAAAAGGCCGGTTAGCCTTTCATGAATCGCAGTGATGAAACCCCGCCGGGGACTATCACCGTACTGGATCAACCTGCATTCGCCCCGTGAGCCAACCTTGCGGCATCGCCCATGAAGGTCTATCAACAAGGCTTCATTCAATTCGAGTGCCTGTCATGACCAACCAGACCAATCGCCAGTTCCTGCTCGCCAAACGCCCGGTGGGCGCCGCCACCCGCGAGACCTTCACCTATCAGGAAGTACCGGTCGGCGAACCGGCTGCGGGGCAGATTCTGGTCAAGAACGAATACCTGTCCCTCGACCCGGCCATGCGCGGCTGGATGAACGAAGGCAAATCCTACATCCCGCCGGTGGGTCTGGGCGAAGTCATGCGCGCGCTGGGCGTAGGCAAAGTCATCGCGTCGAACAACCCGGGGTTCGCGGTCGGGGACTACGTCAACGGTGCCCTGGGCGTGCAGGATTATTTCCTCGGTGAGCCAAGAGGTTTCTACAAGGTCGATCCGAAACTGGCACCGCTGCCGGTTTATCTGTCCGCACTGGGCATGACCGGCATGACCGCCTACTTCGCCCTGCTCGATGTCGGCGCACCGAAGGCCGGCGACACCGTGGTGCTGTCCGGCGCTGCGGGCGCGGTCGGCAGCATTGCCGGGCAGATTGCCAAGATCAAAGGTTGCCGGGTGATCGGCATCGCCGGCGGCGCGGACAAGTGCAAGTTCCTGATCGATGAACTGGGTTTTGACGGCGCCATCGACTACAAGAGCGAAGACGTACTCGCCGGACTCAAGCGCGAATGCCCGAAAGGCGTGGACGTGTATTTCGACAACGTCGGCGGCGACATCCTCGACGCCGTACTCAGCCGTATCAACCTGAAAGCACGCGTGGTGATCTGCGGCGCGATCAGCCAGTACAACAACAAGGAAGCGGTCAAAGGCCCGGCCAACTACCTGTCGCTGCTGGTCAACCGCGCGCGGATGGAAGGTTTCGTGGTGATGGATTACGCCGCGCAGTACGCCAGCGCCGCCCACGAAATGGCCGGGTGGATGGCCAAGGGTCAACTCAAGAGCAAGGAAGACATCGTCGAAGGCCTGGAAACCTTTCCGGAAACCCTGGGCAAACTGTTCAGCGGAGAGAACTTCGGCAAGCTGGTATTGAAAGTCTGAAAACAAGGAAGGGAGCCATCGGGCTCCCTTCCTTGATGCTTCAGCTGTTCGCTCAGGCCAGTTCGGCAACCACCGAGGCCAGCGCCTTGGCCGGATCCGCTGCCTGGCTGATCGGACGGCCGATCACCAGATAATCGGAACCGGCATCCAGCGCCTGACGCGGGGTCAGGATGCGACGCTGGTCGTCCTGGGCGCTGCCGGCCGGACGAATCCCCGGAGTCACCAGTTGCAGCGACGGGTGCGCGGTTTTCAGCGCGGTGGCTTCCAGCGCCGAGCACACCAGACCGTCCATCCCGGCCTTCTCGGCCAGTGCCGCCAGACGCAGCACCTGCTCCTGCGGCTCGATGTCCAGACCGATACCCGCCAGATCCTCACGCTCCATGCTGGTCAGCACGGTCACGCCGATCAGCAGGGGTTGCGGGCCGCTGCGCTTGTCCAGCTCTTCACGGCAGGCCGCCATCATGCGCAGGCCGCCGGAGCAGTGAACGTTGACCATCCACACCCCCATCTCGGCAGCGGCCTTGACCGCCATCGCGGTGGTGTTGGGAATGTCGTGGAATTTCAGGTCGAGAAACACTTCAAAACCCTTGTCACGCAGGGTGCCGACGATTTCCGAGGCACAGCTGGTGAACAGTTCCTTGCCCACTTTGACCCGGCACAGTTTCGGGTCCAACTGGTCGGCCAGCTTCAGTGCGGCGTCACGGGTGGGGAAATCCAGGGCGACGATGATAGGAGTCTGGCAGGCGGACATGGATGGGCTCTCAGGCAAGTCGAAATCGGCGCGCATTGTAGCGGAACCGGCGGCGGCGCGGCACCCGATGATCGGTAAATCGTCGCGCCGGACGTGATCAGCATAGCCTTGCCGGGTATTGTGTCGAAGCCGATACACAACCGACACGCCGACAACATGCGTCCGCGCTAGCCTCGCCAGCCGCAACATGTCCTTACAGCAGCCCTTCCCGCCTCACGGCCGGACGCCTATGCTGAAACCACAACCTCGCAGCCTATCTTTGTGGTTGGCGGCCTACTGGCAGATGAACAGCCTCATGCACAATTCCCAAGCCTCCGTGAATGAAGAGCAGAAAGACGACAAGCGCTGGAGCATCCGGGCCCTGATCGTCGACGATGACGTGCCGATCCGCGAACTGATGATCGACTACCTGGCGCGTTTCAACATTCACGCCAGCGGCGTCACCGACGGCGCAGCCATGCGCCAGGCGATGCAGGCCGAACATTTCGACGTGGTGGTACTCGACCTGATGCTGCCCGGCGAAGACGGCCTGTCGCTGTGCCGCTGGCTGCGCGCAGAGTCTGACATCCCGATCCTGATGCTCACTGCGCGCTGCGAACCGACCGACCGCATCATCGGCCTGGAACTCGGCGCCGATGACTATATGGCCAAACCGTTCGAACCCCGCGAGCTGGTGGCGCGGATCCAGACGATCCTGCGTCGGGTGCGCGACGACCGCACCGAACAGCGTGCGAACATTCGCTTCGACAACTGGCGCCTGAACAGCGTCCTGCGCCAGTTGATCGCCGACGATGGTCTGGTGGTGCCGCTGTCCAACGCCGAATTCCGCCTGCTCTGGGTGTTCATCGAACGTCCGCGCCGGGTGCTCAGCCGCGAACAACTGCTGGACGCCGCCCGTGGCCGTTCGATCGAAGCCTTCGACCGCAGCATCGACCTGCTGGTCTCGCGCCTGCGGCAAAAACTCGGCGACGACCCGAAAGCCCCCCAACTGATCAAGACCGTACGCGGTGAAGGTTACCTGTTCGACGCACGGGACATCGGCTGATGCGGGTGCGCTTCGACACGCTGTTCGGCCGCCTGTTTGGCATGCTGTTCGTGGCGATCGTCCTGGCGCACCTGTTGGCCTTCGCCTGGTTCCACCATTACGGCCCGCCTCCGCCCCCTCCGCCGCCGGAATTTTCCCAAGGCGTCGAAGGACAACGTCCGACACCAGATCCGCGCTTCGCCCATCGACCGCCGCGTCCCTGGTTCGGCGGGCCGCTGGTGCCACTGACCTTTCAGTTCATCTCACTGATGATCGCTGCGTGGTACGGCGCCAAACTCTTGAGCCGGCCGATCCAGCGTCTGAGCGACGCCGCCGAACGCCTCAGCGAAAACCTCGACAGCCCGCCGCTGGATGAATCAGGCCCGCGAGAAGCCCGACAGGCCGCTCACACCTTCAACCTGATGCAACAGCGGATTCGCGAACAGGTTCAGCAACGCGCACGAATGCTCGGCGCCGTCTCCCACGACCTGCGCACGCCACTGTCGCGGCTGAAACTGCGCCTGGAAAAGATCGACGACGACAAGCTCCAGGGCCAGATGCGTCAGGACCTGAACGACATGATCGGCATGCTCGACGCCACTCTCACCTACCTGCACGAACAGCGCACCAGCGAAGCGCTGCAGATGATGGACGTGCAGGCGCTGGTCGAATCACTGTGCGAAAACGCCCAGGATCAAGGCGCCGACGCACAGGTCAGCGGCCACTGCGCGCCCTTGCAGGTGCAGCCGATGGCACTGCGCTCGTGCATCAACAACCTGATGGACAACGCCCTGCGCTACGCCGGCCAAGCTCACATCGAACTGCAGGATCAGCGCGAACACCTGCTGATCCACGTCATCGACCACGGCCCGGGCATCGCTGCGGACAAGCGTGAAGCGGTGTTCGAACCGTTCTTCCGCCTGGAAGGCTCGCGCAACCGCAACTCCGGCGGCGTGGGCCTGGGCATGACCATCGCCCGGGAAGCCGCGCAACGCCAGGGCGGACAACTGAACCTCGAAGACACCCCCGGCGGCGGCCTCACCGCCGTAATTCGCCTGCCCCGCCACTGAAGCCGACTGTGTACCGCCCGGTACAAAATCCACATACCCACGACACCTCCCGCCTTGACGCTGCATAAGCCGGTACACAAACCGGTTTTCCAGCCCAAGGAGAGAGCCCGATGATCGGTAGCGTGAGCAACTACACGAGCTACACCAGCACCAGCAGCACCACCACGCAAAACGCCCGCAGCCAGCAACTGCAAAAAGAACTGTTCACCAAACTCGACAGCAACGGCGACGGCGCGGTGGATCAGGACGAACTGAGCAGCGCCCTGTCGCAAAAATCCAATGACGGTTTGCTGGTCAACCTGAGCAAACAATTCGGCGACCTGGACAGCGACAGCAACGGCAGCCTCAGCGCCGAAGAAATGGCCGCCATGGCCCCACCGCCACCACCCGACCACAACCAGGCCCCCAACACCGACCTGGCCGACGCCCTGATCAAAGCCCTGGACACCGACGGCGACGGCGCCATCAGCGGCGACGAACTGAGCAGCGCGTTGCAGGCCAGCGAAAGCACATCGTCCTCCAGCAGCGACACCAGCGCGGCGCTGCTCAAGGTACTGGATAGCGACAGCAGTGGTGGCGTGAGCAGTGACGAGTTGAAGGTGGCGTTACAGGCGGGGCGCCAGCGTCCGGGCGATGAACAGACTGCCAGTACCACTCAAACCACGACCGAAGCGTTGAACCGGATGATTACCAATCTGAGCAAGCAGTATTCGCTCGATAGTGCGGCGTCGGTGGGCAAGTATTTGAATGTGGCGACTTGAAGTAATGCGGTGAAGTGATCGCTGGGCGATCAGAGCTTGCCGGGTTAGTCGTTTGCCTTCGTTTTGCGGGGTGTCAATGAAAGCCACCCCTCACCCTAGCCCTCTCCCGGAGGGAGAGGGGACTGACCGAGGTGATTGTGGGAGGTACGCCGACGTGACATACCGAGGTGAACTCGGGTCTTTAAAAGCACACATCCCGCACCGGCCTCCTCTACCTCTACCTCTGCTTCTGCCTTGGCTTTCGCTTCCCACCACTCAACACGATGAGCGTTAGCTCAAGTACCGCTTTTGACGTACCGGCCCCGTTGAGAGGCTGAGTGGAGGGATTTATCCGGGGGTGGGCGCGAAGCGCCGTTTGGCGAAGCCAAACACATCGAGAGGAGGTGCAGCGAAGCAAACCGGAGGCGATGCCCCCGGATGAATCCCGGAGCGAAGGGACGCCGAGCCACAGCGAGGCGCCGAACGTTGGGGCCAAGCCTTTTGCTTCCTTTTTGGCGTCTGAAAAAGGGACTCGCCGTAAGGGCGAAACCGCCAGCCGCAACACCCGAAGAAACGGATATTCACCCAAAACAACCCAAAGCCTGGCCGGCCCAAAGGCCGCCAAGGCTACCTTCAACGCCGATCCTCAACCCGCCCCTGACTCTTGCTCCAATCCGTCAACAAACTATAAGCAACCGCCAAAAGCGTAGGCCCGATAAACAATCCGATAAACCCAAACGCAATCAACCCGCCAAACACCCCGAGCAACACAATCACCAGCGGCAGATTCCCGCCACGGCTGATCAGATACGGCTTGAGCACGTTATCCACGCCACTGATGATGAACGTCCCCCAGATTCCGAGAAATACCGCCATCCCGTACTCGCCCTTCCAGGCCAGCCAGGCCGTGGCCGGAATCCACACCAGCGGCGGCCCCATCGGAATCAGACTGAGCAGGAACGTCACGATCCCCAGCACTAAAGCCCCCGGCACCCCGGCAATCAAGAAACCGATCAGCGCCAGCACCGCTTGCGCCGCCGCCGTACCGATCACCCCGTTGACCACCCGCTGCACCGTACCGGCCACCAACTCGATGTAATACCCGGCACGATCACCGATCAAGCGCTCCAGCAGACCGTGCACGAACGCCGCCAGCCGCGGCCCGTCACGGTAGAAAAAGAACACGAAGACAATGCTCAGGGTCAGTTCGAGAATCCCGCCGCCGATCTGCGCACTGCGCGCCAGCAACCAGTTGCCGACCTGCCCCAGATAAGGCTTGAGCGATACCATCAGCGCCGCCCCCTGCTGATCGACGCTGTTCCAGAACCCGACCAGCCGCTCCCCCACCAGCGGAATCGTGCCGAGCCAGGCCGGCGCCTCCGGCAGGCCATCAACCTGCACATCCTTGATGAATACTGTGGCATCGCGCACGTGATCGGCCAGGTTGAACCCCAGCCATACCAGCGGTGCCGCCACCAGCAACATCCAGCCCAGGGTCAGGATGCCTGCCGCCAGTGATTCGCGGCCACCGAGCCAGCGCGTCAGCAGAAGCATCAACGGCCAACTGGCGAACGCCAGCACCGCGCCCCAGAACAGCGCCGACCAGAACGGCGCCATCACCCAGAAACTGGCACCGAACAACACCAGCAACAGGATCTGCACCAGCAGACGATCATTATTGGGCATGTGAAATCTCGAAAAAGTCAGTCAGGCAAAGAGTAGGCGAACACGCCGGGCGTGTCCGCCAGAGACACCTTATCGCAACAGATCGATGCGCAGGCCGGCACCTTCGACATTGCCGGTCTCCATGCGTGCCGCGCGCACACCCTGCGCGATCAGCGCCTGACGCCAGGCTTCGGCTTTGAGCCCGGAAACCGTCACCCGCAAAGTGGTGTCGAGGTTCAGGCCACGAGACAGCAGACGCAACCAGGTGTCATCCGGATCACCGGCCAGTTTCGGCAATTTCAGCTCACCGGTGTCTTTCAACTGGCGCAACAGGGTCGCGGATGTCGGCAGCAGCTCACCCAACGGCGTGGCGGCCTCGAATTGCTCGACGTGCAGATAGGCTTTGCGATTGCCGCGAGTGATGCTGTACAGCGCCACCAGCGTGTTGTCGCGAGGTGCCGCCAGCCTCAGCAGCAGATAGGCCTGCTGCTCGTCGGCGCCGTACAGCTTGGCATTGCCGAATACCTCGTTGGCCCACAGGCTGCTTTCGCCGCAATCCCTGGCCTGACACCAGAACAACAGTTCAGCGTCCTGTTTTTGCAGGGCCTCGCGGGCGACGGTGAAGGCTTCGTTGGCGGAGTGTTCGGGTGGCAGTTCGTAGGTGACCGAGGTGGTCTGCCCCCGGGCGCCGACCTGACCGTCGAAACGCAACTGGCCGCTGATCTTGCGGATCGAGCCCATCGGGTAGATCCGCTCCAGCGTCGCGGCCGGGCGATAGTCAACGATCTGCGCATCGGCCAGACGCGGCACGATCGGCAGATCCTGACTGCCCGGCAGGTCGGCAGCGAGCAACACGGGACTGAAACAGCACAGCGCCAGCAGACTGAAAGATCGCATGGACAGGCTCATCGGATCGGCATGGCCGGAGCGCCTTTCTGGCTATTCGGGTTCGCAGCGGTGTAGAAATCCATTGTGGTTGTCTCCCATTTCAACCCGCCCAGCCTCGACAGTTGCCCGGGGCAAGTCAAGGAATGGCGAAGAACCGATTGAAACAGTCTGCGACAAGGACCGCACCCGACTCGTCGTTCAGGTGCAAATGGTGCCCGCCGGGCAGCTGTTCCCGGCTAAAGGGTAGACGTTCCAGCAGCTCTGGATGCTTGGCCAGCATGCCGTCGGCCGCCACCACCAATTGTGCAGGACAGGCGATCCGCTGGATGAAGGCCATCGCCTGCTCCTGGGTCAGACGCAATGGCGATGGCAGGGTCAGCCGGTTGTCGGTGCGCCAGGTGTAACCGCCGGGCACTGGCATCAGGCCTCGTTGCGCCAGCAGTTCGGCGGCTTCACGGCTGACCGCCACCAGGCCTTTCATGCGCACTTCGATGGCCCGGTCGAGGGTGGCGTAGACCGGTTTGCGTTTTTCTCGCAAATCAAGCTGCGCCTGCAGGGCCATGCCCATGCGTTCGGCGGCGTTTTCGCCTTTATCCGTGGGAGGAATCACCCCGTCGATCAATGCCAGATGGGTGATGCGCTCCGGCAACGACCCCGCCAGCACCAATGAAACTATCGCCCCCAGCGAATGGCCGAGCAGGCCGAAGCGCTTCCAGCCCAATTGTTCGGCCACTTGCAGCACGTCATAGGCGTAGTCCCACAACGCGTAACCTGCGCCGACCGGACGATGCCCCGAATGACCGTGGCCGGCCATGTCCAGCGCAACAATGCGCAAGCCTTCAAGCCTGGGCGCAAGGCGGGCGAAGCTGTTGGCATTGTCCAGCCAGCCGTGCAGGGCGATCACCGGCAACCCGTCTTCCGGGCCGAAAATATGCGCCGCCAGTTCGATATGCGGCAGGCTCAGGCGCACTTCCTCGACCACAGGGCTCATGCACAATCCTTTTGCTGGCGGTTTTCCCAGCGACTGAACAGTTTTTTCAGCAGCTGCGCGGTGTCCTGCGGACGTTCAAGGGGAAACATGTGACCGCCCGGCACTGTGAGCGACTCGCCCTGAGGCAGACGGCCGACGAACCGGGTGTGATGGTTCATCACCACACGACTCTTGTGCCCGCGCACCACCGCCAGCGGCACCTTAAGCTGCCGGGTACGCCCGGGACTGGTGTGCGGCACGCCTCGATAGATGCTGATCTCGGTGGCCGGATCGAAGCGCAGGCGCAACTTGTCGCCGACCTTGTGCAAACCGTGTTGCAGGTAGGCGTCGAAGCACTCGGGATCGAAGCCGCGGAACAGGGTCTTGCCGGCAAAGTAGCTGCGGGCACTGTCAAGGTCGGCGAACTCTTCACGCCGCCCCAGCGTGCGACCGGCCGGGGTGAGTTTGTCGATGAAACCAAAGCGTTTGGCAGCGCGGATCACCCATTGATCGGTGCGGGTCAGCACTGGCGAATCAAGCATCACCACCCCGCGATACAGCTCCGGGCAACGCAGTGCGGCGTGCAGATGCAGCATCCCGCCGAAGGAATGGCCAACGCCCCACACCGGCTCCTCCTGCTGCTGCAGGTGATGAATCAGCTCGTCGACCAGGTGGTACCAGTTGTCACCCGCCGGGAAACGCGGATCGTGGGCATGTTGCTCCAGATGCGTCACCCGGAACTCGGGCGCCAGCGCCGAGAACAGCTTGCCGTAGGTGCCCGACGGGAAACCGTTGGCATGAGCGAAAAAGATCGGTTGCGACATACCGGTAAATCCATGAGCGGTAAACAGGCGTTGATTGTCCGCAAGACCGCGTTGCACAGCAATGACCGTAACTGCCAGGAATGATGACAGTCCGGTCAGGGCCATGACGGATCGGTCAGCGTGCGGGTGGCTGTTCGCCCAACGGCACCACCGCCATGGTCAGCCGCGACACGCAACTGGCCTTGCCTTCATCGCTGGTCAGGCGGATGTCCCAGACGTGAGTGGTGCGGCCGATGTGAATCGGCTTGGCCACCGCCGTCACCCGCCCACTGCGCAGGCCCCGCAGGTGGTTGGCGTTGATCTCCAGACCCACGCAATAGAACTTGCTGGCGTCGATGCACAGGTAACTGGCCATCGAACCGACCGTCTCGGCCAGCACCACCGAGGCGCCGCCATGCAGCAAGCCATAAGGCTGGTGGGTGCGATGGTCGATCACCATGCTGGCCGTCAGCGATTCTTCGTCGAAGGACTCGAAACGGATGTCCAGCACTTCGCCGATGGTGTTTTTCTGGATTGCGTTCAACTGCTCGATGTTCGGAGTGGTGCGCCACAAGGTCATCGCAGGCTTTCCTTTGTTGTTTTGATCGTCGCTCAATCCTGCCACAGCACCGCCTCGCTGCGCTCGCTCCATTCTTCGAAGCGCGCGCCATAGGTGTCTTCGATGACGTTGCGCTTGATTTTCAGGGTCGGCGTGAGGAAGCCGTTCTCCACCGCCCAACTGTCCTTGACCACCACCAGACGGCGCAGCCGCTCATGCTTGTCGAGCGCGGCGTTGACCTCCTCCAGCAGCTTTTCCAGGCTCGAATGCAGTTGCGGTCGCGCGTCTTCATGCCCGGCTGCCGAGATCACACACAGCCCCAGCGGTGCACTCAGACCATCGCCGACCACACAGACCTGCTCGATCCGGGTGTGTACGGCGAGGCGGTTTTCGATCGGCGCCGGGGCGACGTACTTGCCTTTGCTGGTCTTGAAGATTTCCTTGAGCCGCCCGGTCAGGCGCAAACGGCCTTCGGCGTCCTGCTCGCCCTTGTCACCCGTGCGCAGGAAACCGTCGGCGGTCAGGGTTTCGGCGGTTTTCTGCGGTTCCTTGAAATAGCCAAGCATATTGGCCTGGCTGCGCACCTGCACTTCGCCGGATTCGTCGATTCGCACGTCGACGTCAGGACATGGCCGGCCGATCCAGCCTTCCTTGTATTGCCCCGGCAGGCAGATATGCGAATAGCCGCAGCTCTCGGTCATGCCGTAGACCTCCAGCACGTCGAGCCCGAGTTTCTGATACCAGCGCAACAAGGTGAGCGGCACCGGCGCGGCACCGGACAACGCCACGCGCAAGGCATCCAGCCCCAATCCGACCAACACTTTGTGGCCGATCCGTTTGCCGATAAAGGGCAGACCCAGGAGGAAATCCAGACGTTTCGCCGGGATCTTGCTATAGACGCCCATCTGGAATTTGGTCCAGATCCGCGGCACGCCAAACATCGCCGTGGGCCGCGCGCGCTTCAGATCGGTGAGAAAGGTATCGAGGCTCTCGGCAAAGAACACCGTCTGCCCGGTATAGATCGACGCCAGTTCGACGAACATGCGCTCGGCGACATGACACAACGGCAGATAGGACAGCAGCCGGTCGTTTTCATTGAGGCCGAACAACTGCGTGCCGCGGGTGGTGGCGAAACCGAGATTGGCGAAGCTGTGCATCACGCCTTTAGGCAGGCCGGTGGTGCCGGAGGTGTAGATGATCGTCGCCAGTTGATCGGCGGCGGGACGTGGATCGTCCTGGATCGGGGAATAGCGTTGCAGGTCGCCCCAGTTGAAATCGAAGTCGCCCGGCGGGTGCAGCGGCAGGCTGATGGTCGGCAGATCAGCCGGAACACCGGTCGACATCCCCGGCCAGTCATCCAGTTTGCCGATAAACGCCAGTACGCTTTGCGAGTGAGTGAGTACCTGATTGACCGAGTCGGCCGTGAGATTGGGATAGAGCGGCACCGAAACATGCCCGGCCATCCAGATGGCCAGGTCGGCGATGATCCAGTGGGCGCAGTTTTTCGAGATCAGCGCGATGTGGCTGCCCTGTGGCAACTCCCGGGAGCGCAGCCAGTGTGCGGCACAACGGGCCTGATGACCGACGTCGGCCCAGGTCAGCGTCTCGACCTGCCCGCCGCCGACGGGTTGCACCAGAAAGCGTTGGCGCGGGTGCCGGGCCTCGCGTTCGTAGAACACGTCCAGCGGCAATCGAAAAGCAGCAGACATGCGACTCGCTCCTTTCTTTTTGGGATGGAGCAAGCGTAGTCAACCAAGCAAGTGCTTGGTTGACAATTTCATACAAAAAATTTCACGGATGCTTGAGGCTGTTGAGCGTCATCGACCCGATCAGTAACTCACTGTGTTCGAGCTCGGCGAGCCCGGCGGTGCTGACCTTTTCCGGCGGATAGCCGGCACCGTGTTGCAGGTAGCTGAGCAGATGCCCGACCAGCGGATTGTGGCTGACCAGCAGCACATTGCTTACCGACACCAGTTGCTCGGCGACACGGTCCGGATCGACTTCCGGTGTCAGCCATTCGACCGTGCGGATCTCCGGTTCGAAGCCCAGCGCCTCGCGCACCAGCTGTGCGGTCTGCTGCGCCCGCAAGTACGGGCTGGCGTAGATCGCCGTCAGTGGCTGGCCCATCAACCGGGCGGCGCTGCTGAGCACTTCCTTGCGGCCGCGAGCGGTCAGCTCCCGCTCCGAATCGGGGCGTGAGCCATAGGGCTCGGCCTCGCCGTGACGCAATACCCAGAGTTTCATAGCTTGGGTTCCTCATCGCGGGCCGGATGCGGTGCTGGCGCGACAACGTGTGGCGCTTCACCTTCCGGGGTACGCGGCGCCGGCCAGTCGGCGAACGGCCAAGGCTTCTGGTCGCTGTGGAAACTGCCGAACCGGCCGATCTGGGCCAGGAACTGGCTCAGGCTGTCGCCGAAATTCATCAGACCGGCGCTCGGGGCGCCATAGATCAAACGATAGATCAACTGCACCAGCACCACCGCGCCGAGGATGAACTGCGCCACCTGCCAGACCAGGATGTAGACAATCATCCACAACACCCGCAGGAGGATGGATTCATATTTGGCTTCGGTTTTCGGATCGTTCATGGCCTGTTCCCTGCTGAATCAGTTGAAACCACTGGTGGAAATAAAGTCGACATCGGTTTTCGGCTCGGCACGCATCAGCAGACCGATCACCTGCTCAAGCGTGCGCCCTTCGAACAGGATCGCATGCAGTCCGGCGACCAGCGGCATGTACACGCCAACCTCCTGAGCCTTGGCCTTGAGCACTTTCAGGGTGTTGACGCCTTCGGCCACTTCACCCAGGCGCGACACCGCTTCGTCGAGACTCAAGCCCTGACCGAGGGCGAAACCGACCTGGTAGTTGCGGCTCTTGGGCGACGAGCAGGTGACGATCAGATCGCCGACACCGGCCAGACCGAGGAACGTCATCGGGTTGGCACCCTGATTCACCGCAAACCGGGTCATCTCGGCCAGGGCGCGGGTGATCAGCATGCTCTTGGTGTTTTCGCCCATATTCAGTGCCACCGCCATGCCGGCGATGATCGCGTAAACGTTTTTCAGTGCGCCGCCCAGCTCCACGCCGAAGCGGTCGGCGCTGGCGTAAACGCGGAAGGTACGGCCATGCAGCGCGGCCTGCACGGCCTTGCAGAGTTCTTCGTCTTCGCTGGCAACCACCGTGGCGGTCAGCGCGTGCTCGGCGATTTCCCGTGCCAGGTTCGGCCCGGAAAGCACGCCGATGCGCGCCTGGGGGGCGATCTCTTCGAGAATCTGGCTCATCAGTTTGAAGGTGTGGGCTTCGATGCCCTTGGTCAGGCTGACCAACATCTTGCCGCTCAGGCGCTCGGCATGAGGCGCCAAAACCGTGCGCAGCGCGCTGGACGGCAACGCCACGAAACACAAATCGCAGGCATCGAGGGTTTCCTGCAGGTCGGTGACGGCAGTCACGCCCGGCAGAATCTTGATGCCCTTGAGATAACGCGGGTTCTCGCGATTGACCCGGATGGCCTCGGCCTGTTCGGGGTCACGCATCCACTGCCGGACTTGATGGCCGTTCTCGGCCAACAGATTGGCCACGGCGGTACCGAAACTTCCGCCTCCCAGGACCGCAATCGGGCGCTGTTCAGTCATATGTAATCCGTTAATCCATACCAGTGGCGATGCGGGCATTATACGGAGCGGCCCCTTCTCGGACAGCCCCGGCGTCAATTACCCGCACTTGTAGGAAGAAGACCAACAAAACCGAGGAAAATGCCCGCAACGTGACTGGAAAAGTCACTGTCCTCGGTTAACATGCGCGCCAATTCTTTGCTATCAAGGCTGCGTCGTGTTTTCTGGCATTCCCTCCCCGCGTTCGTCCCTGCTGCTAGCGCTGGTGTTCAGCCCGATGCTGCTGGCGGACGACCTGTTTGTCGACAGCGAGGCCTTGCCCCAGATCCTCACGGCCACGCGCCTGAAACAGTCGCCGGCGGAGGTCCCCGGCAGTATGACCGTGCTCGACAGCGAACTGATCAACGCCAGCGGCGCCCGGGACATCAGCGAACTGCTGCGCCTGGTGCCGGGGATGATGGTCGGCAACATCAGCGGCAATCAGGCGGTGGTGAACTATCACGGCACCAACGCCACCGAAGCGCGGCGCATGCAAGTGCTGATCGATGGCCGCTCGGTGTACCGCGCCGGCCTGGCCACGGTGGACTGGAGTGACATCCCGGTGGCCATGGAAGACATCGAGCGCATCGAAGTCTTTCGCGGCCCGAACACCGTCAGCTATGGCGCCAACGCGCTGATGGCGGTGGTCAACATCATCACCCGCAACCCGGCCGACAGCCACGGCACACGGCTGAAAATCACCCGTGGCCAGCGTGGCATCAACGATTTCTATGCCAGTCAGGGAACAGGCTGGAATGGCGGCGACCTGCGCCTGTCGCTGTCGGGTCAGGAGGACGACGGCTTCGACAGCGATCGCACCGGCGCCGATTACCGCGACAGCCGCCGTTTGAACCGCTTCAGCCTTGCAGTCAGCCAGACGCTGAGCGACAACCAGAGCGTGGACTGGCAGCTCAATGCCAAGGACGGGACCAACCAGCGGCCCTACACCTACCGCCCGGTGTTCTCCGGGATTACCGCTGCCGGAAACAATTCCGACGTGATCGCCAAGGACTACGCCGGCTCGGTGCGCTGGAACCTGGACATCAACCCCGATCACAGCCTTTATGTACAAGGCTCGGCGCAACACTGGGATCGTCAGCAGACCTGGCGCGCCTGCGACGCCGAGGTCTCGTTCAGCCCGCAACTGACGGAGCTGTGGCAACTCAACCCCAATTACACCGAGCAACTGGCGCGCAACATCACCCGCTTCACCGGACCCGGTGCTGCGCCCGGCACACCCGCGGAAATGGCCCTGGCCAATCAGGTGCTCGATCAATGGCGCAATGGCGCCAGCCGTACCCTGTGTGGCGACATTGACCAGAGCGCGCGGGAATCGCGCTATGACCTGGAATTACAGGACACTCTCAGCCTGTCCGACAGCCTGCGTCTGGTCAGCGGTTTGAACTATCGTTACGACCGGGCCGACTCCGAGACCTATTTCAACGGAACGCTGGACGACACCACATGGCGTGCATTCGGCCAACTGGAGTGGCGCGCCAGCGAACACTGGCTGTTACAGGGCGGCGCCATGTTTGAAAACACTCAACTGATCGGCAGCTCGCTGACGCCCAGGTTTGCCGTCAATTACCTGATCAACCCGCGACACAGCCTGCGCGCGGTGTACTCGGAAGCCATCCGTTCTCCGGACATGTTCGAAAACAACGTCAACTGGAGTTATCAGGTAACCAACCTGCGCCCCTCCGCCTATGGCCAGACATCGGCCCGCTACTTCGTCAAGACCCGGGGCCCCGGCGATCTGGACCAGGAACACATGCGCTCGCGAGAACTGGGCTACAACGGCTTTTTTCCGGAATGGGGCCTGGCGCTGGACGTGAAGCTGTTCTACGACGAAATCACCGGGATGATCAGTGAGCCGCTGCGCAACAATCAGTACATCGCCAGCAACGCCAACGACTCGCGCTTTCGCGGCACCGAAACCCAGGTTGACTGGCGCGTGAGTGCAGCCGATCGACTGCGCCTGACTTACGCCTACGTCGACGCCGAAGCAAGCAACCCGCTGGACCAGCAATTCACCGCGCGCAACAGCGGATCGGCCGGTTGGCTGCGCGATTGGGGCCACGGCTGGAACAGTGCCCTCTTCTATTACGGCGACAACGCACTCAATGGCTATCGCTTCGAGCGGGTCGACACGCGCATCGCCAAACGCATCCCGTTGGGCAAGGCCCAACTGCAACTGGCCGGGGTGCTGCAACAGCGTCTGGACAGTGAGCCGACCACCTTCGTCGACAACAATTACGACGAACGCCGGGTGATGTATTTCAGCGCAGAGCTGGAGTTCTAGATGCGTTACGCCCTGTCACGGAAGATGCCAACGGCGGGCCAATGGCTGGCCGGGCTGTGTCTGTTCGTGACGGCCTGGCTGCACGGCGTGGCGGTGCAGGCGGCCGACATTCTGCTGACCGGCGCCGAGGAAAGCCCCGGCGTGCAGTCCTTCGTCCAGGCCCTGAGCGAACTGCGCCCCACCGACCGCGTGCATTTCCAGCCGCTGGCGAGCCTGCCGGCGCCGGGCAAGTTGCCGTCCAGCCTGCGCCTGATTCTGCTCGACCTGCCGAGCCTCGACTGGCGCATGCAGGAAAGCCAGGGCCCGACGACTCTGGTTCTGCGCATCAGCCGATTGCAGGCCCGGCAACGCTTTGGCGCCGCGCAACCGCCGCACTTGAGCCTGCTGTGGAGCGATCCGCCGCTGAGTCGCCAGTTGCAGTTGATCCGACGGATCCTGCCTCAGGCCCGGCGTGTCGGTGTGCTGTTCGATCAGCACAGCGAGTTCCTGCTCAAGGAGCTGCTCGCCGCTGCGCAACCACTGAACCTGCACGTGGTCCCGCAACGCTGGGACAACACCCACGACAACCGTCCCTTGCAGACCGTGCTGAAAAACAGTGATGTGCTGCTGGGCCTGGACGACCCTGACCTGTACAACCCGAAAACAGCAAAGAACCTGCTGCTGAGCAGCTATTCACGGCAACTGGCGCTGGTCGGCCCCAACGTCTCGTTCGTGCGCGCCGGCAGCCTCGCCAGTACCTACAGCGATCAGAGCGATTGGCTGGCAGTACTCGACGAACTGCTCGACCGCCCACCGACCGCCTGGCCGCGATCGCTCTACCCCGGGCGCTTCAAAGTCTCAAGCAATGCGCAGGTGGCTCGTTCATTAGGGATAGAGCCGATAAATGAAGCGTCTGTCGCCGCAGAGCTGGCCGAAGGAGAGCGCCGCCCATGATTTTCCGCCGTTGGGACATCAATACCCGCACCCAGTTGATCAGCCTGGGCCCTGCGCTATTGCTGACCTTGCTACTGATCAGCTTTTTCACCTTCGTGCGCATCCAGGATTTGCGCCAGGAGCTGAACCACACTGGCCAACTGATCGCCAACCAGCTCGCGCCCGCTACCGAGTACGGGGTGATTTCCGGCAACAACGAAGTATTGGAAAGCCTGCTCAAAGCCACACTGGCCACGCCCAATGTGCGGTTCCTCGAAATCCAGGACAGCGCCAACCGGATTCTGGCGTATGTCGAACAACCGTCGGACACCCACAAGCGCCCGCATCAGGTCGAAGTGTTCCAGGCGCCGGTGCGGCTGCAACGGATTGCCTTGCACAATGATTTCTTTCAGGACGGCAAAAGCACCAACGGCGGTGCCGCCGAGGATTATCTGGGGCGGGTGATCGTCGGCCTGTCCAACGATGCGTTCAGTCAGCGCCAACAGGAGATCCTGCTCAAGGCCGGGATCCTGGCGCTGTTCGCCCTGCTCTTCACCTTTGTCCTCGCACGACGCCTGGCCGGCAGTCTGTCGCAGCCGATCCGCGATATCGGCGATGCGGTCAAGGCGATTCAGGACGGCGACTACAAGACCCCGTTGCCGATTGTCGATGACACCGAATTGGGGGCCTTGTCGCAGCACATCAACAATCTGGCCCAGGCGCTGGAACAGGCCAGTCGTGAACAGCATCAAGCCATGGCGCAACTGATCCAGACCCGCGAAGAGGCGGAGAAGGCCAACAACGCCAAATCGGATTTCCTGGCAATGATGAGCCATGAACTGCGCACCCCGATGAACGGTGTCCTGGGCATGCTGCAACTGCTCGAAACCACCGACATGACCGAGGAGCAGATCGAATACGCGGCGCTGGCTTCCGAGTCCACCGAGCATTTGCTCAAAGTGATCAACGACATTCTGGATTTCTCGCGTATCGAGCGTTCGGAGCTGGAGCTGGAACATATTCCGTTCAACCTCGCCGACCTGATCGGCGCCTGCGCTCAGTCTTTCCAGCACAGCGCGGCACAGCGTGGCCTGGCCCTGCAACTGCGGATTCCCGAAGACCTGCGCGGCTTGCAGGTGCAGGGCGACCCGACGCGGATCCGACAGATTCTGGTCAATCTGGTGGGCAACGCGTTGAAGTTCACCGAACAGGGTCGCGTCAGCATCGAGGCGCAGTGGCAGTCTCTGGATCACGAATTGCTGTGGTTCACCTGCTCGGTGCGCGACAGCGGCATCGGGATTTCTTCGCAAAGCCTGGAATTGATGTTCAACGCGTTCCAGCAGGCCGACAGCTCGATTTCGCGCCGTTATGGCGGCACCGGCCTGGGCCTGCCGATCGCCCGTACCCTGGCCGAACGCATGGGCGGCACCTTGCGCGCGCAAAGCGAAGAAGGTCGCGGCTCGGTGTTTACCCTGGAAATTCCGCTGGCTCTATATAAACAGGCCTTGCCGACACTGGCCGCGCCACGAGCGGCGAATGGCGACGGTCACGGCGAAGGTCGCAACGTGCTGTTGGTGGAAGACAACCCGGTCAACCAGACTGTGATCGAAGCCATGCTGCGCAGCCTGGGCTTTACTGTCAGCGTTGCCACCGATGGCATGCAGGCCGTGCACAGCGCCGGGGGCAATCGGTTCGAGGCGATCCTGATGGACTGCCGTTTGCCGATCATCGACGGTTACGAGGCGACCCGACAGATTCGTCGTCTGCCCGGCTGCGGCCAGGTTCCGATCATCGCCCTGACCGCCAACGCCTTGCAGGGCGACCGGGAAAACTGCCTGTCGGCAGGCATGAACGATTATCTGGCCAAGCCGTTCAAACGTAACGACCTGCAGCAGATTCTGCAGCGCTGGGTGCAGTAGGAAGGCCCTTTCGAGCATCTGCGACTGGCGTGAAAAGCGAAAGTGCGGCAGTCTTAGGCACCCAATCGGGCCTCAAAAGGGGCTTGAATAAAAATTTCAGTGCACAAGTGTACATTCATGTCCTTGGTGCTGTGACTTTCACCACAACGCAATAGTCTATGAGTAGGCTGCCGGTTCGAGGCATGAACGCGTCGATCGGTCGGGAAGATTTGCCCCACCTGCCGCATGGGATTATTGAGGAGCTCGCATGACCAAACAAAACGCCTTTACTCGGGAAGACCTGCTGCGCTGCAGTCGCGGTGAGCTGTTCGGCCCAGGTAACGCGCAACTGCCCGCCCCGAACATGCTGATGGTGGATCGCATCACCCTGATCAGCGAAGAAGGCGGCAAGTACGGCAAAGGTGAATTGGTCGCCGAGCTGGATATCAACCCTGACCTGTGGTTCTTCGCCTGTCACTTCGAAGGCGATCCGGTGATGCCGGGCTGCCTGGGTCTGGATGCCATGTGGCAACTGGTCGGCTTCTTCCTGGGCTGGCAAGGCCTGCCGGGCCGTGGCCGTGCGCTGGGTTCGGGCGAAGTGAAATTCTTCGGCCAGGTCCTGCCGACCGCCAAGAAAGTCACCTACAACATTCATATCAAACGCGTCCTCAAGGGCAAGCTGAACCTGGCCATCGCCGACGGTTCGGTGACTGTCGACGGTCGCGAAATCTACACCGCCGAAGGCCTCCGGGTCGGCGTGTTCACCTCCACTGACAACTTCTAAGGGTTATCCGCATGCGCCGCGTCGTTATCACTGGTCTGGGCATTGTTTCTTGCCTGGGCAATGACAAAGAGACCGTCTCCGCTAACCTGCGTGCAAGCCGCCCTGGCATCCGGTTCAACCCGGAATATGCCGAAATGGGTCTGCGTAGCCAGGTTTCCGGCTCCATCGACCTCAACCTTGAAGAACTGATCGATCGCAAGATCTATCGTTTCGTCGGCCACGCAGCGGCTTACGCCTACCTGGCCATGAAAGACGCCATCGCCGACTCCGGTCTGACCGAAGAGCAGGTGTCCAACCCGCGTACCGGCCTGATCGCAGGTTCCGGTGGTGCGTCGACCCTGAACCAGATGGAAGCGCTGGATATCCTGCGCGAGAAAGGCGTCAAGCGCGTCGGCCCATACCGTGTAACGCGGACCATGAGCAGCACCGTTTCGGCCTGCCTGGCCACTCCGTTCAAGATCAAGGGCCTGAACTACTCCATCGCTTCTGCCTGCGCCACCAGTGCTCACTGCATCGGTACCGCCATGGAACAGATCCAGATGGGCAAGCAGGACATCGTCTTCGCCGGTGGCGGTGAAGAAGAACACTGGAGCCAGTCGTTCCTGTTCGACGCAATGGGCGCCTTGTCCAGCAAGCGCAACGACACCCCGGAAAAAGCCTCCCGTGCCTACGATGCCGACCGTGACGGTTTCGTCATCGCAGGCGGTGGCGGCATGGTCGTGGTCGAGGAGCTTGAGCACGCTCTGGCCCGTGGCGCGAAGATCTACGCGGAAATCGTTGGCTACGGCGCGACCTCCGACGGCTACGACATGGTGGCCCCAAGCGGCGAAGGCGCCATCCGCTGCATGCAGATGGCAATGTCCACCGTCGACACCCCGATCGACTACCTGAACACCCACGGCACTTCGACTCCGGTCGGCGACGTCGCGGAAATGAAAGGTGTGCGTGAAGTGTTCGGCGACAAGGCGCCGGCCATCAGCTCCACCAAGAGCCTGTCGGGTCACTCCCTGGGCGCTGCCGGCGTTCACGAAGCGATCTACTGCATGCTGATGATGGAAGGCAACTTCATTGCCGGTTCCGCCAACATCGACGAACTGGACCCTGAAGTGGCCGATCTGCCGGTGCTGACCAAGACCCGCGAAAACGCCACCATCAACACCGTGATGAGCAACAGCTTCGGCTTCGGTGGCACCAACGCCACCCTCGTGCTGAAACGCTGGGAAGGCAAGTAATTCCCTTCCGTTGAGCCGCACATGAAAACGCCCCGACTGGTTCGGGGCGTTTTTTTTCGCCTGGAAAAAAGCACTTTTCAGCCGCGTCAAGATGAAACTTCTGTCATGCAACTTACCGCCCTGCGACCGAATGTCGCGTATTTGGCGGGCTCCAGGACTGTTGCAGATTTCGCAAGGATACGTTGCACAAATCAAGCGTTTACTTAGCAGGCTAACAAATTCTATAAAAGAGTCCTGCACACGCCTTGCTGCAGATAACAGAGATTGGAGCTAGCAGATGACTGTAAAAGTAACTGAACGCGACGATTCACACATGTCCCATGAAGGCGTAGCCGCCGGTGTACGGATCTGGGATGTGCATCAACAAGACTTGCTGGTCGGCATGTTCCACAACGAGACAGACGCCCACAACTACAAGGCCGAACTGGAACTGCAAGAGCGGCAGCGGGATCTGAAATCCGCTTGAACCGAAAACCACAGCATTGAAAACGACAAACCCCGCCATGAGCGGGGTTTGTCGTTTTCGGGTTTCAGGGCCGCTTCGCAGCTGGCCGCAAGCCGCTTACCACATCAGATCATCAGGGATCACATAGGCCGCGTACGGATCGTCCTCGGCATTGACCTCTTCGACCTTCTCGTTGAGCTGCACGATGCGCTGTGGATCGCGTTCCTGAATCTTCAGGGCCGCCTCACGAGGAATCACTTCGTAGCCGCCGGCATGGTGCACGATCGCCAGCGAGCCGCTGCTGAGCTTGTTGCGCATCAGCGTGTTGACGGAGATGCGCTTGACCTTCTTGTCGTCGACGAAGTTGTAGTAGTCCTCGGTGGTCAGCTTCGGCAGACGCGAGACTTCGATCAACTGCTTGACCTGGGCAGCGCGGGCCTTGGCTTCCGCCTTCTCCTGCTGCTGACGGTTCAGCTCCTGATCGCGCTTGACCTTCTCGGCCATGGCTTCCTGGGCGGCGCGCTGCTGGGAGTCATCCAGTTCGATCTGGCCTTTGTGGGCCAAGCGCTGTTGCTTCTGTTTGTCTTTGCTGACCTGCTTGGCCTGCTTTTGGTTGACCAGTCCTGCCTTGAGCAACTGGTCGCGAAGGGAAAGGCTCATTGATGCTTACTCACTTGGGCAACGGCTCAGCCGCAGCTGGGCAAATTCTTTTCCTGACGTTTGGCTTCGCCCCACAGGGCGTCCAACTCTTCGAGGGTGCAATCTTCCATGGGTCGGTGGGTGTCGCGCAATGCCTGTTCGATAAAACGGAAACGTCGTTCGAACTTGCCGTTGGCGCCACGCAATGCGGTTTCCGGATCGACCTTCAGATGCCGGGCCAGATTGACCACGGAAAACAGCAGATCGCCGATCTCGTCCGCCACCGCTTGCGGGTCATTCTCGGACATGGCTTCGAGCACTTCATCGAGCTCTTCGCGCACCTTGTCCAGCACCGGCAAAGCGTCCGGCCAGTCGAAACCGACCTGCCCCGCGCGCTTCTGCAACTTGGCCGAGCGGGACAGTGCCGGCAAAGCGGCCGGCACATCGTCGAGCAGTGACAGTTGCTGCGGCTCGGCGGATTTCTCGGCGCGTTCTTCGGCCTTGATCTCCTCCCAGCGCTGCTTGACCTGCTCTTCGTTCAGACGCGGCACGTCCAGCGGCGCATACAGATCGCCAGTGGGAAACACGTGCGGATGGCGACGGATCAGCTTGCGGGTGATGCTGTCGACCACTCCGGCGAATTCGAACCGTCCCTCCTCCCGCGCCAGCTGACTGTAATACACCACCTGAAACAGCAGATCGCCCAACTCGCCCTGCAAGTGGTCGAAATCGCCGCGCTCGATGGCATCGGCGACTTCGTAGGCCTCTTCAAGGGTGTGCGGGACGATGGTCGCGTAAGTCTGCTTGATGTCCCATGGGCAGCCGAACTGCGGGTCGCGCAGACGGTTCATCAGGTGCAGCAGGTCTTCAAGGCTGTAGGTCGGTTTCATGGAGTCCGGTTACGCCGTGTCTCGATGATGTTCGGCAACTGGGAAATCCGCCCCAGCAACCGGCCCAGCGCGTCCAGCCCCGGAATCTCGATGGTCAGGGACATCAGCGCCGTGTTGTCCTCCTTGTTCGAGCGGGTGTTGACCGCCAGCACGTTGATCCGCTCGTTGAGCAGCACCTGCGAGACATCACGCAGCAGACCGGAACGGTCATAGGCGCGAATGACGATGTCCACCGGATAGGTGAGCACCGGCACCGGCCCCCAGCTGACCTGGATGATTCGCTCCGGCTCGCGCCCGGCCAGTTGCAGCACCGAGGCGCAGTCCTGACGGTGAATGCTCACGCCGCGGCCCTGGGTGATGTAACCGACAATCGCGTCGCCCGGCAACGGCTGGCAGCAGCCGGCCATCTGGGTCATCAGGTTGCCGACGCCCTGGATCTGGATGTCGCCGCGCTTGCCTGGCTTGTAGCCGGTGGCCTTGCGTGGAATCAGTTCCAGCTGTTCGTTGCCGCGCTCCGGCTCGACCAGTTGCTGGGCCAGATTGACCAGTTGCGCCAGACGCAGGTCGCCGGCCCCGAGGGCGGCGAACATGTCTTCGGCGGTTTTCATGTTGGCCTTGTCGGCCAGCTTGTCGAAATCCACCGCCGGCAGACCGAGGCGATTGAGCTCGCGCTCGATCAGGGTCTTGCCTGCCGCGACGTTCTGGTCGCGAGCCTGCAGCTTGAACCAGTGAACGATCTTCGCCCGCGCCCGGGACGTGGTGACGTACCCCAGGTTCGGGTTCAGCCAGTCACGGCTCGGCGTACCGTGCTTGCTGGTGATGATCTCGACCTGCTCGCCGGTCTGCAGGCTGTAGTTGAGCGGCACGATGCGCCCGTTGATCTTCGCGCCGCGGCAGTTGTGACCGATTTCGGTGTGCACGCGGTAGGCGAAGTCCAGCGGCGTCGCGCCTTTCGGCAAGTCGATGGCGTGACCGTCCGGGGTGAAGATGTAGACCCGGTCCGGTTCGATGTCGACCCGCAGCTGTTCGGCGAGACCACCGATGTCGCCCAGCTCTTCGTGCCACTCGAGCACCTGACGCAGCCAGGAGATTTTCTCTTCGTAGTGATTCGAGCCGGATTTGACGTCGGTGCCCTTGTAGCGCCAGTGCGCGCAGACGCCGAGTTCGGCCTCTTCGTGCATCGAATGCGTACGGATCTGGACTTCCAGCACCTTGCCTTCGGGGCCGATCACCGCCGTGTGCAACGAGCGGTAGCCGTTCTCTTTCGGGTTGGCGATGTAGTCGTCGAACTCTTTCGGAATGTGCCGCCACAGGGTGTGGACGATACCGAGCGCGGTGTAGCAGTCGCGCATTTCCGGCACCAGCACGCGCACCGCACGCACGTCGTAGATCTGGCTGAACTCCAGCCCCTTGCGCTGCATCTTGCGCCAGATCGAATAGATGTGTTTGGCCCGGCCGCTGATGTCGGCGTCGACGCCGGTGGCCTGCAATTCGTTCTTGAGCTGGGTCATCACGTCGGCGATGAAACGCTCACGGTCGAGCCGCCGCTCGTGCAGCAGCTTGGCGATCTGTTTGTATTGATCGGGCTCAAGGTAACGGAAGGACAGGTCCTCCAGTTCCCATTTGATATGGCCGATGCCGAGACGGTGGGCCAGTGGCGCATAGATGTCGAAGACCTCCCGGGCGACCCGGTTGCGCTTTTCGTCATCGGCGGTCTTCACCGCACGGATCGCACAGGTACGTTCGGCAAGCTTGATCAGCGCGACGCGCACGTCGTCGACCATCGCCACCAGCATCTTGCGCAGGTTTTCCACCTGCCCCTGAGTGCCCATCACCATCGACTGGCGCGGGCTGAGACTGGCGCTGATGGCGGCCATGCGCTGCACGCCGTCAATCAGCTTGGCGACCACCGGCCCGAAGCGCTGGCTGACCGCCGCCAGTTCGATCTGACCTTCGCGTACGCCACGGTAAAGCACCGCCGCGACCAGCGAATCCTGATCGAGCTTGAGGTCGGCGAGAATCTCTGCGATCTCGAGGCCGGTGCTGAAACTGCCGCTGCCTTCGGACCAGAGATTCTTCGCCGCGTTGGACTGTTGCTCGGCCTGGCGAGCGTACTCGCAGGCCTCCTTCAAGGCTTCGCGATCCAGTGCCAGATCGACACTGACCGCATGATCGAGCCAAGCCTCGAGATTGATACTGCCGTCGGTGTTGATCGGCTGGTGTGCTCTCACCTGTACCATCTTGCTTTACCTTCCCTACGACGCAGACTCAATGCGTCAAATCACTGACCTTGATTGCCCGTTCGCACTCGTGGGGCTAAGACAAGTGCTGCACGGGCCGATCAGTCGGATCAGACGAGCCATCCTGGCTCGCTTCAAATAACGCCATGGCCTCGACATGTGCCGTCTGAGGAAACATATCGAGAATCCCGGCACGTTTTAACCGGTAGCCCTGCTTGATCAATTCGACCGTATCGCGCGCCAGAGTTGCAGGGTTGCACGACACATACACCAACCGCTCGGCACCCAGTGTCGCTAGCTTGCGCACCACCTCGAAAGCACCGTCACGCGGTGGGTCCAAGAGTACCGCAGAAAAGCCGTTTCCGATCCACTCGGCATCGGTCAAAGGCTGGGATAAATCGGCTTGAAAAAACTTTGTGTTATGCAAATTGTTACTAGCGGCATTGGCTGCGGCGCGATCGACCATCGTCTGCACGCCCTCGACCGCCACCACTTCGCGCACGATTTTGGCCAGCGGCAGGGCAAAGTTGCCCAGACCACAGAACAGATCGAGCACGCGCTCATCGGCGGTTGGTTTCAGCCACTGCAGCGCCTGGGCAACCATGCCTTCGTTGACGCCGGCATTGACCTGGATGAAATCCCCCGGTCGCCAGGCCAACTCGAGATCCCACGGCTCCAGGCGATAGCCCAGCGACTGCGTGGCGTCGACCGGCTGCGGTTCACCTTCGCCGTGCAGCCACAACTGCGCTTCATGGAACACGCAGAAATCCTTGAGGATCGTCAGGTCGGCCTCGGACAACGGCGCCATGTGACGCAGCAGAACGGCCAAGGACGAGCCACTGAACAATTCCACATGCCCCAGCGCCTGCGGTTTGCTCAGGCGACGGAGCATCTCCGGCAAGCGGGTCATGATCGGTTGCAAGGGCTGTACCAGCACCGGGCATTCGTTGATCGCGACGATGTCCTGGCTGCCGGCGGCACGGAAACCCACTTCGAGCTTCCTGGCTTTGCTGTCCCAGCGCACGGCGATCCGGGCGCGACGACGGTAGCCGAATTCCGGACCGGTCAAGGGTGCGGCCCATTCCTCGGGTTCAACACCGGCGACTCGCGACAACTGCTCGGCGAGCATGCGCTGTTTCAGGGCAAGCTGTTCGTTGTGGGGCAGATGCTGAACACTGCAACCGCCACAGCGGCCGGCGTGCTGGCACGGTGCGGGACGACGCAATTCACTGGCGCTGAACACGCGTTCGGTACGCGCCTCGACCACTTTGCCGTGGGCGCCGAGCACCCGCGCTTCGACCTCTTCGCCGGCGAGAGCGCCGAGGACGAACCAGGTTTTGCCTTCAAAAAACGCGATGCCGCGACCGTCATTGGCCAGGCGCTCGATGCTCAGGCGCTGCTTTTTGCCGGTCGGGATTTGCGGGGCCTTGCTGCCGCCGGTGGGCTGGAAGCGCAGGCCTCTCTCATGCTTGGCCATCAGTTGGGCGCGTCGAAAATGCCGGTCGACAGGTAACGGTCGCCACGGTCGCAAATGATCGCGACGATCACCGCGTTTTCAACTTCTTTGGACAGGCGCAGCATTGCTGCCACTGCACCGCCCGAGGACACGCCACAAAAGATGCCTTCTTCGCGGGCCAGACGCCGGGTGACGTCCTCGGCTTCGCTTTGCGCCATGTCGACGATGCGGTCGACGCGGTCGGCCTGATAGATCTTCGGCAGGTATTCCTGCGGCCAGCGGCGAATGCCGGGAATGGCCGAGCCTTCCATCGGTTGCAGGCCGATGATCTGTACGTTGTCGTTCTGCTCTTTCAGGTAGCGCGACACGCCCATGATGGTCCCGGTGGTCCCCATGGAGCTGACGAAATGGGTGATGGAGCCCTGGGTCTGACGCCAGATTTCCGGGCCGGTGGTGGTGTAGTGCGCTTCGGGGTTGTCCCCGTTGGCGAACTGATCCAGCACCTTGCCACGGCCTTCGGCTTCCATTCGCTGAGCCAGATCGCGAGCACCTTCCATGCCCTCTTCCTGGCTGACCAGAATCAGCTGCGCGCCATAAGCGGTCATTGCCGCCTTGCGCTCGGCGCTGGAGTTGTCCGGCATGATCAGGATCATCTTGTAGCCCTTGATCGCGGCAGCCATGGCCAGCGCGATCCCCGTATTGCCCGAGGTCGCTTCGATCAGCGTATCGCCGGCGTGGATCTGCCCGCGCAACTCGGCACGGGTGATCATCGACAGCGCCGGACGATCCTTCACCGAACCCGCAGGATTGTTCCCTTCGAGCTTGAGCAATAGGGTGTTGCTGGTGACACCGGGCAGGCGCTGCAAACGCACCAGCGGCGTGTTGCCGACGCAATCGGCGATGGTTGGGTACTGCAAGGTCATGGCGTTTTTCGCAATCCGGACAGCGGGGGCGCCTATCATACCGGCAAACCTGCGCAGGCCATATCACGCAAAGTGTGGTGCTTATGGTTTCTTGGAATAAGCAGTAAAAGTCGCGCCAGTGGTGCGACTGTTGTGCTGCTCACACAATCTGCGGGCGCCCCATGTCCACAGCGGGCACCGGCGTACCAGCAAACGCGTCGGGACCGACAGCACTGTCATCCGCCACCAAGCGCAGATTCAAGCGCAATCCCGAAGGGCCGTTCTCGGCCCAAAGAGTTCCGCCCTGGCGTTGCACCGCGTTCCTCGCGATGCTCAGCCCCAGACCAAATCCACCGTCCCCCGGCCGCGAGCCGTCGAGTCGGATGAACGGCGAGAAGATCCGCTCCAGATCCGCTTCCGCCACGCCGCCACCCTGGTCCTCCAGCCACAAGTGCCAGTGATCGCCGTCCCGTCGCCCGTCGAGCCGCACGATGCCGCCCGGTGGCGAATGACGAATGGCGTTTCGCAGGATGTTTTCCAGCGCCTGGGCCAGGGTGTTGAGATTGCCGCGCACCCAGCAGCAAGCTTCTACCCCACACTGCAACTGCCCCACCGGACAGCAGCTTTCGTAGCAGGCGTTTTCGGTGAGCATTTCCCACAGGGCCTGGATCTGGATCGCTTCATCCGGCAACGGTGCGCGTTCGGTGTCGAGCCAGGCCAGTTGCAGGGTGTCCTCCACCAGTCGCTGCATCACGTCAACTTCACGACCGATACGTTCGCGCAACGATTGCAACTGCTGCTCGCTTTCGCTGGCGACTCGCAACCGGCTCAGGGGTGTGCGCAGTTCGTGGGACAGGTCGCGCAACAGTTGCTGTTGCAGGGCCACGGTGGATTGCAGGCGTTCGGACATCGAGTCGAAAGCACGGGCCAGTTCGCCAAGCTCATCGGGGCGCTCGGTGATGCCGCTCGACAACCGCACATTCAGTTGATCGGCGCGCCACGCATTGGCCTGCTCACGCAGATTGTTCAGCGGCACCACCAGCAGGCGATACAGGCCGACGCACAGCAGCAGGGTGAACAGACCGGGAATCACACCGTTGGTGATGACCCGCCAGAACACCCGATATTTGCCCGGCAGAAATCGCTCCGGCAACTCGATGACCAGACTGCCGGCGGTCGGGTCAGTGGGAAATGGAACCCGCAGCCACGGCCGGCCCTTTTTGTGAATCGGCCACTCAAGGCCGCGCAGGAAGGTCAGGCGCTGAAGCTCTTGAGCGTTCAATGGCTGGCTGCCCAGCGACTGCAGATTGCCACCGATCACCCCGACCCAGCCGGCTTCGCGCAGCTCCATGCTTTGCAACCAGCTATCGATGCCATCGCGCTCGCCCTGCTGCCAGGCGCGCTCGGCTTCGGCGGCATAACGCGTCAGCGTGCCCCGCGCCTCGTCGGAGAGGAACTGGTTGCGCTCCTCCATATACCGGCCCCAGGACCAGCTCAGCCAGATCATCAGCAGACAGAACGCCACCAGCAGACACGCCAGTTTCCAGAACAGTGAATGCCGTCCCGGCAGGTCAGACACCTTCATCGACGGCGCTCAGCACGTAGCCCTTGCCCCACACCGTGCGCACTTCCCGTTCGGTGTAGCCGATCGATTTGAGTTTGCGCCGGATCTGGCTGATGTGCATGTCGAGGCTGCGGTCGTGAGCCGCGTAGCCACGCTGGAGAACGTGCTGATAAAGGAAAGCCTTGCTCAGCACCTCTTCATCATTGCGATTGAGGGTTTCCAGCAGACGGAATTCGCTGCGGGTCAGGCCGGCGGGCTGGTCGAGGTAGAAAACGTCGCACTGCTCGTCGTCGAAACGCAGCCCGCCGACCGGCACCACCGGGGCGACGGCCGCCGGACGACGGTCGAGGGCGACCCGGCGCAGGATCGCTTCGATCCGCACATGCAGCTCGGCCATGCTGAAGGGTTTGGGCAGGTAGTCGTCGGCACCGAGGCGAAATCCGCTGATGCGATCGGCCTCGGCCCCCAGCGCCGACATCAGCAGCACCGGCGTCGAATGGCTCTGGCGCAGTTGAGTCAGCACGTTCAGACCGTCGAGGCCCGGCAGCAGAATGTCCATCAACACCACATCGAACGGCTGGCGACGGGCGATGCTCAGGCCTTCGCTGCCGTTCTGGCACCAGGTGACCTGAAAACCGCTGCGTCCCAGTTGTTCGTGAACATAGGCACCGAGCACGGGATCGTCTTCGATGGAAAGAATGCGTGGCTGGCCAACAGAGACAGGAGTCATGACTATCTGCAAATAATTCTCAGTTGAGCGATTATTCAAGATTGCCCGCTGCCGGGCAACCCCAGGTTGACCCGTCGGACAAATGACCGATGTCAGGAAGGACGAACCACGACATCATTTTTCCCGGGAACGCCCGCAAGCAAATCGCTACACTGCGCCCATGTCGCGTGCTGGAAGCACGTGTGAGTCAACGATCGGCGGGATGCAGGAGAAAGGCGTGCTCAAGAAACTGGGGATCAAAGGTCGCGTATTGTTGCTGACCCTGTTGCCGACCAGCCTGATGGCACTGGTGCTGGGCGGCTATTTCACCTGGACGCAGCAATCGGACCTGCAGGCCCAACTCATGCAGCGCGGCGAAATGATCGCCGAACAACTGGCCCCATTGGTGGCGCGAGCCATGGGCCACGGCGATGCCGAGCTGCTCGAACGCATCGCCACCCAGTCGCTTGAACAACCGGATGTCCGTGCGGTGACCTTCCTCGGCCCGGACCGTTCGCCACTGGCCCACGCCGGCCCGACCATGCTCAATCAGGCGCCGAGCGGCGACAGCACGCATTTGCTGCGTCGCAGCGGCAACGATGCCACTCGCTATCTGCTGCCGGTATTCGGCAAGCACCGCAATCTGGCCGGCGAGATGATCCCTGACGAGTCCGAACGGTTGCTCGGCTGGGTCGAGCTGGAACTCTCGCACAACGGCATGTTGCTGCGCGGTTACCGCAGCCTGTTCGCCAGCCTGTTGCTGATTGCCGCAGGACTGGCCGGCGCCGCATTGCTGGCCCTGCGCATGGGGCGCACGATCAACCGCCCGATCAGCCAGATCAAACAAGCGGTCGCGCAGCTCAAGGACGGTCATCTGGAAACCCGCCTGCCACCCCTCGGCAGTCAGGAGCTGGATGAACTGGCGTCCGGCATCAACCGCATGGCCGGCACCCTGCAGAACGCCCGGGAAGAACTGCAGCACAGCGTCGACCAGGCCACCGAAGACGTGCGCCAGAACCTGGAGACCATCGAGATCCAGAACATCGAACTGGACCTGGCCCGCAAGGAAGCCCTGGAAGCGAGCCGGATCAAGTCCGAGTTCCTCGCCAACATGAGCCATGAGATCCGCACACCGCTCAACGGCATTCTCGGCTTCACCCACCTGCTGCAGAAAAGCGAGCTGACCCCGCGCCAGCTCGACTACCTGGGTACCATCGAAAAGTCCGCCGACAGCCTGCTGGGGATCATCAACGAAATCCTCGACTTCTCGAAGATCGAGGCCGGCAAACTGGTGCTTGATCACATCCCGTTCAATCTGCGCGACCTGTTGCAGGACACCCTGACCATCCTCGCCCCCGCTGCCCATGCCAAGCAGCTGGAACTGGTGAGTCTGGTGTACCGCGACACGCCGCTGTCGCTGGTCGGCGATCCGCTGCGACTCAAGCAGATCCTCACCAATCTGGTGAGCAACGCCATCAAGTTCACCCGCGAGGGCACCATCGTCGCCCGCGCCATGCTCGAAGAAGAACACGAAGACAGCGTGCAACTGCGCATCAGCATTCAGGACACCGGCATCGGTCTGTCGAACCAGGACGTGCGGGCGTTGTTCCAGGCGTTCAGCCAGGCCGACAATTCGCTGTCGCGCCAGCCTGGCGGCACCGGTCTGGGGCTGGTGATTTCCAAGCGCCTGATCGAACAGATGGGCGGCGAAATCGGCGTCGACAGCACCCCGGGCGAAGGCTCGGAATTCTGGATCAGCCTGAGCCTGCCCAAGACCCGCGACGATGCCGAAGACCTGCCCGTCGCACCATTGCTCGGGCGTCGGGTCGCGGTACTGGAAAACCACGAACTGGCGCGTCAGGCATTGCAGCATCAACTGGAAGACTGCGGTCTGGACGTCACCCCGTTCAATACCCTGGAAAGCCTGACCAATGGCATCACCGGCGCCCATCAGACCGATCAGGCCATCGACCTCGCGGTGCTCGGCATCACCAGCAACGACATGCCGCCGGAACGACTCAACCAGCACATCTGGGATCTCGAACACCTCGGTTGCCGGGTACTGGTGCTGTGCCCGACCACCGAACTGACGCTGTTCCATCTTTCGGTGCCCAACCCCCACAGCCAGCTCCAGTCCAAACCGGCCTGTACCCGCAAGTTGCGCCGGGCATTGTCGGACATGGTCAACCCGCGGCAAATACGCAGCGAGCCCGGTGAACCGCTGTCGAGCCGTGCACCGAAAGTGCTGTGTGTCGACGACAACCCGGCTAACCTGCTGCTGGTACAGACGCTGCTTGAAGACATGGGCGCCAAGGTGCTGGCCGTGGAAAGCGGGTATGCGGCGGTCAAGGCCGTACAGAACGAATCCTTCGACCTGGTGCTGATGGACGTGCAGATGCCTGGCATGGACGGACGTCAAAGCACCGAGACCATCCGCCAGTGGGAAAGCGAGCGCCATTGCACGCCGCTGCCGATCGTCGCCCTCACCGCCCACGCCATGGCCAACGAAAAACGTGCACTGCTGCAAAGCGGCATGGACGACTACCTGACCAAGCCGATCAGTGAGCGGCAACTGGCGCAAGTGGTGCTGAAGTGGACCGGCCTTGCGCTGCGCAATCAGGCACCGGACCGTGGTGGTGAAAACGCGACGGGGCATCAGGACCTGCCGGTACTCGATCATGAAGAAGGCTTGCGTCTGGCTGCCGGCAAGGCCGATCTGGCGGCGGACATGCTCGCGATGCTGCTGGCCTCGCTCGAGGCCGACCGCGAAGCCATTCGCACAGCCCGTGACAACCAGGACCAGAACGGTCTGCTCGAACGGGTCCATCGCTTGCACGGCGCGACCCGCTACTGTGGCGTTCCACAATTGCGCGCAGCCTGCCAGCGCAGCGAAACCCTGCTCAAACAGGAAGACCCCAAGGCTGCCACCGCCCTTGATGAACTGGAGCGGGCGATCAATCGTCTGGCGGCGCAGGCGAAGATCAGCGCCTGATCCACGGCAATGCCGACCCGTGCCGACACGGCTAAAGTGGTCGCGGGTGATTTGCGCCCGCGTCGATGCTTCAGGAGGATTGCATGCGCACGATCGTTTTCAGCAGCCAGACCTACGACCGCGACAGTTTCCTAGCAGCCGATTGCCCGGCCGGCATCGAACTGCATTTTCAGCCGGCCCGGCTCAGTCTCGACACGGCACCACTGGCCGAGCGGCACGAGGTGGTCTGCGCCTTCATCAATGACGACCTCAGCGCTCCCGTGCTGGAGCGCCTGGCGGCCGGCGGCACCCGACTGATCGCCCTGCGCTCGGCCGGTTACAACCATGTCGACCTGAACGCGGCCAAACGCCTGGGGCTGGTAGTCGTGCGTGTTCCGGCCTACTCGCCCCACGCGGTGGCCGAGCATGCCGTGGCATTGATTCTCGCGCTCAACAGGCGCCTGCACCGCGCCTACAACCGCACCCGCGAAGGCGATTTCAGCCTGCACGGCCTCACCGGTTTCGATCTGGTGGGCAAGACCGTCGGGATTGTCGGCACCGGCCAGATCGGCGCGACATTCGCCAAAATCATGCACGGTTTCGGCTGTGAGCTGCTGGCCTTCGATCCGTATCCGAACCCGGCGGTCGAAGCGCTGGGCGCACGCTACCTGAGCCTGGCGCAACTGCTCGAACAATCGCAGATCATCAGCCTGCACTGCCCGCTCAACGAACAGAGTAAACACCTGATCAATCGTGATTCGCTGGCGCACATGCGGCCGGGGGCGATGTTGATCAACACCGGCCGCGGCGGTCTGGTGGACACACCGGCACTGATCGATGCCCTGAAGGACGGTCAGCTGGGTTATCTGGGGCTCGATGTCTACGAAGAAGAGGCGCAGCTGTTTTTCGAAGACCGTTCCGACCTGCCGTTGCAGGACGATGTGCTGGCGCGATTACTGACCTTTCCCAACGTGATCGTCACGGCGCACCAGGCATTCCTGACCCGCGAGGCGCTGGGGGCGATTGCCGCGACCACCCTGCACAACATCGCGACCTGGGCGGCGGGATCACCGCAGAACCAGGTCCAAGGCTGAACGATCAGGCGTCAGGCAGGTGGCGACTCTGGAGAAATCGCCACACACAGAATCAACAGACCGAGCCAGCCGAAGCCGATCAGTCGCTGTTGGAAAGAGTGACCCCGGCGCAGCAGGAACCAGACAAAAACCATCGGCATCAGAAACGCCATGATCTTCAGCCAGCCTTCCACCGGGCGCACGCCCTGCTGATCCCACGCGGGCTCAACCGGCCGGGCCGCCTGCGCACGGCGCCTGCGGCCGGCGGCGGCCGGCAGCACTTTCGGTTCAGGCTGCGCGGCAGGCGTAGCGACGAAGGCTTCGGGGACAGCCTTGTTGCGGGGCAGACTGCCGAAGGAAATCGTCGATGCGGCGCTGGCCGGTCGTGCAGCCTGTGCCTGTCCCTCCGCTATCGGAGCCCCGCAATGAATGCACGTCCTGGCTTCGGAACTGATGCTCCGCTTGCATTCATAACATTCGATCAGCGCCATGTTCCGTTCCTTAGAGATGAAGGCGGCAGTTTGCCACGACTGTGCTGTCGATTTGAACCTGATCGAAGGTCGCACGCCCGCGTCATTCTGCAATCAAGCCCGTGCTAGCATGTCGCGCATATTTGGAGGACCCATGGTCGAACACGATTTCCGCTACACCCTGATGAACCCGCAACACACCCTCACCGAATGCCGCGCCCTCGTGCCGGGCCGTTATCAGGTCACTGGCAACGGTGGCTCGATCCGTATCGGTGACGTGCTGGTCGTGACCCTCAAGGGCAGCAAGGACTTGTCCATGCGCCTGACCGTCGACACCGTGCGTCACCTGATCAACCCGCCGGGACAATGGACCGCGATGACCACCGGCCCGGTGTTCGGCGAGCTGGCGATCCATACCTGGCAGGTCAACTGTGACAGTTGCGCCAAGGAACTGAGCTTCGAATTCGCAGTAGACGCCAAGCTCGGCAAACCGGCAGAGAAACCGGCCGCCACGGCACGCATCGCCGAATTGGGCTGGAAAGCCGTCGGTGACAAGCACCTGTGCCCGAACTGCCAGGAGCCTGCATGATGAAACACCTGGCCCTGACCGCCGCTGTCGGCGCCGGCCTGATGGGCTGCGCCGCGGAGCCTGTGCAACTGCAACAGGACCGCAGCTACATTCTGGAATGGATCGGTGAACGGCCGCTGATGGACTACAGCCACCTGACCGTGACCCTCGGCGATGATGGTCGGGCATACGGCAACGGTGGCTGCAACCACTGGTTTGCGCCCTACACCCTCGATGGCGACAAGCTCAGCTTCGGCAAGATCGGCAAGACCCGCAAACTGTGTGCTCCGGCGCTGATGGAGCAAGAGCAACGCTTCCTCCAGGCTCTGGAGAAAGTGGAGCGCTGGGACGTTTCGCCCATCGAGCAGATGCGTTTCTGGCCGGCTGAAGGCAAGCCGTTGCGCTGGTGGCTGGAAGAAGGCTGAGCCTGCTGCACTGAATGATCGTTCCCACGCTCTGCGTCACAGCGGACGCGGAGCGTCCGGGGCGGCGTTACCACGCGGAGCGAGGGAACGATCCCTCAGTTGGTCGCCTGCAACGCCTCAAGCTTCGCCATCACCCCCGCCGCCGTCTGCTCGCCCATCAGCTGTTCCCGCACCTTGCCCTTGTTGTCGATGATATAGGTCACCGGCAAGGCTTCACTGCGCGGCAGTTCGAACAGTTCCGCCGGATCCTGCGCCAGCACGGTGAACTTGATGCCCAGTTTTTCGCTGGCGCTCTTCAGCTCTTCACCCTGCACGTTGTCGAAATTGACCCCGAACACACCGATCTTCTTGCCCTTGAGCTCTTCGGCCAGATGATTGAGTTCCGGGATTTCCGTGCGGCACGGGCCGCACCATTCGGCCCAGTAATTGAGTACCACCCATTGCTTGTCCAGGCGCTCGGACGCGACTTTCTGCCCGTTCTGATCGATGCCGTAGTCGTTACCGCAGCCCCCCAGCATCAACGCCCCGATGATCGTCAATGCCGCTGCCAGTGCCCGTGTCATGTCGTGTTCCTTGTGAAAAATTGAATGCGCCTGCGACCCATCGCCTCCCAAGGTTCTGGATTGCGCGCTGCACAGTTAGAATAGCCGCCACTCTACGCAAGAAGCGACCCGCCCATGACCGATCTGACGCTTTATCACAACCCGCGCTGCTCGAAATCCCGCGGTGCGCTCGAACTGCTCGAAGCCCGTGGCCTGACGCCGAACGTGGTGCGCTACCTCGAAACCCCGCTGGACGCCGCGCAGATCAAGGCCTTGCTCGGCAAGCTGGGAATCAGCGCCCGGCAACTGCTGCGCACCGGCGAAGACGAATACAAGACCCTGAACCTGGCCGATGCCAGTCTCACGGAGAAACAATTGATTGAAGCGATCGCGGCGCATCCGAAATTGATGGAGCGACCGATTCTCGAAGCCGGCGACAAAGCCGTCATCGGCCGTCCACCGGAGCAGATCCTGGAGCTGCTGCCGTGAGTGCGCCGTACATTCTGGTTCTGTACTACAGCCGCAGCGGCTCGACCAACGAGATGGCCCGGCAGATTGCCCGCGGTGTCGAGCAAGCCGGCCTCGAAGCGCGTCTGCGCACCGTGCCGGCGATCTCCACCGAGTGCGAAGCCGTATCGCCGGACATTCCGGATGAAGGCGCGCTGTACGCCACGCTGGATGACCTGAAAAACTGCGCCGGCCTGGCCCTCGGCAGCCCGACCCGTTTCGGCAACATGGCCGCGCCGCTCAAGTATTTCCTCGACGGCACCAGCAACCTATGGCTGACCGGCGCGCTGGTCGGCAAACCGGCCGGGGTATTCACCTCCACCGCCAGCCTGCACGGCGGTCAGGAAACCACGCTGCTGTCGATGATGCTGCCGCTGTTGCACCACGGCATGCTGATCACCGGCCTGCCCTACAGCGAATCGGCGCTGCTGGAAACCCAGGGTGGCGGCACCCCTTACGGCGCCAGCCATCACGCCGGAGCCGACGGCAAAAGCGGTCTCGATCAGCACGAAGTGGCGCTGTGCCGCGCCCTCGGCGCACGTCTGGCCAAGACGGCCCAGAAGCTGGGGAACTGAGATGGCCAGAAAGCCGAAAGTCCTGCCCGCCGTCGAATGGCTGGAGCCACGGGTACGGGCGATGCGGGTGATCAGTCTGCTGTGCTTTTTCGGCCTGGCCGGATTGCTCGCCGCATATTACCTGGTGTTCGCCGACCTGCATGGCGCGCGGCCGTGGGTGATTCTGCTGATCGAACTGATCCCGTGGATTGTGCTCGCACCGGGCATGATCATGGGCAGCGCACGCGGGCATTCGTGGATGTGCTTTGTGGTGAATCTGTATTTCATCAAGGGCGCGCTGGCGGCGTATGACCCGAGCCGCCAGCTGTTTGGCGTGCTGGAGATGATCGCCAGTCTGGCGGTGTTCTGCTCGGCGCTGCTGTATGTGCGGTGGCGGTATCAGTTGAATCGCAAGCTGGCCGGCGAAGGCGAAGTTTCCGTCGCCTGACAGACCGCTATCGCCAGCAGGCTGGCTCCCACACTGGATTTGCGTCATTCACAAATCTTCTGTGGGAGCTAGCCTGCTAGCGATGCGGGCGACTCAGTCTCAATGGTTGACGGTATAGGCCAACATCATCGATATCTGGCTCATCGGCCGTCCACCGCTCTCTTCATGCCACTGGTTGAACGCATTCTGCACCGTCGCCAGATCCCGCAGACTGCTCGGCACCTTGTCGACAATCTTTTGCGCATTCAGCGCCGCAACCACGTCGTAGCTCGGCACAAACGTATCCTTGCCGACCATGCGCAAGAAGCGTGGCGCCGACAGCCCGCCCAATTGATGGCCGTGCTTTTTCAGGTACGTCCACAAACCGACGATGTCGGTCACCGGCCAGTCGGCCAGCAACGCGCCGAAGCTGCCCTTCTCTTTCTCGACGTCCAGAATGAACTGCGCATTGCGCGGCACGCTTTTGAGCTTGCCCAGGTGACGGATGATCCGCGCATCCTGCATCAACCGCTCAAGGTGTTCGGCGCTCATCAGCACGACCTTTTCCGGGTCGAACTTGAAGAACACTTCTTCAAAGGCTGGCCACTTGGCGTCCACCAGACTGTGCTTGAGGCCGGCGCGAAACACCCGCAGGGCCATGGTCGAGAGGTAACGGTCGTCGCTGATCTTGCGCAATTGCGCCGGGGTCTTGGGAACGGGCAGATGGGCTTCCAGTTCAGCCGCCGAACCGAAGCGGTTCAGACAGTATTCGTGCAGCCACTTGTAGTCGCGCATGCCCTCTCCTAAAAAATGAATTGAAAACGGCGCCCGCGAGCGCCGTTTCTTTCGAGCGATCAGATCGCTTACAGGTTCACCACGTTGACGAATCGCGAAGCCGCCGTCTCGTCGATCTTCAGGCTGGTGAAGTCAAACAGGTTACGGTCAGCCAGTTGCGACGGGATCACGTTCTGCAGGCTGCGGAAAATGCTCTCGGTACGGCCCGGGGTCTTGCGCTCCCAGTCCTGGAGCATTTCCTTGACCACCTGACGTTGCAGATTTTCCTGAGAACCGCAGAGGTTGCACGGAATGATCGGGAATTGCTTGAAGTCCGAATAGGCCTGAATGTCTTTCTCGTTGCAGTAGGCCAGTGGACGGATCACCACGTTGCGCCCGTCATCGGCGCGCAGCTTGGGCGGCATGGCCTTGAGGCTGCCGTTGAAGAACATGTTGAGGAAAAACGTCTCGACGATGTCGTCGCGGTGATGACCGAGAGCCATTTTGGTCGCACCGATTTCGTCGGCGAAGGTGTACAGCGTGCCGCGACGCAGCCGCGAGCACAGCGAGCAGGTGGTCTTGCCTTCCGGCACCAGCTCCTTGACCACCGAGTAGGTATCCTTCTCGACGATGTGGTACTCGATGCCCAGCTCTTTGAGGTAGGCCGGCAGCACGTGCTCGGGGAAACCCGGCTGCTTCTGGTCCATGTTCACGGCGACGATATCGAACTTGATCGGCGCAACCTTCTGCAGGTGCATCAGCACGTCGAGCATGGTGTAGCTGTCCTTGCCCCCGGACAGGCAGACCATGACCTTGTCGCCGTCTTCGATCATGTTGAAGTCGGCGACCGCTTCGCCGGCCAGGCGGCGCAGGCGCTTTTGCAGTTTGTTCTGGTTGACCGTAAGAGTGCCCATGACGCGAAATCCGTGAGGTGTGACGAAAGGCGGGCATTTTACGCAAAAACACCTGGCTTGTGGCCACAGGTTGTCGCCCCCTCGAATGCCCGCTTGCACAGACCCCGACGCGATTACCCCGCCGGTTTACAGCGCGATTTGCTCTAAGACCCTAATACCTGTGCGGTTAAGACCTTTCTATACTGCGACATAAGGTCGCACACAATCTGAAGACCTGTATTTGCTCGGCCACATTGGCCCGTAGGCGCTCCGCTGGGGGGCGATGGCAATAACGAGAGGAGTGACTGGCATGATCCATCACGTAGTGGGACTTTTTACCCACCCCGATCAGGAATGGAAGGAAATCCGTGGCGACCAGGAAGAAAGCATCAGCCACATGTACCTGACGCACACGCTGATTCTGGCGGCGATCCCCGCTGTTTCGGCGTTTATCGGCACCACCCAGGTCGGCTGGGTGATCGGCAACCGCGCGCCGGTCATGCTCACCGTCGAAAGCGCAATCTGGATGACGGTCATGTCGTACCTGGCAATGCTCGGCGGGGTCGCGGTCATGGGTGCCTTCGTGCACTGGATGGCCCGCACCTATGACGCCAACCCGAGCCTGGCCCGTTGCGTCGCGTTTGCCACTTACACCGCGACACCGTTGTTCGTCGGCGGCCTGGCGGCGCTCTATCCGCACATGTGGCTGGGCATGATCGTCGGCACAGCGGCCATTTGCTACACGGTGTACCTGTTGTACGTGGGGCTGCCGACCTTCATGAACATTCCGTCCGATGAGGGTTTCCTGTTCTCCAGTTCGGTGCTGGCGGTGGGTCTGGTGGTGCTGGTGGCCATCATGGCGTTTACCGTGATTGTCTGGGGACTGGGCGTGGGCCCCGTCTACACCAATTAGCGACCGGTTCCTTCCGAGAAGAACAAGATCCGCCAACACAGGCCGCCGCAAGGCGGCCTTCTCATGCCTGAAACAGACGTCGCGACCATTCGGCAGACGGGTGATTCGCAAGAATGGACGGTTGCGGCATACTCCAAACCTCTGGAGATCCATCAAGCATGCCCGAGCAACTCAATACCCGCGTCGAAGACTGTTTCCAACTCGCTGAATCCTTTTTCAAACGTCCTTTCAAACGCCCCGTGGTGAGCCTCAAGCTGCGCGGGCAAAAAGCCGGGGTCGCGCATCTGCACGAGAACCTGCTGCGCTTCAATCCGCAGCTGTACCGGGAAAACGCCGAACACTTCCTCAAGCAGACCGTGGCCCATGAAGTCGCGCACCTGATCGCCCATCAACTGTTCGGCGATCGCATCCAGCCCCACGGCGAGGAGTGGCAACTGATCATGCGCGGCGTTTACGAGCTGCCGCCGGACCGCTGCCACACCTATGAAATCAAACGCCGAAGCGTGACCCGCTACATCTACAAATGCCCGTGTGCGGACAGCGATTTTCCGTTTTCGGCGCAGCGCCATAGCCTCGTCAGACAGGGGCGGCGGTATTTGTGCCGACGCTGTCGCAACACGCTGGTGTTCAGTGGCGAAACGCGGGTCGAGTAAGCCCCACCTCGTTCCCACGCAGAGCGTGGGAACGATCTATAAAACCACTTTCGCGGCACGCAGTTCGGCAATCCGCTCAGGACTTAAACCCAACTCCCCCAACACCTGATCCGTATGCTGCCCCAGCGCCGCACCGACATATCGAGGCGCCGGCAACGCTTGGGAAAACTTCAGCGGACACGCCATCTGCGCCTGCACAGAGCCATCGCCACGGGGCACCTGCGTCACCAGTTCCCGGGCCTGCAATTGCGGATGCTGCACCGCCTCGCCCAGGTTCAACACCGGTTCGACACAGGCGTCGATCCCGGCGAACAGCTCGCACAGTTCAGCAAAGTCATGCTTCTCGAACTCGATCTTCAAGGCGTCCTTGAGCGCACGCTGTTGCTCGGGCTTGGGTGACAAACCCTGCGCCGCCAGTTCCGGCCGGCCCAGCGCCGCACACAGTTGCTGCATGAAGGCCGGTTCCAGACTGCCCACCGACATCCAGCGCCCGTCCCGGGAACGGTAACAGTCATAGAAACTGCCGCCATTGAGCATCTGATCCTCCCGGCCCGGTTCCTCGCCGCAGGCCAGATACCCGGCGCCGGCCATGGCGTTCAGGCTGAACGCACAGTCGGTCATGCTCACGTCCAGGTGCGTGCCCTGCCCGGTCTGTTGGCGAGAGATTACCGCTGCCAGCAGACCGATCACCCCGTGCAGCGAGCCACCCGCGATATCCGCCACCTGCATGCCCAGTGGCAACGGCCCGCTGTCAGCGCGCCCGGTGTAGCTGGAGAGCCCGGCCAGCGCCAGATAGTTGATGTCGTGGCCGGCGCGGTCCCTGAACGGCCCGGTCTGGCCGTAACCGGTGATCGAGACATAAATCAGCTTCGGATTGATCGCCTTCAGCGCTTCGTAACCCAGCCCCAGCCGCTCCATCACGCCGGGACGAAACTGCTCCAGCACGATGTCGTAGTCCGCCAGCAACCGCTTGACCAGCTCCAGCGCCTCGGGCTGTTTGAGGTCCAGCGCCAGGCTGCGCTTGTTGCGGTTGAGATAAGCGTGGCTGGCCGAGATCCCGTGATCGTGGGGCGGCAACACCCGCAGCAGATCGAGACGGGTCGGCGATTCGATGCGCAGCACTTCGGCGCCCATGTCCGCCAGCAGCAGTGAGGCGAACGGTCCCGGCAGCAGGGTCGAGAAATCCAGAATCTTCAGTGAGGCCAGCGGTGCAGACATGGGCGATCTCCATCAACGATGCATGCAGCCTAGGCAGCCGTCGGCGATGGGGCAATTACCGGATGCATCAGTTGCACTGACCGTTGCGCTCAAAACGCAGGCAAGAAAAAACCCGCCGAAGCGGGTTTTTCCATTCAAGCGATGCTTACTTCACATTGCTCGGGGTCGGGCCTTCGGCCACGCCCAGGTCATCTTCTTCACGCTCGTCGGAGATACCGCGACCGCCCGAGGCCAGCTCGGATTGCAGCACGTCGGTGTCCAGTTCCTTGACCCACTTGGCCACAACGATGGTGGCAACGGCGTTGCCGACCAGGTTGGTCAGGGCGCGGGCTTCGGACATGAAGCGGTCGATACCCAGGATCAGCGCCAGACCGGCCACCGGCAGGTGACCTACCGCCGACAGGGTGGCGGCCAGCACGATGAAGCCCGAACCGGTCACACCGGCGGCGCCTTTGGAGGACAGCAGCAACACCACCAGCAGAGTGATCTGGTGAGTGATGTCCATGTGGGTGTCGGTCGCCTGAGCGATGAACACGGCCGCCATGGTCAGGTAGATCGCGGTACCGTCAAGGTTGAACGAGTAGCCGGTCGGGATCACCAGACCTACCACCGACTTCTTCGCGCCCAGACGCTCCATCTTGATCAGCATGCGTGGCAGTACCGATTCCGAGGAGGAAGTACCCAGCACGATCAGCAGTTCTTCACGGATGTAGCGGATCATCTTCAGCACGCTGAAGCCGTGCATGCGGGCGATACCGCCGAGCACGATCAGGATGAACGCCAGGCAAGTAATGTAGAAGCACGCCATCAGTTGACCCAGCTGCACCAGCGAGCCGACACCGTAGGCGCCGATGGTGAAGGCCATCGCACCGAAGGCACCGATTGGCGCGAGCTTCATGATCATGTTGATGATGTTGAACATCACGTGGGCGAAGCGATCGATGAAGTCCAGGATCGGCTTGCCGTAGGCACCCAGGCGGTGCAGGGCGAAACCGAAGATCACCGAGAACATCAGCACTTGCAGGATGTCACCGGTGGCGAACGCGCCGACGATGGTGGTCGGGATCACGTTGAGCAGGAAGCCGACGACGCTCTGGTCAGCACCTTGCTGTACGTAGGTGGCGACTTTCGAGGCGTCGAGGGTGCTGACGTCGATGTGCATGCCGTTGCCCGGTTGCACGATGTTGACCACGATCAGGCCGACCAGCAGGGCAATGGTCGAAACGATTTCGAAGTACAGGAGTGCGTAACCGCCGGTCTTGCCGACCGATTTCATGTTCTGCATGCCGGCGATGCCGCTGACTACGGTGCAGAAGATGATCGGGGCGATGATCATTTTGATCAGTTTGATGAACCCGTCACCCAGCGGCTTTACGGCCACACCGAATTGCGGGTAGTAGTGACCGAGCGCGATACCGATACAAATTGCGACGATCACCTGGAAATACAGGGATTTGTACAGTGGCTGACGAGTCGTCATTGCAAAGTTCCTCAAGAGTCCCGCGCGGCAACATCCATCTGTTGTACGCGACACTTGAATTGCGAACCCTCCTGCACTGGAGGGATTTGTTGTGTCGAACGGCGCTGTTCCGGACCGGCTCGGCGCACGCTTCTGTTGCTCTTATCGCAAACGTCGTGCCACTTTGGTGCAAATCGCTGCAAGCCTTTTGATATCAGGGGATACGGGTTTTTCTGTGTCACCGTTCGGTTACTCAAGTGTGGCGGATTTCCGCCAACTCGCCCGACCTCGTCCTACAATTTGGCGGAAATCCGCCTTGTTACCGATCAAAGGCAGCCGCTACCATCGATCGGCCAGAGGAAGGATCTGCCGCCCATGCGCGAACGCACCATCGCCAGTCACTTTGCCCGCGCCGCCCTCGGTGGCGCGCGGCGCTCGGGTTACGACTATTCGGACCTGCTGCAGCAACTGGGCATCAGCCCCGAACTGCTCGACGAACCGCGCGCGCGGATCGCCCCGGAGCAATTCACCCAACTGATCCAGAACCTGTGGCTGGCCCTGGACGACGAATACCTGGGCCTCGGCAACGCGCCGAGCAAACCCGGCAGCTTCGCCATGATGTGCCACGCCATCATTCATTGCCGCAGCCTGGAAAAGGCTCTGCAACGCGGCTTATTGTTTTATAGCCTATTCCCCGATGCCCCGCGCCTGACGCTGACCCATGAGGACGAATGGGTACGCCTGAGCCTCGACGATGCGCAATGGTGGGACCCGGATCACTTTCTCAGCGAGAGCCTGCTGGTGATCTGGCACCGCCTCGGCAGCTGGCTGATCGGCCAGCGGATTCGCCTGGAACAGGCCGGTTTCAGCTACCCGAAACCGGCGCAAGGGGCTGAATACGATTTGCTGTTCTCCTGCCCGCTGGCGTTTTCCGCCTCCCAGAGCAGCCTGGTGTTTCACAGTCGCTATCTGCATATGCCGCTGCTGCAGGACGAACGCACCCTCAAGCATTTCCTCGAACGCTCCCCCGCCGACCTGCTGTCCCGACCGGATGACGGCAACAGCCTGAGCAGCCGATTGCGCCGCCTGCTCAGCCATGACAGCGCACGCTGGCCGGACCTGGAAGCGGTGGCCACGCACCTGCACATCAGTCCGCAAACCCTGCGCCGACATTTGCGCGAGGAAGGCACCAGTTTTCAGGAATTGAAGGATCAACTGCGGCGGGACATCGCGATTTATCACCTGGGGCGGGCCGATCTGTCGTTGCAACAGATTGCCGAACAACTCGGGTTTTCCGAACCGTCGGCGTTTCATCGGGCGTTCAAGAAGTGGACGGGGCTGACGCCGGGGGCTTATCGGGCGCAGGAACAGTAGGCGGTCACATCGCCGGAAAATGAATCCTGAACGCCGCCCCGCCCATCGGCGAATCCCCCAGTGTCAGTTTCGCGTTGTAGCTCTCGATGATGTCCTTGACCACCGCCAGGCCGATCCCCTGCCCCGGGTGCTGGCGATCCAGACGCTCTCCCCGCTCAAGGATCCGCGCCCGCTGATGCTCCGGAACACCGGGGCCGTCGTCTTCGATGCACAACTCGATCCCGGCCAGGGTTTCGCGCACGCTGATGCGCACTTCGCCCAGGCACAGGCGATAGGCATTTTCCAGCAGGTTGCCCATCATCTCCAGCAAGGCGCCCTGCTCGATCGGCACATAGCAGTGCTCCGGCAGGTCGAACGCCACCCGTACGTGTTTATCGCGGTAGACCTTGTCCAGGGTATCGCACAGGCTTTTGAGTACCGGGCGCAAGCGTACCTGATGGCGCACCAGACCACTTTTGCGCAGGCTCGCGCGCTGCAACTGGTAGCTGATTTGCTGACTCATGCGTTCGATCTGGGTTTGCAGCACCCAGGCCTGATCGCGATCTTCGGGACGCTGGGCCATGTCTTCACTGACCCCCTGCAAGACCGCCAGCGGGGTTTTCAGGCTGTGGGCCAGATCGTCGAGGGAGTCGCGGTAACGGCTGCGTTGCTGGCGCTCGCTGTGCAGCAAGCGGTTGAGCGAGCCGGTCAGACGCAACAGCTCACGGGGGTGCTGTTCGGTGAGACTTTCGCGGGTGCCGCTTTCGATTTCGTCCAGTTCCTGGCTGAGCCGGCGCAACGCCTTGAGGCCCCAGGTCAGGCCGATCCACAGCAACGAAAGCAAGACCAGCAGCGCCGCGCCGAAACCGAGGTAGAGGTTTTCCCGCAAGCCTTCGAGGGTGGTTTCGTACTCACGCACCGGTTGCAGCGCGACGATGCTGAACGCCGCATTCTTGCCACCGAGCAGTTTGACCTCGACGTCGTAGACGAAGAACTCCTGACCGCTGGCTTCGCGAATCCGCGCAAACTCGCTGCCCATCCCGTCGTAACGCGGCTTGTAGTTGATCTGCTCTTCCTGGGTCGCTTTCGAGCGCCAGACCAGATGACCTTCGCGGTCGTAGATGTAGCCGAGCAGACGGAAGTCGGCGAGGTTGAATCGCTCGTCCGGCAACTGCATCGGCATCACCAGCCGACCGTTTTCAATCCGTGCCGCGGAAATCAGTGTGGTGACGTCCGATGCCAGGCGCTGCTCGATGGAGTCCTGCAGCGCCAGACTGAACGCCCCTTGCATCGCCGGAAGCAGGGCGAGCATGAACAACACCGCCAACGTCGTGGCGGCCAGCATCAAGCGAACGCGAAGCGAACGGATCAAGTGCAGCGCTCATTGAACAGATAGCCGAGCCCGCGCACCGTGTCGATCGGCTTGAACCCGGCCGTGCCTTCGAGCTTGCGCCGCAGACGCCCGACCAGCACTTCGATCACGTTCGGATCACGCTCGTCGTCGTCCGGGTAGAGCTGCTCCATCAGGCGATCCTTGGGCACCACTTGCTGGTGATGGCGCATCAGGTATTCCAGAATCCGGTATTCGTAGGCGGTCAGGGCCAATGGCTGCTCATCGAGGGTCGCCTGCTTGCGATTGAGGTCGAGCAACAACGGACCAGCGACAATGGTCGACTGGGTAAAGCCGCTGGAACGACGCAACAGCGCGTTGAGCCGCGCTTCCAGCTCTTCGAACTGAAACGGCTTGACCAGGTAATCGTCGGCACCGGCAGCCAGGCCTTCGACCTTGTCCTGCCAGTTGCCACGGGCGGTGAGGATCAGGATCGGAAAGCTTTTGCCGTCCTGGCGCAGCTGGCGGATCAGATCGAGCCCGCCCATGCCCGGCAGGCCAAGGTCGATCACCGCCAGGTCAAAATTGAATTGCCCGGTCTGATACAGCGCCTCTTCGGCATTGGCCACGGACTCGACCACGTGACCGCTTTCCGTCAGGCGGGTTTGCAGGTGATGGCGCAACAGCGCTTCATCTTCGACGACCAACAGTTTCATGACACTCTCCCGGGCCAATCAGCATCTGCAACAGCATACCTGCGACAACGGTGTACTGCCGCTTTTGAGGGTTCTGTTCATTTCATCCCTCGCACGTGGCTCAAGATTACTGAACCCGGCCTGTACCTGCCCTGAACGCACCCTGAACCCGGGCGCAATCAAATGAACTAGGCTGTCTTGACCTTTTACTGTCAGGAGACCCGATCATGCGCCTGTTCCTTGCCCTCACCCTGCTCGCCTTCAGCAGCCTCAGCGCGGCGGCGATCAAGACTCAGGAAATACCTTATCAGAGCGCCGATGGCACGAAACTGATCGGTTATTACGCCTATGACGACGCGATCAAGGGTCCTCGTCCCGGCGTGGTAGTGGTCCATGAATGGTGGGGGCTGAATGACTACGCCAAGCGCCGCGCCCGGGATCTCGCCGGGCTCGGCTACAGCGCGCTGGCTATCGACATGTACGGTAACGGCAAGAACACCGAGCACCCGAAAGATGCGATGGCGTTCATGCAGGCGGCCACGCAGAACGCCGATGCTGCCAGCAAACGCTTCGAGGCCGGCCTCGACCTGCTGAAGAAGCAGCCACAGACCGACACCGGCAAGCTGGCCGCCATCGGTTACTGCTTCGGTGGAGGCGTGGTGTTGAATGCGGCGCGCCAGGGGGTGCCATTGGCCGGCGTAGTGAGTTTCCACGGCGCACTGGCCACCAAGACCCCGGCGACACCGGGCAGCGTGAAGTCGAAGATCCTCGTCGAGCACGGCGCACTGGACAGCATGGTGACTGCCGACAACGTCACGGCGTTCAAGTCTGAAATGGACAAGGCCGGCGCCGACTATCAATTCGTCAGCCTCTACGGCGCCAAGCATGGTTTCACCAACCCCGACGCGGATCGCCTGAGCCATGGCGATCACGGTGGCCCGGATATCGGTTACAACAAGGCCGCGGATGAAAAGTCCTGGGCGGACATGCAGGCCTTCTTCAAGAAAATCTTTGGCTGAGTCCACTCGTTCCCGCGCCCTGCGCGGGAACGTTCCACGCCTGCGCACTATCCAGCCTCAAAGCAACCCGGCAAAATGCCCGCCATGAATTCCAGCCCTCTCCTCCCCGCTTGCTGCACCCCGCTCGATGCCCACTGGCCATTGCCGATCGTGCTGCCGGACACCGTGCTGCTGAGCACCCACTTCGACCCGTCGCAGTTGCTCGGCGATGACTTCCGCCGCAGTGCCATCGAACCGCCGCCGAGTATCCAGCGTTCGGTGGCCAAGCGTCAGGCGGAGTTTCTGGCGGGGCGGATTTGCGCCCGGGCCGCGCTGCAACAACTGGAAGGTTCAAGCAATGTTCCGGCGATTGGCGAGGATCGCGCACCGGTGTGGCCGGCACACATCTGCGGCTCGATCACCCACAGCACCGGCCGGGCGGCGGCGATTGTCGCCAACAAGCAACACTGGCGCGGGCTGGGCATGGACCTGGAAAACCTGCTCAACGCCGAACGGGCCGAGCGGCTGGCCGGAGAAATTCTCACCCCGCCAGAAATGCAGCGCATGGCCGCCGGCGCCCGCGATCAACTGGCGCTGTGGGTGACCCTGACGTTTTCGGTGAAGGAAAGCCTCTTCAAGGCGCTGTACCCGATTGTCCAGAAGCGTTTCTATTTCGAGCACGCCGAAATGCTCGAATGGACCGAACAGGGTCAGGTACGGCTGCGATTGCTGACGGACCTGTCCAGCGAATGGCGCAACGGGACCGAACTGGACGCACAGTTCGGGGTACACGACGGGCAGTTGTTGAGTCTGGTCAGCATCCAGGCTTGAGCCGCTTCAGCGTCGCTCCTGATTTCGCGGCCAGCTCAGGCTGAAACACGCCCCGCCCAGACTCTTGCTCTTGCCGATCAGCGCCCGGCCGTCATGCCAGTGGATGATCCGCCGCACGATCGACAGCCCCAACCCGTGCCCACCGGACGCCCGGGTACGGCTGTCGTCCAGCCGCAGAAACGGCGTGAAGATTTTCTCCCAGGCACTTTCCGGCACACCGGGACCGTCGTCCTCGACATCCACCCGGCAACGCATCTGTCCGACCTGATAACTCACCGTGACCTTCGAGCGCGCATGGCGCATGGCGTTGCTCACCAGATTCTGCAAGGCACGGTGCAGGAAGCGCGGCTCGGCCTCGACCCAGGCGCCATCACAATCGGCCGCCGACAGGCACAGACCGCGCTGCACGATGACATCCGCACGTAACGGCGCCAGTTCCTCGATCACCTGATTGACCAGCGCATCGAGGTCCAGACGCTGGAACGTCAAGGCCGGTGAGCCCTGCTCCAGCCGCGCATAGGTGAGCATTTCGTCCACCAGCTTATCGAGGTCCTCGATATCGTGGTCCATGCCTTCACGGTATTTCTCCAGGGCCTGCGGGGTGGTGGCCGAGCCGATCATTTCCAGACCGAACCGCAGGCGCGCCACCGGCGTGCGCAACTCATGGGACACCGCGCGCACCAGCTCACGCTGGATCGCCAGCAATTGCTGCAGATGCTCGGCCATGCCGTTGAACGCGGCCGCCAGTTTTCCCACCGAGTCGGCACCGCGCGCCGGCACGCGAGTTTCCAGGCTGCCCTTGGCGATGCGCGTGGCCGCCGCTTCGAGACCACGCAAGCGCCGCTCGAGCTGACGCACCAGTAAATAGACGATGAGACCGATCAGGGTCAGACCCAATGCCGCAATCAGCACCAGCCATTGCGGCGGGTACGGATTCATCTGATAGAGCGGGCCGATTTCCAGCACCCACGGCGTGCCGACCATCCCGGCGAACACCCGGATCGAATCACCGCCCTTGCCCAGCGCCATCACCGTATCGCCCTCCGATACACGACGGCTCTGGTCTTCGTCCATGTCGGCCTCGTCCACGGTGACCAGTCGCAGGTCGAAGCCGAACCCTTTCTCTTCCTTTAATTGCGCCAGGCGTCTGGGTTGTTCACCCACCGGCACCCGCACCAGTTCATCGGCCAGCAGGTAGATCGTCGCCCGGGCCAGTTGCTCGCTGATCTGCTGCACCTCGCCCACCAGCACAAGCTGCTCCTTGTCGCTGACCATCCGGTAGACCTTTGCCGCGTGCGGCCCGGTCTGTTCGACCAGTGCCTGGCCGCGCTGCACGCGGGTGCGCTGGGTGAGATCGAGATCGGTCTGGGCGAAGGTTTTCAATGCCAGCGGAATTCCCAGCAGCCGCTCCCAGACCAGCAAGGCACGGTGACGCTCGGTTTCGTTCATCGGCTGCAGGTTGTCCGCCATCAGGGAAAACGTGCCGTGGGCCAGGCGCTCGCGGTATTGCTCGCTGCGCACCTGATTGAGCAGGTGCAGCGCCAGTACGCCGAGCACCGCCACCAGAATCAGCGCCGCGCACATGCCGCCGTAGATGCGCAGGAAGATCGAGTTCACAGTGGCAGTTCTACGCAGGCTTCAGGCACGAACAGATAGCCTTTGCTGCGCACGGTCTTGATCAGGCGCGGGTGATCGGGGTCGTCGCCGATCTTCGGGCGGATGCGCGAGATGCGCACATCGATCGAGCGGTCCTGGCCGTCGTAACCGATGCCGCGCAGCGCGGTGAAGATTTCTTCCCGCGACAGAATCCTTCCGGCGTTGGATACCAGCAGCCACAACAGGTCGAATTCGGCGCTGGTCAACTCGATGCCGCTGTCGCTCAGCCAGGCTTCGCGCAAGGCGTTGTCGACCACCAAAGGGCCGAACTGCAGACGACGAGGTTTGCCCGACGCCGGCTCCGGTGCGTCACTGCGTCGCAACAACGCCTGGATACGCGCCAGCAACAGCCGTGGACGCACCGGTTTGCACACGTAATCATCGGCGCCGATGTCGAGGCCGAGGATCTGGTCGGCATCGTCGGTGCGCGCGGTCAGCATGAGGATCGGTCCGTCGTACTGGTCGCGCACCTTGCGGCAGATGCTCAGGCCGTCTTCGCCGGGGAGCATCAGGTCGAGGATTACCAGATCCGGCTGTTCCTTGATGATCCGCGCCGCCGCCAGTGCACCGTTGCCTTCGATCTCCACGCGCAATCCGTTGGCTTGCAGGTATTCACGGGTCAGTTCGGCCAGACGCTGGTCGTCCTCGACTATCAATACCTGCCAGGCTTCTTGCTCCACGAGTGACCTCTGCTTGCCGATGCTGCTTATAAAGGAAGGATCCTCCCGTCTTTTTGTCATCTTTAAGGAGGATAAGAATGCGTGCGCACGGGCCGATTGTATAAACGGCGTACAGCCAGAACACAAGTCGGTAAATGCGTTCGGACAAGGCGGATTTTTGTGATAGGGTTCGCGCCCTTAAAAATCCGCTGAAGCGTTTTTCCCGACTGAAAAACAGTGACAAACGGTCTAGCTCAGCAGGTTAGCGGCCTACACGGGAATTCCTGGTTTCTTACACAATTTACGCACAGGTTTATCCACAGCTCGTACGTTGCAAGCCCCCTCAAAACGCATTATCTTGTAGCACGGCGTAAAGAGACCCCCTACATATAGGGTTTTCCGTTCTAGAGCCCAACCACATTTCGGACCTGAAACTCAAGTGCTTTATTGCCAGTTTCCGGTTGAACCAAGCAAGTTTTTCAAAGCCCAAACCGCACTTGCGGATGGCACCGTTTTTCAGGTTGGCAACGACCGGAACGGTACGGGTGTTGCAGTCATTACTGTCACCCTGGAAGTCATTCGGCTCGAGCCTTGGCTCGCGGCCAAAAACTTCGGCAAGGATGCGGCGTCATTAGCCTTTTTCCTACTGGTCCGAAGTTGTTATGCCCGACACCCGTCGGCTGTAGTGCTTCGGACCAGAACGGTGAGCACCATGATGGTGCCCAAACAAACATAGAGAATGTGGAGATCACCCCCCATGCAAACCGACACAACTCGCGAGAACCCGCAGGGCACCTTGCCGCAGGCCGCCGATTCGAATTCGGATCTGGCTGCCACCGCGCCTGGTCAACTGCGCGTGATCAAGCGTAATGGCACTGTCGTTCCTTACACCGATGACAAGATCACCGTCGCTATCACCAAAGCGTTTCTCGCAGTTGAGGGCGGCACCGCTGCCGCTTCGTCGCGAATCCACGACACCGTTGCCCGCCTGACCGAACAGGTCACCGCGACCTTCAAGCGTCGCATGCCGTCGGGCGGCACCATCCACATCGAAGAAATCCAGGATCAGGTCGAACTGGCCCTGATGCGTGCCGGCGAGCAGAAAGTGGCTCGCGACTACGTGATCTACCGCGATGCCCGCTCCAAAGAGCGCGCCACCCGCACCACCGCCGATGCTCCGGTTCAGGCGCACCCGTCGATCCGCATCACCCGCGCCGACGGCAGCCTCGCGCCACTGGACATGGGCCGCCTGAACACCATCGTGACCGAGGCCTGCGAAGGTCTGGCCGAAGTCGACGGCGACCTGATCCAGCGCGAAACCCTGAAGAACCTGTACGACGGCGTGGCCCTGAACGACGTCAACACTGCGCTGGTAATGACCGCGCGCACCCTGGTCGAGCGCGAGCCGAATTACTCGTTCGTGACCGCCCGCCTGCTGATGGACACCCTGCGCGCCGAAGGCCTGGGCTTCCTGGGCGTGGCCGAGAGCGCCACTCACCACGAGATGGCCGACCTCTACGCCAAGGCGCTGCCGGCCTACGTTGCCAAAGGTATCGAGTTCGAACTGCTGAACCCTGTGCTGGCCTCCTTCGACCTGGAAAAACTGGGCAAGGCGATCAACCACGAGCGCGACCAGCAATTCACCTACCTGGGCCTGCAGACCCTGTACGACCGTTACTTCATCCACAAGGATGGCGTGCGCTTCGAACTGCCGCAGATCTTCTTCATGCGCGTGGCCATGGGCCTGGCGATCGAAGAGAAGCAGAAAGAAGACCGTGCGATCGAGTTCTACAACCTGCTGTCCTCGTTCGACTACATGGCATCGACCCCGACCCTGTTCAACGCCGGCACCTTGCGTCCACAGCTGTCGAGCTGCTACCTGACCACCGTTCCGGATGACCTGTCGGGCATCTACCACGCGATCCACGACAACGCCATGCTGTCGAAATTCGCCGGTGGCCTGGGCAACGACTGGACTCCGGTTCGTGCACTGGGTTCGTACATCAAGGGCACCAATGGCAAGTCCCAGGGCGTGGTTCCGTTCCTGAAAGTGGTGAACGACACTGCCGTCGCCGTCAACCAGGGTGGCAAGCGCAAAGGCGCTGTGTGTGCCTACCTGGAAACCTGGCACATGGACATCGAAGAGTTCATCGAGCTGCGCAAGAACACCGGTGATGATCGTCGTCGTACCCACGACATGAACACCGCCAACTGGATCCCTGACCTGTTCATGAAGCGTGTCTTCGATGACGGCAAGTGGACCCTGTTCTCGCCATCCGAAGTACCGGACCTGCACGACCTGACCGGCAAGGCCTTCGAAGAGCGCTACGAGTACTACGAAGCCCTGACCGAGTACCCGGGCAAGATCAAGCTGTTCAAGACCATCCAGGCCAAAGACCTGTGGCGCAAGATGCTGTCGATGCTGTTCGAAACCGGCCACCCATGGCTGACCTTCAAGGACCCGTGCAACCTGCGCAGCCCGCAGCAGCACGTCGGCGTCGTTCACAGCTCGAACCTGTGCACCGAGATCACCCTGAACACCAACAAGGACGAGATCGCGGTCTGCAACCTGGGCTCGATCAACCTGCCGAACCACATCGTCGACGGCAAGCTGGACACCGCCAAGCTCAAGCGCACCATCGACGTCGCCGTGCGCATGCTCGACAACGTGATCGACATCAACTACTACTCGGTACCGCAGGCGAAGAACTCCAACTTCCGCCACCGTCCGGTCGGCCTGGGCATCATGGGCTTCCAGGACGCGCTGTACCTGCAGCACATCCCTTACGGTTCCGACGCTGCTGTCGAGTTCGCCGACAAGTCGATGGAAGCGGTCAGCTACTACGCGATCCAGGCTTCCTGCGACCTGGCTGACGAGCGCGGCTCGTACGAGACGTTCCAGGGTTCGCTGTGGTCCAAAGGCGTTCTGCCGCTGGATTCGCAACAGATCCTGATCGAAGCACGTGGCCAGAAGTACATCGACGTCGACCTGACCGAGTCCCTGGACTGGGCACCGGTTCGCGCCCGTGTACAGAAAGGCATCCGTAACTCGAACATCATGGCCATCGCACCGACCGCGACCATCGCCAACATCACCGGCGTCTCGCAGTCGATCGAACCGACCTACCAGAACCTGTATGTGAAATCGAACCTGTCGGGCGAATTCACCGTGATCAACCCGTACCTGGTTCGCGACCTGAAGGCTCGCGGCCTGTGGGACTCGGTCATGATCAACGACCTGAAGTACTACGACGGTTCGGTTCAGCAGATCGAGCGCATCCCGCAGGAACTCAAAGAGCTCTACGCGACCGCGTTCGAAGTGGACACCAAGTGGATCGTTGACGCCGCCAGCCGTCGTCAGAAGTGGATCGACCAGGCCCAGTCGCTGAACCTGTACATCGCCGGCGCATCGGGCAAGAAACTGGACGTGACCTACCGCATGGCCTGGTACCGTGGTCTGAAAACCACCTACTACCTCCGTGCCCTGGCCGCGACCAGCACCGAGAAGTCGACCATCAACACCGGCAAGCTGAACGCTGTTTCCAGCGGCGGCAACCACGGTGACGATTCGGTCCTGGCAGCGCCTGCCGGCCCTGCTCCAGTGCCGAAGGCGTGCGCCATCGACGAGCCGGATTGCGAAGCTTGCCAGTAAGCTGAGCTGAATCGGGCGTTGCGAAACGCCCGATTCGAGAAGCCCCCGACAGACCTCCGGTTTGTCGGGGGTTTTCTTTTGCCCGCGAAAAAAGCAAAAACGCCCTCACCACCCCAGCTTTGCCTTTCCACCACTCACCACAATGAGCGTTAGCTCGAGTACCGCTTTTGATCTTCGGGCGACGTCAGGGCGAAACCGCCAGCCGCCACCCCCCAAGAAACGGATATTCATCCAATCAACTAAAGCATGGTCGTCTACCAGGACGCCACGGCAAACAAAAAAAAGCCCCTCAAAAGAGGGGCTCCTTGAACAACCAAAAATCAGGTCATCTGAATGATGGTCTGCATGATGGTGCTCTGGGTGGAAATGGTCTTGGCGTTCGCCTGATAGTTGCTCTGGCCCTTGATCAGGTCCACCAGCTCGTTGGTCAGGTTGACGTTCGACTCTTCCAGCGAGTTGGATACCACCTCACCCAACGTACCGGTTTTCGGCGCGTCGTAGCCCGGGATACCCGAAGCGTAGGTTTCTTTCCAACTGGTGCCGCCGATCGCCTGAAGGCCCTGCTCGTTGGTGAAACTGGCCAGTGCGACCTGGCCGATGGCCTTGCTCTGGTTGTTGCTGAAGTTGGCGAACAGCGTGCCGGTACCGTCGATGGTCAGGTTGGTGATCTGGCCGGTGGCGTAGCCATCCTGAGTCGGGATCGAACGGGCGGTGTCAGCGTTGTACTGAGTGGTCTTGGCCATGGAAATGGTCACGCCATTCGGGTTGGCAGCCGCGCCGTTCGGCGTAAAGGTGCCGTTGGTCACGGTGCCTGGCTTCCAGTTTCTCAGGACCAGGTCACTGCTGATGATCGGGGTCCCCGGGTTCGCCGGGTCAGGCGTGCTGATCTGAGTCAGTTTGCCACTCGAGTCAAACGTCATGGTGGATGCAACTGGCGGGGTGGTTTTCGGATCGCTGCCGGTAGCATCCGGGTTACGACCGTCCACCAGGGTGTATACCTTCCAGATGTTGTCACCGGTTTTCACCACGTACTGATCCATGACGTGCGAGTTGCCCTGGCTGTCATAGATCGGGGTGCTGAATTGCTTGGTGTAAGTCTCGATCTTGGTCGGATCGAACACGACAGCACTGGCGCCGGTATCAATGATCTTCGGCGCGGACGAGTCCAGGTTGATCGTCGACGTCACCAGCGAAGTGGACTTCGGCGCCAGGTTCGAGGTGTCGATCTTGAGGTCGGTCAGTACGCCGTTGAGGATCTTGCCGTTGGAATCCACACCGTAACCTTGCAGGCGCGAGGTGTAGTCGGTGTTGGTGATGTAGCCGTTGTTATCAACTTTGAACGTACCGGCACGGGTGTAGGAAATCGAGCCGTTGTTGCTCATGGTGAAGAAGCCGGAGCCGTTGATGCCCATGTCCAGCACGTTGCCGGTGTTGTTGATGTCACCCTGGGTGAACTGCTGGGAAACGTTGGCCAGGCGCACACCGTTACCGATGACCTTGCTGCCGCTGCCCAGACGAGTCGACGAATATACGTCTTCGAATTCCGCGCGGGAGGATTTGAAACCGGCGGTCGCGACGTTGGCGATGTTGTTGCCGGTCACGTCCAGTTGCTTGTTGGCTGCATAGAGACCGCTAAGGCCGATATTGAAAGACATATTCCACTCCTTTGTGCCGGTTAGTCGGCTCTATATACCAATGGTTTGTACTTTGGACAGAGCAACGGTGCCCTTGCCGGACAGGTTGAGCATCAGCTCACCGCCGGTCTGGCTGATGGTCACGCTGGTGACCGTGGCTGGCAGGTAGGTCGCCAGGTCGGTCGCGGTGCCATTGATCGAGGCGTTGGCCTTGACGGTGTAGTTACCGGTTTTCACCAGGTTGCCGTCCTTGTCCTTGCCGTCCCATGTGAAGCTCGCGGCACCTGCGGCGCGACTGCCCAGATCGATGGTGCGAATCGTCGCGCCACTGCTGTCGGTGATGGTGACGGTGCCGCCGGCAATCGACGACGGGACGGTGACCGAACCGGTCATGCCTTTGCTCGGATCGTCCAGTTGAACCGTGTTGGTCTGCACGATCACATTGCGGCCGACCAGCGACGACGCCTGCAACGCTTGCGAGGAGTTGTAGTTGCCGGCCAGCGAACTGACGGTACTGTTGAGGGTAGTGATTCCCTCGAGGCTGCTGAACTGCGCCAACTGCGCAACGAATGCACTGTTGTCCTGCGGGTCGAGCGGGTTCTGGTTCTTCAGCTGGGTCACCAGCAGTTGCAGAAACGCATCCTTGCCCAGGGCCTGGCCGCCGGTCGCACTGTTGGTGGCCGAAGCAATGCCGCCGGCGGTGGTGCTACTGGTCTTCTTCGAAGAGTTGGCCAGTATGTCCTTCATCGTCAGGCTGCTGGTGGTATCGGTAACGCTCATGGCAGTCGCCCCTTATTACTGACCGAGGGTCAGTACCTTCTGCATCATGGTTTTGGCGGTGTTCATCATTTCGGCGTTGGTCTGGAACGACCGGCTCGCGGAAATCATGTCAGCCATTTCTTCCACCACGTTGACGTTCGGGTAGTAGACGTAGCCCTTGGCGTCGGCTGCCGGATGATTCGGCTCGTAGCGCGCTTCGAGGTTGCTCTGGTCTTCGACCACGCCCAGAACCTGCACGCCTTGACCTGCCGCGTCCTGGTTCTGGAACAGCGAATTGCTGCCACCGCTCTGACCACCCTGGAACATGGTGGCGAATACCGGGTGACGGGCACGGTAAGTCTGGTCGATGCTCGACGAGACGGTCTCGGCGTTGGCGATGTTCGAAGCCACGGTGTTCAAACGCGTGGTCTGGGCGCTCATGCCGCTGCCGGCAATGTTGAAAACGCTGGACAGGGACATGGATTACTCTCCGCGCAGGGCTGACACCAGCCCTTTGAATTTGCTGTTGAGCAGCGTGAAGCTGGCCTGGAAGCCGACGGCGTTTTGCGCGTAGTTCGACTGTTCCAGTTGGGCATCCACGGTGTTCTGGTCGATCGACGGCTGCATCGGCGTGCGATACATCAGCGACTCGTCGCCATTGCCCAGGCCCTCAGCCTCAATGTGACGGCTGTTGGTCATGTTCAGGGCGATGGTGCCATTGGCGTTCTTCTGGCTCTGTGCTTCGAGCACTTTGGAGAAGTCCAGATCCCGAGCCTTGTAGTTCGGGGTGTCGGCGTTGGCGATGTTGTTGGCCAGCACTTCGGCACGCTGGGCGCGGAAGCCCAGAGCCTTTTCGTGAATGCCGAGCGCTTTATCGAAGCTGATGCTCATGTCGGGAACCTTCAGGTGACCGGATTTTTCGTAACAGGGGTATAGCAAGCGTCGTGCCAGCTTTAGAAAGCCCCGGATTACGGGGCTTTGCACTGAACAGACGACGCGGCAATGCCAGAAAAGCGGCAACCGGTTTCCGCCGGCTGCCGCTTTTCTGCCGCCTGCCGCCACCGGCAAAACCTTCAGGCATAAAAAAACGGAAGCCCTGAGGACTCCCGTTTCTTGTGTTACCGGTCTTGATCACTTCGCCTGGTAGATGATTCCCGGGCTGCACTGGACCATCTGGTAATGATCCGGCAAACCGTTCAGCGCTTCGGAAGCGCCAAGGAACAGATAGCCGCCCGGCTTCAGCGTGCTGTGAATGCGCAACAGGATGTCTTTCTTCACCTCGGCGGAGAAGTAGATCAGCACGTTGCGGCAGAACACGATGTCGAACTTGCCCAGGCTTGCGTAGCTGTCGAGCAGGTTGAACGAGCGGAATTCCACCCGATTCTTGATCGGCGCCTTGATCACCCAGCGTCCGGGCCCTTTCGGGTCGAAGTAGCGCTGCAGACGATCGGCGGACAAGCCGCGACCGATCGCCAGGCTGTCGTACTCGCCGGTCTTGCAGTTGGTCAGCATGCTGCCGGACAGATCGGTGGCGACGATCTGCACGCCCATCTTCAACTGACCGATGTTGGTCCGCTCGAACTCGTCGATCGACATCGACAGCGAATAGGGTTCCTGACCCGACGAGCAGGCCGCCGACCAGATCCGCAGACGCTGGTTGGGAGCCGCCTTGATTGCCTCGGGCAGCACCTTGTTCTTCAAGACTTCAAACGGATAGGTGTCGCGAAACCACAGGGTTTCGTTGGTCGTCATGGCATCGACCACCTGCTCGCGCAAACCGCTGCGCGGCTGTGTCTGGATGCGCTGTACCAGCTCACCCAGGGACTTGATGCCTTGCTGCTCCATCAGTTTGTTGAGACGGCTCGACACCAGGTACTGCTTGTTTTCACCGAGCAAAATGCCACAGGCTTTTTCCAGGAAGACCCGGAACTGTTCGAAATCCAAATTACCCGTAGACAAATGATGCCGCCTCTTAAATCGTGTTGAACGCCAGGGGCAAAAGGCCCCTAGCTGATATCTGCTGCTTTGATCCGGTCGACTACCCGGGATGCCAGGTCATCAGGACGGAATTTGGCCAGGAAGTCATCGGCACCGACCTTCTTGACCATCGCCTGGTTGAACACACCCGACAACGAAGTATGCAGGATGATATGAAGCTTTTGCATGCGAGGATCGCCGCGGATTTCCGCCGTCAGGGTGTACCCGTCCATCTCCGGCATTTCGATGTCGGAAATCATCATCAGGAACTCTTCTTCCGGCTTCTTGCCCTCATCGACCAGCTTGCGCAGGTAATCCAGCGCCTGCTTGCCGTCGTTCAACGCCACCACTTCGACACCGACCGTCTGCAGGCAACGCGTCACCTGCTTGCGCGCCACCGACGAGTCATCGACCGTCAGTACCCGCAGAGACAGCGCCTTGCTCTGGGTCTCGACATCCACCACGCCGACCGAAATCGCTTCCGGTGTCGGTGCGACTTCCGCCAGCACCTTTTCGACGTCGATGATTTCGACTAACTGATTATCCACCCGAGTCACAGCGGTCAGGTAATGATCGCGACCGGTCCCCTTGGGTGGCGGATGGATCTCTTCCCAGTTCATGTTGACGATACGTTCCACCGAGCGCACCAGGAAACCCTGGGTCTTGGTGTTGTATTCCGTGATGATCACGAACGGACTGTTCTTGTCTTTCAACGCCCCGGAGCCGGTCGCCATTGCCAGATCAAGGATCGGAATGGTCGCCCCCCGGATATTCGCCACCCCGCACACGACAGGACTGGACTTGGGCATCAGCGTCAGTTGCGGGCATTGCAGCACTTCCCGAACCTTGAACACGTTGATCCCGTAGAGCTGCTGGCCGTCGAGACGGAACAACAGCAGCTCCAGGCGATTCTGCCCTACCAGTTGCGTGCGCTGGTTCACCGAATCCATTACACCAGCCATGCCCAGACTCCTACACCAACGCCAAGTGTTGTTGCGACGCACATTCATTGCTAAACGGCACGGCGCTTGCTTTTTAACTCGTATGAACATTCAAACGACATTTTTCCGACGCCTGACATCCCCTATCCGCAGAGGACTTTGCGCGGCGTCCGCCGTTTGCCTGTTTTTTGCGGGCAGCCCTGCCAGTGCTGATGCGGTTACCTTGCCTGACATGCTTATCGGCGTCACTCAGGGCTTTCTTGAATTCACCGTAGAAGACTATCTGGCTACCAGTCAAACGGAAGGCCGTTACGAAATCGAGGTCAAGCAGCTCGATCCGCGCATGCGCATGCCTATGTGCGACAAGGAATTGACAGCGTCCCTGGAGAGTCCGGGGCGTCCTTTGGGTCGTGTGACCGTCAAGGTCCGCTGTGAAGGCGCGTCTCCCTGGACAGTGTTCGTGCCCGCTCAAGTCCGCCTGTTTCGCGAGGTCGTGACCACCACTCGCCCCCTCAAGCGCGCGGGGATAATCGAGCCTCAGGACGTGACGCTGCGCGAGCATGACGTCAGCCAGATCAATCAGGGTTTCCTGACGTCGGTAGACGAAGCCATCGGGCAAAAACTGACCCGACCAACGGTCGCCGACCAGGTGCTGACCCTGGTGCACATGGAACAGGCAGAAGTCGTTCGCAAAGGCGATCAGGTGGTGATTACCGCCCGCAGCGGCACGCTCGCCGTGCGCATGCCCGGAGAAGCCCTGTCCAACGGCGGCCTGAAAGAACAGATTCGCGTGAAAAACCTCAACTCCCAGCGGGTCATCAAGGCGCAGGTCATGGCGCCGGGCCAGGTGGAAGTGGCCATGTAAAACAGGCAAGGAGAAAACTGGCGCCGACCCCGGCTGTTCCCTAAACTGTGCCGCAGCAGGATCTGCGCGGCGCATGCAGGCTCATTGGTAAAAGAGCCTAAAGTTTTCCAGGGGATGGCCGAGAACATGGCAAGCGTCCAAATTCCCAGAGGTTTTTAACATGGTCATCGATTTCAGCCGTTTGAACAGCTCCTCGTCACTTACGGGCAGTACACGTACCAGCGCGCCCAAGGAAACCGCCGAAACCGGCACTTCCGCGCCGCTGAATACCCCGGCCGAACAGGCCAGTACCGCAAAAAGCGGGGAATCGGTACACCTCAGCAATGAGGCTCAACAGTTGCAGAAGGTCACTGACAAGCTGCGCGATCAGCCTGCAGTCGACAAAGCCCGCGTGGCCGAGTTGAAAGCAGCGATTGCCGATGGCAGCTATAAAGTCGACAGCAACCGTGTAGCCAGCAAACTGCTCAACTTCGAAGCCCAGCGCTAGGCCTCGGCCTGCGCCAGGCTTTTGGACGCTTAAAACCCAAGGCCAGCCATGCACGACACTAATTTATTGCAACTGATCACCGACGACTTTGCTCCAGCTCAACAACTGCTGGAGTTACTGCATACCGAGTCCCTCGCCTTGCATGGTCGCGACATGCCACTGCTGGAAGAAATTCTGGCACGCAAACAGGCATTGATCATTCTGCTCGAACAGCATGGCCGCAAACGCAGCGAAATCCTCGCCAGTCTCAACCTGTCGCTCGACCGCCAGGGTCTCGAACAACTGGCCAGCCAGTCGAGCATCGGCGAGCAATTGCTGAGCCAGAGCGATGTACTGACCGACCTGATCGCCCAGTGCCAGGCGGCCAACGCCAGAAACGGCCAATCGATCGTGATGCAGCAGGCCGCCACGGCCAATCAGCTGAAAATCCTTACCGGCGGCGAGCCTCCTGCGCTCTACGACGCCAGCGGCACCTTCTCCAAACTGCAGAAACCGCGCGCGCTCAGTCAGGCGTGATTCTTTCTTCTATTCTTGCGCCCTATCAACGCGCGATACATGCTGGCAAAATACTGGCCAGCCGTAGTCAAATTTTGTCTGGAGATTGATTTAACGTGTCCAATGATGACGCTCCGCAGCCCCCAAAGGTGCTTACCACGCCCCTGGAGATCTCCAGCAATCTGCGCCAGCTGCAAGAGAGCCACGATCCGCTGATCATTACCTTCCACGAACGCAGCCAGCGCTTCCAGAGCTACCTGATCAAGGTCGACCGGGAAAACGCCAGCATTGCCCTGGACGAAATGATCCCGCGCGATGGCGAGCGCTTCCTGCTCGCCGGCGAGCCGTTCAAGGTCGAAGGCTTTCATGACGGCGTGCGCATTGCCTGGGAATGCAATGGCACGCTGAACATCGAAGAATCCAGTGGCGATCGCTTCTACACCGGCGACCTGCCCACCGAAGTGGTTTATCACCAGCGCCGCAATGCCTTCCGCGCAGCCCTGAAGCTGACCGATCTGGTTAGCGTCGAACTGGGTGGCGAAAAGCTCAAGGCACCGATCGGCGGCAAACTGCTGGATATCTCTGCCACCGGCTGCAAGCTGCGCTTCGAAGGCGACATCACCGACCGCCTGCAACTGGGCCAGGTCTACGATCGCCTGATCGCCGCGCCGCTGTTCGGCAACCAACCGACCTCGGTCGAGCTGCGTTACCTGCACTTCGAAGAAAAACTCAACATCACCTTCGCCGGCCTGCGCTTTCACAACATCAGCGGCCCGGCAGCGCGCAACGTCGAGCGTTTCGTCTATCAGTTACAACGTGAAGCACGGCGCTTCGACAAAGACGATCTCTGATTCGTACGCGCCATAAAAAACGGGCAGCCGCTTGCAGCGACTGCCCGTTTTTTTATGCCCGATGTTTTTTCAGCATCAAGGCCTGGCACCACTGATGTCCGGTGCCGGGCTGTCGTTGCCGGTCTCGGGCGCCACAGGCGATTGAGGCTCGGTGACGGGCTCAGGTGCTGGCTCCGGCGCAACCGTAGTCTGCATCTGCTCCTGCACCACTTGCTCATCGACCCGTGGATCGAGCGCCGCCACCAGCGGCGAACTGGACATGCTGTCCGGCATCGCCACATGATGCAGCGGGGCGTCGTCGACCTGATGCAGATTGGTCACGGCTTTCGGCCGGATGCGCCATACCAGCACCAGCGCGAAAAAGGTGAAGAACGCATACAGGCTCTGACTACCGAACATTTTCATCAGCACCCCGGCGAGCAACGGCCCGATACTGGCGCCAACCCCGTAGGTCACCAGCAGCATCGCCGTCAGCGACACGCGTCGATCCCCTTCGACATGGTCGTTGGAAAACGCCACGGCCAGCGGGTACAGGCAGAACTGCACCAGCGAGCACAGGAAGCCGACGACGAACAAGATCTCCAGCGGCACCTGCGGCATGATCGCCAACGGCAGAGCAGCCACCGCCAGAAACCCGGCAAAGCAGCGAATCAGCAAGGCCCGGTCATAACGATCAGAGAGCCAGCCCAGTGGCCACTGCACCAACAACCCGGCAAAAATGCACGTACCCATGAACAGACCGACCTGCTCGGTCGATAGCCCCTGCTGCGACGCATACAGCGGTGCCAGACCGTAGAACGAGCCGATGATCAGACCGGCACCGAGCACCGTACTCAATGACTGCGGCACACGCTTGATGAAGAAGCGCGGCTCCATCGGTGCCGGGTGCAACGGCGCCGGGTGAATCCGCCGGGTCAGTGCCACCGGCACCAGACACAGGGCAAAACACAGGGCGACCAGCATCAGCAGTTCCAGACCCAGCCCCGGGTGCATGACCAGAATCAGCTGACCAAGCACCAGCCCCAGATACGAAGCAATCATGTAGCCGCTGAACACCACCCCGCGCTGGTTCGCGTCGGCCTGCTCGTTCAGCCAGCTCTCGATCACCATGTATTGGCACATCATGCCGAGGCCGACGATCGTCCGCAGCACCAGCCAGGCCGGCAGCCAGTCCACCAGACCATGACCGAGCACCGCCGCGCCGACGATCCCCGCACACGCGGAGTACGCACGAATATGTCCGACCCGGGCGATCAGGCGGTGACCGATCTTGCCACCCAGCACCAGACCGAAATAGTTGGCCGCCATCAGCGCACCGACCCACAGTCCGTCGACATGGTCGGCTGCCAGGCGCAAGGCCAGATAAGTAGAAAGAAGGCCCGAGCCGATCAACATCATCAGCGAGGCGAAATACAGCGCTCGAAAGGATTTCCAGATTTGGCGCATCGGCGTTCCGAGCGGCTCCTTGCGGTGAGTGTCGGGCTATCGAACGATAGCCCGATGACGACATTTCGTCAGGCCTGGGCTGCCAGAACGCGCCGTTCCCAGGGAGTGATCTCATCAAAGAAACTGGTCAGCTCCATGGTCTTCGAAGCGATGTAGCCTTCGATGAACTCGTTGCCGAACAGTTCCCGGGCCAACTGGCTGCGCTTCAAACGCTCGAGCGCCGCGTGCAGGGTGCACGGCAGCGAAAGATTGTCCGGCACTTCGAATTCACCCTGAATCGGCGCGCTCGGTTCCAGCTCATGCTCGATACCGTGCAGACCGGCCGCCAGACTTGCGGCAATCGCCAGATAAGGGTTGGCATCGGCACCCGGCAAACGGTTCTCGACCCGACGGGCGACCGGCGAACTGGCCGGTATCCGTAGACCCGCCGCACGGTTGTCGTGAGACCAGCAAGCGTTGTTCGGCGAGGCGAATGGATGGCACAGGCGCTGGTAGGAATTCACGTTCGGTGCAAATAGCGCCGTGAAGTCAGCCATGCCCGCCTGCTGCCCGCCGATGAAATGGCGGAACATCGCGGTCGGCTGACCGTCGGCGTCGCTGAACACATTCTTGCCACTGCCAATCTCGACGATGCTCTGGTGAATGTGCATCGAACTGCCCGGCGTGTGCGCCAGCGGCTTGGCCATGCAGACCACGGTCAGGCCGTGCTTGAGCGCAACTTCCTTGAGCAGGTGCTTGAACAGGAAGGTCTGGTCGGCCAGCAACAGCGGATCACCGTGCAGCAAGTTGATCTCGAACTGGCTGACGCCCATTTCGTGCATGAAGGTATCGCGAGGCAGGCCGAGGGCCGCCATGCATTTGTAGACTTCACTGAAAAACGGTCGCAGACCGTTGTTGGAGCTGACGCTGAACGCCGAGTGACCGTCCTCGCGACGACCGTCGAGACCGACTGGCGGCTGGAACGGCTGGTTCGGATCGGTGTTCGGTGCGAACACGAAGAACTCAAGCTCGGTCGCCACCACCGGAGCCAGGCCACGGGCCGCATAACGGGCGATGACTTTCTTGAGCTGGCCACGGGTCGACAGGTTGGAGCTCTCGCCGCTCAGCTCGTCGGCATCACAGATGGCCAGAGCGCGCGGCTCCTGACTCCACGGCAGGGGATGGATCTGCGCCGGATCGGCCACCAGCGCCAGGTCGCCGTCATCGCTGCCGTAGAACCGCGCAGCGGGATAACCGCCCATGATGCATTGCAGCAGCACCCCCCGGGCCATCTGCAAACGCCGCCCTTCGAGGAAACCCTCGGCGGTCATTACCTTGCCTCGTGGTACGCCGTTCAAATCCGGCGTGACACATTCAATCTCATCAATGCCCGTCAATCGCTGCGCGAGTGAACGCTGGCCATCGGTTGTCATGACGCAATCCTTGTTATTGTGCGAGCCGCGAACGGCGACCCGGACAAAATAGGCTTCGCCTGTTCGGAATTTCAAGCAGCGGCCAACAAAAAGACGTCAGTACGGCGAATCTGTGCTTCAGGGCAAGTAAATACTGAACACGCCACCGCCCAACGGCCCGCCATTGCGAAGCTCGGTTCGACCACCGACACCGTTGCGCTGGTGCAGCGCGGCAATGCGTCCGGCGAAGTACAGACCCAGCCCGGTACTGCCACTGCTGTGATTGATGCCCTGCACATAATCGGCCTGGCGCTCGAGCATCTCGACCGGGTAACCATCGCCGTCATCGTTGATGCTCAACACCAGCTGCCCGGCCTCGTCGCTGACCGTGATCAACAGCGATTCACGGGCATGGCGGATCGCGTTGTTGATGCAGTTGCCCAGCACCGAGGCGATCAGCTCACGGTCGAAGAAACCCAGAGGGCTCAGCGGATCGACTTCGTAAGTGGCGATGATGCCGCGACTGGCGAAAACCTCTTGATGAGCCGCCAGTTGCGCCTCGATGAAATCGTCCAGCTCGTGATACGCCGGCTGCAACGGCATCTGGTTGACCCCAAGCTTGTACAGCCCGAGCAACTGCACCAGCATGCCGTTGAGGTGTGCGAACTCGAAGTCGATCACGCCCTGCTCCGGCACCTTGCGCTGGTCCTCGGGCAGATGCGCCAGCCATCGGCTGTGGGCCTGCATCAGCATGGCCAGGGAGTTCTTCATATCGTGCACGGTGGAGGCAATCACCGTAGAAAAATCCAGTGCCTGATCGTCTTCATTCATTCGCCAAACGCCTTGCTTTTCAGCTTCTGATAACGCGGATAACGCGCGTCGGTGTCGGGCATCAGGCCGACCATTTTCAGGCAGGCCCGACATTCTTCCAGCTCCGCCGACGGCACACTGGTATCGGTGCCATGCAGCAGCGACTGCGCCATGTTCAGCGCGATGCTGATGTTCTTCGGTTGCATCTTCAGCGCCTTGCGGAACACCTCGCGGGCCTCCACCAGGTTGCCGGTCTTGTACACGCGCACGCCCTGACGGTTGAGGTCGGCGGCAGCGTTGCTGGAACTGAGAATAGTCGGGTCGTCGGTGAGCTTGGCGATGTCTTTCATCACCGTCGGGTCATCGCCGTAGATTTCCGCGCAACTCTTGAGCATCGACGTGCCCGCTTCGGCCTGGCCGAGCATCTGCAATTGCTTGGCAACGAGCAACGCGGCCTCGGGACTCATGAACTGCTCCATGCCGTCGAGGCGCATCAGTGCTTGCTCAGTGAGCTTCTCGGCGGTCTCGGCGTCGTTGAGCAGCAGACTGGTGGCCTTCATCAGACGCGCGCGAATCTGCAGACCCGGATCGCTCGGGTTTTCCTTGGCCACGGCACTGAGGGTGGTGTTGATCTCCAGCCGCGTGCGAGTATCGAGGCCCTTCTCGCTGCCCTTGCTGATCAGCGCGTGGGCCAGACCCAGGTTACTTTCCGGATCCTTGAATCGCGACTGCGCACCCTGCGCCACCGCCTGACGGTAAGCCTTCGAGGCCGTGTCAAAATCTTCGTTGGTCATTGCCAGCTTGCCGAGCAGCGCCTGCCGGCGCACCGCCAGCGGCGACAGGCGAATCGCTTCTTCCAGCACCTTCTGCGCACCCTTGGTATCGCCCTCGGCCACCAACACATCGGCCATGCCGTCGTACAGCGCCGGCATCATCGGGAATACTTTCAGGGCTTTTTCATACACGCCTTTGGCCTGGGCCACCTGACCACGCTTGAACAACAACTTGCCAAGCCCGGCAAAAGCCCACGGCAACGGCCGGTCGGCGATGATGCTGTCATACAGCCGTTCCAGCGCTTCGTTCTGATTCATGTCGCGCAGGGCATCGGCGCGGTAACGCAGGCACAGCGGCGAATAGCGGATGTCCTGCTTGCACAGGGCGATGCAGGCGTTAAGCACCTCCACCGGCTTGCCACGGTCAAGGGCTTGCAGAATCGGCTTGAGCAGGGTCTTGCGCTGCTCCAGACGCTCCAGGCGCTGGGCCAGACCGATCCGGTTGAACGGCTTGGTCAGATATGCGTCCGGCTCGTGCTCAAGAGCACTGAGCACCATCGCCTGACTGGTTTCGGCAGTGACCATCACGAACACCGCTTCGTGACTGATCAGCTTCTCCATCATCAGGTCTTCCAGCACCTGCTGGCCGTTTTTCTTGCCGTCACCGAGGTGAAAATCCTGAAGGATGAAATCGTAGGACTTCTGCGCACACATTTTCAGCGCCTGCTCACCGGTGTCGGCGGTGTCCACGTCCTTGACGCCCAACTCGCGCAACATCGAGCGAACGGAACTGCGGAAATCCGAGAAATCATCGACGATCAGAAAACTCTTTTGGTGATACGACAGCATCGAGGATTTCCAGGCAATTGAAGAGAATGGACCGAGGGCACATTTCAGGCGCGCAGATGATAGCTGGCGGCCAAATGCTATCAAGCAATTTCGTGCGACTCTGAAGGCACCGAACGGGTTATCGGCCGGATCAACGGTTCTCTTGAAGCGGGGGTTCAAGATTCGTTGCGCAAGGATTACCCTGCGCGGCGGTTCTCACCTTCCAACGGCAAAGGATTCATCGTGTACATCAAGGGACGCTACATCGTGTCGGCCTGTGCGCTGCTGTTTTTCCAGCAGGCACAGGCGAGCGGAATGGACTGCACAAAGGCTGTGAGTGTTGTGGAGAAGGCGATTTGCGCGCAGAAGCCGCTGTATGAGCTCGATGCGCAGATGGGGGCGGCTTACCGGAAGTTGATGAAGGCTGCACCGGCGCAGACCGAAGTGAAAAAGACCCAGCGTCAGTGGTTGAAGGAGCGTGATCGATGTGGCGAGGACGTGAGTTGTCTGAGCCAGCGTTATCAGGATCGTTTGCAGGTCGTGCACGCACAGTGGATCGACGCGGTGGCCTACAAACCGGACGAGATCGATAAACAGGTCATGGAGGATCTGCAGCTGCTGGTTCGGGAGATGAGCAAGGAGAATCCGGAGTTTGCGCTGGAGGGGGCGCTGAATTCTCTGACGTTTGGCTACGTCGGCAGCTCGTTTGCAGCCGAGCAGGATGAAGATGAGCAACCGCTCCTCCCTACAACCATCCCCAAAGATGTCACGCAAGACGAGTGGAAAGCACTGCAAGCATCCGACATCAAGGGAGCCGCCGAGTCCGGCCAAACCTCGTACACCCTGATGGATCTGGATGGCGACGGTCAGCGCGATCTCATCGTGGAAACCTACGCCGGCGGCACCGGGATGTTTCATTACACGCAAACCTGGCGTCGGGTCGACGGCAGATTTATCAGGAGAACGGCCGAGATCGCCCCTCAGGCCAGTAACGACAGCGTCCTTTTCTATACCAATGACCGCGGTGCCAATCAATCCGTGTACCTGATCGCAACTCGCGGAAGAATGTATTTCGCCTATCAAAACGGCAGCTACGGCGAAGATCAGGTCTACCTGCTCAATCCCCTGCAGATCAACAGGCAGGTGCCGACGATCAGCGTGCACTATGACTACCAACTGACCGTTCCACACACTCAGTACATCGAGGACAGCGATAAACCCTACGAACTGGAGCCGTCCCTGCAGAAGGTGCTCGCCAACGCTGTGACCGGTTTGGACGCAAATGCGGGGACAACGGGACAGCAGAAAAAACCGCTCTGCCCTATCCCCCAGTCCGCCAAGGACACTGAGGAGTACTACGGCTACGGCGCGAGCTACTACGCGATCGAACCTGTCGCCGACTTCCCCGTGATCATTGGTGATGATTGTTATGTCGCAAGACTGATCAACTGGTTCGGTAGCTACGATGAAAAGAATGGGCTCTTCGCAAAACTGACGATGCGCAAGCCAGAAGCTGAGAGCCAGGAGCGCGGATATACTGTCAATGGGCGTCGTCATATCACCCAGGTCAGCACATCGATTGGCAAAGCTGAGGGTGGCGCCGAGACGTTTTAGGTCTTTTTCCCACGCAGCAAAAAGCCCCGCCAGATCACTCTGCGCGGGGCTTTTTAATAGATGGTGTCCCAGGGCAGGTTCGAACTGCCAACCTTCCCCTTAGGAGGGGCATCTCATCGCCCGCAGCAACTGGCCGAGACCAGTGTTTATTGGGCTAAACGTCTGGTTGTGTCCGTAAAAACGACTCCGTATAGTTCTTTTTGCACCCACCACGCACCCATGGGAACAAATTGAAAGAGAAACTCACCGCCAAGCTGCTGGCGTCCCTGCAGATAACCGGCCAGGAATATGAGGTCCACGATACCACCGTCGGCGGTCTGTTCGTGCGCGTCACTGCCGCCGGCGCCAAGTCCTATGTAGTGACCTGGGCCAGGGGCCGCAAGAAGACATTGGGTCGCATTGGCATACTGACGTTGGAGCAAGCGCGAGCGGAGGCTACTCAATATCTCGCAGAGGCAAGAACCCTGGGGGAACCGCTAGCCGTTACCCAAGGACGTAAAGGCGCCACCCTTCCCTCCTTACGCGAGTTCATCGATGACATATACATGCCCTGGTTCAAGACGCACCATAAGGGGCATGAGAAAACTCTGCACACGCTCGACCACAACTTCGAAGCAATCATGCCCCAGCGTCTCGATGCGATCACTGGCCGCGACCTGGACCAGATCCGCACCGGATGGATGCAATCGGGTAACAAGCCGTCGACGGTCAACCGGAAAATGGGTTCCATCAGCGGCGTATTCAGTAGAGCCGTTGAATGGGAGTACATCGATACCCACCCGATGGACAGGCTCAAAGCCCTAAAGGTCGACTCGATGGGGTTGGTCCGCTACTTGGATGCTGAAGAGAACAAGCGGCTACGGGAAGCACTGGACGCCCGCCAAGACGAAGCACGGGCGGAGCGAGAGAGCGCGAACAAGTGGCGGGCGGATCGCGGTAAGGATCTGATGCCGAGCTTGCTGCAGGTCCCGTTCACTGACCACCTAAAGCCCCTGGTCCTTGTATCGCTTAATACGGGTATGAGGCGCGGAGAGCTGTTCGATCTGAAATGGTCCGCGGTGAACTTCCAAACGAAGACGATCACAGCCGCTGGCGCCACCACCAAAACAAGCGACACACGCCATATCCCGATGAACAAAGAGACGTTGCGAGTGCTGGAGGGCTGGAAGAAGTTGGCCGGCAAATCTCGATACGTGTTCCCGAGTCAGGAAGGTGGCCGCTTGAAGGATGTTAAAAGCGCCTGGCTCAAACTGCTTGAGCGCTCCAATATCGAAGGGTTTCGTTGGCACGATATGCGCCACGACTTCGCGTCACGTTTGGTAATGGCCGGCGTACCGCTCAACACAGTGCGGGACCTATTGGGGCACGCCGATATCAAGATGACGCTTCGATATGCCCACCTTGCACCCGGAACAAAAGCTGCTGCGGTGGAGCTGATTTAGCGGTAAGCCTCTAGATCAGCCAAAAAGTCATCGCCAAAATAGTGCTGTACGTCGCCCTCTGTGATGACGGTGCTATGGCCACGCCGTGGCCATTCTGACAACTCAACCCCTCTATCTTTGATCAGCGGCCAACACATCTTAATCAAAGGGATGTTGGGGACAAAGTCGCTAAGGACAGCACTAGCCTGACTGTCTCCGCGCACCATGAAAATTCCGGACGATTTGATAAGCGTCCAAATGCAATTTTCCTCATGATTCAGCGTATGGGGAGAGAGCATACCCAAAGAGGTAATCCTGTCCGCCTCGTCTGGGGACCAGGCTAAATCCATCAGCTCATAGAGCGATATCTCATCACCCGCCGGAGTCTTGATGCTCTGCGTTTTCAACGCCTGCATCACCGACCACTCGATCACGCCCGTAATCGACCTTTTCTGTTCGCGCGCAAGCAAATCAATCGCAAATCTTATCTTCGGCTCAATCCTGAGAGAAACGTTGACGGTGGGCTGTTCTGCTTTTTTGGGTCTAGCCATTCGTGCGCCTCCTGAATGGCGGGCACTTTGCTGCGACAGCTTTACCCTGTCAATCCCATTAAATGCAGTTATGTGCCGCAATAGCTTGCATTTAATGCTTTATAATCTTAGTCTTCTGATACCAAACCTTCTTTTTCCCGAGTACTGGAGATGACCATGCATCAAGCAGCACAAATTCAACCCCTATCTGTAAGCGTCGAAGAGGGTGGCCGCCAAGTGGGCTGCTCTCGATCCGCGATGTATGAGCTCATCGCAAAAGGTGAAATCAAAAGCTTCAAGGTGGGCAGGCGTCGCCTGATTCTGATGACCGAACTCAAGGCTTGGATCGAGCGCGCCGCTAAGGATGGAGCTCGATGATCATTGAGTTTACGGACAACGAGCACTTGATGCTCCAGCTAGCCTGCGACACTTTTCGGGCTATGCAGGGGATGGAAACAAGCACCACCGAATATGAGCGTCTAAGCAAGCGCTGGGATGAAGAGAAGTCCGCTGCCCTGTGGCTCGTGCTGAGCCGTTTTATTGACGAGCCAAGTGTATGAGCGCGCCTCTGGATCACGCCGAAAGAGATGATCTGGCAGCTAGGTGTGAAAAAAATAAAGGGGAGGTAGTGCGCAGGACTGCGCGAGAGATTGCCAAGGCGGTGCTCGAACACCGCCTTGGCGAAGACACACTGGATACCACCAACGTGAAGAGCAAACTATGACACGCCATTCTTCAACTGAGCAAGACCGCAAGATGATTGAAGCGCTGAGAAACGGTCCAGTGTCGACCATCGAAGCGGCAAAAGACTTGGATATTGTCCAACCACCAAACACGATTCGCCGCCTGAGGAAAAAAGGGTTTGAGATCCGCACCTATTGGACACATCAATCTACTGAGCCAGGCCGACCACCTCACAGAGTGGCCAAATACATTTTGATGCGTGAAGCATCTTGAGAGAAGCAAAACAGAAAGGCCTTCACTCAGTGGAGGCTTTTTTATGAGATCCTCAAAAGCAAGGTAAACACACTCAATCGTCGCATTAGGGAAGAAAAAACTGGATGAGTCAGGGTAATTTTTTTGCAGTGGGGGCCGCTGAGTTTTCGAGGGCTTGTGAATTAGGACTACGGCCAGCCGTAGCATTCCTAGTCCTTGCTCGCGGCACCTTAAAAGACCACTCCACCACTTCCTGGAGCGCCCAAGCCATCTTTACCTACACGGGAATGGCATGGCGACGAGCATCATTAGCGATAGATGAACTTATCGACGCAAACCTTGTTGCTGTAACCAAGGCAGGTAAGAAGCCTCGCTACAAGCTCTGTAAACCCAAAGAGACTGCCGATTTCCTCTGGCTACCTAATGAACTCATCGATGGCGCTGGTACTGAGACCCCGCCACTTCGCCGGTTGAGGGAAAGAGGAGAACTATTTCTGCTTCGTCGATTCATTGAACTGTATGGGATACAAGATCTGACAGCCGACGGGGGGCTACCTCGTACCCTAGTGCGCACAGACTACGAAAGGGAAAAAATTTGTCCTATCGCAGAATTCATTGCATACGGATTTAAAGAAAGCCAGACAACCGCATCGGCCAAAGGTATTTTCGCTGATTGCTTAGAGGTTGAAGACGATGACGGAAACAAAGGCGCATGGACGGTTCTGAGCCCGCTATTAAAGATGGGCTTGATTGAGCAGGTCACCTATATGGCCGAATCGTCCGACTATGAATCGGAGCTCCTTTACCCGTTGAACGACCTTACAAAAGAAGCAACCTATGGCCTGCTCCCATATTTTGACGCAACTGGCGGCGCTGGCTTCGCGAGTAAAATTGAAAAATTTTTTCCATTGGTTGGTGTGGCGATTCGAGATTTGAATGATCCGACGCTAGTAGGTGTTTTCCGACTGGTCTATCGACCAAAAACTGCCAAGACAACAGTTTGGTATGCCACTGAGCAGGGTTTGACGGAGCGTTTTGCCCAAGGAATGAATCGCCTTCTAGGGCTGGATGTTGATATCAATGATGTTCAAGGTAATTCAATGAAGATCAATGGGTATCAATGAGCCGTAAGTGTTGATATCAATGACAATCAATGAGACCTAAGCATAGCTGCGCAAAGGGCGCGCTAGACGAAGAGGTAGCTATGAAATCGTGGGAAAACGCATTCGCTAAAATCGGCTCCAAGGATGAATATAAGCTAGGCGAAGCAGGTAGACGTCGCGTTTTAACTGGAGGCTGCGTTCTGATTACTCTGCCTCAAAAGCGAGTAATTAAGGATCGAGGAAAGCGCGATTAGCGTAGCCGCATCGACACTCAAAAAACGAAGGCACTACCCCGTTGCAGGGTAGTGCCCTTGATACTGCGAAGGTTTCGTAGTTTGTCAGTCGATGTCTGTAGGAGCGAACTGCTCAGCACCAGCCCGCAGTGAGTGCAGACCCATAACCGCCGCCCGGGCCACTCTGTCGATAAAGCCCGTTTCCAGACTTGTGCAGCGCCCTCCCATTCCCACGATCGCGAATTGGATCGCATGGAACGCCTCTGTCTCGTCGTAGGTGGCTAGCTCGGCAATCTCGGCATCGAAGCACGCGATGCCCTTTTCCCAGTCCCCAGGCACGCCGTAGTTGTACCGCGGCCAATTGATAAGCCGACCAGCATCATCGCGCTGTGTGAAGCTCAGGTCGTCCCGTGATCGAATAGAGGCGCTCATTGAGCCACCTCCGCCGCGTCGAGCGCCTTCTGCATCTGCTCGACTTCGCTGTCGACGTAGTTCGCCCAGTCGTAGCCAAGGAAGCTGCCGAGGCTAGCCAGCTCTTCGACGTCGTGCGACTTGCCGTGCTTCAGGTCCTTCGTGATCGCGTTGAACAGCACCCGCATATTGCTAATGCGTTCGTGAGTGGCGCGCAGAAGCTCAAGGGCTTCGTCGGCGATACGGGCGGCTGGCTGGTTCATTGCACACCCCCTACGCAGATCCCGCGAAATGGTGCGGCGCCTGGCAAAACCTTCACGCTGATGTCACCGAGGATCTTCAGCGGTGCCAACTGGGCCAGCTTGATGTTGGCCGGCAGCACCATGGTGGTGATGACCTGACCGTGCGCGTCCAAAATTTGGATGGTATTCTGTTTAAATTGCATGACGTGTCCCTTGTAAGTTGCGTCGTGTGATCGCCTCCCCGGTGTTAGCGCACCGGGTGGGCACCTTTCTCTAATGGCTCAGATTTGAGCCATCTTCAAATGTGGGGAAATCCCACCGTTACTGCTTAGCCTTCTCGCTGATCCATCCAGCCGCCCAGCTCATTGGGTCTTTCGTCCCCATCGGCTTGAGCGGCTTGCCATCCCGGGCTGCCTGCCTGCCCTCCTCCTCTGTTTCACCGTGAATCCATACGGTTGTTTGCCTAAAACCAGCTACGCGCTGACGCTCTTTGTAGATCCTCTGGCGATCGGCCGCAGATAGCGGGCCTTTCGACTCCTCGTTCTTCACAACAACCTCCGTTAGCAGTCACAACGAACCAATAATGGATCACCGTTAGCAGTCACGCAAGAGGGAGGGTGCAAAAAAATTACGTCCTCCGGAGATGCGCGGACTTTTGCTCACATCTGGATTACAGATCTGAAAGTGGGATTTCCCGCTTTGCCGTTATCTGCCGGGTTCGCCGACTCTTTCTTGAGAGGGCCGTAAAGGCTGAGAGGTTTACTTCAATAGTGGAACATCCCGACTTCCACCATCGGTGGGAGTTACAGCCGCATCTGCCGGAAGACCTAGTGCGGATCTCCGTCGCGAATATTGTTCATGGCTTGGTGTTCGACGCATCACCCTGTGAGGTAGCTTCTCGCTACCTACCCTGCTAGGTACGCGAGATTTAGCTGCGGAAGCAAGATTAAAAAGGACTTCTACCTAGGATCTATGAGGAAATTCGCTCAAATCCGCGTACATTTCGCGGAAAGGTGCGGTCAGACTGCGGACAATGCTAAAGTGACATCACCATTTTTGAGGGAACAAAATTGATAATTCCGATGGATGTGACAATTGGAACAGGCGAGGCAAACTTTACTGATTTGGACTTCTATTACGGGGCCAAAGCACTGGAGGGAACTTCGGAAGTTGTGGCTTTGGTTGCTCATACTATTTTGAATAGAACGCTCGCAAAGCAGGTTCCCTCGATAGAGGGTATCAGAGCAAATTTTAAAAAATCCTTCGTGGGTTCATTTGGGCAAAAATTTGAGCTGGCGATAACTGGAGCCGAACAAGTTCGCGTGCTCGAATGGATTGGGGAAGATGGGTTCTTCCAAATAATGAAGCACTTCATCGGTCAAGCTGTCGGCGTGGATCATCAAATCGTAAAACCAGTCGCCGTCAGCTGGGCTCGAACATATATTGAAGATGAAGTCGACTTAATCCAGAGAATTCGCGAACCCCTACTTAGAATACACAAGCCTGTAGAAAATCAAGGCTATCGTATAGTTCTCAACAAAAGGCGCTCTCCAATTTCCGTTTTCAATACTGATACCTTTAACTACATATCACACGAAGTTATAGAAGATCAGCGTATTAAAATCAACGCCGTTATCACTAGATTCAATAAATTAACAGGAACTGGCCGACTTATCTTATCGGAGCATGACAACTCGGTTAGCTTCGCCCCGGCTAGGACTTGGCAAATGTTCCCAGATAAACAAAGGAAGGTTTTCTCAAGAAATCTACACCAAAATAATGGTGCCGAAGATTTCTCTCCGCTAACCTTGGAGGTTACACGAGTGATGGGACGGAACGACATAGTCAAGCATTACAAGGTCCATAGTGTGATCCTTGACTGAGCAGGGACAACACTGTGAAAAAAGAAATAGCAATTGGCGCCCTGACGATAGCAGGAGCATTGTTAGTATACTATCTGAACTTTAATAAAGGGCTTGGCCTGTCTGCCGAAAAAGGTGATTGGGGTACATTTGGAGACTTTATAGGTGGATTTTCAAACCCAATAATAACCTTCATAACAATGTGCATGTTAATTAAGTCTATCGACCTTCAAAAAGACGCAAACGAAAGTATTATCGAACAAAACAATCATATAAAAAATTCGGAGGATAGGCAAAAAGAGCTCGAGGACTTGAGATCATTTGAGTCCACTTTTTATAGCCTTGCAGAAGTTGCTAGACAGGAATACAGCCGCCTCAGAATCAAAGAACCAGGAGGCGCAGAACATTTTGAATCGTACGCAGTGAGCTATATCGAAGAGGAAATCCTAAGAATACATCATGACAACGTACAAAAAAACATAGAACCTGATCTCTCATTAATCTTCAACAAGTTAGACGACCAGTCATCTATGGGACTATTCTCTTCAGTTAGAAGCTTTTACATATTATTCAAAATAACAGTCGAAGTCTGCCCGGTTCGACATCAAGAAAAATATTTAGAAATTTGCAACTACACCATGCCTGTTCGCTTTTTAAATTTGGTATGTATCGCACAAGCTTATTCTGGATGGAAAATGTTGAAGCTACTAGAGGATCGGGGCTTCTTTAAAAAAGAGGGGCTTGAAGACTATCTCGCAGCATGGAACGATCTAAAACCAGTCTCCGACCAACCAGCAGAATCGGCCTTACCTCAATGACCATTTTAGATAACAGTGAAATATGCCCAAGATAACAAACACCGGCAGGGACTTCGAAAGCTATGTCCAGTACGTATACAGCACACTGCTCAATCTACGCGGAGAAAAAACACAAGTATCTCGACGCACAACCTTCCAAATGGCTACCGGCGACAGCTATGAAGTTGATGTGTATTATGAGTTCTCCAAAGTAGGCGTGCGTCACAGAGTAGCGATCGAATGCAAAGACTGGAAGCGCCCGGTTGACCAGGGAAAAATTCTCGAATTTCATCAGAAGATCAAAAACATCGGACATGATGTTGTCGGCGTAGTGGTTTCTCGATCTGGTTACCAGGCTGGTGTCGAGAAGGTGGCGGCTAGACATAATATCTCATTACTTACAGGTGACGACCTTCCATCCCTCCCACATCTTGTTGGTATTCAAATTAAAAGCTTAGCACTGCATGAACCCGATTTAACTGGAGAGCCTTTCTGGGTTATTGCCGAAACGGGTGATACTGCCGAGAATCTCAGTACGGGAAGTTATTACGCCCCTCGTATAGAGGGTGAGCCTACAATCCCGTTTTTCATCTCAAAAAAACATGCGGAGACATATCTCAAACACGTAGCAGATCGGGAAAACTGGGCAGTTTTCGGAATGCCTCAATATAAACTGAAGGCACTCCTCAGACTCGCTAAGCTGGGAGGTGTGAAATTCGCTATCGTTCAAGGACGGCCCGAATCGAACGGATGTATTTCTCTAATAGATACACCGCTAGAGGAGCTTGAAACAGACTTTGTCATTTGACGAAAAAGCTGGTAGCAAGCGTAGACGTCAGGGAATGTACTCAAATTTGAGTACATCTCACTCCAGGCAGCAGACTTGCGCCCTTTACTCACAAAGTGAAACACATGGTGTGACCCGATTTGGTCTCACACACGTTTTTGACTTATTACGCGCCCCCTTGATCTGACGTTGCACGAAGATAGCAGGCGCCGATCGCATCCTTACCCTGGGTACGAGCCAGCGTTACAAGACGGGCGAGCGTCCGATTACAGTCAGCCTCGGAGACCTTTTGCTCAGTCATGACCGGCTGACCGCCGATAAACATCACAAAAATCCAATGGGTGAGCATTTGGTTCCCTCCTTCTTAGACCAAAGGGTATAGGCCAAATTAGACAAATGCGGTTATGGTGGCACTCTGCCTGTCCGATTGGATCCACTCGGACCTAATAACGGAGTTTGCCGTATGGAAGTACAGCTTGACCTCATCCCGCGCCGCGTAGATGGAGCCCTCATCCATCAACGGACAGCAGACGGCTACGTAAACGCCACCGCTATGTGTAACGCTTCTGGGAAGTCGTTCTACGACTACTCGAGATTGAAGGTTACCAATGACTTTCTGGACGAGCTCGCAAGGTCAACGGGGATTCCCGCTGACCAGCTTGTACTCACCGTTATGAATGGCCCTAATGAGACCCGAGGAACCTGGGTGCATCCAGATGTGGCGCTCAACCTCGGGCAATGGTGCTCGCCGAAATTTGCTGTGGCCGTTGCAATCTGGGTGCGGGAATGGCTCGCGGATAAAGCGAAGCCACAGAATCTTCCGTATCACATGAAACGATACATGGCCAACCGAGGCGCAGTTCCCTACACGCATTTCTCTATGCTTAACGAGATGATCCTTGCGCTTATTGGCCCCATGGAGGACGCAGGCTATTCGTTACCTGATCGCTTGCTACCTGATATTTCCGAAGGCCGAATGTTCTGCAAATGGCTGAGAGACGTGAAAGGAATCGACACAGATGCTCTCGGGACATACCGGCACGAATTTGAAGATGGAAGGGTGGTCTATCCAAAACTCTATCCAAATGAGGTTTTAGGAGACTTCCGAGCTCACTTTCACCAAGTCTGGCTGCCGCAGAAAGCTGCGACATACTTCAGAGAGCGAGACGTGACAGCCCTTCAGTACCTACCTCGACTACTTGAAAAGCAGTAGCCCTCACTTATCCTGACAGCAGGTTAGAACAGGTAACGGCTTGGGATTTGCCCATCGCCCTGGACGCAGCTTCTGAGGATCTCTGGGAGACTCGGCCCCATCCATCAGATCCAAGGCCTACCCCCGCAGGGGGAAGATCGGTCCAAATCTGGACACATCAAGTACGCGACACGTTTTCATAATTCGCAACACGTGTCGCGACACCTGCCATGCCGAAATGGGAGGTCAGGTTCAGCCCCCCCCCCAACGGGGGTTGGATCGCTCAACTTCCCCCATTGGGGGGTGTTCCTAAAATTGAGGAAGTCCCACTACTCCACGGCAATTTCCCAACCTTCATTGCAGGATGAATGACTGGGCCGAAAGTTCGGCCGTGTATCACTTTGGCTATCGCCCATTTACTGCAACAAAAATCCTCCCTTCTCGATCGGCAAAACCAACTATTTCAGTCCCGTTTAATCCGGTTACGTGTAGCACCTTAGGTGCACCTAAAAAACACTGGATATAAGACCAGATCATGCCTAATGTGGGTTTGAAGCCAATTCAAATCCACTTGAGGCAATCCCATGAACACAGCCAAGACCGCTCGAGGTCGACAACATAAACCGACTCGCTCAGAGGTGGCGGCGGCGTGGGGCCGCCTGCGCGACGCTGCCAGCGAAGGAAGCATCCAAGCATCTGCCCTCCTCATCGCACTTGCGGAAAACAAACCGGTCATTGCCATGGAATCGCCCGCCGCATGACTGAACGCGACAAAAGCGGGAAATGGAAGCCCGGGCAGTCAGGCAACCCAGGTGGACGCTCCGGGCAAACACAGGAGCTTCGCGCTCGACTTGCCGAGGGCGCTGACGCAGTTACCAAGAAGGTGCTCGCTGCTGCCAAGAAGGGCGATATGCAGGCCTGCCGATTGATCCTTGAGCGCCTTGTCCCGCCAATCAAACCGACCTCTGAGCCGGTGCAATTCGAACTCGACGACACGGACCTGCCGAGCGCAGCCAAATCAATCATGCGTGCTGTTGCCGGCGGACAACTCGCGCCCGACCAGGGCAAGTCGCTCATCGAAGGCTTGGGCGCCGTCGCCCGGGTGATCGAGGTCGCTGAGCTTCAAAAGGCCGTCGAAGAACTCCGCACGCAAATGGAGGGAATGCAGCAATGAGCATCAAGTCATTGAAAGCAGAACTGCAAAGGATCGCCCAGAAGATCGGCGCCGCAGATGAAACTGTACTGCTGATTGTGCTCGCGGTGATCCGAGCAAATACCAGAGAGACCCAAGCGGAAGAAGACTTTCCGAATACCGCTGGGCACCAGGTCGACTATCGAATTCAGGGACAAAACGTATCGCTTTTCTTCCCCTTCGCAGAAATGGATAGCGACCAGGGTGAGCAAATGGCGAAGGCCATCATTCTCCACACCCGGCAGACAGAACGGGCCGGCCGGACACCTCAAGTCGGCGTACTCAATATGCGCGCTGCGCCCGAGGAAGGGGATTGGATCGTTACGTGGCCTCCTGAAGGGATCACGGTTGAGCAGCACGCCGCAGAGCAATACCAGCGGATCGTGGGGGCGCGTAATGAACATCCGTAACCAAATCGCCCGCCTGAAGCAGACCGCCGGCGACTCGCAATTTAGCAGCGACGTTCGGCAGATCAGTCAGCTGATGGACGAGTTAAGCGCCGAAGCCGTCGGCGGTGCCGCCGCCACCGGGGGAGCCTCTCTTCTCGAAATTTTCAACGCATCGTCGTCCTCCGACCGCCCTACCCCTATCCCAAACAATCCAAAGGTAACGCAATGAAAATCGGCAAACGTTCAGTTCTCAAGGTCGGCTTGGCCAACCTCCACTACTCCGAATACGAGCACTCCCGTATTGAGTCTCACACCTTCTCTATCCAGCGTCCGGACGGGACCAAAGGCGTATGGCAAGCCGGTGGTTTGATGAAGTCCGCTCGCCAGCTTCAAACACTGGCGCTGGAGACCTTCAAAGACTTCGGCGAAGAGATCGTCTCGATTCGGGAAAACAAAGATTTCAACTCGTCCGCGATCGAGCGCTTGAGCAAAGAAAAAATCGCAGGCGTGACAGACACCCTCCTTCCTGCAATGCAGTCGGTCGCGAAGGATATGCTCACCCTGGCCGAAACGGTCACCCAAGGCTTCTCTCCTGTCACTCCGCGCGCGAGTAGCGATATCGCAGGCTTTCTCGCAGACCAAGAACTGAGAGCCCTTGTGCGAGGCCTCAGTCCGGAAGAGCGCCGCAACCTCATGTCCGAAGCGCGCCAGGGTGGTCACCCCGATATCGTCGAAGCAGTGCTGAGAGCAAATCCGATGCTCTCTGGCCGGGCATTGCCGCCTCTCGCGCAGATGACATTGACGCGCTCCGTCAAATGCTGGCCGTCTACGACGATGTGCTCGCCACCACTTCGCAGGTCGGCGTGTCACTTAGCGGCATGATTGCCAACTCCGCAGGCTATGCCGGCCGATTCGAAAAATGGCAATCCGGTTGTGAGGGCTCCGAAGCTTTGCGCGCCTGGCTGGACAAGATCCCGGCCCGAGGAAAACCAAAAGCAGCAGCGGAAGAATCCGAAGCCGCGTAAGCGGTCCGGCGTGCGGTCGTCACAGTTCGGCCGCCAACTAGGAGCAACTACCTTGACCACCTACCAACAGCGCTTCGCCGAGGCGTGCAAGACAACTTGCTTTGCTTCCCACCCACTCAAACAAGGTCCTGACTCCGGCTACGTAGTGTGGGATGTCCAGCACGTCCGCGACGGCCAGAAGGTGACCATTGACGGGCCGTTCTTCACCGAAGACGAAGCCCGGGTATCGGCCGATCTTTTGCGCGGCACCTTTCGCGGTGCCAGGGCATACCAGGGAATCTATGACCGGATCTGGAACTACGATCCGCGGCACGAACAGGTGACTGTGGACCAGGCGCAAATGTCGCGCTCACTGCTCGCCATCAGGCTGGGCGTTTCGGTACCCAACAATAGCGCCCAGGGCGCCCAGGAGTAACCCATGGCTATGGCCACCAACTACGGCACCAAAACCCGAATCCTGCTGGGCGGCTCGGCTGGTAAGCTCTTCGGGCGGGAACATATTTACGAGCTTTCCACCGGCGACACGCGGGAGGCTGTGAAGGCTATTGACGTAAACCACCCAGGGTTCGCGAAGTACCTCGCTGACGCGAAACGAAAGGGGCTTGAGTTTGCGGTTTTTCGGAACCGGAAAAACATCGGCGAGAAGGAGCTGAAGATGGGTGGAGCTCAGGAGATCCGGATCGTCCCCGTGATCGCCGGCAGCAAGCGCGCAGGCCTATTTCAAACTGTGCTCGGCGTGGTTTTGATTGCTATGAGTTCCGTAACAAATGGCGCGACCCTGGCACCAGGTATCGCGCTTGCAGCGGGGGGAGTCATCCAGATGCTAAGCCCTCAGGCTACTGGCCTGAAGCAGAGTACATCTCCTGAGAACGCCCCGTCCTATGCATTCGGCAGCGCCAAGAACACCACGGCCAGCGGCAACCCGGTACCGATCTGCATTGGCCACCGCCGATGGGGCGGGATGATCATTTCCGCGTCGATCTATGCTGAAGATAAGATCTAAACAAATTGGGAAAGAGCGATGATCAATCAGCAAATCTATGAATATTTTTGATCCAAAACTCGGAGCCCTGCCTCGATCACGCTCATCGCACTCTCAACACGCTCAACTGCCTTGTCCACACTTTCTTGTGTCTTAGCTGTCAGCTTTGCAGCAAGCCCCTGGGTGTCCGTTAGCGGAGGTTTGTGAACCTCCACTGCTAACGCATCGAGCGCAGCTTGCATCTCTTCAGCGCGCTCCGCCCACTCCCACCCCGTTTTTACAACGACTTTATCCAGGATTTGGCAGTGCTCGATGAACTCTTTGAATTGCGTATTGATTGGATCTTTATTTACAGCATCTATTACTATAGACGCTCTCATAGGAGGACAGTATCTACTCCAATGATCAGTTAATCGATCGATGCTCGCCTCAATTTTCCTGAATGCAACATTGGCATCCCACACCACGCCGTAAGCCTTACTGTGATTAAGCTCCTGCTTCCAACTGGTTAGTCCCTTATAAGCCAAGGCTGCCACCACACCCGCGGCAAGGGCTTGAAATAATGCAGAAATCGAATTTATGAATGCAAAAGCGTCCTGCGTACTATTGGGCTTATCGCTATTGAAGCCGGCCCAAAATACAGCACCACATATGACAAGAAGGGCAGCTAGCAGAGCGTAAAAGCCTGCAGCATAAGGATTTTTCATAACATTTGATCAGTACGTCGCTAGAGGGATGGCAATAATAATGTGTTCGACCAATAAAAAGGTATGCCTGAGCTGATACGCACAAATTCGGGTTTATTCGCCCTCCCCGCTTGATAAGTAACACTCAAAGTGCAACATTATTAGTAGAACACCTTAACTGATACGGACAGCACATCATGTTCATCCGCGCATACCTCCGAGCATCGACCGAAGAGCAGGACGCCGGTCGCGCCCGGGCATCACTCGAGCAATTCGCCACCGACCAAAACAAGGTGATCGCTAGCGTATACCTGGAGAACGCCAGCGGCGCGTCAGCAGATCGCCCTGAGTTGCTGCGCCTGCTCAAGGATGCGCGGAAGGGTGACGTCCTGCTGGTCGAATCGATAGACCGCCTCTCACGACTTCCCGTAGAGGATTGGCAGAAGCTCAAGGCGGCGATCGACTCCAAAGGGTTGCGCATCGTCGCGCTCGATCTGCCAACTAGTCATCAAGGAATGCAGGACACCAAAGGCGACGAGTTCACCGGGCGAATGCTGGGAGCGATCAACTCAATGTTGGTGGAAATGATGGCCGCAATCTCGCGTAAGGACTATGAGCAGCGTCGCGAACGGCAAGCTCAGGGCATCGAGAAGGCCAAAGCCGCCGGCAAGTATCAAGGCCGCCCAGTGGATACCGATCTACATAAGCGAGTGACCGAGTTGCTTGCAGCGGGCTTTGGCATCCGAGCGACCTCTCGGCACGCTGGCTGTTCAACCACTACAGTTTTAAGAATAAGGGATTTGAATTTATGCCCTGTTACTGCTTAGGGGTGGTCTTCCCGTAGACGGCTGGAGACTTTTCAACAAAATTGGAACTGCGTCGCAAACCAAGTCTCCGGAGGCCCCGAGTGAACAAGACGCGAAGAGCCCGACTGATTGCTTCTGGTCGACTCTTTTTCGTTCAGAGAATCACCGAAGAATGCTTAAGACCTACTAAGGTGCAATCCGTGGACACCCTGGCGGGTTTGCACACCTAGGCCACGGCTCTGCCGGCTCAATCATAGGACGTGGTTCGGGAATCCACTCGGGGCTTGGAGAAGGTGCAGGAGGGGGCGGAAGGATATGAGGCTCGGGGACCTCTGGAATGGAACGAGGAACGGGAGATGAAGTATCGGGATTATCCCCCCCCTCTCCATAGCTTTCATGATCGCGGTAATCATGGTCCCGCTTAGCTCCCGCAGCAGCCATCCTTAATAATGGTAAAGCCTCTCTTTTATCGCTGACTAAACGCACTAGAGCGTACGAAGGTGAGACGTCCATATCCATCAAAGCGACCTCGGTACGTAGAAGGACTCTGTTGGCATCTCCAACAAAACGGATGAGAAACATGCCTTTTTCAGCCTTTCATTCTCCGTCCGTTCGGGGGAGCTCCCAGCCAAATGGCGTTGTTTTTCCTTAATTCTATTGAACCTGGCTTGATGCGTCTTTGAAAACTCCTGCGCCTGATTGATATCAATGCGGAGGCTCTTCAGATCATAAAAAAGCATCCTGTAGCCAGAATATAGCTCTTCATATGCTCTTATTTTTTTCGTCAGCTGGAGGAATGGCTTGATGACTGAGATAACTGCCGAAAAGCAGATCAAATATTTCCAAAGCTGCGCCCCAACCCCGTCTCCCCAAAACGGAAAGGAGGCAACCGCAGAAGAGGTGGCCGTGACGGCGATTAGGATTTCGCAGGAAGTATTAATGAGCTCGAATCGTTCGAGCCTGCATCCATAATACTTCTCATTCAGTCGGGCCGACCTCAATAGGTCATAAACATCCCAAACCGGATGCTCTTCTCGCACACCCATCCCTATGACATCCCCATAAGAAATTGGGAGAAGTATAGCGTTGTGCCATAGACTCGCCAGTTAATGCACCCACCCTGCACCCATGAAGGTAAAAGGGAAAAGTAGATAACTGCTGGAAGCCTTGAGAAATGTGGTGTCCCAGGGCAGGTTCGAACTGCCAACCTTCCCCTTAGGAGGGGGATGCTCTATCCAATTGAGCTACTGGGACACAGGACTGCCGGTGCGACAGACGGCGTGCATGTTAACGGCCGGGCCCTGATTTGTCATGTCGTCCACAGGGCTTTTTAAGTGTAGGCAGGCGCCTCGCAAAGCCGTGGGACGTTTTGTCGTGCAATTTGCATCACCGCAAAAAAGCCATCATTGCAAAATGCAACCCACGCCTCTCTGAAAACCCTTCCAAATGCTTGTTTTTAAAGGACTTAACAGCGGTTAGACTATTGGCACGACGGCTGCTTCAGGTTCTTGCAAAAGAACAAACGGAGCATTGCCTCATGAACCGCTTCCTCTTGCTCGCAAACGCAGTTGCCCTGACGGTTCTGGTGGGTTTTCATTTCATCCCCCAGCACAACGAGGACGTGGCCCAGCGTATGCCCCATTACCTGCAGGTGCAGAAGGCGCCGCAATGGGCGGTGTTGAACGACCAGCATGGTTTTACCGCGCAAGACGTCAGCGAGCCAGATCAGGCACCGACGACACAGATGCCTGAACGCCTGGTGTTTTGAATCATTTTCCGGAGTACCGCATGTCCAAATCCGCCCTGGGGTTGTTGATCCTCGCTTTCTTGAGCGGTGTTCTGCATTTCTCACTATTCGAAGAGACAGAAATCTCTTTGCCCCTGATTGGCTGCGGCGTTTTCGCTGTCCTGTTTGTACTGGCCCTGGTTGCCGGGCGCAAAATCAAGTTTGATCCGGTACTGCGCTGAGCCTGACCAGTTCCAGCAAATGACCGACGGCATCCGCCAAGTCGCCCGAGTTGTCGATCAGGTGCACAGGCCTGTCGATTGAACGCCTTTCCTTGAACAGCGCATTGCGGGCGAGCCGTGCATCGATCTGTTCAAGGGTCTCCCGACCGCGCCGAAGCAGGCGCTCGCGCAGGACATCATCCCGAACCGTCAACAACACTGGCACCAGTGTCGGGTAAATTTCCAGCGCTTGTCGAAGGTTCGCACGCGAGCCGTTCACCAGCACATGCTTCCCGGCTTTCAACCATTGGTCCATTTCCACCGGGATCCCGTAGGCGAGGCCATTGGCCTCCCATGCCAGAGAAAACTCACCCGCACGCTGCCGCCGTTCGAACTCTTGCGGCGCCACACCGATCGCATCTTCCCCCACCGATTCAGCCGAACGCGTGATCACCCGACGTATCACTTCGCAGCTCAACGCATGCAGTGGCACGCGTGCAGCCTCAATCAGACTGTCCTTGCCGGAGCCGGAAGGCCCCATGAGATAAATCAGCCTGCCATCCATCCTGAAAACGCCCTCCGACGGGCATTTGCCCCTAGTAAATCGGCCATTTGCCACTATCCTGTACAAGGTAAGGAACAAGGATTTTAGCCGCATAGCATGCACGGTCCGAAGTCTTCAGACATCAGTTCGTGCGCTTCAGGACGCGGTCAGCGATACGGGCCGATGCATTCTTTTCAAACCAGTCCGCATTTCTGATAATTGGTGCTGGCATTACGCCTTTACCCGGATCAATATTTGTCACAGAATTGACGCCAATGATCTGGCAATTTTGAGGCATGATGCGAGCCTCTTAACAATTCAGGTTGAACCATTTGGCCCGGATGCATGTCCTACAACTCATCCTGCGGCCAATCCCGAGAACCGCTCCCCTGAACTAACCGGTTAAATATATGCGCCCATTGAAACAGGCAATTTATTCCAGCCGTACGGCTGACAAGTTCGTCGTACGTCTGCCAGACGGAATGCGTGAACGCATTGCCGAGGTGGCTCGCAATCATCATCGCAGCATGAACTCCGAGATCATTGCGCGCCTTGAGCAGAGTCTTATTCAGGAAGGCGCACTGGGCGAAGAGCTGAGCATGCGCCTCGACAGCCCGGAGCTTTCGCTGCACGAACGCGAGTTGCTGCAACGCTTCCGCCAACTCTCCCATCGCCAGCAGAACGCGCTGGTGTCTCTGATCGCCCACGACGCCGAAATGGCCGCAGACGCATCCTGAGTCAAGCCGAACATCTCAAGCCAGCATGAATGCTGGCTTTTTTTTGCCCGCAATTTGAGTTTTTCAGGGACGAAAAAAAGCCCGCCAATTGGCGGGCTGTTTCGATACAGGCAATCAGAGCAGGAAAATCGTCGCCAGCCCCAGGAAGATGAAGAAGCCACCACTGTCGGTCATGGCCGTGATCATCACACTGGCGCCCATCGCCGGATCGCGGCCCATCTTGGCCAGGGTCATCGGGATCAACACCCCCATCAACGCTGCCAGCAGCAGGTTCAACGTCATGGCGGCAGTCATCACTACCCCCAGTGACCAGCTGCCATAGAGCATGTAAGCCACCACACCAATCACTCCGCCCCAGACCAGGCCGTTGATCAACGCCACGGCCAGCTCTTTGCGCATCAGGCGCGAAGTATTACCGGTGCTGACCTGATCGAGCGCCATGGCGCGAACGATCATGGTGATCGTCTGGTTGCCGGAGTTGCCGCCGATGCCTGCCACGATCGGCATTAGCGCCGCCAGAGCCACCAGCTTCTCGATCGAGCCCTCGAACAGGCCGATCACCCGGGATGCGACGAATGCCGTGATCAGGTTGATCGCCAGCCACGCCCAACGGTTGCGCAGGGACTTCCAGACAGAGGCGAAGATGTCTTCCTCTTCACGCAGACCCGCCATGTTGAGGACTTCGCTTTCGCTCTCCTCACGAATCAGGTCGACCATTTCGTCGATGGTCAGACGGCCGATCAGCTTGCCGTTCTTGTCGACCACCGGGGCCGAGATCAAGTCGTAACGCTCGAACGCCTGCGCGGCGTCGTAGGCGTCTTCATCCGGGTGGAAACTCACCGGATCGCTGGCCATCACCTCGGAAACCTGTTTCTCCGGATCGTTGACCAGCAAACGCTTGATCGGCAGTACACCCTTGAGCACACCGTCGTAATCGACCACGAACAGTTTGTCGGTGTGGCCCGGCAGCTCTTTCAGGCGACGCAGGTAACGCAGAACCACTTCAAGACTGACGTCCTCACGGATGGTCACCATCTCGAAGTCCATCAGCGCACCGACCTGCTCCTCGTCGTAGGAGAGAGCCGAACGCACACGCTCGCGTTGCTGCTGATCCAGAGTCTCCATCAGCTCATGGACGACGTCTCGCGGCAGCTCGGAGGCCAGGTCAGCAAGTTCGTCGGCATCCATGTCCTTGGCCGCAGCCAGGAGCTCGTGGTCATCCATGTCCGCGATCAGCGTTTCACGGACGGAATCGGATACTTCAAGAAGAATGTCGCCGTCGCGATCAGCCTTGACCAGTTGCCAGAGCGTCAGACGGTCGTCCAGCGGCAGGGCTTCAAGAATATAGGCGACGTCGGCGGAGTGCAGATCATCGAGCTTGCGCTGCAGCTCGACGAGATTTTGCCGGTGAACCAGGTTCTCGACCCGGTCATGATGCGGGCCTTCCTGGCGGTGCGTCAGATCTTCGACGACCCGCTGGCGCTGCAGCAGCTCAACGACCTGAGCCAGGCGATCCTGCAGGCTTTCCTGTGTTTTCTTTACTTCGATTTCGGACATAGGCGAACTCCACTCCCAGCAGCGGGGCACGCCGGAAGGATCAATCAGTCAATTCATGATTGGTGAAACGGGGTACTGAGTAACTACTGGGTAAGTCCATGGAGGTTTTCCATAAGCCCCGGCGGGGCTGACGGGCGCAATGATACACCGCCTGACGGTTTTAAACGTTAAAAAATCCAGCCTGAAACAAGCGCTTGCGAGACAAACCTGAGCGCTGTCCTGATTCTCCACACTGCGACGACTCATCCTGAAAAGAAAACACACCGGCGACGAAAAAACTGCCGGCTACGCTTGATGAGGATCGTCAAGGAGGACGCCGAATGCCATCGAAAACATCTCGATTCATGCTGACCACCCTGCTCTGCCTGCCCGCCATCGGGAACGCAACGACACTTCATCGTTGCGAAGCTTCTGATGGTCGCGTCACGTTCACGACATTGAGTTGTGCGAACGATGAGCACCTTTCACTGCAGGAGGTTCGCCCCTACTCGCCTGGCTCGACCGTGACACTGATACCCGAAGCCCGGCACGAAGAAATATCCGGTATGAATATCAGAAAACGAGAAATGGCCGTCGTCGGGCGCACCCAGGACAAATGCGGAGACCTGATCGACGCGCGACAGAAACGCGAAGCAATCATCAATCAACGAATCATCGCCGGCATGAGCCAACAGGATGTTGAAAGTGCCCTGGGCAAACCCGACAAGATCAGCATTCGCAATTCGGTAACGAGCTATCGTTACGACCTCAAGCGAGGCCGCAGTGCTCAAGTCGATTTTGATGAGAAAGGATGTGTGACGGGAAAAGCCAAATCCCGGACAGCAAAAAACCCGCGTTAAACGCGGGCTTTTTGGTATATGGTGCACTCGACAGGATTCGAACCTGTGACCGCTCGGTTCGTAGCCGAGTACTCTATCCAGCTGAGCTACGAGTGCATTTTGTGTTTTTAGGCCAGACCACAACTGACTGAAACCAAGTTATTTGCATTGCTGCAACTAACTCTTAAATGGTGCACTCGACAGGATTCGAACCTGTGACCGCTCGGTTCGTAGCCGAGTACTCTATCCAGCTGAGCTACGAGTGCATTTGTGTTTGTTAGACCAGATCACACCTGGTTGAAGCCGAGTCATTTACATTGCTGTAACCAACTCTTAAATGGTGCACTCGACAGGATTCGAACCTGTGACCGCTCGGTTCGTAGCCGAGTACTCTATCCAGCTGAGCTACGAGTGCATTTGTTGCGCCGCATTATAGCCCGTCTAATCTCTATTCCAACCACTTTTTCTATTAATTTCAACAACTTACAGAAAAAGCCAGATTACAACGTACTAAGCAAATAATGGCGGAGAACGGGGGATTCGAACCCCCGACACCCTTGTGAGGTGTACTCCCTTAGCAGGGGAGCGCCTTCGGCCACTCGGCCAGCTCTCCGCAACACGGGGCGTATATTAACCACCTTCTTCCCCGTTTGCAAACATAAAAATCGATAAAAATTAATGGCTTGGTTCTTCGTCCTTCTCTTTCTTTATACGCAGGTAAATTTCCTCACGGTGCACGGCCACCTCTTTCGGGGCGTTGACGCCGATACGCACTTGATTTCCTTTGACGCCGAGCACGGTCACGGTGATTTCGCCATCACCGATAATCAGGCTTTCTGCGCACCGACGAGTCAGAATCAGCATACCTTTCTCCTCACGCGAATCATTTCAGGGACAACAGTCTGCAAAAAAAAGGCACCCGACCTACAACCGGAGCGATCGTAGCCCTACATGCCTGAGTATTGACCAGCGCGAGCAAAAGAACAGTTCAGGGGCTCGCGCCATTCAAAAAATAAAGGGCGCGGTCAGACCGCGCCCTTCACTGACCAGGATTACTCGCCCTGACGGGCCGGAGCATCCAGTTCGAAAGCCGTGTGCAGGGCGCGCACGGCCAGTTCCAGGTATTTCTCCTCGATCACTACGGAAACCTTGATTTCCGAAGTCGAGATCATCTGGATGTTGATGCTTTCTTTCGCCAGGGATTCGAACATACGGCTGGCCACGCCTGCGTGAGAGCGCATGCCGACGCCGACGATCGAGACTTTGGCGATCTTGGTGTCGCCGACGACTTCACGGGCACCGATCTCGCGAGCGGTGTTTTCCAGCACGGTCTGCGCGGACTGGTAGTCGTTGCGGTGCACGGTGAAGGTGAAGTCGGTGGTGTTATCGTGCGCGACGTTCTGCACGATCATGTCGACTTCGATGTTCGCGGCACTGATCGGGCCGAGAATCTTGAACGCCACGCCCGGGGTGTCTGGCACGCCACGGATGGTCAGCTTGGCTTCATCGCGGTTGAAAGCGATGCCGGAAATGATCGGCTGTTCCATGGTTTCCTCTTCATCAATAGTAATGAGGGTGCCCGGACCCTCCTTGAAGCTGTGCAGTACGCGCAGCGGAACGTTGTACTTGCCGGCGAACTCCACGGCGCGGATCTGCAGCACCTTGGAGCCGAGACTGGCCATTTCCAGCATCTCTTCGAAGGTGATCTTGTCCAGACGCTGAGCGACCGACACTACACGCGGGTCAGTGGTGTAGACACCATCGACGTCGGTGTAGATCTGGCATTCGTCAGCCTTCAACGCAGCGGCCAGCGCTACGCCAGTAGTGTCGGAACCGCCACGCCCCAGGGTCGTGATGTTGCCGTGCTCGTCGACGCCCTGGAAACCGGCGACCACAACCACGCGACCGGCTTTCAGGTCACCACGAATCTTCTGGTCATCAATCTGCAAGATACGCGCTTTATTGTGCGCACTGTCCGTCAGGATCCGCACCTGATTGCCGGTGTACGACACCGCCGGCACACCGCGCTTGATCAGCGCCATGGCCAACAGGGCGATCGTCACCTGCTCACCGGTGGAAACGATCACGTCCAGCTCGCGCGGAACCGGTTGATCGTCACCACTGATTTGCTTGGCCAGATCGATCAGACGGTTGGTCTCGCCGCTCATTGCAGACAGCACAACCACCAGGTCATCGCCGGCATCGCGGAATTTCTTAACCTTGTCGGCGACCTGCTCGATTCTCTCGACAGTGCCGACCGAGGTGCCTCCAAATTTCTGTACGATCAAAGCCATTTCAAAGCCGCCTCTGCCCATGAAGGGCGCCCAATAATCACTCGAACAGCCGCCGGGCCCGCCACTAGACTGCGGGCCCGACGGGCCGTCTTATAAACCCTGCTCGACGAATGGAACGGTCAGCGCCAATGCGCCATCCAGTGCGCCGGCGTCGACACCGCCGCCCTGCGCCATGTCCGGACGACCACCGCCCTTCCCGCCCACTGCCGCAGCAGCCTGCTTCATCAAATCACCGGCTTTGAGTTGGCCAGTCAGGTCCTTGGTCACGCCTGCAACCAGTACGACCTTTTCCTCATGGACACTGCCGAGCAGGATCACTGCGCGGCCGAGTTTGTTTTTCAGCTGATCGACCAGCGCCAGCAGCGCCTTGCCGTCCTGACCATCCAGACGCACGGCCAGCACCTTCACGCCCTTGACGTCCACAGCAGAAGCCGACAGATCGTCGCCCGCAGCGGCGGCAGCCTTGGCCTGCAACTGCTCGAGCTGCTTTTCAAGCGCACGATTGCGCTCCAGCACAGCCGACAGCTTGTCGATCAGGTTGTCGCGGCTGCCCTTGACCAGGCTGGCCGCTTCCTTGAGTTGTTCTTCAGCAGCGTTCAAGTAAGCCAGCGCCGCAGCGCCGGTGACTGCTTCGATACGACGCACGCCCGATGCCACACCGCCTTCGCTGATGATTTTCAGCAGGCCGATGTCGCCGGTCCGGTTGGCGTGGATACCGCCGCACAGCTCGACGGAGAAATCACCGCCCATGCTCAGCACGCGCACGTTGTCGCCGTACTTCTCGCCGAACAGCGCCATCGCGCCTTTCTGCTTGGCGGTTTCGATGTCGGTTTCTTCGGTTTCAACCGCGGAGTTCTTGCGGATCTCGGCGTTGACGATGTCTTCCAGCGCCTTGATCTGCTCAGGCTTGATCGCTTCAAAGTGGCTGAAGTCGAAACGCAGGCGCTGACTGTCGACCAGCGAGCCTTTCTGTTGAACGTGATCGCCCAGCACTTTGCGCAATGCAGCGTGCAGCAAGTGAGTGGCCGAGTGGTTCAGCGAAGTGGCGTGACGCACGTCGGCTTCGACGTGAGTTTCTACTGGCGCGCCAACGATCAGGCTACCCGACGCCAATACACCGTGGTGCAGGAACGCGCCGCCGGTCTTGGTGGTGTCGCGCACGTCGAAACGGCTGTTGCCGGCCTGCAGATAACCGCAATCGCCAACCTGGCCGCCGGATTCGGCGTAGAACGGGGTCTGGTTCAGAACCACAACGCCTTCCTGCCCTTCACTCAAGACGTCCACGGACTGGCCATCTTTATAGAGAGCAACGACTTTCGCCGAACCGCTGGTGGCGTGATAACCGGTGAACTCGGTGTCGACGTCTACCTTGACCAGGCTGTTGTAGTCCAGACCGAACGAGCTGGCGGAACGTGCACGGACGCGCTGGGCTTCCATCTCACGCTCGAAACCGGCTTCGTCGATGGTCAGGCTGCGCTCGCGAGCGATGTCCGCGGTCAGGTCCATCGGGAAACCGTAGGTGTCGTAGAGTTTGAACACCACGTCGCCCGGGACTACGTCGCCCTTGAGCTCGGCCAGATCCTGCTCGAGGATTTTCAGGCCCTGCTCCAGGGTCTTGGCGAATTGCTCTTCTTCGGCTTTCAGTACGCGCTCGATGTGCGCCTGCTGGGATTTCAGCTCAGGGAAGGCTTCGCCCATCTCGGCCACGAGTGCGGCAACGATCTGGTAGAAGAAGCTGCCCTTGGCGCCCAGCTTGTTGCCGTGACGGCAAGCGCGGCGAATGATCCGGCGCAGCACATAACCGCGGCCTTCGTTGGACGGCAGCACGCCGTCGGCAATCAAGAAGCCGCAGGAACGAATGTGGTCAGCCACGACTTTCAGCGACGCCTGATTGTCGTTGCTGCAACCGATGGCCTTGGCCGAAGCGGCCAGCAGGCTCTGGAACAGATCGATTTCATAGTTCGAGTGAACGTGCTGCAGCACGGCACTGATCCGCTCAAGACCCATGCCGGTGTCCACCGACGGGGCTGGCAGCGGATGCAACACGCCATCGGCGGTGCGGTTGAACTGCATGAACACGTTGTTCCAGATTTCGATGTAACGGTCGCCGTCTTCTTCCGGCGAGCCCGGTGGGCCACCCCAGATATCGGCGCCGTGATCGTAGAAGATCTCGGTGCAAGGACCGCACGGACCGGTATCGCCCATGGTCCAGAAGTTGTCGGACGCGTATGGCGCGCCCTTGTTGTCGCCGATGCGCACCATGCGCTCGGCCGGCACACCGACTTCCTTGGTCCAGATGTCGTAGGCCTCGTCATCGCTGGCGTAGACGGTGACCCACAGTTTTTCCTTTGGCAGGTTCAGCCACTTCTCGGAGGTCAGGAAGTTCCAGGCGTAGGTGATGGCATCACGCTTGAAGTAATCACCGAAGCTGAAGTTGCCCAGCATTTCGAAGAAGGTGTGGTGACGGGCGGTATAACCGACGTTTTCCAGGTCGTTGTGCTTGCCGCCGGCGCGCACGCATTTCTGGCTGGAGACGGCGCGGGTGTAGGCGCGCTTTTCCTGGCCCAGGAAGCAGTCCTTGAACTGGTTCATCCCCGCGTTGGTGAACAGCAGGGTTGGGTCGTTGCCCGGAATCAAAGAGCTGGAGGCTACACGGGTGTGGCCTTGCTCTTCGAAGAAGCGAAGGAAGGCTTCACGGATTTCTGCGCTTTTCATTAGGTTCTTCCACGGAGGCTGCGGCCAAAGGCCTGTACGAAACGTCAACAGACGAAACGACGGCAAAGGGCCGCATTATATCGGCCCTGCGCGCGGGGTACAGCGTGTTTATACGATAGAAACGGTCAATTGGGCCGCTAACGCTGTCACTTGCGCGAAAACTCGACGAATGTCGCGACCACTTGCTCGATTTGCGAGCGATTGACGTCCATGTGCGTGACCATCCGCAACCGGGCGGCAGCGCTCAACTTGATCCCGCGTTCGGCGGCAAATGCCTTGATTGCCTCGGCACGGTCGCCCATCTGCACGTAAACCATGTTGGTCTGCACCGGCTCGACACTGAAACCGGCCTCGCGCAGGCCTTCGGCAAGAAACTGCGCGTTGGCATGGTCATCCGCCAGACGCTCGACGTTGTGATCCAGCGCATACAGCCCCGCCGCCGCCAGCAATCCGGCCTGACGCATGCCGCCACCGACCATTTTGCGCAGGCGCCGGGCCTTTGCAATCAACGCCGACGAACCGCACAGCACCGAGCCGACCGGCGCGCCGAGGCCTTTGGACAGGCACACCGAGACCGAATCGAAATATTGGGTAATTTCCCGGGCCTCGACCCCGAGCTTGACCGCCGCGTTGTACAGCCGCGCGCCGTCCAGATGCAGCTGCAGGCCATTGTCATGAGTAAACCGGCGGGCCCGGGCCAGATAGTCCAGCGGCAGCACTTTGCCTTGCATGGTGTTTTCCAGCGCCAGCAGGCGGGTGCGGGCGAAGTGGAAATCGTCAGGCTTGATCGCGGCTGCCACCTGATCCAGGTCCAGCGAACCATCGGCCTGCACTTCCAGCGGCTGCGGCTGAATCGAACCGAGCACCGCTGCGCCACCGCCCTCGTACTTATAGGTGTGCGCCTGTTGACCGACGATGTATTCGTCACCGCGCTCGCAGTGCGCCATCAAGCCCAGCAGATTGCTCATGGTGCCGGTGGGGACGAACAGCGCGGCAGCAAAACCCAGCCGTTTTGCCAGTTCGGCTTCCAGACGATTGACCGTCGGATCTTCGCCATACACATCATCGCCGGTGTCGGCACGGGTCATCGCGTCGAGCATGGCGGGAGTCGGTTGAGTGACGGTGTCGCTGCGAAGATCGATAACGCTCATGAACCTGGCCTCTGGTCAGCAGGGGAAATCCCTTTACGAAGACGAATTACTGCGGGCATGGCGCAGATTAATCAACCCTCGGGCAAGGAAAAGTCGTTTTCGTGCTTCGAAAAATCCGATGGCAATCATCACAAAGGCGCAATGCACAGCCCGGCAATCTGTGTTAAAAACGCTGCGCCGCCCGATAAAGGGCGGCGAAACGTTCTCAGGGCGGGGTGCAATTCCCCACCGGCGGTAATTGCGCGCAATGCGCATAGCCCGCGAGCGCTTGGTGACGGGCACGGCAAAAGCCGTGAGCGGCGGCAAGGTCAGCAGACCCGGTGTGATTCCGGGGCCGACGGTCACAGTCCGGATGAAGAGAGAACGGGATTGACGCCAAAGGGCCGTCCGCCGTGTTTGCGCGAGCGTGCGTACCCTTGAATCCCTTTCGATTCATAACGCCCTGTTTTTCACACAAACAGGAGTCAGAACATGCAACCCACCGCTATCGACAGCAAAAGCAAACACAGCCACGGCGAGCGCGTCGCGTTCATTCAGGCCTGCTGGCACAAGGAAATCGTCGACCAGAGCCGTAAAGGCTTCCTCGCTGAAATGATCGCTCAGGGCTATCAGGAATCGGACATCGACTTCTTCGAAGTCGGCGGCGCCTTCGAAATGCCTCTGCACGCCAAGCTGCTGGCCAAGACCGGCCGTTATGCCGGTATCGTCGCGGCTGCCCTGGTGGTGGACGGCGGGATCTACCGTCACGAATTCGTCGCCCAGTCGGTGGTCAGCGGCCTGATGCAGGTTCAGCTGGAAACCGAAGTGCCGGTGTTCTCGGTGTCCCTGACCCCGCACCACTTCCACGCCGGCGAAGAACACCAAAAGTTCTTCTTCGAGCACTTCGTGCACAAGGGTCAGGAAGCGGCGAAGACCTGCGCCGATACGTTGCAGAAAGTGCGTGCATTGCGCCGCACGGAGCCGCGTGCTGTCGCGGTGTAAACCGATCCGGAACTGAGTGAGGTCTCAGCCTCACTCAAATCCAAATGTGGGAGCGGGCTTGCTCGCGAATGCGGTGTGTCAGTAATAGATGTTTCACTGACACACCGCATTCGCGAGCAAGCCCGCTCCCACAGTGGTTTATGTCGAACCGAAAATAGAGTCAGGCAAGATTTTCGTCAGTGGTCGGCACGATCAGAATGCCCGCCCGCAGGCCGTTCTTGACCTTGGGGTTGGGGAAGATAATCCGCGCGCCCTGCTCTTCGATGATCCAGCGGGTATTGGCCAGGTCTTCGGCCAGCACATAACCCACATCCAGTTCCGAGAAGTTTTCGATGTCCGCCGGCAGGTTCAGGCGGAACGAGTCGCTGTGCTTGATGATTTCCCGCGCCACACTGAACAACTGCAGACCGTCCAGGCCCTGCTCGGCCATCTCCGGCTCGGTGCCTTCGATGATCTGCTTGAGGCGGTTTTCCAGCAGTGACACGTTGACCCCGGCGTTCTGCCCGAATGGCCGCGCCTTGCCCAGTTCCAGAGTGAAGGACTCGGCCCCCAGCTTGTCGTAGGTGTAGGAGCTGAAGACGATCGACGGTTTGTTCTGCAACAGCACCGCTTCCATGCCGGCGGCGCGCAGACGGGTCAGTTCAAGACGCGAATGCTGGCGACCTTCCTTCCACGGATACAAGGCGAACTGTTCAATCTTCGAACCGCGAATCGCGGTGTGCAGGTCGTAGTGCAGACGCTGACGATCCGGCACGCTGAAGAAACTCGCGGCCAGACGTTCCAGCTCACAGGCACGCAGGGCTTCGGAGCCGCTGCTTTGTTCGTGACGGCCGTTGAACAGCCGATTGACGTCCTGCTCGACGAAACGCTCGCCCTTGCGAATCGCTTCCGGGTTGCCGAACAGGAACAGAATGCGTGCACGCGGCTTCAAGTCGCCGCGGGCGATGTCATGCAGCAACCGGTCGAGCAATTCGATCGGTGCCGTTTCGTTGCCGTGGATGCCTGCCGACAGCAGCAGGTCCAGGCCATTGTCGCGCGCTTCGGGTGGCCGGACTTCCAGCGCCCCCTCGCTCAACCAGCGCATGCGCACGCCTTCGACAGTCAGTTGAGTCTTCTCCGCCGGTTCGCGGCCGGCGAGGGTCAGTTCAAGCAGTTTGCCGAGGGCGAGCATAGAGCGGTTTCCTTAGTGGTCGTGGTTGCAATCCGGGCCGTGCACATGGCCGTCATCGTCGCCGAGGTCAGCCGGTTCCATCTCCAGTTGCAGACTTACCAGATTAGTCGCCAATGGGCGCAACAGCAGGTTGGCGTACTCTTCGTCGCCCTCTTCGACGTCCACGCCGATCAGCAACTGGCCGCGGCCATCCTGCTGAATCCACAGCTCTTTGCCTTGCCACATGACCGCGACGCGGGTGCAGGAGGTTTGCAGTTGCGTGCCGTCGGTGTCTTCAAGGATCAGCTGCAGGGAATCGCTCATGTTTTACGCTCTCTTGGGGAGATGGAACCGTGCGCCGCGCCGAAGCGGCGCATCGGTCATCAATTGATCTGGAATGGATAAACCGCGCCCAGTTTAAGGATTTGCGTCAGTTCATCCAGTGCCGTCCGGCATTCAAGCAGCAATTGCGGATCCGCCAGGTCGCTTTCGCTCAGACGGTCGCGGTAGTGCTTTTCAACCCACGCGGTCAACGAACCGTACAACGGGGCGGTCATGATAACCCCTGGGTTGACGGCCGCCAGCTCGGTTTCGTTGAGCGCGACGCGCAGACGCAGGCACGCCGGGCCACCGCCGTTCTGCATGCTTTGCTTGAGATCGAAGACTTTCACTTCACGGATCACGCCGCCGGAACCGGTCAGGCCTTGCAGGTAGTTCCACACGCGATCGTTACCACGACACTCTTCCGGCACGATCAACAGCATCGAACCGTCAGGACGCGACAGCAGCTGGCTGTTGAACAGGTAGGAACGCACTGCGTCGTCCACGGTGACCGCCGAACGCGGCACGCAGACCGACTGGAACTTGCCGCCGACCTTGGCCAGTTTGGCTTGCAGTTCGGCCAGCATCTGATCGGTGTCGAGGAACGCGTCCTCGTGATAGAACAGCACCTCGCCGTTGCCCACCGCAATCACGTCGTTGTGGAACACGCCCTGATCGATCACCGCCGGATTCTGCTGCGCGTAGACCACGCCGTCTTCACGCAGACCGTGCAGACGGGCGACCGCTTGCGACGCTTCGAGGGTCTGGCGCGCCGGGTATTTCTGCGGCGCCGGGTAACGGGTGTCGAACGCACTGCGACCGAACACGAAGAACTCGACGCCAGCCTCGCCGTACTCACGGCAGAAACGCGTGTGGTTCGCGGCGCCCTCATCACCGAACTGCGCCACCGCTGGCAACGCGGCGTGGTGAGCGAAGTGCTGCTGATTGGCGAACATCGCGCCCAGCACGCGACTGGTGGTCGGGTGCTCGATGCTGCGGTGGTATTTGCAGTTCAGGTTGGCGGCGGTGAAGTGCACGCGTCCGTCAGCGGTGTCGGCACTCGGGCTGACCGTGGCGGCGTTGGCCACCCACATGCTCGACGCCGAGCAACTGGCAACCAGCAGCGGCATCGCTTCTTTCGCAGCGCGCTCGATCACCTGAGCGTCGGTACCGCTGAAACCCAGACGGCGCAGAGCAGCCACGTCCGGACGTTCCTGTGGAGCGAGAACGCCCTGCTGAAAGCCCATTTCCATCAGCGCTTTCATTTTCGCCAAGCCTTGCAGCGCCGCTTCCTTCGGGTTCGAGGACTGCTGGCTGTTGCTCTGGGACGCAACGTTGCCGTAGGACAGACCACCGTAGTTATGGGTCGGCCCCACTAGACCGTCAAAATTGACTTCATAGGATTTCATCAGCGAGGCTCCACGAGAATCTGTTGTTATAGGCTTCAGTAACTATTCTTTGAGACCGCGGCGCGGCCATCGCTGGCAAGCCAGCTCCCACAGGGACCTCATCGCCCTTGTGGGAGCTGGCTTGCCAGCGATGGGCATCACGCCATCTTCACGCCAGGCGTCAGGGCCGCCGGCAACACCAGGCTCGGGGTTTCCAGCGAGGCCACCGGGTACGCGCAGTAATCCGCCGCGTAATAGGCGCTGGCGCGGTGGTTGCCCGAGGCGCCGACACCGCCGAACGGCGCGCTGCTCGCGGCCCCCGTCAGTTGCTTGTTCCAGTTGACGATCCCGGCACGGCTTTCCAGCCAGAACTGCTGGTAGCGCTCTTCGGAATCCGACAGCAGACCGGCGGCCAGGCCAAACGCGGTGTCGTTGGCTTCGGCAATCGCCGCCGCGAAATCGGTGTAGCGGATCACTTGCAGCAACGGACCGAACAGTTCTTCGTCGGAACGATCGGCAACCGCCGTCACATCCACGATGCCCGGAGTCAGCAGCGCCGACTGCACCTGCGGTTGAGTCATTGCCAGCAGCGACACTGCGCCGTTGGCCAGCAAATGTGCCTGGGCATCCATCAAGGCTTTTGCCGCGCCGAGGGAAATCACCGAGCCCATGAACGGCGCCGGCTGCTGATCGAACGCGCCGACCTCGATGGTCGAGCTGACTTCCACCAGACGCTTGAGCAGGCTGTCGCCCCACGCGCCTTGCGGCACCAGCAGACGACGGGCGCAGGTGCAGCGCTGACCGGCGGAAATGAATGCCGATTGAATGATCGTGTACACCGCAGCGTCGAGGTCCGCGACCTGATCGACCACCAGCGGGTTGTTGCCGCCCATTTCCAGCGCGAGGATCTTGTCCGGACGCCCGGCGAACTGCTGGTGCAGGTGATTACCGGTGCGGCTCGAACCGGTGAAGAACAGACCGTCGATGCCCGGATTCGCCGCCAGCGCGATCCCGGTTTCACGGGCGCCTTGCAGCAGGTTCAGAACGCCGGCCGGCAGACCGGCTTCGATCCAGCACTTGACCGTCAGCTCGGCGACTTTCGGGGTCAGCTCGCTCGGTTTGAACAGCACGCTGTTACCCGCCAGCAGCGCCGGCACGATATGACCGTTCGGCAAATGGCCAGGGAAGTTGTAAGGGCCGAACACCGCGACCACGCCGTGGGGCTTGTGGCGCAACACGGCGGTGGCGTCGCCCAGCGGGCCGCTCTTCTCGCCGGTACGTTCGCGGTAGCTCTGTACCGAAATCGCGATCTTGTTGACCATGCTGGTGACTTCGGTCGCGGCTTCCCACAACGGTTTGCCGGTTTCCTCGCCGATGGTGCGGGCCAGTTCGTCGGCGTGGTTTTTCAGCGCGGCGGCGAACGCTTCGAGCACGCTGATGCGATCTTCCAGGGTACGCCGGGCCCAGCTCGGGAACGCCTGACGCGCAGCCTGCACGGCCGATTCGACCTGAGCGGCAGTGGCACCCTCCCCCGACCACAGCACTTGCTGGGTCACCGGGTTCAGCGATTGAAAGGCCTCGCCCTGACCGGCCAGCCACTCACCTGCGATGTATAGCGAATTCATTGTTTGGACTCCCGGGCAGCGGACAACGCCACGGCGCGAACCTGATCGCCAGCGTTGAGTTGAAGACGTTTGGCGGTCAGCGGATCGACCACCAGCGTACCGGCGGCCAGTCGGGCTGGCGCCGCCGTGATGCGGCAGTCTTCGCGTTTGCGGTTATGGATGATGAACGGCGTGGCGTCGTCGCCCGGGGTGCCGACGGCCAGCACCAGCGCTTCGCTGTCACGCACCGCGCGGATCTTGCTGGTCTCGCACTCGATGGCCGGGCCGGCGTCGAAGATGTCGACGTAACCCTGATAACTGAAGCCTTCGCTCTTGAGCATCGCCAGCGCAGGCTCAGTGTCCGGGTGCACCTGGCCGATGACGTTGCGCGCGTCCGGCGACAGGAAGCAGGTGTACAGCGGAAATTTCGGCATCAGTTCGGCAATGAATGCCTTGTTGCCCACACCCGTCAGGTAATCGGCCTGGCTGAATTCCATCTTGAAGAAGTGACGGCCCAGGCTTTCCCAGAACGGCGAACGACCGGCTTCATCGGATACGCCGCGCATCTCGGCAATGATCTTGTTGCCGAACAGCTCCGGGAATTCGGCGATGAACAGCATCCGCGCCTTGGACAGCATGCGGCCATTGAGGCCGGTGCGGTAGTCGGCGTGCAGGAACAGCGAGCACAGCTCGGAGTTGCCGGTCAGGTCGTTGGCCAGGAACAGCGTCGGAATCTCGCGATAGATGTTCAGTTCCTGCGAGGCGCTGACGGTCAGGCCGACGCGGAAGTTGTACCACGGCTCGCGCAGACCGACGGCGCCGGCGATGGCGGAAATCCCCACCACGCGACCGTTGTCGTCTTCGAGCACGAACAGGTAGTCCGCGTCGCCACGGCCGGCTTCACCGCGAAAGGTCTTCTCGGCCCAGCCGACCCGGTGGGTCAGGCGCTCTTCGTTGGCCGGCAAGGTGGTCAGGCCGGTGCCGGTGCTGCGGGCCAGGTCGATCAGAGCGGACAAATCGCTGCTGCGTACGGGACGAACAATCATGCTATCTCCTCAAACGGGCCGCCGTGGCCACCCGTGAAACTCGCTAAGGCGTTAAACCGCCACCAGGCGCACGCTGGCACCTTCACCGACGCCCAGGGCTTCGGCCGCTTCCAGATCCAGGGTCACCGGTTTGCCCGGCGCGTAATCCAGCTCGAGCAATACCGCGCGGTAATCCTGCAACTGGGCATTGGCCACCAGATACTGGCGACCGGCACCTTTGACCGGCTCGCCGAGCTTCACCGGTACCACACGGCTCTGGGCGATCGAGCGGATCCCCGAAACGCGCGCATGCAGGGTCGGGCCACCGTCGAAAATGTCGATGTAGTGATCGGTCTCGAAGCCTTCGCGCATCAGGATGTCGAAGGTGATCTGCGCACGCGGGTGTACCTGACCCATCGCTTCCTGGGCGGAATCCGGCAGCAGCGGCACGTAGATCGGGTAATGCGGCATCAGTTCGGCGAGGAACGTACGGCTTTTCAGGCCACACAGACGCTCGGCCTCGGCGTAGTTCAGGTCGAAGAAGTTGCGACCGATGGCGTCCCAGAATGGCGAGTCACCGTTTTCATCGCTGTAACCGACGATCTCGGTCACCACCGAATCGGCAAACCGCTCCGGGTGGCTGGCGACGAACAGCAGACGGCCACGGGAGTTGAGTTCGGCCCAAGGCGAACCCACCAGCTCGCGCTGCACGTAGAAACTGGTCAGCAAGCTGTTGCCGGTCAGGTCGTGGCATTGCGAGAGCACGTGGATCTTGTTGTGGATCTTCAGTTCGCGGGAAGCATGCACAAAGGTCTCGTTGCGAAAGCTGTAGAACGGCTCGGAATAACCGGCCGACGCAACGATCGCCGAGCAGCCCACCAGTTTGCCGGTGGCGGTGTCTTCCAGGACGAAGAAGTAACTCTCCTCGCCGTTGAAGCTCACTTCGGCGGCAAACGAGGCTTCGCTCGCGGCGATCTTGTCGCTCAGGCGTTCAACGTCATCCGGCAAGGAAGTGACACCAATCGGGCTGTCCGCAGCCAGACGCTGTACCTCGCCCAGATCAGCCATTTGCGCGGGGCGCATCACCAGCATGGTGTCACTCCTTTCTCTTATTCATTCACAGAAAAATAACCGCGCAGCTACTGCATACACAGAGATCAGTGTGGGAGCGGGCCTGCTCGCGAAAGCGGATTGTCAGTCAACATTTTCGCTGTCTGACCCACCGCTTTCGCGAGCAAGCCCGCTCCCACATTTGATTTTGCCCGGCATCAAAATTGGGTTCGGCGCCTGATCAAGTCAGGCGCCGAAGGGTCTATCAGGCTTGCGTCAGTTTCGCGGCAGCACGCTCAAAGCGGTCCAGACCGGCGTCGATGTCCGCGTCTTCAACCACCAGGCTCGGGGCGAAACGGATCACGTCCGGGCCGGCCTGCAGAATCATCAGGCCTTCTTGTTCAGCGGCGTTGAAGATGTCCTTGGCCTTGCCTTTCCAGGCGTCGCTCAGCACGCAACCGATCAGCAGACCGAGACCACGCACCTGGGTGAACAGGCCGTACTTCTCGCCGATCTGTTGCAGGCGGGTCTTGAACTTGTCGTGCTTGGCATGGACGCCGTTCAGCACCTCAGGGGTGTTGATCACGTCGATCACCGCTTCAGCCACGGCGCACGCCAGCGGGTTGCCGCCGTAAGTGGTGCCGTGAGTGCCGACGACCAGATGCTTGGCCAGTGCTTCGGTGGTCAGCATCGCGGCGATCGGGAAACCGCCACCCAGGCTCTTGGCGCTGGTCAGGATGTCCGGAACCACACCGAAATGCTGGTAGGCGAACAGGTTGCCGGTACGGCCCATGCCAGTCTGCACTTCGTCGAACACCAGCAACGCGTTGTTCGCGTCGCACAGTTCACGGGCGCCTTGCAGGTAAGCCAGCTCGGCCGGCAGCACGCCGCCCTCACCCTGGATAGGTTCCAGAACGACCGCGCAGGTCTTGTCGGAAACAGCGGCTTTCAGCGCCGCCAGATCGTTGTACGGTACGTGGGTGATGCCGGTGATTTTCGGACCGAAACCGTCGGAGTACTTCGACTGGCCACCGACGTTCACGGTGAACAGGGTGCGGCCGTGGAAGCTGTTGAGCGCGGCGATGATTTCGTACTTCTCGGTGCCGAAGCGATCGAACGCGACGCGACGGGCCAGCTTGAAAGCGGCCTCGTTGGCTTCGGCGCCGGAGTTGCAGAAGAACACGCGCTCGGCAAAGGTGGCGTCGATCAGCTTGTGCGCCAGGCGCAGGGCCGGCTCGTTGGTGAACACGTTGGACACGTGCCACAGCTTGTTCGCTTGCTCGGTCAAGGCACCGACCAGCGCCGGGTGCGCATGGCCCAATACGTTGACGGCGATACCGCCGGCGAAGTCGATCAGCTCGCGGCCGGCCTGATCCCAGACGCGGGAACCGGCGCCACGCACCGGAATGAAAGCGGCAGGCGCGTAGTTGGGAACCATAACCTGGTCGAAATCGGCGCGTTGTACCGCAGCGTGCTCAACGGACATCGGAGTCTCCTGATGAGGGCCACCCGCCTGAAACTGGCGAGCGATGGGGGGATTGTAAGGACAGTTTTCAGCCCGGCCTTGTCGCCAAGCGACAACTTCTTATAGCGCAAACCCCGGATTTTCCCGGGTTTACGGCAATGCGACATATAGCGTCGCAAAGGCGCAGTTTAAACCGTCGACAGCAATTGCAGCAGGCCCAGGAAGATATCAATTGCAGCGGTGGCCAATGTCATAACTATGTACCGCACTTCGTCGAAAGCATTCTGATTTGCTTAAGCCCTTTCCGAACATCAAGGCGCACTCGACATGCAGTCACTGACCGAAGGGCAATCACCGGCAACCCCAGCCGCTGTCCCGCTCAACCCACCCGCTCACTATCAACCCCTCATCAAGGGCATTCCTGAATGGCTGCCCCTCGCGTCCCCGGCCAGACGCAAGGCACTGAGCAACCCTCAGCGGCCGGTCAGTGACCGGATCAAGGCTGCACCGCGAGCCCGGCACGACGATCTGCGAACCGCCATTGCCGAACACATGAATACGCAGAACGCCATCGACCGGGACCTGATGCACCTGCAAGACATCAAGGCGTTTGCCGAACCGTTGCTCACAAGTGCGCTGAAATCACGATTTGGCCTGGATCTGGACACCCAGGAAACATTTCTGCGCCTCTACATCCCGATCACCCCCCCAGGCCTTTCCATCCGGACAGGCTCCAGAGTCTGGACCGTTTCCCTGCTGGAAGCCGCACTGCACAATTTCGAAGAAGAGGAACCCCACGAAAGCGGTTCATGTTTCATCTCCCGACCGTCCTCCCAAGGTCAGTTCGAGACGCTGCCGCACGTCAACGAAAAGCTCAGCATCACTGCATTCACCCATCTGTGCCGAGAGCTGGATATTGGCGCGGGCTACAAGACCTTTCTTGAACAGAGACTGGGCGTCACCGACCAGGTCGTCGCAACCACCCTGCACCCCAGAATCAAGGCCAGTCAGCGATCAGCGCTCAAGGCCGCCCTGCAACTGGCGCGGATGAACGGAGACATCGACGAGGTCTGGTTTCGCATGATCGAGGCCCTGATCGACGGCGTGCAGGGAGTGCGAATGAACCGTCAGGCGCTGCAATGTCAGGACTTGACGATGATGTCCGCCACCCTGACGGGAGTTGTCATTTTTGCCCCTGATCTCGAACAGGCCAACGCGCCGGCAGGATTGGTGGCCTATCTGCCTGACGATCCCGAGCACCCCGTCAAGCAGTACGCCTCGTCGGTTGAAATGGCAGTAGAACTGACCCGGCAATTGCGCTCGCCGGACTACCAGCGCTATTTCAGCCGATTCGTGCTGCACGAGCAGCGAGGCTACTTTTTTTCACAGCTCAATCACCGCCTCAGCCGGGTGCAGTGGCATCAACCTGAACGGGGCAGCCAGCAGCCTGCCTGGCGTGACACGCCGCTCGATCGCCCCGATCTGCAGCTGGCCGTCTCCCCGATCGCCGGTGATCTGTGGCAGCACCTCTACCAGCGCAAGCTGGACAAGATCCTCAATGACGCTGCCGTCATAGCAGTTGCCACCGCCACCGTGGACCGCAATGCCCGTTGGGCGTTGTGGGACTCGTTGGTCAACGTCGCGTCGTCGCTGCTGGAAATCGCTTCGTTTGTCGTGCTGCCGTTCGTGCCGTTTTTGGGTGAAATGATGATGGCGTACATGGCCTATCAGTTCGTTGATGAAGTGTTCGAGGGTGTCGTCGACTGGGCGCAAGGCTCGGCCGCCGAAGCAGGCGAACACCTGTTCGCGGCGCTTGAGTCATTGATTCAGCTGGGGGCGTTCGGCATTGGCGGCAGCATCGCGATGGCCGAGCTTCCCGGGGTCCTGCCGGCAAGCGTCGTGTCATTCATCGACCACTTTCAGCCGGTCAAGCTGCGCAACGGCAAAACCCTCTACTGGAAACCCGATCTGAAACCTTACGAGCGTCAGATCCAGTCGCCCGAAAGATCCGGGCCCGACCGGCGGGGACTGTACCGACACCAGGGAAAAAGCCTGCTCACTCTCGATCAGACGCATTACGCCGTCAGCCCGCATGAACATCCCGACAAGCTTTACATCGAGCATCCGAGCCGGGCAGATGCCTATCGCCCCTTCGTACGCCATAACGGCGAAGGCGCCTTCCACACCGAGTTAGAGCAACCGCTTGAATGGGACACCACAACCGCATTGCAACGGATCGGTCACAACGTCGAATCGATATCCCCCGCCCGACGCGAGCAGATCCTCAAGGTCAGCGGGTATCCGGAAGATGCGCTGCGAAAAATGCACGTCAACCAGGAGCGCTTGCCGCCGCTGCTGGCCGACAGTATTCATCGCTTCAGGATCGATCAGGACCTGCAAGACTTCATTGATCGTATCTCCAGTGACAGACCCGAGGTCTATCTGACCGCAGATCCCTTGACCCAGCTGCAGATTCTCAAAGAACAGAACTTATGGCCCGACACTAAAAGACTGCGTTTTATCAATCTGCAAGGCGAGATTGCGTGGCAATCCTCAACCGATCAAGAGCTTGCGCTGACCGAGATTCGCCAGGACAGCCTGACCAGTGGCGATGTGCTCAAGACCCTGATCCAGACCCTCAGTGAATCGGAAATCAATACGCTGCTCGGGGAAGATTTCGGTGAGAGGCTCGCCCTTGATACGCGTGCGCGCAAACTCAGAGCCAGGCTTGCGCAGATCGCCCGGCAGCAGCGCAGCTCACTGTTCGAGGCACGCTATCAAGCGCTTCAACATCGCGAGGAGCCCCTGTTCAGGCGTGCGGCCCTGCATGAACCGCAATTGCCCGCCAGAATTACCGAAGAACTGTTGAACACGGCCACCGGTTCGGAACTGGTGGCGATCAACAAAGGACAATGGCCAGAACGGCAGCAGACCCTGACAGAACACGCCAGACAGGAACTGCGCGTCACTCGTGCCTTCGAAGGGCTGGTACTGGATTCGGTGCACAATCCGGACACCGACACCCTGGCGCTGCACAGCCTTCAACTATTGCCGGGCTGGTCGGCTGACGTTCGCCTTGAAGTACGCGCCCAATCCCGGGAAGGGCAATTGATCGACAGCACCGGCCCCGTCGAGGCCCCCATTCAGAAAGTGCTGGTTCTCAAATCCGGGGGGCTCTGGCAACCGTACGACGAACAGGGTCTGGAACTGCACGGCTACACCGATTTCTACACTGCCGTCCTGCAAGCCCTGCCGGACATGCAGAGAAAAGCCTTGAAGCTGCAGATCGGCGAAGGTGAAAAGCTCAGGCAGGCCATCCGTGACAATCCAATGGCACGCAGCGAACTGCGACTGGCGATCATGCCCGACCCTGTGCCGCCTCCCACCATCGATACGCTGCGATTGCTCGGCACGGACGGCTACTCCCGCAACCCGCCAACGACCTCGCAAACGCCCCGCACCCTGGACAACCGGATCAGGCAGGTCTATCCGGGAATGTCCGAAGACGAACGACTGATCATGGCCCAGCGCCTTGAAAGCCACCCGGACGGCGCACTCGCCGAGCTGTCCCGGCTGCAACTGGAATACGCCCAACTGGATAGCCATCTCAATCAATGGCTGTTCGACTTCCCGGAGATCAACCCGGCAAACGGCACCCGACGCTCACAGGAGCAGCAGATGGCCGCCATCCGTGATCGCCAGACATTCGCCAGCGACCTGCGCAGCTGCTGGCGCAGAGAAATTCGAGGCCCGAACGGTTACCAGATGCGCTTTTCGGAGCCGCTGGCAGGTGACCTCCCCGCCTTGACGGCCGACTTCTCCCACGTCAGCAGCCTGGAGCTGATCGGCAGCGGCGAGCCAGGCGCGGTGAGCGACTTTCTCGAAAGCTTTTCGGGGCTGGTGCGAATGGAACTGCGCGACTTCGATCTGCACAATCTCCCGCCACGCCTGACGAATTTTCCGGGTCTGAAACAGTTGACGCTGCAAAACTGCCGCGTCGTCCTTACACCGCAAAACCAGTCGATCCTGTCGACCCTCAATGCCCTGAGCACACTGGATCTGGAGGGCAATCCACTGGGTGCCACGTTCGATTTCGGCCTCATGCCGGACCTGACTCATCTGAACCTTTCCAGTACAGGCATCTCCCAAGTCCCCGCAGGCATACTGGATCATCCGCGCCTCATCAGCGCATGGCTCACCGACAACCAGATCACCACGCTGCCGGACGCCCTGTTCGAACAACCGGCCGCGTCCACCGCCGGGTACGATTTTTTCGGCAATCCGCTTTCCGCCGCGACCCGTGAAAAGGTGAAGATCTATTTCAACCGGACCGGCAGCGATCTGGGCGTTCGCCCCGAGCAAGCGGATATAAACCGGGTCAAGGCGCTGTTTACCGACTTGAATGAACGCCAATCCAGCGAACTGATCTACAGCCTGCCTGGCTCGCTGTTACAGGGTCGGCTGCAACTGGATCGCTGGGAGAGCGAAATCACCCGGCTGACCGCCGACCTGGCCACATGGGCGCGGGACACGCCAAACCGTGATCCGTCCACCGGTGAAAGGCTCAATCCCAACGAACACTTCAATCAGTTTTACGAGCGTGAAATATTCGCCGGAAGAATTGAAAGGCTGTGGCGCCACCGCTCGACAGCACATCCGCTGACCAGAGCGGACGTGTTCTCGGCGCAAGCCACATTCATCGGCGACATGCCCGAGCTGTCGGCAGATTTCAGTCATATCACCGCACTGTCGCTGAACGGAAACAAACACATTCAAGCCACCTCGCCATTTCTGCAAATCTTCCCCCGACTCAAGCGATTGATCCTGCATGACTTTGCACTGGAGCAACTGCCACAGTCACTCACGGCCCTGCCCTCACTCGAGATACTGCTTCTCCGCAATTGCGGTGTGACATTTACCGGCGAGCTGCAGATTGCTCTGGCGGCGATGCGCGAGCTTGAATCACTCGAACTGCCCAACAACCCCCTGGGCAGCGCGCCCGACGCAAGCAGCCTGCCAGCGCTCGTCTATCTGGATCTCTCACGCACCGGTATCAGCGATGTTCCCGCCGGATTGATCGGACACCCGACATTGCGAACGGCCATTATCAGCGACAACCGGATCAGCGAACTGCCCGAGGCGTTCTTTGAGCTGCCGGCGGCAGCCAGCGAAGGATTCGACTTCTCCGGCAACCCGTTGACCGCCGATACGCTTGAGAGGATCAAGCGTTACTCCGGAAAAACCGGTCAGGACTTCGGGGTGCTCGCCGAACAGGCCGACATCGATGCCACCCAGGCGCTGTTTCCTACCCTGGACGGCGAAGAGGCCAGCGATGTCTTCTATGGATTGCCCGGCGACCTCGAGCACGGGCGCCGTCAACTCAGGCACTGGAAAGCGGAGTTCGAGCAACTCACCGCCGATCTGGCGCAATGGAAAATGGCAATTCCCCAGACTCATCCTTCCAGTCATCAGCCACTGACACCTGGGGAATTTCTGACGGAGCACTCGGCACGAACAGAGTTTGCCGAGCAACTGCAAACCCTGTGGCGTACGCGAATGCCGGAAAACCCCAGGCGCAGGGGCGACTCCCTGGTAGCCCATCTGGCATTCATCGGCGACCTGCCCACGCTGACCACCGACTTCAGCCATATTCGCGAAGTGTCACTCGTGGGCAACGGAGCGCTGAGCAACATTGACGGGTTCCTTCAACCCTTCTCCACGTTGCGTCATCTGGAACTGCATGATTTCAGGCTGGGTCAGGGCCCGCTGACAGCCCTGCGCATGCCTTCGCTGGAACGACTGATCATTGAGAACTGCGGATTGACGCTGACTCCGCAAACCCGGGCAACCCTGTCATCCCTTGGCAACCTGCAGTACCTGAACCTGAGCCGAAACCCGCTGGGGACACCTCCCACCCTCGAAACATTGCCGGCCCTGGTTCAACTGCGCCTGGCCGACACCGGCATATCGAGCCTGCCGGATGGCCTGTTCGAACATCAACGACTGGTCTTCGCCACCTTCGAACGCAACCTGATCCGCGAACTGCCCGACCTCCTCTTCGATGTCTCCGCCCGCCCGCCCAGACAACTCAACCTTGCCGGCAACCCGCTGTCACCCGCCATGCGTGAACGCATCAAGGTCTGTTATCGGCAGTTCAGGCAGAGTTTCGGCGTTTCAATGCCATGGGAAGAAATCCAGCGGATCCGCGCACTGTTCCCGTCCCTGGACGACGAAGGTGCCAATCGAGTGTTGTACCTGCTGCCGGGAACTCTTGATGACGGCCGGTTACAGATCCATCGCTGGGAAGCCGAATTGCGGCAACTGGAAGATGACCTTGAAAGCTGGGTGACCGCGGTTCCTGAGCGCTATCCGGCCACCGACCTGGCGCTGACCGACAACGATCGCTCCGACGAACGCTCCAGCCGCATGATGTTTCGACTGGAGATCGAATCATTCTGGCGCGACCGGTCCCCGGAGAGCCCCGAAAAAAGGACCACGGTGCTCAACCTGAATCCGGCTTTCATCGGTGATCTGCCGACCTTGAGTGCAGACTTTGCTCACGTCACGGTACTCGCGATCACCGGCAATCCCCAACTGCGTGCCGGCACCGGTTTCCTGCGAGGGTTCACCGGCCTCGATTCGCTTGAGCTGCGCGACCTGGCATTGGCTGAGGTTCCGCCGGCACTGACCAGGATGCCGGACCTCCAGCAACTGGTTCTGAGCAACTGCGCGATCGTACTGGATGACAGGGGCAGCGCCACACTGTACTCGCTGAGGCACCTGGTCAGGCTCGACCTTTACAACAATCCGTTGGGCCGGCTGCCGGATATCCGCAACTGGCCGGCACTGGAATTCCTCGATCTTTCGAACACCGGGATTACCGGGCTGCCACCGGGCGTGCTCGATCCGCCCTGGCTGGAGACGGCACTGCTGAGCGGCAATCGCCTTACCGAACTGCCCGCGGAGATCTTCGACCTGCCTGCCTCCGCCAGCAACGGCTATGACTTGGGCGACAATCCGCTGAACGCGGCCACCCGCGAGCGCATCAAGGACTACTTCCGTCGGACCGGAGAAGACCTTGGCGTACTGGCCGAGCCGTCAGACATCGCCCGGACCCGGACACTCTACCCAACCCTGAACGATAAACAGGCCAGCGATTTCATTTATCACCTCGAAGGCACGCTGGTCGACGGTCGAGTTGAACTGACGCGCCGGGAAGCCGAACTCGACAGACTGCTGGGCGACCTTACAGCCTGGGAGTCCGATATACCGGTTGATCCCTTGACCGGGCTGCCGCTCAGCCCGCGCGAGCGCCTGGCGGAAGAACAGATCCGGTCGGCACTTCGCGAAGCACTGCTGAGGTGCTGGCGCAAAACGCCGGTGGAAGGGGCAAGCACGGCTGGCCACCATTTCACTTCCCGGTTGTCGGTCATGGGTCAATTGCCCACGCTGAGCGTAAGCTTCAGCCATGTGTCGGACCTGTACCTGACCAACATCAGCGATCACTGGCCGCGAATCGGCCGGTTTCTCGAGGCATTTCCCAGTCTTGAAAGCATCGATATTCGAGGCTACGACCTGGCTGGCATCCCTCAAGCCATCTTCCACATGAGGCGACTCAACACGTTGAGCCTGCCCTCCTGCAGAATCACGCTGTCGCCGAGCGACGTGGCCGGGCTGAACACGCTGGACGGTCTTGATCTGCTGCATCTGCACGACAATCCCCTCGGTCTGACACCTGACCTCAGCAACCTGCAGGGGCTGACCGATCTGGACCTGAGCACCACCGGCATCAGGGAAATCCCCCACGGCGTACTGGAGAATTTCAACTGGATGGAAGTGGATCTGTCGGGCAATGAAATCACTGAAATGCCCGACGAGCTCATGGAGGTGCCTGCGCATGTCGGCGATCGCTACGACTTGCGCGGCAATCCATTCTCCGCCCGGGCCATGCAGCGAATCCGGGCCTACTACCAGCAAACGGGAATGACACTGAACGTCGACGGCGTAATGGTACATCCGCCGGTGCGAACGCGCGCCGGGGTCGAAATCGAAGATTGACGAACGCCTGAAACAACAGCGCCATGGACGTTGCCTCCATGGCGCTGCTGCAGATCAATCAACCGCGCTCTGGCGGCACTGACGATAATTCGAACGGGCTGCTGCTGCGCCGCTGGTTGCGGTCCTCCCGCGGCGTGGCGCCGAAGAAGTTGCGGTAGGCGCTGGAGAAATGCGGCCCCGAAGAGAAACCGCACGACAGGCCGATCTGGATGATCGACTTGCTGGTTTGCATCAACATCTGCCGGGCCTTGTTCAGGCGCAGCTCCAGGTAATACTGGCTCGGTACGCGGTTGAGGTATTGCTTGAAGATCCGCTCCAGCTGACGGCGGGACACGCACACATGCTGGGCGATTTCGTCGGTGGTCAGCGGCTCTTCGATGTTGGCTTCCATCAGCAATACGGCTTGCGTGAGCTTCGGATGACTGGAGCCGAGGCGGTTCTGCAATGGAATGCGCTGACGCTCGCCGCCTTCGCGGATGCGCTCGACCACCAGTTCTTCAGAGACCGCACCGGCCAGCTCCGCACCGTGATCGCGGGCCAGGACTGCCAGCAACAGATCGAGCACCGACATGCCGCCGCACGCGGTCAGGCGATCGCGATCCCAGTCGAACAAATGGCTGGTGGCGATGACTTTCGGGAAGCGTTCGGCGAAATCGTCCTGCCAGCGCCAGTGCACCGCCGCGCGGTAACCGTCGAGCAGACCGAGTTGCGCCAGCGGATACACACCGGCCGACAGACCGCCGATCACACAACCGGCGCGCACCAGTTGCTTGAGTGCGCTGCTGAGTGCCGGCGCCAACGTGGTCGGTGGCTCATCGGCGAGCAGGAACAGTTTCTGGAAGTTTTCGAGTTTGCCGGCCCAGGGTTCGCCGGGCAGTTGCCATTCACCCTCGGCCGGTGCTTCGGCCTGCAGGAAGGACAACTCGTAAACCACGTCCGGATGCACACGCTGGGCAACACGCAAGGCCTCCTCTGCCAGCGCCAAAGTCAGAGCTTTAGTGCTGGGCCAAATCAGGAAACCAATTCGATGGGCAGTCATGGCGGGCAATCCGAAACGTAAACAGAGGGAAAAACCGAAATCGGCTGCAACCAAATTAGACCATCTGGCGCGCTGCGCAGCATGACCTAATCTGGTGCATAACGGGAGCGATTACTTGAGGCTGCCCGAGAGGAATTGTTGCAAACGTTCCGATTGCGGATTGACCAGCACTTCACGCGGGTTGCCGCTTTCTTCGACGACGCCTTTGTGCAGGAACACCAACTGGTTCGACACTTCACGGGCGAAGCCCATTTCGTGGGTCACCACCACCATGGTCCGGCCTTCCTGAGCAAGGGCCTGCATGACTTTCAGCACGTCGCCGACCAGTTCCGGGTCGAGTGCAGAAGTGGGCTCGTCGAACAGCATCACTTCCGGTTCCATCGCCAGCGCACGGGCGATCGCCACACGCTGCTGCTCACCACCGGACATGTGCCCCGGGAACGCATCCTTACGATGAGCCACGCCCACCTTGTTCAGGTAGTGCTCGGCTTTCTCGCGGGCTTCGGCCTTGGACACGCCCAGCACGTGAACCGGCGCTTCCATGATGTTTTCCAGCGCGGTCATGTGCGACCACAGGTTGAAGTGCTGGAACACCATCGACAGGCGCGAACGCATGCGTTGCAGCTGTTTAGGATCAGCCGCTTTCAGCGCGCCGTCCTTGTTCGCCACCAGTTTCAGCTCTTCGTTGTTGAGCAGGATCTTGCCCGCGTGCGGCTGCTCGAGCAGGTTGATGCAGCGCAGGAAAGTACTTTTGCCGGAGCCACTGGAGCCGATGATGCTGATCACATCGCCGGCGGCCGCTTTCAGGGAAACGCCCTTGAGCACTTCGTGACTGCCATAGCGTTTATGCAGGTCTTGGACTTCAAGTTTGTACATGCGGTCGGTTCTCACAAAAACAGTCAGTCGTTGAGCAAAGGGCCGTCGCGCAGCGCATCGCGCCCCGCCACTTTGGCCAGCCAGAAACCGGGTTGGGCGTAACGCAGCCGCTCAATGGCAAACAGCACCCCGGACGTACCAGCACACACCGTGCTGACCCGATCCGACAGCGGATCGATCACTTCGAAAATCTTGTCACCGGCTTCAACCCACTCGCCGGGCTTGCGCAGAAAACTCACCACGCCGGGATGCGGCGGCAGGAGCAATTCAGTGCCCTCGAACGGCATGCCTTCGCACGGTTCGTGCGCCGCGCTCGGCCATTCGCCACGGATCAGGCCCTGCTCGGCGAGGAACGCCAGAATGCCTTCGGCCCAGGCTTCGGCCTGCGCCGGCGTGGTGTCAGCCTGACCGCCGAGTTCAACGGTAGTCGCCAGGCACGCCAGAGGAATCTGCGCGTCCGGAAACAGGCGCGACAGACGCAGCCACGGCAACGAACAGGCTTCATCGAACGAGCTGCCGCCGGAGTCTTCCGCCAGCAGGCCGACCTTCACATCCAGATGCGCGGCGAGCGACCGCCACTGCGGCCAGTGTTGCGGCAACGCATACATGTGCAGCGCGGCTTCGCAGTCACAATGCAGATCCAGCACCACATCGGCGGTGGCGGCATGCTGCAGCAGGATGCGCTGCATGCCTTGCAACTGGCTACCGGCCTCGGGCAATGCGGCCAGATGATCAGCCATCGCCTGACGGATCAGACGGATGTTGGCGTGCGGATCATCACCGAGTTGTCCTTCCAGCGCAGTGGCCACAGGGCCGCTGAGCTCGACGAAATCACGGTTGAAATTCTTGCCGCTGCCAGCCTCGAAACGCCCCTGATGGTTGCCTTGCAGCAACTGGCCAAGGCCCAGCGGGTTGGCTACGGGCACCAGCTCGATGACGCCGTTGAGCAAGCCCTTGGCCTCGAGTTCGCCGAGGCGTTTTTTCAGTTCCCAGGCGGTGCGCATGCCGGGCAGTTCGTCAGCGTGGAGGCTGGCCTGGATGTAGGCCTTGCGCTCCCCGCTGCCGAAGCGAAACACCGAAATCCGGCGCTCGCTGCCCAGGTGGCTCCACGGCAGAACGTGGTCGATGCGTTCCATATCAGTGCTTCCTCGGGGCCAGATAGCTCAGCCAGCGACGCTCGGCCAGCTTGAACAGGCGCACCAGAATGAAGGTCAGGCACAGGTAGAACACGCCGGCGGTGATGTACGCCTCGAACGGCAGATAGAACTGGGCGTTGACGGTACGGGCCGCGCCGGTGATGTCGATCAGGGTCACGATGGACGCCAGACTGGTGGTCTGCAGCATCATGATCACTTCGTTGCTGTACTGCGGCAGCGCCCGGCGCAGGGCCGATGGCAGCAGGATGCGCTTGTACATCTTGACCCGCGACATGCCCATGGCCTTGGCCGCTTCGATCTCACCGTTCGGCGTGGCCTTGAGGCTGCCGGCGATGATTTCGGCGGTGTAGGCGCTGGTGTTGATCGCGAACGCCAGGCACGCACAGAACGTTGCGCTGGACAGCCACGGCCAGAGGAAACTCTCACGCACCGCTTCGAACTGGGCCAGACCGTAGTAGATCAGGAACAGCTGAACCAGCATCGGCGTGCCGCGGATCACGTAGGTGTAAAGCCACGCCGCACCGTTGACCACGGCGTTCTTGGACACACGCATCAGCCCCAGCGGCAGGGCCGCGAGCAGACCGAAGAACAACGACAGCGCGAGCAACTTGAGGGTGGTGACCAGACCGCCGAAGTACAGCGGCAGGGCCTCCCAAATGACGTTGTAGTCGAAGATCATAGATCAGCCGCCCTTACGCCTACCGAGTAGCGCTTCTCAAGGTGACGCAGCGCCAGCAACGAGACACTGGTGATCACCAGATACATCGCCGCCACTGCGAGGAAGAAGGTGAAAGGCTCGCGGGTGGCGTCGGCCGCCTGCTTGGCCTTGAACATCATGTCTTGCAGACCGACCACGGAAATCAGCGCGGTGGCCTTGGTCAACACCAGCCAGTTGTTGGTGAAGCCCGGAATCGCCAGACGAATCATCTGCGGCACCAGCACCCGGAAGAACACCTGGAAGCTGCTCATGCCGTACGCCATGCCGGCTTCGGCCTGACCTTTGGGGATTGCCATGAACGCGCCGCGGAAGGTTTCCGACAGGTACGCACCGAAGATGAAACCGAGGGTACCGATACCGGCGGCCAGCGGATTCAGGTCGATGTAGTCGTCATAGCCGAGCATCGGTGCGACGCGATTGAGCAGGTCCTGACCGCCGTAGAAGATCAGCAGGATCAGCACAAGGTCGGGAATCCCGCGGATCACCGTGGAATACAGATCGCCCAGCCACGCCAGCCAGCGTACCGGCGACAGGCGCAATGCGACACCGATCAGCCCGAGAACGATGGCCAGGGCCATGGACGACAAGGCGAGCTGAAGCGTCAGCCAAGCGCCATCGAGGATGACAGCCCCGTAGCCTTTCAACATGATTCAGGTCCTCGAAAGTTGGGATGAAAAAATGGCGCAAACCGCAGAGATCCTGTTGCTTGCGCCATTTCGGACGGGTCGAGCGACGTCTTTACTTGCCGTAAATGTCGAAGTCGAAGTACTTGTCCTGGATTGCCTTGTATTTGCCGTTCTCGCGGATGGCCGCGATGGCGGTGTTGATCTTGTCTTTCAGGGCGTCGCCCTTGCGTACCGCGATGCCTACGCCGTCGCCGAAGTATTTGACGTCGGTGAACGCCGGGCCGACGAACGCGAAGCCTTTGCCGGCGTCGGTTTTCAGGAAGCCGTCATTCAACAGCGTAGCGTCCGCCACGGTGCCGTCGAGGCGGCCGGCGGCCACGTCGAGGTAGATTTCGTTCTGCGAACCGTACGGCTTGATCTCGGCACCCAGCGGGGCCAGGACTTCGCGGGCGAAACGCTCATGGATCGAACCACGCTGCACGCCGATGTTCTTGCCCTTGAGCTCAGTCAGACCTTCGCTGACCTGAGTGCCTTCTTTCATGACCAGGCGGGCCGGGGTGTTGTAGTACTTGTTGGTGAAGTCCACGGACTTCTTGCGGTCTTCAGTGATCGACATGGACGACAGGATCGCGTCGATCTTGCGCACTTTGAGTGCCGGGATCAGACCGTCGAACTCTTGCTCGACCCACTGGCACTTGACCTTCATTTCTTCGCACAGCGCGTTGCCGATGTCGTAGTCGAAACCGACGATGCTGCCGTCCGGCGCTTTGGAGGCGAATGGAGGGTAAGCCGCTTCGATACCGATTTTCAGAGGCTTTTCATCGGCGAATGTCGGCAGGGACAGCACGGACAGTGCCAGGGCGCCAAGCAGCACAAGTTTCTTCATCTTGGGACTCCATCGGTAAAGGGCAAAAACGGCAGAGTGAGCGACAGCCCAATATGCGAATGGGTGGAACGAAAGCGGTTGCTGCGTGCGTGGGATATTTCCGAACAAACCCTGAAGGCTTCAACGCGAGCCACGACGAGCGAGTGATCGGCATTCTAACGACAGGCCCGAAGCCGATATTTCTTCAATGCGACAACTAATTACAGATGCACCGAGAAACCCGCTTGAGCACATTGACAGCTCCGCAATTTCATGCAAGAGCGAAAGACAGTGAACCGATCTATGCTGCAAATTGCGGGCCTATTATTCGCAAACCCTTCTAATCCGGCAAGCGCGGGGTGATGTCTTATTTTTCACCGGGGGTTTTGAGGCCCTTGAACAGGGCAATGCGTTTCCGGATGCCCCGTTGCGGAGCGGGCGGTTACACATTCAGTTACTTGAAGGCGGACGGGTAACAGTGGGAATGGGCTGACGGAGCAATTCGATAATTATTGGCTGGATGCCGATAGGGTAAGACAGCGGAACACTGCGGAGAATGACAGGCCGTCTTCGCGAGCAAGCCCGCTCCCACATTGGGGGTTGTGTTTGGCGCGGATCAAGTGTGGGAGCGGGCTTGCTCGCGAAGAGGCCCACCCCGACGCCACAAAAACATCAGACACAAAAAAGCCCCACCCGGCTAAACCGGACAGGGCTTTCTGCACTCCAGACCCGCCGCTTACGCGACGTTCATGGTCTTGTGCGTATCGATCAGGTGCTGCACCACACTCGGATCGGCCAGGGTGGAGATGTCGCCCAACCCTTCGTATTCGGCGGTAGCGATCTTGCGCAGGATGCGGCGCATGATCTTGCCCGAACGGGTCTTCGGCAGCCCCGGCGCCCACTGGATCACGTCCGGTGAAGCAATCGGGCCGATCTCCTTGCGCACCCAGTTTTTCAGTTCCAGACGCAGTTGCTCGCTCGGCTCTTCGCCATTTTTCAGGGTGACGTAGACATAAATGCCCTGCCCCTTGATGTCGTGCGGCACACCGACCACCGCCGCTTCGGCGACTTTCGGGTGAGCAACCATCGCGCTTTCGATCTCGGCGGTCCCCATGCGGTGGCCGGACACGTTGAGCACGTCATCCACGCGACCGGTGATCCAGTAGTAACCATCGGCATCGCGACGGGCGCCGTCACCGGTGAAGTACATGCCACGGAAGGTCTTGAAGTAGGTGTCGACGAAACGGTCGTGGTCGCCGTACAGGGTACGAGCCTGACCTGGCCACGAATCGAGAATCACCAGATTGCCTTCGGCCTCGCCCTCGATGATGTTGCCGAGGTTGTCCACCAGCGCCGGCACCACACCGAAGAACGGACGTGCGGCCGAACCTGGCTTCAGCGCATGGGCGCCTGGCAGCGGGCTCATCATGTTGCCGCCGGTTTCGGTCTGCCACCAGGTGTCGACAATCGGGCAACGGGATTTGCCGACGTTCTTGTAGTACCAGTCCCAGGCTTCCGGGTTGATCGGCTCGCCCACCGAACCGAGCAGACGCAGGCTGCTGCCGTCCGCGCCTTCAACAGCGGCGGTGCCGGAGGCCATCATTGCGCGGATCGCGGTCGGCGCGGTGTAAAGGATGTTGACCTTGTGCTTGTCGACGATCTTCGCCACCCGGGTGATGTCCGGATAGTTCGGCACGCCTTCGAACAGCAGCGTGGTCGCGCCGTTGGCCAGCGGGCCGTAGACGATGTAGGAGTGACCGGTGACCCAGCCCACGTCAGCGGTGCACCAGTAGATTTCGCCCGGACGGTAATCGAACACGCGCTCGTGAGTCATCGCCGCGTACAACAGGTAACCGCCGGTGGTGTGCTGCACGCCCTTCGGCTTGCCGGTGGAGCCGGAGGTATAAAGGATGAACAACGCTTCTTCGGCACCCATCTCTTTCGGCGCGCAGACGGTGCCCGCCACTTTCATCAGGTCTTCGTACCAGATGTCGCGATGCTGGTTCCACTTGATGTCGCCGCCGGTGCGCTTGCACACGATGACTTTCTGAATGCTGCTGGTTTCCGGGTTGGTCAGCGCGTCGTCGACGTTGGCCTTGAGGGAAATCTTCTTGCCGGCACGAATGCCTTCGTCAGCGGTGATCACCACTTTCGAGCGGCAGTCGATGATGCGACCGGCCAGGGCCTCCGGCGAGAAACCGCCGAACACCACCGAGTGAATCGCGCCGATCCGGGTGCAGGCCAGCATGGCGACCACGGCTTCGGGGATCATCGGCATATAAATGGTCACCACGTCGCCGCGGTGCACATCCTGACCACGCAGGGCGTTGGCGAATTTGCAGACTTGTTCGTGCAGTTCGCGGTAGGTGATGTTGCGGCTTTCGGAAGGATCGTCGCCTTCCCAGATGATGGCGACCTGATCGCCGCGCTCGGCCAGATGACGGTCGAGGCAGTTGTAGGAAACGTTCAGGGTGCCGTCGGCAAACCACTTGATGTCGACATGGTGATCGTCGAACGAAGTCTGTTTCACCGTGGTGAAAGGCTTGATCCAGTCGAGGCGCTTGGCTTGTTCGCGCCAGAAGCCGTCAGGGTTGACGACCGACTGTTGGTACATGGCTTTGTAGGTCGCCTCGTCGGTCAGCGTATTGGCCAGAACCTCGGGACGAACGGGATACAGGGAAGCCGCACTCATCTTTCCTACCTCGGTGTAATAGTTGTTTTTGTATGACCCTGTTGTAGCCGGGGCGCCCGTATAGAACCATTCGACGATGGTAGTAACAAGCCCCTACAAAACATCCAGAAATGACCCAAGCGCCTCTGAAGCAAAGCACGCAGCCCTTGTGGGAGCTGGCTTGCCAGCGATTCAGACGACTCGGTTTCCCGGGAAAACCGCAGCGCTGATAACACGATATCCAGCGATTGTTACCAAATCTGCCAAAGGTGTTTATCAAAACCACATCTGTTTACACCCACCCCGCCTCCCTAAAATCTGCCTCGCCGACAAGGCAAAGTGATTAACAACGTTACAGCCCCCACGAAGGCCGTTAATCCAGCTCCGAAGTAACAAAGCAAAACGATGAAGCTGCACACGCAACCCCAAAAAGGTTGCGTGACCCCACTCGACCTCAAGAAGGTAAATTTCAGATGAAAGCTTTATTGGTTCTGGCCCTCAGCAGTCTGTGCGCAACCGCCATGGCAGACGAGGTTCCGACTGATGTCGCACAGCAACAACCGGCTATCGAGGAATACACTTACTCCACTCACCTGGACATCGCCAAAGTTGTATCGATGAGCGAAGTTCCAAATGTCTGCGAAGTTGTTCCGGCGAAAATGGAGTACGACGACTCCAAAGGTCAGCGTCACATCCTGCGTTACAGTGTGATGGGTAACGGCTGCACCAATTGATGCGTTGAGACTGCACCGAATCGGATCACTCAGCGCAACATCGGGGGTCGATTCCAGCCCGGCTTCGGTCGGGCTCAGTTGTGTTCGAAGCGACGTAAAAGGGTTGCAAAACACAAGATATAGTGAAAAACGCGGTTTTTTGCTCGTTTTTTGAGCAATCAATCACACGCCAAAAAATTAATGAAAAAAAATTCTACGGGACCAATCCCGGCGAAAGCCCTGTAAACCCTCGCTCCGATCGAAATCACCCCAGCGCTCGACCGCCCTGCGCTGTTTCGCCCTCCCCCACGCCCGAGTTTTTTTCCCTATAATGCCGCCCAATCGGGTCAGCAATATTCCCTTACAGGGATCAAAGCCATTCTGAAGCCCCGCAGCAGCGACAACGCTGACCTGCGCCCGTCAGAGGCTCTCGGAAACCCGAAAAAATTTTCTGTTTATTGCCTGCGTAGCACCGCTGCAAAAAACGACATCCAACGCGGCCTGTACGGCCGTGTGAAAAACCAACAATCAGTTTTCACACGGGCACAGGCCCTCACGCAGGAGACGACACGTCATGCTGAGCTGGGACGAATTCGACAAAGAAGACAGTGAAGTAGCAGCAGTGAAAGGCGCCAACGCCGGCCACGCTAGCGAAGCCAACATGGACCGCCTCGACAGCGCCGGCGGTGCCGCCGCCCTCGAAGCCCGCGCCGTGACCGCCGAAGACTCGGCCGCCGTGGCCCGCGCCAAGGCTGCACTGGATTCCCTCGACGTCGCCGAAGGCCTCGCCGAACTCGAAGGCTCCGCCGCCCGTGTCGCCGTTGACGAAAAGCGCATGATCAACTGCCGCGCCGACCTCAACCAGCTCGTGCCATTCAAGTACGACTGGGCCTGGCAGAAATACCTGGACGGCTGCGCAAACCACTGGATGCCGCAAGAAGTCAACATGACCGCCGACATCGCCCTCTGGAAAAACCCGGAAGGCCTGACCGACGACGAGCGCCGCATCGTGATGCGCAACCTCGGCTTCTTCTCCACCGCCGACTCCCTGGTGGCCAACAACCTGGCCCTGGCCGTGTACCGCCTGATCACCAACCCGGAATGCCGCCAGTACATCCTGCGCCAGGCGTTCGAAGAGGCGATCCACACCCACGCCTACCAGTACTGCATCGAATCGCTGGGCATGGATGAAGGCGAGATCTTCAACATGTACCACGAGATCCCGTCGGTCGCGAAAAAAGCCGCCTGGGGCCTGAAATACACCCGCGCCATCTCCGACCCGGAATTCAACACCGGCACCGTCGAAACCGACAAAGAACTGCTGCGCAACCTGATCGCCTACTACTGCGTTCTGGAAGGCATCTTCTTCTACTGCGGCTTCACCCAGATCCTCTCCATGGGCCGCCGCAACAAAATGACCGGCGTCGCCGAGCAGTTCCAGTACATCCTGCGCGACGAATCCATGCACCTGAACTTCGGCATCGACGTGATCAACCAGATCAAAATCGAAAACCCACACCTGTGGGACGCCGAAATGAAGGAAGAAGCTTCGCAGATGATCCTGCAAGGCACCCAGCTGGAAATCGAATACGCCCGCGACACCATGCCTCGCGGCGTACTGGGCATGAACGCAGCGATGATGGAGGACTACCTGAAGTTCATCGCTAACCGTCGTCTGTCGCAGATCGGTTTGAAGGAAGAGTACCCAGGGACGACTAACCCGTTCCCTTGGATGAGCGAGATCATGGACTTGAAGAAAGAGAAGAATTTCTTTGAGACTCGTGTGATCGAATACCAAACTGGTGGTGCGTTGAGCTGGGACTAATCGTCTCGCGAGACAAGATTTGACGATTGCTGCTTGAGTCGTCGAATTGAGAAAGCAAAAAGCCCCGATTTGATCGGGGCTTTTTTATGGGCGGCTGGTAGCCCTTTTCCATCCCTACGTTGCAGCGCTCAATCTCCTACAGCACTTACAGCCGCTTCGCATTGAAGCCAACTGCAAGCACCTCTAAGCTCAATTGCAGGTGCCTAAGAAACACCCAACGTAGAAAGCTAGATCAGTCACACAGACGCATATGCCGTCGGTGGAGCTGTATCGCTCGTTGGGATTTCTTAAGTCCACTCTACGTTGGGGCCAGGCCCTCCAAAAATCTAAACGTAGAGGTAATGGATATGCCCGATCCTTTTTCTGTAACTGTCTTCTCGCGTCACAACCTCGCTCTACATGCCCTCCTGCTCGAAAACCAAACGTGGTTCTGTGCTCGCGATGTCGGCCGTTTGATGGGTGTCCATCTGTGCGAACGCATGGTCAATAAACTAGACAAGGATCAACGTCGCGTTTTGTGGATTGAGTACTTTCGGCAACCCGAAAAGCAGTTGATGCTCAGTGAATCCGGTGTGTATGCGCTGCTTGTGTACCACTACGTTCCGGGGAACCGGTTGTTGCGGGAGTGGTTGACTCTGCAAGTGGTGCCGGCCTTGCGTGATGCAGAACACTCGGGGCATTCAGATCGGCCGATGTTGAGCTTGTTGGATTGGCCGGAGATGTCGTTGAGTCTGCTGCATTGGCAGGATGAAGGCTGGATTCGGCTGCGGGATATGCCTTACCTGTTGGATGATCAACCCCGGACGGTGCTCAAGCCTTGGTGGCGGAGGATTGTGCAGATGTTTCAATCCTTGAAGCACTCAATCGGATAGAGGTCTGTTTGTAGGAGCGCGCAAGATTCGTCGTAATCTTTTGTAGGAATTTTCGTAGACAGCAGTGATGGCCACTCAGTATCGTCCGAGGGTGTTCAACCCTCGGCGATTGTATGGATACGAAAAAAAGCGACAGCGATTGGAGTGACGTAGAGATTCAGGCTGCGGTCGATGCCTACCTCATGATGCTGACACGTGAGAAGAATGGCCAGAAATACGTCAAGACTGAGGAAAATCGAATCCTACGGGAGGGCCCATTAGCTGGTCGAACTAAGGGTTCCGTCGAGTTTCGGATGCAAAACATCTCCACCGTTCTGGTTGAACTGGGTCAAGAACGTATTGATGGGTACAAACCTGCCAAGAATGTGGGGGCGAATATAGTGCGCAGTATTCGTAAAGCCCTTGATGCTTCCAGCGTATTGACACCTGGAGATTCTGTTCCTACGGCAGACGAAACAATCCTGGAGCAACGAGCAGCCAAATTTGAGCGGCAGCAATTCCTGCATATCCCAAAAGGGATAAAGAATCCAATACAGGCAGAATCCACCAGAAGGATTTACTTTCGCGATCCTGAGCTGAGGGGTTGGGTTCGCCAGCAAGCTGAAGGCAAATGTGAAGGATGTGGTAACCCAGCGCCATTTAAGAAAGATGGACGACCTTTTCTTGAGGTGCATCACGTTAAGCACTTAGCACAAGGCGGTTCAGACCTTCCATCCAATGTTGTGGCTCTGTGCCCAAACTGTCATCAGCGCTGCCATCACTCTAATGATAGAGATGAGTTTACCTTGTCACTGTACAAAAAAATCAATCGATTAGTTGCTGAAAGCCCGCTATAACAAGGACCTTATGACTATGAGACTAGAACCAGAACATAAAAACTGAATCGCGACTTCTACTCCGCCCTGAGTTTTCTGTAAAAGATCAAAGAACAATTACAAACCTCACAAAATCTAAAAAGGACTTTAAATATGAACAACTCAAATGACCTACCAGAATTTTTATTAGATTACGGGTCTTTGTACAGCCACTTGCAAGGCCAAATGGAAGGTTTGAACACCGTTCAAATAGGCGACAAATTTGCTACATTAGCAGAGCATTTGATCCCACACACGGAGTCCGGGCAAGACTTTGAGCGCTCTACGAAGTCAAAGCGAAGCTGGGACAAAGGAGTAGATATCAGCTTCAAACACAGAACAGAAGCAGACATAGAACTACGCGCTCAAGTTAAATACACCATATCCAGCGTCGATGACATCGACCTAATAATAAGTAAATTTCGCGATTATGAAAACACCACAAAAAACAGCAAACAGGGCGAGCTAAATTTCAATTCAGAGCAAAAAAACCAAGAAATTCAAAACAACTACTTGATAATAACCGCATCAAAAATAGCAAACATAATATCAAGATACGAAAAAACGCAAAGACCATCCGTAGAGTTTTACAAGCAGCTAGTCTCCGACAGCCGCTTTCAGTATATTGACGGGGAGGAAATCCTTAAGGTTTTCCAGTCGGTTTATAGAAGCGCTTACATACGACCTCACACCATCCAAGTAAACTTGGAAAAACCATTCATACAACTTGAAAACGTCTATATCGGCATTATCCCCTGCCATGAATTAAGAAGGGTGTACTTGGAAACAGGCGATTCAATTTTTTTTGAGAACATTCGTGAATGGCTGGGATTCCAAGGAAACAAAGTAAAGTCCGGAGGTCGAAGAGAAACAGTAAACGAAGCAATCGCGACAACACTGGAAGATTCACCTGAAAAAATGCTTGAACGTAACAACGGTATAGCACTGAGGGCATCAAAGATCACAGCACTGTCGGGCTCTACACTTTCGTTACAAGATGCAAGCATTGTAAATGGTTGCCAAACAACCATGAGCATATTTTTTTCCAATCCGAAATCAGGCCACGTTTTAGCAAAGTTCGTAGAGACCAATGACTCTTGGGAAATTGCAAAGTCTGCAAACTTTCAAACCCCAATTGAACGAGTTGAGTTAGAGCTTGCAAGATATCTTAGACCCCAACTGGTTCGCGTCGTTGGAGCAGAAACCAGCTATAAGGTCGGCAACACAAACGAACTCCATAACAAATCTGCCTTTTCCATATTAGACCAAATTTACAAAGATGAAGTTTGCTATGACGAGCTAAAATCAATTTTCATCGGACTATTCTCAAGAAGCGCCAACAATGCTATCTCTGCAAACTATACCGAGCTTAGAATAGATCTTTTAAAAAGTTTCGAGGACGACCCCGATAAAAACACACTATTAGAATCGCTATTCCTGCTTCACAGCAGATCGGCTGCTGCCATGGAATCTCTAAAAGAAGGACTCTTAAAACCCGAAATAATGGACCTATTCAAACGTTTTTGGAAAGAAGACAAACCGTCTTATCGCGGCTTCGTCTCCCTCCTCGCGATATTTAGCTCAATCAACATTCAAAATAATAAGTTTGACAACTACCAAATATTAAAATCATCAATCATATATCTTTCCCATCAGATCGAATCAACTCCAGAAATATTTCTCGAAACCTACATAAAAGCTTTCAAATGCATAGCAATTGACGTTCTAAAATCTGGAGAAGACAAAGACAAAATGCTACAAAGCATGTACAGACACATTGGCTCAATTAATTTTGACAATGCGCTTATGGCAATTTCGCTGCTTTGAAAACTACAATTAGAAAAAACCATGAAATTCGACCTCGCCTACTGCCTCAGCCTCGACGACAAACTGTCGATCTATGACGTTCGCGATCTCAATTTCGATGAGACGGTGGCGTTCGATTCCGCGAAGGAACACTTCCAGTGCCCCAACGACGCCTGTCGTGCGGCGTTCGATGCTTCCAACGAGTTGGGCACGTTCAACGCCAAGAACGTGAATTACGTGCGCACGCCGCACTTCAAGAATCTGCCCGGTACGCAGCATGTGGCGGGTTGTCCGTATGTGAGTTTGAAGACGTCGGCGTCGGGGGTTGAAGCGGCGGATGGGGAAACGGATGACGGGCGGGAGGAGCATTTCCCTTCGGAGTTGTTACTGACGCGCCGTGAGTATGTGCGCAAGCCTGCCGCGCCTGCGGGGGCGGCGGATGTGTTGCGGGATGATCCGGTGCGGGTAGCAACTTCCCCCTCAAAAGAATCGCCGAGTCGTGAGACGGCGCCGGACAAGACCAGTGTCTTCGCTCACCCCGTGGAGTGTTTTGTGTCGAACTTCGCGGACAAGGATTTGCTCAAGCGCATGCCGTTGAAGATTGGCGAGCATACGGCGCCGTACAGTTCGTTCTTCAAGAAGATTGAGTATTTGATGGACAACAAGGGGCTGATTTATTGGGGCCGGATCAAGAAGATCGAGGACTTTCACAGCGCCAGTTTCCGGATCGATTTCGAGGACAAGGTCTGGTTCAAGAAGCCGGATGACAGCAAGAAGAAGCCTTATCCGGTCAGTGTCTATCTCAACAAAAAGCTGATCGACAACTACCGCAAGCGCAAGGCGTTTCTGGAAGAGATCAAGCATGCCATCGACAGCGATAAGGAGTTGTTCTGCTTCTTTTATGGCGTGACGCCGGAGTTGAAGCAGGTGCCGGGCAAGAAGAACCCCGAAAAGCCTTTCGAGGTCTTCAATGCCAATATCGAGAACCTGGATCACTTCATCATTCGTGAAGCGCCGGGTCTGGCGTGATGGTCAGCCCTGGGGCAGTTGCAGTTTGACTGCGCCGGGGTGTTGGTTGATGACTGAGTACGGCAGCACCGACCACTCGGGGTTATCGCAATTGCGCTGGTAACGGGCGAAGTAGGCGCCCAGGTAAATACCCTTCGGCGTGAAGTGCCAATTGGAATAACCCCAGACGCTCTCATCGGTGTAATCGCAACTGCCGTCGTCTTCAGCCGGTTTCTTCATTTCATCCGGGTACAACGTGGTGAACTGTTTGACCAGCCACGGCGCCATGATTTTTTGTTGATCGTATTCGCTGGCTGCGTTATCGGGTTTACCAATCCACATAACGTCTTTGAGTTTCAACAACTCGCCCGTGTGAACATTCAAGTTGATCGGCGAACTGCCGAAGTCCGGGTGAGCGCCACCGCAACTGTAGCCGGTTGAGATGTCCAGGCTGACCACGTCGGGCGAGAGAAACTCTGGGGCAGCGCCTTGTTCGAACTCCGCGTATTCACCGCCATCCATCATGCAGCGGTGATAGTCGATGACTTCAGTCCAGAGCCGTCCGAGCAGGTGGTTGTTGATGCGCTGCTGCTCTTCTTTTGTGTAGCCGGACTCGACACTGAACAGCGAAAGCTTCGACTCAGGCTCCACCCACCATTGCAGGTCGTAGCCCATGAAGTTCTCTTTCTTCCCCGGTTTGAGCTTGAGCCCCTGTAAGCGCAAATACTCGTAGGGATCATCTTTCGGCAACGTGGCAATGAAGGGCAACGTCGTTGCAGTCGGCGCTGGAAGTTTGGCCTCGACCAGTTGCACCGGCAGTTTTTTGCCCTTCGGGTTTTGCCATTCGCCCTGCCAACCATTGGCGGTGGATTTAAGTTTCAGGGTCGACAGCGGCTTGTCATCGCCGTAACGATTGTTGCCCTCGACCAGCGTCAGCGTGCTGTCCTGCAACGCGCCACTGAGGGACAGGTCGCGGTGATACTTCTCGTAGAAGTAACGACCGGTCACTTCGTCCGGCTGCTGGGTGTTGAGTTCCACCACAATCGGCGTCTTGCCCAGCGTGCCGGTGAACACACGTTTGCCGTCGTCAGCCTGAGCGGTGGAAAGCAGTGAAAACAGCACGACGGCGTATGGCGCCAGGCGCAACAGTCCCTTGAGCATGGATCGATCCCTGAATGAATAAGGCTGCGGAGTATGAAGAGGATGCGCGCAGGAATCGAGGTGCTATTTCAGTGTCATGCCCAACATCACGACGATGAGTAGCGCGATATACACCCACGCATGCACCCGATCCGGTATCCGCCCGATCCACGGCGTGGCCAGTCGAATCCCCACCATCGAACCCAGCGTCAGCACCGCAAATGCCAGCAGATCCACATACCCGATAAACCATGGCCCGAGTTCTGTCTCGCTGAACCCCGCCAACATCATGTACGTCAGCGTCCCCGCCAATGCCACAGGCACGCTCAATGGATTGGCCATGGACGTCGCCTGCGACATGCTCAACCCGCAACGCCGTAACAACGGCACGGTCATGACGCTTCCTCCTACGCCGAGAAAGGTTGCGATGGCGCCAATACCTACACCGCCGCCAGATGTTTCCACCGTTCCCAGTCGACGTGGGACGGCACCTTGGGATTGTGTAAGAAATCCGCGTCGCAGCAGGCAGTCGATAATCGTCACGCCAAGGTAGGCGATGAAGGCATAGCGAATGACTTCGCCGCTTACCCACACTGCGGCGATTGCGCCGACGATAGCGCCCAATCCGATGAACCCGCCCAAGGGCCACAGGTAATCACGGATGAGGTTGCCGGCGCGGCGGTGTTTGTCGGTGGCGACCAGGGCGTTGAAGATCATCACGCAGGTCGAGGTGGCGACGGCGATGTGCATGGCGGATTGGCTGATCGGGTCGTCGGCGCCGTGGCTCGCGGTGAGCATGCGGTACAGGAGTGGCACGACGACGAAGCCGCCGCCGAAGCCGAAGAGCACAGCGGTGACGCCGGTCAGGCAGCCGAAGAGTGTCAGCAGGAGGTAGAGCATGTTGCGTCGTCCGTTGTTGGGGAGTGGTCGACGATAATGCGGCGGCGCTTGGCCTGCTTCAGCAAGTCAGCCAATAATATTTGCGTTTACGCCAACTGCCGGGTGCCGCTCGATGCGCAATGTTTCGATCAATCTGCTGGATGACACGCCGCGCCCGGTGGTGGCGATCGGTACGGATTATTCCCACGGCTATCTGTTGCCACGTCATACGCATCGGCGGGCGCAATTGTTGTACGGCGCGACCGGGGTGATGCAGGTCAGCACGCATGACGGCAACTGGGTGGTGCCGCCGCAGCGGGCGGTGTGGATTCCACCGGGGGTGGCGCATGAGGTTTTGATGCTCGGGGTCAGCACGCGCAGTTTGTACATCGAGCCGGGGGCGGTGGATCTGGGCGAGCGTTGTCAGGTGATCAGTGTGTCGCCGTTGATGCGGCATTTGCTGATGGAAGCCGTGGAGTTGCCGCTGACCTATGACCTGACCGGGCGCGACGGCGTGCTGATCGACTTGTTGCTGCATGAATTGGTGCGCAGTGCACCGTTACCGTTGCACATCCCGCTGCCGTCTGACGGAAGACTACTCGAGCTGTGTCAGACCTTTCTGCATCAGCCGAATGCCCACCAATCACCCCAGCAATGGGCCGACCAGTTGCACGTAAGCTTACGCACCTTCAACAGGTTGTTTCGTCAGCAGACCGGCCTGAGCTTCAGTCAGTGGCGCCAGCGCGCCTGCGTGGTACTGGCGCTGGCACGGCTGGCGGCGGGTGAGGCGGTGACGCGGATTGCCCTGGATTTCGGCTATGACAGCCCGGCGGCGTTCTCGACGATGTTCCGCCGGATCCTCGGTCAGGCACCGTCCGTCTGGTTGGAGGCGGCGAACTAGGGCAAATCAAAAAATGCGTTTGATCCCGGCCGAAAACAACTGTACAAAAACACAGTACATTTTCCATCAGCACTCTCGAGCCCGGAGCACACCATGGCCTCTTCAGCGATGAACCTCATCCTCGAACGTATCGCCCTTTTCCAGTTCACCCCGACCCATTGCGCCCAGGCCCGAGGGATGTTGGGCTGGAGCGTGGAGCAACTGTCGCGGGAGACAGGGGTTTCGGTCGATGACATCCAACGGTTCGAAGCGCAGCAGGACGTGGCGGATGCGGCGCGGCTGGCGCTGACCTATCGGTTCGAGGCGCAGGGGCTGGTGTTCTTTCCGGGGTTCGCGCCGGGGCGTTCGACAAGCAATGGTTCGACTGCCGAATCGGTGCGTGGGGATTATGCGATGGCGGAGTGATCCGGTTCGCCTCATGGAGGCGAACCTGCATCAGTGAGTCAGGCCCCTTGCACCACCGCCTCACTCTCCCCTTCAACCACCAACCACCACGCATCCCCGCGTTGTGGATGTGCCAGGTTGAACGCCTCGCCCATTTGCGGCGTGGTGATGGAAACGCTGCGCTCCCAGGCCAGCGCAAGAATGCGGTCGAACGGCTCATGCCAGGCATGCATCGCCAGATCGAACGTGCCGTTGTGGATCGGGAACAGCCAGCGGCCCTTGAGGTCGAGGTGGGCTTGCAGGGTTTCTTCCGGTTGCATGTGCACGTGGGGCCATTCGACGTTGTAGGCGCCGGTTTCCATCAGGGTCAGGTCGAACGGGCCGTATTGTTCGCCGATGCGTTTGAAGCCGTCGAAATAGCCGCTGTCGCCGCTGAAGAAAATCCGCTTGTCGCTGTCGATGATCACCCAGGACGCCCACAGTGTCTGGTTGCCGTCGAACAGGCCACGGCCGGAGAAGTGCTGCGACGGGGTGGCGATGAAGTGGATGCCGGCGACTTCGGTGCCCTGCCACCAATCGTTCTGGCGAACCTTGCCGGCATCGATGCCCCATTTGATCAGAGTATCGCCGACGCCCAGCGGGGTGAGGAACACGTTGACCTTGTCCGCCAGTTTCAACACCGCTTCGTAGTCGAGGTGATCGTAGTGGTTGTGCGACAGGATCACCGCTTCGATCGGTGGCAACTCGTCGATGCTGATCGGTGGCTGGTGGAAGCGTTTCGGCCCGGCCCATTGCACCGGCGAGGCACGCTCGGCGAAGACCGGGTCGGTGATCCAGAACTTGTCTTGCAGTTTGAGCAGCAAGGTCGAGTGACCGAGGCGATAGACGCTGTGGTTGGGCGCGGCGATCAGGTCGGCGCGGGTCAGTGGCTGTACAGGGATGGACGACGCAGGACGGGTGTTGCGCGGTTTGTGGAAGATCATGTTCCACATGATGCGCAGCATCTTGCGCAAACCTTCGCGCTGCACAGGCGCATGGTTGCGGAATGTCCCTTCGGCCTGGCGCGAAGCTTCAGGTACAGGACTGACCGCGGAAGATATTGATTTGGCCATGACTGAGTGACTCCAGAAAAACCGCGCAATTCACGGTTTTCCACGGTGGGACGATAAATGGCCAAGGCACGCACGCATCAGCCGGACATCGGGTTTTAGTTTGCACCGATTAACGCAGCATTACACTGATCGGTGTACTTTCTAGGTTGCATCAAACCGGATGACAAGTAAACTGCCTAGTGTAATTTCCTCTTTTTCTTGCCGAATCGAATTTATGACAGCTCCAACGCGCCTCACCGACCGCAAACGCGAAGCCATCATCCTGGCGGCCATTTCCGAGTTTCGGGCCAACGGTTTCGAGGTCACCAGCATGGACAGGATCGCGGCCACCGCCGGGGTGTCGAAGCGCACGGTTTACAACCATTTTCCGAGCAAGGAAGAGCTTTTCGCCGAAATTCTCAACCAGTTGTGGGCACGAACCAGCACCGAGCAGGCCGTGTCGTATCAACCCGACCAGCCCTTGCGTGATCAATTGCGAACGATGCTGCTGGCCAAACTGCAAATGATGGCGGACGACAATTTCATGGATCTGGCGCGGGTCGCCATCGCCGCCGCGATCCACTCGCCCGAGCGCGCACAGAACATGGTGGCGCGCATGGGCGAACGTGAGGAAAGCGTGACCGTGTGGATCCGCGCCGCTCAGGCAGATGGTCGGTTGAAACCGGTCGATCCGGAGTTCGCCGCGCATCAGGTACAGGGGCTGCTCAAATCCTTCGCCTTCTGGCCGCAGATTTCCATGGGCCAACCCTCACTCGACAGCGCCACGCAAAATGCCGTGGTCGAATCGGCACTGGACATGTTTCTGGCCTGCTACCAGCTCTAAATCACGTCTGCGCTGCGTAAATGGCTCACAAGGACACTGAATCTTCCCGCTGGAATAAATGACAATACCTGTCATTGACCGATGAACGGTCGCTCTGAAGCATTACCCTACAAAGTGTTTCAGAATGAATCTGGCGAAGAACATCATGGAAAACCAACGCGGCAAAGGCTTGTCATTCGCCAGACGTCTCTACTTGCCACGTGCCATTGGACTGGGGATCGGTTTCTTCAGCGTCGGGGCTGCGCTGTATCCATTGAATGTGCCGGCATGGCTCTGGGCGCTCCTGCTGTTCAACGGTTTTCTCTGGCCCCATGTCGCCTATCAATGGTCGGCCCGCTCGGCTTTCCCCTACCGCGCCGAGCGCCGCAATCTGCTCTATGACTCGGTGTTCGGCGGTTTCTGGACCGCGTGTTTCCAATTCAATCCATTGGTTACCGTGACCATTCTGTCGATGATGACCATGAACAATGTCGCGGCCGGCGGCCGGCGGCTGTTCCTGCTCGGCGCCCTCTCCCAGGTGATTGGCGTGCTGCTGGGCTGGTCGCTGTTCGGGGTCAAATTCACCCTGACGGCATCGCAGCCCCAGGTCTGGGCGTGTCTGCCGATGCTCACCCTTTATCCGCTGGCGCTGGGCATGGTTTGCTATCGGCTGGCGATCAAGCTCGCTGAACACAAGCGCACCTTGAGTGCCCTGAGCCGCACCGACAGCCTGACCGGCCTGCTCAACCACGGCGCCTGGAAAGATTTGCTGCATCTGAAGTTCCAGCAGTGCCGCGAACACAACAGGCAGGCCACCCTCGCGCTGATCGACGTCGATCACTTCAAGGTGATCAACGACAGCTACGGACACATCGTCGGCGATGCGGTGCTTCAGCAACTCAGTCGAGAACTCAAACTCCTGCTGACTGAAAGTGAACTGGCCGGTCGTTACGGCGGCGACGAATTCTGCGTGATCCTGCCCAACCTGCCACTGAGCAAAGCCGAAGCGCTGATGGAGCAACTGCGCCAGTCCCTGCACCAATACCGTCATCCCGATGTGCCAGAGTTGCGGGTCAGCCTGAGTATCGGACTGGCACGCTTTCACCCGACCTACCCGGATGCGCTGCACTGGCTGGATGACGCCGACAAAGCGCTGTACACCGCCAAGCACACGGGCCGCAACACGATCAGCGTCGCGCTGAGCCGCTCCAGTGCCTGACAAAACTTGTACAACAAAGTGACATCGCTATTTCTTGTACAAGATTGATAAGTTTGTATAAGATCTGGTCGCCAGCCTGGATGCTGGCACTTTAGTGGTCATCGCCCAATGTCGTCAGCGCGTTCGGCCGGCCAGCGCAGGAACAGGGATAACACTTCAGCCCTATTTCCGGAGCGCACCCAGCATGTTTTTCAATCGCCATCAGTCGGTCATCGACGACCTGCAACACACCATCACCGAACAATCCGGTTTGCTCGAAGCCATCGACCGTTCCATGGCGGTGATCGAATTCGATCTCGACGCAGTGGTCCTGCGCGCCAACGACAACTTTCTGAAGACCACGGGCTACAAGGCCGAACAGGTGATTGGTCAGTCCCACCGCCAGTTCTGCCCACCCGAATTTGCCCGCAGCAGCCAGTACACCGAGTTGTGGTCGCGACTGAAAAACGGGCAGTTCCAGTCCGGTACTTTCGAGCGCGTCGACAGCCAGGGTCGGCCGATCTGGCTGGAAGCCAGTTACAACCCGATCAAGGATGCCTCGGGTCGCGTAGTGAAAGTGGTCAAGTACGCCATGGACGTCACCGCCAAGGTGCAGCGCGAAAGCGAAGCCAACGCCAAATTGCAGGCCATCGACCGGGCCATGGCAGTGATCGAGTTCGGTCTCGACGGCAACATTCTTACGGCCAATCAGAATTTTCTGACGCGCATGGGCTATACCCAAACCGAACTCAAGGGCAAACATCACCGCTTGTTCTGCCCCGCGCATCTGGCCAACAGCAGCGCGTATCAGGACTTCTGGCGCCGGCTCAATCAGGGCGAGTTTTTCCACGGGCAATTCGAGCGCATCGATAAACACGGGCGAACCGTCTGGCTGGAAGCCAATTACAACCCGGTCTACGACGCCGCCGGGCGCTTGTGCAAAGTGGTGAAATTCGCCTCGGACGTCACCGCCCGGGTCGAGCAGCACGAGCAGGATGCCCGCAGCGCCAGCACCGCTTATCACATTTCCGTCGCCACCCGAAAAGTCGCCGAGCAAGGCACACAAGTCATCCAGCAAGCGGCCAGCGAGATGCGCGAAATCGCCGATGACATCGCCGAGTCGTCAACCCTGATCGCGCAACTTGGCGAGCGCTCCGAGCAGATCACCGCCATCGTCAACACCATCCGCGCGATTGCCGACCAGACCAATCTGCTGGCACTCAACGCGGCAATCGAGGCGGCGCGGGCCGGTGAGCAAGGTCGTGGCTTTGCGGTGGTAGCCGATGAAGTGCGACAACTGGCGGCGCGCACCAGTGGCTCGACGACGGAGATTTCCAACATGATCGGCCTGATCCAGAGCGAAACCCGTCAGGCGATCAAAAGCATGGAAGGCACCCGTGGGCGCGCCGCGCAAGGCGTCGAGTTGGCGGATCAGGCGGGCACGGTGATTCTGCAGATTCGCGATGGCGCCAGCGAAGCGGTGGACGCCGTCAGCATGTTCGCCGGCGAACGAGCACCGGGATAAGCCAGCATAGGCGACGCAGGGCTATAGTGACTCAACGTCCCAAGCCCTGCCGAGTCCGTCATGACCACCGAAAAAAACGAATCCCCCTGCGCGCCTGTCGATCACCTGCGCTTCCACCGCCCCCACGCCCACCTCAACACCACTTTCGGCAACGACAATTTCGCCCTGCGCGCCGAGGCGTTTGCACGGTTCTTCGGCACGCCGACCTTCCTCGGTGCTCAGACCCTGATCGTGGTGCTGTGGGTATGCCTGAACGTGTCTGGCATCACGACCTTCGACGTCTACCCGTTCATCCTCTTGAACCTGGCGTTCAGCCTGCAATCGGCCTACGCCGCACCGCTGATTCTGTTGGCCCAGACCCGTCAGGCTGCGCGGGACAAGGCGCAATCGGAAGCCGACGCACAGCACCGCGAAGCCCTGGCCGTTGCCAACAGCGAACGTCAGGCCCAGGCCGCGAAGAACACCGCGCAATTGCTGGAGCTGCTGGAGCAGAACACCCGGCTCACCGAAATGACCAAGAATCTCACCGAACGCATCGAAGGATTGACCCGCGAGCTGCACGATCACATGCGCCAAAGCCAGCAGCGCTGATCACGGCAAACGCAGCGCCCGCCCCAGTTCATCGAACAACGTGACCACCGAGCGCAATGCGCGGCAGTCCGGGCGGGTCAGCAACCACAGCGCGGTGTCATAACCGTGCAGCGGTTCGCTCAAGGCTTGCAGACCTTCGGTGATCAGAAAGTCCGGCAACGCCGCCACGCCGAGCCCGGCACGCTCCAGTTCCGTCACCGACAGCATGCTGTTGCAGCGATAGCCCGGCATGACTCCCGGCAAGTGCTGACGACGCCATACGACAGTCGGATGATCGGGCAGGAAATCGTCCGGGGCGATCCAGGTCATGGCAGCCAGATCGGATACATCGGTGTTTTGCAGATAGCGCTCACTGCCACAGACCCGGTAGGAAATCTTCGCCAGTTCCCGTCCGACCAGATGCTCCGGCGGTGTACGCGTCAGACGCAGGGCGATGTCGGCATCGCGGCGGCTGAGGTTGGCGAAATCGTTGGAGGTGCTCAACTCGATGGTCAGTGCCGGATAGTTCGGCATGAACTGCGCCAGCGCCGGCAGTAGCAGACCTTGCAACACCGAGTCGGTACAGGTCAGGCGCACAGTGCCGCTGACCACTTCCCCACCCTGCTCGACGCCGATTCGCGCCGCTTCCAGAGCTTGTTCTGCACGCTCGGCCTGCTCGGCCAGGGTCTGCGCGAGGCTGGTGGGCAGGTAACCGGCGCGGCTTTTTTCGAACAGTTGCTGGCCGAGTGACGCTTCCAGTCGGCGCACGGCGCGAAACACCGTCGATACATCGACCTTCAACAACTGTGAGGCCCGGGCCAGCGACCCGCCGCGCACCAGGGCGAGAATCAGCGCCAGATCCGGGAAGTCGAGTCGATAGTGCGTCGCTGCATTAATCACTTGGGTAAACGCCCATATTGAGTGCGTGAACGCCAATCTATAGTGAGCGTCATCCCTCAACAAGCACAGCGAACCCTCATGGAACCCAGAGCCCTGCGCATCGCCCTGATCGGTGACTACGACCCGCAAGTCACTGCCCACCAGGCCATCCCGGTCGCCCTCGGACTGGCGGTGGAACACCTTCGCCGTCCGGTCGATTTCGAATGGTTGCCCACCGACCAAATTCTGCCCGAAACGCCGCTGGAACATTTCGACGGCTTCTGGTGCGTGCCGGCCAGCCCCTACAAAAGCGAAGTCGGTGCGCTGCGAGCCATCCGCTTTGCCCGCGAGCAACAGCGACCGTTCCTTGGCACCTGCGGCGGTTTTCAGCATGCGGTGCTGGAGTTTTCCCGCAACGTGCTGGGCTGGGCCGACGCCGAGCATGGCGAAACCTCGCCCGACGCGAGCCGTGCGGTGCTCAAGCCGCTGACCTGCTCGCTGGTGGAAGCGGTGGACAGCATTCATCTGGTGCCCGGTTCGTTGATCGCCAAGGCGTACGAAACGTCGGAGATTCGCGAAGGCTATCGCTGCCGTTTTGGTGTGAATCCGCAGTTCGAACGTGAATTGCTGACCCATGACCTGCACGCCGTGGGCCACGATTCGGCAGGCGATCTGCGCGCCATCGAGCTGAAAAACCATGTGTTCTTTGTCGCCACATTGTTCCAGCCGGAACGTGCAGCGCTCAAAGGGCAATTGCCGCCACTGGTGCGGGCGTTCGTTGAAGCGTGTGTGGAGCAATCTCGATGAAGTCGAACAATGAGTGTTTCGCCGTGATCTTCACCTCGACCCGTACCGAGGGCGATAACGGTTATACCGAAGCCTCCGAGCGCATGATGCAACTGGTGGCCGATCAACCGGGGTTTCTCGGTATCGATTCGATTCGGGGCGCGGACGGGGTGGGGATTACGGTTTCGTACTGGGAAAGCGAGGCGGCGATTCTGGCCTGGCGCGAGCATCCAGAGCACCGCGTGATCCAGGCGCGAGGGCGGGCCGAGTGGTATTCGGCGTTTCATACGCGGGTATGTCGGGTGGAGCGGGAATATCGGTTTGCTCTGTGAGTATTGGGGCGGGCTCACTGGCCCCTTCGCGGGCAAGCCCGCTCCCACAGGTACCGCGTGATCTTGAGAACAACGCAGTACCCTGTGGGAGCGGGCTTGCTCCGGGCGCCGTTCCGACGAAGAGGCCAGGACAGTCACGCCAGAACCTCAGCCCTTCACCAGACTGCGCACCGCCTCAATCTCCGGCACTTCGCGCTTGCTCATGTAAACGCGCAACGGCTCGGTGATGTTGATCCGGTCATCGATGTGCTGATCGAGCAGCAACTGGATCCGTTCGCGCTTGAGAGTCATGGTCTGTTCGGTGGCCGGCGCCCAGACGAATTCGCTGCACGGAATGATGCCGTCATCGGCCACGTCCATGCCGAACGAATCCTCACTGAAGCGCACGATGTACTGGCCGGTCTTGCGGTTGAGGCCGACAAAGCCCTTGAGGTCGTCGGCGGCCTGGCAGATGAGTTGCGATGTGATGCGCATGGTAAACCTCACGAAAAGGATCGATGGTCTACACGCAGGGCAATGAGTGGCGCGCCCTCTGCCGGGGCGGTTGTCGTGGCCAAGCGTACTGCAAACAAACGCACAAAAGTGCGGAAATTTTCGATTTCAGTACGTTTATGTCGGTCTTGCGATAGCACGTTTTCGTTTGAGTTGCTAAAAGGGACATCTTCGAAAATACCTGCGAAAGGACCTCGACATGCCCGCCACGTTTACCAAAAGCGCACTGCTGCTGAGCCTGATGCTCGGCCTCGGTCAGGCCCACGCCGCCGCCCAGCCAGGCCCGGTTGCGCTTGCCGCCTCCGAGGGCATACCGCACCCGGCGGTGATCGCCCACCGTGGCGCGTCCTTCGATGCCCCGGAATCCACCGCCGCCTCCTACAAACTGGCCCGCGACCTGGGCGCCGACTACCTGGAAATGGACCTGCAGCGCAGCAAGGACGGCGTGCTGTTCGCCCTGCATGACAACAACCTGCAACGCACCACCGACGTCGCCACCAAGTTCCCGGATCGCAAGGACAGCCCGGCCAACGCCTTCACCATGGCCGAACTGAAAACCCTCGACGCCGGCAGCTGGTACAACGCCAAGTACCCGGATCGCGCGCGTCCTTCCTACGCAGGCCTGAAGATTCTGACCCTGGACGAAATCATCGACATCGCCCAGGCCAACCCGCAGCACAAACCGGGCCTGTACATCGAGACCAAGGAACCGCAACTGTTCCCCGGTATCGAGCATGACCTGAAGGAAAAACTCCAGGCTCGCGGCTGGTTGATCCCGGCGGGCACCAAACCGGCCAAAAACGTCGCCAGCGTCGGCGATAGCAACGGCAAGGTGATCCTGCAAACCTTCGAGAAAAACAGCCTGGAACTGCTGCAGAAAGAAATGCCGCAGGTGCCGAAAATCCTGTTGCTGTGGGTCGGCGAAGGCAGCATCGAACCGAAATCCAAAGTGACCTTTGCCGAATCCGGCGAGAAGGACAAGAACGTTTTCTACGGCAAGCAGGAGCCGAAATCCGAAGCTGAATTCAAGCAATGGATCGACTACGCCAAGGCTCAGGGCGCCATCGGCACCGGCCCTTCGGCCAAGCTGACCCACGGCGGCGATCAGAGCTATTCGGATCTGGTGCAGCCATGGATGAACCAGTACACCCACGATCAGGGCTTGCTGGTGCACGTCTACACCGTGGATGAGCCGGTGGACTTCGAGAAAGTCATGGCCGCCGGCGTCGACGGCATCTTCACCAACCGCGCCAGCGAACTGCTGAAGTTCTACAAACGCCCGGCCGCCGCCAGTGTGGATCAGGTGTTGAAGAACAACGGTTTCTGATCTGTAAATCGGGCGTCAGTATCGCGAGCAGGCCCACTCCCACCGGGAGTACGGCCTGCTCGCTGCGTTTTAAGGGTGAATTAAGTTGCGGTGATTAACCTGAACTCACTTGAACGAATCACCCAAAGGAATAACCGATGAAAACTTTGACTGCCCTGTTTACCGCTGCCGCCCTGACCCTCACCGCCGGCCTGGCCCAGGCTGATGTTCGCGTCGATCAGATCCCTGAGCTGGTCAAGTCCGGCAAGATCAAATCGCTGGAGTCGATGAACGAACAAGCGCTGAAACTGCACCCGGGCGCGACCATCACCGACACGGATCTGGATAACCACTTCAATGGTTACGAATATGAAGTCGAGCTGAAAACCGCTGATGGTAAAGAGTTCGATGTGGACTTCGACGCCACCACCGGCAAAGTGTTGAGCAACAAGCAAGACACTTGATTGGCCGATAAAACAAAGCCGCACGATGATTGGATCGTGCGGCTTTTTTGTGTCCGCAATTTATGCGGAGGTACTGACCAGCGAGCCAGACGTGCTCGAATCCGAATCCTGCAACGCCGCCAATAACGCCGCCGTCGCCGTCTGCAACGAAGCCGACGTCGTCGCGATCTGCGACTGCGCAGCCGCGACATCCGCAGCCTTCGCATCCTGACTTTCCTGCTTCGCCTGAGCCGCTTGCAGCGCCTGTTGTTCTTCCTGCAATTGCTTCTGCAGCTCGGCAATCTGCTTGCGCAGTTCTTTCACGGTGTCCGATTCTTCGCTGCTGGAACCGCTGTCCCCCGTCGGCGCCGCGCCACCGCCCGCCGCCACTTTGCTGGTGTCGGCTTTCACGCCGGTGCTGGCCGCCGCGGTGGTCGAGGTGTCGTCACCGGTGTCTGCAATCGAGGTTTTGCTCGTGGGCGTGGTGACGGTCTGATTGATCGAAACAGACGTGAGGCTGACCATGGGAAATCTCCAATGCCGGTTATGGATGACCGGGCATCGGCGGCGGTCTGCACGAATTGAGATCGACTGTGTACCGACTCGGTAACCGAACCGGTACACAGTCACTGGCCGGTCGGATTTCACGTCACCCTGCCGTCACTCAACCGTCATGTGACATTGCGATGATGCGGCTCGGGTGAATCTGCAAATCCCGCAACAGACGCCTTCCTTGCAGCGAGACTTCATGAACCACAGCCTGGATATCAGCCATCGCGATCCTGATCTGTTTGGCCTGCTTTACGGCTTCCGTTTTCGTCCCGGCGAGCGCGGGCGCGAAGTGGATTCGGCGACCGCCCTGCGCTGCCTGCAGGACGACAGCGACAGCGACGAATTCCTCTGGCTGCACCTGAACCTGGCCCACGCCGCGTGCGAGCGCTGGATGAAAAGTCATCTGCAATTGCCCGAGGAGTTTTTCGAAGCGCTGCACGAAGGCTCGCGCTCGACCCGCATCGAGCATGTGGACTCGGCATTGCTGGCGGTGGTCAACGACGTGGTGTTCAACCTCAGCAGCATGGTGTCGTCGGATGTGTCGACGCTGTGGGTCTGTGTGCGCAGCAAACTGATCGTCAGTGCGCGCCTGCAACCGTTGCACTCGGTGGACAAGCTGCGTTCATCGGTGAAGGCTGGCGAGTGTTTTCGTTCGCCGTCGGAATTGCTCGTGCACCTGCTGCGCGACCAGGGTGAAGTGCTGACCCAGATCGTGCGCAGGACCAGCATGAGCGTCGATCAGGTCGAGGACGAATTGCTCTCCTCGCGGTTGTCGACCAACCGCGCCGAACTCGGCGCCAACCGACGGGTGCTGGTGCGCCTGCAACGGCTGCTGGCGCTGGAGCCGGGCTCGCTGCTGCGCCTGCTCAACCGCCCGCCACCGTGGTTGCAGAAGGAAGACGTGAAGGAGTTGCGCAAGTCCACCGAGGAGTTCGCGCTGATCATCAACGACCTCACGGCACTCGGCGAGCGGATCAAGCTGTTGCAGGAAGAGATCGCCGCCAACCTCAACGAACAGAGCAACCGCACGCTGTTCACCCTGACCGTGGTCACGGTGCTGGCGCTGCCGATCAACATCATTGCCGGTTTCTTCGGCATGAACGTCGGCGGCGTGCCGCTGGCCACCGATCCGGAAGGGTTCTGGATTCTGGTGGCGCTGGTGGCCACGTTTACCGTGATCGCCGGACGCTGGGCGTTTCGCAAGCGGCGGGATTATTAAGACCGGCGGCGCGGCTAATCCACCAAACACTGATCTGCCGCAGCCTCTCTGTAATATTTAGCAACGATCATGGGCGACACTCCTTCCCTCGCTCAGGTTTGTCCGCCCATGGCTACTCCCTCCCTGACCGTCAGCCCGGCCTCCGCTGCCAGCGGCAGGCCGGCTTTCGACAAAAAAACCGGCCCCTTCACTTACGTGGTGTTCTTCGCCGTGCTGGCCATGGGAATGCTGTTCACCGCCTACAGCCTGGTGCACGACATGCACGAACTCGGCACGGTGGTCACCACCTGGACCCCGTTCCTGCTGCTCGGCGTGGCGCTGTTGATTGCGCTGGGCTTCGAGTTCGTCAACGGTTTCCACGACACCGCCAACGCCGTGGCCACGGTGATCTACACCCACTCGCTGCCGCCGAATGTGGCCGTGGTCTGGTCGGGCTTCTTCAACTTCCTCGGCGTGTTGCTGTCCAGTGGCGCGGTGGCGTTCGGCATCATTGCGTTGCTGCCGGTGGAGCTGATTCTGCAAGTCGGCTCATCCGCCGGTTTCGCGATGATCTTCGCCCTGCTGATCGCCGCGATCCTGTGGAACCTCGGCACCTGGTGGCTGGGCCTGCCGGCCTCGTCGTCGCACACGCTGATCGGTTCGATCATCGGCGTTGGCGTGGCCAATGCCTTGATGCACGGTCGTGACGGCACCAGCGGCGTGGACTGGGCCCAGGCGACCAAGATCGGTTACGCGTTGCTGCTGTCGCCGCTGGTGGGGTTCGGTTGCGCGGCGCTGTTGCTGCTGGCCCTGCGCGCCTTCGTGAAGAATCGTTCGCTGTACAAGGCCCCGAAAGGCAACACGCCACCGCCATGGTGGATTCGCGGTCTGCTGATTTTGACCTGCACCGGCGTGTCGTTCGCCCACGGATCCAACGACGGCCAGAAAGGCATGGGCCTGATCATGCTGATTCTGGTCGGCACCCTGCCGATGGCCTACGCGCTGAACCGCACCATGCCTGCCGATCAGACGCTGCAGTTCGCTGCGGTGGCCGAAGTCACCCAGCAGGCGCTGGTGAAAAGCGCCCCGCAGCCGGCCCCAGCCGATCCGCGTCCGGTGCTCTCGGATTACGTGCGCAGCAAGGAAGCCGCACCACAATTGATCCCCGCCCTCGCCGCGCTGATCGGGTACATCGGTGAGGAAGTGAAAGGCTACGGTTCGCTGTCGAAAGTCCCGGCGCAGGCCATGGGCAACGTGCGCAACGACATGTACCTGGCCAGCGAAACCATTCGCCTGATGGACAAGAACAAGGTCGGCACCTTCGACGCCGACACCAGCGGCAAGCTGCAACTGTTCAAGCAACAGATCGACAACGCCACGCGGTTCATTCCGCTGTGGGTGAAGATCGCCGTGGCGATTGCGTTGGGGCTGGGCACCATGGTCGGCTGGAAGCGGATCGTGGTCACGGTCGGCGAAAAGATCGGCAAGACCCACCTGACTTACGCCCAGGGCGCGTCGGCAGAAACCGTGGCGATGCTGACCATCGGCGCCGCCGACATGTTCGGCCTGCCGGTGTCGACCACCCATGTGTTGTCCTCGGGCGTGGCCGGGACCATGGTCGCCAACGGCGGCGGCCTGCAGATGAAGACCATCCGCAATCTGCTGATGGCGTGGGTGCTGACCTTGCCGGCGGCAATTCTGCTGTCGGGCAGCCTGTATTGGCTGTTTACCCAGATCTTCTGATTCACCCTAATCCCTGTGAGAGCCATTGCTCCCACAGGGATTTGCGGCGGAAATCAGAGTGTCGAACGAATCAAATCCCCCAACCAGTCCATGAACACCCGCACCCGCAACGGCAGATGTCGCTGCCTCGCGTACAGCAGTGAAATGCCCATCGCCGGCGCGGTGTACTGCGGCAGCACGGTGACAATCTCGCCGCTGTCCAGATAGGTGTTCATGCCGGTACGCGGCACCTGGATCAGACCGAACCCGCCCAGGCACGCCGACTCGTAGGCATCGGTGCTGTTGACCGTCACACTGCCGGCCATCGGTACACGGTGGACCTGCCCGTCCTGCTCGTAGACAAACCCTTCCGAACGCGAACCCAGCACACCGACGTAATGCACCAGTCGATGCTGCGCCAGATCCTCAAGCGTTTGCGGCACGCCGTAGCGCTCGAGATACGCGGGGCTGGCGCAGTTGATCATGCTGAAGTCCCCCAGGTGCCGCGCCACCACCGACTGATCGGGCTGCGCGCCGATGCGCACCACGCAATCAAAACCTTCGGCAAGCAGGTCGACCCGGCGATCGGTGCTGCTGATTTCCAGCTCCAGATTCGGATGGCGCGCCATGAATTCCGGCAGCTTCGGCATGATCAGTCGCCGCGACAGAATGTTCGGCATGTCGACCCGGATCCGCCCGGTCAGCGACGCTTCGTCCTGTCGGAACAGGTTCTCGATTTCGTCCATGTGCGACAGCAGATCCTTGCTCCGCTCGTACAGCGCCAGGCCGTCCTGAGTCGCCTGGACCTTACGCGTGGTGCGTTGCAGCAGACGCGTGCCGAGCAGGGTTTCCAGCGCCTGCACCTGTTCCGATACGGTCGAGTGCGGCAGCCCGAGACTCTCCCCCGCCATCGTAAAACTCGACAATTCGCTGACCCGGACGAAGGTGCGCAGCAGTTCCAGTTTGTTCATGGGCCACCCATTGATTGTTCGGATAATCCGACCAGTGATTCCGGTTTAGCTCTGTTTATCACCTCACGGCGGATAAATAAACTTTGCTGCATCAACCGTCACTGCTCTCGAGGAAATCCCATGAACCGCAAAATCGCATTGATCACCGGTGCCAGCCGTGGCCTCGGCAAGAACGCCGCCCTGCACCTCGCCGCGCAAGGCGTGGACATCATCGGCACCTATAACAGCCGCGCCGATGAAGCCCAGGCGCTGGTCGAGGAACTGAAAGCACTCGGCGCCAACGCCGTGATGCTGCAACTGGATGTCGGCCGCAGCGAAGGCTTTGCCGATTTCGCCGTGCGGGTCGGGCAAGCGCTGCAACAGCTCGGACAACCACACTTCGACTTCCTGATCAATAACGCCGGGATTGGTGTGCATGCATCCTTCGCCGAGACCACGCCGGAGCAGTTCGACCTGCTGATGAATGTGCAGTTGAAAGGGCCGTTCTTCCTGACTCAGCAACTGCTGCCGCTGATCAACGATGGCGGGCGGATCATCAACATCTCCAGCGGTCTGGCCCGCTTCACCCTGCCGGGTTACGCCGCTTACGCGGCGATGAAAGGCGCGATGGAAGTGCTGACCCGTTATCAGGCCAAGGAGCTCGGTGCGCGGCAGATCGCCGTGAACATCCTGGCACCGGGCGCCATCGAAACCGACTTCGGCGGCGGCGCGGTGCGCGACAATTCGGCGCTGAACGCGATGGTCGCCAGCAACACCGCGCTGGGCCGTGCGGGGCAGCCGGATGACATTGGTGGTGCGCTGGCACTGCTGCTGGCGCCGGGGGCGCAATGGATCAACGGTCAGCGGATTGAAGCGTCGGGCGGGATGTTTCTCTAAACCCTGCAAAATCCCGGACAAAAAAAATCGCAGCCCTCACAGGCTGCGATTTTTTTGTTTCAGTGCTGGCAGACGCTGCGCATCACCAGCCGCTCGCGCACCACGTCATAACCCCAGTGATAAACGTAGGTGTACGGCAGGAAGAACAGCAACACACCGATGTCGAGCAGGAACGCCTGCCACAGGCTGACCGACAACCACCAGGCAATCAGCGGCACGCCCATCACGATCAACCCGCCCTCGAACAGCAGCGCGTGCACCACCCGCACCCAGGCGTTGTGGGCGATGTTCCAGCGTTTGAGCAGGCGATCGAAGAAACCGTTGAACACCACGTTCCAGCCCAGGGCGAGCAGTGCAATGGCGATAGTAACGACACCCATTTCAACCAGCGGCTTTCCCATGATCCACGCCAGCAGCGGGGTACAGATCAGGATCGCCAACAGCTCGAAACCGATGGCCTGGAAGATACGTTCAGTGATGGATTTGTTGGCAGTCATGGCCGAAGTCCTCTGTGAAGATGGTTGCCATGATCCAGCACCCCACCGATACTTCATAACCAATAACCATCGATCAAGGCGATAGTTCATGGCTTCTCAGGAAGTGTTGCTGGCGTTCGTCCAGGCGGCGACTCAAGGCTCTTTTTCGGCAGCGGCGCGCAAACTCGGGCGCAGTCAGTCCACCGTCAGTGCGGCGGTGGCCAGTCTGGAAATCGATCTGGACCTGATCCTGTTCGACCGTAGCAGCCGCAAACCGACGCTGACCCCGGCCGGGCACGTGATGCTGCAGCGGGCCGAGGCGATTCTGTCGGCCACCAGCCGCCTGGAAATGACCGCCCGGCAATTGGCCCAGGGCGTCGAGCCCAAACTCACGGTGGCGATCTCCGACACTTATCAGTCCGACCGTTTTGAAGCGGCACTGGTGGGTTTCGAGCAGCGCTATCCGGATCTGGAGCTGGAATGCCTGATCGCCGAATGTGAAGACCTGATCGAACTGGTGCAGCGCGGTCGCGCCCATCTGGCATTCGCCGAGATGCAGGACAATTACCCGCCGGATCTGGCGACCGCGACCGTCGCCGAACGTACTGAAATTGCCTTGTTCGTTGGCCGTAATCATCCGTTGGCGGCGCTGGAATCCGTCGATCAAACAGTCCTGGAGCAACATCGCGAGCTGCGCCTGGCCACCATCGTCAATCCTTATGACAGTCGCGGCAAAGGCCGGGTGTGGTCGGCGCCGAGTTATCTGATGCTGCTGGAAATGGCCGAAAAAGGCTTCGGCTGGGCGCCGCTGCCGCGCTGGCTGGTGGAGCGCTTCGGCAATGATCTGCTGGTTGAACTGAAGGTGCGCGGCTGGCCGAAACCGGTGTTCGTCGATGCGCTGTGGTCGCGGCTGTACCCGCCGGGGCCGGCGGGGAGCTGGTTGCTCAGCAAGATGCTGGAATAGCGGTGCCCTCAATCGCTAGCAGGCTAGCTCCCACACCGGACCTGTGGGAGCCAGCCTGCTGGCGATAGCGGCCGCTCAGGCCGCTGCAATATCGACCGGGCGGTTCACCTGAAAATACGCGTGCAACCCGCGCATTGCCGGCAGCTCCAACGCCTGCGCCGCATAACACAATCCCACCCGCCGGGTCGGCGCCGGCAGGTGCAGCGCTCGCACCACGATGTGCGCATGCCCGCTGACCAAAGACTGCGGCAACATCGCCACGCCAACTCCCGCCGCCACCATGTGCAGCGCCTGTTGCAGTGAACCGGCATGTCCCGCCACCGCTTCCGGCGAACGCCCGTACAGCGCCATCAATCGCTGATGGGAAGGATGTTGCGGGCAGGTGATCCAGTCCTCGATCGGCGCCCAGCCGGCCTGCGCGTTGGCCATCGGGTGATCGAGAGGCAGCGCCATCACATAGGATTCTTCCCACAGCGGCAGGAACAGTTCGTCTTCGCAGCACATTTCCTCGACCGCCAATCGACCATCGCCGTGACAGCCCTCTTCCAGAGTCAGCAGCAGATTGGGCAACGCCTGATGGGCCATGCGCACAAAGGCTTCGATGTGGCTGGCAGCGATATCGCCCTCGATGCCGAGGGTCAGTGGCGCGCGGTTTTCGCGGCCGCGAAACATCCGGCTCAGCGCCTCGGACTCAGCCACCATCCGCCGCGCCTGGGGGTACAGAAGGCGCGCTTCGTCGCTGACTTCCACACCACGGGGCTGACGCACGAACAGCGTCGCGCCGAGTTCTTCTTCCAGCTGTTTGATGGTCACCGACAACGTGGGCTGGCTGATGAACAGCCGTTGCGCGGCGGCGGTGATGTTGCGTTCCTCGAACACCGCGAGGAAGGCTTTGAGATGGCGGATATCCATAGGAGATTCCGATAGCAGACAGAGGAATAAGGCATTTTTCAGCCTCCAGCGGGCTAAATATACTGCGTCCCGAATCTGGTTATTTGTTTTTCTTATCTCAGGAGTTCAACCATGAGCAAGCCATTGATCATCATCACGGGCGCCAGCTCGGGCATCGGCGAAGCCACCGCTCGCCGCTTGAGCGCTGCCGGCCATCCACTGCTGTTGCTGGCCCGGCGCATCGAACGCCTCGAAGCACTGGCCCTGCCGAACACCCTCAGCCGCCGCGTCGACATCACCGACCGCGCCGCATTGCTGGCCGCTGTTGCCGAAGCGGAAGCGCAGTTCGGCCCGGCCGATGCGCTGATCAACAACGCCGGGGTGATGCTGCTGGGCGAGATGAGCAGACAGGACCCGGCGCAGTGGGACCAGATGCTCGACGTCAACGTGAAGGGTCTGCTCAACGGCGTGCACGCGGTGGTCGCCGGGATGATCGAGCGCAAGCACGGCACCATCATCAACGTCAGCTCGGTGGCCGGGCGCAAGACGTTCCCGAACCATGTGGCGTATGTCGGCACCAAGTTTGCGGTGCATGGATTGTCGGAAAACCTGCGTGAAGAGTTGTCGCCGCATAACGTGCGGGTGACCACGATTGCGCCGGGTGCGGTGGAGACCGAATTGTTGAGCCACACCACGGACGAGGCGATCAAGACCGGGTATCAGGCCTGGAAGCAAGACATGGGCGGCACGGTGTTGAGTGCCGAGGATGTGGCGACGGCGATTGCCTATGCGTATGGGCAGCCGCAGGGGGTTTGTATTCGGGAGATTGTGATGGCTGCGACTCGGCAACAGGCCTAAAGGCGAAAGGCAAAATCAAAAGCGCCCTCACCCTAACCCTCTCCCTCCGGGAGAGGGTTAGGGTGAGGGCAAGCGGTCCAAAGCCGAAAGCCGCCCTTCAATAAACCGCCGCTCCGGCTCCTGCCGGGTCAATTCCAAGGCTCGCCGGTAAGCCGCCCGCGCCTCTTCAACCCGCCCCAACTGCCGACAAAACTCCGCCCGCGCCGAATGCGCCAGGTGGTAATCCTGCAACTCCCCACGGTCCAGAATTCCCTCGATCAAGGTCAACCCGGCCAGCGCCCCGTCCCGCTTGGCCACCGCCACCGCCCGGTTCAACTCGATCACCGGCGACGGCACCGCTCGCAGCAACACGTCATACAGCCCGACGATCTGCGCCCAGTCCGTCTCCCCCGCCGTCGGCGCTTCGGCGTGCACCGCCGCTATCGCCGCTTGCAGGCAATACGGTCCGAAGCGTCCGGTGGTCAGCGCTTTTTCCACCAGATCGCAGCCTTCGGCAATCAGCTCGGCATTCCACAATCCGCGATCCTGATCATCCAGCAAAATCAACTCACCATCGGGCGATGAGCGTGCCGATCGCCGCGATTCATGCAGCAACATCAGCGCCAGCAACCCCATGACTTCCGGGTCCGGCAACAACTCCAGCAGCAACCGCCCGAGGCGGATCGCCTCGCGGGTCAAATCCTCGCGGGTCACCTGGGCTCCGCCGGATGCTGAATAGCCCTCGTTGAACACCAGATAAATCACCCGCAGCACACTGTCGAGGCGTTCGGGCAATTCGCTCAAACTCGGGACTTGATAAGGGATTTTCGCATCGCGAATCTTGGCCTTGGCCCGCACGATGCGCTGGGCAATCGCTGCCGGGGCCGAGAGAAATGCGCGGGCGATTTCTTCAGTGGTGAGGTCGCAGACTTCGCGCAGGGTCAGCGGCACCTGCGCGTCCGCCGCCAGCGCCGGGTGGCAGCAGGTGAAGATCAGGCGCAGGCGATCGTCTTCCACGTCTTCAACGTCCCATTCGGACTGTTCCAGCTCTTCCAGTTGCGCCAGCAACAACGGCTGCGAGGCCTTGAACCGAGCGCGCCGGCGCAACACGTCAATGGCCTTGAAGCGCCCGGTGGACACCAGCCACGCACGCGGGTTATCCGGCACACCATCGCGCTGCCAGCGTTCGACCGCGACGAAGAACGCCTCGTGCAAGGCTTCTTCGGCGAGGTCGAAATCGCCGAGCAGACGGATCAGGGTCGCGAGGATCCGCCGCGAGTCTTGGCGGTAGACCTGCGCGACCCGTGCCGCGACCTCAGACATTCAACTGCCGCACGGGACGCACTTCGACACTGCCGACCCGGGCCGCCGGAATGTTGCCGGCGACCTGAATCGCTTCGTTGAGGTCCCGTGCGTCGATCAGATAGAAACCGGCCAACTGTTCCTTGGTCTCGGCGAACGGGCCGTCGGTGATCGACAACTTGCCGTTGCGCATGCGCACCGTGGTGGCGGTCTGCACCGACTCCAGTGCTTCGGCGGCAACCATCCGGCCGCTGCCCTGGATCGACTCGGCGTAGGCCCAGCATTCGGCGTCTTCCGGGCTGTCGGGCGAGGAATGCAGCAGGCGCTCATCGCTGTAGACCAGGCATAAATACTTCATGGCGTTCTCCTGAATCGGACGGATCAACTATGGCTGAAGATCAGGGTTTCGCATCAAACAGCGTCGAGCCGGTCATCGGATCGAACGGTGCCGACCAGTGTTCGTGGGCAATTTTCCACGCCCCGCCAACCAGCCGATAGCAGGCGGTGGCGCGCATCCAGCAACTCTGGGTTTCGCCCTTGTCATTGGTCCCGCCGCAATTGGCGACCCAGTGGGCGAAGGCGATGTTGTCGCCAGTCTCGATGGCGATTTCGTGGAACTCGAAGATGTGCGGGCCGGGGCACATTTCCATGCAATCCACCCAGTGGGCGCGATAGGCCTCTTTGCCCTTGAATTGCAGGGCCTTGATCGCATCGAACGAGAGGATGTCGTCGGCGTACAGCGCCATGACTTTCTCGACGTCCTTGGTCATGACGGCTTCGCGGTAGGTGTTAATCAGGGTCTGGATATCGCTTTGTGCGCTCATGGTGTTCTCCGTGTTTTTTGTTGTGAAGACACCCTTTGTCGTTCGGCGATTTGCCGGATCGACAGCTGAAACAAAAAAAATCCAGAGAACGCAAAGTCGCTAGAATCCGAGGCTCATCTTTGTAGGAAAAAGGAAATTCCCTTGTCAGCCAAACTCGTGCCGTACGAGAGCCTTAACGCCTTGCAGCGTCAGCAGGTCGAAGCGATTGAAATCCACGCCGAGCAGATCAAATTCTCCGGCGACATCCACGGTGCATTGCACACCCTGCTGTCGAAACCCGGCCCCGGCGTGAAGGGTTTTGCGCTGCTGGCAGAAGATGAGCCAGTGGCGTTCCTGCTGCTCAAGCGCCCGCCGGTGTTGCCGGAATGGGCCAATGAACACAGCGCCACCCTGCATGCACTGCAAGTCGATCACCGCGCACAGGGCAGAGGTTACGGCAAGGCCTGTCTGCTGGCGCTGCCGGAGGTTGCGCGCCAGGCCTGGCCGGAAATCAAAGGGCTGGAACTGTCGGTGGACGCCGACAACGACGCCGCGATTGCGCTGTACGCCAAATACGGTTTCGTCGACAGCGGTGAAGCGTACAAGGGCCGCATCGGTTACGAGCGGCGCATGGGGCTGTTCTTCTAATCGTCGAGGGATCAACGATGATCGATTCAATCCAAGCGCTGGAAGCCATTTACGGATTGCCCCACGAACGGGCGGTACGCAAGCAGATCGGTTTTCTCAACGAGGACTATCATGCGATGGTGCGGGTCTCGCCGCTGGTGATTGTCAGCTCGGTCGGCGCCGACGGCATCGACGGCTCCCCGCGCGGCGATGCGCCGGGTTTTGTGCGGATCATCGACGAGCGCACCCTGGCCCTGCCGGATCGCCCGGGGAACAACCGCATCGATACCCTGCGCAACGTGCTGCACGATCCGCGAGTGTCGCTGTTGTTCATCATTCCGGGGATTGGCGAGACGTTGCGGGTCAATGGCACCGCGACCATCAGCGCTGATCCCGAGTTACTGGAAAGCTTCGCGGTCAACGGCAAACCGGCGCGCACGGTGTTGCTGGTGACGGTGGAGGCGGCGTTCTTTCATTGCTCGAAAGCGTTCGTGCGTTCGGATGCGTGGAATCCGCAAACCCATCTGCCGCGCTCGGCGCTGCCGACGGCGGGTGCGTTTCACAAGCGTCTGAATGATGGGCAGTTTGATGCCGAGGCTTATGATCGCGAGGCCCCGAAGCGAGTGCTCGACACGCTGTACTGACCAAAACTTGCAAACACCATTTTCCTTTGTGGGAGCGGGCTTGCTCGCGATGGCGGTGGGTCAGTCAAACTAAATATCGACTGACACGACGCCTTCGCGAGCAAGCCCGCTCCCACAGGGGATTTGCAGTGTTCTTCAGAGGGTCAGGATCATCTCGTGCCACGCCATCCCGCCGTGGTCGGACTCGGACGGTTTGATGTAGGCAAAACCGAATCCGGCGTACAGCGGGATGTGCCGCTCCTTGCACATCAGGTGAATCGTTGCCCTGCCTTGGGCGCGCATGCGTTCGATGAACTCGCCCAGCAGGCGCTTGGCCAGCCCCAGGCCCTGATAGTCCGGGTGCACCACCACCGACATGATCACCACGTTCGGCCCGGCCGGGTCGTGGCCGATCAGTTCCTTGAACGCCTCGTCGGACATCTGTACATCAAATGCCGCGCCGGAGTTGATGAAGCCGGCCACCTGCCCGTCCACTTCGGCGACGATGAAACCGTCCGGCCAGGTGGCGATGCGCGTGGCGATCTTCTCGCGGGTCGCGGCTTCGTCGCCTTCGTAGGCGAGGGTTTCGATGGCGTAGCAGCGGTCCAGGTCGGCGGCGGTGACGTGGCGGATGACGGTGTTCATGGCGGCTCGAAATCAGTGAAAACAAGGCCGCCAAGGATAAAGGAATAAGGTGTTCATATCGATCCGCACGGGCAGCGTAAAGCCTGCGTATAAGCGCTTTTCTTCGCAATCGGGACGGTCTATTCCTGAGCACTGTCTCTGATAACCCGAAGGGGAAACAGCTTATGAGCAGCGTGGAAATCGGTTTGTTGATGGTGTTGGGCATCAGCTTCTTCGGCTTCATCACCTTGGGCATCGACCTGTTGCGGGCGCGACGGATCAAGGGCAAGTAAGACTGGACCGGCAGCGCGAAACGGGTTCGCGCTGCCGGTTGTAGATCAGGTTTTCTTTTCCACCGGGACGCAGATTTCCAGCTTGCCGGTGTTGGTTTTGGGATTGAAATCGGCGCTGTAGCGTTCCAGCTCCGGGGCGTTGAGCCCTTTGTATTCGGAATTCGGCAGCCAGGTGTTGTAGATGTAATCAATGGTCTGCGGCAGCTGATCCAGCGAACCCTTGTGTTCGAACACCGCGTACTGGCGCGGCAGGACTTCGATCCACGGATACTTTTCCTGCGGGAAGTCATCCAGCTTGCGGATCTCGACACCGGCCATGTAATCGAAACCGCCGTTGCCATCGAAATTGCTGCAGACACCGTAGGTCACTTCGCCCTTCTGCCCCGGAATGTTTCCGATGTGCGGGATCAATTTTTCCCACAGCGCAGGAATGTCCTGAACGGTCTCTTTGGTAAAGCGATCGCGAAAACCTGCAATCAGCAGGAAGTGTCCATGTTCGAAGCGAGGTTCAGCCACTTCGACGCGTTTTTGCTCATCCATGACTCGACTCCTTGAACGAAAAAAGTGGGTTCGGCTGGGAGTATAGAAGCCAAACCCGATTCGCACATTTACAGCGTATGCAGGGCCTCGGCGGCGCCGGAACCGACGAACTCGTTATAGCCCGATACGATCACGTAGACCGCGAAATAGCAGAAGATCGCTGCCGATGCCATGTAGGAATAGCGCAGCAGTTTGTCGCCCAGCAACTTGCCGCCATGGCTCGCGGCGAAACACAGCCCCGCCGACCACAGCAGCCCGGCGCACAGGAAGCCGCCAAGGAACAGCGCCGAGCTCAAAGGACCGCCGCCGCCGGAGCGGGCGATCAACGTGCCGCCCACGGCCGCGAACCAGAGAATGGCGCTCGGCGACGACATGGCGAGAAAAATCCCACGGAAGAATTCCTTGCGATGGGAGTTCTGGCCAACCTCGGCGGTCGCCGCCAATTGCGCCTCGTGGTGGATCGCCGAATAGATCATCTTCGCCGCGAAGTAGATCAACAGCGCCGAACCGCCGATCCACAGCACCCAGCGCACGGTTTCGTATTGCAGCAGAACGGTCATTCCGGCCAGCGCCAGCACCGCGTAGATCAGATCGCCGACGCAGGTGCCGAGACCCAGTGCGAAGCCCTGAAAATAGCCGCGCTGCATCGCCAGGGTAATCATCGCGATGTTGGCCACGCCGATATCCAGGCACAGCGAAAGGCTCAACAAAAAGCCGCTGGTGAATTCCATTAACCGTTTTCCTTGGGAAAAAATTGTTGTCGTGCACGCTGGACAGCCTGCCATCGCTGCCCTTATCTTCCGCCACAGGTCACCGCAGTGACCAGCGTCGCTCGGACGGTTCCGGGCGCTTACGTTATCCGAGGCAACAATGGCTGAACAAGGTTCGCCGCGCCGCTTTGCGCGCATAGATCGACTCCCCCCTTACGTTTTCAACATCACTGCCGAGCTGAAGATGGCCGCCCGACGTCGTGGCGAAGACATCATCGACTTGAGCATGGGCAACCCCGACGGCGCCACGCCGCCGCACATCGTTGAAAAACTGGTGCAGGTTGCACAACGCGAAGACACCCACGGTTACTCCACGTCCAAGGGCATTCCGCGCCTGCGTCGGGCGATTTCCAACTGGTACAAGGAACGCTACGAGGTCGAGATCGACCCGGAAAGCGAAGCCATCGTCACCATCGGTTCCAAGGAAGGCCTGGCGCACCTGATGCTGGCGACCCTGGATCAGGGCGACACCGTGCTGGTGCCGAACCCGAGCTACCCGATTCACATCTACGGTGCCGTGATTGCCGGCGCCCAGGTGCGGTCGGTGCCGCTGGTGCCGGGCGTGGATTTCTTTGCCGAGCTGGAACGGGCGATTCGCGGCTCGATCCCGAAACCGAAGATGATGATCCTCGGCTTCCCGTCCAACCCCACCGCCCAGTGCGTGGAGCTGGATTTCTTCGAGCGGGTGATCGCCCTCGCCAAACAGTACGACGTGCTGGTGGTGCACGACCTGGCTTACGCCGACATCGTCTACGACGGCTGGAAAGCCCCGTCGATCATGCAGGTGCCGGGCGCCAAGGACATCGCGGTGGAGTTTTTCACCCTGTCCAAGAGCTACAACATGGCGGGCTGGCGCATTGGTTTCATGGTCGGCAACCCGGAACTGGTCAGCGCCCTGGCGCGAATCAAGAGCTACCACGACTACGGCACCTTCACCCCGCTGCAGGTGGCCGCGATTGCTGCGCTGGAAGGCGATCAGCAATGCGTGCGCGACATCGCCGAGCAATATCGCCAGCGCCGCAACGTGCTGGTCAAAGGCCTGCATGAACTGGGCTGGATGGTCGAGAACCCGAAAGCCTCGATGTACGTCTGGGCGAAGATTCCCGACGCCTACGCCCATCTCGGTTCGCTGGAGTTCGCCAAGAAACTGCTGGCCGAGGCCAAGGTCTGCGTCTCGCCGGGCGTTGGTTTCGGTGAGTACGGCGACGATCACGTGCGCTTCGCGCTGATCGAGAACCAGGACCGGATTCGCCAGGCCGTACGCGGGATTCGCGGGATGTTCCGGGCGGATGGCTTGGCACCGAAAATCGTCTGACGACACGCTCCCACAGGGTTCGGTTGTCCAGCCTGTAAATTGATCGCCCACAAAAAAACCGCATCGCTGCGGTTTTTTTGTGTCTTGCGTTCGAGGTTAAACGAACAGCGACAACAACAGAATAAAGCCCAGGCCAACCACCGACAGGATGGTTTCCATCGCCGTCCAGGTCTTGAAGGTCTCGGCCACGGTCATGTTGAAGTACTGCTTCACCAGCCAGAAACCGGCGTCGTTGACGTGGGACAGGATCAGCGAGCCGGCACCGGTGGCCAGCACCAGCAGCTCACGGTTCACGCCCGGAATCATCCCCACGACTGGCACCACAATGCCCGCACCGGTGATGGTCGCCACGGTGGCCGAACCGGTCGCGATGCGGATCACCGCCGCCACCAGCCACGCCAGCAGGATCGGCGAGATCTGCGCGCTGACCGCCATGTGGCCGATCACGTCGCCCACACCGCTGGTCACCAGCATCTGCTTGAAGCCACCGCCGGCGCCGATGATCAGGATGATCGCGGCGGTTGGCGCCAGGCTGGCGTCGAGCCACTTGAGCATCTGTTGGGAACCGATGCCCTGCTTGGCGCCGAAGGTGTACAGCGACAGCAGCAATGCCAGCAGCAGCGCCGAAATCGGGTGACCGATCATGTCCATCCAGGTGCGGAAGAAATGACCGTCCGGCAGCGCCACATCAGCGAAGGTTTTCAGCAGCATCAGGAACACCGGCAGCAGCACGGTGACCAGGGTGATGCCGAAGCTTGGCAGTTTGGTCGAATCGGTTTCACGGGCCAGTTGATCGACCAGTTCCTGGTTCGGATGACCCGGGATGTGCTTGGCGATGAACGTACCGAAGATCGGACCGGCAATGATGGCGGTCGGCAGCGCGACGATCAGACCGTAGAGAATGGTCTTGCCGATGTCGGCACCGAACACGCCGATGGCCAGCAGCGGGCCCGGGTGCGGCGGCACCAGACCGTGCACGGCGGACAGGCCGGCGAGCAGCGGAATACCGATCTTGATGATCGACACACCGGTGCGGCGAGCGACGATGAACACCAGCGGAATCAGCAGCACGAAGCCGATTTCGAAGAACAGCGGAATGCCCACCAGGAACGCGGCGAACATCATGGCCCACTGAACCTTGTCCTTGCCGAAGGCGCGGATCAGGGTCTGGGCGATCTGATCGGCACCGCCGGATTCGGCCATCATTTTGCCGAGCATGGTGCCCAGCGCGAGGATGATGCCGACGAAACCGAGCACGCCACCGAAGCCGTCCTGGAACGCTTTGATGATGGTGCCGATCGGCATGCCGGACGTCAGGCCGAGGAACGCGGCGGCGATGGTCAGGGCAATGAAGGGATGGAGCTTGAACTTGGTGATCAGGACGATAAGCCCGATCACCGTGACCACTGCATCAAGCAGCAGGTAGGCGTCATGGGACATGCCAAACATTGGGGGTGTCTCCTGGTTTGTTGTTGTTATTAAAGCGGGTTAATCAGAAGTCGAAAGGACAGCGCTATCTTCGCAATCACACTCATACCGCCTGTTTCAGGCCATGGGCCTGCCACCAGACGTGGGCTTGCGACGCCAGTTCTTCAACGCTGTGGATCGAAGCATTCAGGGCCAGGGTCAACGGCTCGCCCTTGGGCGATTCGAGGGTGGCGAACTGGCTTTCGATCAAGGTCGCCGGCATGAAGTGACCCGGACGGTGGGACACACGTTCGGCGGCCACTTCAGGCGTCAATTCGAGGAACACGAAGCCCAGACCCGGCAAGGCGCTGCGCAGCACTTCGCGGTAACTGTGTTTGAGGGCCGAGCAGGTCAGCACCGGACGTTCGCCCAGGGCGTCGACGCGGCGCAGTTCATCGCACAGGCTGTCGAGCCAGCCAGCACGGTCTTCGTCGTTCAGGGGGATCCCCGCGCTCATCTTTTCGATGTTCGCGGCCGGATGGAAAGTATCGCCTTCAATGGCAGTGGCGCCGCTCAATTGGCACAGGGCCTCGCTGACGCACGTCTTGCCGCAACCGGCAACGCCCATGATGACCAGGGCGGTGATGGGATGATTCATGTAACACCTCAGCGCGCAGACAGCGCTACCTTTGCTAGCTATGACTCTAGTGCACAGGCAGAAGTTGCCGACGCCTTCTTGTCGTTTTTTTGGGTTGCAGCAGGTTTTGTCCGTACGCCAAAAAGCGAGGATCAGGCAGGACCTCGCTTACGCATTTGCAGCTGCATAAGGACAGCGCTACCTTAGTGCCTTGATTTTTGTTTGGCAAGCCGCCCGATGACCACCCCTAAAAACGATAAAAACACCCGCACCACCGGCCGTCCCACCCTCAATGAAGTTGCCCGGCTGGCCGGGGTCAGTCCGATTACCGCCTCGCGCGCCTTGCGCGGGGTCAGCACGGTTGCCACAGATCTGGTGGAAAAAGTGCAAAAAGCCGCGCTGGAACTCAACTACGTGGTCAACCCCGCCGCCCGCGCCCTGGCGTCGGCCCAGAGCCATTCGGTGGTGGTGCTGGTGCCTTCGCTGTCCAACCTGCTGTTCATCGACACCCTGGAAGCCATTCATCGGGTGCTGACGCCCAAAGGCTTTGAAGTGCTGATCGGCAACTTCCACTACTCGCGTGATGAAGAAGAAAAACTGCTGCGCAACTACATGGCCTATCAGCCACGCGGTTTGCTGCTGACCGGCTTCGACCGCACCGAAAGTTCGCGACGGATGATCGAGGCCAGCAACATTCCCTGCGTGTACATGATGGAACTGGACAGCGCCGCCGGGGTGAACTGCGTTGGTTTCTCCCAGCTCAGCGCCGGGGAAACCGCCGCCGAGCATTTGCTGTCCCGTGGCCGCAAGCGTCTGGCGTACATCGGCGCGCAGCTCGATCAGCGCACCCTGCTGCGCGGTGAAGGCTTTCGCAAGGCGTTGCAGAAGGCCGGGCGCTACGACCCGGATCTGGAAGTGCTGACCCCGCGTTCATCGTCCGTAGGTCTGGGAGGCGAGTTGTTCCTGCAACTGCTGGCGGCGCATCCGGATGTCGATGCGATCTTCTTTGGCAATGACGACCTGGCCCAGGGCGCCCTGCTGGAAGCGCTGCGCAACGGAATCAAAATCCCCGAACAAGTGGCGATCCTCGGTTTCAACGACCTGCCGATGTCGGAGCACATGGTGCCGCGCCTGAGCAGCATCAACACGCCCCGCGAAGCGATCGGCAAGCGTGCGGCGGAGCAGATGCTGACGCTGATGGCCGGTAACAGCGTGGCGCGGCCGGTGGAGGACATGGGCTTCGAACTGAAGATTCGCGAGAGCACCTGACTCAACCTCCCAGCAACTCCACCAGAGCCAGCGCGCCCTTCTGCAACGGCTGGCTCTTGAGCCACACCGCGTGCACCGGCAGCACCAGACCGTTTTCGATGTTGCGAAAATTCAGCCGTTTCAAGCGTCCGCTATCGAGCCACGGCTGTACCACCGACAACGGAAAATTGCCCCAACCCAACCCCGCCTCGACCATTTCCAGCGCCGTTTCCAGGCTGTCGGTGCGCCAGTGGGATTCGGCCACCAGCGGCCGGGTTTCGCTGATCGGCAAGTCGCGACTGCCGACGACGATCTGCCGGACATGCACCAGATCCTCGAGAAACAGGTCCTGCCCCTGCAACAGCGGACTGTCCGCCGCCAGCGTGGCGATCATCCGCTCAGTGCCGACAAACTGAAAACGCTCCAGCACATTCACGCTCAACCCGGCGAACGCCAGGCACACGCTGATCCGACCACTGTGGAGCATCGCCAGCACATCGTCCTGTGGCGCGGTCAGCACTTCAATGTCGAGCAGCGGATGGCGCTCGCTGATGTCCTTGATCGCCGTCAGCAACCGTCGGCGATCGATATCCGCCGCCACGCCGATCGATAACTTGCTCTCCAGCCCCAACGACAACTGCACCGCGTGCACCTGCAATTGCTTGAGCTGATCGGCGATCAATCGCGCATGGGGAACCAGCGAAAGTGCCATGGCCGTGGGTTGCGGTTCTCGGTGACTGCGATCAAACAGCGAGTAACCCAGTTCCGCCTCCAGATTACCGATGGCCATGCTCACCGCCGACGGGACTTTGCCCAACGCCCTGGCAGCGGCGGAAAACGAGCCGCGCTCGATCACGGCGAGAAACAGCTCGATGCTTTCACTGTTGAAATTCACTTCGCACACCTATCAATAAAACTGAAAGCTACTGACTTTTTCTGTCACCTCCATTGAAGCTATCTTTCGTCGCCTTCGCCAGCCCCACTGGCCACAAGTCGCAAGAAAGAGGCAATTCCCCATGCAAGGCGTCAAACGCAAACTGGTTTATGTGTCGCTCTATGAAGTGATCGGCATGACCTTCTCGGCCCTCGGCCTGGCCCTGTTGTCCGGCACTTCGCCCGGCAGCACCGGCCCGCTGGCGGTGATCATCACCACCATCGCCGTGACCTGGAACTTCATCTACACCTCGCTGTTCGAGCGTTGGGAAAACCGTCAGGTGTCACGCACCCGCACGGTCAAACGCCGCATCGCCCACGCCGTCGGCTTCCAACTGACGCTGATCGTGTTCCTGATTCCGCTGATCGCCTGGTGGATGAACATCAGTCTGGTGCAGGCCTTTTTGCTGGATCTGGCGCTGATCGTGTTCATCCCTTGCTACACCTTCGCGTTCAACTGGTTGTTCGATAAGGTGTTCGGCTTGCCAGCGTCTGCGCTGCCGGATCCGCAGCCCGCGACATAAATCGTTAATTGGTAAGCGGATATTGCAAGAAATCGGCGGTTTTCCCTCGCCAACCGTCGATATAAACAATCCTTGATTTCCGATAGCAGGCTAAGCTTTTCCATCAATAAAAAATGGATCAGCCCATGACTGCACACGCCCCCGCCGCGCAACGCGACGGCATCGACCCGATACGCGCCGCCGAGATTTCCGCCCGCATCGACCGCCTCCCGGCAGTCGCCACGATCTGGCGGCTGGTGGCGCTGCTGTCGATCGGTGGTTTCTTCGAACTCTACGACCTGTTCCAGACCGCCTACATCAGCCCCGGCCTGATCCGCGACGGCATTTTCGCCACCGGCAATCAGGGCGTGTTCGGGTTCTCCGATCAGGCTGCGTTCGCCTCGGCGACGTTCCTCGGACTGTTTCTCGGTGCAAGTCTGCTGAGCCCGATGGCGGACCGTTTCGGGCGGCGGGCAATCTTCACCTTCGCGCTGGTCTGGTACACCGTGGCCACAGTTTTGATGGGCGTGCAGAGTTCGGCGCTGGGGATCATCTGCATGCGTTTTCTGGTGGGCATCGGTCTCGGCATCGAACTGGTGACCATCGACGCCTACCTCTCGGAACTGGTGCCCAAGCGCATGCGCAGTTCGGCGTTCGCTTTCGCGTTTTTCGTGCAGTTCCTGTCGGTGCCGGCGGTGGCGTTGATGTCCTGGTGGCTGGTGCCGCAGGCGCCGTTCGGGGTGTCCGGCTGGCGTTGGGTGGTGTTGGCCAGCGCAGTGTTTGCGCTGTTCATCTGGTGGCTGCGCAAACGTCTGCCGGAGTCGCCGCGCTGGCTGGCCCAGCATGGCCGTTTCGATGAGGCGAACCGGATTCTCGACGACATTGAGACGCGCTGTGAGAAAGATCATCGCCAGCCACTCGACGCACCGGAAGCCGTGGCAGTCGATGTCGAGGGCAAGGGCCGTTTCGCCGATATCTGGCAACCACCCTACCGCCGCCGCGCGTTGATGCTGATCGTCTTTCACATCTTCCAGGCCATCGGCTTTTTCGGCTTCGGCAACTGGCTGCCGGCGCTGCTTTCCGGTCAGGGTGTCAGCGTCACTCACAGCCTGATGTACGCGTTCATCATCACCCTCGCCTACCCGCTCGGGCCGTTGCTGTTCGTCAAATTCGCCAACCGCTTCGAGAACAAGTGGCAGATCGTCGGCTCGGCCCTCGGCGCCATGAGCTTCGGCACCTTGTTCGCGTTGCAGACCAGCGCCTTCGGCCTGATCTTCTGCGGGGTGATGATCACCTTCTGCAACGCCTGGCTGAGCTTCAGTTATCACTCCTATCAGAGCGAACTGTTCCCCACCAACATCCGCGCCCGGGCCGTGGGGTTCTGCTATTCGTTCAGTCGCTTGTCGACGGTGTTCAGCAGCCTGCTGATCGGTTTGTTCCTCGACCACTTCGGCACGCCGGGCGTACTGGCGTTCATCGTCGCCAGCATGCTGATCGTGATGCTGACCATCGGCTACTTCGGCCCCCGCACCCGCAACCTCGCACTGGAAAACATCGCCCATCGCTAACGGACAACGGTCACCCTCTGCCGCCCACCGGCAAGGGATGACCGCTTCGCTGGCTCACGCGAAACAACAAGCCATTGAAATAAAAGGACTTACTCGAAAGGCACGGTATTTGCTGTCCAGGACTGACAGTCATTACCTACAGGTCCTTTCATCATGTTGGTCAGTGCAAAACAACAGCAAATCATTCACCTGCCCAAGCCGCTGAATGACGATGCAACCGCCACGGCAGCGGCCGGTCTGCAAGGCGGCCTGCACGGCGCGATGCTGCAGACCCTGCAAAACCAGGCCCAGGCGCAAACCGCCGAAGCCACCGCCAAAGTGCAGGAATCGGCCACCCAACTGGCGACCCGGCAAGTCGGCGAAGCCACCCGCATCAGCGACAACGTCGACGAAGCATTCGCCAAGACCCGTGTCGCCCTGCAAACCTCCGATACTTCGCCGAGCAAATCCACAGGCTCATCGGCCCTGGACGAGTTCAAGGACTACATGAGCAAAACGCCGGAACAGCGTCTGCGCGACAGTATCCTTCAGGAAATGGGCCTGACCGAGGACGACATCAAAGCCATGCCGCCGGAGAAACAACTGGCCATCGGCAAAGAGATCGCCGATCGCCTGCAGGACAAGATGAAGCTGGCGCAGTCCGATAAAGCGAACCCTAACGAGGTCAAGGACAGCGACAAGATGGCGGACAAGTTTCTCGCCTCGCTTTAACGTCCGTAGACAGCTTTCAGTCGAACGCTGTCTATTTCCTCTCCAGAGTAAATCCCGCATCTATTTTAACCACTCATCCGATTCAGTGTTTTACCTGTCAGATCTGACAGTTGCCATCATCAGAACTCTGTCCCTTAATCGATCGCGTGGTTTTGTTATGGCCACATGATCATTAACGCTGAACAGGAGTTCGAAAATGAAAAAAAATATTTTTGAAGGTCATTTCAACGCGAAAAGTTTTTTCAATGGCGTAGACCTTGGCAAAGATTTCAACTCGTCGGAAGTCGAGTTCACCGTCGGTAGTTTCCGAGCCTATGGCCCAGAGGGCTTCGTGCAAATCGATTACGGTCGTGAGCTTCAGGAAGGAGTTAACAACGTCAGTGTCGGTGTTGGGCACCCTGGCTTCATGACTTTTCTGGGAAACCCTGTTGACGGGAAACTAGAGGTGACGGTCAATAATCTTCAAGATCATCAAACCGCTAAGTTTTTTGGCTATTACCACGATCCGATAGGGCGGAATATCAAGTTGGAGGGAGATTTCGAGGGCACGTATAAGTAACCGGTCAGAATCAGGGACTCTGCTAACTGACAGAGTCCTTGCCGACCCGCAGGAATTTGAGACGAGCGGCGTTGCCACCCTTCGCAGATCTAATTCAACTGCAACGTCTCATTGAACTGGCTGATCGCATCCACCACATGCCGCGAACCCTGCTGAATCTCCCGGATCGCGTCGCCCGCCTCGTTCGCCAGTTCCACCCCGAGCCCGGTGCGGCTCAGGCTCGACTGCATGCTCGACACTGCGCTCAGTGACAGCTCATGGTTCTTGCGCACCACATCGACGATCTCCAGGGTCGCCTGACTGGTCCGCGCCGCGAGGCTGCGCACTTCGTCCGCCACCACCGCAAAACCACGCCCGTGCTCACCGGCCCGCGCTGCTTCGATGGCCGCGTTGAGCGCCAGCAGGTTGGTCTGGTCGGCAATCCCGCGAATGGTCTGGACGATGGTGCCGATGATGTCCGACTGTTTGCTGACCGCATCGATGCTCAGCGCCGCTTCGTTGAGGTCGCGGGAAATGTCCTGAATGATCTGCACCGTTTGCTGCACGACCTGTGAGCCTTTTTGCGCGCAGGCGTCGTTTTGTACCGAGGTGCTGTGGGCCGATTCCGCGGCGGTCTGCAGCGTGGTCATCTGATGGGTGATGTCGCTGGCGAACTTCACCACTTTGTACAACCGGCCCTTGGCGTCGAACAGCGGGTTGTAAGAAGCTTCGAGGTAAACGGTTTGCCCGGACTTGTTCTTGCGCTCGAAGCGGTGCGAGTGATATTCGCCGCGATTGAGCGAAGCCCAGAACGCTTTGTACTGCGCGGATTCGGCCTCGACCCGGTGACAGAACAGACTGTGGTGATGGCCGACGATTTCGTTGAGCGAGTACTGCATGGTCTTGAGAAAGTTGTCGTTGGCGGTGATTACATTGCCTTGCGGGGTGAACTCGATCACCGCCATCGAACGGCCGATGGCGGCCAGCATGCTTTCTTCTTCCTTTTCCTTGTTCACGCGCGCGGTGATGTCCGCCGCCACTTTGATCACACTTCGGACTTGTTTGTCCGGGCCATACACCGGCATGTAACTGGCTTCCAGCCAGATCTCCCGACCGCTTTTGTTCAAGCGCAGGAAAGTGCCGCTGATGGGTTCGCCACGGGCCAGGTCACGCCACAACTTGGCGTATTCCTCGCTGCGGTAAAACGCCTCTTCACAAAAGATCCGGTGATGTTTGCCACGCACTTCTTCGGCGCTGTAACCCATGGTCTTGCAGAAGTTCTCATTGGCATCCAGCACGATGCCCTCGGGGGTGAATTCGATCATTGCCATCGAACGGCTGATCGCCGCCAACTTCGCGTTGGTTTCGGTCAGGGCACAGCTGAAGCGCTCGATTTCCTGCAGGTCAGCCTTGTGATGTAGGTTGAACATGTCTCTATCACCTTCCGCGCGTTCTTTTGATTTGATGAAAGTTCGGGTCTTTCAGAATCCACCACTACGTTCCAGAGAACAGGCACACGCCTTCCTCCACAGGAGGAAGTTGTCAGGTGATAAACGATGATTAATCAAAGAGTCCATGTAGCGACGCTTTAATCAAGACATCCTTCTCTTGATAGCCCGCAGGCGGGCCATTCCTAACGTGTAGAAGAACTTCCATTTAAAAAATTTTCCTTGTCGGTTCAGTGTCCGGTGCCTTGGATTGCGCACTCTGGCAGCTTTGTTCGTGGCTAACCTAATGCCGTCGAGGCGCTTTGGATGACGGTCGACATAGTTAGTTAGGTTTGAGCATAGACAGCGTAAAGCCTTGCGCAAGGCCACTAGTCGGCCAGCACCACGGGGAATAAGGACAAAAAGCGGACAAGAAACGGTTCAGCGGCGGGGGTGTTGGTTGCCATTGCGACCGACTCGCAATGGCAACTTTTGAAACGACACAATTATCGCAAAAGTACTACAGACTCCCGCTGACTTTATTCGCCACATCACCCGGCACCCAAGGCTTCCACACTTGCGGTTGATCACGCAGGAACGCTTCGGCGACCTGGCGTGGCTGCTGACGCTTCTCGCTCATCCCGGCCAGGGTCTGGTTCAGCAGATCGATCGGCAAGTCGACCTTTTCAAAGAATGTCACCAGTTCCGGGTACTGTGCCTTGAACGGCGCCGACACGCCAATTGCCAGGCTCGCCGGCATCGAGCGGGTGCCTTTCGGATGGGGGTTGTTGGCATCGGCCAGGGTTTTCCAGGCGTCGGCGTCGAACGGCGGCTCCTCGAGCTTCACCAGTTTGAAGCGACCGAGCAGCGGCGTCGGCGACCAGTAGTAGAACAGCACCGGTTTGCCGCGCTTGATCGACGACGCCACCTCGGCATCCAGCGCCGCGCCGGAACCGGTGCGGAAGTTGACGTAACTGTCGTTCAGCGCATAGGCCTTGAGCTTCTGGCTGTTGACGATTTCCGAGGTCCAGCCGGTCGGGCTATTGAGGAAACGCCCACGGCTCGGGTCTTCCGGATCCTTGAACACATCCTTGTAGCGCGGCAGGTCGGCCACCGATTTCAGCTCCGGCGCCAGCGGTTTGATCCCGCGCTCGGGGTCGCCCTTGATCACGTATTCCGGCACCCACCAGCCTTCGGTAGCGCCCTTCACCGTGTCGCCAAGGCCGAACACCTTGCCCTCGGCAGCAGCCTTGACCCACGCCGGACTGCGCCCGGCCCACTCCTCGCCGATCACTTGAATGTCGTTTTTCGCCAGCGCCGCTTCCAGGCTGACGGTGCTGCCCGGCAGCGTGTCGGTCGGGTAGCCATAACCTTTTTCAACGATCAGGCGCAGTACTTCGGTGATGAAGCTGCCACTTTCCCAGGTGATGTCGCCGAAGTGAATCGGCGCGGCTTTTTCCACTGCCACGGCGTGCCCGGCAGTCAGGGTCAGGGCCAGCAGCGAACTGCCGAGCAGGGTTTTGATCGATCTCATGCGGACCTCTTGTTCTGGGAGGAAATCAGGGTTTGGTTGGCGCTGTGGCGGTTGCACAGGGCCTGGGAACGGGTCATGTACAGGCTCACCGAACGCTGGGAGATGCCCAGTTCGGCAGCGATTTGCGGGTAGGTCAGGCCGTCGATGCGGGCCAGCAGAAAGGTCGAGCGCACCTTGCCCGGGAGGCGTTGGAGTGTCCGGTCCAGATGTTTGAGGCTCTGTGACAGGTCGGCGAGTTGTTCGGGAGATGGCGCGTGATCGAGATCCACTTGTTGCAGTTGATTCAGATGCCGACGCTCCAGGTCGCCCCGCCGCCAGCGCTCATACAACAAACGTTGGGCGATGGTGGTGAGCAAGGCGCGGGGTTCGCGGATGGCGGTCAGGCCCGGTGCTTCGAGCAGTTGCGCGAAGGTTTCAGCGGCGATGTCTTCGGCTGCGGCCGCATCATTCGATTGCCGACGCAGACGTGTGCACAACCACTGGTAATGGTCGCGAAACAACGTGTTCACATGATTGCGATGGGATGAATCGGCGCCGGACATGGGGGCTCCTTGGTCAAGGGTCGCTGAATGTCCGGTCGTCCGGTGGCGCGATCCTAGCAAGGTGCCTTATGCGTTAAAAATACTTAAAAAGAATTTTTATATTCCATTAGTGCATTACAAGAAGCCACTAACGCAAGCGGCCATAACCCAGTTCTTCGGCCTCGCGCTGATAATCCAGCAGAACGAGGTAATCGCTTTCGCTGGCGGGCAATACTTCGGGCAAACCGAGGATGCGAGCCACATCGGGCAGGTCTTGAAGGCTGCTATTCATCGCCCGGCGCAGGTGTTCGATCTGCTCGTGCGTCGTGCTGGCTGCGGTGATGAAGGGCAAGGTCGGGCTGAACGCACTGCGCGCCACCACCCGCAATCCGCCGACCTCTTCAGCGGCGTGCTGCGCCAGGTACGCGAAGGTCACACTGTCGATGGCCGCCAGATCGGCGCGGTCCTCGCGCAACCAGCGCAGGCTTTCGCGATGTCCGCCACTAAGACCCACCGAAGCGAAAAACCGCCCGTCCCGCTGCAACGGCGCCAGGCGCTGGCGCAACAGGTTCATGCCGCTGTTGGAGTCTTCGCTGTTGATCACCCCACGACTGTCGAAGAACGCCGCCAGACTGCGGCGCGGATCATCGGCGCGGCTGAGGATCAGGCTGCAATGATGACCCGCGCTGGCGTCCGGCAACTCGTAGCGCGGACGGCCGACAATCCTGACCTGGCCACGCAACGCGGTCATCAACGGGTAACCGCAGGTCTGGGTCAACAGCAACTCGGGCGAGCGCCAGAGTTCGAGCAAGGACAAGCCCTCGGCATCGAGCCGCGAACCGCCGAGGTGTTCGAGAAGCCGCGCCAGCCACTGCTCGTTCGCCGCGCGGATCGGCTCGGGGGCGATGTACATCAACAGCTCTGCGTAACCTGACGTCATGGTGGTCTCAAATGAATGGATGCTGCGGACTGTCGATCGGCTTGATGCCGTGCCGGCGCCACAATTGCCCATAACCCTGTACCAGAAATCCGCCGCTGCGTTCGACCCATTGCTCCCGGCGCATGCGATAGGCCTTGGGCAAGTCGTACCACGCCAGCTTCGGCAAATCGTGGTGCACCAGATGGAAATTAAGGTTCAGGAACAGCCAGCGCCATGGCCATCCGGCTTCATTGAGCACTGTGCGCTGCTGCGGTTGTGCGTGGGGCCGATGCTCATAGTAGGAGCGGACCATCGCAATCGACAGCGCCGGGATGCTGATCAGCAGCAGGTAATGCCAGACCGGCAACACGCTGTAGCGGGCAATGAACACCAGCATCAGCACGGTCAAGGCACCGTGGGTCAGCCACATCAGCCAGGCCTGCCGTTCGCCGCTTTTGAGGCGTTGCAGTTCTTCACCGGCCAGCGTCAGCAAGGCCAGCGGCGCGCCGAGGACGAAGCGACCAAGCACAGTCTTGTTCAGCCAGTGCAGGCTGCGTTCGAACAGCGAACTGCCCTGCCAGCGCTGGGCGCTCAGGTAACGGCTTTCGGGGTCGAGGCCGGGGATCGTCAGGTCTTCGTCGCGATGGTGCTGCAGATGGCTGTCACGATAGAGCGTGTAGGGATACCACACGGCGAACGGCGCGTAGCCGAGGACTTTGTTGACGAAGATCCAGCGCGTCGGATGGCCATGGAGTAATTCGTGCTGCACCGACAGCCACAGCACCAGCAACGGAATCAGCAGCAGCGTGCTCCACCAGAGACCGAGCCATTCGCTGCCGAGCATCACGCAGAACCAGCCAACATACACGCCAATCAGCAGCAGCCAGGTCGGCCACTCGGTACGGGCGGTGAAGCGTTGGCGCAGGGCTTCGATCTGTTGGCGATGGGCGTCGTCGAAATAATGGGACATGGCGTGGCTCGGAACGAGGGTCTGATCGTTCTGTGCAACACCATCGGGAAATCTTGCAGATTATTTTTGCGGGCTGCTTTCAAGGACAATACGGGAGCCCGGATCCGGGCTCCCGAAAGGCGTGATCAATGGCCAAAAATGTCGACTTTTTTCGCTCTTTTCTCGTGGCGTTTCTCGATCGCGGTCTTGGCCGGTTTCTTCTTCGCGGCTTTCTTCGAATCCATACCTTTGGACATGATGCGTACTCCACTCAGAGGGGATGTGAGATCAGGTATACACCTATCCCGGCGAGGACGTTGTTTTATAATCCGCGACTTTTGCACCGGCAGTCCGATTCATGACCGACACCCGTTACAGCCAGCTCGACGACCTGTCCTGGCCCTTGATGAACAAGTTCTACCGCCAGCATCAATCGTCGATGAAAGCGGTGCGCGAGGCGCAATTGTGGGTGGCGCGGCGGGAGGAAATCGTGGCTGCGCTGTGTCTGCGGCCGGTGTTCGGCGGGCATTGGCTGACCGGCTTGTTCGTCGCCCCTGCGTGCCGCGAACAGGGCATCGCCGCGTGCTTGATTGCCGAAGCGGTGAAGGACGTCGAGGCGCCGGTGTGGCTGTTCTGCCACCCGGACCTGCGCGAATTCTATGAGCGACGCGGCTTCACCTTCGATCCCGCCCTGCCCCAGGCCATGGCCGAGCGCCTGAGCCGTTATGCGCGGAGCAAGCCGATGATTGCCATGGAGCTGGCGCCGCGCACTGGCTGATCAATCGTCGGCGTCGGGATCGAGATCCGGGAACATCACTTCGGTAAAACCGAACTTGCTGAAATCGGTGATGCGCGACGGGTACAGCCGTCCGATCAGGTGGTCGCACTCATGCTGCACCACCCGCGCATGGAATCCCGAGGCCACGCGCACGATCGGCTCGCCCTTGGGATCGAAACCCTCGTAGCGGATCTGTTGATAACGATCCACCGCGCCACGCAGGCCGGGCACTGACAGACAGCCTTCAAAGCCCTCCTCCATCAGCGGGCTCAACGGCGTGATCAGCGGATTGATCAGGATCGTCTGCGGTACGGCTTCGGCGTCCGGGTAACGCTCGCTGTGCTCGAAGCCGAAGATCACCAGTTGCAGGTCGACGCCGATCTGCGGTGCGGCCAGGCCAACACCACCGACGCTTTCCATGGTCTGGAACATGTCGTCGATCAGTTGCCACAATTGCGGGCTGTCGAACATCTCGGCCGGCACCGGCGGGGCAATGCGCAGCAGGCGCTCGTCGCCCATCTTCAGGATTTCACGGATCATGATCAGGCTTCGTCTGCGTTCGGCTTGAGCGAGTGATCGCGCCCGAGACCGGAAACGTGTTGTTTGGGATGTTCATCGAGTTCGCCGGGGACTTTCTCGCCCGAATCCTTGCCCTCGCTGGACATGTGTTCGATCACCGCATTCATCTCCGCGCCGAGCAACAACACGGCAGAGGAAATATAGAAATACAGCAACAGCACGATGATCGCACCGATGCTGCCATACATGGCGTTGTAGTTGGCGAAGGTCTTGACGTAGAACGCGAAACCCAGGGAGGCGATGATCCACACCACCACCGCCAGCACCGAGCCCGGGGTGATGAAGCGGAACTCCTGTTTGACGTCGGGCATCACGTAGTAGATCAAGGCGACGGCCACCATCATCAGGATCACGATCACCGGCCAGCGGGCGATGGTCCACACCGTGACGATGAAATCTTCCAGCCCGACCTGACCGGCAATCCAGCCCATCACCTGAGGCCCAAGCACCATCAGCGCCGCGGCGGCCAGCAGCATGCCGGCGATGCCGACAGTGTAGAAAATCGACAGCGGGAAGCGCTTCCAGATCGGCCGGCCTTCGACCACGTCGTAGGCCGCATTCATCGCGCTCATCATCAGGCGCACACCGGCGGACGCGGTGTACAGGGCGATGACGATACCCACGGAAAGCAGGCCGCCCTTGGACTGTTGCAACTGATCGATCACCGGGTTGACCTGCTCCAGCGCCTGGGGCGGCAACACCAACTCCGATTGCAGACGCAGCCAGGAAAAGAAGTCCGGCAGGTGCAGGAAACCGATCAGGGCAATCAGGAACAGAATGAACGGGAACAGCGAGAACAGCATCTGGTAGGCCAGTGCCGAGGCATAGGTCGACATCTCGTCGTCCATGAACTCGGTGACGGTACGCACGATGACCCGGTGCAGGGGCAGGCCTTTCATGTCGGGAAAAATCATTCGCGTCTCCTTTCGCCGCAAAACAGGTTGAAGTCGTGGCGACTGGGGCCGTTTTCTCTCATCAAAGTAGCCTACTTGGCGACTCTGAAACACTGTGATCCGTGACTGCATGTGAACGACACACAAAAACGGCCATCCTTGGATGGCCGCTTCGGTGTTTCGTTCAAGGCTGGATCAAGCCTTGTCGACGCCTTTCTTGATCGCGTCCTTGGCTTTGCCCACCGCTTGCTGGGCCTCGCCTTTCTTCTCTTGCAGTTTGCCTTCGGCTTGCAGCCTGGTGTTGTCGGTAGCTTTACCGACGCCTTGCTTGACGTTGCCGACGGCTTCGTTGGCCATGCCTTTTACTTTATCGCCTGTGCTACTCATGGTGTTTCTCCTTGGTGCATTGAAGGGGAAAAGTCAGTACGTAACGATTGACTGGCCCCGTTTGCGCCAAGTTTCATTTATTTTCAGAACTTCATTTCGTCGCGGCGTGCAGGTTGGGCTTTATGTTTGCGAGCGTAGCCCCGAGAATGCCCACCATAAGGGCGCCAGGCGCCACAGAACCGATCCCGCAGGAATGTTATGAAACTCGATAAAAAGCAGGCCATCGCCCGTCGCAACCAGGAACTGGGCGGTGCCGTGCTCGGCACCAACAACTGCCACTTCGCCGAACTGAACCGCAACCGTAACATCTGGTGGTTCGATCTGCCGGTGTCGCGCCTGGCCATCGGTCAGTACGAGTGGATTCACCTGTTGATGCACACCCCGGCCACCGACGAACTGCTGCACCTGAAAGTGCCGACCGTGTTTCTGCGCGAAAAGCTCGAAGGCCTGGTGATCCGCAACGAAGGCAAGCGCAAGGCGGCCCTGAGCCTGGAACTGAGTGCCGACAAGGATTCTTACCTGCAGGACATGCGCCCGGCGGGCACCAACGTGAACTTCGCGCCGTTCCGCCAATAGCAGAAAAAGCTTCGCGGGCTTGCTCGCGAAAGCGACCTAACAGTCACTACAAACCTACAACATGCACCAACAAAAAGCCCCGCATCTGCGGGGCTTTTTGTTTTATGCGGCGTTCTTCGCCTTGATCTTCTTCAGCTCTTCGTCGCGCAGTTCGCGACGCAGGATCTTGCCGACGTTGGTGGTCGGCAGCGCATCGCGGAACTCCACCGAACGTGGCACCTTGTAGCCGGTGACGTTGGCGCGCATGTGCTCCATCACCGTTTCCTTGGTCAGCGTGACGCCTGGCTTGGCGACGATGAAGATCTTGATCGCCTCGCCCGACTTCTCGTCCGGAATACCGATGGCCGCACACTGCAACACGCCCGGCAGGGTCGCCAGCACGTCTTCCAGTTCGTTCGGGTACACGTTGAAACCGGAGACCAGGATCATGTCTTTCTTGCGATCGACGATGCGCATGTAGCCGTCCGGCTGGATCAGCGCGATGTCACCGGTCTTCAGCCAGCCTTCGCTGTCGAGCATCTCGTCGGTGGCTTCCTGACGCTGCCAGTAGCCCTTCATCACTTGCGGGCCCTTGACGCACAGCTCGCCGATTTCGCCCAGAGGCTGCTCGACGCCGGCGTCATTGATGACTTTGCACAGGGTCGACGGCACCGGAATGCCAATGGTGCCGATCTGGATGTTCTGGATCGGGTTGACCGTGGCCACCGGGCTGGTTTCGGTCATGCCGTAACCTTCGCAGATCGGGCAACCGGTGACCGCTTTCCAGCGCTCGGCGGCGGCCAGTTGCAGAGCCATGCCGCCGGACAGCGTGACTTTCAACGCCGAGAAGTCCAGCTTGCGGAAACCTTCGTTGTTGCACAGGGCCACGAACAGCGTGTTGAGGCCGACGAAACCGCTGAACTTCCACTTCGACAGTTCCTTGACCATCGCCGGCAGGTCGCGCGGGTTGCTGATCAGGATGTTGTGGTTGCCGATCAGCATCATCGCCATGCAATGAAAGGTGAACGCATAAATGTGGTACAGCGGCAGCGGGGTGATCAGGATCTCGCAACCTTCATTGAGGTTGGAGCCCATCAGCGCCTTGCACTGCAGCATGTTGGCAACGAGGTTGCGATGGGTGAGCATCGCGCCCTTGGCCACGCCGGTGGTGCCGCCAGTGTATTGCAGCACCGCGACATCGCCGCTGTCCGGATTGGCTTCCGCTACAGGCTGGCCCTGGCCCTTGCTCAGCACGTCGTTGAACTTGACGGCTTTGGGCAGGTGGTAGGCCGGAACCATTTTCTTCACGTACTTGATGACGCTGTTGATCAGCAGGCGCTTGAGCGGCGGCAGCAGGTCGGCGACTTCAGTGACGATAACGTGTTTGACCCCGGTTTTCGGCACCACGGCTTCGGCCAGGTGAGCCATGTTCGCCAGGCACACCAGCGCCTTGGCGCCGGAGTCGTTGAACTGGTGTTCCATTTCCCGCGCGGTGTACAGCGGGTTGGTGTTGACCACGATCAGGCCGGCGCGGATGGCACCGAAAACGGCGACCGGGTACTGCAACACGTTGGGCAGTTGCACGGCGATTCGATCACCGGGCTGCAAGTCGGTATGCTGTTGCAGATAAGCGGCAAACGCACCGGACAATTCGTACAGTTCACCGTAGGTGATGGTCTTGCCCAGGTTGCTGAACGCCGGTTTGTCGGCGAAGCGTTGGCAGGATTGCTTCAACACTGCCTGAATATTCGGGTACTCGTCTGGATTGATGTCGGCAGCAATTCCAGCGGGGTACTTATCCTTCCAAAAGTCTTCGATCATGGAAGCCCACTCCTCAGCAACGCGAATTCAGCACCGCATTTGATGCGATTATTATTGGTGTTTGTTTATTGGTGAGTCTGGCTTTTTACAAGGCCGAGAAGTCACAAAGCGCGCCGAGAGTAGCAGCTTTGCCAAGGGTCGACTAGAGCCAAAAGCGGCCCCTACAGTCATTTTCATGACTCAAGAACCACTGGCAGTCATTTTAGAGCAAAAATCCTATAACGCTTTGAAAGTCCCGGTTTTCGGGGCTGGAAACGCGAGCGGGCTCGCTCCCACAGGGTCATCAGTGAACCTGAGAGAGCGAGCCCGCTCCGGGCGGCGATCCGACGATTTCGCTTGGCGCGGTCTGTTTATGCGATATCGCGCAACTCCCGCCGCAGAATTTTCCCGACAGGCGTCATCGGCAACGACTCACGCAGCACGATGTGTTTCGGCACCTTGTACGCGGTGAAATTCTCTTTGCAGTAGGCCTTCAGTTCTTCCAGGCTGACCCCGGTTTCCCGCGCCACCACAAACAGCTTCACCGCCTCGCCGGAGCGCTCGTCCGGCACACCGATCACCGCGCAGTTGGCGACTTTGGGGTGGGCCATCACCACGTCTTCGATCTCGTTCGGGTACACGTTGAAACCCGAGACGATGATCATGTCTTTCTTGCGGTCGACGATGCGCACGAATCCGTCCGGGTCGATCACCGCAATGTCGCCGGACTTGAACCAGCCCTCGGCATCCAGCACTTCGGCGGTGGCCTCGGGCTTGTTCCAGTAGCCCTTCATGATCTGCGGGCCCTTGATGCACAGTTCGCCGCGCTCGCCCAGAGGCTGTTCAGCGCCGTCGTCGTTGATGACTTTCAACAAGGTACCGGGTACCGGCAGGCCGACCGTGCCGATTCGCGACAGCTCGCCGTACGGGTTGGTGCAGGCCACCGGCGAGGTTTCGGTCAGGCCGTAGCCTTCGGTGATGCGGCAACCGGTGAGCTGCTCCCAGCGCTCGGCGGTGGCCTTGACCAGCGCGGTGCCGCCGGAGTTGGTGAGCTTGAGGGTGGAGAAATCCAGGGTCTTGAAGTCCGGATGGTCCATCAGGGCGACGAACAGGGTGTTGAGCCCCAGCAACGCCGAGAACTTCCAGTTCTTCAGCTCCTTGATGAAGCCGCCGATGTCACGCGGGTTGGTGATCAATACGTTGTGGTTGCCGGACACCATCATGCACATGCAATTCGCGGTGAAGGCGTAGATGTGGTAAAGCGGCAGCGGCGCGATCATCACCTCCTGCCCTTCGCGCAACAGCGGCTGGCCGTCGCTGCCGAACTGACCGAGGCAGGCGCGCACCTGTTGCATGTTCGCCACCAGGTTGCCATGGGTCAGCATCGCGCCCTTGGCCAGGCCGGTAGTGCCGCCGGTGTATTGCAGCACGGCGATGTCGTCCAGGCCGACCTTCAGCGGCTTGATGCCCAGGCCCCGGCCCATGCGCAACGCGCTCTTGAAGGAAATCGCCTGGGGCAGCGAATACGCCGGGACCATTTTCTTCACTTTGCTGACCACGGTGTTGACCAGCCAGCCCTTGGCGGTGGGCATCAGGTCGCCCATCTTCGCTTCGATGAGATATTGAATGTCGGTGTCCGGCAGCACTTCCTGGACCTTCTGGCCGAACATGTTCAGGTACACCAGCGCCCGGGCACCGGAGTCCTTGAACTGGTGACGCATCTCCCGCGCGGTGTACAGCGGGTTGGTATTGACCACGATCAGCCCGGCACGCAGCGCGCCGAACACGGCAATCGGATAATGCAGGACGTTGGGCATCTGCACCGCGATGCGATCCCCCGGCGCCAGATCGGTGTGGGCTTGCAGATAACCGGCGAACGCAGCGCTCTGGCGCTCGAGTTCGGCGTAGGTCAGGGTCACCCCCATGTTGCTGAACGCTGGGCGGTCAGCAAATTTCTTGCAGGAACGCTCGAACACCTCGATCACCGACTTGAATTCATTCGCGTCGATATCCAGGGGTACGCCCGCCGGGCGTTTGTCATTCCAGAAATCAGGTTGCATTGTTCTTGTCCTCTTTACCTGAGCCGATCCGGGGCCGCTTCGCTGTCATTTCTTTCCATCCGTGAAAAAGCCGAGAGCAAAAAGCGGGGCTTCACGGACACTAGCAGCTATGGTCAATCAGGCAAATATGAGCGACGTCCTCATTGATCGTGTGAATCTTCCTGCCGTGGCGTGAGCTGATCGGACGCGCTATACAATGCAATCTCTGCAAGCCCCTGCAGCAAAAGCATGCCGCAAAGGAATCGCCATGATCCACGACACTTTCTGGCTGGACGCGAATGACCGCAGCCGCCTCTTCGTCAACCAGTGGCTGCCCAACGCACCGCTCAAAGCGGTGATTCTGCTGGCCCACGGCATGGCCGAGCACAGCGCTCGGTATGCGCGACTGGCAGACTCGTTCTGCGCCGAAGGCTACGGTGTGTACGCGCCCGATCAGCGCGGCCATGGCAAAACAGCCGATCATGGGACGCTCGGACATTTCGCCGACGACGATGGCTGGTGCAAGGTGGTCGGTGATCTGGCGAGCCTCAACCAACACATCGGCCAGCGCCATCCCGGCGTGCCGATCGTGCTGCTCGGGCACAGCATGGGCAGCTATATTGCCCAGGCTTATCTGCTGCATCACAGTGCCAGCCTTCACGGCGCGATTCTCAGCGGCTCGAATTTTCAGCCGGTTGCGCTGTACCGCGCGGCGCGGCAGATCGCCCGGTTCGAAAAACTGCGTCAGGGCGCCAAGGGACGCAGCGCGCTGATCGAATGGCTGTCGTTCGGCTCGTTCAACAATAAATTCAAACCGGCGCGCACCCGGTTCGACTGGCTGAGTCGCGACCCGGTCGAAGTCGACAAATATGCCACCGATCCGCTGTGCGGCTTTCGCTGCACCAATCAGTTGTGGATCGACCTGCTCGGCGGGTTGCAGCAAATCAGCAAAGCGTCCAATCTCGCCCAGATCGACCCGGGCCTGCCGTTGCTGGTGATTGGCGGCGAATGTGATCCGGTGAGCGAAGGCAAGCGTCTGACTGATCTGGCCAATGCCTTGCGCTCGGCCGGCAGTCAGAACCTGCAACTGAAGATCTACCCGCAGGCCCGGCACGAATTGTTCAACGAGAGCAACCGCGACGAAGTGACCGCCGATGTGCTGGCCTGGATCGACCAGGCGCTGAGCCATCCCCGTCCGCACCGTAGCGAATAATTTATTTGTGGATTCATTTAGTCAGTCACAGGAATCGATACCGATGACCCAGGTTACCAACATCCCTTACGAAGCCCTCGAAGTGGGCCAGACCGCGAGCTACAGCAAGACTGTCGAGGAACGCGACATTCAGCTGTTTGCCGCGATGTCCGGCGATCACAACCCGGTGCACCTGGACGCCGAGTTCGCCGCCGCCAGCATGTTCAAGGAGCGTATCGCCCACGGCATGTTCAGCGGTGCGCTGATCAGTGCGGCAGTGGCGTGCGAGCTGCCTGGGCCCGGCACCATTTATATCGGCCAGCAGATGAGCTTCCAGAAGCCGGTGAAGATCGGCGACACCCTGACCGTGCGCCTGGAAATCCTCGAGAAACTGCCGAAATTCCGCGTGCGTATTGCCACTCGCGTGTTCAACCAGCGCGATGAACTGGTGGTGGACGGCGAGGCCGAGATCCTGGCACCGCGCAAGCAGCAGACCGTTACGCTGCCAACCTTGCCAGCCATCAGCATCGGCTGATCGTCCTCGGTTAAATCCGGACTCAAAAAAACGCCAGACTAGCTGGCGTTTTTTCTTGACCTCGAACGCTTACGAGCGTGCGCGAGCCTGGTTACGCAGGGCTTTCACCTGATCGTGATTGCGTTGCACGCCGTGGTACTGACGCTCGACCAGATCACGAATGCCGACCAGATTGTGCTTGTTGATCTTTTCGATCGCTTCACGATAGGCCTTCAGGGCGTGGTCTTCACCGCGCTCGGCTTCGTTGAGCACCGCTTCTTCGTCCTTGCCGGTGAACATCGCTTTGACGTCGACCCAACGACGGTGCAGATCACCGCTGACGCTGGTAGAGGTTTCCGGATCGCCGCCCATTGAACGCACGGTCGCCTGCAATTCGGCGGCAGCGGTAGCGCAGTCGGCGGAGCGTTTCGCAAACAGGGCTTTCAGTTCAGGGTGCTTGATATCTTCGGCACAGGTCTTGAACCCTTCCTGACCGTCCTTGCTGGTTTCGATCAGGTCGTTGAGGACAGAGATGGCTTCTTTATTCATGTCAGTCATTTTTCAATTCCTTGCGTGGGTGAAAGATGCAAGGAGTGTTGCAGTGGTCGTGCCAGCTTTCGCTTAAGAATTTAATTGTTAATTTTCAATAACTTACAAACAAAACGAAAAACTGTATGCCTGTTATTTGCATGATCTGTCATTTGGCCTGCATGCAGAATGCCTGTATTTTCCAGACTGTTTCGAATCAAGACGATCCCTTTGATGAATCCTGAAAAACTCGAGTTGCTGATCACCCGCGAAATGCCCTTTGGCAAGTACAAGGGCCGGATCATCGCCGACCTGCCCGGCCCGTACCTGAACTGGTTCGCCCGGGAAGGATTTCCCCATGGCGAACTGGGCGGCCTGCTGGCGTTGATGCAGGAAATCGATCACAACGGCCTGTCGGAGCTGCTTGAACCGTTGCGCGCAAAACACGGCAAACCTGCCCCGCGCCACTGAGGCGTCACCCTGATCCGAGTCGAGTCAACCATGCCCGATAACACCCGCCGCGCCCGAGACGAAGCCTTCTGGCAAACCTTCGCCGACCGTTACGACCGCCACCCCGGCCCCATGAACCTGGAAAACGGCTACTTCGGACGCATGTCGCGCACGGTGGTCGAGGAGTACCAGCGCAACGTCGAGCTGATCAACAACAGCAATTCGGTGTACGTGCGCCAGCGTTTCGAACAGCACGACAGCCTCGACATCCGCGCACAGCTGGCCGAGATGATCGGCGTGCGCGCACAAAGCATCGCCTTCACCCACAACGCCACGGCCAGCCTGCAATCGCTGATCCGCAACTACAAACGGCTCGAGCCTGGCGATCAAGTGCTGATCTGCGACCTGGAATACGACACGGTCAAGAGCGCCATGCGCTGGCTGGCACGCCATCGCGGGGTCGAAGTGATCGAGATCGAGCACACTCACCCGGCCAGTTTCGAAAGCCTGCTGGCCACTTACCGCGAAGCCTTCATGCGTCACCCGAAGCTCAAGCTGATGGCGCTGACCCACGTCACCCACCGCACCGGGCTGGTGATGCCGGTACAGGCCATCGCCGCGCTGGCCAGGGAGCATGACGTCGACATCATCCTTGATGGCGCCCATGCCCTCGGCCAGATCGAGTTCGATCTGGAGGCGCTGGGCATCGCCTTCGCCGGGTACAACCTGCACAAATGGATCGGCTCGCCACTGACTCTGGGCTTTCTCTACATTGCCCCGCAGCGTCTGGCCGACATCGACCCGGACATGGGCGAGATGCATTTCCCGCTCAACGACATTCGCTCGCGCACGCCCTACAGCACACCGAACATTCCCGCGCTGATGACCCTGCCGCTGGTATTCGAGGAGCATCGTGCGCTCGGTGGCGCCGCGGCCAAGGGCGCACGGGTGAACTACCTGCGCAACCTGTGGGTCAGCGCCGTGCGCAACCTGCCGGGCATCGAGGTCACCACGCCGGACGATCCGCGTCTGTATTGCGGCATCACCTCGATGCGTTTTACCCGACATGACGACCAGCAGGCGATGGCCGAACGCCTGCTCAACGACTACAACCTGTTCACCGTGGTGCGCAATGGCGCGGCCTGCGGGCCGTGCATCCGCATCACGCCGTCGTTGACCACGACGGCGGCGGAGATTCAGTCACTGATTCTGGCGTTGAATGAACTGCGTTAAACCGTGTACTTGTCGAAGTCCTCGGGCTTGATCTGCGACGACACCGCAAAGGTGTCGATGCCGATCGTGAGGTGACCGAAGTAACCGTCCTCGTGAGAGTCGCGGCCAATCGGCCAGACTGTCAGCGTCGAGGCTTCCCCGCCCATCCGGGTGTAGTAGTGATCCTGGCAGTTGTTCAGCGGTGCCGACACCCGCCCGCGATAGGCCCGGGTATTGAGCACCGAGCGTGTCACGACTTCGGGAAAGTACAGCTGCCCGACCCAGGCTACGTTGCGCTCATCCAGGTATTCGCTGCCGGCAACGATGCGCACCGCCACATGGATATGTAACGCACGCCCGGCATAAAACCCAGGATAGATCGTGGTGAAGCGCACCCTGCCCTTGTGATCGCTGAACTGGCCGCCACGCAGGTAGGTGTCATCGTAGGTTCGCGGGATCGAACCGATGTCCTCGACGTCGACTGCCAGATCCGGGTTGATCCGACTCCAGCCCGAGTAAGACCCGCGCGCATTGCAGTGCCAGATATCCACCAAGGCACCGCTGACCGGCTCGGCGGTCATGGCATCGACGATGGTCAGGCGCAGCAGCAACGGCAGGCCCTCGGCCCCTTCGCTGATGTTGCGACGCAACAGTCTGGGATTGCGAAAATAGGGCCCGGCGACTTGCTCGGGAGCCAATTGATAAACCGCTGGAGCTGAAGGCTGGTTGTCCATGAGGCGTTCTCTCTTCCATAAGATGAACGCAGGTTAACGCCCCACGCGAAGCCAGGTGCGGTAACTATGTATCTCGACATAACGAAGGCGTTTCGGGCAAAAAAAAACGGTGCACCGACCAAGCGCACCGTTAAAGCCGTAGAACACACAACGAAGTGTAGGGTTGCAACTATTTGAAAAACATCAGTCCAGCAGCGCCAACGCCTCGGCGGTGCATTCCTGAATGCGGGCCCAGTCGCCGTTCTTGATCCACTCCGGATCGAGCATCCAGCTACCGCCCACGCACATGACGTTTTTCAGCGCCATGTAGCTCTTGATGTTGGCAGGACCCACGCCGCCGGTCGGGCAGAATTTCACTTCGCCGAACGGGCCGCCGAGGGCCTTGATGGCTGCCACGCCGCCGCTGACTTCAGCCGGGAACAGCTTGAAGCGGCGATAACCCAGGCCATAGCCTTCCATGATGCCGGAGGCATTGCTGATGCCCGGCAGCAGCGGGATCGGGCTTTCGACGCTGGCTTCCAGCAAATCACGGGTGATGCCCGGGGTGACGATGAATTGCGAACCGGCGGCTTCGGCCGCGGCCAGCATGTTGCGGTCGAGCACGGTGCCGGCACCGGTTACCAGTTCCGGGCGCTGTTCGCGCAGGATCTGGATCGCCTTGAGGCCGAACTGCGAACGCAGGGTCACTTCCAGCGCGGTCAGACCGCCGGCAGCCAGGGCGTCAGCCAGCGGCAGCACGTCCTGTTCACGGGCGATGGTGATCACCGGCAGGATCCGCGCCTTGGCGCAGAGGCTGTCGATCAGGGCAACTTTGTCCGCCATGGAAACGGTCGGGGATGGGGTTGTCATAGCGGCTGTTCCTTGGCTCATGGGCACCAGTAAATCTCTAACGTAGGTTGCAGAAACGCGCGAACCGGCATGGCGGCGACGTCGTTGGATGCCAGTGCGGCATTCAGGGTGGTCAGTTTCGACTGACCGGAAATCGACAGAATCTTGTGCTTGGCCGATGCCAGCAGCGCCCGGCTCATGGTCAGGCGTTGACGCGGTACGCTCGGCGCCAGCATCGGCCAGCAACGACGGGCGCCATCGGCTTGCAGGGCTTCAGTCAGATTCGGGCTGTCCGGGAACAGCGACGCGGTATGGCCGTCATCGCCCATGCCCAACACCAGCACGTCGATGGGCGGCAACTCGGCGAGCAACCGATCGGCCTGCTCCGCTGCCTGCTCGACGTTGGCCGCCGCGCTGTAAAGGCTGAGGAATTGCGCCTTCGCTGCCGGGCCTTTGAGCAGATACTGCTTGAGCAGTCCGGCGTTGCTGTCGGCATGTTCGACCGGTACCCAACGCTCGTCGGCCAAGGTCACGACGACCTTCGACCAGTCCAGCTCCTGCTTGGCCAGGTGCTGGAAAAACGCCACCGGGCTGCGACCGCCGGACACCACCAGCACGGCGTTGCCGCGCGCAGCCAATGCCTCGCTCAACTGCTTGGCGACATTCAGCGCCAGGCCTTCGGCGAGCAATACCGGGCTCTTGAATTCACGGGCATTCACGCCCTGGGGCAGTTTCACATCAGATATCGCCATACCACGACCTCCCGTCCCGCGTGATCAGTGCAATGGAGCTCATCGGCCCCCACGACCCGGCCGCATACGGCTTGGGCGCGTCACCGGATTTTTTCCACCCGGCGATCAACTGGTCACACCATTTCCACGCGGCTTCGATTTCATCTTTACGGACAAACAGGTTCTGATTGCCGTTCATCACTTCCAGTAACAACCGTTCGTAGGCGTCGGGGATCCGCGCGCTGCGCCAGGTGTCGGAGAAATTCAGTTGCAACGGGCCGCTGCGCAGTTGCATGCCCTTGTCCAGGCCTTGATCCTTGGTCATCACACGCAGGGAAATGCCTTCGTCCGGTTGCAGGCGGATGATCAGTTTGTTGCTGATCTGCAGGCGCTGCTCGGGGGCGAAGATGTAGTGCGACGGTTCCTTGAAGTGAATGACGATCTGCGACAGCTTCTGCGGCATGCGCTTGCCGGTGCGCAGATAGAACGGCACGCCGGCCCAGCGCCAGTTGCGGATGTCGGCACGCAGGGCGACGAAGGTTTCGGTGTCGCTCTGGGTGTTGGAATTCGGCTCTTCCAGGTAACCCGGTACGGATTTGCCTTCACTGTGACCGGCGATGTACTGGCCGCGTACAACTTGAGTCGTCAGGCCTTCCGGGCTGATCGGCGCCAGGGCCTTGAGCACTTTGACCTTTTCATCACGGATGCTGTCGGCGGACAGGTCAGCCGGCGGGTCCATGGCGATCAGGCAAAGCAGTTGCAGCAGGTGGTTCTGGATCATGTCACGCAGCTGACCGGCCTTGTCGAAATAGCCCCAGCGGCCTTCGATGCCGACCTTCTCGGCCACGGTGATTTCCACGTGGGAGATGTAATGCTGGTTCCACTGAGTCTCGAACAGGCTGTTGGCGAAACGCAGGGCGATCAGGTTCTGTACGGTCTCTTTGCCCAGGTAGTGGTCAATGCGATAGGTGCGGTTCTCCGGGAAGAACTGCGCCACAGCGTCGTTGACCTTGCGCGAGGACTCGAGGTCGGAGCCGATCGGTTTTTCCAGCACCACGCGGGTGTTTTCTGCCAGACCGACTTTCGCCAGGTTCTCGCAGATCGCGCCGTACACCGCCGCCGGGGTGGCGAAGTAGGCAATCATGCGTTGCTTTGTGCCCGCAAGATCAGCCAGCGCCACGTAGTCTTCAGCCTTGAGGAAGTCGACGTGCAGGTAGGTCAGGCGCGCCAGAAAGCGCTCGGCCACGGCCTCGTCCAGCTCCTTGCCCACGTAGCGACGCAGTTCGGCGGCAATGAATGCCATGTGCTGCTGTTCGGAGCCCTCTTCACGGGCCAGCGCGATAATACGCGTGTCCTCGTGCAGCAGGCCGGCGCCATCCAGGTGATAAAGGGCAGGAAACAGCTTGCGCAGGGCCAGATCGCCCAAGGCGCCGAACAAGGCGAAGGTGCACGGTTCAACCGTAATCGAAGGCATGATGTTTGTTCTTTTATCAAGTTAAGCTACAAATACCTTTTTTCAAGGCATCACTCAAGGGAAAATGTAGTAATAACCACAACATTTTCGCAAAATACAGATTCCGAGTGGTGGTCGGTCGGAGCCATCAGTAGGATAGGCCACCGTCACGGGCCACATCAAAGGCCCAATTTGCATAGCCGTGCGCTTATCGGCGCCGGTGAATCTAGGAAATCCATATGGACCGCGTGCGAAATTTACTGGAACAGATCCAGAGTCGCCTTGAAGAGCTGAACAAGGCCGAACGCAAAGTCGCCGAAGTGATCCTGCTCAACCCACAGCAGGCCACCCGCTTCAGCATCGCCGCCCTCGCCCAGGCAGCAAAGGTCAGTGAACCGACAGTCAACCGTTTCTGCCGCTCGTTCGGCGTCAGCGGCTACCCCGAACTCAAGTTGCAACTGGCACAGAGCCTGGCCAGCGGCGCGGCGTATGTCAGCCGTGCAGTAGAAGCCGACGATAATCCCGAGGCCTACACGCAGAAGATTTTCGGCAGTGCGATCGCGTCGTTGGACAGCGCCTGCCAGGCACTGGACCCGAACCTGATCAGCCGCGCCGTCGACCTGTTGATCCAGGCGCGGCAGATCCACTTCTTCGGCCTCGGCGCTTCGGCGCCGGTGGCGCTGGATGCGCAGCACAAATTCTTCCGTTTCAACCTGGCGGTGACCGCGCATGCTGATGTGTTGATGCAGCGGATGATTGCTTCGGTGGCGCATACCGGTGAGTTGTTCGTGATCATTTCCTACACCGGGCGCACCCGCGAGCTGGTGGAAGTGGCGCGCATCGCCCGGGAGAACGGCGCTTCGGTACTGGGCCTGACCGCCGAGAACTCGCCCCTGGCCAAGGCCAGTACGCTGAGCCTGAACATTCCGCTTCCGGAAGACACTGACATTTACATGCCGATGACTTCGCGGATCATTCAACTGACCGTGCTGGATGTGTTGGCGACCGGAATGACCTTGCGTCGCGGGGTGGATTTCCAGCCGCATCTGCGCAAGATCAAAGAGAGCTTGAATGCGAGCCGGTATCCGGTGGGTGACGAGTTCAACTGATCCGAATCTTGGGCTGAATGTCCGGCCTCTTCGCGAGCAAGCCCGCTCCCACATTCGACTGTATTTCTCCAGATGGAATGCGGTCACCTGTGGGAGCGGGCTTGCTCGCGAAGGCGTCAGCCAACTCACCGCAAATCTAGGCCGCAGCCCACGCCTGCAAACTCAGATGCGCCTTCTCCCCCGGCGCCAGATGCAGGCTGTCCTTACCGCCCGCCGCCGCCTCAACACAGACAAATTCCGAGATCTCATCCCAAGTTACGCCGAGCAACGGCCGCGCCCCCGGATGCCAGACCACCGTGTCCGCACTTTCGCCGGTATCGATGCACAGCTCGCGCTGCCAGGCGTGATCCTTGAGCTGCAATTCGCCGTCGTGCTGGAACACGCGCTGACAGCCGCCATCGACCCGCAACTCGCCTTCCTGCTGGCAAACCTCACGATTCAACTGGTCGTAACCCTGCGCCCCTTCGAGCCCAGACAGCGCTATCTCACTGACGTCGCCAATACGCCAGTAAGCATGCAAAGCCTGGCTCAACTGGCACGGCATGTCGTCCTGATGCTCGGTACTCAGGCGCAATTCCATGCGTTCACCGAGGTGCGCGTGCAGATCCACCTGCCAGTCGCACAGCTGCAATTGCCAATGCAGGCGCACGCCGTCGTCGGCGGTGCTGCTGTCGAGCAGTTTCCAGTCCAGCAATCGCGCCCAGCCGTGGGACGGCCACGCGTTTTCGCTCGGATGGCGGCCATACCACGGCCAGCAAACCGGTACACCGCCACGGATCGCCCCGACGTGCGGCCACTTCGCCGCGCACCATAACCACGGTTTTTGCCCGCGCGGTTGAAAGTGCAGCAACTGCGCACCCTGACGACTGAATACCGCCTGACACAGCGGATGGTCGATCACCAGCACATCGCGCATCTGATAGCGCTCCCAGGCGAACACCGGTCGTTCACGCAAGGACTTGAAGAAGCGTTGCAGCGGATGCTCATGCATGGGCCACGGTTCCAGATTCAACTTTCATGGGCTGCGACACCCCTTTCCAAAAAAAAGCGGACAGCCTTGGCTGTCCGCAAATATGCGCACATAGAGAGGAGCTTATCGCAGACGCGTCAGAACGTAGACTGAATTTTCAGGCCAGCGACCAAAGCGTTGTCCACCTGATCCACACCACCCGGGTGAGTGATGTATTGCAGGTTCGGACGTACGGTCAGCCAGTTGGTGACGTGGAAGCCGTAGTTGATCTCGTAGTTGTATTCGGTCTCGCGAATCGGCGAGAACACCGGATTGTCGTAGTCCGAAACACCGTTGGAGGCGTTCAGCAGCTCGGCGTTTTTCTTCACGTCGTCGTTGACATGGATACGCGCGGCACCGATACCGACGTCATCCTTCGGACGGGCGTCGAACGGGCCTTTGTAGACAAACATCACCGACTGGTAGTTGTCGATGAAGTTGGTGTCCTTGTCGTGGAACGTGGCGTTGGCCGCGATGTTCAGACCGCGGGAAGCATCACCGTTGTGGCTGGTGAGTTGCTGTTGCGCAACGAACCAGTAGCCGTGTTTGCTGCTGTGGGTGCGGTAGGCATTACCGGTGGTCGCAGCGTCGTTGCCGTTGATGTCTTCGCGGACGTCTGCAGCATCAGCCGTGCTCTTGTAGTAACCGACGCGGTATTCGCCCGGCAGGCTGTTGACCTTCGGCGACCAGACCAGCTCGACCGGCAGCACAGTACCGGCGGTGCCGCTGCCGCTGAGCTTGAAGCCATTGCCGTGTTCCAGCTGCGACGGGTTCTGGTTGTACGCGCCGATCTGCGCGTAGAGCTCGTCGTTGATGTTGTACTTCACGCGGATGGCGGCCTGGCTGACGGGCCAGTTGTACCAGATGTTGGTCGCCCAGTTACCCACCTGCGAGCCGCAGAACGCCAGGTTCTGGAATTCGCACGGGAAGGTGTTGAAGTCTTCGCCTTCACCGAAGTAACCGGCCTTGACGTCGAGTTTGTTGTCGAAGAACTGGTGCTGAATCCACAGCTGGGTCAGACGCACCATGTGGCCACGACCGTAGACTTCCTGCGAGGAAGACAGGGTGCCGGCACGCGGGTCGCCAACGCGGTCGTTGGAAATGTTCTGACCGTTACGGTTGGTCAGCTGGATCTTGGCCTGAGTGTTGTCCCAGCCCCAGAGTTTTTGCAGGTCCAGTGCCACGCCCAGACCGAACTGGTCGCTGTAGCGGCCGGTCTTGTCGTCGTTGTAGCCGCCATGCAGATTGGCGCCCATTTCCCCAACGTAGTCGGCCTTGATGTCGATGCCTTGCTCGATCAGCTTGGTCCGCTCACCCCCCCAGTCGCCCGTCATCCACTTGGAATCGGAGCTGAATGCATCGGCGGCCATGGCATTGCCGGCCAGTACCAATGCGGCCGCAGCTGACATTTGGCAGATCAACCGGGCATTGACGTGTTTCTTTTTCATCCCTACATCCTCGTCTTTATTGTTATTAACTGTTTTTTTCCAACGCGGTTTACATCCCCTGGGGAAATGGGCGTGCCCACTCCCCCATTGATTTCTTACCGACCTTTGAACTGAGCGACGTTGGCGCTGTGCGCTTCAGTCTTCGGCAGCCCCGCAACCCCCAGGCGCTCCCCGCTCTTGGCGTCGAACAGCAGCACTTTCGACGGATCGAATTGCAGGGTCAGGGTCTCGCCCACCTGCGGCGCCACGTCCGGCGCCAGTCGGCAGCAGACCTTGGTGTCGTTGAGGTTGACGAACACCAGGGTGTCCGGTCCGGTCGGCTCGGTAACCTGCACTTCGGCCTTGATGCTCGGCAGGCCGTTGCCCTCGCCGTTCGCCAGCGCGATCTGCTCAGGGCGCAGGCCGAGGATCACTTCGCGGTCTTCGAGACCGGCGTCCTGCATCGCCATCGGCAGCTCGCAACGGGCCTGGCCGCTGTCGAGCAACGCGACCAGACGGCCGTCCTTGCGTTGCAGGCGCAGCGGGATGAAGTTCATCGGCGGCGAACCAATGAAGCTCGCCACGAACAGGTTGGCCGGGTCGTTGTAGATCTCTTTCGGCGTACCGAACTGCTGGATGATGCCGTCCTTCATCACCGCCACCTTGTCGCCCAGGGTCATCGCTTCGATCTGGTCGTGGGTCACGTAGACCGTGGTGGTTTTCAGGCGCTGGTGCATCAGTTTCATTTCGGTGCGCATCTCGACGCGCAACTTGGCGTCGAGGTTGGACAGCGGTTCGTCGAACAGATAGATCTTCGGTCGGCGTGCCAGTGCACGGCCCATCGCCACGCGCTGTTGCTGACCACCGGAGAGCTGGCCCGGCTTGCGATTGAGCAGGTGCTCGATCTGCAGCAGCTTGGCCACGCGGGCGACCTCCTCGTCGATGGCCGACTGGCTCATCTTGCGGATCTTCAGACCGAACTCGATGTTCTCGCGCACGCTCATGGTCGGGTACAGCGCGTAGGACTGGAACACCATGGCGATGTCGCGATCTTTCGGGCTCATGCCGCTGACGTCCTGGTCACCGATCATGATCGCGCCGCCGGTGATGGTTTCCAGGCCGGCGATGCAGTTCATCAGGGTCGACTTGCCGCAGCCCGAAGGCCCGACGAGGATCAGGAACTCACCGTCCTTGATCGACAGTTCGATGTTCTTCAGGGTGTCCGGCAGGCCGGCACCGTAGGTCTTGTTTACATTGCGAAGTTCGAGCGTAGCCATGATTACCCCTTGACTGCGCCGGCCGTCAGCCCGCGCACGAAATACTTGCCTGCGACCACATAGACCAGCAGGGTCGGCAGCCCGGCGATCATCGCCGCCGCCATGTCCACGTTGTATTCCTTGGCCCCGGTGCTGGTGTTGACCAGGTTGTTCAGCGCCACCGTGATCGGTTGCGAATCACCGCTGGAGAACACCACGCCGAACAGGAAGTCGTTCCAGATCTGGGTGAATTGCCAGATCAGGCAAACCATGATGATCGGGGTCGACATCGGCAGGATGATCCGGCGGAAGATGGTGAAGAACCCTGCACCGTCCAGGCGCGCCGCCTTGATCAGCGCATCCGGAATACTCACGTAGTAGTTACGGAAAAACAGCGTGGTGAACGCCAGACCGTAAACCACATGGATGAACACCAGGCCGGTGGTAGTGCTCGCCAGGCCCATCTTGCCAAGGGTGAACGACGCCGGCAGCAGCACGGTCTGGAACGGCAGGAAGCAGCCGAACAACAGCAGGCCGAAGAACAGCTGCGAACCGCGGAAGCGCCAGAACGACAGCACGTAGCCGTTCAACGCACCGATGGCGGTGGAGATGATCACGGCCGGCACGGTGATCTTGATCGAGTTCCAGAAGTAGCCATCGACGGTCGCCCAGGCTTTCACCCAGCCGATGCCGCTGACCACTGTCGGCCAGCTCAGCAGGTTGCCGGTGGAGATGTCTTCCGGGGTCTTGAAGCTGGTCAACAGCATGACCACCAGCGGTACCAGATACAGCAGGACCGCGAGGATCAGCACCACGTAGATCGCGATGCGACTCAGGCTGATGGCCGGTTTGGAGGCGAGACTAGTCATGACGCTTGGTCCTCAGCTCGGAGTACAGGTAAGGCACGATGATCGCGAGGATCGCACCGAGCATCAGGATTGCACTGGCCGAGCCCATGCCCATCTGTCCACGACTGAACGTGAACGAGTACATGAACATCGCCGGCAAATCGGACGAATAACCCGGGCCGCCGGCCGTCATGGCCGCCACCAGGTCGAAGCTCTTGATCGCGATGTGCGCCAGGATCATCACCGCACTGAAGAACACCGGACGCAGGCTTGGCAGCACCACTTTCCAGTAAATGCGCGGCATGCTCGCGCCGTCGATCTGGGCGGCACGGATGATCGACTGATCAACGCCACGCAGGCCGGCGAGGAACATCGCCATGATGAAGCCCGAGGCTTGCCAGACAGCCGCGATCACCAGGCAATACACCACGCGATCCGGGTCGATCAGCCAGTCGAGACGGAAGCCTTCCCAGCCCCAGTCCCGCAGCAATTTGTCCAGGCCCATGCCCGGGTTGAGCAGCCATTTCCACGCAGTACCGGTGACGATCATCGAGAGCGCCATCGGGTACAGGTAAATGGTGCGGATAAAGCCTTCGCGGCGGATTTTCTGGTCGAGGAAAATCGCCAGCGTCACGCCGATCACCAGGGTAATGCCGATGAACATGCCGCCGAACACGGCCAGGTTCTTGCTCGCCACCCACCAGCGGTCGTTGTCGAACAGCCGTGCGTATTGCGCCAGCCCTGCCCACTTGTAGTTCGGCAGGAAGGTCGATGTGGTGAACGACAGGACAAACGTCCAGAGGATATAGCCATAGAAGCCCACCAGAACGATGAACATGCTCGGCGCCAGCACCAGTTTCGGTAGCCAGCGCTGCAGTGCGTCGAACGGCGAGGCCTTGCTGAACACAGCAACAGAACTCATGGGAAGATCCAGTAAAAAAGATGAGGGACCGCTGCAAGCTGCAGGCTTCAGGCCGATGCGCGACTTGAAGCCTGCAGCTGCTCTAGGCTGGTGTTACTTGGCAGCCTTGATGGCGGTGCCGAGCTTCTTCGCAGCGTCAGCCGGGTCGGCTTTCGGGTCGTTGATGAAGTTGGTCACGACATCAAAGAACGCACCCTGCACCGCCAGCGTGGTCGCCATGTTGTGCGCCATGCTCGGTTGCAGGCCGCCGTTCTTGGCGTCTGCCAGGAAGTCCTTGGCAGCGGTCTGCGCGCAGGAGTCGAAACCGTACTTGCCCATGTCGGCAAGCATGTCGTTACGCACCGGGATCGAGCCCTTGTTGATGCTGAAGACTTTCTGGAAGTTTTCACCCAGCACGACTTTGGCGATGTCCTGCTGACCGGCCGCGGTGCCCGCGTCCTTCTGCTTGAACACGGCCAGCGAGTCGATGTTGTAGGTGAACGCCTTGTCGGTGCCCGGGAAGGCTACGCACTCGTAATCCTTGCCGGCGACTTTCTTGGCGGCGGTCCATTCGGACTTGGCCCAGTCACCCATGATCTGCATGCCGGCCTTGCCGTTGATGACCTTGGCCGCTTCCAGGTTCCAGTCCTGGCCTTTGCCGTCCTGGTCCATGTAGGTCGCGACTTTCTTCAGCTCAGTCAGGGCCTTGACCATTTCCGGGCCGGTCAGGGCAGCGTTGTCCAGGTCGACCAGGGCTTTCTTGTAACCATCAACGCCCATCACCGACAGCACGACCGCTTCGAACACGGTGCTGTCCTGCCATGGCTGACCGCCGTGGGCCAGCGGGATGAAGCCCGCCGCTTTCAGCTTGTCGCCGGCGGCGTAGAATTCTGCGAGGGTGGTCGGGGCTTTTTCGATACCGGCCTTCTTGAAGACTTCCGGGTTGATCCACAGCCAGTTCACGCGGTGAATGTTCACCGGCACGGCCACGTAATCACCTTCGAACTTCACGGTGTCGGAGACTTTCTTGTCGAGCAGGCTGTCCCACTTCTCGGACTTGGAAACGTCTTTCAGGACGTCAGTGTCGAGCAGACCGGTCGACGCCCATTCCTGGATGTCCGGGCCTTTGATCTGAGCAACGCCCGGCGGGTTGCCGGCTACCGCACGGCTTTTCAACACGGTCATGGCAGTCGCACCGCCACCGCCGGCGACAGCGCCGTCTTTCCAGGTGAAACCGTCTTTCTCGACTTGTGCCTTGAGCACATCGACGGCAGCTTTTTCGCCACCGGACGTCCACCAATGCACGACTTCCACCGAACCTTTGGATTCGGCAGCGGAAACACTCAGGGGCAGCACAGCGAGCGGGAACAGGGAGGCGACAGAAATGACAGTAGCGAGGCGAGAAATCGCATTCATCTGAGATGTACCTTTCTTGTTGTTATGCATGCAAGTCTGGTGCTTGCGCTGCACACGAGTTTAAACAGAGCGTTTCCCCTCGCAGGTAACGAAGGGATGCGCGAATGTCACCACATGGTTACACAGGAACGCTGCGGGACAGTTGTGCCAGAGCACTGGCCATGCTCGGCGCCAGCGGCAGACGCGGGATCAGCACCGCCTGCCAGGCGTGGTACAGATCCGGTTTGCCCGCCCAGATATCGGCACTTGGACGGTTTTGCGGATCCAGTTCGTGATGCCAGCTGCCGTCGCAGCGGTCGATAAAATGCGTATCGCAAAATTCCCAGAACAGGCGATACCAGCTTTCGTATTGCGCATCGCCGGTGCGTTTGAGCAAGGCACTGGCGGCAGCGCTGGCCTCGGCATGAGTCCAGTGCAGGCGATGGCGAACCACGGCCTTGTTGTCCCAGTCGAGGGTGTAGACGATGCCCGGCGCACCATCGACGTCCCAGCCATGGCGGCAGTTTTGTTCGAACAGTTTTTGCGCATCAGTGGCCAGCCAGCCGGGGGTGAGCATGCCGGCCTGGACCCGCGCCGCTTCGAGGTGCAGCAACAGCCGCGCCCACTCGAAGCCGTGGCCCGGCGTGGTGCCGTACGGGCGGAAACCGTCGGCAGGATTGTCATGGTTGTATTCGCGCAACGGTTGCCAGCTTCGGTCGAAATGCTCGACCACCAGGTAATCGTTGGCGGCGGCGTGACCGTGGATCACCCGCTCGACGATGCGTTGCGCACGCACCAGCCAGCGCGGGTCTTCGGTGACATCGGCCAGCGCAAGGAACGCTTCGGTGGCGTGCATGTTGCTGTTGGCACCGCGATAGGCTTCTTCTTCGCGCCAGTCACGGTTGAAGAATTCGCGCATGGCGCCCTCTTCTTCGCTCCAGAAATACGTGTCGATGATGTCGATGGCGTCATCCAGCAACGCCTGCGCGCCGGGGCGTTGCGCGACCACCGCGGAACTGGCCGCGAGGGCCACGAAAGCATGCAGATAAGCGTTCTTGCCGGTATTGCCGTCACGGTGTTCGGCGACCGCGAACCAGCCGCCGTGCAGCGCATCGCGCAACGGGCCGCGCAGGGCCGCAATGCCGTGATCGACCAGCTCGGCGAATCCTGGCAGACCCTGAATGTGGGCCATGGCGAAGCTGTGGGTCATGCGCGCAGTGTTCATGGTTTCGGCTTGCGCGCCGGCCTGGAGCTGGCCGCGCTCATCGAGATTGCCAAAGCCTTCGGGCAGTCGCGAAGCCTTGGCAAATGCCAGCAGGCGCAGGCCTTCGTCGGCGAGCCATTGCTGGTGGGCAGGAGCATTCAGCCAACTGCTGAAGCCCGGATTGAAGTGATCCATGGGTGGCCTTTTTTGTTGTTATGACTGCGGGCAGTCTAAACAACGGGCCGGGGACGGCTTGTAACGAAGGAGGCGGTTTTTGTCACCAGTCGGTGACATTAAGATCAATCCGCCGAACGCGGCAATTGCAGGGTCACACGCAATCCGCCTTCACGAAGATTCTGCAACGTCACCTCACCGCCATGGCTATGAGCAATGTTGCGGGCGATCCCCAAACCGAGACCGTATCCTTGCTGCTGCCCCGCCAACCGGAAGTGCGGTTCGAACACCTGCTCCAGCCGCTGCTCCGGGACGCCCGGACCTTCATCGTCGACATGCAGCACGAACGCACTCTCGTCATCATCGATATGCAGATGGGCGTTCTGTCCGTACTTCAGCGCATTGTCGATCAGGTTGCCGATACAGCGCTTGAGCGCCAGTGGCTTGCCCGGATACGCCGCCAGCGCCCGCCCCTGCTGGGTCACGCGGCCATTGCCGTTGGGCGCCAGATACGGCTCCACCAGACAGTCGAGCACATGATTGAGATCCACCGGCTCGATGTTTTCGTGGATATCGGTGTCCTTCACGCATTGCAGCGCGCCTTTGACCAGCAGCTCCAGCTCATCCAGATCGCGGCCGAACTTGGTTTGCAGCTGTTCGTCTTCCAGCAGTTCGACCCGCAGACGCAGACGAGTGATCGGCGTGCGCAGGTCATGGGAAATCGCGCTGAACAACTGACTGCGCTCGGTCAGGTAACGGCTGATGCGCTCGCGCATGGTGTTGAAGGCGCGCCCCACCTCCACCACTTCGCTGCCGCCGCCCTCGGCCACCGGCTCGACGTCGGCGCCCAGCGACAAGTCCCGCGCGGCCCGCGCCAGACGCTTGAGCGGCCGGCTCTGCCAGTGCACCAGCAGGCCGATGAACAACAACAGAAAACCGCTGGTGAAGACGATGAACCACACCTGCTGGGTCGGCAGGCCTTGCTCTTCGAGACTGGTGTAGGGCTCGGGCAGCAGCGAGGCGATGTACAGCCACTCACCGGGCGCCAACTGGATCTGGGTCACCAGCACCGGTGGATTCACCGGCTCCAGGGTCAGCGCGTAATGCGCCCAAGAGCGCGGCAGCTCATCGAGTTTCAACCCGGCGTTGAAGATCCGTAAGTCATCGGGGCTGACGAAGGTCACCAGGATGTCGGTGTCCTGACCCAGCGACTGGCGCAACACTTCATCCACCGCTTTCAACACCGCTGCCTTGCGCGGCGTTACCGGCAGCACTTCCATGCCCAGCGGTTTGTCATTCAGCGTCACCACAAAACGCGTGCCGCCCATGCTGCGCAATTGGTCGAGCACCAGCGGTCGATAAGCCACCGGCAACGAACGAAAATAACTGACGCTGGCCGTCATCGAATGGGCAAGGCTGCGGGCGCTGGTGACCAGGCCTTCGAGCTGGGTCGCACGCAATTGGGACACCCAGATCACGCTGGACAGCGTCTGGGCGAACAACACCGCGAGCAACGTCAGCAGCAACATCCGGCCGAGCAGCGAACGCGGCATCGGCACTTTGCGCGCGGTGGTGCGCAGGAACTCAGTGACCATTGCCGGCAACCACATTGGCTGCCAGCTGGTAGCCGCTGCCGCGCACGGTGCGGATCAGTCGCGGCGGTTTTTCGGTGTCGCGCAGACGCTGACGCAAACGGCTGACGGCCATGTCAACGATGCGATCAAGGGGCATCAGGTCGCGGCCACGGGTGGCATTGCCGATGGTGTCGCGGTCGAGGATTTCCTGGGGGTGATCGAGGAACAGTTTGAGCAGGGCGAAATCGGCGCCGGACAGAATCACTTCCTCGCCGTCGGTGTGAAACAGCCGATGGCTGACCATGTCCAGCCGCCATTCATCAAACGCCAACACTTCGCTGCCGCTGCGTTCCTGGCCGAACTGGGCGCGGCGCAGCAGGGCCTTGATCCGGGCTTGCAGTTCGCGGGGGCTGAAGGGTTTGCCGAGGTAGTCGTCGGCGCCGAGCTCCAGACCGATGACCCGGTCAGCTTCGTCGGAACTGGCGGTGAGCATGATGATCGGCACCTGGGCCTGACGCGGATGCTGGCGTACCCAACGGCACAGGCTGAAGCCGTCTTCATCGGGCAGCATCACGTCAAGAATCACCAGATCGCTCGGCGCCTCGTTCAGCGCCTGGCGGAAACTGGCGCCGTCGGCCGTGGCCCGTACCTGAAAACCCGCGCGGGTCAGGTAGGTTTCCAGCAACTCGCGTATCTCCTGGTCGTCATCGACCAACAAAATCGACTTGTTGACTGAGCTCACTTCGAAGGCATCCTTGTTGTTGGAATTGGGCGGATTATGCCTGATGAACCTTGGAGATTTGTTGTCTGTTCTGGCCTCATCGCTGGCAAGCCAGCTCCCACAAGGGTATGTGCCGTTCACAAAACCTGTGGGAGCTGGCTTGCCAGCGATGAAAGCGACTCGGTTTCAAGCCTGTTCGAGCGCCACGCCGGCACCGACGAGACCGGAATACGGCGCCGTCACCAGCCACACCGGAATCCCCTTGAAGTAATCGCTCATGCAGCCCTTGTCGGCAAAGCTGCGGGCGAAACCGCTTTCGAGGAAGAAATCGGCAAAGCGCGGGATCACGCCGCCAACGATATAAACCCCACCGCGACCGCCAGTGGTCAGCACGTTGTTGCCGGCCACGCGACCGAGCCAGCAGCAAAACTGCTCCAGCACTTCCAGGGCAATCGGGTCGCCTGCGAGGCCCGCCGCGGTGATCGCTTCCGGTGTATCCAGCTTGGGTTCATGGCCATCCACGGCGCAGATCGCTCGGTACACCCGAGGCAAGCCACCGCCGCTCAATGCGGTTTCCGCACTGACGTGGCCGATTTCGTTATGGATGTGCTGCCACAATTGGGTTTCACGCACACTGCCCAGCGGCAGATCGACATGTCCCCCCTCCCCCGGCAACGCAGCAAACCGGCCTTCGCCCAGATCGAGCAACGTGCCGACGCCCAGGCCTGTGCCCGGGCCGATTACCACCGCCGGACGCAACGGCTCAGGCGTCCCTTCACAGACCACGCGGAATTCACCGGGCTGCAAACGGGTCATGCCCAGCGCCATGGCGGAGAAGTCGTTGATCAACAACAACTGCTCGACCTGCAACGCCTGGCAGAACGCCTTGCGACTCAGGCGCCAGTGGTTGTTGGTGAACTTGAATTCGTCGCCACTGACAGGACCTGCCACCGACAGGCACACCGAACCGATGGCGCCCGGCGCCAGGCCGAGCCCGCTCAGGTAGAGGCTGATCGCCTCTTCCGGGCTGGCATGGTCGGCCGTGGCCAGCACCTGTACCGATTCGAGCTGCTGATCTTTCCACAACGCGAACCGCGCGTTGGTGCCTCCGATATCACCGACCAAAGCCAGTTTCAATTAAGCGTCTCCAGGGCAGAAGTGAAGGCGCTGGCGCCCTGCTCCGCCGAGCTGAAGGCCAAACGCATGAAGCCAAACAGTTCGCGCCCGCTGCCGATGTTGTTGCCCAACAGGCCTTTGGCGGGTTCGCGCGCTGCGAATTCGGCGGCGTCGACCTTGAGTTCCAAAGTGCCTTTGACGCCATCGACGCGGATGATATCGCCCTCTTGCACGCGCGCCAAAGCACCGCCCACATAAGCTTCCGGGCTGACGTGGATCGCCGCCGGGATTTTCCCCGAGGCGCCGGACATGCGCCCGTCCGTCACCAGTGCAACTTTGAAGCCGCGATCCTGCAGCACGCCGAGGAACGGCGTCATCTTGTGCAGTTCCGGCATGCCGTTGGAGCGCGGGCCCTGGAAGCGCATCACCGCGACGAAATCCTTCTCCAGCAAACCGGCCTTGAAGGCGTCGGCCAGGTCCTGTTGATCCTGGAACACCATGGCCGGTGCTTCGACGATCTGGTTTTCCAGTGCCACGGCGGACACCTTCATCACGCCACGACCGAGGTTGCCTTCCATCACCCGCAATCCGCCCTCTGCCGAGAACGCACGAGCCACCGGACGCAGGATGTTTTCGTCGAGGCTGTCGGTCGGGCCTTCGCGCCACACCAGTTTGCCGTTATCCAGGAAAGGTTCCTTGGTGTACTGGCTCAAGCCGTGGCCGAGCACGGTGTTGACGTCTTCGTGCAGCAGGCCGGCTTCGAGCAGTTCGCGGATCAGGAACGACATGCCGCCCGCCGCCTGGAAGTGGTTGATGTCAGCCTTGCCGTTCGGATAAACGTGGCTCAGGGTCGGCACGACTTCGGAGAGGTCGGCCATGTCCTGCCAGGTCAGTTGAATGCCCGCCGCCATGGCGATGGCCGGCATGTGCAGGGTGTGGTTGGTCGAGCCGCCGGTGGCATGCAGCGCGACGATCGAGTTGACCAGCGCCTTCTCGTCGACGATTTCGCCAATCGGCATGAAGTTGCCATTCTGCTTGGTCAGGCGCGTGACCTGATGCGCGGCTTCGCGGGTCAGGGCGTCACGCAGCGGCGTGTTCGGGTTGACGAAAGAGGCGCCCGGCAAGTGCAGGCCCATGACTTCCATCAGCAACTGGTTGGTGTTGGCGGTGCCATAGAACGTGCAGGTGCCCGGGCTGTGGTAGGACTTCATTTCCGATTCCAGCAGCTCTTCGCGGGTCGCCTTGCCTTCGGCGTACTTCTGCCGCACGTCGGCTTTTTCCTTGTTGGAAATCCCCGAGACCATCGGCCCGCCCGGCACGAAAATCGTCGGCAGGTGACCGAAACGCAGCGACCCCATCATCAGGCCCGGCACGATCTTGTCGCAGATGCCGAGCATCAGCGCGCCGTCGAACATGTTGTGCGACAGCGCCACCGCCGTCGACATCGCGATAACTTCGCGGCTCGGCAGGCTCAGCTCCATGCCCGGCTCGCCCTGGGTCACGCCGTCGCACATGGCAGGCGTACCGCCGGCGAACTGGCCGACCGAGCCGATTTCGCGCAGGGCGTTCTTGATCTGTTCAGGGAAGACTTCGTACGGCTGGTGCGCCGAGAGCATGTCGTTATATGACGAAACAATGGCGATGTTCGCCGAGTTCATCATCCGCAGGCTGTGCTTGTCTTCGCTGCCGCATCCGGCCACACCGTGGGCGAAGTTTGCGCATTGCAGCTTGCCGCGCATCGGCCCGTCGGTTGCAGCGCCGCGAATCAGCGCAAGGTAAGCCTGACGCGTGGCGCGGCTGCGGGCGATAAGCCGTTCGGTGACCTCAAGAACGCGGGGATGCATGTGTAGAACTCCAGGCTAACGAATGTGGCGACCTGATTGTCTATGCTGACCAAAGCGCCCGCACGTGTGGGATGACGGGCGGTTTCCTTGACCATTCGGACCAGTTGATTCAGGTCACTCGTTGTAGATAAAACAAAATATTGCCACTAAAAAGGCTTGTTTTCTATTTTTATGCGAATAATCTTGTAATTCCAACAACAAAACGACGGCGGCGCTGTTCAATGACTCTTCGAATCGCAATCAATGGTTTTGGCCGCATCGGCCGTAATGTCCTGCGCGCACTGTATACCCAAGGCTATCGTCAGGATTTGCAGATCGTCGCCATCAACGATCTGGGCGACAGCGCGATCAATGCGCATCTGCTCAAGTACGACACCGTTCATGGCACGTTCGACGCCGAAGTTGCCCATGACAACGAGAGCCTGACCGTCAACGGCGACCGCATTTCGGTCAGCGCCATCCGCAACCCGGCCGACCTGCCATGGGCCGCGGAAAAGATCGATGTGGTCTTCGAATGCACCGGTCTGTTCACCGACCGGGCCAAAGCCGCCGCGCATATTACCGCCGGCGCACGCAAAGTGATCATCTCGGCCCCGGCCAAAGGCGCCGATGCCACCGTCGTTTACGGCGTGAACCACGACATTCTGCGCCAGTCGCACCAGATCATTTCCAACGCCTCGTGCACCACCAACTGCCTGGCCCCGGTGGCCCAGGTGCTGCACCGCGAACTGGGCATCGAAAGCGGTCTGATGACCACCATCCACGCCTACACCAACGACCAGAACCTGACCGACGTCTACCACACCGACCCGTACCGCGCTCGCTCCGCCACCCAGAACATGATCCCGAGCAAGACCGGCGCCGCCGAAGCCGTGGGCCTGGTGCTGCCGGAACTGGCGGGTAAGCTGACCGGCATGGCCGTGCGCGTGCCGGTGATCAATGTGTCGCTGGTTGACCTGACCGTGCAACTGAAGCGCGAAGCCTCGGCCGATGAAGTGAACGCGCTGATGAAAGCTGCGAGCCAGCATTCGAAGATCCTCGGCTACAACACCCTGCCGCTGGTATCGAGCGACTTCAACCACAACCCGCTGTCGTCGATCTTCGATGCCAACCACACCAAATCCAGCGGCAAACTGCTGAAAGTGCTGGCCTGGTACGACAACGAGTGGGGCTTCTCCAACCGCATGCTCGATAACTGCCTGGCGCTGTGCAACGCGGAATAAAACGCCTACCCCATGTGGGAGCGGGCTTGCTCGCGAATGCGGTGGGTCAGTCGACATATTTATTGCCTGACACGACACTTTCGCGAGCAAGCCCGCTCCCACAGAGTTGATTTCAATCTGAAATCAACACTTGACCACTCGAGCGGATGATAAGCATTATCATTCGCTCGAAATGGATCAGGTCTTCCCGTGAGTCAATCACACTTCAACCACGTCTTCCTCGCCCAGCGCACGTCGCTGCTGCGGACCCTGGAACGGATGGTCAACAACCCCAGCACCGCCGAAGACCTGTTGCAGGAAACCTACCTGCGCGTCACCCGGGCGCTGAGCGAACGGGCCATCGATCACCTTGAACCCTTTGTCTTCCAGACCGCGCGCAACCTGGCGCTGGACCATTTGCGTGCGCGCAAGATTCACTCACGCACCATGGTCGACGACGTGCCGCAGGACGTGGTGCACAGCGTCGCCGCCCCCGCCAGCAGCGCCGAAGACGCCGCCCACGCCGAACAATTGCTGGAGCGCCTGAACGTGAGCCTCGCTGAACTCAGCCCCCGCCAACAGCAGATTTTCATCCTCAGCCGCCTGCACGGGCACAGTTATCAGGAAATCGCCGAAGAACTGAGCGTGTCCCTCAGCACGGTGCAGAAAGAACTCAAACTGATCATGACCATTTGCATCGGTGTCGCCGAACGCTTGAATGGCGACTGATGCTGTAGGTTTTTTGTAAGGGCCAGGATCGACTGCACTGATCATCGGGCTTTGTTACCCTTGCCCGACGTTTACGCTTCACTAAAAAACAGCCGTGCACAGACACTGCCGAGGAAACACCGTGACGGACATCCACCGCTCCCCTTCGCCTTCATCGGCGCAGGACGCCGCCAGCGCAATGGACCAGGCTCTGGACTGGCTCATCGTGCTCGGCAGTCCGGACGAGGAGCAGACCCGGCAATTCCATGCCTGGCTGGCGGCCGATCCGTTGAACGCCGAGGCGTTCGCCAAGGCCCAGGCAATCTGGGACGGCCCGCAGATCGCCCAGTGCGCGCAGAACCTTGCGGCCAAACCGAAGAAAGTCAGCATCCTCACTCGTTTGCGTCCGCACTGGAAACCACTGGCCACTGCCGCGGTGCTGCTGCTCGGCCTGTTCAACTTCAGCAACCTGCCGATGCGTTTGCAGGCCGATCACCTGACCGTGGTCGGCGAGCGTCAGCGCTTGCAGCTCGAGGACGGTTCGAAAGTCCTGCTCAACACCAATTCCGCGTTCTCCAGCACGATCAACGATCGGCAGCGGGTTGCGCGCCTGTATCAGGGCGAAGCGTTTTTCGAGATTCCGGCCAGCCGCAGCCAGCCACTGGAAATCGACGCCGGCCCGGTGAAAGCCAGCGTACGCGATACCGCATTCGCCGTACGTTATCTGGACGGCGTGGCGCAGGTGCGGGTGCAGCGTGGCGATGTCGATCTGCGGGCGACCCGTGACGATGCACGGGTGCGGCTGTCCGCCGGGGAAAGCATCCGCATCGGTCCCAACGGTTTCGACCGCCCGGCCAAGGTCGACGCCGCCACCGATCTGGCCTGGGTGCAAGGTCGGCTGATCTTCGAGAACTGCCCGCTGAATCAGGTGCTGGCCGAACTGCGCCGCTACTATCCGGGCTTCATCATCAACACCAACGAACAGTTGGCCGATGTTGCCGTCACCGGCAATTACCGTCTCGACCAGCCGCTGGACGTGGTGCGTTCGCTCGCTCACATCACCTCGGCCAAGCTTCGGGAATTCCCGGCGCTGGTGATCCTGAACTAAATGAGAATTATTTTTACTCGATAGCCAAAGCTCGTTCGTCTCGTTATAGCCAATGCAATTGATTCGCATCTCGCGAGATCAATCAGCACCTATAAAGATTCGTGCGACACGGAGCGCTATCGATGTCCTCACGCCTTACCCGCCAGACTTCTTCCCCTTCCCGCGTGCTGTCGCTGCTGACCGCCGCCATCCTGATGGCCGGCACCGCGCCGCTGATGGCCGCCCCCGAACAACCGGCGCGCAACATGGGCGATTACTCGTTCGCCATCGGCCAGCAGCCGCTGGTGTCGGCGCTCAACGCGTTCACCGCTGTCACGGGCTGGCAGGTCGGTTTGCCGGCGGAACTGGGTCAAGACGTGTCGTCGCCGGGCGTGCGCGGTTCGCTGCCACCGGAAAAAGCCCTGGAGCGCCTGTTGGTGGGGACCAACCTGAGCTTCCGCAAACTGAGCAACAACAACGTCGTGCTGGAAAAGCGCGCCAGCAGCGGCGCACTTAACCTCGATCAAGTGACCATCAGCGCCACCCGTCAGGAACAGTCGGTGAACAGCGTGCCCAGCACCGTCACCGTGCACACCCGCGAAGAACTCGACCGCAACAACGTCAACACCATCAAGGATCTGGTGCGCTACGAGCCGGGCGTGTCCGTCGGCGGCGCCGGCCAGCGCGGCGGGATCAGCGGCTACAACATTCGCGGCATCGACGGTGATCGCATCCTGACTCAGGTCGACGGCGTCGAAGTGCCGGACGGTTTCTTCAACGGCCCGTACGCCAAGACCCAACGCAACTACGTCGATCCGGAAATCGTCAAACGCGTCGAAATCCTCCGTGGCCCGGCCTCGGTGCTGTACGGCAGCAACGCCATCGGCGGCGCCGTCAGCTACTACACCCTCGACCCGGACGACATCATCAAGCCCGGCAAAGACGTCGGCGCCCGCCTGAAAACCGGCTACAGCTCCGCCGACGAGAGCTGGCTGAAATCCGCCACCGTCGCCGGTCGCGCCGAGCAGTTCGACGGTTTGCTGCATTACAGCCAGCGCGACGGTCATGAAACCGATTCCTACGGCAGCAACAACGGCACGGGCCTGGAGCGCACCGCCGCCAACCCGGAGGACGTGAAAGCGACCAACGTGCTGGCCAAGCTCGGCTGGAACTACAACGAAGGTTCGCGCCTGGGCCTGACCTACGAAAAGTACAAGGATGATCGCGACACCGATCAGAAAAGCGCTTACGGCGGCCCGTACTTCAACGGTGCCCCGACCATTCCGAACAGCGTGCTGCCCGGCGGCATGTACCAGTGGCGCACCGGCAACGACACCATCACCCGCGAGCGCTTCGGCCTGGAGCACAGCTTCGAGTTGAACAGCCTGCTGGCGGACAACGTGAAGTGGAGCCTCAACCACCAGACCGCCAAGACTGACCAGAGCACCGACGAGTTCTACTACCCGATGACCCGTAAAGTGCTGCGCACCCGCGACACGATCTACGAGGAAAAACAGTGGGTGTTCGATGCGCAACTGGACAAGGCCTTCGCCATCGGTGACACCGATCACGTGCTGACCTACGGCACCACGATCAAACAGCAGAAGGTCACCGGCTCGCGCAGCGGCGACGGCAAGTGCCTGGCAGTCGGTCGCGGCTGCACCGCCATCGGCGCTACCAGTGCGGCCGACGTGCTGAAAAAGTCCAGCGACTTCCCGGACCCGACCATCAATACCTACAGCCTGTTCGCCCAGGATCAGATCAGCTGGAACAAATGGACCTTCCTGCCGGGCCTGCGCTACGACTACACCCAGCTCAAGCCGCACATCACCCAGGAGTTCCTCAACACCGTGGCCGCCGACGGCAACGGTACGGTCAGCGATGAGAACAAGACCTGGCATAAAGTCTCGCCGAAATTCGGCCTGACCTACGCCCTGACCGACAACTACACCTGGTACGGCCAGTACGCCGAAGGCTTCCGCACCCCGACCGCAAAAGCGCTGTACGGCCGCTTCGAGAACAGCACCACCGGCTACAACGTGGCGCCGAACCCGGACCTGGAACCGGAAAAAAGCAAAAGCTATGAAACCGGTCTGCGCGGCAACTTCGAGCAAGGCTCGTTCGACGTGGCGGTGTTCTATAACCAGTACCGCGATTTCATCAACGAAGACGCCGTCACCCCGGGATATAGCGAGCTGACGTTCCAATCCAGCAACATCAAGCACGCCACCATCAAGGGTGCTGAAGTCAAAGGTCGCCTGAACCTGGATTCCTTCGGCGCACCGCAAGGCCTGTACACCCAGGGTTCGATTGCTTATGCCTACGGTCGCAACAACGACAACGGCGAGCCGTTGAACAGCGTCAACCCGCTGACCGGCGTATTCGGCCTCGGTTACGACCAGGACAACTACGGCGGCTTGCTGAGCTGGACCGTGGTCAAGAAGAAGGATCGCGTCGACGACAGCAACTTCAAGTCGCCGGACGGCGTCAGCAGCCAGTTCAAGACTCCGGGCTTCGGCATTCTCGATCTGACCGGCTATTACAAAGTCACCGACGACGTCACCGTCAGCGGCGGTCTCTACAACCTGACCGACAAGAAGTACTGGCTGTGGGATGACGTGCGCGGTTACGACAGCGTCGGCGAAGCCTCGGTGACACAACCGGCCAACCTCGATCGCCTGACCCAGCCGGGTCGCAACTTCGCGATCAATCTGGTCTGGGATATCTGATCTGGATGACCTCACGGCGCGTGTGCATTGCCGCGCCGTGAGTTTTTTTACTGTCCGGCGCTTGCCCGTACGTCTCGTTATCAAGCGCCTCTTCTTTTCAAGGACATCTCATGAGCACCCCGGAAAAAGCCCTGCGTTCGCAACGTCTGAACCAGATCACCCACGAGCCGCACAGCAAGCTCGATGCGCTGGTCAAGGCTCACGCGCCGTTCGAGACCCGTGCCAATTTCGCCCGTTTCGTGGTCGCGCAGTACCTGTTCCAGTCGGAACTGGTGTCGCTGTACAACGATGCCGAACTCACCGCCATCGTCCCTGACCTGCCGGCCCGCTGCCGCGCCGAAGCGGCCAGGGCCGATCTCGCGGATCTGGACACCGAAGTGCCTGCACCCGTCGCCGGCGCGGTGAAAAACCCGAGCAAGGCCCGCGCCCTGGGCTGGATTTTCGTGTCGGAAGGTTCCAAGCTCGGCGCCGCGTTTCTGATCAAACGCGCCGTGGCGCTGGACCTGAGCGAAACCTTCGGCGCCCGTCACCTGGGCGAACCTGAAGGCGGTCGTGCCGAAGGCTGGAAGCGTTTTGTGCGCACCCTCGATTCGCTGCAATTCAGCGCTGAAGAGGAAGCCGAAGTGGAGCAAGGCGCGATCGATGCGTTTAACCGCTTCACGGTGCTGCTGGAACAGGCTTACTCGACTGAAGCCGAACCGGCCTGATCCCAGCCACACCGTAAACCCTGTGGGAGCTGGCTTGCCAGCGATGACGGCGTGTCAGACAACATCCCTGTCGACTGACCGGACGCTATCGCTGGCAAGCCAGCTCCCACAAGGAATTGCGTAAGTCTGTAAGATTCCCACCCTGTCACATAAGCCTCTCGCTGAGCCCATGCCCCAACCCGCCTCCTCCCGACTCGCCCGCCTGCTGTTCGGCCTGCTCGCCTATGTCAGCCTCGGCATCGGCCTGATCGCCATCGTCGTGCCCGGCCTGCCGACCACCGAGTTCATCCTGCTCGCCGCCTGGGCGGCCACCCGCAGTTCGCCACGCCTGAGCGCCTGGCTGGAAAACCATCGGCTGTTCGGGCCGATCCTGAGCAACTGGCGCAACGGCAAGATCATCGCCCGCAAGGCCAAGGTCAGCGCCACGGTCAGCATGCTGCTGTGCGCAACCCTGATGCTGGTGATGCTCGATCATGGCTGGCCGGTCTATCTGGCGATCGCCGGCATGACAATGGGCAACCTCTGGATCTGGTCACGCCCGGAGTCTTTGCCGAAGATTTCCTGATTTTTCCCTTCTTTTCAGGGCATTTGCCCGCGCAAACGTTTTGCCTTGACCGTTCGTCGGCATACGACTCATGCGCCCTCGCCCCGCGCCGATGAGCATGGAATGGCGCTGAATGGATTTGGCAAACCGGGCACCTCCCTGCCCCGTAGCCAACCGTTCATTCATTCGCGAGAACACCCCATGTTCGACTCCCTGTCCATTCGCCTGAAAATCGTCCTGCTGTCCGGGCTGTGCCTGCTCGGCGTGGTTGCGCTGATCGTCGGCATCAACCTCTACCAGACCAACCAGAACGACAAGCTGGTCAGCGACTCGAGCAGCAAGATGCTCACCGCCAGCGTGCAGAACCTGCTGCAGGCCAAGGCTGCCGAGCAGGCGGTACAGGTACAGAAAACCTTCGGTGAGAGCCTGCTGGTGATCACCGCCCTGGCCGACCAGATCAAGGACATGCGCATCATGGCCGCCAAGCGTTCGCTGGACGCCGGGGCCTTGCGTGAAGAACTGAACCAGAGCCTGAAAACCGCCTTCGAGCGCAACAGCAAAGTGCTCGGCATCTGGCTGGCCTTCGAACCCAACGGCCTGGACGGCAAGGACAGCGAATTCGCCAACGATGCCGCGCGCCAGTCCAACGAGGCGGGACGCTTCGCCAGTTACTGGAGCCGTGCTGCGGGTCCGGCGCTGAACACGATCATGGTCGAAGACGACATGAACAAGACCACCCTCAGCCTCAGCGGCACGCCTTACAACAGCTGGTACACCTGCCCTCGCGACAACAAGCGCACCTGCCTGCTCGACCCTTACGCCGACACCGTGGGCGGCAAGGAAATGCTCATGACCACCATTTCCGTGCCGCTGCTGGTGGACGGCAAGACCATCGGCGTGGTCGGCATCGACATCGCCCTCGATGCGCTGCAAGCGGCGGCCGTGGGTTCCCAGCGTGACCTGTTCAACGGTGCCGGGCACATGCTGATCGTCTCCGGCAGCGGCGTACTCGGCGCCTACAGCACCGACGCGACCAAGGTCGGCAAAGGCATCGCCGAAACCCTCGGTGCCGAAGGCAAGGACATCCTGCAACTGCTGAGCGCCGGCACGCCGAAGATTCTCGAACAGGGCGATCTGATCCGCGCCGTGTACCCGGTCGATCCCATCGGCAATTCCCGGGCCTGGGGCGTGGTCATCGACCTGCCGAAACAAGTACTGCTGACCGACTCGGTCAAGCTGCAGGCGGTGCTCGACGATGCACAGAAAACCGGCATGATTACCGCGTTGTCGGTGGCCGTGATCGCCGGTCTGATCGGCCTGCTGCTGATCTGGCTCACCGCCTCCGGTGTGACCCGTCCGATCAACAGCGTCGCCGAAATGCTGAAGAACATCGCCAGCGGTGAAGGCGACCTGACCCAGCGTCTGAATTACAGCAAGAAGGATGAACTGGGCGAACTGGTGAACTGGTTCAACCGCTTCCTCGACAAGCTGCAACCGACCATCGCCCAGATCAAACAGAGCATCACCGAGGCCCGTGGCACCGCCGATCGGTCGTCGGAAATTGCCCGCCAGACCAGCGAAGGCATGCAGGTGCAGTTCCGCGAGATCGATCAGGTTGCAACCGCCTCCAACGAAATGAGCGCCACCGCCCACGACGTCGCCAACAGCGCCTCGAATGCGGCCAACGCGGCGAAAGGTGCCGACCAGTCGGCCAAGGACGGGATGTCGATCATCGAGCGCAGCACCCGCGACATCAATCAACTGGCCGATGAAGTCAGCAAAGCGGTGACCGAAGTCGAAGAGCTGGCGGTCAACAGCGAGCAGATCGGTTCGGTACTGGAAGTGATCCGCAGCATCGCCGAACAGACCAACCTGCTGGCGCTGAACGCCGCGATCGAAGCGGCCCGTGCCGGCGAAAGCGGTCGTGGTTTTGCGGTGGTGGCCGACGAAGTCCGTAACCTCGCCAAGCGCACTCAGGATTCGGTGGAAGAAATCCGCGTGGTCATCGAACGCATCCAGACCGGCACCCGTGGGGTGGTCGCGACCATGCATTCGAGCCAGACCCAGGCCCACAACAACGCCGGGCAGATCCGCCAGGCCGTGGACGCCCTCGGCAAGATCAGCGACGCGGTCACCGTGATCAGCGACATGAACCTGCAGATCGCCAGCGCCGCCGAACAGCAGAGCGCGGTGGCCGAAGAGGTCAATCGCAACGTCTCGGCGATCCGCACCGTCACCGAGACCCTGACCGAACAGGCCACCGAATCGGCGGCGATCAGCAGCCAGCTCAACGCTCTGGCCAGCCAGCAGATGAAACTGATGGATCAGTTCCGCGTCTGATTTGATCTATGATCAGGCCCTCTTCCGGAGGGCCTTCGATGACTGATCTGCTCACGTCCATTCAAGCCGCACTCGGCTTGTCCCCCACGCCGATTCCGTTCACCGGCGAGGGCGCCCTGCCCTCGGCGTTTGCCGTTACTGACCTTGCCTGCGCGAGCATTGCCGCTGCCGGGCAGGCAGTCGCCGAACTCCTTCAGCAGCAAACCGGCCACTTGCCCGGCGTAGAAGTCGACCGCCGCCTCGCCTCGTTCTGGTTCGCCACCTCGCTACGGCCGATCGGCTGGGAAGTGCCGCCGCTGTGGGATCCGGTCGCCGGCGATTACGCAACCAAAGACGGCTGGATCCGCCTGCACACCAACGCCCCGCATCACCGCGCCGCCGCTGAAAGGGTGCTCGGCGCCTGTGCCGACCGCGCGGCGATGGCGGCGAAAGTCGCGCAATGGGCCAGTGCCGATCTGGAGCAAGCGGTGGTTGAGGCCAAGGGTTGCGCGGCTGAAATGCGCAGTTGGGAACAGTGGCAAAAACATCCCCAAGGATTGGCGGTGAATGCTGAACCCTTGGTGCATTTCAGTGATGGGAAAGACGAAAGTCGTCAACTCTGGCAAGGCTCGGTGGCGCGGCCATTGGCCGGGCTCAGGGTGCTCGATCTGACCCGCGTACTGGCCGGCCCGACCGCCAGCCGTTTTCTTGCAGGGCTGGGCGCCAATGTGCTGCGCATCGACCCGCCGACCTGGAACGAGCCCGGCGTGGTGCCGGAAGTGACCCTCGGCAAACGCTGTGCGCGACTGGATCTGCATCAACCGGCAGATCGTGCGGTGTTTGAAGGATTGCTCAAGGATGCCGACATTCTGCTCCACGGCTATCGCGCCGACGCCCTTGAACATCTTGGCTTCGGCATCGAGCGTCGTCGGCAACTGGCACCGGGGCTGATCGACGTCTGCCTCAACGCCTACGGCTGGAGCGGCCCGTGGCAGAACCGCCGGGGCTTCGACAGTCTGGTGCAGATGAGCAGCGGGATTGCCGAGGCCGGGCAGCGCTGGAGGCAGGCGGACAAACCGACCCCGCTGCCGGTGCAGGCGCTGGACCATGCGACGGGGTATCTGATGGCGGCGAGTGTGATTCGGTTGCTGGCTGAAAGGCTGCGCAGTGGTCGAGGTGGATCGGCACGGTTATCGCTGGCGCGGACGGCGAAGTTGTTGGTTGAGCATGGGCCTGGGACTGACGAAGCGTTGCGTCCGGAAACTCCACAGGATCAAAGCTCGCTGGTGGAACAGACCCCCTGGGGGCCGGCGCATCGGCTACAAGCGCCGCTGCGTATTGCTGGAACGCCGTTGCAGTGGGCTTTGCCGGCGACTGAGTTGGGGTCGCATCAACCGCAGTGGCTCTGAGATTCGTGCGTGGTTTGAGATCGCTGCCCTCATCGGAACGCCCAGCGCCGCCAGATCAGCGCTCGCCAAAACTGTCGCCCGATGAAGGACAACCTCACAGGGACAACACGCCGCTGTACAACCCGTAGGCCGCGAGCCCGGCCCCGGCAATGACGCAGGTAAAAATCCCCTTCTCAAACGTGGTGAACAGCGGCTCACCCTGCTCATGCTTGGCCTTGGCGAACAGAATCACCCCCGGCGCATACAGCAGCGCCGACAACAACAGGTATTTCACCCCGCCGGCATACAACAGCCACACCGCGTAACACAGCGCGATGCCGCCGATCAGCAGATCCTTTGTGCGTTCGGCGGAGGCATGTTCATAGGTTTCACCGCGCCCGCTGAGCAAAACCGCATAGGCCGCCGACCACAGGTACGGCACCAGGATCATCGACGAGGCCAGGTAAATCAGGCTGGTGTAGGTGCCGGCGGAAAACAGCGTGATCAGCAGGAAAATCTGGATCATCACGTTGGTCAGCCACAGCGCATTGACCGGCACATGGTTGGCGTTTTCCTTTTTCAGGAACGCCGGCATGGTCTTGTCCTTGGCCGTGGCAAACAGGATTTCGGCGCACAGCAGCGCCCACGACAGCAATGCACCGAGCAACGAAATCGCCAGGCCGATGCTGATCGCCAGCGCGCCCCACGGCCCGACGATGTGTTCCAGCACCGCCGCCAGCGACGGGTTCTGCAGGGTCGCCAGTTCCGGCTGACTCATGATCCCCAGCGACAGCACATTGACCAGCACCAGCAATGCCAGCACACCGATGAACCCGATCACCGTGGCCCGGCCGACGTCAGCCCGTTTCTCGGCCCGTGCCGAGTACACGCTGGCGCCTTCGATGCCGATGAACACGAACACCGTCACCAGCATCATGTTGCGCACCTGATCCATCACCCCGCCGAAATTCGGGTTGCTGTGGCCCCAGATGTCGCGGGTAAAGATGTCGGCCTTGAACGCCACGGCGGCGATGACGATGAACATGATCAGCGGCACGATCTTGGCCACTGTCGTCAGCTGGTTAATGAACGCGGCCTCCTTGATCCCGCGCATCACCAGAAAGTGCACGGCCCACAGCAGCACCGAGGCGCAGCCGATGGCAATCGGTGTGTTGCCCTGGCCGAACACTGGAAAGAAGTAACCGAGGGTGCTGAACAGCAATACGAAATAGCCGACGTTGCCCAGCCAGGCGCTGATCCAGTAACCCCACGCGGAAGAGAAACCCATGTAGTCGCCAAATCCGGCCTTGGCGTAGGCGTAGACGCCGGAATCCAGTTCCGGCTTGCGATTGGCCAGAGTCTGGAACACGAACGCCAGGGTCAGCATTCCGATGGCGGTGATTCCCCAACCGATCAGGATTGCGCCGGCATCGGCACGAGCCGCCATGTTCTGCGGCAAAGAGAAAATTCCCCCGCCAATCATCGACCCCACCACCAGGGCGATCAGTGCGCCAAGGCGCAGTTTTTGCGTCGGTTGCGACATTCAAATCTCCTTGAAAGATGGGACGAGGTTTCATTTGTGACAACTATTAACTAACTGGCTAAAACTCGCTGACGTAATTCAGTTAATGCCAACAAACGCTCACTTATATATAGCCGATGACGCTAACGCCTAGCACATTCAGACAGTTCCGTGCGCTGATCCTGATAAATCGATTCTGTATTGAAAACAGATGTGAAAAATTTGCCAAAACCCGAAAAGCAACTAGCGTCATAACTCGAAAGCAATAGGACCCATTCCCAACAATATCGACCAAAGGCTTCTATGACGGGCCTTCCAGACAATAGCTTTATGCCTTCACTCGCTTCATAAGTCATTCATTAACAATGGAATGTGAGCATGCACTGATCTAAGTCAGCTGTTTGAAAAGCCAACAGATCTACGCTGTGAACTCTTCTCTCCTGCAATGGAGTCATGCAATGTCTGAAGCTCCCGGAAAACTACGACTAGGTGCACTGGTTGCATTGGTAGTCGGCTCAATGATCGGTGGCGGAATATTCTCTTTGCCACAAAACATGGCCGCCAGTGCCGACGTCGGCGCGGTACTGATTGGCTGGGCCATCACCGCAGTCGGCATGCTCACCCTCGCTTTCGTCTTTCAAACCCTCGCCAATCGCAAGCCTGACCTGGACGGCGGTGTCTACGCCTATGCCAAGGCCGGTTTCGGCGATTACATGGGTTTCTCTTCGGCCTGGGGCTACTGGATCAGTGCCTGGCTGGGCAACGTGGGGTACTTCGTTCTGCTGTTCAGCACCCTCGGGTATTTCTTTCCGGTTTTTGGGGAAGGCAACACTGTTGCTGCAGTGATCGGCGCCTCGGTCCTGCTGTGGGGCGTGCACTTCCTGGTGTTGCGCGGGATCAAGGAAGCGGCGTTCATCAACCTGGTGACCACCGTCGCCAAGGTCGTGCCACTGTTGCTGTTCGTACTGATCGCACTCTTCGCCTTCAAACTGGACATCTTCACCGCCGACATCTGGGGCCTGAAAAACCCGGACCTGGGCAGCGTGATGAACCAGGTGCGCAACATGATGCTGGTCACCGTGTGGGTGTTCATCGGCATCGAAGGCGCGAGCATCTTCTCGGCCCGGGCGGAAAAACGTTCGGACGTCGGTAAAGCCACCGTGATCGGTTTCATCACCGTGCTGCTGTTCCTGGTGCTGGTGAACGTGCTGTCGCTGGGCATCATGACCCAGCCGGAACTGGCCAAACTGCAGAACCCGTCGATGGCCGCCGTGCTGGAACACGTGGTCGGTCACTGGGGTGCGGTGCTGATCAGCGTCGGCCTGATCATCTCGCTGCTGGGGGCACTGCTGTCGTGGGTGCTGCTGTGCGCGGAGATCATGTTCGCCGCCGCCAAGGACCACACCATGCCGGAGTTCCTGCGCAAGGAGAACGCCAACCACGTACCGGCCAACGCCCTGTGGCTGACCAACGCGATGGTGCAGCTGTTCCTGGTCATCACCCTGTTCTCGGCCAGCACTTACCTGTCGCTGATCTACCTCGCCACGTCGATGATTCTGGTGCCGTACCTGTGGTCGGCGGCCTACGCCCTGCTGCTGGCGGTGCGCGGCGAAAGCTATGAAGGCTTCGCAGCCGAACGGCGCAAGGATCTGATCATCGGCGCCATCGCCCTGATCTACGCCGTGTGGTTGCTCTACGCCGGTGGCGTGAAGTACCTGCTGCTCTCGGCCCTGCTCTATGCGCCCGGCGCGATCCTGTTCGCCAAGGCCAAGCTCGAACTCAAGCAACCGGTTTTCACCAACGTCGAGAAGCTGATTTTCGCCGCAGTGATCGTGGGCGCCCTGGTGGCGGCCTACGGTCTCTACGACGGCTTCCTGACTCTGTAATTGCCAAACGTTTTATCTCTGGAGGATCACTGAAATGACCACGGAAAAAGTTAAGTACGGCGTACATTCCGAAGCCGGCAAACTGCGCAAAGTCATGGTCTGCTCCCCAGGTCTGGCCCATCAGCGGCTGACCCCGAACAACTGCGATGAACTGTTGTTCGACGACGTGCTGTGGGTCGCTCAGGCCAAGCGCGACCACTTCGACTTCGTGACCAAGATGCGTGAGCGCGGGATCGACGTGCTGGAAATGCACAACCTGCTGACCGACATCGTCGGCAACCCCGAAGCACTGGACTGGATCCTCGATCGCAAGGTCACCGCCGATTCGGTGGGCCTGGGCCTGATCAACGAAGTCAAATCCTGGCTGAAAAGCCTGGAGCCACGACACATCGCCGAATTCCTGATCGGCGGCGTGTCCGCCGACGACCTGCCGGACAGCTTCGGTGGCAAGACCATCCAGATGTTCCGCGACTTCCTCGGCCACTCCAGCTTCATTCTGCCGCCGCTGCCGAACACCCAGTTCACCCGCGATACCACCTGCTGGATTTACGGTGGCGTGACGCTGAACCCGATGTACTGGCCGGCCCGTCGTCAGGAAACCCTGCTGACCACCGCCATCTACAAATTCCATCCGCAATTCACCAACGCCGATTTCGAGATCTGGTACGGCGACCCGGACAAGGATCACGGCAGCTCGACCCTCGAAGGCGGCGACGTGATGCCGATCGGCAACGGTGTGGTGCTGATCGGTATGGGCGAGCGCTCGTCGCGTCAGGCCATCGGCCAACTGGCGCTGAATCTGTTCAAGAACAAGGCTGTGGAAAAAGTCATCGTCGCCGGCCTGCCGAAGTCCCGCGCGGCGATGCACCTGGACACCGTGTTCAGCTTCTGCGACCGCGACCTCGTCACGATCTTCCCGGAAGTGGTGAATCAGATCGTCGCCTTCACCCTGCGCCCTGACGAAAGCAAACAGGGCGGCATCGACATCCGTCGCGAAGAAGGCACGTTCCTCGACGTCGTGGCCCAAGCCCTCAACCTGCCGAAACTGCGCGTCGTCGAAACCGGCGGCAACAGCTTCGCCGCCGAACGCGAGCAATGGGACGACGGCAACAACGTGGTGGCCGTGGAGCCGGGCGTGGTCATCGGCTACGACCGCAACACCTACACCAACACCCTGCTGCGCAAGGCCGGGGTCGAGGTCATCACCATCAGCGCCGGCGAACTGGGCCGTGGCCGTGGCGGCGGCCACTGCATGACTTGCCCGATCGTCCGCGACCCTATCGATTACTAAACGACCATTCCCCCGGCCGCACTCACCCTGTAGCGGCCGGGCCGATTACCGAATCCAAGGAGAATCATCATGGCGTTCAACATCCACAACCGTAACCTGCTCAGCCTGGAACACCACACCCCACGTGAGCTGCGTTACCTGCTCGACCTGTCCCGCGACCTTAAACGCGCCAAGTACACCGGCACCGAGCAACAGCACCTGAAGGGCAACAACATCGCCCTGATCTTCGAAAAAACCTCGACCCGTACCCGCTGCGCGTTCGAAGTCGCCGCTTATGACCAAGGCGCCAACGTTACCTACATCGATCCGAATTCCTCGCAGATCGGCCACAAGGAAAGCATGAAGGACACAGCCCGGGTGCTGGGTCGCATGTACGACGCCATCGAGTACCGTGGCTTCAAGCAGGAAATCGTCGAAGAACTGGCCAAGTTTGCCGGCGTGCCGGTGTTCAACGGCCTGACCGATGAATATCACCCGACCCAGATGATCGCCGACGTGCTGACCATGCGTGAGCATGCCGACAAGCCGATCCACGAGATCAGCTACGCCTACCTGGGCGATGCGCGCAACAACATGGGCAACTCGCTGCTGCTGGTCGGCGCCAAACTCGGCATGGACGTGCGCATCTGCGCACCGAAAGCCCTGTGGCCCCACGATGACCTGGTGCAGCGCTGCAAGAAATACGCGGAAGAAAGCGGTGCCCGCATCACCCTGACCGAAGACCCGAAAGCCGCCGTCAAGGGCGTCGATTTCATCCACACCGACGTCTGGGTATCGATGGGCGAGCCGGTGGAAGCCTGGGCCGAGCGTATCCAGCAACTGCTGCCGTATCAGGTCAACGCCGAGCTGATGAAAGCCACCGGCAACCCGCGCACCAAGTTCATGCACTGCCTGCCGGCGTTCCACAACAGCGATACCAAGGTCGGCAAACAGATCGCCGAACAGTATCCGCACCTGGCCAACGGCATCGAAGTGACCGACGACGTGTTCGAGTCGCCTGCCTGCATCGCCTTCGAGCAAGCGGAAAACCGCATGCACACCATCAAGGCGATTCTGGTATCGACCCTGGCTGATCTGTAACCCACTGAGGGAACCGCCTCCCCATGTGGGAGCGGGCTTGCTCGCGAAAGCGGAGTGTCATTCAACAGTGATGTCGACTGATCTGACGCCTTCGCGAGCAAGCCCGCTCCCACAAGGGATCTTGGTTTCAAACATGGACACGAGTCGTTTGCCATTCCTCTGTACAAGAAGGACAAGCACCATGCGTATCGTCGTAGCTCTGGGCGGTAACGCCCTGCTCCGCCGTGGTGAGCCGATGACCGCTGACAACCAGCGCGCCAACATCCGCATCGCCACCGAGCAAATCGCCAAGATTCATCCCGGCAATCAACTGGTCATCGCCCACGGCAATGGCCCGCAAGTCGGCCTGCTGTCGTTGCAGGCAGCGGCCTACACCTCCGTCACCCCTTACCCGCTGGACGTGCTCGGTGCCGAAACCGAAGGCATGATCGGCTACATCATCGAACAGGAACTGGGCAATCTGCTGGACTTCGAGGTGCCGTTCGCCACCCTGCTGACCCAGGTTGAAGTCGATGCCAAGGACCCGGCGTTCCAGAACCCGAGCAAACCCATCGGCCCGGTCTACGAGAAAGCCGAAGCGGAAAAACTCGCCGCCGAAAAAGGCTGGGCCATCGCCCCGGACGGCGACAAGTTCCGCCGCGTGGTGGCCAGCCCACGGCCGAAACGCATCTTCGAGATCCGCCCGATCAAGTGGCTGCTGGACAAGGGCAGCATCGTGATCTGCGCCGGCGGTGGCGGCATTCCGACCATGTACGACGAGAACCGCAATCTCAAAGGCATCGAAGCGGTGATCGACAAGGACCTGTGCTCGGCGCTGCTGGCCGAACAGCTGGAAGCGGACTTGCTGGTGATCGCCACCGACGTCAACGCGGCGTACATCGACTTCAAAAAACCAACCCAGAAAGCCATCGCCCAGGCCCACCCGGACGAACTCGAACGCCTGGGCTTCGCCGCCGGTTCCATGGGGCCCAAGGTGCAGGCAGCCTGCGAATTCGCGCGCCATACTGGCAAGGTCGCGGTGATCGGTTCGCTCTCGGACATCGAAGCCATCGTCCAGGGCACCGCCGGTACACGGGTCAGCACGGCAGCGCCAGGCATCACCTACCGATAACAAGAAACTCCGGGGGCAGATCTCAGGTCTGCCCTTCTCCCATGCCTTGAAAGGAGAAAACCATGGCCCAGTTCGAACCCGGCCGCTTGCACATCGAGCGCCACGCGTTAACTGACGACGACGTCAATTACAACGTGCACCTCGACTATGAAGTGTTCACCGATCCCCAGAAAGGCAAAGGGATACAGTTCACCCTGCATGGCAGCATGCAGGGAAAAGAGGTCAACGAGCCGTTCTTTCTGCCCAAGGAGGAAGCCTACAACTTCGCTCGCAACGTGACGCAAATTGCCGAAAAGTATGGCATCCCCAAGAGTCACAGCCAGATCGGCTCGGTGCACAAGCATTACGACCTGATGTTTGAAGACATCCGCAAGCAGTTGAATATGCAATCCGGGGATCCGGTCAATCCCGAGCATTTCGAGTAACCCCCAAAGCCCCCCTCACCCTAGCCCTCTCCCAGAGGGAGAGGGGACTGATCCGGGGATATTTCAGAGTTACACCGACCTGAACCTGCTCTACCGAATCCATAATCGACTGGTTCTTTCAGGTCGATGTCAAACCTCAGACACCTCGGTCAGCTCCCTCTCCCTCCGGGAGAGGGCTGGGGTGAGGGGTGGATTTCGAGCACGACGCCATTCTCAAGATTTCACCCCAGTCCCCCATCAAGGCATACTTGCCCCACTCCGCACTCCAGAACCCAGAACCGCCCCATGCGTATCCACGTCAGCTTCATCGACCGCGTCGGCATCACCCAGGAAGTCCTGGCTATCCTCGGCGGGCGTAATCTCAATCTGGATGCGGTGGAGATGATCCCGCCCAACGTCTACATCGACGCCCCGACCTTGAGCCCGCAAGTGCTCGAAGAACTGAAGGATGCGCTGTTTCGCGTGCGTGGTGTAGAAGCAGTGACCGTGGTCGACATCCTCCCCGGTCAGCGCCGGCACTTGCAGCTCGATGCATTGCTCGCGGCGATGACCGACCCGGTGCTGGCGCTCGACAGCGCCGGCAAGGTGCTGCTGGCCAACCCGGCGCTGATCGCCTTGTACGGTCGCGAGCCGGCGGGCGAAAGCGTGTCGGAACTGTTCAACGATCCGGGCCTGCTCGAAACCCTGCTCGAACAGGGCTTCCGCCTGCCGCTGCGGGAAATCACCGTCAACGGCCAGACCCTGTTGCTGGACGCCACGCCGATCACCGACGCTGGCGCCCTGCTGACCCTGTATCAACCGAACCGCATCGGTGAACAACTCTCGGCGCTGCATCACGACCATGCCGAAGGTTTCGATGCGTTGCTCGGTGAGTCGCCGCCGATCCGCACCCTCAAGGCCCGCGCCCAGCGCGTCGCGGCCCTCGATGCACCACTGCTGATCCAGGGCGAAACCGGTACCGGCAAGGAACTGGTGGCCCGCGCCTGTCACGCCATCAGCGCCCGGCACAACGCGCCCTTCCTGGCGCTGAACTGCGCGGCCCTGCCGGAGAACCTCGCCGAGAGCGAGCTGTTCGGCTACGCCCCCGGCGCCTTCACCGGTGCACAACGGGGCGGCAAACCGGGGCTGATGGAGCTGGCCAACCAGGGCACGGTGTTTCTCGACGAGATCGGCGAGATGTCGCCGTACTTGCAGGCCAAGTTGCTGCGATTCCTCAACGACGGCAGCTTCCGTCGGGTCGGTGGCGATCGTGAGGTGAAGGTCAACGTGCGGATCCTCAGCGCCACCCACCGCGATCTGGAAAAAATGGTCAGCGAAGGCCTGTTTCGCGAAGACCTGTTCTACCGCCTCAACGTGCTCAACGTCGAAGTGCCGCCGTTACGCGAACGCGGTCAGGACATTCTGCTGCTGGCCCGCTACTTCATGCAGCAGGCCTGCGCGCAGATCCAGCGCCCGGTCTGCCGCCTCGCCCCGGGCACTTACCCGGCGCTGCTCGGCAACCGCTGGCCGGGCAACGTGCGGCAATTGCAGAACGTGATCTTCCGCGCCGCCGCCATCTGCGAAAGCAGCCTGGTGGACATCGGCGACCTCGACATCGCCGGCACCTCGGTGGCACGCCAGACCGACACCGACGTCGACAGCCTGGAAGAAGCCGTGGAAGCCTTCGAGAAATCGCTGCTGGAAAAACTCTACGTCAGCTACCCCTCGACCCGCCAACTGGCCAGCCGCCTGCAGACCTCGCACACGGCAATCGCGCATCGGCTGCGCAAGTACGGCATCCCCAACAAGCCCTGAACCGGACTCGGTCAAAAATGTGGGAGCGGGCTTGCTCCGGGCGGCGATCCGACGAAGGCGTCGGGTCAGCCAGTATTTATGGTGACTGACACACCACCTTCGCGAGCAAGCCCGCTCCCAAAGGGTATGTGACGGATTCGAAATCCGTTCAAAAGCGACCTCCATCTGTACTGAAAGCGCTACAGCGGAACGATATCGATACAGTCTCCTCGAATCACCGCTGTGCAAGGCTTTGATCCGGTTCAGCTTTTTTCTTCGCCTCACGCTGTAGCGATTTCGCTACAGTCAACGCGATCGCGCTCGTCCAAAAATCAATCAAGCCATTGATTTATAACGATATTTTTACATTGGCCGCGTTCTTGCTAAGTAACCGTTCATAAAATCAGGGCATTGCCGCCCGAGTATTCCACCGCGTCCACCAGACGAGTCTGGCCCCTAGGAGATTCCATGAGCGAGTTGCGTTTTACTGAAGATCACGAATGGCTGCGCGCCGAAGCCGATGGTTCTGTCACCGTTGGCATCACCGCTTTCGCGCAGAACGCCCTGGGCGACGTGGTGTTCGTGCAACTGCCTGAATTGCAGGCGTACGAGAAAGGCGCCGAAGCCGCCACCGTGGAATCGGTAAAAGCCGCCAGTGGCGTGTACATGCCACTGGACGGTGAAGTGCTGGCAGTGAACCCGGCGCTGGAAGATGCCCCTGAACTGGTCAACGAAGATCCGCTGGGTGAAGGCTGGTTCTTCCGCTTCAAGCCATCCGACGCTTCCGCCGTCGCCAAGCTGCTGGATCAGGACGCCTACGACCGCCTGATCAAAGCCCAAGCCGAAGCCTGAGGAACCTGACATGACCCAAGTAAATCTCGGCACCGCCAACGAATTCATCGCCCGTCACATCGGCCCGCGCGCCGGTGACGAGCAAGCCATGCTCAACAGCCTCGGTTTCGACTCGCTCGAAGCTCTGAGCGCCAGCGTCATCCCGGAAAGCATCAAGGGCACCAGCGTGCTCGGCCTCGAAGACGGCCTGAGCGAAGCCGATGCCCTGGCGATGATCAAAGGCATCGCCGGCAAGAACCAGCTGTTCAAGACCTACATCGGCCAGGGCTACTACAACTGCCACACGCCGTCGCCGATCCTGCGCAACCTGCTGGAAAACCCGGCCTGGTACACCGCCTACACCCCGTACCAGCCGGAAATTTCCCAGGGCCGTCTCGAAGCGCTGCTGAACTTCCAGACCCTGATCAGCGACCTCACCGGCCTGCCGATCGCCAACGCCTCCCTGCTCGACGAAGCCACCGCCGCTGCCGAAGCCATGACCTTCTGCAAACGCCTGAGCAAGAACAAGGGCAGCCACCAGTTCTTCGCCTCGATCCACAGCCACCCGCAAACCCTCGACGTGCTGCGCACCCGGGCCGAGCCGCTGGGCATTGAAGTGGTGGTCGGCGACGAGCGTGAACTGACCGACGTGACGCCATTCTTCGGCGCACTGCTGCAATACCCGGCGAGCAACGGTGATGTGTTCGACTACCGCGAACTGACCGAGCGCTTCCACGCCGCCAACGCACTGGTCGCCGTGGCTGCCGACCTGCTGGCCCTGACCCTGCTGACTCCGCCGGGTGAATTCGGCGCCGACGTGGCCATCGGCAGTGCGCAACGCTTTGGCGTGCCGCTGGGCTTCGGTGGCCCGCACGCGGCTTACTTCTCGACTAAAGATGCGTACAAGCGCGACATGCCGGGCCGTCTGGTCGGTGTCTCGGTTGACCGTTTCGGCAAACCGGCTCTGCGTCTGGCGATGCAGACCCGCGAGCAACACATCCGCCGCGAGAAAGCCACGTCGAACATCTGCACCGCACAAGTGCTGCTGGCCAACATCGCCAGCATGTACGCCGTGTATCACGGCCCGAAAGGCCTGACCCGGATCGCCAACCGCGTGCATCACCTGACCGCGATCCTGGCCAAGGGCCTGAGCGCACTGGGCGTGACCGTCGAGCAAGCCAGTTTCTTCGACACCCTGACCCTGGCCACCGGCGCGCAAACTGCTGCGCTGCATGACAAGGCCCGCGCCCAACAGATCAACCTGCGTGTGATCGATGCCCAGCGTCTGGGCCTGTCGGTGGACGAAACCACCACCCAGGCCGACATCGAAACCCTGTGGAGCCTGTTCGCCGATGGCAAGAGCCTGCCGGATTTCGCTGCGCTGGCCGCTGCCGCACAAAGCACCATTCCAGCTACGCTGGTGCGTCAGTCGCCGATCCTCAGCCACCCGGTGTTCAACCGTTATCACTCGGAAACCGAGCTGATGCGCTACCTGCGCAAACTGGCGGACAAGGACCTGGCACTGGATCGCACCATGATCCCGCTGGGCTCGTGCACCATGAAACTCAACGCCGCCAGCGAAATGATCCCGGTGACCTGGGCTGAATTCGGCGCCCTGCACCCGTTCGCTCCGGCCGAGCAAAGCGCCGGTTACCAGCAACTGACCGACGAACTGGAAGCGATGCTCTGCGCCGCCACCGGTTACGACGCGATCTCGCTGCAGCCGAACGCCGGTTCCCAAGGTGAGTACGCCGGTCTGCTGGCAATTCGCGCCTATCACCAGAGCCGTGGCGAAGACCGTCGCGACATCTGCCTGATCCCGTCGTCCGCCCACGGCACCAACCCGGCGACCGCCAACATGGCCGGCATGCGCGTGGTCGTGACCGCGTGCGACGCCCGTGGCAACGTGGACATCGAGGACCTGCGCGCCAAGGCCATCGAGCACCGCGAACACCTCGCGGCGCTGATGATCACCTACCCGTCGACCCACGGCGTGTTCGAAGAAGGCATCCGCGAAATCTGCGGCATCATTCATGACAACGGCGGCCAGGTGTACATCGACGGCGCCAACATGAACGCCATGGTCGGCCTCTGCGCCCCGGGCAAGTTCGGCGGTGACGTCTCGCACCTAAACCTGCACAAGACCTTCTGCATTCCGCATGGCGGTGGCGGCCCAGGCGTCGGCCCGATCGGCGTGAAATCGCACCTGACGCCGTTCCTGCCGGGCCACGGCCACATGGAACGCAAGGAAGGCGCGGTCTGCGCAGCACCGTTCGGCAGCGCGAGCATTCTGCCGATCACCTGGATGTACATTCGCATGATGGGTGGCGCAGGTCTCAAGCGCGCTTCGCAACTGGCGATCCTCAATGCCAACTACATTTCCCGTCGCCTGGAAGAGCACTACCCGGTGCTGTACACCGGCAGCAACGGTCTCGTGGCGCACGAGTGCATCCTCGATCTGCGTCCGTTGAAAGACAGCAGCGGTATCAGCGTCGATGACGTCGCCAAGCGTCTGATCGACTTCGGCTTCCACGCCCCGACCATGTCGTTCCCGGTGGCCGGCACGCTGATGATCGAGCCGACCGAAAGTGAATCCAAGGAAGAGCTGGACCGCTTCTGCGACGCCATGATCCGCATCCGCGAAGAAATCCGCGCAGTGGAAAACGGCACACTGGACAAGGATGACAACCCGCTGAAGAACGCTCCGCACACCGCTGCTGAGCTGGTCGGCGAGTGGACTCACCCGTACAGCCGCGAGCAAGCGGTGTACCCGGTGGCGTCGTTGATCGAAGGCAAGTACTGGCCGCCGGTCGGTCGCGTCGACAACGTGTTCGGCGACCGCAACCTGGTCTGCGCCTGCCCGTCGATCGAAAGCTACGCTTGATTGAATGAGGGGCGGTTTATCCGCTCCGACTTCCAGAACTCCTTGTGGGACCAAGCTAGCTCCCACAAGGAAATGCACCAAGCCTGATATTCCGCCAATTCCTATAACAAGAAACCGGAGAACCACTCATGTCGTTAAGCGTGTTCGACCTGTTCAAGATTGGCATCGGTCCCTCCAGCTCCCACACCGTCGGCCCGATGCGTGCTGCTGCGCGCTTCGTCGAAGGCCTGCGCCGGGAAAACCTGTTGTCGGCCACCACCGGTATCAGGGTCGAGTTGTATGGATCCCTCGGCGCCACCGGCAAGGGCCACGGCAGCGACAAAGCCGTGCTGCTGGGCCTGGAAGGTGAACACCCGGACACCGTGGATACCGAAACCGTCGCCGCACGTCTCACGCAGATTCGCGGCAGCGGGCGTTTGAACCTGCTCGGCGAACACAGCATCGCGTTCAATGAGAAAGAACACCTGGCAATGATCCGCAAGCCGTTGGCCTATCACCCCAACGGCATGATCTTCCGTGCCTTCGATGCGGCGCGATTGCAGATCCGCAGCCGCGAGTACTACTCGGTCGGGGGTGGCTTTGTGGTCGACGAAGACGCGGCCGGTGCCGACCGCATCGTCGAAGATGCCACCCCGCTGACCTTCCCGTTCAAAAGTGCCAAGGACTTGCTCGGTCACTGCGCCACCTATGGTCTGTCGATCAGCCAGGTGATGCTGACCAACGAAAGCGCCTGGCGCCCGGAAGCGGAAACCCGCGCCGGCCTGCTGAAAATCTGGCAAGTGATGCAGGACTGCGTAGCTGCGGGCTGTCGTAACGAAGGCATTCTGCCGGGTGGCCTGAAGGTCAAGCGGCGGGCGGCAGCACTGCACCGGCAACTGTGCAAGAACCCGGAATCGTCACTGCGCGATCCGCTGTCGGTGCTGGACTGGGTCAACCTCTACGCCCTCGCCGTCAACGAAGAAAACGCCAACGGCGGGCGCGTGGTCACGGCACCGACCAATGGCGCGGCGGGGATCATCCCTGCGGTGCTGCATTACTACATGCGCTTCATTCCCGGCGCGAACGATGACGGCGTGGTGCGCTTCCTGCTGACCGCGGCGGCCATCGGCATTCTGTACAAGGAAAACGCCTCGATCTCCGGCGCCGAAGTCGGCTGTCAGGGCGAGGTTGGCGTGGCCTGCTCGATGGCGGCCGGCGCGTTGTGCGAAGTCCTCGGCGGCAGCGTGCAGCAAGTGGAAAACGCCGCCGAAATCGGCATGGAACACAACCTCGGCCTGACCTGCGATCCGATCGGCGGGCTGGTTCAGGTGCCGTGCATCGAGCGCAACGCCATGGGCTCGGTCAAGGCGATCAACGCCGTGCGCATGGCCATGCGCGGAGACGGGCAGCACTTCGTCTCCCTCGACAAGGTCATCCGCACCATGCGCCAGACCGGCGCCGACATGAAAAGCAAATACAAGGAGACCGCCCGTGGCGGTCTGGCGGTCAACATTATCGAGTGTTAATTAGCCCCCTCTCCCTGCAGGAGAGGGTTGGTGTGAATCAAGGAGTTCCGCATGTCCACCGAACAATTGTCGAAAACCCCGCTGCACGCTCTGCACATCGAACTCGGCGCCCGCATGGTGCCGTTCGCCGGCTACGACATGCCGGTGCAATACCCGCTGGGCGTGATGAAAGAACACCAGCACACCCGTGAGCAGGCCGGGCTGTTCGATGTCTCGCACATGGGCCAGATCCGCCTGACCGGCGCCAATGCCGCCAAAGCCCTGGAAACCCTGGTGCCGGTGGACATCATTGACCTGCCGGTGGGCATGCAGCGCTACGCGATGTTCACCAACAAAACCGGCGGCATTCTCGATGACCTGATGGTCGCCAACCTCGGCAACGACGAACTGTTCCTGGTGGTCAACGCCGCGTGCAAGGATCAGGATCTCGCGCATTTGCAACAACACATCGGCGATCAGTGCACCATTACGGAGCTGTTCGAAGCCCGCGCCCTGCTCGCCCTGCAAGGCCCGGCGGCCGTAACCGTACTGGCACGCCTGGCGCCGGAAGTGGCGAAGATGACTTTCATGCAGTTCGCCCGAGTGACTCTGCTGGGTGTGGATTGCTTCGTCAGCCGCTCGGGCTACACCGGTGAAGACGGTTTCGAAATCTCGGTACCGGCAGGCGATGCAGAAAAACTCGCTCGCGCCCTGCTGGCCGAACCCGAAGTGGCGGCCATCGGCCTCGGCGCCCGGGATTCACTGCGCCTGGAGGCCGGCCTGTGCCTGTACGGCCACGACATGAACTCCGAGACCACGCCGATCGAAGCCAGCCTGCTGTGGGCAATCTCCAAGCCACGGCGTGCCGATGGTGCGCGGGCTGGCGGCTTCCCGGGGGCAGAACAGATTTTCAGCCAGCAGCAGAACGGCGTCGCGCGTAAACGCGTGGGCCTGCTGCCTCAGGAGCGCACGCCGGTCCGTGAAGGAGCAGAGATCGTCAACGAAGCCGGCGAAATCATCGGCAGCGTGTGCAGCGGCGGTTTCGGTCCGACCCTGGGCGGGCCATTGGCGATGGGTTACCTCGACAGCGCCTATGTCGCACTGGACACGCCAGTCTGGGCCATCGTTCGTGGGAAAAAGGTGCAAATGCTTGTAAGCAAAATGCCATTTGTTCCACAACGCTACTATCGCGGTTGATTGACTGTTTCTATAAGTAACGCGATTGCGTTATGCGTGCACTAATGTGTAACGCAATCGCCATAAAACAGTGCACTCCGTTTACATTCGATTCGAATATGAACTTGGCTTATAACGTTCGAAAACAATTGAACAAGCCAATCGAATAAGCCGGACTAGTGGACCGACTAAGTGCCAGCAAGCGCAGGAAAACCGGGGCCTTCACAGGGCTTGTTTTTCCTCCCGTAGTTGGCGTAGAGTTTGTCCACTGTGTTTGCATGGGTCAGCTTGGAATCGTGACCTGGGCAGTAGCCTACAAGTTAGCTACATCCCGTTCGACGTCTTCTTACTCTCCTGCAACCAGCCCCAGTACTCTTTCATGAGGAAGAGACTGTCATCAATTTTTGCGTCAAAGGAAATAAGAAATGTCCACACGTCAGAGCGGTACCGTCAAGTGGTTTAACGACGAGAAAGGTTTTGGTTTTATCACTCCAGAAAGCGGTCCGGATCTGTTCGTGCATTTCCGCGCCATTCAGGGCAGCGGCTTCAAGAGCCTGAAAGAAGGCCAGAAAGTGACCTTCGTTGCCGTACAAGGCCAGAAAGGCATGCAGGCTGATGAAGTCATCGCCGAAGCCTGATCTTCTGTAACGAAAAAGCCCCTGATATTGATATCAGGGGCTTTTTTGTGCGCGTGAATCCGTAAAATGGCGCTTCACTTTCCGTCCAGAGGCTGCCATGTCGAAACACCTGCTCATTCCCCAGGGCGATTTCCCCGCCGTTGGCCTTGGCCGCCGCCTGGCAGCGATGTTCTACGACTTTCTCCTGTGCACCGCCCTGCTGATCGTGACCGGCGGCATCTACAAGATGATTCAGGCCGCGATCATCGGCGAAGAGCGCCTGCGAGTGCTGACCGACGCCGGCAAGCTGGACGGCGACCCGCTGTACTCAACCGTTCTGCTGCTGGTGCTGTTCGGCTTCTTTGCCAAGTTCTGGACCCACGCCGGCCAGACGCTGGGCATGCAGGTATGGGGCATCCGCGTGCAGAACGCCGATGGTACCGCCATCAGCCTGTGGCAGGCGCTGCTGCGGTTCATGGTGTCGATTGCGTCGTGGCTCTGTCTGGGGGTGGGGTTCTTCTGGTCGCTGTTCGACAAGCGCAAGCGCGCCTGGCATGACATCTACTCGGACACGCAACTGGTGCGGATCCCGAAGAAAGCAAAGTAACCCTGCAGATGCAAAAACGCCCCGATCAAATCGGGGCGTTTTCGTTTACGGCTCAAGGTCAGGCGTTGCCTGCCAGCTTCATGCGCGCGGCCTGGGTGAAATCGAGCATGCGCTTGAGCGGGCGGATTGCCTGAGGAATGAGGGCCGGGTCGACGAAGATCTCGTTCGAGCCCTCCTTCAGGCACTTGAGCGTGCGCTCAAGGGTGTTCATGGCCATCCACGGGCAATGTGCGCAACTGCGGCACGCCGCGCCGTTACCGGCGGTTGGCGCCTCGATGAAGACCTTGTCCGGGCACAGCTGCTGCATCTTGTAGAAGATGCCACGGTCGGTGGCCACGATCAGGGTCTTGTTCGGCAGCGATTGAGCGGCGGCAATCAGCTGACTGGTAGAACCCACGGCGTCCGCCAGTTCGATCACCGAGGTCGGCGATTCCGGATGCACCAGAATGGCGGCGTCCGGGTACAGCGCTTTCATGTCTTCCAGCTGTTTGGACTTGAACTCTTCGTGGACGATGCAGGCACCATCCCAGAGCAGCATGTCGGCGCCGGTCTGACGCTGGATGTAGGTACCCAGGTGCTTGTCCGGGCCCCAGATAATGGTTTCGCCGTTGTCCATCAGGCTTTCGACGATCTCCAGTGCGCAGCTCGATGTCACCACCCAGTCGGCCCGGGCCTTGACCGCCGCCGACGTGTTGGCGTAGACCACGACCGTGCGCTCCGGATGCTGATCGCAGAACGCCGAGAACTCATCCACCGGGCAACCCAGGTCCAGCGAGCAGGTCGCCTCCAGGGTCGGCATCAGCACACGTTTTTCCGGGTTGAGAATCTTCGCGGTTTCACCCATGAACTTCACGCCGGCGACCACCACGGTCTTGGCCGGGTGGGCGTTGCCGAAGCGGGCCATTTCCAGAGAATCGGACACGCAACCGCCGGTTTCTTCGGCGAGGGCCTGGATGATCGGATCGCAATAAAAGTGGGCAACCAGCACCGCGTCCTGAGCCTTGAGCTCGGCGGCGATGGCGGAACGGTAATAAGCCTCTTCCTCGGCCGTCAGCGGTTTGGGCTGTTTGGCGTCGAGGTGGGCTTGTACCAGAAGGCGTTCGGAAATCTGCGTCATGTTCGCAAGACCTGCAGGCGCATTCGCGCGAAAGTCGAGTATACACCCGGCTCCGGACCGCTTGAGGGTACCGCCGGGAGAGTGAGTGTTATCAGGCACGGACAGCGTTGAAGCTGCGCAAGGCTACAGAATATCCCGTTGATACAAAAGATGATTCTGACCTGCGTCACGGCGGGAAAAAACGAAGGGAGGGATGCTCGAATCGCAGGCAAAAAAAAATCCGGAAATCCTCACTTTCGTGGGCCTTCCAGACTTTTAAAACAGCAAAAATGGTGGGTCGTGTGGGATTCGAACCTACGACCAATTGGTTAAAAGCCAACTGCTCTACCAACTGAGCTAACGACCCGCTGTGTGGTGGCGCGTATAATACTGATTTTTAAGGACTATTCAACACCTAATTTGAAAAAAATCAAAAATAACGTGTCGGGTCGCTGATTCCGGCCGCTGCGAAGCCTTCTGCACGCAGTCGGCAGCTATCGCATTTGCCACAGGCGCGGCCTTCATCGTCCGCCTGATAGCAGGAAACAGTCAGCCCGTAATCGACCCCAAGCTTCACACCCGCCTGGACAATCTGCGCCTTGCTCAGGTTCTGCAACGGTGCCTGGATACGGAAACCATTGCCTTCGACACCGGCCTTGGTCGCCAGATTGGCCATACGCTCGAACGACTCGATGAACTCCGGGCGACAATCCGGGTAACCGGAGTAATCCACCGCGTTGACACCAATGAAGATGTCACGGGCACCGAGTACTTCAGCCCAGCCCAGGGCAAGCGACAGGAATACCGTATTGCGCGCCGGAACATAAGTCACCGGAATGCCGTCACCGAGCGACTCCGGGATATCGATGCTGCTGTCGGTCAGGGCCGAACCGCCCATACCGTTCAGGTTCAGCCCGATCACCTTGTGTTCGACCACTCCCAGATCGCGTGCGACGCGCGCCGCGGCATGCAACTCGGCATGGGAGCGCTGGCCGTAATCGAAGCTCATGGTGTAGCAGCGATAGCCTTCGGCCCGAGCCATGGCCACGACCGTGGCCGAGTCCAGGCCGCCGGACAGCAAAATGACCGCGCGTTTTTCAGTAGTGTTCAGTTGCTCAGTCATCTCAGCGCCCCGGCTCGTCATTCCACAGATACTTGTGCAGCTGCAATTGCAGGCGTACGGGCAAATTGTCCGCTACCACCCAATCGGCCAGTTCCCGTGCATTCAGGTCATGGTGGCTCGGGGAAAACAGCACTTCGCCGGCCCGCCGCTCAAGACCGTACTGGATCAGTTTGGAGACCGCCCAGTCGTAGTCTTCCCGCGAACAGATGACAAACTTCACCTGATCGTTGGGCGTCAGCAGTTCGATATTCTCGTAACGGTTGCGATGGGCTTCCTTCGAGTCAGGGGTCTTCAAATCGACAACCCGGCTGACCCGAGGATCGACCGCCGAAATATCGAGGGCACCACTGGTTTCCAGCGAGACCTCGTAACCGGCATCACACAACCGCTTGAGCAAGGGAATGGCATTGGGCTGAGCCAGCGGCTCCCCGCCAGTGACGCAGACGTAGCGCGGACGATACCCGGCCACTTGTTCGAGGATATCGTCGAGCGTACGAATGGTGCCGCCGCTGAACGCATAGGCACTGTCGCAGTATTGGCAACGCAATGGGCAACCGGTCAGGCGCACAAAAACCGTGGGCAGCCCGGCAGTCCGCGTTTCCCCCTGCAACGAGTAGAAAACTTCGGTGATTCTCAATGTGTCTTGCATAGTCGCCACGGGCGTAACAGCTAAACAGGCTGTCCGCCTCCGTCAGGCACTTCAGGCAACCCCGCCAACGCGTAGATCACCAGAAGCGTGTTTCATAAAAGGGCGTGAATTCTAACGAAAAAACCCGCGACAAGCGCGGGTTTCTTCCAAACGGGTCAAACACACTTACATGCGCTGCAGATCGCGCTGGGCCAACTGAGCAGCAGAGGTCCCCGGGTATTGGGAAACCACTTGCTGCAGAATGCCCTTGACCTTGTCGGTGTGGCCGAGACGGCGTTCTACGTCAGCCAGCTTGTACAGCGAGTCCGGCACCTTGGCGTGCTTGGGATACAGCTGCGAAACCTTGGCGAAAGCCTGACCCGCGCCTTGCAGGTCACCTTTGGCCAGGTTCACCTCGCCCAGCCAGTACTGGGCGTTGCCCGCGTACTGACTGTTCGGGTATTTACGCAGGAATGCCGAAAAAGCCTGGCTGGCCTTGTCGAAATCCTTGGCCTTGATCAAGTCGAAGGCGGCATCGTAATACAGCTTTTCCTTGGCCGGGTCAGCCGGTTCACCACCCGCGGCAGGTGCCTGGGCGGCAGCAGCGGCCCCGGCTCCAGCGGCAGCACCGGCAGCAGCACTTGCATCGCCACCGGCAGAAGAATTCTCAGGAGTCGCGGCAGGTGCAGCACCGGATCCTATGCGCCGATCAAGATCCTGGTATCGCTCCAGGGATTCCTGCTTCATGCGCGCAACCTGATTCTGCAGTTCTTCGATCACGCCTTGCTGGCGCGATATCTGATCCTGCATTTGTTGCAGTTGGTTGAACAGCATGCCTTGTGCCGAGGCAGGGGCCGAAGCCGCTCCCCCGGCATAGGCGCCGTTCGTACCGTAACCTGCAGGCGGATAACTGCTCCCGCTATTGTTATAACCGGAGTTGTCATCGACCACAGGAACCGCAGCCCACGCCGCAAGCGGCGCGAGACTGAGAGCCAGAACAGTTACAGCACGACGGCACGTTCGCATATCGAATTACTTACGCAGTTCGACGCGACGGTTTTGAGCCCAGGACTGCTCGTCGTTGCCGGTAGCAACTGGACGCTCTTCGCCGTAGGAAACCAGTTCCAGCTGAGCTGGGGAAACACCTTGCAGTACCAGGTAACGCTGAACGGCTTTCGCACGACGCTCGCCCAGTGCCATGTTGTACTCACGAGTACCACGTTCGTCGGTGTTGCCTTCCAGAACAACGCGAGCGCCGTTTGCTTTCAGGTCTTTGGCGTGAACGTCCAGAGCGCGCATGGCTTCTGGCTTCAGGTCCGAGCTGTCGTATTCGAAGTAGAAGGTGGTGATTGCGCGCAGAGCAGCTTCTTCGCTCAGGGAACCGTCAACTGCACCAGTGTTTGCGCCGTAACCAGCGTTTGGATCAACAGCGCCTTCACCGGCGTTGTCGCCGCCTTTGGACGAGCAACCTACAGCTACAGCCATGGCCAGAGCCAGCGCAGCAAATTTACCAAACTTCAGCATTTCCATCGTGAAACTCCTAATGAACCCCAGTGTGTTAAGTAAAACGTAAAGCGCCGCGTCAGTTCAGGTAAGGGGACCAGGACGGTTCTCTGACTTCGCCTTGAGCGGTAGGAAGCGGGAGCCTCACGCGTCCATTAATGGACACGAGCATCAAGACTCCCCGGCCCTGCTGGCGGGTGGCGTAGATTACCATGGTGCCGTTGGGCGCAACAGTAGGCGACTCGTCCAGAGTGCTATCAGTGAGGATTTTTACACTTCCGCGCTGCAAATCCTGAGCCGCTACTTTGAAATTGGTGAAACCGTCCTGACGATGGATCATCACCAGGGTCTTTTCATCCGCCGACAGCTTCGGGTTGGCGTTGTAGTTGCCCACGAACGTCACGCGCTCGGCACCACCGCCACCGGCGCTGGTCTTGTAGATCTGCGGCTTGCCGCCACGGTCGGAGGTGAAGTAGATGGTCGAGCCATCCTTGCCCCAATACGGTTCGGTGTTGATGCCCGGACCTGCAGTCACTCGGGTGATCTGACGCGAACCGAGGTTCATCACGTAGATGTCCGGGTTACCGTCTTTCGACAGCACGAACGCCAGGCGATTGCCATCCGGCGACCAGGCCGGAGCGCCGTTCAGGCCTTCGAAATTGGTGATCTGCTCGCGGCGACCGGTGTCGATGTTCTGCATGAAGATCCGTGGACGCTTCTGCTCGAACGACACATAGGCAATGCGCTTGCCATCCGGTGCAAAACGCGGTGACAGGATAGGCTCGCGCGATTGCAACAGGGTCACGGCACGGGCACCGTCGTAGTCCGAACGCTGCAGCGTGTAACGAGTGTTCTTCTCGGAGAAGCGTTCAGCCGTCACGTACAGCAGGCGAGTCGAAAACGCGCCCTTGATACCGGTCAGTTTCTCGAACGACTGGTCGGAGATGTAGTGCGCCATGTCACGCAGTTGTTCGGTGGTACCGGAAACACTGCCGTCCGCGACCTTCTGCTCGGTAGCGACGTTGAACAACGCCCACTGCACCTGCAGGCGACCGCCCGCTGGAACGATGCTGCCAACCATCATGTACTGGGCACCGACCGCCTTCCAGTCACGGAAGATGATTTCGCTCGGCTGGCTTGGCTGGCTGATCATGTTCTGTTTCGGAATCGGCGAGTAATAACCCGAGTTCCGCAGATCGTTGCCAATGATTTCAGCCATGTCGTCCGGCAGGACGGCACCGCCCTGGAAACCGAACGGTACGACGGCGATCGGGGTAGCCCGATCGCTGCCGCTGGTGACCAGAATGTTCTTTTCATCCGCCATCGCGATCCCTGCCATGCAGCAGATCACGACCAGCATTCCTCGAAGAAGGTTTCTCACAAGGCTAGATCCTCAGGTGTGAATGTCATCTTGAATGAACGATACGGAGCGAAATCGCTCGGCTTCATTCCCTGCATTTCCGTCAAACGTCCAATATTCTTGACCGCCGCCACTGCCGACGCATCGAAAGGACCGTCGCCACTGGACTTGGCCACGCTGACCGTGGTCACCGTGCCGTCCGGCAACATGCCGATCTGCAGCACAACCGTCATGCCCTTGCGTGCCGAAGGAGGACGAGCCCAACCTTCCGCTGCCCGCGCACGAATCAAGTCATCGAAGCTGCCAGCGGTTTCGTCACCACGTTCGTCCGCCAAAGCCTGTTGACGCTCGGTCTTGTCGGACAGCAGGTCGGCCAGAGCCTGGGCCTTCTTGTCCTCGACCGATTTGCGTGCCGCGTCCTGCGCTTTCTTCTTCGCAGCATCGGCAGCAGCTTTCTTCTTGGCTTCGTCGGCGACTTTCTTCTTCGCCTCTTCAGCCTCGGCTTTTTTCTTGGCGTCTTCGGCAGCTTTCTTCTTCGCGTCTTCGACGATCTTCTTCTTGGCTTCTTCAGCGGCCGCTTTCTTGGCCTCTTCTTCAGCAGCCTTCTTGGCTTCTTCTTCGGCTTTCTTCTTGGCTATATCAGCCAATTGTTTCTCTTCTGCCTTCTTGGCTTCGGCGGCTTTCTTCGCGTCGTCGGCTTTCTTGGCTTCATCAGCCTTCTTCGCCTCGTCCGCTTTTTTCGCCTCATCGGCCTTCTTGGCTTCCTCGGCCTTTTGAGCCGCTTCTTCTTTCTTTTGTTCCGCAGCCTTCACCGCTTCCTGCTCGACCTTTTTCTGCTCCATCTGCTCGACTTCGGTCTGGCGCGCGGCGGATTTCTTCGCCTCACCCGCAATCTTCTGATTGGTCTGGGTAGTCGCCTGACTTTTCGATTTCAGCTGGTAAAGGGTCGCCTGGACGATCGGTTTGGCCGGCGGCAGCTCCGGTGTCATGGCGAAACTGACGAACAGCATGCCGAACACCAGCACGTGCAAGCCAATCGCCCAGACACTGGGCCAGAAGTAGCTTTCCGAGGCGGACGGCTCTCGCTGTTGCTGCATCAGGGGGCCTCGGTGATCAAGCCAACATTACCGACCCCGGCTTTCTGCAACCCGCCCATGGCACCCATGACGGAGCCATAATCGACGGACTTGTCGCCACGGATGAAGACCTGGGTACGCTTGCCGTTATCGTTACCGGCCGCGATGATCTTGGTCACCGCGCTGGTCATCTGCGGCAGGGTCAGGGCCCGGTCCTGTTGCTTCTCGGTGTCGACTTCGCTGCCAAGGTTCCAGTAGTAGGTCTTGTCAGCCTTGATCGAAATGGTCAGTACCTGGGTGTTGTTGTCCTGCGGCAAGGCTTCGCTGGAAACCTTGGGCAGATCCACCTTCACGCCCTGATTGAGCATCGGCGCAGTCACCATGAAGATGACCAGCAGCACCAGCATCACGTCGATGTAAGGCACTACGTTCATCTCGGCGACCGGCTTGCGCTTGTGTCGGGCTCGAGTGATTAAAGCCATCGGGAAATACCTGCTTATTCTTCGCTGGTGTGCACTTTGCGGTGCAGGATCGCCTGGAACTCATCGGCGAAGGTGTAGTAGCGGCTCAGCAAGGTTTCACTGCGGGCAGAGAAACGGTTGTAAGCGATAACGGCCGGGATCGCGGCGAACAGACCGATCGCGGTGGCGATCAGGGCCTCGGCGATGCCGGGTGCCACGGTGGCCAGGGTGGCCTGCTGGGCGCTGGCCAGACCACGGAAGGAGTTCATGATCCCCCAGACAGTACCGAACAGACCGATGTACGGGCTGACCGAACCGACGGTGGCCAGGAACGGCAGGCTCTGCTCGAGCTTCTCTTCCTCGCGGGAGATGGCCACGCGCATGGCACGGGCCACACCTTCCATCACCGCTTCAGGATCGACGCCCGGCTGCTGGCGCAGACGGGAGAATTCCTTGAAGCCGGCACGGAAGATCTGCTCGACGCCCGAATCCGGATCCGGGTTGCTGCCGGCCTGGCGGTACAGTTTGGACAGGTCGATACCCGACCAGAAGCGCTCCTCGAAGCTCTCCAGGGCACGTCGACCGGCGCGCAGCAGATTGCTGCGCTGAAAGATCATGATCCATGAGGTCACCGATGCGGCCACCAGAGTCAACATTACCAACTGCACCACGATGCTGGCATTGCTGACCAGGCTCCACATGGAGGAATGGTCGACGACGTTAGCTTCCACGCTTTATCTCCTGCTTTGAGTGTGTACCCGTGCCGACCGCGTCGGCAAAGGCCGCACGCAGGTCTTCGGGAAGGGCCCGGGGTTTCAAACTGTTAGTGCGCACACAGGCCACCAGAAACTGCCCTTCGCAGAGCAGCACATTATCCGTTGCCCGCCTGACCTGCTGTCGAAAGCGCAGGCTGGCACGGTTCAATTCGATTACATCAGCGCTTACCAGCAGCTCGTCGTCCAGTCGCGCCGGCGCGTGATAACGCGCTTCGCTGGAATGCACGACGAACAACAGGTCCTCACCTGCCAGCGCCGACTGGGCAAAGCCCAGCTCCCGGAGCCGCTCGGTTCGAGCCCGTTCCATAAACTTGAGGTAATTAACGTAATACACGATGCCGCCCGCATCGGTGTCCTCGTAATAAACGCGACAACGATGTGCGAACGGCTCAAGCCCGTTTTGCGCGCGCATACTCTAGTGCTTACTCCTCGGGTTGCCAATCCGGCCAGGCAACTGTTTTTCATTGTTCAAAGGCTTTACCGCAAAAGTACCGTCCTGAGACAGTACAAACGCTGAATAAATCGCCAATAAATGTGTATCAATCGTCCACGGCATCAAGAAACTCGTCTGCCACGGGCATTTCGCCCATTCGTGACGGAATGTTTAAACCAAAATGCAGGTACGCATGCCGGGTCACCACCCTGCCCCGCGGCGTGCGCATGATGTAGCCCTGCTGGATCAGATACGGCTCCAGCACATCTTCGATCGTGTGACGCTCTTCGCTGATCGCAGCCGCGAGACTGTCGATGCCGACCGGACCGCCATCGAACTTCTCGATCATGGTCAGCAGCAATCGCCGGTCCTGATGATCGAAGCCGTGCTCGTCGACATCCAGCAGGTTCAATGCCAGATCAGCAACGGACTTGGTGATATGCCCCTTGGCCCGGACTTCGGCAAAATCCCGCACCCTGCGCAGCAGTCGATTGGCGATCCGCGGCGTGCCACGGGCACGGCGGGCGATCTCGAAAGAGCCTTCCGGATCCAGCGGCAATCCAAGGATATTCGCCGAACGACTGACGATCGTCGCCAGATCGGCGGTGCTGTAGAACTCCAGGCGCTGGACGATACCGAAACGGTCGCGCAGCGGGTTGGTCAGCATCCCTGCCCGCGTCGTTGCACCGACCAGGGTGAACGGCGGCAGATCAAGCTTGATCGAACGCGCCGCCGGCCCTTCACCGATCATGATGTCGAGCTGAAAATCCTCCATCGCCGGGTACAGCACTTCTTCGACGATTGGCGACAGACGATGGATTTCATCGATGAACAGCACGTCGTGCGGCTCAAGGTTGGTCAACAGCGCGGCCAGATCGCCGGGGCGCTCGAGTACCGGTCCGGACGTACTCTTGATCGACACACCCATTTCCTGGGCAATGATGTTGGCCAGAGTAGTCTTGCCCAATCCGGGCGGGCCGAAAATCAGGGTGTGGTCGAGGGATTCGCTACGGCCACGGGCGGCCTGGATAAACAGTTCCATCTGCTCGCGGACGGTCGGCTGGCCGATGTATTCGGCCAGGCTGACGGGACGTATAGCCCGATCCTGGACTTCTTCGCGTTCACGCGGACTGTGCGTGGCGGCGATCAGACGATCAGCTTCAATCACTTAAATCATTCCCTTCAGGGCGCGTCGGATCATGTCTTCACTGCTCAAGCCTTTCTCCTTGATCGCGGAAATCGCCTTGCTCGCTTCCTGTGGCTTGTAGCCCAGGGAAATCAGCGCGCTGACCGCATCATTCTCGGCGGTATTGACCGGCGCCGGGCCGTCCGGCTGGTTAGGCACCAGCGCAAACATGGCCGGCGAGGTTTCCCAGGCCTTGAAGCGATCCTTGAGCTCCACCAGCAGACGCTCGGCGGTTTTCTTGCCTACGCCCGGCACCTTGGTCAGCGCCGAGGTGTCCTGGGATTGCACGCAGCGGATCAGCTCATCGACTTCCAGACTCGACATCAGGGCCAGGGCCAGTTTCGGCCCCACACCATTGAGACGGATCAACTCGCGAAAAAAGTCTCGCTCGCGCTTGCCGGCAAAACCATAGAGTAACTGCGCGTCTTCGCGTACGACCAAATGGGTGTGCAAGGTCAGTGGTTCACCGACCGACGGCAGGCGATACAAGGTGGTCATGGGCACTTCCAGCTCATACCCGAGGCCGTTTACATCCAGAATCAGGTGCGGCGGCTGTTTTTCAGCAAGGGTGCCGCGCAAGCGTCCAATCACGTTTCAGATCCTTGAGCATTGGCCAGCCGTGGGCTGGCGACTGTCGAAAGGAGAGTTTCGGGCCGACGACCCAGGCGCAAAACCCGCATTTCGGAAAATTGACTGCTGATGCTATCAGAGACGCAGGCGCCCGCCACGACTGCGTGCGGTACCCAGACCGTGAGGCAACAGGCTGGAGCGAGTGTGCGCGTGGCAAATGGCAATGGCCAACGCGTCAGAAGCGTCGATTTGCGGCTTGCTGGTCAGTTTCAGCATGTGCATGACCATCATCTGAACCTGCTCTTTATTCGCGGCGCCGGTGCCGACCACCGCCTGCTTGACTTGAGTGGCCGTGTACTCGGCGATTTCCAGGCTCTCCTCGGCGCCAGCAACAATAGCGGCCCCCCTGGCCTGCCCCAGTTTCAGCGCGGAATCGGCATTCTTCGCCATGAACACCTTTTCGATCCCCATGGTCACCGGACCGTAGGTCTGGATGATTTCCCGTACACCGCGATAGACGATTTGCAGACGTTCATGCAGCTCGCCGGCACCGGTACGAATGCAGCCGGAAGCCACGTAGACACAACCACGGCCCGTATCGCGAACAATGCCGTATCCGGTGATGCGCGAACCGGGGTCGATACCAAGAATTAAAGTCATAAGCCTGCAGGTTCGAAAAAACACAAAAACAAATGTGGGAGCTGGCTTGCCAGCGATGACGGAATGTCAGGCGCCATCATTACCTGATGTGCCGACGCCATCGCTGGCAAGCCAGCTCCCACATTGAAGCCTAGCCGTTATCAGCCGAGCTGAGCAGCCACGTCTTCCGGAATATCCGCGTTGGAATAGACGTTTTGCACGTCATCCAGGTCCTCGAGCATGTCGATCAGCTTGAGCACCTTCTCCGCACCTTCCAGATCCAGTTCGGCACTGGTGGTCGGCTGCATGACGATTTCCGCGTCATCACCCTTGAAACCGGCGGCTTCCAGGGCATTGCGCACCGCGTAGAAACTGGTGAACGAGGTGAACACATCGATCGAGCCGTCTTCGTGGCTGACCACGTCGTCGGCATCGGCTTCCAGCGCCGCTTCCGTCAGCGCATCTTCGTCGACACCCGGTGCAAAGCTGATCTGGCCCTTGCGTTCGAACAGATAGGCTACCGAACCGTCGGTACCGAGGTTGCCGCCACACTTGCTGAACGCGTGGCGAACAGCTGCTGCGGTTCGGTTGCGGTTATCGGTCATGCATTCGACCATCACCGCCACGCCACCCGGGCCGTAACCTTCGTAGGTCAGTTCTTCAACGTTGTCGGCTTCGGTAGCGCCGGCGCCACGAGCCACGGCACGATCGATGATGTCCCGGCTCATGTTGGCGCCCAGCGCTTTGTCCAGTGCCAGACGCAAACGCGGGTTGGAGCCCGGATCACCGCCGCCCTGACGGGCCGCCACGGTCAGCTCGCGGATCCACTTGGTGAAAATCTTGCCTCTCTTGGCATCCTGGCGTTCTTTGCGGTGCTTGATGTTCGCCCACTTGGAATGACCTGCCATAACTCGCTCCGAATTCTCTTGAACAATGCCCGCCATGCAGGTGCATCGGCCAGCAAAAAAATCTCGTTTTCAATCACTGCAGAAAGAAAAAAGGCGCATCCGAAGATGCGCCTTCAGGCCCGTCTTACTCAGCCTTTGGTGTTTCACGCAAACGAATGTGCAGTTCGCGCAGTGCCTTGGCATCCACGACACCCGGCGCCTGCGTCATCACGTCGGCAGCACTCTGGGTTTTCGGGAAAGCGATCACTTCACGGATCGACTGGGCGCCGGTCATCAGCATCACCAGACGGTCCAGACCGAAGGCCAGGCCACCGTGTGGCGGTGCACCGTACTTCAACGCGTCGAGCAGGAAGCCGAACTTCTCTTCCTGTTCCGCTTCGTTGATGCCCAGCAGACGGAATACCGCCTGTTGCATCTCTTTACGGTGGATACGGATCGAACCGCCACCCAGTTCGGTGCCGTTCAGAACCATGTCGTAGGCACGGGACAGCGCGCCAGCCGGGTTGGCTTCGAGCTCTTCCGGGGTGCACTTCGGCGCGGTGAACGGGTGGTGCAGAGCAGAGAAGCTGCCGTCGTCGTTCTCTTCGAACATCGGGAAGTCGACGACCCACATCGGTGCCCACTCGCAGGTCAGCAGCTTGAGGTCGTGACCGAGCTTGATACGCAGCGCGCCCAGGGCTTCACTGACGATCTTGGCCTTGTCGGCGCCGAAGAACACGATGTCGCCGTCGACTGCGCCAACGCGATCGAGGATCACGTTCAGGTTGGCTTCCGGGATGTTTTTCACGATCGGCGACTGCAGACCTTCAACACCGGCCGCGCGCTCGTTGACCTTGATGTACGCCAGGCCCTTGGCACCGTAGATACCGACGAACTTGGTGTAATCGTCGATCTGCTTGCGCGGCATGCTCGCCCCGCCTGGAACGCGCAGTGCGGCGATACGGCATTTCGGATCGTTGGCAGGGCCGCTGAAGACTTTGAAATCCACTTCTTTCAGCTGATCGGCCACGTCTACCAGTTCCAGCGGGTTACGCAGGTCTGGTTTGTCGGAACCGTAGCGGCGCATGGCTTCTTCGAAGGTCATGTGCGGGAATTCGCCGAATTCCAGATCCAGCACTTCCTTGAACAGGTTGCGGATCATGCCTTCGGTCAGGCCCATGATGTCTTTTTCGTCGAGGAAGCTGGTCTCGATGTCGATCTGAGTGAACTCAGGCTGACGGTCGGCACGCAGGTCTTCGTCGCGGAAGCACTTGGCGATCTGGTAGTAGCGGTCGAAGCCGGCAACCATCAGCAGTTGCTTGAACAGCTGTGGCGATTGCGGCAGCGCGAAGAACGAACCGGCGTGGGTACGGCTCGGTACGAGGTAGTCGCGCGCGCCTTCCGGAGTCGCACGGGTCAGGATCGGCGTTTCCACGTCGAGGAAGCCGTTTTCGTCGAGGTAGCGACGGATGCTGGTGGTCATGCGCGAACGCAGACGCAGCTTCTCGGCCATTTCCGGGCGACGCAGGTCGAGGAAGCGATAGCGCAGACGGGTTTCTTCACCGACGTCGGAGAACTCGTTCAGCGGGAACGGCGGGGTTTCCGACTCGTTCAGCACTTCCAGTTCGTAGCCCAGGACTTCGATCATGCCCGACGCCATGTTGGCGTTGGTGGCACCGGCCGGACGCAGACGCACCTTGCCGGTGATCTTCACGACGTATTCGCTGCGCACGCGATCGGCGGCGGCGAAGCTCTCGGCGCGATCCGGATCGAATACCACCTGGGCCAGACCGTCACGATCACGGATATCGAGGAAAATCACCCCGCCGTGGTCGCGGCGACGGTGAACCCATCCGCAAAGGGTAATTTCCTGGCCTTCCAGGCTTTCGTTCAGTTGGCCGCAATAATGGCTGCGCATCATGGTAGTGGTTTCGCTTCTCGTAATTCGAAATTCGGTGGAGATCCCGTCGCACTCAAGCGCCCCGGAAACTCACGCATGTCGTTCGACCTGGGCCTGAACCCTAGTCAGATTTGTCGCCACCGGCCAGATTCTTCTTCGCGCCGGTCTTGAAATCGGTTTCGTACCAACCGCTGCCGCTGAGGCGAAAGCCCGGCATGGACAGCTGTTTCCTGAGCTCTGGAGCCTGACAGGCAGGGCAATCGACCAGTGGTGCGTCACTGATCTTTTGAATGGCTTCCAACTGATGACCACAGGAAGCACATTGGTAATCGTACATCGGCATGGAGTTGTCTCGGCGATCAGATTGCCAGCTCCCGCAGGGCGGTGTGGCGAAAGAGCGGGATTATATCCATTAAATGCGGCCTGTGCAGCCGCAAGACTGCACAGGCCGCCACGTCATTGGCAACCCCCGGCCGACACCGGGGCATCACGCAGGCCATGTACGACACACAGCACTCGTACAAGGCCGCTGAAGTTCTTCACCCCGCCGTGGCGCAAATGCACCTCGCGATCGACACGGGATAACAGCGCACCGACCGAACAACTGTTGTTCTCGGCCATGCGACCCAGAATATTCCAGTAGACCTGCTCCAGCCGCATGCAGGTTGCAAAACCGTTCAATCGCACCGAACGGGCCAGCGGCTGGATCAATGCCATGTCGAACTCTTCAAGAAACGGCTCCAGGGCCCCGTCCTGCCGTGAGCCGATGGCGATATCACCTCGCCTGTCTCCACCTTCCATATCGTTGACACTCCTTTGCCATCGCTGCCTCTTGTCAAGGCAACATCCTGTCACCTCATTAAAAGCGCAGGGGCAAAGGTATATCCAGACGACTTTTTGTCCGTCTGCGTAGGATAAGCCAACACAGCAAGGAGGATCATGGAGCGGCGAGCCGCTCTCTTCATTTCCTACATTAGCGAATGCCTTTTCCCGGCCAAAACAGGCGCACGCCCCACAATTCGTGTCCGTGCGCCTCCGGCAATCAGGCTTCGAGCAGCGCCCTGAGCATCCACGCGGTTTTCTCGTGGACTTGCATGCGCTGGGTCAAAAGGTCAGCGGTCGGCTCGTCACTGACTTTATCAAGCAACGGGAAAATGCCGCGGGCGGTACGGGTGACCGCTTCCTGACCTTCGACCAATTGCCTGATCATGTCTTCGGCACTTGGCACCCCCACTTCTTCCTTGATGGAAGAAAGGCGCGCATAGGTCGCATAGGCACCCGGTGCCGGAAAGCCCAAGGCCCGGATGCGCTCGGCGATCGAGTCCACGGCCAGTGCCAGTTCGTTGTATTGCTCTTCGAACATCAGGTGCAGGGTGCGGAACATCGGACCGGTGACGTTCCAGTGGAAATTATGGGTTTTCAGATACAGCACATAGGTGTCCGACAGCAGACGCGACAACCCTTCGACGATGGACTTGCGATCCTCTTCACTGATACCGATATCGATTGCCATGTTTACCCCCTAACGGCGATTGAATTCATCCAGCAGGTGTCGCTGCACTGTAGCAAGGCCACCCTCGCCTGACAGCCCCCGTATCGACCCGATAGAGGCGACAAATCGCCCCACGCATGCCGCTGGCCGGCGTGATTTGAGTAGCTGCAGGCTTTGCTGTTAAATAGACAGCGTGTCGCTACGCCCCGTTTTCCGGGTGTTGCGCATAGGCTGATACCGGGCACGTGTCCAACGCCTCTTATAGTTTCGAAGCGAACCGTGCGCCTTCAGCTCTTCCTTGTGAGCCGTCATAACGTGAGTCAATAAAAATGTTGAAAATCGTCCACCTGCTAATGGGCGCAGCGGCGTTGCTGCTGTCGTTCATACCCAGCTTGAAATCCGAAGCCGTTCCTTACCTGCAACAACCCGATGCACTTTACCTGGCCTTTTTCGGCCTGCTGAACCTGGTCATTGCCCCGGTGATCCCTTACTGGAACAAAGGCCCGCGCCAGCATTTGCAAAACCTTGTCAGCGCCCTGCTGGTGCTCACCGTCGTGCTGCAAACCCTGACCCTGATCGCACCGATGCCGGTCATCGCCGGCCAGCCTGCGGTACTGTTCAGCCTGGCGATCGCTCTGGTTGCCGTGGTCCTGCACCTGGCCGTCAGCTTCTACAGGTCATCTCCGGCTGCCGCGCCGACCAGCTACGACATGAGCAACCGCGATACCGGTACCGTCAAGTGGTTCAACACTTCCAAGGGCTTCGGCTTTATCTCCCGGGACTCCGGCGATGATATTTTCGTGCACTTTCGCGCCATTCGTGGCGAAGGCCACCGCGTCCTGGTCGAAGGCCAGCGTGTGGAGTTCTCGGTGATGAACCGTGACAAAGGCCTGCAAGCCGAGGACGTGATCGCCGCCCTGCCGCGTCGCTGATCCAGAACGGAAAAACCGCGAACAGCCTGGCTGTCCGCGGTTTTTTATTGCCCTTACAAAATACGCAAACTCAGTAGTGCGGCGGCGGCGCGTCTTCTTCAAAGGATCCGAACTGGCCGACCATTTCTTCCTGGCGCTTGAGCAGTGCGGCCATCTGCAACTGCAGACGCTCCACCACATTCTGCTGAGTCACCAGCACGTCGTTCAGCGCCTGAATGGTGTCATCCTGAAAGGCCAGGCGGCTTTCCAGATCGTTAACGCGTTGTTCCAGGCTCATGTTCAGCCCTCCAGAAACTTGAAATCTTCGTCCAGCACCAGGCGCAGTCGCTCGCGGATCGCGGCCACCTGCCCGGCACCATAAGGCGTAGCAGGATGCTTGCCCCAGACCGGCGCCGGCCATGCGGCATCATCACGCTTACGCACGATCACATGCATGTGCAGCTGACTGACGACGTTGCCCAGGGTGGCAACGTTCATTTTGTCGGCATCGAACGAGTCCTTGAGCACTTCGGCCAGCGCGGTGGTTTCCTGCCAGAGGCGCTGCTGGTCTGCGACATCCAATTGAAACAACTCGCTGATATCGTCGCGACGAGGCACCAGGATGAACCAGGGGTAGTTGGCGTCATTGGACAGCAGCAACCGGCAGAGCGGGAAGTCACCGATGGTCAGGGTGTCCTGTTGAAGTCGTGGATCTAAAGCAAACACTGGGTGCACTCCCGGCTGATCGACATTATTCAGCTTAGTGGGCCTCCCGAGGGGACGGCGCACTAAACGACAGGACGGCAGCATACCTTCGATTGCCCGGCCCTTCACGACGAAGCAACGCCCCGACATGGAGCATTTCTGGAGATCGCGCACCAGCACAAGACCCACCGACCCAGGTAACGCGCGGAAATGATCATGGCTCCCCCCTGTGTTCAGGGTCATGACAGGGCTCAAGTGTTTGAATTCGGTACAGCCAGAAAAATTATTTGCACCAAAACCGTACAGCACGTCTACGCTCAATGGCTTAGGTATCCGCCAAATACTCACTGACAGGGTGAACCGGTAACGTTTTTGATTGTCGCGGGTTGAAAACAGGTGTGACAGCACCAAGCGAGAAAGCGCGTCAACCCCCATCGAAAACGTGCCTGAGCCCCAGGGATTACAAGGTTTTTACAGCAACAGGCGGGTAAGGAAAAAAATATCCGCATTCATTTTGCGGTTTGTGCACGCTTGTTGCATTCATACTCAAATGGGCTATGAGCACACCACGGGAAGTGGAAGTGCCAGGCCCAAGAAAAACAGTGGCAGGGTTGCCCGATGGAGATTCAAGTGTTTTGCCAGGGACTCTTTTTTACCGATGCAAAAAGGCCCAGAAACAGCGATAAAGTTGTCAGCCCGGCTGCATGGGTACTGTGAATTTGCGACATCGACCAAGCCATTTGCGACAGCGTCGTAAAGAACGTGAAAGGTTGTATGCGCAAGTATCGCCAACATTGTCGGCGTGATATAAGTTTGCGCCGACACAAAAAGAAAGAGCCGCCCAGATAATAAAACAGGTGGGACGGCAGTACTCTTCTAAAACCAAAGGAGCAAATCACGATGCGCGTGATGAAGTGGAGCATGATCGCACTGGCAGTTTCAGCAGCCGCCAGTACTCAATTGGCTACGGCCGCACCTTTTGTTAGTGACCAGTCTGAAGCCAAAGGCTTTGTCGAAGACGCGAAACTGACCGAGACGTTGAAGAACTACTACTTCAACCGCGACAACAAGAACGGCGGCCACGACCAGAAAGACTGGACCCAGGGTTTCCTCGGCAACTTCACTTCCGGTTACACCCAAGGCACCGTAGGCGTCGGTATCGATGCATTCGGTTACCTGGCGGTCAAACTGGATGGCGGTGACGGTACTTCCGGTACCGGTAACATGAGCCGCAGCAATACCGTCAAAGCCAACGGCTATGCCCATGACGTTGATGACAGCCAAGGCAAAGCCGGCGCAGCCATCAAATTCCGCATCTCCAAAACCGAGCTGAAAATCGGCGACCAGCAGCCAAGCACTGCTCCAGTGTTCGCTGTCGGTGGTTCCCGCGTTCTGCCGCAAACTGCCAGCGGCTTCCAGCTGCAGAGCAGTGAAATCAAAGACCTCGATCTCGAAGCCGGTCACTTCTACTCGGCTACCAGCCAGGACAAAAACGCTCGTGAAGGCGGCCTTTACGCCACCTACGCAGGCGTAGAAGCCAAAAACATCGACTACTTCGGTGGTAAATACGGCATCACTGACAACCTGACTGCATCCCTGTACGGCGCAAAGCTGGAAGACATCTGGAACCAGTACTACGCGAACGTGAACCTCACCACGCCATTCGGTGGTGACACTTCGTTGAACACTGATTTCAACATCTACCGCACCACCGACACCGGTAGCGCCAAAGCAGGCGAAATCAGCAACACCGCCTTCTCGCTGGCAACCGCGCTGTCGTTCCTGAAAGCGCACACCTTCACCCTGGCCTTCCAGAAGGTCAACGGCGACACCCCGTTCGACTACATCGGCGTGGGCAAGAACAACCGTGGTGGCGACTCGATCTTCCTCGCCAACTCCATCCAGTACTCCGACTTTAACGGTGCAGGCGAGAAATCCCTGCAAGCCCGTTACGACCTGAAAATGGCCGAGTACGGCGTGCCTGGCCTGAGCTTCATGGTTCGTTACGTCAAAGGCTGGGATATCGACGGCACCCACACTCCAGCGGGTAGCGCTTACGCCGGTCTCTACGGTGAAGATGGCAAGCACCACGAAACCAACTTTGAAGCCAAGTATGTGGTTCAAAGCGGTCCGGCAAAAGACCTGTCCTTCCGTATTCGTCAAGCGTGGCACGTTGCTAACGCTGATGAAGGCGAAGGCGACGTTAAAGAGTTCCGCCTGATCACCGAGTACCCACTGAACATCTTGTAATCGTCAGTGGTTAGTTTGGTTGAATGAAAAAGGCCCATCTTCGGATGGGCCTTTTTTGTTATCTGTCACTTGTAATAAATGCCTGACCAACAAGTCAGGCAATTAATTAGCAACCTATCATTACACCGCCGATTCCTGAACCACACGAATCACTCGCTGTGGAAACGGAATGTCAATGCCGGCAGTCTTTAAACGATCACGGGACTGTTCGTTAAACATGAACATCACATCCCAGTAGTCCGCAGTTTTAACCCACACACGCAGCGAAACAGTGATCGAACTGTCTCCCAGAGTAGAAATGACCGCCTGAGGCGCCGGATCCTGCAGAACGCGATCATCCTTGGCCAGATCCAACAGCACCTGACGGGCCTTTTGCAGATCGGCTTCGTAATCGACACCCACGTCAAACACCACCTTGCGGGTTGGCTGACGGTTGGTGTTGGTAATGATGCCATTCGACAGATTGCCGTTCGGCACGATGATGGTCTTGTTGTCGCCGGTACGCAGTACGGTGTGGAAAATCTGGATGCTGTCGACAGTACCCGCCACGCCTTGCGCTTCGATCCAGTCACCGATACGGAAAGGACGGAACAGCAGAATCAGCACGCCGCCGGCGAAGTTCGCCAGGCTGCCCTGCAATGCCAGACCGATGGCCAGACCCGCCGCACCGATTGCCGCGACAAACGAAGTGGTCTCGACGCCGATCATCGACGCCACACTGACGATCAGCAGCACCTTGAGAATGATGTTGGCCAGGCTGCTGATGAAACCTTGCAGCGCCAGGTCGGCATTGCGCAGAGCCAGCAAGCCACCGAGCTTTTGCGTGACCTTGTTGATCAGCCACCAGCCGATCGCCAGCGTAATCACCGCCAGCAGTACACGGCTGCCGTATTCCATGATCATCGGAATCCACGCCTGGGACGCCTTGACCAGGTGGTCCACCTCAGCATTCAAATCCATCTTTTATCTCCTGATTTCCGGCTACCCGGGCTATGAAATATCAACGGCAGAAAGACCGAGGCCATTGGGGCTCAATCGTTTCTGCCGCTGCTTGGCCCTCGGACGCTGAAAACGCCGAGAGGTTCCCGACCGAGGTGGCTCAGTCGCGGAAGTTGTTGAACTGAAGTGGCATGCCGAATTCCTTGGCACGCAGCGCCGCAATGGCTTCCTGCAGGTCATCACGCTTCTTGCCGGTCACACGCACCTGCTCGCCCTGAATGGCGGCCTGTACCTTGAGCTTGGCTTCCTTGATGTGGCCGACGATCTTCTTCGCCAGTTCCTTGTCGATGCCTTCCTTGAGGACGGCGTCCTGCTTCATCAGCTTGCCCGAGGCGAAGGAGTCTTTGACTTCGAGGCACTGCACGTCGATCTTGCGCTTGACCAGGGCCAGCTTGAGGATCTCGATCATCGCTTCCAGCTGGAAATCGGCTTCAGCGGTCAGGTGGACGGTCAGGTCCTTTTCCTTGAATTCGAAGCTGCCCTTGCCTTTCAGGTCATAACGACGATCGAGTTCCTTCACGGCGTTCTCGACCGCGTTGGTGAGTTCGTGTTTGTCCAGTTCGGATACCACGTCGAACGACGGCATGTAATCTCTCCAATAAAAAGGCGCGCTCGTTCAGGACGCGGCGCGCTTGGCTTGCGGTTAAAATCGGGCTCATTATAACGGGTCTTTTCCCACCGACACGGCGAGCCTTGCATGCCTGTACCTTACCGAGTGAAAAACTGATGTCCACCCCCTGGCATGTGCTGGGCGCCGGAAGCCTCGGCACGCTCTGGGCCACACGTCTGGCCCGGGCCGGATTGCCTGTCCGGTTGATCCTGCGCGATATCGACCGTTTGCATGACTATGCGACGGCGGGCGGCCTGACGCTGGTGGAACAAGGCGTGGCCAGCCGTTATGCCATCCCCGCCGAAACGCCGGACAGCCCCGAACCGATCCGTCGTTTGCTGGTGGCGTGCAAGGCCTATGACGCCCAAAGCGCCGTGGCCGGTGTCGCTCATCGTCTGGCGCCAGACGCAGAACTGATTCTTCTGCAAAACGGCCTCGGCAGCCAGGAAGCGGTCGCCGCACAAGTCCCGCAGGCACGCTGCATCAGTGCATCGAGCACCGAAGGCGCGTTTCGTGACGGTGACTGGCGCGTGGTGTTCGCCGGTCACGGCTACACCTGGCTCGGCGACGTCAGCCATCCCGTGGCGCCCCTCTGGCTCGACGATCTGGAAGCCGCAAAAATCCCCCACGAATGGACCGCCGACATCCTCACTCGCCTGTGGCGAAAACTGGCGCTCAACTGCGCGATCAATCCGTTGACCGTGTTGCATGACTGTCGCAACGGCGGTTTGCAGCAACACCACTGCGAAGTCGCCACACTCTGCGCCGAGTTGACCGAGTTGCTGGAACGCTGCGGTCAGCCGGCGGCAGCGGACAATCTGCAACTGGAAGTCGAGCGGGTCATTCTGGCCACAGCGGCCAATTTCTCCTCCATGTATCAGGACGTGGCCAACAATCGCCGCACCGAAATCAGCTATCTGTTGGGCCATGCCTGCAAAGTCGCGCAACGCCATCAATTGAACCTGCCGCATCTACAACAATTGCAGCAACGGCTGACAGCCCATCTGTACAGTATCGGATTGCCCGTCGACTGAGCAGCGGCTACGCTGCCCACTTGTTCCTTTGTTGCGATAACCCCGATGCCATTGCGCCAGCGCCTCGAAAACCTGCCGGTCGGCCAGAAACTGCTGGCCGCCCTGCTGGTGCTGTTGACCACCGTGTTACTGGTCGCCAACCTGACCTTCATCAGCGCGGCCTATTACATTTCCCAGGAGAGCATGGCGCCGCAGGCGCTGCAGACCATTGGCCGGCTGGTGTCGAACCCGAATCTGGTGGCCGAAGCCTTGCAATCGCCACAAAGCGCCGAGCGTCTGCTCAAAGAGCTCGACAGCTATTCCCCGCTGCGTGCTGCCGCTTTATATGACGGCAAAGGCGAACGTCTGGCGCAGTTGCAACACGGCGACAAACTCAACCTGCCGGAACGCTACCGGCACATCGAAGCCTGGCAACTGACCGAGTTTCGCAGCAATCAACTGATCACCCTGCCCCGCCCCGGCACTGCGCCGGGTCATCTGCTGCTGGTGGCCAGCAGCGAACTGCCGATGGCGTTCTACACCGGCACCCTGACGGCGAGTCTGGGAATCCTGATTTTCAGCGTCCTGCTGTGGCTGGTGATTGCCCGGCAAATCAAGCGCCTGATCACTCGACCCATCCACGAACTCGAAGAGCTGTCCCGCCAGGTGACCCGCGAGGAGAACTACGCGCTGCGCGCTTCCCGTGGCAACCACGACGAAATCGGCAGCCTGGCCGAGGCGTTCAACACCATGCTTTCACGCATCGAGGCCCGCGAGCAGCAGCTCAAGCGCGCCCGCGATGACTCGCAAGCCGCCTACGATCAGGCACAGGGCCTGGCCGAAGAAACCCGCCACACCAACCGTAAGCTGGAGCTGGAAGTCCAGGTGCGCAGCAAGATCGAGAAAAAGCTCACGGGCTTCCAGAACTACCTCAACAGCATCATCGACTCCATGCCCTCGGCGCTGATTGCCCTCGACGAGCAGCTCTACGTCACCCAGTGGAACCAGGAGGCCAGCGCCCTCTCCGGAACGCGGCTGGACGAAGCGCTGAACCAGCCGATCTTCCTTGCCTTCGAACCGCTCAAGCCGTTTCTGCCGCAACTCAAGCAGACCGTCGAACAACACACGGTGGCGAAGATCGAGCGAGTGACGTGGTTCAAGGACGACGAGCCCAAGCACTACGCCCTGACCTTCTACCCGCTGATGGGCGGTGCCGGGCGCGGCGTGGTGATCCGGATCGACGACATCACCCAGCGCCTGTCCCTGGAAGAGATGATGGTGCAGTCGGAGAAAATGCTCTCGGTTGGCGGTCTCGCTGCCGGCATGGCCCACGAAATCAACAACCCGCTGGGCGCGATCCTGCACAACGTGCAAAACATTCGTCGGCGCCTGTCGCCCGACCTGCCGAAGAACCTCGAACAGGCCGAGCAACTGGGTATCGAGCTGGAGACCGTGAACCGCTACCTGCAAGGCCGGGAAGTGCCGCAACTGCTCGACGGCATTCAACAGGCCGGGGCCCGGGCAGCAAAGATCGTCACCCACATGCTCAGTTTCAGCCGTCGCAGCACCCGTCAGATGGCGCCATGCGACCTGCCGGCACTGATCGATCAGGCCGTGGAAATCGCCGGCAACGATTTCGACCTGGCCATCGGCTTCGATTTCAAGGGACAGGCGATCATCCGTCAGTTCGACCCGGCACTGGGCCCTGTGCCAGGCACCGCCAATGAACTTGAGCAGGTGCTGCTCAACCTACTGAAAAACGCCGCGCAAGCGATTCACCAGCGCGAAGACGACAGCGAACCGGGGCGGATCATTCTGCGCACCCGACTCAATCCGCCATGGGCCGAGATTCAGGTCGAAGACAATGGCATCGGCATGAGCGAGAACGTGCGCAAACGGACGTTCGAGCCGTTCTTCACCACCAAGGAAATCGGCCAGGGCACCGGGCTCGGCCTGTCGGTGTCGTACTTCATCATCACCAACAACCACAAAGGGCAGATGGAAGTGCAGTCCACACCCGGACAAGGCACTTGCTTCACCCTGCGCCTGCCGCTCGTGCAACCGGCACCCATCGCTGCAGAAACCAATCAACTACCGAGGTAAACCATGGGCTTTCGCTTGTCGAAGATTTACACCCGAACCGGCGACAAAGGCGAAACCGGACTTGGCGATGGCCGCCGCGTACCCAAGGATCATCCGCGGATCGAGGCAATTGGCGAGGTCGACACCCTGAACAGTCAGGTCGGCGTGCTGCTGGCCGGATTGATTGCCGAGCGCGAAGACTGCCCCGGGCTCAACGAGTTGATCGAAGTTCTGGCGCCTTGTCAGCACCGACTGTTTGACCTGGGTGGCGAGCTGGCAATGCCGGAATATCAGGCACTGAACACGGCAGAAATCGAGCGACTGGAAGCGGCCATCGATATGTGGAACGAAGAGTTGGGGCCGCTGGAGAACTTCATTCTGCCTGGCGGCTCGATGCTGATTGCCCAGGCGCATGTTTGCCGCAGCCTGGCGCGCAGTGCCGAGCGTCGTTGTCAGCATTTGAATGCGATCGAACCGTTGGCCGGGGTTGGCCTGGCTTATATCAATCGCTTGTCGGATCTGTTGTTTGTGGCGGCAAGGCTGATTGCGCGGCGCCAGGGTATTGCCGAGATTCTGTGGCAACCGGCGGCGAAACCTTCAGATCAGTAGCGACTGTCAGGACGCCTTCGTCGGAACGCCGCCCGGAGCAAGCCCGCTCCCACAGTCGATCGAGTTCTTCCTTTTGGAATGCAGTCAACTGTGGGAGCGGGTTTGCTCGCGAAGGGGACGTCAGCTTCAATACAGAGTCAGGCCTGTGGCCAGAACGCCCGAATCCCCGCCACACCCTGCGCCCCGGCACTCCACGCTTTCTCGCGCTCGGCCGGGCCGACTCCACCCAGCAGGAATACCGGTTTGCTGAAGCCCTCGATCAACGTCGATGCCTGCTCCCAGCCCAACGGTTGCGCGTCCGGGTGAGTCAGGGTCGGCTGCACCGGCGACAGGGTGACGAAATCCACGCCCATCTGCTCGGCCAGCGCGAGCTCTTCAACATTGTGGCAGGACGCCGCCAGCCAGCGCTCCGCCGGTAGCGGACGCCCTGCGGCCGCGTACTTGCGCAGTTGCGCCGAGGTGATGTGCCAACCGGCGGACGGGAAATCCCCCAGCCACTCGAACGGCCCCTTGATCATCAACTGCGCCTTGCCGGCACACAGGCCGACCGCGTCCACCGCCAGATCGCGGTACTTCGGATCATAGCCATTGGGTGCTCGCAGCTGGATCAGCTTGATGCCACCGGCAATCGCTTTCTGGATACCGCGCAGCAACGCCGGGGTTTCCAGATCTTGCGGGGTGATCAGGTATTCAGCGGGCAGACGCGCTGCCGCGACGATCGGCTGGTTGGCCGCCGGGAATTCGTAATTCGTCAGTTCCCTGGCCGACACCCAGGCCAATGGCTGGCCTTCGGCGCCGTGGGGTTCGCCGGTGAAGCTCGAGACTTCCCAGACATCCAGCAACACCTGTTTGTCCGGGTAATCGTGGCGAACCTTGATCAGCGGGCGGGCGGCGCCGACGGCAATGCCCAGCTCCTCCTGCAGCTCACGGGCCAGCGCGGTTTCCACCGACTCATCGGCCTCGACCTTGCCACCGGGAAATTCCCACAGCCCCCCCTGATGCTGGGTGTCAGCACGGCGGGCGATGAGGATTTTGCCGCTGTCGTCACGAATGACGGCAGCAGCGACGTGTACACGTTTCACGACTGCAACTCCTCCAGTCCGGCCTTTTGCCAGGCCTTGAAGGCCGGCCATTGGTAGACAGTTTCAACATAGGCTTCATCTTCGGCCGGCAGCTTCACCTGATAGGTACGCAGACGCACGGCAATCGGTGCGAAGAACGCATCGGCCAGCGACACCCGACCAAACAGGAACGGCCCGGCCTCGGTCGCCGCCGCCCGGCATTCGGCCCACAGCGCGAGCATACGCTCGACATCGACCTTCACCTCCGGCGGCACCGGATTGAGCGGTGCGTCGTGGCTCAGGTTGAACGGCATGTGATTGCGCATGGCAAAGAAGCCGCTGTGCATCTGCGCACAGGCAGAGCGCGCCTGAGCACGAGCGGCGATGTCGGTCGGCCAGAGTTGCTCGGAAGGAAACTGTTCGGCCAGGTATTCGGCAATTGCCAGCGAGTCGGCGACGGTGCCACGGGCGGTTTTCAGCAACGGCACCTTGCCGGTAGGCGAATGCTTGAGCAACCGCTCGCGGGTGTCGGGTTTGCCGAGCTTGATCAGTTCTTCGGTGTAGGGCGCGCCGGTCAGCTCAAGCGCCAGTGCCGCGCGCAGGGACCAGGAGGAAAGCAGTTTGTCGCCGATGATCAGGTGAAGGCTCATGTTCGGGTCCTTTCATGGGACAGAAGAAAAGGAGGTCCGCAGACCTCCCTCTTCGGCAGGGATCAGGTGCGGTATTCGGCGTTGATCTTCACGTATTCGTGGGACAGGTCGGTGGTCCAGATGGTTTCGCTGCAATCGCCGCGACCCAGTTCGATACGGATGGTGATTTCTTCCTGCTGCATCACCGCCGAGCCCTGGGCTTCGGTGTAGGTCGCGGCGCGGGCGCCACGGCTGGCGATGCACACATCGCCGAGGAACACGTCGATCTTGCTCACGTCCAGATCCGGTACACCTGCACGGCCCACGGCGGCGAGGATACGGCCCCAGTTCGGGTCGGAGGCAAACAGTGCAGTCTTGATCAGCGGCGAGTGCGCCACGGTATAACCGACGTCCAGGCATTCCTGGTGATTGCCGCCACCGTTGACTTCAACGGTCACGAACTTGGTCGCGCCTTCGCCGTCACGCACGATGGCCTGAGCCACGTCCATGCACACCTCGAACACGGCCTGTTTCAGCTTGGCGAACAGCTCACCTTCGGCACGGGTGATTTCCGGCAGCGCAGCCTTGCCGGTAGCAATCAGCATGCAGCAGTCGTTGGTCGAGGTGTCGCCGTCGATGGTGATGCGGTTGAACGACTTGTTGGCGCCGTCCAGCATCAGGTTGTGCAACACGTCGCGGGAGACTTTGGCGTCGGTGGCAATGTAACCGAGCATGGTCGCCATGTTCGGACGGATCATGCCCGCGCCTTTGCTGATGCCGGTGACAGTGATGGTCACGCCATCATGCTGGAACTGGCGGCTGGCGCCTTTTGGCAGCGTGTCGGTGGTCATGATGCCGGTGGCGGCGGCTTCCCAGTTGTTTTCCGACAGATCGTCCAGCGCGGCCTGCAAGGCGCCTTCGATCTTCTCGACCGGCAGCGGCTCGCCGATCACGCCGGTGGAGTACGGCAGAATCTGGCTGGCATCGACGCCGGTCAGCTCGGCCAGCTTCGCGGTCGTACGCTCGGCGGCGGCCAGGCCCGGCTCGCCGGTGCCCGCGTTGGCGTTGCCGGTGTTGGTCAACAGGTAGCGCACAGCGTTCTGCACGCGTTTCTTGGCCAGGATCACCGGCGCTGCACAGAAAGCGTTCAACGTGAACACGCCCGCCACGGTAGAACCTTCGGCACAGCGCATCACGACGACATCCTTGCGCCCCGGGCGCTTGATGCCGGCCGAAGCGATACCGAGTTCAAAACCGGCAACCGGGTGCAACGTTGGCAAAGGACCAAGACCAACAGCCATGAATGCGCTCCTTACTCAATGATGTCAGCACCGCCAAGCGTAGTGACGGTGGTGTAAATGGCAAAACGCCGCGACGGCTGGTGCCGGTCGCGGCGCGGGTATTTCAGCGATTGAAACGGGGTTTACTGGATCTGCCCGTGGCAATGCTTGAATTTCTTGCCCGAACCGCAGTAGCACAGCTCGTTGCGGCCCAGTTTCTGCTCGTTGCGAACCGGTGCGGTGGCGAGGGCCACATCGACCTCTTCACCGACCAGTGCTTCCGGCTGCTCCAGACCTGGCGCCTCGGCGTGTTCGAACTGCATGCGAGCAGCCAGTGCTTCGGCTTCCTGACGCAGGCGTTGTTCTTCTTCGGCCGGATCTTCGCGGCGAACCTGAACGTGCGACAGCACACGGATCGAGTCGCGCTTGATCGAATCCAGCAGCTCGGAGAACAGCGTGAAGGACTCGCGCTTGTATTCCTGTTTCGGGTTCTTCTGCGCATAACCACGCAGGTGGATGCCGTGACGCAGGTGATCCATGGTCGACAAGTGGTCTTTCCACAGGTCGTCCAGCACGCGCAGCACGATTTGTTTCTCGAAGGAGCGCAGTGCGTCGGCACCGGCCTGGTCTTCTTTCTCGTTGTACGCGGCGATCAGCTCGTTCATCAGCTTCTCGCGCAGGGTTTCTTCGTACAGGTGATCGTCTTCGTCGAGCCATTGCTGGATCGGCAGCTTCACGCCGAAGTCGCTGGCAATTGCGGCTTCCAGACCGGCCACGTCCCACTGCTCGGGCAGCGATTGTGGCGGAATGTGCGCGCTGACGGTGGCGTTCAGGACGTCCTGACGGAAGTCAGCGATGGTTTCGCCGATGTTGTCCGCGGCCAGCAACGTGTTGCGCATGTGATAGATCACTTTACGCTGTTCGTTGTTGACGTCGTCGAACTCCAGCAGTTGTTTACGAATGTCGAAGTTGCGACCTTCAACCTTGCGCTGGGCCTTTTCGATGGCGTTGGTCACCATGCGGTGCTCGATCGCTTCGCCAGGCTGCATGCCCAGGGCCTTCATGAAGTTCTTCACCCGGTCGGAGGCGAAGATGCGCATCAGGCTGTCTTCCAGCGACAGGTAGAAGCGGCTGGAACCGGCGTCGCCCTGACGGCCGGCACGGCCACGCAGCTGGTTGTCGATACGACGGGATTCGTGACGCTCGGACGCGATCACCTGCAGACCGCCGGACTCCAGCACCTGCTGGTGGCGCTTCTGCCAGTCGGCCTTGATCTGCGCGATCTGCTCCGGGGTCGGGTTTTCCAGCGATGCGACTTCAACTTCCCAGTTGCCGCCCAACAGGATGTCGGTACCGCGACCGGCCATGTTGGTCGCGATGGTCAGGGCGCCCGGACGGCCGGCCTGCGCGATGATCTCGGCTTCTTTTTCGTGGAACTTGGCGTTCAGAACCTTGTGTTCGATGCCTTCCTTCACGAGCAGTGCGGACATGTGCTCGGAGGTTTCGATGGTCGCAGTACCCACCAGCACCGGACGGCCGGCAGCCATGCTTTCCTTGATGTCATTGACGATCGCCGCGTATTTCTCTTCGGCGGTCAGGAACACCAGGTCGTTGTAGTCCTTACGGGCCAACGGCTTGTTGGTCGGAATCACGATGACCTGCAGACCATAGATCTGATGGAACTCGAACGCTTCGGTGTCGGCGGTACCGGTCATGCCGGACAACTTGTCGTACAGACGGAAGTAGTTCTGGAATGTGGTCGATGCCAGGGTCTGGCTCTCGGCCTGGATGTTCAGGTTTTCCTTGGCCTCGATAGCCTGGTGCAGGCCTTCGGACAGACGACGGCCGGGCATGGTACGGCCGGTGTGTTCGTCGACCAGCACGACCTGGCCGTCCTGCACGATGTATTCAACATTGCGATGGAACAGTTTGTGCGCACGCAGACCGGCGTAAACGTGGGTCAGCAGGCTCAGGTTGTGCGCCGAGTACAGGCTCTCGCCTTCGGCCAGCAGGCCGATGCTGGTCAGCTGGTCTTCGATGAACTGGTGACCGGCTTCGTTGAGTTCGACCTGACGGGTCTTCTCGTCAACGGTGTAATGGCCTTCCTGGGTGACTTCGCCTTCGACTTCTTCGACATGCAGCTTGAGTTTCGGGATCAGCTTGTTGATCTCGATGTACAGCTTGGAGCTGTCCTCGGCCTGACCGGAAATGATCAGCGGGGTACGCGCTTCGTCGATGAGGATGGAGTCGACTTCGTCGATCACGGCAAAATTGAGTTCGCGCTGGAATTTCTCTTCCATGCTGAACGCCATGTTGTCGCGCAGGTAGTCGAACCCGAATTCGTTGTTGGTGCCGTAGGTGATGTCGGCGGCGTAGGCGGCGCGCTTCTCTTCCGGCGGCTGGAAAGGCGTCACGATGCCGACGCTCAGACCGAGGAATTCATACAGCGGACGCATCCAGTTGGCGTCGCGGCGGGCCAGGTAATCGTTCACGGTCACAACGTGCACGCCCTTGCCGGACAGCGCATTGAGGTAAACGCCCAGGGTACCCACCAGGGTCTTGCCTTCACCGGTGCGCATTTCGGCAATCTTGCCTTCGTGCAAGGTCATGCCGCCAATCAGCTGGACGTCGAAGTGGCGCATGCCCATGACCCGCTTGCCGGCTTCGCGGGCGACCGCAAAAGCTTCCGGCAACAGCTTGTCGAGGGTCTCCCCTTTGGCAATGCGGTCTTTGAACTCTGCGGTCTTGGCGCGCAGTTGATCGTCCGAGAGGGCGACCATCTTCTCTTCGAAGGCATTGACGAGCTGCACCGTCTTGAGCATGCGTTTGACTTCACGCTCGTTCTTGCTTCCAAAAAGTTTCTTTAACAAAGGCGCAAACATATCGGCAGGATCTTCCACACTAAAGGGATGGAGGGCGGCCCCGTGAGTCGCCCGTGCAGCCCTCATGGCCGCATGCGAACGAGCATTCTACCCGGAAACGGTGGTGAGGAAAGTGGGGATATTCCACGATGCTGGCACTGCGCTTTGACGGGGCTCACTTAAAATAGGGGCGTTTTGCTCAACTTCAAGCCGTTGGCAACAGAAGTTAGTCGTTGATTTAATGGGTAAAGCAGGGACAAAAGCAATGGGCGAGTGAAATGGGGTCCATCTGCTACCATGGCGCCTTTGCTACTTCAGGTGTTGGATCATGGCATTTCGCCCTCTTACAGCCAGAGCGCCCGCCGTTCTGCTACGCGAAGCCAGGCCGTTGAAAGCCATCCTCGGCCATGCTCAACGCCTGGCCCACCTGCAGCGTCTGCTCGACAGCCAGCTGCAACCCGCCGCCCGCGAGCACTGCCATGTGGCCAAGTGGCGCGAAGGCGAACTGTCGCTGGTGGTCACCGACGGCCATTGGGCCACTCGCCTGCGCTATCAGCAAAAGCGCCTGTTGCGGCAACTGCAGATGTTCGACGAATTCGCCGGTCTGACGCGGATCAAGTTCTCGGTGCGACCTCCCGTCATCCAGTCCAGGCCATCCGGGCACACGATGGACCTGTCGACGGATGCCGCGGCGACCATTCAATCGACCGCCGACGGGATCAGCGATCCGAACCTGCGGGCGGCGCTGGAGCGTCTGGCAGCGCACGCCAAGGCCAAATCCTGACCCTGGCGCGCCCTTCACAGTTCTTAGCGGCGCTTGCTGCCACCGAGCAACGACCCCATCAATCCCCGCACCAACTGGCGTCCCAACTGGTTCGCCGCTTGACGCATCGCCGACTTCAAAGCCTGACCCGCGGCAGTCCCGAGGAATTCCCCGGCCTTGTCCGCCAGACTTGGCTCCTCGGCTGCCGGCTTGCCAGGTATTGCCTCGGCTTCAGGCCCCAGGTTCTTGCGCCCGGTGAGGATTTCATAAGCCGACTCGCGGTCGATCGGCTTGTCATAACGGCCCTTGAACGGCGAGCCGGCAATCAGCACCGTGCGTTCGGTCTCGGTCAAAGGCCCGATCCGCGACTGCGGCGGTGCCACCAGCACACGCTGAACCATTTCCGGGGTGCCCTTTTCCTGCAAGGTGCCGACGAGCGCCTCGCCAATCCCGAGTTCGGTCAATACCGATAACGTATCGAACGCCACATTCGACCGGAAACCATCCGCCACCGCACGCAGGGATTTCTGCTCTTTGGCGGTGAACGCCCGTAGACCGTGCTGAACCCGCAAACCCAGCTGTGCCAGCACGTTGTCCGGCAAGTCGCCCGGCGACTGGGTGACGAAATACACCCCGACGCCCTTGGAGCGGATCAACCGCACCACTTGTTCCAGACGCTCCTGCAAGGCCTTGGGCGTATCGCCGAACAGCAAGTGCGCTTCATCGAAGAACAGCGCCAGCAGCGGTTTGTCGGCATCGCCCCGCTCCGGCAGTTGCTCGAACAGCTCGGCGAGCAGCCACAGCAGAAACGTCGCGTAGACCTTCGGCGCTTCATGTACCAGACGACTGGCATCCAGCAAATGAATGCGTCCGCGACCGTCGGCGGCCGGTTGCAGGATGTCTTCCAGTTGCAGCCCCGGTTCGCCGAACAAGGCTTCGGCCCCTTGCTGTTCAAGGACCGCCAGACGCCGCAATAGCGCCTGGCTGGAACCGGTGGTGAACAGCGCCGCGTCTTCGCCCAGCAACTGCGGATTGTCCTTGAGGTGATTGAGCAGTGCCTTCAGGTCTTTCAGGTCCAGCAGCAACAGGCCTTCACGGTCGGCGACCTTGAACGCCGCGTACAACGCCGACTGCTGGCTGTCGGTCAGCTCCAGCAACGCACCGATCAATAACGGCCCCATTTCACTCAGCGTGGTGCGCAGCGGATGACCGGACTCCCCGTGAATGTCCCACAAGGTCACGGGATAAGCCTGAGGTTTGTAGTTGAGCCACGGCATCCCGGCGATGCGCTCGGCGACCTTGCCCTGAGGGTTGCCTGCAGCGCCGAGGCCGCACAGGTCACCTTTGATGTCGGCGGCGAACACCGCGACGCCGGCGTCGCTGAAAGCTTCGGCCAGCCTCTGCAAAGTGACGGTCTTGCCGGTGCCGGTCGCCCCGGCCACCAGTCCGTGACGGTTGGCCAGGCGCATCGCCTGGGCGATCGGTTGCCCGGCGAGATCGGCGCCGATTACGAGTTGCGAAGAGTCAGGCATTTGGTCACCCAATAGTTAATCTTTGTCGAGCATGGCCGATAGAAAGGAGTGAGAGACCCGATCAAAAGTCAGGTCCGTGATTTCCCTAAGGAGAGACGGAAATATCACTCAGCGTTCACACCTGCCCATTTTGCGCGCCTTTATAAAAGCACGCCCTGGACATTAAGACCTTAGCGGAACCCCAAGCCATGAACAAAAATCTACGCTTCAGCCATAAAATCCTGCTTGCCGCCGCCCTCATCGTCATTGCCGCCTTTGCCTCGTTCACGCTGTACAACGACTGGCTGCAGCGCAATGCAATCCGCGACGACCTGAACAACTACCTCAACGAGATGGGCGAAGTCACCGCCGACAACATCCAGACTTGGCTCACCGGGCGCATCCTGTTGATCGAGAACGCTGCACAGAACATCGCCATCAATCCCGAGCCGGCCGCCGTCGCCAGCCTGCTGGAACAGAAAGCCCTGACATCGACGTTCATGGCGTCCTACCTCGGCGACGCCACCGGGCACTTCACCATCCGTCCGGATGCGAAAATGCCGGACGGTTTCGATCCGCGGGTCCGCCCCTGGTATAAGGGTGCCGAAAGCAGCAGCACTTCGACCCTGACCGAACCGTACATTGACGCGGCCACCGGCCAGACCATCATTTCCATCGCCACCGCCGCGAAAAAGGCCGGCCAGAGCGTCGGCGTGGTGGGCGGTGACCTGAGCCTGCAAACCCTGATCGACACCCTCAGCGCCCGGGACTTCTCCGGCATGGGCTATGCGTTCCTGGTCAGCGCCGACGGAAAGATCCTGGTGCACCCGGACAAGACCCTGGTGATGAAATCGCTCAAAGAAGCCTATCCGCAGGACACCCCGCGCATCAGCAGCGATTTCAGTGAAATCACTGTCGACGGCAAGACCCGCATCGTCACGTTTGCCCCGATCAAGGGCCTGCCGTCGGTGAACTGGTACATCGGCCTGTCAGTGGACAAGGACAAAGCGTTCTCGATGCTCAGCCAGTTCCGCACCTCGGCCGTGATCGCGACCGTGATTGCGGTGGCGATCATCATCGCCCTGCTCGGCATGCTGATCCGCATCCTGATTCAGCCGCTGCACGTCATGACCCGCGCCATGGAAGACATCGCCGACGGCGAAGGTGACCTGACCAAACGTCTGACCATTCAGAACCAGGACGAATTCGGCGTGCTCGGCACGGCATTCAACCGCTTCGTCGAGCGGATTCACGGTTCGATCCGCGAAGTGTCGTCCGCCACCGGGCAAGTCAACGAAGTCGCCCTGCGCGTGGTCGCGGCGTCCAACTCGTCGATGTACAACTCCGACCAGCAAGCCTCGCGCACCAACAGCGTGGCTGCCGCGATCAATCAGCTCGGTGCCGCCGCCCAGGAAATCGCCCGCAACGCCGCACAAGCCTCGACCCAGGCCAGCGACGCCCGTGGCCTGGCCGAAGACGGCCAGCAAGTGGTGGATCGCAGCATCAAGGCAATGAATCAGTTGTCGAGCATGCTCAGTGCGTCCAGCAGCAACATCGAGTCGCTGAACAGCAAGACCGTGAACATCGGCCAGATCCTGGAAGTGATCACCAGCATTTCCCAGCAGACCAACCTGCTGGCGCTCAACGCCGCCATCGAGGCTGCGCGTGCCGGTGAAGCCGGCCGCGGATTTGCCGTGGTAGCGGATGAAGTACGCAACCTTGCCCACCGCACCCAGGAATCGGCGCAACAGGTGCAGACCATGATCGAGGAGCTGCAAGTCGGCGCCCGCGAATCGGTCAGCACCATGAGCGACAGTCAGCGCCACAGCCAGGACAGCGTGGAAATCGCCAACCTGGCCGGCGAGCGCCTGAACAGCGTGACCCAGCGTATCGGCGAAATCGACGGGATGAACCAGTCGGTGGCCACCGCGACCGAGGAACAGACCGCCGTGGTCGAGTCGATCAACGTGGACATTACCGAGATCAATACCCTTAACCAGGAAGGCGTCGAGAACCTCCAGGCAACCTTGCGTGCCTGCTCGGATCTTGAGCAGCAGGCTTCGCGATTGAAGCATCTGGTTGGCAGCTTCCGCATTTAAAGCCGCTCTGCCGGTCGTCTTCGTCGTTCGTTACCATCCGACGAAGACGGCCAACAATCCCTCCGAAACCAGCCCTGCACCCCACCGCGAAACCCCGACCGAACATCTATTCTTGATAAGGGTCAACCTAGGGAGATCAACGCGGAGGGTCGTTTACTGTGCATATCGCCGACATCACCATGTTCTACGCCCCGGCCAGCGGCGGCGTGCGCACCTATCTGGACGCCAAGCACCGTCGTCTGGGCGTGAAGCCCGGGATCCGCCACAGCCTGCTGATCCCCGGCGCGCGTTACGGCGAGCATGATGGCGTTTACACGGTTCCCGCCCCCGCCCTGCCCTTCGGCAAAGGCTATCGTTTTCCCCTGCGCCTGGCCCCGTGGCGAAACGTCCTGCAGGACTTGCAACCGGATCTGATCGAAGTCGGCGATCCGTACCTCACCGCCTGGGCCGCGCTCGATGCACGTCGGCAACTGGATGTGCCGGTGATCGGTTTCTATCACTCCGACCTGCCGCTGTTGGTGGGCAACCGAATGGGCCACTGGGTCACGCCGAATATCGATGCGTATGTGCGCAAGTTGTACGGTAATTTCGACCGGGTGCTGGCGCCCAGCCAGGTCATGGCCGACAAGCTCAGCGGGCTGGGCGTGCGCAACGTCTTCGTGCAGCCGCTGGGCGTTGACCTTCAGACCTTCCACCCCGATGCCCGCGACGCCGCGTTGCGCAGCGAACTGGGGATCGCCGAGGACACGCGCCTGTTGATCTTCGCCGGTCGGGGCTCCAAAGAGAAAAACCTGCCGGTGCTGCTCGATTGCATGAAGCGTCTGGGCCCGCGTTATCACCTGCTGCTGGTCGGCTCGTCGATGCCGGCGTCCGTCCCGGACAACGTCAGCGTGATCGACCGGTTCTGCCCGGCCGCCCAGGTCGCACGCCTGATGGCCAGTGCCGACGCGCTGATCCATGCCGGCGATCAGGAAACCTTCGGCCTGGTGATTCTGGAGGCCATGGCCTGCGGCATTCCGGTGGTGGCGGTGGCGGCCGGGGCGTTCGAGGAAATCGTCAGCGAATCCTGCGGCCTGCTTTGCGCGCCGAACAATGCGCAAGCCATGGCCAATGCCGTGCGTGAGCTGTTCAGCCGCGGGACTGGCTCACTTGGTCAACAGGCACGCCAACATGTCGAGCGCAATTACGCCTGGGACACCGTGGTCGACAGCCTGCTGGGCCACTACCACGCCGTACTCGGCGATTCAGCTCCGTGGGTGGCCAATGGCTGAATCTCACGAGCGCCCGGCGGTAATGCTGGTGCTGCATGACGTGGCCCCCTCCACGTGGGCCGATTATCGAGGATTCGTCGACGCCGTTGACCGGTTGGGCAACGTACCGATGACGTGGCTGGTGGTTCCGGACTTCCATCGACACGATGCCCTTGAGGCTCACCCGGCGTTCTGTCGAATGCTCGACGAGCGCGTCGCACGCGGCGATGAACTGGCCTTGCACGGCCACTTTCATGAAGACTCCGAACCCGGCCCGCGAACGGCGCGCGACTGGTTCATGCGCCGGGTCTACACCCATGAAGGCGAGTTTTATCAACTGTCCCGTGAAGCCGCCCTCGCCCGCCTGCACCCGGGTATCGATCTGTTTCGGCGCCACGACTGGCCGCTGCACGGTTTCGTCGCCCCGGCCTGGCTGATGAGCGCCGGCACGCGCCAGGCACTGCGCGAACTGCCGCTGCGCTACACCAGCGATCCGCAGCATCTTTATCACTTGCCGGATTTCACTACGGTCGAGGCCCCGGGACTGGTCTGGAGCGCACGCAGCGCCTGGCGTCGCGGCATGTCGAAGGTCATCAGCGAACAGCGTGAGCAGCGCTGGCGTCAGGCGCCGGTGATTCGTCTAGGCTTGCACCCGGTGGACATGCGCCATCGGTTTTCCCGGGATTACTGGTGGCGCACTCTTGAACGACTGTTGGCGGACGGACGCGTGCCCATGACCAAAATCGACTGGCTGACGCGCCAGCGCACTCAAGCCGAGCGTGCCGCTTGAGTCGCGGCATTCTGTTGCTGATCGGCCTGCTGGTGGCCGTGGCGGTGCCCGTCCTGCTCGGCGGCGGCGAGACTTGGGAGCGCTTGCAGGCTTTTCCGCTGAATTGGCTGTTGATCATGTTCGCCATGGTGCTGCTGTGCTGGGGCATCAACACCCTGCGCCTGCGGCTGTTGCTCGGCGATCAGCGTGACCGGGTCACGCCCGTCAAAAGCCTTGGGGTGGTCATGGCCGCCGAATTCGCCTGGTGCGCCACGCCCGGTGGCAGCGGAGGGCCGTTGACGATCATGGCGCTGCTGGCGCGCAGCGGCGTGCGCCCGGCCCGGGGCAGCGCCGTGTTTGCGATGGATCAGTTGAGCGATCTGCTGTTTTTTCTCTGCGCCCTGAGCGGGATCCTGATCTACGCGTTGTTCCAGCATCTCAGCGACCGTATGGAATGGCTGCTGACCGTCAGTGCCCTGTCGTTGACCGGCGGACTGTTCAGTTGCGTGCTGGTCGCGCGCTATCACCGTCGATTGATTCGCCTGAGCGGACGCCTGCTGGCCGGGATGAACGTCGAACCGCGTACCCGACGGCGCTGGGCGCGGCAGTTGCTGCACTTTCTGGCCGCATTCACCGATGCGCTGAAATTGCCGTGGCAGACATTGATCAAGGTGTTCGTCCTGACCTGCGTGCATTGGTCGCTGCGTTACAGCGTGCTGTATCTGGCGCTGCGCGGGCTGGGGGCGGATGTGCAGTGGGCCTGGACGTTTCTGATCCAGATGCTTTCGCTGGGTGCGGGGCAGTTCAGCCTGCTGCCGGGCGGTGCCGGTGCGGCGGAATTGACCTCGGCGGCGCTGCTGGCGCCGATGGTCGGCAAATCGACCGCGGCGGCGGCGATCCTGATCTGGCGGGTGGTGACGTATTACTTCTACCTGCTGGTGGGTGGCCCGGTGTTTCTGTTGATGCTGGGCAGGCCGTTGCTGAAAAAATTGCTGAGCGTCAGACAGGCTTCTTGAGGTCGTCCTCTTCGTCCTTGAGTTGCTCCCACAGTTCGGCGGCACCGGGAAACTCCGTGCCGTCCTCCGGGCTCAGGTCATCCGGGTCATAGCGGCTCAGGCAGCCTTCGCCAAGGGTGGCGGGGGCTTTGGAAGTGGCTTTGTCCAGTGGATCGCTCATGAACGCTTCCTCACAGGGCTGCAACAAGGCAAAAAAAAGGGCCTGAGGCGATTGAACGCCCAGGCCCTTTGTTTTTCAACCGAAAGCTTCGATCAGAACACCACGGTCTTGTTGCCGTGCACCAGCACGCGGTCTTCCAGGTGATAGCGCAGGCCACGGGCCAGCACCATCTTCTCGACGTCACGGCCGAAACGCACCATGTCTTCAATGCTGTCGCTGTGGCTGACACGCACTACGTCCTGCTCGATGATCGGGCCGGCATCCAGCTCTTCGGTCACGTAGTGGCAGGTTGCGCCGATCAGCTTCACGCCACGCAGCGAGGCCTGGTGATACGGCTTGGCACCGACGAACGACGGCAGGAAGCTGTGGTGAATGTTGATGACCTTGTGAGCGTATTCGCGGCACATGTCCGGCGGCAGGATCTGCATGTAGCGCGCCAGCACCACCACTTCGGCGTCATGCTGCTTGACCAGGCGCGACACTTCGTCGAAGGCCGGCTGCTTGTCCTGCGGATTGACCGGGACGTGGTAATAAGGAATGCCGTGCCACTCGACCATGCTGCGCAGGTCATCGTGGTTGGAAATCACGCAGGAGATCTCGCAATCGAGTTCATCGCTGTGCCAGCGGTGCAACAGGTCGGCCAGGCAGTGGGATTCACGGCTGGCCATCAGCACCACGCGCTTCTTCTGCTCGGTGTCGGTGATGCGCCAGTCCATCGAGAACTCTTCGGCGATCGGCGCAAACTTCTCGCGCAATACCTCGATACCGAAAGGCAGGGAATCGGCACGGATTTCGTGACGCATGAAGAACCAGCCGACCTGATTGTCCGAGTGGTGGCTCGCTTCGGTGATCCAGCCATTGTGGGCCGCCAGAAAATTACTGACTTTGGCAACGATGCCAACGCGGTCCGGGCAAGAAATCACCAGCCGAAAAGTGCGCATGAGGGGGAAACTCCAGAACTTCGCAAAGGCGGCCATTCTAGCGACTGCGCGGGAAAACTGCAGTATTGATGCCCCCCGGAACCTCGCGGCAGTCCGTCACAGATTTTTTGACGCTGGCAAACGCCAGAATGATGGCGCAGCAATAGCCATGCATGAACAGTCCTGTGTGAATATCTGTGAAGACTCCATCACAATATTTAACTGAACATTCAATTCAGGGCTTTTCAACGTAACTAATTCAAATAAAAACCCCGGTTAAATGTTTACTTGATGAAACAGCCTGACTATTATTGCGGCACTGTCCCCTGCCATCGCGCACTCCCACATAAGGTAGTAATCATGTCCTTGATCAACGAATACCGTGCCACCGAAGAAGCTATCAAAGAGCTGCAAGCTCGTTTGAAGAACCTGTCGCAAGACGACAAACTGCAAGCCGAGCTGGAATTTGAAGGCAAACTGCGCACACTGATGGGCGAATATTCCAAATCCCTGCGCGACATCATCGCGCTGCTGGATCCAGAATCCAAAACCAAAGCACCACGTGGCGGCGCAGCCAAAACTACCGGCACCAAGCGTGCTCGCAAAGTTAAACAATACAAAAACCCGCACAACGGCGAAGTCATCGAAACCAAAGGTGGCAACCACAAAACTCTGAAAGAGTGGAAAGCCAAGTGGGGCGGTGATGTGGTTGAAGGCTGGGCTACCCTGCTGGGCTAAGCCGCAACCCCCGTCGCAGCCCCCTGCGCGGCATAAAAAAACGCCAGCATCCGCTGGCGTTTTTTTATGCCCGTCATTCAGGCGACGGACATGTTCGATTTCAAAGATTCAAACGTTTGCGTAATGCCTGGACATAGTTCTGCCATTCAATCAACACCTGGGCCTGCATCGGCGCAGCACTAAGCAGCCATTGCTCCATGGCCTCGGCAAAAGATTGCAAGGTATTAGGGGCACCCCACTCCGGTTCGGACAAGCGTTGCCGACAAAAGATTTGCCAGCGTTCTTGCTCTTCGAAACTCAACGTATCCGGAAAGTTACGCGCTCGATATCGAAACAACAATTCGGGCAAGCGTTCGTCATCGAACGGCCATTGCTCTCGCGCCAATTGTGCAGGATCTGCCGTCCTCACTTGCTCACATAGTCGCCGGTCTCGATCACCGATAAATCCGTCGTACAACTGTTGTTCCGGATCTTCACTCGGGGTGAAATCTTCGCTGGCATAAATCGCCGAGACTTTATCTTTCCAAACTTGTTGTGCGTCACTTAGTCGCAATGCGCGCGCCTGATAAAGCGCCATGTCCAGCCCCAGACGCTGCTGATCTTCAGCTCTCAGCACCGACAACGGCGCCACCACCGGGCACTTGTTGATGTGAATCAGCTTGAGCGGCACCGGCAGCTCACCCTCGGCCAGATCGTCGCGACGGGTATACAGGCGCTGGCGCAAGGCCTGTGCATCCAGATCCAGCAGGCCCTGCGGGTCCAGATGCAGATCACAGACGATCAACGCATTCTTGTTGCGCGGATGCCAGGCCAGCGGCAGCACCACACCGACAAAACTGCGGGCCGCCGAAAAGCGTCCGGAAATGTGCACCATCGGCTGCAACAGGCGAATCTGGTCCATGACCCTCTGCTTGCTGCGCAGCTGGAACAACCAGTCATACAACCGGGGCTGTTTCTCGCGGATCAACCGGGCCAGGGCGATGGTGGCGCGCACGTCCGACAGCGCCTCGTGGGCGTTGCCGTGATCAATGCCATTGGCAGCGGTCAGGCGTTCGAGCTTGAGCGTCACCCGGCCTTCGTCATCGGTTGGCCAGACCAGCCCGTCGGGACGCAACGCATAAGCGGCGCGCACCACATCGATCAGGTCCCAGCGACTGTTGCCGCCCTGCCATTCACGGGCGTAAGGATCGAAAAAGTTGCGGTACAGGCTGTAGCGGGTCATCTCGTCATCGAAGCGCAGGGTGTTGTACCCCGCGCCGCAGGTGCCGGGGGCGGCGAGCTGGGCATGGACCCGGGTCATGAAGTCGGCTTCGCTCAAACCTTGCTCGGCGAGGCGGCTCGGAGTGATGCCGGTGATCGCGCACGCGGCCGGGTGCGGCAGGATGTCTTCGCTGGGCTGGCAGTAAAGATTGACCGGTTCGTCGATTTCGTTGAGTTCGTGGTCGGTGCGGATCCCGGCCACCTGCAACGGACGGTCGCATCGGGGATTGATGCCGGTGGTTTCGTAGTCGTACCAGAAGATGGAAGTCACGGGCGGTTCCTGAACTGAAGATCGGCAAAGTCTAGGCGTTCGACCGCCGTCGCGGCCAGCACCGCATCATTCAGTCACCTTTGGTTGAAAGATGTGTATGACATAGTGATGTCGTTTCCCCCCGAGAGACTGCTAGCATCGGATTCACTCGCATCCCGATCCGGCAACATCAGGTAGCCCATGCTCGAGACCACAGCACCGCCAAGGAAAGCACCGCTGGCCCCGCCACTGGAAACGCGGCACCAGGTTGAAACGCCGGAAGGCATCGACCTGCCGCTGCGTCCCGCCGGTCTGATGGTGCGTGCCGTGGCGTTTACCATTGATCTGGGGTTGCGCGGGCTGATCCTGGGCCTGCTGCTGATGTTGCTGGCGCTGCTCGGCAAACTCGGCATCGGCCTCGGCTCATTGCTGCTGTTTGTGGTGAGCTGGTGGTACATGGTGCTGTTCGAAGTACTGCGTCAGGGCCGCTCGCCGGGTAAACAATGGATGGGCCTGCGGGTGGTGCACGACGACGGCACGCCGGTCGGCTGGTCGGCCTCCCTGTTGCGCAACCTGCTGCGTTTTGTCGACCTGATGCCATTCGGCTACTTCCTCGGCGCGATCAGTTGCCTGCAACACCCGACCTTCAAACGCCTCGGCGACATCGCTGCCGGCACACTGGTGATCTACAGCGAACGCCCGCTCAGGCACCCGCAGTTACCCGATGCCGAACCACGCCGCTCGCCGATCCCGCTGACCCTGACTGAACAACGCGCCCTGCTCGCCTTCGCCGAACGCCAGGGGGAACTGTCGACCGCGCGGGTCAACGAGCTCGCCGCATTGCTGGCCCAGCCGCTGCGCATCAGCGCCCCCAAAGCCGTCGGCGAACTCAACGGCATCGCCCGTGGCCTGATGGGGCCGACATGAAACAAAGCCTTTTCGAAAGCCGCCACAAGGCCGAATGGGAGCGCTTTACACTCGCTCTCGAACGATTGGAACGAGGCAAGGACACTTCGCAGGTGGCCGAATTTCCCAAGGCCTATCGCCGACTCTGCCAACATCTGGCTCTGGCGCAGGAGCGTGGCTACAGCAGCTTTCTCGTCGACTCCTTGCAACAGCTCGTGCTACGCGGTCATCAACAGCTTTACCGTCATCGCCGACAGCTCGGTGCCAGCCTGCTGAGTTTCATCCTCGCCGGATTCCCGCGGCTGGTACGGGCGCAATGGCCTTTCGTGCTCGTGGCCGGGCTGCTGTTCTTCGGCAGCCTGGCCAGTTTCGGGGTACTGGTGTATCTGAATCCCGAATTGATCTACAACATGATCCCCGCCGAGCAGGTCCGCGAGATGCAGAGCATGTACGATCCGGTCGCCGGCCACCTCGGGCGCTCGGCCGAGCGCGCCGCCAGTGAAAACTGGGTGATGTTCGGCTACTACATCATGCACAACATCGGCATCGCCTTTCAGACCTTCGCCAGCGGTTTGCTGCTGGGTCTGGGCAGTGCGTTTTTCCTGTTCTACAACGGCCTGACCATCGGTGCAGTGGCCGGGCACCTGAGTGAAATCGGCTTCGGTCAGACCTTCTGGCCTTTCGTGATCGGTCACGGCGCATTTGAACTCAGCGCAATTGTCCTGGCCGGCGCAGCGGGGTTGAAACTGGGTTGGACACTGATTGCACCGGGACGCCTGACTCGCGGTGAGGCCTTGAGACACGCGGCGCGCCAGAGTGTCTTGCTGATCTGCGGGGTGATGCTGTTCCTGCTGATCGCCGCGTTCATCGAGGCGTACTGGTCATCACGCACCGGGGTCACGTCGCAGACCAAATACCTGGTCGGCGCGGGACTCTGGCTCTGCGTGGCGATTTATCTGCTGTTCGCCGGAAGGAGCCGCCATGCGCCTGAGTGACGCGACGGTGGTGATCCGCCCACGCAGCACCTGGGAAGCCATGGACCTGGGCGTGCGCATGAGCCAGCAGCATCGGCGCTTGCTGATGACCAGCTGGGCCATCGTCACCCTGCCATTGTTTGCGGTCCTGAGCCTGTTGTTCTGGGATTCTCCGTCGCTCGCGGTGTTCATCTTCTGGTGGCTGAAACCGGCCTATGAGCGTTTGCCGCTGTACATCCTCTCCAAAGCCCTGTTCGGCGAAACACCCACTTTGCAACAGGCGTTACGCCAATGGCCGCACTTGCTCAAACCGCAACTGCTGGCCAGCCTGACCTGGCGACGCCTGAGCTTGAGTCGCAGCTTCCTGATGCCGGTGGTGCAACTCGAGGGCCTGGGCGGCCTCGCACGACAGCAGCGTGTGCCGGTGCTTCTGCAACGCAACGCTGGCGCGGCCCAGTGGCTGACGATCATCGGCGTCCATCTGGAAACGGCACTGTGGATTGGCCTGATGGTGCTGTTCTATTTACTCCTGCCACAACAGGTCGAAACCGACTGGGACTGGCAAAGCCTGATCTTCGCCGCCGATCACCAATGGCGCTGGCTCGAGCACTTGACCAATGCCCTCTACGCTCTGGTACTGGTGATCTGGGAACCGATCTACGTCGCCTGCGGTTTCAGCCTCTACCTGAACCGGCGCACCATCCTCGAAGCGTGGGACATCGAACTGGTGTTCCGCCGCCTGCGCCAGCGCCTGAACAGCAGCGCGCTCGGTGTGCTGCTGGTGGTTTGCCTGTTGCTGCCGGGAGTCCCCTCGGCATGGGCCGCCGACCCCGCCACCGCTCCGGATGCGCCCCGGCTTTTGAATCAGCCACTGACCAGCCAGGCGTCTCGCGACAGCATCAACGCCTTGCTCGAACAACCGCCGTTCAAGAACAAGGAAACCGTCACCCGCTATCGCTTTGGCGAAGATCCCGCCACCGCCGAAAAAGCCAAGGACGGCAAGGCGCCGCAATGGCTGAAAACCCTGCTCGGCTGGCTCAACGGTCAACACCTCAACGGGTTGGCCAAGGCGATTGAAGTGTTGCTGTGGGCCGTGGTGATCGCAGCGCTCGGCGGGTTGATCTGGCGCTATCGCGAGTTTCTGCAGACGTTCGTCAGTCGTCGCCCGCGATTGCCCGAGCGGATAAAACGCCCCTTGCCACAGCAAGCCTTCGGTCTCGACCTGAGCCGGGAAACACTGCCCGACGACATCGCCGCCAGTGCCGAACAGCTCTGGCAGACCCAGCCCCGCGCGGCGCTCGGTCTGCTGTATCGGGCGCTGCTCAGTCACCTGCTGCACGATTTCAACCTGACACTGAAACCCGCTGACACCGAAAGCGAAGTACTGGCACGGATCGAACACTTGCAGCGTCCGGACCTGCTCGCCTACAGCCGTCATCTCACCGGCCACTGGCAGAACATGGCCTACGGACACCGCGTGCCGGCGGCGCATCTGCAACAGGAACTGTGCGATGGCTGGCGGTCACTGTTCGGCCATGGAGCCGCCCGTTGAACCGGCGCACGATCTGGCTGGCCGGCGCGCTGATCGTCGCTCTGCTGAGTGCGCTGGGCGTTTATCTGTACCTCAAAGCCACGCCTTACCAGACAGTGGTCGATCACGGCCCCTCGCCCGCCGCGCAAGCCAATCCTTATCTGGCGGCGGAGATGTTTCTGCGCGGTCACGGGATAACCGTCGGCCATGCCGAAAGCCTGTCCGTGCTGCCCGAGATCGATCCGCGCCAACACACCCTGCTGTTGTTCAACGATCGTTCGAAAATGACGCCGCGTCAGGTCGATCAAGTCTTGAACTGGGCCCGGGCCGGCGGGCGGCTGGTATTCGTTGCCGAGTCGCTGTGGGATGAAAAGACCGGCCAGAGCAACGACCTGCTGCTCGACCGTGTGCAACTGCATCAGTCTCTGAGCAAGGATCTCAAAGACCCGCCGCCGGATGCCGACGAAGATCCCTACCCCAACCTGACCAAGCTCTATCTGGAAGACGAAGACGCGCCGGCCTACGCCGGGTTCGACACCGCGTTCCACCTCGACGACCCGAAAAACCTCGCCCAGGCCTGGGCCAACAGCGCCAGAGCCACCCACATGATGCAACTGCCCTACGGCGTCGGCTCGGTCACCGTGGTAACCGACGCCGAACTGTGGAAAACCCCGGCCATCGCTCAGCACGACAATGCCTGGCTGCTTTGGTACCTGAGCGCCGACACCTCCGTAACCCTGCTGTACAACACCGAACACGACGGTCTGCTGACTCTGCTCTGGCGCTACTTCCCACAAGCCATCGTCGCCCTGCTCGCCTTGATCGGACTGTGGTTGTGGCATGTCGGCGTGCGTCACGGGCCGGTGCAGGCCCCTGTCCCGAGCGGTCGTCGTCAGTTGATGGAACACCTGCGCGCCAGCGCCGATTTCATCCTGCGCCACAACGGCCAGCAGACCTTGCTGCAAGCCCTGCAGCAGGACGTCCTGCGCCGCGCCCGTCACCGTCATCCCGGTTTCGACCAATTGAACGTCGCCGAACAATGGCTGGCCTTGTCGCGCCTGACCCGCCAACCGACCCGTGCCATCAGCCAGGCCCTGAGCCCGGCACCGAAGCGGCGCCTGTCCAGCGCCGAATTCTGCCGTCAGGTCGCCCACCTGCAAGCCTTGAGGAACTCGCTATGACCGAACACATCGAACCCGGCTCGCCCAGCCACGCCGCCCAGCAACGTCACCGTGCCAGCCAGTTGGCACAAGCGGTACGCGGTGAACTGCAAAAGGTGCTGATCGGCCAGAACCCGGTGATCGACGACGTGCTGACCGCGCTGATCGCCGGCGGTCACGTGCTGCTCGAAGGCGTTCCCGGCCTCGGTAAAACCTTGTTGGTACGCGCCCTGGCAAAATGCTTCGGGGGCGAGTTCGCGCGCATCCAGTTCACCCCGGACCTGATGCCCAGCGACGTCACCGGCCACGCGGTCTACGACCTGCAGACCGAGCAGTTCAAACTGCGCAAAGGCCCGCTGTTCACCAACCTGCTGCTGGCCGACGAGATCAACCGCGCCCCGGCCAAGACCCAGGCCGCTCTGCTCGAAGCGATGCAGGAACGTCAGGTCACTCTCGAAGGCCGCCCCCTGCCGATTGCCCAGCCGTTCATGGTGCTCGCCACGCAGAACCCGATCGAACAGGAAGGCACTTACCCGCTGCCCGAAGCCGAGCTCGACCGTTTCATGCTCAAAGTGCGCATGGATTACCCCGAAGCCGACCAGGAGCTGGACATGGTGCGCCAGGTCAGCCGCTCGACCCGCGCCGACATGCTCGACGTGCAACCGCTGCGCACCGTGTTGCAAGCCAAGGACGTGCAAGCCCTGCAGCGCATCGCCAGCGATCTGCCACTGGACGATCAGGTGCTCGATTACGCCGTGCGCCTGGCCCGCAGCACCCGTACCTGGCCGGGGCTGAGCCTGGGCGCCGGGCCACGCGCCTCCATCGCACTGGTGCGCTGCGCTCGCGCTCGCGCGCTGTTGCGCGGTGGTGAATTCGTGATCCCGGACGACATCAAGGGCTGCGCACTGGCGGTGCTGCGTCACCGGGTACGCCTTGCACCGGAGCTGGACATCGAAGGGCTGCAAATCGATCAAGTCCTTCAGCAACTGCTCGACCAAGTACCGGCGCCGCGCCTGTGAAACCCTCGCGCCTGCTGTTGATCTGGCTGGCGATCCTGCTGGTCATCGGCATTGTGCTGGGCGCGTTGCAGGCGCTGGACGTCGAGGTGCCATCGAGCCTGTTGTCGATCAACTGGGGATTGTTGCTGGCGCTGTTTGCGCTGAGCCTGCTGGACGCGCTGCGCCTCAAGCGCCTGCCCTCGCCCCGCGTGCAACGACAGATGCCCGGCAGCCTGGCCCTCGGTCGCTGGAGCGAAATCCGGCTGGAGGTCGAACACGATTTCGCCCAGCCACTGACCCTTCAACTCTTCGACCATGTACCCGACGGCCTCAGCTACGAAAACCTGCCGCTCTCGACCGAGCTGCAACCTGGCCAGCGCAGCCTGATTGGCTATCGCCTGCGCCCACTCAAGCGCGGCCACTTCAGCTTCGACACCTGCGAACTCAACCTGCCCAGTCCCTTCGGTCTGTGGTCCGGCAAACGCCTGCTGAACATCACTGATCACACCCGCGTCTACCCCGACTTCGCCCGCCTCTACGGCGGCCAGCTGCTGGCGGTCGACAACTGGCTCAGCCAGCTCGGCGTACGCCAGCGCCAGCGCCGTGGCCAGGGGATGGAATTTCATCAGCTGAGGGAATTTCGCGAAGGCGACAGCCTGCGCCAGATCGACTGGAAAGCCACCGCCCGCCATCGCACACCGATTGCCCGGGAGTACGAAGACGAGCGGGATCAACAGATTGTTTTCATGCTCGATTGCGGGCGGCAGATGCGAAGTCAGGATGGGGAGCTGTCGCATTTCGATCATGCGTTGAATGCGTGTTTACTGTTGAGTCATGTGGCGTTGCGGCAGGGGGATGCGGTGGGCTTGTCCACCTTCGCCAGTGATCAGCCGCGGTTTATTGCACCGGTCAAAGGTGCGGGGCAGCTCAAGGTGTTGCTCAATGGTGTTTACGATCTGGATAGCACGCGGCGTTCGGCGGACTATCCGGCTGCGGTGAATCAGTTACTGGCCAGACAAAAGCGTCGGGCGCTGGTGGTGCTGGTGACGAATGTGCGGGATAAGGATGATGAGGAATTGCTGAACGCCGTCAGACAACTAAGCCACCGGCATCGAGTACTCGTGGCCAGCCTGCGTGAAAGCAAGCTTGAAGATAGACGGTATGCTCAGGTGCAAACGATTGAGCAAGCGCTTGAATACTGCGCAACAGTGGATTACCTGAACGCCCGATCGGTGCTCCATGAAAAATTGAGTGCCCAAGGAGTACAAGTGATAGATGTCCCCCCAAGTGAATTGAGCACAGACGTAATTTCGCGGTATCTGAACTGGAAAAAATCTGGAGCACTCTGCTAACACACTGTGAAATTCACACAGGAGGGCCAGATTAAAATTACGAAAATCAAAAAGTTCTAAACAATAAGCTGGCTCAGTTCACCCGCGGAGCATCACAGCTGATGCAGCTCACCATTTGAGTAGAAATCGCTAGCCAACTAACACTCGCAAATGCCACTGCTATGCTTAGTTTTTTGCAAAAAGGAGACTAAGAATGGCCGATCAATATTCTCTATCAGACGTGTTGGAAAGGATGTATCAGAATCAACTCGGCTTGGAAGCCGCTCTGATGGAATTTGTACTCCTGGTCGAAGCACAGGGAATGGTGGATACCGGAAACAACGTCCGGGAAGCACTTTTTACTATTGGAGAAAACGCTGGCTTCATCAAGCAAGGTTTGGCAAAGCTGAAAGGAAACCGTCCCAGCTAAAGCTTTCGGACTCTCACCGATGTCCAAGATCTTTCGATGTATTTCTTCTACGGTTCACGTTCTCTAAAACCAATCATTAACCGGGGGGGTTCTTACAGCTCGGCTCTCAAAAAAGCCCCCCTTTGCCTACGAATACGCTAGCCCTGCCCCGCGTGTAAAAACCCTCAAAAGAGATGCAGAACTGTTGTTCTCTCACTTTTTGTGGAGAACAAAAAAACGGTGGAATTGAGGCTACAACACGTGACGCTTTTGCCTACGTGTAAGCGCGAATCCGCTGGCTTGTGCACCTTGGCGTTGCCCCGTAACTTGATACCCGTCGCTGCCAATCAGCGGCCGGGTTTAGTCGCCCGAGGTAAGATAGGTTTGCAAACGCATCGTCCAGTCGGGTATTCCCTATCCCTGCACTCGATGGTGGCTGTGAGCAGGGTGCCCCCGGGCACGCCGGAAAAAGCCTACTTCCCCGGTCGACTAACCTGCTTACAGCTGCCACCCCCTCGTTTAGTCGCGAAGCGGTAACAGCCCAACTTATTAGGAAGTTAGGTATGTTCAAAGCTACACCAAATCCCCCATCAGACACCGATCCAAAGGACCCGACCGATCAACCCGATCCGGTCTCCCCCTACGCTTCAATCGATTCGAAAAAACTTCACGACGCAGCCCACAAGGCCCTCGACTTCTACCTGAACCCCAAGGCCGAAAAACCGCGCAACTCCGTGGATCGCGGCATGCAGATGTTCAAGGTCGACCCGGACATCAACCCCGAGGCGATCGCCATCCAGACCTACGAAACCTTTTCTTCGGTGAGCATCCTGCTGCTGGACCTGGCCGACAGCCTGGACGACAAGCCGCGGCATCTGGCGATGGCGATCTATCAGTTGAGCGAGATGGGATTGTTGCTGGCAGAGAGGACGCTGGATAACGAACGGGCGATTGCGATAACCGAGTAAGAAAAAAGGGCCACAACCTTCGGCAGGTTGTGGCCCTTTTTTGTTTTCAGGCCGAAGCCGGCAACGGCTGAAAACTGAAGTACTGCTTCAACGCCTCGACCAGTTGCCCATACTCCGGTGGTGTCCGGTACAGGCTGAAACCGGCGTCGTAATGCCGGGGCGTCGCGTCTTCATGGCACCACAGGCAGCAGGCGCTGAGATCAATCACCTGCTGACAGTCAGCGCCTACAGGAATCTTCAGACGCAATTTGAATTCGGCACCGATCATCATCGGCAACTGGCTGATGAGCATCAGCCCGTCTTCGGAGACGTTGCCCAGAAAGCCTATGGGTTTGTCGGTGACGCTGTTGAACACTCGCAGAAAATACGGCAACTGGTGCCGTTCGATTCGACGGTCAGTAAACATGAACTTATCACCATGCAGGGCCCGGTAAACGGACCGCACTGTGCTTCGGAACGAACCTGCCCGACAGGTCCGCTCTCCCCGCTTCCGGTGTGGCGCTCGCCACGTAATGCTCATGCCAGTCGCAGGTGTTGCGCCGATGTGGAGTCCAGGCTCTAAACCGGTGTCATTGGACTATAGCTCACCTTGTACAGCCGGCCATATTTTGTAGGACAACCGCCATCAGAACCGGGTTGGACGTACCACCGCGGCAGCGCTTCGAGTCGGGTAGTGACCCAGGCTCTGCAGGGTTTCCAGACGCGCGCGGGCGCGGTAGGCGTATTCGCTATTGGGGTACGAGGCGATGATGAACTGATAGGTCTGCGCCGCATCGACGAACATTTTCTGCCGCTCCAGGCACTGGCCGCGCATCATCGATACCTCCGGCCACACGTAAGGGCGGGCACGGCTGGCGCGTTCGACCTTGGACAGTTCGAGCATCACCTGCTCGCAGTTGCCACGGTCGTAGGCGCTGTAGGCGTTGTTCAAATGATGGTTCATCGACCAACGGGTGCAGCCCGTGACGGCGAGGACGCTGAGGGCAAGGGCGGCAATGGGCACGAATCGCATGGGGTATTCTCCTGTCTTGTGATCATTATCGACCTCTGGCGAGAAATCTTCAGAGCCCTTTGCTCCGATTGTCGCGTTCAATAAAGAAAACAATAAGTAGTGCAAACGAACAATGACTACACCCAAAGAGCGTAGTAGCCTCTGCGAGCGCTTGAACCTGAGGAGTCTTTGCATGTCCGTCCGTCGTACCAAAATCGTCGCTACCCTTGGCCCGGCCAGTAACTCGCCGGAAGTTCTCGAACAGCTGATTCTGGCTGGCCTGGACGTCGCCCGTCTGAACTTCTCCCACGGCACCCCCGACGAGCACAAGGCTCGCGCGAAGCTGGTGCGTGACCTGGCTGCCAAGCACGGCCGCTTCGTCGCCCTGCTGGGTGACCTGCAAGGCCCGAAAATCCGTATCGCCAAATTCGCCAACAAGCGCATCGAGCTGAAGATCGGAGACAAGTTCACCTTCTCCACCAGCCATCCGCTGACCGAAGGCAACCAGCAGGTGGTCGGCATCGACTACCCGGATCTGGTCAAGGACTGCGGCGTGGGCGACGAGCTGCTGCTCGACGACGGCCGCGTGGTGATGCGCGTTGAAACCGCCACCGCGACCGAACTGAACTGCGTCGTGACCATCGGCGGCCCGCTGTCCGACCACAAAGGCATCAACCGTCGCGGCGGCGGCCTGACCGCGCCGGCCCTGACTGAAAAAGACAAGGCCGACATCAAGCTCGCCGCTGAAATGGAAGTCGACTACCTCGCCGTGTCCTTCCCGCGTGACGCTGCCGACATGAACTACGCCCGTCAACTGCGCGACGAAGCCGGCGGCACCGCCTGGCTGGTGGCGAAGATCGAACGCGCCGAAGCCGTGGCCGACGACGAAACCCTCGACGGCCTGATCAAGGCCTCCGACGCGGTAATGGTTGCCCGTGGTGACCTGGGTGTGGAAATCGGCGACGCTGAACTGGTGGGCATCCAGAAGAAAATCATTCTGCACGCACGCCGCCACAACAAGGCGGTGATCGTGGCGACCCAGATGATGGAGTCGATGATCCAGAACCCGATGCCGACCCGCGCCGAAGTGTCCGACGTGGCCAACGCCGTGCTCGACTACACCGACGCCGTGATGCTGTCGGCCGAATCCGCTGCCGGCGCTTACCCGCTGGAAGCCGTGCAGGCCATGGCGCGCATCTGCGTCGGCGCTGAAAAGCACCCGACCAGCAAGACCTCCAGCCACCGCATCGGCAAGGAATTCGAGCGCTGCGACGAGAGTATTGCGCTGGCGACCATGTACACCGCCAACCACTTCCCGGGCGTCAAGGCGATCATCGCGCTGACCGAAAGCGGCTACACCCCGCTGATCATGTCGCGTATCCGTTCGTCGGTGCCGATCTACTGCTTCACCCCGCACCGCGAAGCCCAGGCCCGCGCTGCGTTGTTCCGTGGCGTGTACACCGTTCCGTTCGACCCGGCCTCGCTGGCCCCGAACGAAGTCAGCCAGAAAGCCATCGACGAGCTGGTCAAGCGCGGCGTGGTGGAGAAAGGCGACTGGGTCATCCTGACCAAGGGCGACAGCTACCACACCACCGGCGGCACCAACGGCATGAAGATCCTGCACGTGGGCGACCCGCAGGTCTGAGTGACCGGTTGCTGAAAACGAAAAGCCCCGCCATGTGAATGGCGGGGCTTTTTCGTTAATGCCGCTTGATGAACCCGGTCAACGCCGCCAACGCCTCCGGCGAGCGCAGTCGCTGGGTGAACAGTGCGCCCTCCTCCTCGATCACTTTGCGAATCAACTCGCGATCCGGTGCGCGCATCAACTGCTTGCTGATGCGCACCGCCTCGGCCGGCAGCTCGTCAAACCGCAGCGCCATCTCCCGCGCCTTGGCCAACGCGGCTTCGCCGCTGCCCAATGCCTCGGTCGCGATCCCCCATTGCGCCGCTTGCTCACCGGTAAAGCCCTCACCGAGCAGCAACAATTCCGACGCTTTGGCCTGCCCGAGCAATCGCGGCAGGATCAGGCTGGAGCCGAATTCCGGGCACAACCCGAGGTTGACGAACGGCATGCGCAACCGTGCATCCCGCGCCACGTACACCAGATCGCAATGCAACAGCAGCGTCGTACCAATCCCCACCGCCGCCCCGGCCACGGCGGCGATCACCGGTTTGCGGCATTCGAGCAGTTCAAGCATGAAATGAAACACCGGGCTGTCGAGGTCGCTCGGCGGTTGCTGGATGAAGTCGGCGATGTCGTTGCCGGCGGTGAAGCACTCGGCGCTGCCGGTGATCAGCACGGCGTTGATTTCCGGGTCGCGGTCGGCCTGTTTCAGGGCGTCGGCCAACTGGCTGTACATGGCGCGGGTCAGGGCGTTTTTCTTGTCCGGGCGGTTGAAGCGCAGGGTCAGCAAACCGCGTTCACGGTGCAGCAGGATGGCGTCGGGCATGGCAGGTCTCGCGTCTGAAAATTCAGCGCTCAACCACGGATCAGGAAGACATCGGCCAGCAGTTGATTGCGCGGCAGTCCGGCCAGGAACAGGCGCTTGGCAAAGGCGTCGACGCTGGCCGTCGAGCCGCAGACTAAGGCCAGGGTTTGCCGGGAAACAAGGCGCAGTTGCGCCAAAGCGCCCGGCAACTCGGCCGCCGTCCACCGTTCGACGCTGAGGTTTTCCCGCTGCGCGGCCAGTGCCTCAAGGGGTTTGGCCAGGTAATGCCCGTCCGCATCATGGGCCAGGTGAATGACGCGGATGGCGCCCCGATGATCGTGACGCAAGGCTTCGCGCAACACGCCGAACAACGGGCCGAGCCCGGTGCCGGCGGCGAGCAGCCACAGCGGCCGGTCGTGCCAGTCCGGGTCGTAATGCAGCGCGCCGCCGCGCAGTTCGCCGAGGCGGATCGGGTCGCCGATCTGCAAGCGCCGGGCAGCATCGCTGAATTCGCCGGGCTGGCGGCAATCGAGGTGGAATTCGAGAAAGCGGTCCTCTTCCGGCAGGCTCGCCAGCGAATACGGCCGCGCAATGTGGCCGGCCCACAGCACCAGATGCTGACCGGCGCTGTAGCGCAACGGTCGCTGGGGTGTCAGGCGCAATCGCAACACGCTGTCGCCGAGCCAGTCCAGCGCTTCGACCGTGGCCGGGCGCCCATCGGTGACAGGGTCGAAGGTGTGCACCTGCAAGTCTTCGATCACCTGACACTGGCAGGCCAGCCGCCAGCCCTGCTCACGCTGTTCGGCGCTCAGGGCATCGGGGCGACTGTCGGCAGGCAAACCCCGGACGCATTGCACCAGACACGCATGGCAACTGCCAGCGCGGCAGCTGTAAGGCACCGCCACACCGTTCTGATTGAGGGCATCGAGCAGGTTGCTGCCCGCCGCCACCGACCACTGTCGTTCACCGACCCGCAGTTCAGGCATCGACGTTCTCCCACGCCGCCGCGCAACGGTTGCGCCCGTCGCGCTTGGCCCGGTACAGCGCCTGATCGGCGCGCTGCAAGGCGTCGTCCAGATCATCGCCCAGTTCCAGCAGGGTCATGCCGGCGGACAAGCTCAGGTTTTTCACATTCAGGCCCACCAGTTCAACGTCGGTGAAGGCGATGCGCAGGCGTTCGCAACAGGCGGTCAGCCGCTCGGCGTTGCAATCGGGCAGCAGCACCACGAATTCTTCACCACCATAACGCGCCAGCACGTCGCCGTCGCGCAGGCAGGCTCCGGCCACTCCCGCGAAGGCTTGCAAGACCTGATCGCCAGCGGCATGGCCGTGAATATCGTTGATGCGTTTGAAGTGGTCGAGGTCGATCAGCGCCAGACCGTGCACCACGTCGGCCTCCATCGCATTCAACTCGCGGGTGGCCAGGCGCAGGAAATGCCGACGGTTGAACAGCCCGGTCAATTCGTCGGTAGCCACCAGGTCTTCGAGCTGGCGCATCATCCCGCGCAACGTGTCCTGATGCGCCTGCAAGGCAAACCGGCGCTGGCGCATGCGTTGTCGCGAGGTCTGGACGAAGCGCGCGTAAATCACCAGCCACGCCAGCACAATCAACAGGATGCAGGCCTGCAACGCGGACAGCGCCGGATCGTGCAGACGCATGTGATAACCGTCCCACAGCGTGATCGCGCAGAAACTGAAGAACACCAGCATCGCGCAGCGCACGAAGGCCCGGCGCGACAGATGGAACAGGCCGAACAGCAGGATCAGCACATAGAAGACCAGAAACTCGCCCCGGGCCTCTTGCAGATGCGCGATCAGCCACGTCTGCCAGCCGAGGCCGAGCAGCACTTGCGCTTCGGTCAGGCTCGGGTCGGAAAACCGCAGGTTGGCGCCTGAGAAAAACACCGCGAACAGGGTCGCCTGGCTGATGACCACCAGGGCGCTGCCGACAGCGACGCCTGCCAGCGAGTCTTCGTAGTGTCCGGTGAAATACGCCAGCCACAGCAGCAGCAAGGCCAATCCATAGGTGGCTGCAGCGAGGGCAAAGCGTTTAAGCAAAAGACGTTGAATGGCGTTATGGGTCAATCGTTGACTCACCGTGCGATAAGAGGCTGACCGAGTGTCCTACTCTACAGACCGGCTGCCACTTTAGTGGCCCAGTCGATAAATGACCATTGATTTTCGGGCCGGGTATTTGGCGTCAAAAACCTGCAGCCATGCGACCAACGAATGACTCCGGGCAGATGTGCCCGCCACCGAGGCGCGGTATACTGCCGCGCCTTTTTAGCGTCGCGCCAGCAGCCCCGGCGTGCCTTGAAAGGTGTCTGCGACCGACCGATGCACCCAAGCCGCAGGCACCTTATTGAATGTTCCCGTCTTTTAGAGGAGCGCGACTCATGACCGTGATCAAGCAAGACGACCTGATTCAGAGCGTTGCCGACGCCCTGCAATTCATTTCCTATTACCACCCCGTGGACTTCATCCAGGCGATGCACGAAGCCTACCTGCGCGAAGAATCGCCAGCGGCCCGTGACTCGATGGCGCAGATCCTGATCAACTCGCGCATGTGCGCCACCGGCCACCGGCCGATCTGCCAGGACACCGGCATCGTGACCGTGTTCGTGCGTGTGGGCATGGACGTGCGTTGGGATGGCGCGACCATGAGCCTGGACGACATGATCAACGAAGGCGTGCGCCGCGCCTACAACCTGCCGGAAAACGTCCTGCGTGCTTCCATCCTGGCCGACCCGGCCGGTGCGCGTAAAAACACCAAGGACAACACCCCGGCGGTCATCCACTACTCCATCGTCCCGGGCAACACCGTGGAAGTGGACGTGGCGGCCAAGGGCGGCGGTTCCGAGAACAAGTCGAAAATGGCCATGCTCAACCCGTCCGACTCGATCGTCGACTGGGTACTCAAGACCGTTCCGACCATGGGCGCAGGCTGGTGCCCACCGGGCATGCTGGGCATCGGCATCGGCGGTACTGCCGAGAAAGCCGCCGTGATGGCCAAGGAAGTGTTGATGGAATCCATCGACATTCACGAGCTCAAGGCCCGTGGCCCGCAGAACCGCATCGAAGAAATGCGTCTGGAGCTGTTCGAGAAGGTCAACCAGCTGGGCATCGGCGCCCAGGGCCTCGGTGGCCTGACCACCGTCCTCGACGTGAAGATCATGGACTACCCGACCCACGCCGCTTCCTTGCCGGTGTGCATGATCCCGAACTGCGCCGCTACCCGTCACGCGCACTTCGTGCTCGACGGTTCCGGCCCTGCTTCGCTGGAAGCGCCACCGCTGGACGCTTACCCGGAAATCGTCTGGGAAGCCGGCCCGTCGGCCCGTCGCGTCAATCTCGACACCCTGACCCCGGAAGACGTGCAGAGCTGGAAGCCGGGCGAAACCGTCCTGCTCAACGGCAAGATGCTCACCGGTCGCGACGCCGCGCACAAGCGCATGGTCGAGATGCTGAACAAGGGTGAAACCCTGCCGGTAGACCTCAAGGGTCGCTTCATCTACTACGTCGGCCCGGTTGATCCGGTCGGTGACGAAGTGGTTGGCCCGGCCGGCCCGACCACCGCCACGCGGATGGACAAGTTCACCCGTCAGATCCTCGAGCAGACTGGCCTGCTGGGCATGATCGGCAAGTCCGAGCGCGGCCCGACCGCCATCGACGCGATCAAGGACAACAAGGCTGTGTACCTGATGGCCGTCGGCGGTGCCGCTTACCTGGTGGCGCAGGCGATCAAGAAGTCCAAGGTCCTGGCGTTCGCGGAGCTGGGCATGGAAGCGATCTACGAGTTCGAGGTCAAGGACATGCCGGTCACCGTTGCGGTGGACAGCAAAGGTGAGTCGGTGCACATCACCGGTCCTGCGATCTGGCAACAGAAGATCAGCGAAAGCCTGGCGGTTGAAGTGCAGTAAGCGCTTCATCTGCCAGCAAAAAGGCCGGGCGGTCAGCAATGATCGCCCGGCCTTTTTTTCGCCTGCCATAAAGTGCCGGCACCAGCACCTGTCAGATCTGACAGGTGTCGAAAGAAAAATGCTTTGTTAGCGTGCAATCTCGGCATTCACTGGTTACGTCGCCATGGTTCCTGATGCAGATGCGCTCGTCACCCCGCCCTCCATTGCCAAAACCGCGTCCATTGCCACCCATGGGCGCAGTTGGGGAGAGATCGGTGCGAGCGGGCAACGGTCTTACTCTCTGACGCTGCCGACGATGTCATGCAGGCTGACGGAACCGACCTGCGGTCCGAACTGACGACGCGCGGCAAGATCAAGGCCAACCTGGATCGGCAAACGGGAAAAGTCACGAACATGCTCCGCGGTCTGGCCAATACGGTTCGAACCCACAGAGCCAGCCCAAAAGTCGTGGCCTGAACGCACATAATTTATGCCTCGATAACCCTGCCGCCACAGGGAGGCATGTTATCGTGCCACCCCGTCCTGCCATCCATTCGTCCCAGCATGCTGCCGACTTCCCGTACCTTGCGTCTGTCGTTGTATACCCTGCTGATCATCGCCGGTGCCGCCCTTGCTGCAACGCTGGCAATCCGTCACGCCGAACGCCAGGCGCTGGAAGAAGACGCTGCCCGGGCCAATCAGCAACTGGCGCTGTACGCCAACTCGCTGCACACCCTGATCGACCGCTACCGCGCCCTGCCCGCCGTGCTCGCGCTGGATCCGCAATTGCGTGCGGCGCTGGCCGGTCAGGTGGATGCCGAACAGCAGGCTGCGCTGAATCTGAAGCTGGAAAAGATCAACGGCGCCGCACAGTCCTCGACCCTGGAGCTGCTCGATCACACGGGTCTGGCGGTGGCGGCCAGCAACTGGCGCTTGCCCAGCAGTTACGTCGGCCACAATTATGGCTTTCGCCCCTACTTCAGCCAGACCCGCACTCAAGGCACCGGGCGCTTTTACGCGGTCGGCGTGACCAGCGGGATTCCCGGTTATTTCCTGTCCAGTGCCGTGCTCGGTGACAGCGGCGAGTTCCTCGGGGCGATGGTGGTCAAACTCGAATTCCCGGAGCTTGAACGCGAATGGAGCCATGGCAACGATACTCTGCTGGTCAGCGATGCCCGGGGCATCATCTTCATCGCCAACCAGCCGGACTGGCGCTATCGCCTGCTGCACCCGCTGAGCCCGGCCGATTACCGCGAGATCAAGGCCACCCGCCAATACGACAAACAGTCGCTGGTGCCGCTGACGCATCTGTCGCTGCGGCGCTTCGATGACAACAGTGATCTGCGTCGCGTCGAAGGTCCGCAAGGCACGGCGGATTACCTGTGGGAATCGCTGCCGCTGACCGCCGAAGGGTGGACCCTGCACCTGCTGCGTCGCCCGCAACTGTCCTTCGAAGACCAACGCAATGCCGGGCTCGCTGCTGCCGGGGTGTGGCTGGCGCTGGTATTCCTGTTGCTGTTCCTTAACCAGCGCTGGCGCCTGGCAAAAATGCGCCAGCGCAGCCGCGAAGAGCTTGAGCAACTGGTCGAAGAACGCACCCGTGATTTGCGTACCGCCCAGGATGGTCTGGTGCAATCGGCGAAACTCGCGGCACTGGGGCAGATGTCGGCGGCGCTGGCTCACGAAATCAATCAGCCGCTGACCGCCCAGCGCATGCAACTGGCGACCCTGCGTCTGCTGCTCGATCATGGGCGCGTCGATGACGCCTACAAGGCGCTCAAACCGGTGGATGACATGCTCACGCGCATGGCGGCCCTCACCGGTCATTTGAAAACCTTCGCCCGCAAGAGCCCCAGCGGCTTGCGCGAACGGCTGGATCTGGCGACGGTGGTCGATCAGGCCTTGCAGTTGCTGGACGCCAGAATGCGCGACGAACAGGTCAGTCTGGTGCTGCACCTGACCCGGCCGGCGTGGGTGCGCGGCGATGCGATCCGTCTCGAACAGGTGCTGATCAACCTGCTGCGCAACGCCCTCGATGCGATGCAGGGCAAACCGTGCAAGCGTCTGGAAATCCGCCTGGAAACCGACGAGCAACTGTGGCGCCTGAGCGTCATCGACAACGGCGGCGGCATCGCCGAAGAACATCTGGGGCAGGTATTCGATCCGTTCTTCACCACTAAACCGGTGGGTGACGGGTTGGGTCTGGGGCTGGCGGTATCGTTCGCCATCGTTCATGAATCCGGCGGACGCCTGTGCGCCGAAAATGGCGACAACGGCGCGGTGTTCAGCCTGACTTTGCCGATCGATCTGGAGGCGCACATCTGATGCTCAATTCGGTGATGGTGGTCGATGACGAAAGCAGCATTCGCAGTGCCGTCGAACAATGGCTGAGCCTGTCCGGGTTCGAGGTGCAGCTGTTCAGCCGCGCCGAGGAATGCCTGGCGGCGTTGCCGGCGCATTTTGCCGGGGTGATTGTCAGCGACGTGCGCATGCCCGGCCTCAGCGGTCTTGAGCTGCTGGCCGAAGTGCAGCGCCGGGATGCCGACCTGCCGGTAATTCTGCTGACCGGCCACGGCGATGTGCCGATGGCGGTCGAAGCCATGCGCGACGGCGCCTACGATTTTCTGGAAAAACCCTTCAGCCCCGAGACCCTGCTCGGCAGCCTGCGCCGGGCACTGGACAAGCGTCGGCTGGTGCTGGAAAACCGCGCCCTGCACGAACAGGCCGACAACCGCGCCAGACTGGATGCGACGCTGCTGGGTGTGTCCCGTAGTTTGCAGACCCTGCGCCGGCAGGTACTGGACCTGGCGACGCTGCCGGTCAACGTGCTGATCCGTGGCGAAACCGGCAGCGGCAAGGAACTGGTCGCCCGTTGCCTGCACGACTTCGGCCCCCGCGCCGACAAGCCGTTCGTGGCGCTGAACTGCGCGGCGATCCCCGAGCAACTGTTCGAAGCCGAGTTGTTCGGGCATGAAAGCGGCGCGTTCACCGGCGCCTCGGGCAAGCGCATCGGCAAACTGGAATACGCCGATGGCGGCACGCTGTTTCTCGATGAAATCGAAAGCATGCCGCTGGCCCAGCAGGTGAAACTGCTGCGGGTGTTGCAGGAGCAGAAGCTGGAGCGGCTGGGGTCGAACCAGAGTATACGCGTGGACTTGCGCATCGTCGCGGCGACCAAACCCGACTTGCTGGATGAAGCGCGGGCCGGGCGTTTTCGCGAAGACCTGGCGTATCGTCTGAACGTCGCTGAGCTGCGATTGCCGCCGCTGCGGGATCGTCGCGAGGACATTCCGTTGTTGTTCGAGTCCTTCGCCCAGAGCGCCGCCCAGCGCTTGGGCCGGACTTTTCCGCCGCTCAGTGGTGCGCAGTTGAGCCATCTGCTGAGTCATGACTGGCCGGGGAATGTGCGTGAGTTGGCAAACGTGGCCGAGCGTCAGGTGCTGGGGCTGGATGAACCGGTGCAGGGCATCGATCCGGGCCAGTCGCTGGCGGCGCAGCAGGAAGCGTTTGAAGCGCAGTGTCTGCGGGCGGCGTTGACCCGGCACAAGGGTGATGTGAAAGCCGTGCTTGAAGAGCTGCAACTGCCGCGCCGAACCTTTAATGAAAAGATGCAGCGCCATGGTTTGACCCGGGAGATGTTTGTGCAGGGTAGTTGATTTTTACAGTGCCTGATCGGGCCCCTTCGCGGGCAAGCCCGCTCCCACAGGGATTTTTGTGAACACAGAATTTGTGAACACTCCCGACCACTGTGGGAGCGGGCTTGCCCGCGAAGAGGCCGGCACAGACAACAATGACCTATCCGTCAGGGTGAGCGAATTTCCGCTCAATACAACTCATACATTAAGCGGATTTCCGCTCATCCATTCTTCCCAGCCCCTCTAAACCGGCCCTCCATCCGTTGGCACAGGTCCTGCTATAGCCCTCGCAGGCTGCGTTTCAACGCGCTCCACAAAAACAATTAAACGAAGGATCCTTCAATGGATAACTCCAACGCCCTGCCTCTTGGGTCGGCAGCCGTGCCGGCCAAAGAACGAACCACCGCCAGTCGCATCAAGTCGATCTTCAGCGGTTCCGTCGGCAACATGGTCGAGTGGTACGACTGGTACGTCTATGCCGCCTTCTCGCTGTACTTTGCCAAGACCTTCTTCCCCGCCGGTTCCACCACCGCCCAGTTGATGAACACCGCCGCGATCTTCGCCGTGGGTTTTCTGATGCGCCCGATCGGTGGCTGGCTGATGGGCCTGTACGCCGACAAGGTCGGACGCAAAAAAGCGCTGATGGCCTCGGTTTACCTGATGTGCTTCGGCTCCCTGCTGATCGCCCTCAGCCCGAACTACGAAACCATCGGCATCGGCGCGCCGATCCTGCTGGTGTTCGCCCGTCTGCTGCAAGGCCTGTCGGTGGGCGGCGAGTACGGCACCTCGGCCACTTACCTGTCGGAGATGGCAACCAGGGAGCGTCGCGGCTTCTTCTCCAGCTTCCAGTACGTGACCCTGATTTCCGGCCAGCTCATCGCGCTGGGCGTGTTGATCGTGCTGCAGAACATGCTGACCATCGAACAGCTGTATGCCTGGGGCTGGCGTATTCCGTTCGCCATCGGCGCACTGTGCGCAATCGTGGCGCTGTACCTGCGTCGTGGCATGGAAGAAACCGAGTCGTTCACCAAGAAAGAGAAGTCCAAGGAAAGCGCCATGCGCACCTTGCTCCGTCATCCGAAGGAACTGCTCACCGTGGTCGGCCTGACCATGGGCGGTACGCTGGCGTTCTACACCTACACCACCTACATGCAGAAATACCTGGTGAACACCGTCGGCATGAGCATCTCCGACTCCACCACCATTTCCGCCGCCACGCTGTTCCTGTTCATGTGCCTGCAACCGATCATCGGCGGCCTGTCCGACAAGATCGGTCGTCGTCCGATCCTGATCGCCTTCGGCGTGCTGGGGACGATCTTCACCGTGCCGATCCTGATGACCCTGCACACCATCCAGACCTGGTGGGGCGCGTTCTTCCTGATCATGGCGGCACTGATCATCGTCAGCGGCTACACCTCGATCAACGCCGTGGTGAAGGCCGAGCTGTTCCCGACCGAAATCCGCGCACTGGGCGTCGGCCTGCCGTACGCACTGACCGTGTCGATCTTCGGTGGCACCGCCGAATACATCGCGCTGTGGTTCAAGAGCATCGGCATGGAAACCGGTTACTACTGGTACGTGACCGCCTGCATCGCGGTGTCCCTGCTGGTGTACATCACCATGAAAGACACCCAGAAACATTCGCGCATCGTCACTGACTGATCGCAAAAAAAACGCGCGAAGGTGCAAGACCTTCGCGCGTTTCTTACCTGTCCGTTTTCCCGATCAGGACAATTCGGCAACCCCCTGTTTGCTGCCATAGCGCTTCTGCGCATAAGACGCGCCCACGATCATCACCAGCAGAATCCCCGCCAGCACCGCCGAAGAACCGATGGTGCCGAAGTCCAGACCGCCCTTCTCATGGGACTTGGTCATCAAGTCGCCCAGGGTCGCGCCAAACGGCCGGGTCAGCACGAACGCCACCCAGAACAGCGCAACCGACGAAATCTTCGTGAAGTACTTGAGCAGTACCACCACAGCAATCGCCGAGCCGATCAGCAGCGCGCCACCGGCAAAGCCCAGGCCCGAGTCGTCCGCCAAGTAATCGCCGAGCGCGGTGCCCAGGGTGTTGGAGAACAGAATCGCCATCCAGTAGAACATCTCGCCGCGAAAGCTCTGCACTTTGGTGACGTTGAGCGAATCGCCGCTCAGGCGCCACGCCGCGAAGATCGCCAGCAGGATCGCGATCAGGATCATGGAACCTGTGGCGTAACCCAGCTCCAGCGTGCGGTCCATGAAGTCGGACATGGTGGTGCCGGCGGTGCTGGTCGACAGGATCACGATCCAGTACAGCAGCGGCTTGTAAGTCTTGGACATCAGTTGCGTGATCAGCGTCAGGACGAACACGCTGATCAGGATCAGCGAGCTCATGGCGTAGCCGACGTTCAGGGTCATCGACAGCAAATCCCCCGCGGTTTCCCCCAGGGTCGTCGCGCAGATTTTCATGACCCAGAAGGCCAGGGTGATTTGGGGCAGTTTGTTCATTGCAGGTAAAGCTCCAGTGTGTGACGGCCGGTTCTTGGTTTTCTGGCCGCCGGCAGACTGGCGTTACGAGGGTGAAAAACCGGTCGGGAATGTATGAAAAATCTGTCACACACCCCAAAAGCGGGGATTAATCACCGGTTAATGCCTCTGCCGCATCCTGCACCTACCTGATCGATGACCTGCGCGACGCTCGCTCCGACGACGAAAGCGATTTGAATGCGCCGCCCTTAATATCTATTTAATCGATTGTTTTTAGCATTATTTTGCGATTTTTAATCAATTTAGTTGGCGTAGCATGAACCCCATGCGAAACACATCGCCAACCAATTTCGAATCTGGAGAACGACCATGAAAACCAAACTGATCCTCGCCCTGACCCTGTCCGTACTGGCCGCCAACACCTTCGCCGCCGATGGCTCGGACAAGACCAAATCTGCCGACTTCATTTCCGGCGCCAGCGCCGCCATCGAAACCAGCCACTCGGGCGCCTACGCTGCCGATGGTTTCGATAAAACCAACGTCGGCAAAGCCGTTGCTGCCGATGGCTTCGACAAGACTGGCACCGCTGCAGCCATCGCGGCCGACGGCTTCGACAAAACCGGCACCGCCGCAGCCATCGCTGCCGACGGTTTCGATAAAACCGGCACTGCTGCAGCCATCAGCTGATCGGCAGAATGCAGACACCAAAGCCCGGCCATTGCCGGGCTTGTTCATTTCCAAAGGTCGGGATTTGATCTTCGCGGACCGGACTTGCACTATTGACCGCTTATAAAAGCCTTCAGGAACACCCCGCCATGCCCGATGACATCCATTTCTACGAACCGGCCAACGGCCACGGCCTGCCTCACGATCCGTTCAACGCCATCGTCGGCCCGCGTCCCATCGGCTGGATTTCTTCGCAGGATGCCGAGGGCCGGCTGAACCTGGCGCCCTACAGCTTTTTCAACGCGTTCAACTACATTCCACCGATCATCGGGTTCTCCAGCGTCGGGCGCAAAGACAGCCTGAACAACATCGAGCAGACCGGCGAATTCGTCTGGAACCTCGCCACCCGACCGCTGGCCGAGCAGATGAACCAGAGCTGCGCGATGGTCGCGCCCGAGGTCAACGAGTTCGAACTCGCAGGGCTGACGCCGGTGGCGTCGAAAGTGATCGCCGTGCCGCGCGTGGCCGAAAGCCCGGTGTCCTTCGAGTGCAAGGTCACGCAGATCATTCAGTTGCAGCGCGCCGACGGCGAGACCGTGCCGAGCTGGCTGGTGCTGGGCGAAGTGGTCGCCGTGCATATCGCCAAATGGCTGTTGAAGGACGGGATCTACGACACCGCCGCTGCAGAACCGATTCTGCGGGGCGGCGGGCCGGCGGACTACTTCCAGCTGGGGCCGGAGGCATTGTTCAAGATGTGGCGCCCGGGCGCCGTCAAGTAAACGCGATTACCAGATCAGCTCGGCGTCATCAGTGACGCCCTTGAGCTTGTCCAGCTCGTTGATAGCCGCTTCATCGGCGGCAATGGCGCCAGGGAACACCTGGTCATTCAACAGCTTGTGAAAGCGTGGCGCACCGCCGTCGACCAGGGCCTTGACCGCGATTGCCGCGTGATAACCCTTGTTGCTGCCCAACTCGACGGGGACTACAGCGGATACCGCTTCGAAGTGTTCGAACTCTTTACGTGCCATGTCGCAGGTCCTGGCTCAGTCAAATAGGCTGGCCATTAAACCCTCAACCGGCGAGTTTGTGTATCGGCGCGCAACTTTGACCAAGCGCCTGCGCCGCCGACACGTCTTTAAACGTGTGGAAATCCAGGCTGTTGACCACCAGGTCCTGCACCAGCTCGGCAAAAACTTCCATCGACGGGCTGCTGAAATAGGCGGTCATCGACTGTTGGTTGCTCCAGAAACCGGAGACCAGCCACAGCTCGGGATCACACTGCGAATGCTGCAAGGAAAAGCTCAGGCAACCGGCGGCGGCACGAGACGGCTCGATCAATGCGCTCAGGCGCATGCCGAGTTCCGCCGAGCGGCCGGCGCGCGCTCGAACGAAGGCCATATGACTGACGGGAATCTGCTTGGACATGTTCAACCCTCCCAGGGAGTCGCGTGGCAGCCGGGGACGGGCTGCGACAGGATCCAAGGTTAAGGGCCGGGCAGCGCTCGCCGTTAGTCGATTCCTGCCGTCGCATTGCACAATCCTGCGAGACTGTCTTGCACACCTGTAACCAGTCGTGAATTGCTGTCACCGTCCTGTCACACCGGTTTCGGGCAATTCTGACGACCTGCGTCCTGCTATGGCTGGGCGAGCCAATAACCCAATGCAGGATCAGGCAAGCATTTCGCAGGATGTGTCTACCGCTTGCGCTTGCACAAACTTATGCTCTGCCCCATTCCACCGACTTTGCCGAGGATGCCGCACATGACGTCATTCGATCGTTTTCAAACGCCGCCCGATGCCGACATGGAAAAGCAGCGCGAGGAACTGGCGGCGATCATTCGCCGCAACACCTGCGAAGATGGCAGTTATGCCACCGCCATCGGCTCGCTGTTCATGTCGCGCCACACAAAATCCCATGACTTCGCCCCGGTGCTCGCGCAACCGGCGCTGTGCATCATGGCCCAGGGTCGCAAAGAGGTACGGCTGGCGGACGAATTCTTCAACTACGACCCACTGAATTACCTGGTGGTCTCAGTCTCGATGCCATTGAGCGGTCGGGTGGTGAACGTCTCGCCGGAGGAACCGATCCTCGCCGTGCGCCTGGACATTGATCCGGCGGAAATCACCGCGCTGATCGCCGACGCCGGCCCGATGGGCGTACCGACCCGGCCGACCGGGCGCGGTCTGTATGTGGAAAAGATCGACAGCGCCATGCTCGATGCGGTGCTGCGTCTGGCCCGCCTGCTCGACGCACCGAAAGACATCGCCATGCTCGCGCCACTGATCCGCCGGGAGATTCTCTATCGCCTGTTGCGCAGTCCGCAGGGCCATCGGCTGTATGAAATCGCCATTGCCAACAGTCAGAGTCATCGCATCAGCCAGGCGATCAAATGGCTCAACGGCAACTTCGAACAGCCGCTGCGCATCGATGATCTGGCGAAGGAAGTGAACCTCAGCGTCTCGACGTTGCATCACCGCTTCAAGGCGATGACGGCGATGAGTCCGTTGCAGTATCAGAAGCAGCTGCGCCTGCAAGAGGCGCGGCGGTTGATGCTGGCTGAGGGGCTGGAGGCTTCTGCGGCCGGGTATCGGGTGGGGTATGAAAGTCCGTCGCAGTTCAGTCGTGAGTACAGCCGGTTGTTTGGCGCGCCGCCGTTGCGGGATCTGGCGCGGTTGCGGCTTTCGGTGTGAATTCAAAAGCCCCCCTCACCCTAGCCCTCTCCCGGGGGGAGAGGGAACCGATTGGGGGATATTCACGAGGTTCACCGACTTGAACGAACGGCTTTGAATCCATAATCAAGTTGATCGACTGGCTTTGAATCCATAGTCGACTCGGTCGCTCAGGTCGACGGATAACGCCAGACACCTCGGTCGGCTCCCTCTCCCTCCGGGAGAGGGCTGGGGTGAGGGGGATTCGGGGGCAAGTCAGTATCAAGCGCCGAGCACCCGACACGCCTCACTCGGCAACGTCACCGACACCGGATGCCCGATCCCCAACCCAATCCCCTGACACGGCGTACTCAGCGCCGTAAAGGTCACCCCGGAACATTCCACCGTAGTCTCGATCGTCGCGCCGATATCCCGAACGAACGTCACCTTGCCCAGCAGACGATTGCCCGCCGTAGCCTGGGGCGCCGACAGTTGAAGATCTTCGGGACGGATCAGCATCTTCACTTTCTGCCCGACCACGATGCTGCTGCAGATCGGCACTTGCAGGGCATCGCCACCCGGCAGCACGACCTTGCCATCGCCCAGCGCGGTGGCCGGGAAGATGTTGCCGGAGCCGATGAAGTCCGCGACGAATTCGTTGGCCGGGTGCCGATAGATTTCAATCGGCGTACCCACCTGCTGCACCCGATGCTCACCGAGGACCACCACGATGTCGGCCATGGTCATGGCTTCGCGTTGATCGTGGGTCACCATGATCGTGGTGATGTTCAGGCGTTGTTGCAGCTGGCGGATTTCCACCTGCATCGACTCGCGCAACTTGGCGTCCAGCGCCGACAGCGGTTCGTCGAGCAGAAGGATTTTCGGGTGCGAGGCAATCGCCCGGGCAATCGCCACGCGCTGACGCTGGCCACCGGAGAGTTTCGCTACCGGACGGTCGATCATCGGTTGCAGCTGGATCAGTTCCAGCAATTCCACCACCCGCGCCTGTTGATCGGCCTTGCTCACGCCGCGCAATTTCAATGGATAGGCGATGTTCTCGCCCACGGTCATATGTGGAAACAGCGCCAGCGACTGGAACACCATGCCGAAGTTGCGCAGGTGCGCCGGGGTGTGGCCGATGTCCTCGCCGTCCAGGCGGATCTCGCCGCCGGTGAGGGTTTCCAGCCCGGCGATCATTCGCAGCAACGTGGTCTTGCCGCAACCCGACGGGCCGAGGAAGCACACCAGTTTGCCCTCGGGCAAATGCAGGTTGACGTCTTTTACTGCGCAGGCCGAGCCGTAGTGTTTCTCGACGTTTTCCAGAATCAGACCAGACATAAAATCACCTCAAGAAATCAAAAGGACACGCCACCCTCGCCCACCAGCTTCTCCAGCGCCCAGATCAGGACGAAGTCGATCAGCACGATCAGCACGGCAAACGAGAACACGGTAGGGTCGAGCGATGACACGGTGCGGCTGTACATCCAGATCGGCACGGTCATGACGTCGATGGTGTAGAGAAAATAGGTCACGGTGAATTCGTTGAACGAGACGATGAACGCCAGCAGCATCCCCGCCAGAATCCCCGATTTCATCAACGGCACCACCACGTCGACGATGGCCCGTAGCGGCGAGGCGCCAAGCATCTGCGCGGCCTCTTCGACTTCACTGCCGATGGAAAGCATGGCCGCCGTGCAGTTCTTCACCACGAAGGGCAGCGCGAGAATCACGTGGGCAATGACCAGCCGCGAAGTCGTCATGTGGAACGGCAGGCTGTCGAACACCAGCAGCAAGGCCAGCCCCAGCACCACCATCGGAAACACCAGCGGCAGCGACATCAGTTGCAGCGCCACACCCTTGCCACGGAACTCGCAACGGGTCAGCGCGTAGGCCGCCGGCACCGCGATCAGCGTGGCGAAAATCATCGTCAGGCACGCCACCAGCAAACTGGTGCCCATGGCCTGGCCGAGGCTCAACACATCGCTGGCGTCCGGCGAGACAAAGGTGTGCCACGCCGCCTTGTACCACTGCAGGCTGTAGCTGCTCGGCGGGAAGTCGAGGTTCGACGCGCCGCTGAACGACATCACGATCATGGTCAGAATCGGCAACACGGCCAGGAACAAAATGATCCCGGAGAGGATGCCGGCAAACTTGCCGGTGTCGCCCGGCAGCAGCGACTGACGCTTCTTGATCAGGGCACTCATTGCGAAGCCTCCAGCAGACGGCGACGGCGGCCGGTGATGTATTCGGACAAGGTCATGATGGCGAGCGTAGTGATGATCAGCACCACACCGGCGGCGGACGCGGCAGGCCAATTCATCAGGGGAGCGATCTGGTCATGCACCATCACTGCGAGCATCGGCACGCGCCGACCGCCGAGCAACAACGGCACCACGAAGCTGCTGGCGTTGTAGGCAAACACCAGGGTCGCGCCGGTGATGATCCCCGGCAGGCTCATCGGCAACACCACCTGGCGGAACACTTGAAAGCGACTGGCGCCCAGCGTCGCGGCGGCTTCTTCGTAGCTGCGGGCGACACCGCGCATGGCGCTGGCAATCGGCAGCACGGCCAGCGGGAACGCGGTCTGCACCAGGCCCATCAGCACGCCGTTCTGGTTGTACAGCAACATGATCGGGCGCTTGATCAGACCGAGGCCCATCAGGGTCTGGTTGAGCATGCCGCCGGGGCCGAGGATCACCAGCCAGCCGTAGCTTTGCAGCAGCAGGTTGACCAGCAGCGGCAACAGCACCGCCGCCAGAAAAATCCGCCGCACGAATGGCGAGGTCAGGCGCGACATGGTGTACGCCACCGGGATCGCCAGCACCACCGCGATCACCGCGCTGATCAGCGCCAGACGCAAGGTCAGCAGCAACGATTTGAGGTAGTAGGGCTCGAGCAACTGGGCATAACTGGCCAAGCTGAAACCGGACCATTCCGCGCCCTTGGTGCCGACACTCATGCGCAGCACGAGCAGGCTGGCGGCAATCAGCACGCCGAGAAACAGCATCGACGGCGTGAGAAAAAACCACGCCCGGGCGGTCGGCGAAATACCGCGCGCCGAGCGCACGTCACCCGCGCCGACCGGTTGGGTCAGGGATTGATGTTCCATAGCAATGATCTCGTCAATGGAAAAACAACGGCTTCAAGCTCACCTTGGCCCTCTGTGGGAGCGAGCCTGCTCGCGATTGCGGACTGACATTCACCAACAACGTCGGCTGACAGATTGCTATCGCGAGCAGGCTCGCTCCCACAGGAACTTTCGGTGTTTGAGAGCCTGTATACGTCACTCGATCAGGAAGAAAAGATTTCCGTGTAGCGACGAATCCACTGGTCATGCACGGTCGCCAGGAAGGCGTTGTCGTGCATGATCGCCTTCTCCGAGATCTGCTCCGGGGTGAGGATGAACGGGCTCTTGCGCGCTTCGGCGGAGATGATCGCCTTGGCGTTGACCGGGCCGTTGAAGATGTCTTCGGCCATCTTGCCCTGCACCAGCGGGTCGAGGGAGTGGTCGATGAAGGCGTAGGCCAGGTCGGTGTCGCCCGGACGGTTCTTCGGCATCACCGAGAGCATCAGGTCGGTGTAGAAACCTTCCTTCATGCCGAACGTGGCGCCCAGGCCATAGTTCGGGTCGCGGATCTGCTTGGGGAAAAACGCCGGGGCGTAGAGGCCGCCCATGTCCAGGGAGCCGGTGCGGAACAGCTCGGCGATCTGGTTGGGGTTTTCGCCCAGAGTCACCACGCGGTCTTTCAGTTCGGCGAGTTTCTTGAAGCCCGGCTCGATGTTGTGCTCGTCACCACCGGCCAGTTTGGCGGCGATGATGATCAGGTCCATCGCTTCGGTCCAGTTCGGCGGCGGCAGGAAAATGTTCGGCGCAAGGTCGGCGTCCCATAGCGCAGCGTAACTGTCCGGCGCTTCCTTCTGGGTACGGGTGCTGTAGACCAGACTGTTGCACCACAGCAGGTAACCGATGCCGTGACCGTTGGCCCCGGTGCGGTATTTTTCCGGGACGTCGATCAGGTTGGGAATGCGGTTGAGATCGGGTTTTTCCAGCAGCCCGGCAGCGGCCAGACCTTCGGCGCCAACGCCGGCCAGGGTGATGATGTCGTACTGCGGACGGTCACCGCCGGCCTTGAGTTTAGCGACCATTTCCGAGGTGCTGCCGGTGCGGTCGGCAATCACTTTGGCGCCGGTCTTGGCTTCGAACGTTGCGGCGATATTGCGCAGTGCGGCGAGGCCCGTGTCATCGGACCAGGTCAACAGGCGCAGGGTCTTGCCGGCAAAGCGGGTGTCGCTGGCACTGGCCCGGATGAAGGGCATGCTCATGGCCGCCGCAGCCACCGAGGCCACGCCGACGGTTTTGATGAATTGACGCCTGTTCAGATCGTGCTCGCCCATTTAGGACTCCCATTTTTTTGTAAGTATGAGACTGATCGCAACCCTTGCATCTGCGTGACCGGAATTGCTCAAGCGCCCGGTTTCAAAGGGCTTGAGCGTGGTCTGCGGGTTCATCCTGAGGTCGTGCAAAACACCTGACTATCGATAAAAACTCATTGAAGCCATGACGCCGGCGCATGCCTCGTTGCGAGGCATGCACTCACCTTTTTCGGGCATTCAGAGCGCGCGGATCACGTGCTTGATTTCCTGGAACGCCGCCAGGCCCCACGGCCCCAACTCGCGGCCGATGCTGCTCTGCTTGTAGCCGCCCCACGCCGTCTGCGGGAAGATCACCTGCGGCGCGTTGAGCCACACCAGCCCCGCCTGCAAGGCGTTGGCGACCCGATCCGCGGTCTCGGCATTACGCGTGACCACGCTGGCGACCAGACCGAACTGACTGTCGTTGGCCAGGGCAATCGCCTCGGCTTGCGTAGCGAAACTGCGAACGCAGATCACCGGCCCGAAGATCTCTTCACACCACAGCGCACTGTCGAGGGGCACTTCGGTGAAGATCGTCGGTTGCAAGAAATAGCCGCGCGGCAGATCTGCAGGACGATTGCCACCACAGATCAACTTGGCACCGGCGCTCAGACCACGGTCGATATGACCGAGCACGCGTTGGTATTGCGCCTGATTGACCAGCGCGCCCATCTCGACTTCCGGATCGAACGGGTCGGCCACACGAATTTTTTCCGCGCGGGCCTTCAGACGAATCAGGAATTCATCGGCGATTTCATCGGCAACCAGCACCCGGCTGGTGGCCGAGCACATCTGCCCGGCGTTGAAGAAACCACCACCGCAAGCCAGCTCCACCGCCAGATCCAGGTCGGCGTCTTCCAGGATCAGCAGCGAGGATTTGCCGCCCAGTTCCAGGCTCACGCCCTTTACGGTTTCAGCGGCGCGTTGCATCACTTGCACACCGACGGCGTTGCTGCCGGTGAAGGAAACCTTGGCGATGCGCGGATCCGCCGACAGCGGCGCACCGACCGCCAGACCGGTGCCGCACACCAGGTTGAACACGCCTTTTGGCAGACCGGATTCAGCGATGATGGCCGCCAGCTCCAGTTCCGGCAGCGGCGTGACTTCCGACGGTTTGAGTACCACGCAGCAACCGGCGGCCAAGGCCGGGGCGAGTTTCCACGCGGTGGTGACCATCGGGAAATTCCACGGCACGATCAGCCCGACCACACCGCACGGCTCGCGGCGCAGACGTGCGCTGAAGTCATCGCTGGGCAGCGGCACGTTGCTGTCGAGTCTGGCGTCGAGGCCTTCGGCGAGTTCGGCGTAGTACTCGAACGTGGCGATCACGTCGTCGACATCGATGCCCGCTTCAAACTGCGGTTTGCCGTTGTTGCTCGACTGCAACTTCATCAAGTGATCACGACCGTTGCGCACGCCGTTGGCGATGTTGCGCAGGATCGCGCCGCGCTCGGCACCGGTGGTTTTCGACCAGCCCTTGAAGGCTTCGGTCGCTGCCGTTACCGCTTGATTGACGGCGCTTTCGTCGCCGCCATTGACCGTGGTCAGCAGCGCTTCGGTGGCCGGGTTGATGACGCGCAGGTGTTCTCGACCGGCGGACCATTGGCCGTTGATGTACAGGCCGTCGAGTGTGGTCGGGAAATTCATCATTGGGCCACCGCCTTCATCCATTGGGTCTGGTCGATTTCGATCAGGGTCGGGCCCTGGCGATCGGTGGCGGCGCGCAGTGCGCCGCGCAGATGTTCGGCCGAGCTGATCGCTTCTGCTGCACAACCCAGGGCCTTGGCCACACCGATGAAATCCGGGGTGTAGATGTCCACGCCCACCGGCTCGATGGCGCGGTTGACCATGTATTTCTTGATCTCTTCGTAACCCTGGTTATTCCACAGCAGGATGATCACCGGCGTGCGCGCTTCCACAGCACTGGCCAGTTCCGGCAGGGTGAATTGCAGACCGCCGTCACCGATCAGGCACACCACCGGCGCACGTGCGCCGTGTTCGAGGTTGCCGCCGAGCCACGCGCCAATCGCCGCCGGCAGGGCGTAACCGAGGGTGCCGAAACCGGTGGACGAGTTGAACCAGCGGCGCGGACGCTCCGTGTTGAAGGTCAGGTTGCCGGTGTACACCGGTTGCGTGGAGTCACCGACGAACACCGCGTTCGGCAGTTCGTGCAGCACGGTTTCGAGGAAACGGGTCTGGGCCAGGGTCGGCGCGTCCCAGGTTGCGGCCAGTTCTTCACGCAGACGGGCGGCGCGGACCTGCCCCCAGTCGTTGCGGCGCTCGGCCAGCGGTTTGTGCGACAGCGCGCTGAGCAGCGCTTGTGCGGCGTTGCACGAGTCAGCCACCAGCGCCACGTAAGGCGGGTAGTTGCGCACGGTCTGGTCGGGATCGATATCGACGCGCAGCAACTTGCCGGGGATTTCGAAGCCGCCGGCGAAGGTCACGTCGTAGTCGGTTTCCGCCAGTTCAGTGCCGATCGCCAGCACCACGTCGGCATCGGCCACCAGGGCGCGGGTCGCCACCAGGCTCTGGGTCGAACCGATCAGCAGTGGATGGCTGGACGGCAGCATGCCTTTGGCGTTGATGGTCAGGGCCACCGGTGCATCGAGCAGCTCAGCCAGTTCGGTGAGTTCGGCAGCCGCGTCGATGGCGCCGCCACCGGCGAGGATCAGCGGACGCTGGGCGCCGGCCAACAGTTCGGTCATGCGGCTCACGGCGGCCGGCGCGGCACCGGCGCGGTCGATGTTGACCGGCACGCTGGCCAGCAGTTCGTCGGCTTCTTCGACCAGCACGTCCAGCGGGATTTCGATGTGCACCGGACGCGGACGCCCGGCCTGGAACAGCGCGAAAGCACGGGCCAATACGCCCGGCAATTCGGACGCCGACATCAGGGTGTGGGAGAACGCCGCCACGCCGCCGACCAGTGCGCTCTGGTTCGGCAGTTCATGCAGCTTGCCGCGTCCGCCGCCCAACTGGTTGCGAGTCTGTACGCTGGAGATCACCAGCATCGGGATCGAATCGGCGTACGCCTGGCCCATGGCGGTGGTGATGTTGGTCATGCCCGGGCCGGTGATGATGAAGCACACACCTGGTTTGCCGCTGGTGCGGGCGTAGCCGTCGGCCATGAAGCCGGCGCCCTGTTCGTGGCGCGGGGTGACGTGGTTGATGCTCGAACGGGCCAGCCCGCGATACAGCTCCACGGTATGTACGCCGGGAATGCCGAACACCTGCTCGACCCCGTAATCTTCGAGTAACTTGACCAGTACTTCGCCACACGTCGCCATGTCTTTGCCCTTCTTGTTCGTTGAGGCACCGGGCTTGAAAGGAACCGGTGATTGGCCTCATTGAAACGGGCGACCCGTAGCCGCAACAATCGATAAAAGCTCATACTAGCCATGTCCTCACGTCATACCTTGGATCCACATGAAACGACTGCCTCCCCTGCCCGCCCTGCACACGTTTCTGATCACCGCGCAGTGCTGCAACTTCACCCGGGCCGCCGAGCAGTTGCACATCACCCAGGGTGCGGTGAGCCGGCAGATCGCCGGGCTTGAGGAACATCTGGGTTATGAGCTGTTCATTCGCCTGGCCCGGGGCCTGGAGCTGACGGCCGAAGGGCGTGAATGGCTGCCACGGGTGCAGCAGGTGTTCAGCCTGATCGGCGACTCGGTGGAGCAGATCGGCGCCAAACGCGAGACCCTGCAACTCAAGGCGCCGAGCTGCGTGATGCGCTGGTTGTTGCCACGGCTGCTGCAATGGCAGCGCGAGCGCCCGGACGTGCCGGTGAAACTCACGGCGTCGTTGCAGCACGGGGTGGACTTTCATCGCGAGCAATTCGACGCCGCCGTGATCTACGGCACCGCGCCCCACGATTCGCCTGCGACCCTGCATCTGTTCGATGAACAACTGACGCCGGTCTGCTCGCCGACACTGCTCAACGGTGGGCCGGCCCTGCACACACCGGCAGATCTGCAACAGCATCTGCTGCTGCACCCGACCCACACGGATGACGACTGGACACTCTGGCTCGAAGCCGCCGAACTGCACTTGAACAACATCGCCAGCGGTCAGCATTTCGAGACGCTGGATCAGGCGATGTCGATGGCGTCCCACGGGACGGGGGTGGCGATCGGCGACTGGTCACTGATCGGCGACGACTTGAACGCCGGGCGACTGGTGATGCCGTTCGATCTGAAGGTGAAGACGGGACTGGGCTACTACATCGTCGCGCCGGCATCGGAGCCTTCGGCGAAATTGCAGGAGTTGATGGGGTGGTTGGTGGAGCAGGCTCATACGCGGTGAGGCCCCCCCTCACCCCAGCCCTCTCCCGGAGGGAGAGGGAGCCGATCGTGGGATACTCGAAAATTACGCCGACCTGAACGTGCTGTACCGAATCCATAATCGACTCGAACTTTCAGGTCGATGAATCACGTCAGACAACTCGGTCGGCTCCCTCTCCCTCCGGGAGAGGGCTGGGGTGAGGGCCAATTTTCGGATCAGACACAAACCCCGAAAACCACCCAAAACCCTCAATAACCGACCGTAAACCGCTGACGCGAATGCTTAGGCGTTTCCACTTCGTCGATCAGCGCAATCGCGTAGTCGGCAAAGGTGATCGAGCTCTGGCCTTCGGCACTCACCAGCAAGTCATCCTTGCCGACGCGGAATTTGCCGGTGCGCTCGCCTTCGAAGAACAGCGCCGACGGCGACAGGAACGTCCAGTCCAGTTCCTTCTCCTGACGCAGCGCATCAAGGAACGCCGCACCGGCGCTGGCCTCAGCCTTGTACTCGGCCGGGAAACCGGCGCTGTCGATCACGCGAGTGCCGTCCGGCAGCAACAACGAACCGGCCCCGCCGACCACCAGCAGACGTTTCACCCCGGCCTGTTTCACCGGGCCGATCAGCGCGCTGGCCGGCACCGTGGCGAAATGCGCGGCGCTGATCACCACATCGTGACCGGCGATTGCCGCTTGCAGCGCGGCGGCTTCCAGCACGTCGACATTCTTGCTGACCACACCGGCACGGGCGCCGATCTTCGAGGTATCCCGAGCGATGGCGGTGACGCTGTGGCCGCGGCGCAGGGCTTCTTCCAGCAATTGGCTGCCGGCACGGCCGGTGGCACCAATGATTGCGATCTTGCTCATGACATTCTCCAGTTGGCTTGAGAGTGCTGCGTTTTTCAGAATCGGGTTACCACGTCATCTCGCCCTTGGCCACTTTGGCGCTCAGCTCCAGCGAGCTTTCTTCGCCCAGTGTCGGGTAGCGTTTTTTCATCGCGGCGATCAGCGCGGCAGAGTCCTTGGCCTTGGCGGTCTCCTCGTCGAACGCCTTGATGTAGTCGGCGGTGAATTTCACGGCCGCCAGCGAACGGGCGCTGTCACCCAGGTAGTGACCCGGCACCACGGTTTTCGGTTTCAGGGTTTCGATCGAATGCAGGGTTTGCAGCCAGTCGGCGTGAGATTGCGCAGTCTGGGTATCGGCCATCCAGACGTGGATGTTCTCGGCGACGACCACACCGCCAACTACGGCTTTCAACGATGGAATCCACACAAAGCTGCGATCCGGTTGCTTGCCTTCCAGACCGACCACCTGCAATTTCTGCCCTTCGAGCATCAGGCTGTCGCCCTTGAGTACGCCCGGCACGATGGTTTTGGCCGGCACGTCGGCGCCCATTTTCGGGCCCCAGAACGCGAGTTTGCCGTCGACGGTTTGCTTGATGTGATCAACGGTTGGCTGCGAGGCCAGCACCTTGGCATTCGGGAAGGCTTTGGTCAGGGTGTCGAGACCGAAGTAGTAATCCGGGTCACCGTGGCTGATGTAGATGGTGGTCAGCTGCTTGCCGCTGGCGCGGATCTTTTCCACTACTTGCTCGGCCTGGGATTTGCCGAACTGGGCGTCCACCAGAATCGCGTCCTTCTCACCGCTGACCAGCACCGAGGTCACCGGGAAGATCGCGTGGGTGCCCGGGTTGTAGACATCGAGGTTCAGGTTCGCGGCCGCTGCGTGGGCAGCAAAGCCGAGGGTGGCGGTGGCCAGTAAAACGCGCTTGAGGGTGGTGAAGCCGATCATGGGTTGCTCCGCTGTTCGAATGCCGTGCTTGGCGATGGGGACAGAGCTTAGTTGCCAGACTCGTTACAAAAAATGCGATGCTTGAACATAGTTTGTTTCTGAAAGCGGGCAAATCATGGATCGTCTCCAAGCAATGCGGGTGTTTGTCACAGTAGTGGATCTGGGCAGCCAGTCGGCGGCGGCCGATCACCTGGACCTGTCACGGCCGGTGGTGTCGCGGTATCTGGCGGAACTGGAAGACTGGGTCGGCGCACGCCTGATGCACCGCACCACGCGCAAGTTGAGCCTGACCGCCGCCGGCAACGAAATCCTGCCGCGCTGCCGGCAGATGCTCGAACTGTCGGGCGACATGCAGGCCGCCGTCAGCGAGCCCGACGACGCGCCACGGGGGTTGCTGCGGATCAGCGTCAGCACCTCGTTCGGCCAGGCGCAACTGGCCGATGCCATGGCGGCGTTCGTCAAGCACTACCCGGGCGTCAACATCGACCTGCAAATGCTCGATCGCACGGTGAATCTGGTGGACGAGCGCATCGACCTGGCGATCCGTACCAGCAACGACCTCGACCCCAACCTGATCGCCCGGCGCCTGACGGTCTGCCGCTCGGTGGTCTGTGCCGCGCCCGCCTATCTGCAGGCACATCCACAACCGCAGCGCGTAGAGGATCTGAGCCGGCACAACTGCCTGACCCACTCCTACTTCGGCAAGAGTCTGTGGCATTTCGAAGAGGATGGCGAACCGGTGTCGGTGCCGGTGCAGGGCAATATCAGCGCCAACGAGGCCAGCACTCTGCTCCGCGCCACACTGGCCGGCGCCGGGGTGGCGATGCTGCCCACCTATCAGGCCGGGGTGCATATTCACAGCGGCGAACTGGTTCGCCTGCTGCCTCACGCCGAGCCGCGGCAGATGAACATCTTCGCCGTGTATGCCTCGCGCAAGCACATGCCGGCAGCGCTGCGCTGCATGCTGGATTTTCTGGTGCAGCGTTTTCCCGAAAACCCGCAATGGGATATCGGGCTGTAATCCTGTTCGCAGAGCCGCTGGCAACTCCACGGCGCTGACCTATGCTGAAAGTAGTACCCAAGGGTATTCGTTCAGAGGTCAACGCCATGAACACCAGAACAAGAAGATACCTCGCGATTTTCATCACCTGTGCGGCCACGCTGGCGCTGTACGGCACCGCGGCATGGCGCGTGGAGCAGTTGCGGCAACTGCCCCGTGAGTACGCGAGCTGCAACTTCGAGCGCTGCATCCCTCACAACGCCACCCTCAACGCCCTGCGCTGATACCAGGTTCAGGCGTCGTCGTTCTGCTCGGCCTTCAAGCGGTCGCGGAACGCCTTTGGCGAGATCCCCACCCGGCGCCGGAACAGGCGCGTGAAGTTGGTCGGATCGGAAAAACCCAACACCTCGGACATCTCGTAAATGGTCATGCCGGTGTAAGTCAGCAGCCGCTTGGCTTCCAGCAACTGGCGTTCGTGCATGATCTGCAACGCCGGCTGCCCCGCCAGTTCGCGGCAGGTGCCGTTGAGGTGCGAGACGGAAATTCCCAGGCGATGAGCCAGGTCCTCGACCTTGACGCGCTGTCGGTACGTCTCCTCTACCAGTTGGATAAAGCCATTGAGGTATTCGCGCTGACGATGTGGGCGCTGCTTGGCGTTGTGACGGTGGATCGCCTGACGGCTGACCCAGACCATGATCACGCTCACCAGCGAATGCATGAGCATTTCCCGCGCCGGTTGATGGCCGTTGTACTCGGCCTGCAACGCAGCAAACAGACTGTTGAGGTAGTCCGCATCCTTGCCCGCCGGGTAGCTTTCGGCCTGGGCCAGGGCCTGCACCGCGTTGCCCAGCTGCGCCTGCAAGTGGTTGATCAATGGCGTGGCCAGGGTGACGACAAATCCTTCGACGTCCTCGGAAAAACGGAATCCATGCACCGATAACGGCGGCAGGATCTGGATCGCGGCTTCGTTCAGTTGCGTGCGTTGGCCTTCGATTTCAAGCTCTGCCTGACCTTTGAATACGAAGAGCAACTGGCACAAATCGGCGTGGCGGTGGGGTTTGATTTCCCATTGGTGTTCGCGGCTGCGTTTGGAAATGGTTTCACAGTGCAGCAAGTCAGGGGTCGGCCAGTCCAGGCTTTCACCGTAGAGCTTGAACACCGGAATCGAAGGCAGGTCAGGCTTGTTCATCACTTCAATCCAGGCCTCTCGAGGTTTGCGGGCGATAATCGCACCGATTGGCAGAATGTACAGGTATCGGCTCAGTTTTCACCTTCAATTGACAGACCCGCAAGGGAAAAATGCAAGCACTCGAATCCTGAAAATCATTCACCGGCCGCTGTCGCGTGAACCTTGCGAGTCATAAAAACAATGAAAACGCTGAAAACCCAAGTCGCCATCATTGGCGCCGGTCCGTCCGGATTGTTGCTCGGCCAACTGTTGCACAATGCCGGCATCGACACCCTGATTATCGAGCGCCAGACCCCTGACTATGTGCTCGGCCGAATTCGCGCCGGGGTCCTTGAACAGGGCATGGTAGAGCTGTTGCGCGAGGCTGGCGTGGGCCAGCGGATGGACGCCGAAGGGCTGGTGCACGGTGGTTTCGAACTGGCCCTCGACGGGCGTCGGGTGCACATCGATCTGCAGGCGCTGACCGGTGGAAAAACCGTGATGGTCTATGGCCAGACCGAGGTTACCCGCGACCTGATGGCCGCTCGTCGGGAGACCGGCGGACAGACAATCTACGAAGCCAGCCATGTCGTTCCCTGTGGCATGAAAAGCGACGAAGCCTATGTCACGTTTGAAAAGGACGGCGAAACCTGGCGCGTCGATTGCGATTACATCGCCGGTTGCGACGGTTTCCACGGCGTGGCGCGTCAGTCGATTCCGGCGGACTGCCTGAAGGTGTTCGAACGGGTTTATCCGTTCGGCTGGCTGGGGATCCTCGCCGATACGCCACCGATTCACGATGAACTGGTCTACGCCCGCCACGAGCGCGGCTTCGCCCTGTGCAGCATGCGTTCGGCGACCCGCACCCGCTATTACCTGCAAGTGCCGGCCGAGGAAAACGTCGACGACTGGTCGGATCAGCGCTTCTGGGATGAACTGCGCAGTCGTCTGCCGAAAGATCTGGCGCAGAAGCTGGTGACCGGTCCATCGATTGAAAAGAGCATCGCGCCGCTGCGCAGTTTTGTGGTCGAGCCGATGCAGTACGGGCGGATGTTTCTGGTGGGCGACGCGGCGCATATCGTTCCGCCGACCGGGGCCAAGGGTTTGAACCTGGCGGCCAGCGACGTCAGCACGTTGTTCAGGATTCTGCTGAAGGTCTACCGCGAAGGTCGCACTGAGTTGCTGGAGAAGTACTCGGAAATCTGCCTGCGTCGGGTGTGGAAAGCCGAGCGGTTTTCCTGGTGGATGACCTCGATGCTGCACCGTTTCGACGAGCACGACGATTTCAGTCAGCGCATCAGCGCCTCGGAACTGGACTACTTTGTCAGTTCAGAAGCCGGTCAAAAAACCATTGCAGAAAATTACGTCGGACTTCCTTATGAGGCTATCGAATAGCCTGCTACCGACTTACACTGGCGAGCATCCACCCGCTCGCCTTGCCCCTGCGGGTCAATCACTGCCCGCAGGTTCGCCCGTGACCAATCTCAACCATCCCGAAACGCCCAAACCGGCCATTCGCAGCGTGCTGGTCGCGCTGATGATGGCGATTTTTCTCGGCGCGCTGGACCAGACCATCGTCGCCGTTTCCATGCCGGCCATCTCCGCACAGTTCAAGGACGTCAGCCTGCTGGCCTGGGTGATTTCCGGCTACATGGTGGCGATGACCGTGGCGGTGCCGATCTACGGCAAACTCGGAGACCTGTACGGGCGGCGCAAATTGATGCTGTTCGGCATGGGCCTGTTCACCCTCGCCTCGCTGTTCTGCGGCATGGCCCAAAGCATGGAACAACTGGTGCTGGCGCGGATTTTCCAGGGCATCGGTGCCGGCGGGATGATTTCGGTGAGCCAGGCAATCATCGGCGACATAGTCCCGCCCCGGGAACGCGGACGCTATCAGGGTTACTTCAGCAGCATGTACGCGGTGGCCAGTGTTGCCGGCCCGGTACTGGGCGGCTACATGACCGAATATCTTTCGTGGCGCTGGGTGTTCCTGATCAACCTGCCGCTGGGCCTCGGCGCGTACTGGGTGGCCCGACGCAATCTGGTCGGCCTGCCGATTCCCCAGCGCAAACCGGTCATCGATTACCTCGGCACGCTGCTGATGATCATCGGCCTGACCGCGCTGTTGCTGGCGATCACTCAGGTGGGCCAGGGCCATGCGTGGCGCAGCAGCGAAGTGCTCGGGCTGTTCGCTTGCGCGGTGGCGGTGCTGGCGGTGTTCGTCTGGCATGAGCGGCGAGCCCGCGAGCCATTGCTGCCGATGCATCTGTTCACCAATCGCAGCGCTCTGCTGTGCTGGTGCACGATTTTCTTCTGCAGCTTCCAGGCGATTTCGTTGATTGTGTTGATGCCGTTGCGCTTCCAGAGCGTAACCGGTGCCGGCGCCGACAGCGCCGCGTTGCACTTGCTGCCGCTGGCAATGGGCCTGCCGATCGGCGCGTACTTCGCCGGACGTCGCACATCGATCACCGGGCGCTACAAACCGCAGATTCTCACCGGTGCGCTGCTGATGCCGATCTCGATCCTCGGCATGGCCTTCAGCCCACCCGACGCGACGCTGATCAGCAGCCTCTTCATGTTGCTCAGCGGCATCGCCGGCGGCATGCAGTTTCCGACTTCGCTGGTCGGCACGCAGAACTCGGTGGAGCAAAAGGACATCGGCGTCGCCACCAGCACCACCAACCTGTTCCGCTCCCTGGGCGGCGCGGTGGGCGTGGCGTTGATGTCGGCGCTGCTGCTGGCGTTGTTGCAGGACTCCAGTTTCGCTCACCTGACCGGCGCATCGCTGATCGGCGAAGGTCATTCCGGCAACGTGCTGCTCGATGGCCTGAACGCGGCGCCCGGCGATGCGCAGAATGCCTTGCGTGCCGAGTTGCTGGTGACATTCCGGCATTTGCTGATGGTCAGCGCCGGGGTGTCGCTGCTCGGGCTGGCGGCGGCGATTGCCATGCCGAACCGTTTGCTGCGGGGCCGTGAGCACGGCGCCCGCTGATTGATGCCGATGGCTCCCACGCGCGGCGTGGGAGCTTTCAGGAATCAAGCGCTGTAATAACCGACCGCCACCAGCAGATTTCCGACCTTCTTCAGGTAGGCATGTTTGTCCTCGACCTTGCCGGTCACCGGGTTCTTCCAGCGATATTCGTACTCGCCTTCATCCTGCTTGCCGATCAACGCCAGAATCGGCTCGCCCACCGGTTTGCCTTCCGGGTCATCGACCTTGGCGAAATCGGTGTTGATCAACCGCAGGTTGGTGCCATGGGCGACGTAACGCCGGGTGTTCAAATCCACAACGAACACATACAGGTCATCCTGCAGATACCCCCCCTTGAGCGAGTTGATCGCGGACAGCGTGCCCTTCTCGTCCCTGGTCAGATCGGTGGCGGCTTTGTCGAGCAAGGCCTTCGCCTGCTCTGCCGACGCACGCGGCAAGTAATAACCGACCGCCAGAATTCGCTGACCAATGCGTTGATAGTAAACGTGCTTGCGCTCGACCTTGCCGTCGGCCCAGTTCTGCCAGCGGTATTCGGCCTGCTGAATGCCGTTGCCTTCCGGCACTTTCAGGGCGTCCTTGAAGGACTTCTGCAAGTCCGGCCCGAGGACTTCGCTCACGTCGCGACCGATCAATGCCGACGACGGCCCTCCGCTGGCGAGCATCACGCCCTTGGTATCGACCACGAACACGTAGCGATCCTTGTCGACGAACTCGCCCTGTCGGCTGAACGCCGCGAACGCCTTGTCGCCGTTGTCGTGATAGTAGGCCAGTGCCTTTTCCAGCAAGGCGATGGCAGCCTTGCTGTCGTCCTTTTCCGTAGCCCCATTGGCCTGGCCGAAACTCAACAGCAGCACCGCACCGAGCCAGGCCAGTTTTTGCACAAACCCCATGACGCATCCCTCGTTCTTGTTGATGTTTCAAGAGCGTAGACGGCCTGAAGGCAGGTATGGATATTCAGAAAGGTTCTGAATGTTGCGAGGGGGATTGCGGCGAGGGAACACGCTCCCTCGCCGCAGAGGTGGCTCAAGGCCGGGCGTTGAGTTGCTGTTGCAGGTTCTGGATCTGCGCCTGCAGAGTGTTGATGTTGCGGGTCATCTGCCCGCGGAACGCATCGAACTCGGCCGTGTTGGTGCCGCCCTGGGAAGCAGCCGGGCGGTTGTCCTGCTCACTTTTGAGCACAACGATTTCCTGCTCCAGACGCTCGATGGCGGCGTTGGAACTGCCTTGTTTCTTCAGCGCCGTGATGTCCGCCCCCAGACTCTTGAACTGCGCATCGAAGCCCTTGAGTTGCGCGTCGACCTTGCTGGTGTCGGCCGGTGTGCTTTTCAACGTCGCCAACTCTGCACTCAGGGCTTTGACCTGGGCCTGCAACTGGGTATTGGCGTTTTGCTGCTCGGTGGCCTGGGCGGTCATCTGCGCCAGGCGCTTGTCCAGATCCGTCGCCTGTCCGGCCACACCCTGTTGCTGCCTGCTCTGATCCTGAAGCGCGTTTTGCAGCTGTTTGATCTGCAGTTTCAGGGCTTCACTGTCGGTGTTGACGTTGGTCTGGCTGGCCACGACCTTGCCGGAAATGTCCTGCAGTCGCCCCGCCGCTTCTTCACTGATCCGCGCGAAACTTTCCTGGGTCGCCACCAGTTGCTGCTCCATCAGCGAGATCTGCTGGAAACTCCACCAGGCCAGGCCGATGAAGGCAAAGAACAGGGCGCCGACCAGCGCCCACAATGGCCCGGTGCTCGCAGACTTGACCTTGACCACCGGCGGCGTGCGCGAGTGTACGGACGTACGGGCTGTGGTGGGAAAATCATCGTCATCGAGGGTGTCGGCACGCAGACTGGGTACATCATCGAAATCGTCGTCGTGGGCATCGTTACGCATGGACATTGAGGCAACCTTTGTGAAACGCGGTAATGGCTGATTGCGGCGCAGTATAACCCCCCGCAGCCGCAGGGATTGACCCTCTGGCGGCGACGGGGTTCACGATCAGCCGGTCGACTTGTTTCAATGAATGTCTTGAGCCTTCCACCAGCCGCAGAACTCATCGAGGGCCGCCCACAGGCTGACCTTCGGATCGTAGTCGAGATAATGCCGGGCGCGGCTGATGTCGAGGGTGAAATTTTTGTTCATCACCTGCATGCCCAGGCGCGACAAGGTCGGCTCGGGACGGCCCGGCCAAAGCTTGCAGGCCGCTTCGTTGAGTGCCGCGACACTGTAGGCCAGCCCGTAGGAACGGTACCTGGTGACTTGTGGGACTTCCATTTTGCGCATCACGTAATTGACCACATCCCACAGCGGCACCGGGGCGCCATTGCTGATGTTGTAGGCCTTGCCCAGCGCCGAACCGGCAGCCAGCAGGCTGCTCAACAACGCTTCGTTGAGGTTGTGCACGCTGGTGAAGTCGACCTTGTTCAGGCCGTTGCCGATGATTGCCAGACGCCCTTTGCGCTGCATCTTCAGCAGGCGCGGAAAAATGCTCATGTCCCCGGCGCCGGTGACGAAACGCGGGCGCAGGGCCAGGGTTTCGAGGCCGAATTCCTGAGCGCCGAAGACTTTCTGCTCCGCCAGGTATTTGGTCGCGGCGTAGTGATGTTTAAAGCGCTTGGGCACTTGCTCTTCGGTCAGGCCGAGGTGGTCGCGACCGTCAAAGTAGATCGAGGGCGACGACAGATGCACCAGTCGCCGGACCCGTTGCTTCAGGCAGGCCTCGACCACGTTTTCGGTGACTTGCACGTTGCCCTGATGGAAGTCCTGATAACGGCCCCACAAACCGACCGCGCCGGCGCAATGCACCACGGCTTCGACATCGCTGCACAGCGCACGCACCAGGTCCGGGTCGCTCAAGTCGCCTTGAACGAACTCGGCACCGCGACGTACCAGATGCTCGACACCCTCGGCCCGGCGACCGTTGACCCGCACGTCCAGGCCCTGCTCCAGGGCGAAACGCGCAAAGCGTCCGCCAATGAAGCCGCTTGCGCCGGTGACCAGAATTTTCATGTAGAGCTCCGCTGTCTTTCGTTTTGCCTGATTCGTGAGTCTTGACGCTGGCCGTCAGTCCAACGGCACCAGCCATTGTGCCGACGAGCGCACCAGTTGCTCGGTCAACAGCCCGAGCAACTGACCGCCATTGCGCCAATGATGCCAGTACAACGGCACGTCGATCGGTTTATCTGGCAACAGTTCGCGCAACAGGCCGCGTTCCAGTTGCTCGCGCACCTGCAATTCGGGCACCAGTCCCCAGCCGAGCCCGGCTTCGGTCAGACGGATAAAACCTTCGGAGGATGGACACAAATGGTGTTCGAAACCGCCATCGACGCCGAGGGACGCAAGGTATCGATGTTGCAGAAAGTCGTCCGGACCAAACACCAGCGCCGGGGTACGCGGCAGTTGGGCGGCCTGCACGCCGTCGGGGAAATGCCGCTCGATGAACGCCGGGCTGGCCAGCGCCCGATAGCGCATGGCGCCGAGCAATACGCTGCGGGCGCCGGCCACCGGTCGTTCACTGGCACACAGACATGCGGCGACTTCACCGGCGCGCATGCGCTTGAGGCCGACGGTCTGGTCTTCGACGATCAGATCCAGCAACAGGTGTTGTTCGGCGCAGAAGTCGCCCACCGCCTCGGCCCACCAGGTGGCCAGGCTGTCGGCGTTCAGCGCGATGCGCAGCCGTTCCGGCAAGCCCTCCTCGTCCAGCGCCGGCACCAGCGTCTGCAGATCCCGTTCGAGCAGGCGCACCTGCTGCACATGGTTGAGCAGCCGCCGGCCGATCTCGGTGGGTGACGGCGGCGTGCCGCGCACCAGAACCGGCTGGCCGACCCGCGCCTCCAACAGTTTGATCCGCTGGGAAATCGCCGATTGCGAAAGGCCCAGCACCTGAGCCGCCCGTTCGAATCCGGCCTGCTCGACCACGGCGGCCAGAGCGGAAAGCAATTTGTAGTCGAACATCAGTTTTCCTAATGAGCGATCAGCACTATTGGTTTTTCTTATACAGCGTCTGCCCGGAGAATAGCCAGCAAGCACTCTTTATCAAGGACCACCCCCATGGCTGGCGAAACCTCGTTGACCACCCTGCTGCGCAGCATGAGCCCGCAGCTCAATGCCGGCGAATACGTGTTCTGCACCTTGCGCGACGGCCAATTGCCGAGCGGCCTGGAGATCGTCGGCAGTTTCCGTGAACAGGAAGGCCTGACGGTGATTCTCGAACGGTCCCACGCCGAGCGCGCCGGTTTCAGCTTCGACTACGTCGCAGCCTGGATCACCCTGAACGTGCATTCGGCGCTGGAAGCCGTCGGTCTGACCGCCGCTTTCGCCACCGCACTGGGCAAGGCCGGTATCAGCTGCAACGTGATTGCCGGCTATTACCACGACCATTTGTTCGTCGGTCAGGCCGACGCCGAACGCGCCATGCAAGTGCTGCGCGATCTCGCAAACAACGCGGAGTAACCGTCATGTGGCAAAGCTATACCAACGGTTTGCTGGTAGCGTTCGGGCTGATCATGGCGATCGGCACGCAGAACGCTTTTGTCCTGGCCCAGAGCCTGCGGCGAGAGCATCACCTGCCGGTCGCGGCGCTGTGCGTCGCCTGCGATGCGTTGCTGGTGGGGGCAGGGGTTTTCGGTCTGGCCACGGTGCTGGCACAAAACCCGACCTTGCTGGCGGTCGCCCGCTGGGGCGGCGCGGTGTTCCTGATCTGGTACGGCAGCCAGGCGTTGCGCCGGGCCTGCTCGAAACAGAGCCTGCAACAAGGTGAAAACCAGACCGTGCGCTCGCTGCGGGCAGTGATGCTCAGCGCCCTGGCGGTGACCTTGCTCAACCCTCACGTTTATCTGGACACCGTTCTGCTGATTGGCTCTCTCGGCGCACAACAGTCGGTGCCCGGCGCGTATGTCGTCGGCGCGGCAAGTGCTTCGCTGCTGTGGTTCTTCACCCTGGCGTTCGGCGCGGCATGGCTGGCACCGTGGCTGGCGCGGCCGAGTACCTGGCGGATTCTGGATTTATTGGTGGCAGTGATGATGTTCACGGTGGCGGGCCAATTGATAATCGCCAGCTGAATTATTCCAAAAGGCTCTGGAACCTCTATCCCACACAGTTGTTGCGTGGTTAAGCCGCACCCCCGGTGCTATGATCCGAACCCTGCGCCGCAAAGAGTAAAAACTCGCCGGTGCATTTCTGGCCGCCCGTGATCGGCCTTGCGCTCACCGCAACAGACCTGATTAGGAGAATCATCATGGCTTTCGAATTGCCGCCGCTGCCTTACGCACACGATGCCCTGCAGCCGCACATTTCCAAGGAAACCCTGGAATTCCACCACGACAAACACCACAACACCTACGTCGTGAACCTGAACAACCTGGTGCCAGGCACCGAGTTCGAAGGCAAGACCCTGGAAGAGATCGTCAAGACTTCCTCGGGCGGCATCTTCAACAACGCCGCTCAGGTCTGGAACCACACTTTCTACTGGAACTGCCTGGCGCCAAACGCCGGCGGTCAACCAACCGGCGCGCTGGCTGATGCCATCAACGCAGCTTTCGGTTCGTTCGACAAGTTCAAGGAAGAGTTCAGCAAAACCTCGATCGGCACTTTCGGTTCCGGCTGGGGCTGGCTGGTGAAAAAGGCTGACGGTTCCCTGGCCCTGGCCAGCACCATCGGCGCCGGCAACCCGCTGACCAGCGGCGACACCCCGCTGCTGACCTGCGATGTGTGGGAACACGCTTACTACATCGACTACCGTAACCTGCGTCCTAAGTACGTCGAGGCGTTCTGGAACCTGGTCAACTGGAAGTTCGTGGCCGAGCAGTTCGAAGGCAAGACCTTCACCGCTTAAGCTGCACGCCAGACAAAAACCCGGCTATAGCCGGGTTTTTTCTGCCCGCAGAAATCATCGGGGGTGCGTCTCATCACAAACAGTGCCTTTTCCCACATGTAAAGCAGCCCTTCTCGCCTTGCTCCCAAGCCACGGCGAACTAACATCAAAAGAGGAAAAATTGTCCGACGCCCTCAAGTTGGAGGCCAAAACTACCGACACAGTACAACCAGGGCAAATACCCCATGCAGCAGCATTTCGGCCAACGCCACGGACAAATTTTCCGCGGCTCGATTGTCCCTTTGACTGCCAACACGGGATTGCCAATACTCATGGCAACTTGACGCTACCCGCACGGAACAAGGAATAACCCTTTGAAGCTGGAACTCAAGAACAGCTTGTCGGTGAAGTTGCTCCGGGTCGTGCTCCTGTCGGCATTGATCGTCGGCGTAGTCTTGAGCTGTGCGCAGATCGTTTTCGATGCCTATAAAACACGCCAGGCCGTCGCTGGCGACGCCGAACGCATCCTCGACATGTTCCGCGATCCCTCGACCCAGGCGGTCTACAGCCTGGACCGGGAAATGGGCATGCAGGTGATCGAAGGCCTGTTCCAGGACGACGCCGTGCGCCAGGCCTCCATCGGGCATCCCAACGAAGCGATGCTCGCGCAGAAATCCCGTGAATTGCAGCAATCCAGCAGCCGCTGGCTGACCGACCTGATTCTCGGCCAGGAACGCACGTTCACCACCCAACTGGTGGGGCGTGGTCCCTACAGCGAGTATTACGGCGACCTGAGCATCACCCTCGACACCGCCACTTACGGCCAGGGCTTCATCGTCAGTTCGGTGATCATCTTCATTTCCGGCGTGCTGCGCGCGCTGGCCATGGGCCTTGTGTTGTATCTGGTCTATCACTGGCTACTGACCAAACCACTGTCGCGGATCATCGAGCACCTCACCGAAATCAACCCGGACCGCCCCAGCGAACACAAGATTCCGCAGCTCAAGGGCCACGAGAAAAACGAGCTCGGGATCTGGATCAACACCGCCAACCAGTTGCTCGAGTCCATCGAACGCAACACCCATCTGCGCCACGAAGCGGAAAACAGCCTGCTGCGCATGGCCCAGTACGACTTCCTCACCGGCCTGCCGAACCGCCAGCAACTGCAGCAGCAACTGGACAAGATTCTGGTGGATGCCGGCAAGCTGCAGCGGCGGGTCGCCGTCCTTTGCGTAGGTCTGGACGATTTCAAAGGCATCAACGAACAATTCAGCTATCAGACCGGCGACCAATTGCTGCTGGCCCTGGCTGATCGACTGCGCGCCCACAGCGGTCGCCTCGGCGCCCTCGCCCGTCTCGGCGGCGACCAGTTCGCTCTGGTGCAGGCCGACATCGAACAGCCTTACGAAGCGGCGGAACTCGCGCAAAGCATCCTCGATGACCTGGAAGCGCCGTTCGCCCTCGATCATCAGGAAATCCGCCTGCGCGCGACCATCGGCATCACTCTTTTCCCGGAGGACGGCGACAGCACCGAAAAGCTGCTGCAGAAAGCCGAGCAGACCATGACCCTGGCCAAGACGCGCTCGCGCAACCGCTATCAGTTCTATATCGCGAGCGTCGACAGCGAAATGCGCCGCCGTCGCGAACTGGAAAAAGACCTGCGCGATGCCCTGCTGCGGGATCAGTTCTACCTCGTCTACCAACCACAGATCAGCTACCGCGATCACCGTGTGGTCGGCGTCGAGGCCCTGATCCGCTGGCAACATCCGGAGCACGGACTGGTGCCGCCGGACCTGTTCATTCCGCTGGCCGAACAGAACGGCACGATCATCGCCATCGGCGAATGGGTGCTGGATCAGGCCTGCAAGCAACTGCGCGAATGGCACGATCAGGGTTTCGTCGACCTGCGCATGGCCGTCAACCTGTCCACCGTGCAACTGCACCACGCCGAGCTGCCGAGAGTGGTCAACAACCTGTTGCAGATGTACCGCCTGCCACCGCGCAGCCTGGAACTGGAAGTCACCGAAACCGGCCTGATGGAGGACATCAGCACCGCCGCCCAGCACCTGCTGAGCCTGCGCCGTTCCGGCGCACTGATCGCCATCGACGACTTCGGAACCGGCTATTCCTCGCTGAGCTATCTCAAGAGTCTGCCGCTGGACAAGATCAAGATCGACAAGAGCTTCGTCCAGGACCTGCTGGATGACGACGATGACGCGACCATCGTTCGCGCCATCATTCAACTGGGCAAGAGCCTAGGCATGCAGGTGATCGCCGAAGGCGTGGAAACCGCCGAACAGGAGACCTATATCATCTCCGAAGGCTGCCACGAAGGTCAGGGATATCACTACAGCAAACCGCTGCCGGCGCGGGAACTGAGCGTCTATCTCAAGCAGGCGCAACGCAGCAACGCAGCGATTCTCTGAAACCTCCGGCAACGGACTCCCCGCCACTGATACCGGGAAGAACCCACACCGTTGATCCCGCGCACCCCGGTGCAAACAGGAAATATTTCCAGCTACAACCCTTTACACATAATGCGAAAGATTTGCATTATGTCGCAGCTTTTGCGCCCCCCGCGCCTGTCCACTCAATTACCGAAGCAGGATGTTCGCCATGATTCGTATGCCTCTGGCTACCGCCAGTCTGCTGGCCATCGCCATTTCCCTCGCCGGTTGCGGCGAAGGCAAAGACAAGGCCGCCGCTCCAGCTGCGCCGACGCCAGCCGCCAGCACCGCCGCACCGGCGGCTCCCGCTGCCGGCAAAGTCGACGAAGCCGCTGCAAAGGCTGTGGTCGCGCACTACGCCGACATGGTCTTCGCCGTCTACAGCGATGCCGAATCCACCGCGAAAACCCTGCAGACCGCTATCGACGCATTCCTTGCCAAGCCTAACGCCGACACCCTGAAGGCTGCTCGTGAAGCCTGGATCGCCGCCCGCGTTCCTTACCTGCAAAGCGAAGTGTTCCGCTTCGGCAACACCATCATCGACGACTGGGAAGGTCAGGTTAACGCCTGGCCGCTGGACGAAGGCCTGATCGACTACGTCGACAAATCCTACGAACACGCACTGGGCAACCCGGGCGCCAACGCCAACATCATCGCCAACACCGAAGTTCAGGTCGGCGAAGACAAGGTCGACGTCAAGGACATCACTCCGGAAAAACTCGCCAGCCTGAACGAGCTGGGCGGTTCCGAAGCCAACGTCGCCACTGGCTACCACGCCATCGAATTCCTGCTCTGGGGCCAGGACCTGAACGGCACCGGCCCTGGCGCCGGCAACCGTCCGGCGTCGGACTACCTGGAAGGCAAAGGCGCCACTGGCGGTCACAACGACCGTCGTCGTGCCTACCTGAAAGCCGTGACCCAGCTGCTGGTCAGCGACCTAGAAGAAATGGTCGGCAACTGGAAGCCGAACGTGGCCGACAACTATCGCGCCACCCTGGAAGCCGAACCGGCTGAAAGCGGCCTGCGCAAAATGCTGTTCGGCATGGGCAGCCTGTCCCTGGGCGAGCTGGCCGGCGAGCGCATGAAGGTGTCCCTGGAAGCGAACTCCCCGGAAGACGAACAGGATTGCTTCAGCGACAACACCCACAACTCGCACTTCTACGATGCCAAAGGCATTCGTAACGTCTATCTGGGCGAGTACACCCGCGTCGACGGCACCAAGATGACCGGCGCCAGCCTGTCGTCGCTGGTGGCCAAGGTTGACCCGGCTGCCGACACCGCGCTGAAAGCCGATCTGGCCGCTACCGAAGCCAAGATCCAGGTCATGGTCGATCACGCCAACAAGGGTGAGCACTACGACCAGTTGATCGCCGCCGGCAACACCGCTGGCAACCAGATCGTCCGTGACGCCATCGCCTCGCTGGTCAAGCAGACCGGCTCGATCGAAGCGGCTGCCGGCAAACTGGGCATCAGCGACCTGAACCCGGACAACGCCGATCACGAGTTCTGATCGACACTGTCTGACTGAACAAGGCGACCTTCGGGTCGCCTTGTTCGTTTCGGCCGGCCTGACTTGTATCAAGCAAACGATAATTCCTCTTATTCAAACCCCCTCGCCCTGTTAGACTTTGCGCCTTTGTTTTTGCCCATCCGCAGGAAGTCTGATGCCGTCGCTGCCTCTTCGCTTGTCCGCGCTGTTTCTGGCCCTTGGCCTGAGTGCCTGCGATGACGCCCCGCGTTTCACCAAGGCCGAGCCCGGCGAAGCCCGCTCCGGCGGCGCCGCGACCGTACGCAAGACGGATCAGAATGCGTTCTCCCTGCCCTCGGCCAACCTGCCACCTTCGCGTCGGGTGGATTTCAGCGTCGGCAACAGTTTCTTTCGCAGTCCCTGGGTGATCGCACCGTCGACCACCACCGCCCGCGATGGCCTCGGTCCGCTGTTCAACACCAACGCCTGCCAGGGCTGCCACATCAAGGATGGTCGCGGACATCCGCCGCCCCCGGACGCGCCAAACGCCGTATCGATGCTGGTGCGTCTGTCGATTCCCGATGCGCCACAGTACGCCGGATTGATCGAACAGGTCGGCGTGGTGCCGGAACCGGTTTACGGCGGGCAGTTCCAGGACATGGCCATCCCCGGCGTCGCACCGGAAGGCAAAGTGCGGGTCGATTACACGCCAGTACCGGTGCGTTTCAAGGACGGCACCGAAGTCGAGCTGCGCAAACCGGTGTTGCAGTTCACTCAGTTAGGCTACGGTCCGATGCACCCGGACACACGTTTCTCCGCACGCGTTGCACCACCGATGATCGGCCTGGGTCTGCTCGAAGCGATTCCCGAAGCAGCGATCCTCGCCAACGCCGCCGCGCAGGCCAAAGAGAAAAACGGTATCAACGGCCGGCCCAACCGGGTCTGGGACGACGCGCAGCAAAAGACCGTGATGGGCCGATTTGGCTGGAAAGCCGGACAACCGAACCTCAATCAACAAAATGTTCACGCGTTTTCCGGTGATATGGGCCTCACCACGAGCCTGAGACCGTTTGATGACTGCACCGACGCACAAGTGGCCTGCAAACAGGCCCCGAATGGCAATGGCCCGGACGGCGAACCCGAAGTCAGCGACAACATTCTGCGCCTGGTGTTGTTCTATACCCGCAACCTTGCCGTTCCTGCTCGCCGTGACGTCAACGATGCTCAGGTGCTGGCCGGCAAGAGCCTGTTTTTCCAGGCGGGTTGTCAGTCCTGTCACACGCCGAAATACACCACCGCCGCCAACGCGGCCGAACCTGAACTGGCCAATCAAGTGATTCGTCCGTACAGCGATCTGCTGCTGCATGACATGGGCGAAGGCCTGGCCGACAACCGCACCGAGTTCCAGGCCAGCGGCCGCGACTGGCGCACGCCGCCGCTGTGGGGCATCGGCCTGACGCAGACGGTCAGCGGCCACACCCGGTTTCTGCACGACGGCCGTGCCCGCAACCTGCTCGAAGCCGTGCTCTGGCATGGCGGCGAGGCGAAAGCGGCGCAGCAACAGGTTTTGTCTTTCAATGCCGAGCAGCGTGCCGCGCTGCTGGCGTTCTTGAATTCACTTTAAACACTTAAAAGAATCGGGAGCCCGACATGTTCCGTCCCAAGCTGTTGTTCACCAGCCTTGCCGCACTGGCCCTCGGCGCGTGCTCGCCGCAGGATCCACAAGCCGTGACCTCGGCCGCCATCGCCAAATCGGTGATCCTGCCGACCTACACCCGCTGGGTCGAGGCCGACAGGCAACTGGCCGTCAGCGCCCTCGCATATTGCCAGGGCACAGCAACCCTGGACACCGCCCGTGCCGACTTCCTTCATGCACAGAAAGCCTGGGCCGAGCTGCAACCGTTGCTGATCGGTCCACTGGCCGAGGGCAACCGTTCGTGGCAGGTGCAATTCTGGCCGGACAAGAAAAACCTGGTCGGCCGTCAGGTCGAGCAACTGGTCACCGCCCAGCCGCAGATCGACGCCGCGGCCCTGGCCAAGTCCAGCGTCGTGGTTCAGGGGCTGTCGGCCTACGAATACATCCTGTTCGACGCCAAGCCTGACGTAGCCAATGACGCGCAGAAAGCCAAATACTGCCCACTGCTGGTGGCCATCGGCGAGCGTCAGAAACAACTGGCCGAAGAGATTCTCAGCAGCTGGAACACGACCGACGGCATGCTCGCGCAGATGAGCAAATTCCCGAACCAGCGCTATGCCGACTCCCACGAAGCGATCGCCGATCTGCTTCGGGTACAGGTCACCGCTCTCGATACACTGAAGAAAAAACTCGGCACGCCGATGGGCCGCCAGAGCAAGGGCGTACCTCAGCCGTTCCAGGCTGACGCCTGGCGCAGCCAGTCGTCCATGGAGGCGCTGGAAGCCAGCCTCGCGGCGGCCAGAACCGTCTGGGAAGGCGTCGACAACAAAGGTCTGCGCGGCCTGCTGCCAGCTGAGCAGAAACCGTTGGCGGACAAGATCGATGCCGCCTACGCGGCGTCGCTCAAACTGTTCGACAGCACCCAGCGCTCGCTGACCGAAATGCTCAACGATGACGCCGGTCGCCAGCAGCTCAACGACATCTACGACAGCCTCAACGTCGTCCACCGCCTGCACGAAGGCGAACTGGCCAAGGCGCTGGGCATCCAACTGGGCTTCAACGCCAACGACGGTGACTGATGAGGGCAAGTGCCATGCTGCGACGCCAGGCTCTGACTTTAGGTAGTTTGCTGCTGGGAGCAGTGACACTGGGCGGCTGGACGCTGTTCAAGCGCAAGGATCAGAGCCCGCTGCTGCTGTCGGCGCGGGACGACACCGACGGCAAGCACTACGCCGTCGGTTACCGGCTGGACGGCACCCGGGTGTTCGCCACCGAAGTCGGCCAGCGCTGCCACGACATCATCAATCACCCGACGCTGCCGATCGCGCTGTTCGTCGCCCGCCGTCCGGGCACCGAGAGCTACCTGATCGACCTGCGCGACGGTGCACTGCTGCAAACCGTGACCTCGCAGCCGAACCGGCATTTCTACGGCCACGCGGTGATCCATCACAGCGGCGATTACCTGTATGCCACCGAGAACGACACCACCGATCCGGGCCGCGGCCTGCTCGGGGTGTACAAGTTCGAAGGCGAACGGCTGGTGCACAGTGGAGAGCTTTCCACTCACGGGCTCGGCCCGCATCAGGTGTCGTGGATGCCCGACGGTGAAACCCTGGTGGTGGCCAACGGCGGGATCCGCACCGAGGCTGAAAGCCGGGTCGACATGAACCTCGACGCCATGGAGCCAAGCCTGGTCCTGATGCAACGCGACGGCACCCTGCTGAGCAAGGAAACCCTCGCCCAGCCGATGAACAGCGTGCGCCACCTGGGGATCGCCAGCGACGGCACCATTGTCGCCGGCCAGCAATTCATGGGGCCTTCCCACGAGCGCTCGGAGCTGCTGGCGATCAAACGTCCCGGCCAGCCATTCGTGGCGTTCCCGGTGCCGGACCATCAGTTGCAGTCGATGGGGCACTACACCGCCAGCGTCGCCGTGCACAGCGAACTGCGTCTGGTGGCGCTGACCGCACCACGGGGCAACCGCTTCTTCATCTGGGATCTGGACAGCGGCGAAGTGCGCCTCGATGCACCGTTGCCCGACTGCGCCGGCGTCGGCGCGGTGAAGGACGGCTTTGTCGTGACCTCGGGGCAAGGACGTTGCCGCTATTACGATTGTCGCCAGGATGAACTGCTGGCCAAACCGCTGGATCTGCCCGCAGGGCTCTGGGACAACCATCTGCACCTGATGGCCTGAAGATCGCCGCCGACTGTCCCGTCGGCGGTGCTCCCCTCCTCCACTTTATCCCCTCATACCCTGTAAAAACTGGCAGTTGGAATCCCTGCCGGAGTCGGGGTAATGTTCCCGCCTGTCTCGCCTGATTTTCTCCAAGGAACTGGAATATGCTGCGTCGCCGCATGCTGATCATGTTGGGTGTTGTACTGCTGATCGTTCTGCTCCTCGCCGGTTACAAGGCCTTCTCGATCTACACGATGATCCAGGGCTTTTCCAAACCGAAACCGCCGATCAGCGTCGCCGTGGCCACAGCCACCGAGCGCCCGTGGCAGATGCGCCTGCCCACCGTCGGCACATTGAAAGCGCTGCAGGGTGTCGAGCTGAGCCTGGAAGTCGCCGGCACCGTTACCGAGCTGAAATTCGAATCGGGACAGAAGGTCAAGGCCGGGCAGCCGTTGCTGCAACTCGACAGCGCCGTCGAGTCCGCATTGCTGGAAACCGCCAAGGCCGACCTCGGTCTGGCACAGCTGGACTTCGGCCGCGGCAGCCAGCTGGTGGGCAGCAGTGCCATCTCCAAGGGCGAATTCGACCGACTGTCGGCGGTGCTGCAAAAGAACCGGGCCACGGTCAATCAGCTCAATGCGTCGCTGGCGAAAAAACGCATCGTCGCGCCGTTCAGTGGCACCATCGGCATCCGTCAGGTCGACGTCGGCGACTACCTCGCCAGCGGTACGAAAATCGCCACCCTGCAGGATCTGAGCAGTCTCTACGCGGACTTCTACGTGCCCGAGCAATCGGTGCCGAAACTGGCGATCGGCCAACCGGTACAGCTATCGGTGGCCGCCTATCCCGGCCAGAACTTTGCCGGCGCCATCAGCGCCATCAACCCGATCGTCGAAAGTACCACTCGCAACATTCTGGTTCGCGCCACGCTGGCCAACCCCGATGGCAAGTTGCTGCCGGGCATGTTCGCCAGCCTTGAAGTCCTGCTGCCTGATCCGCGCAAACACATCGTCGTACCGGAAAGCGCGATCACCTACACCCTCTACGGCAACTCACTGTACGTGGTCGGGCAGAAGAAAGCCGAGGACGGCAGCGTCGAGAAGGACGACAAGGGCCAACCGGTACTGATTGCCGAGCGCCGCTTCATCGAGACCGGCGAACGCCGCGATGGCCTGGTGATGATCAACAAGGGCGTACAGAGTGGCGAACAAGTGGTGACGGCCGGCCAGATCAAACTGGACAACGGCGCCCACATCGCCATCAGCGACGACAAGACCCTCGGCGAGCAGAACAGTCCGCGCCGCGTCGACTGATCAAGGAATTCCCATGGCCTTTACCGATCCGTTCATCCGTCGCCCGGTGCTTGCCACCGTGGTCAGCCTGCTGATTGTGCTGCTGGGCTTCCAGGCCTGGAGCAAGCTGCCGCTGCGCCAATACCCGCAAATGGAAAACGCCCTGATCACGGTGACCACCGCTTACCCCGGGGCGAATGCCGAAACCATCCAGGGCTACATCACCCAGCCGATGCAACAAAGCCTGGCGAGCGCCGAAGGCATCGACTACATGACCTCGGTCAGTCGCCAGAACTTCTCGGTGATCTCGATCTACGCGCGCATCGGCTCCAACAGCGACCGGCTGTTCACCGAGCTGTTGGCCAAGGCCAACGAGGTGAAGAACAAGCTGCCCCAGGATGCCGAAGACCCGGTGCTGAGCAAGGAGGCCGCCGATGCCTCGGCGCTGATGTACATCAGCTTCTTCAGCAAGGAGTTGAGCAACCCGCAGATCACCGACTACCTGTCACGGGTGATCCAGCCGAAACTGGCCACCCTGCCGGGCATGGCCGAGGCGGAAATCCTCGGCAACCAGGTGTTCGCCATGCGCCTGTGGATCGACCCGGTGAAACTCGCCGGCTTCGGCCTCAGCGCCAGCGACGTGACCAACGCGGTGCGCCAGTACAACTTCCTTTCCGCTGCCGGCGAAGTGAAAGGCGAGTACGTGGTCACCAGCATCAACGCCAACACCGAACTGAAGTCCGCCGAGGCCTTCGGCAAGATCCCGCTCAAGGTCAGCGGCGATAGCCGCGTCCTGTTGAGCGATGTGGCGCGGGTGGAAATGGGCGCCGAGAACTACAACTCCATCAGTTCCTTCGGTGGTACACCCTCGGTGTACATCGGGATCAAGGCAACCCCCGGCGCCAACCCGCTGGAAGTGATCAAGGAAGTGCGCAAGATCATGCCGGAGCTGGAAGCCCAGCTACCGCCCAACCTCAAGAGCGAGATCGCCTACGATGCCACGCTGTTCATCCAGGCCTCCATCGACGAAGTGGTGAAAACCCTGTTCGAGGCGGTGCTGATCGTGATCGTGGTGGTGTTCCTGTTCCTCGGCGCCCTGCGTTCAGTAGTGATTCCGGTGGTGACCATTCCGCTGTCGATGATCGGCGTGATGTTCTTCATGCAGATGATGGGTTATTCGATCAACCTGCTGACCCTGCTGGCAATGGTGCTGGCCATCGGGCTGGTGGTGGACGATGCCATCGTCGTGGTGGAAAACATTCACCGGCATATCGAGGAAGGCAAGACCCCGCTGGAGGCCGCGCTCGAAGGCGCCCGGGAAATTGCGATGCCGGTGGTGTCAATGACCATTACCCTGGCCGCGGTGTATGCACCGATCGGTTTCCTCACCGGGCTGACCGGGGCCCTGTTCAAGGAGTTCGCGCTGACCCTCGCCGGCGCCGTGGTGATTTCCGGCATCGTCGCCCTGACGCTGTCGCCGATGATGTGCGCGCTGCTGTTGCGCCACGAGGAAAACCCCACTGGCCTGGCCCATCGACTCGACCTGATCTTCGACAGCCTCAAGCGTCGTTATCAGAGCATGCTGCATGGCACCCTCGATACGCGCCCGGTGGTGCTGGTGTTCGCAGTAATCGTGCTGTGCCTGATTCCGGTGCTGCTCAAGTTCACCAAATCGGAACTGGCACCGGACGAAGACCAGGGCATCATTTTCATGATGGCCAACGCACCGCAACCGACCAACCTCGACTATCTGAACACCTACACCGACGAATTCGTGAAGATCTTCAAGGAGTTTCCGGAGTACTACTCATCGTTCCAGATCAATGGCTACAACGGTGTGCAGAGCGGCATCGGCGGTTTCCTGCTCAAGCCATGGAACGAGCGCAGCCGCACCCAGATGCAGATCCTTCCCGAGGTACAAGGCAAGCTCGGCAGCATTCCCGGCCTGCAGATCTTCGGTTTCAACCTGCCGTCCCTGCCCGGCACCGGCGAAGGCCTGCCGTTCGAATTCGTGATCAACACCGCCAACGACTACGAGCCGCTGTTGCAGGTGGCCGACCGGATCAAGAAACGTGCGATGGAGTCGGGCAAGTTCGCGTTCGTCGACCTGGACCTGGCCTTCGACAAACCGGAAGTCGTAGTCGATATCGACCGCGCGAAGGCGGCGCAGATGGGCGTGTCGATGCAGGATCTGGGCGGCACGCTCGCCACCCTGCTGGGTGAGGCGGAGATCAACCGGTTCACCATTGAAGGCCGCAGCTACAAGGTTATCGCCCAAGTGGAACGGGCCTATCGTGACAACCCGGACTGGCTGAACAACTACTACGTGAAAAACACTCAGGGCGAGCTGCTGCCGCTGTCGACCCTGATCACCGTGACCGACCGGGCACGACCGCGACAGCTTAACCAGTTTCAGCAATTGAACGCGGCGAAGCTGTCCGGGTTTCCGCTGGTCAGCATGGGCGAAGCCATCGACAGCGTGTTGCAGATCGCCCGGGAAGAAGCCCCGGCCGGTTTTGCCTTCGATTACGGCGGTGCGTCGCGACAGTTCGTGCAGGAAGGCAGTGCGCTTTGGGTGACTTTCGCCCTGGCGCTGGCGATCATTTTTCTGGTGCTGGCCGCGCAGTTCGAGAGTTTCCGCGATCCGCTGGTGATCCTGGTGACGGTACCGCTGTCGATCTGCGGGGCGCTGATTCCGTTGTTCCTGGGCTGGTCGAGCATGAACATCTATACCCAGGTCGGGCTGGTGACGCTGATCGGCCTGATCAGCAAACACGGGATTCTGATCGTCGAGTTTGCCAATCAGTTGCGCAAGGAAAAAGGCCTGACGGCACGCGAGGCCGTTGAAGAGGCGGCGGCGATTCGCTTGCGGCCGGTGCTGATGACCACTGCCGCCATGGTGTTTGGCATGGTGCCGTTGATCGTGGCCAGCGGTGCAGGCGCAGTAAGCCGCTTTGATATCGGCACGGTGATCGCCACCGGGATGTCGATCGGGACGTTGTTCACGCTGTTTGTCCTGCCTTGCGTCTACACCTTGCTGGCCAGCCCCGATCCAAAGCCTTCCAGTTGATGCCGCCATAAAAAAGGCCTCGCAACTGCGAGGCCTTTGGCTCTTGTAGAAAGAGGCTTCAATCGATTCAACTCTGCGGCCTCATCCGTTGAGAAAGACCGAACATGAACAGCAGCAAATCATGGTCGGGTTGAGTCGCCACGGTGGCCTTGGCCACCCGTGGCATCGGGCAATGGGCATCGGTTGATTTGCCGATCACCTGCATCTGTGGCTGTTCCCAGGCCGCCACCGCCAATGATGCAACTGCCAAGGCTCCTACCAGAAACAAACCTCGTGCAATTTCTAGTTTCATCGCTATAAACCCTTGATAGCGCTGCCAAACGCCGTCTCATAAAAATAGACGAGTTTTTTCCAGTCCGTAGGGCTGAACGACGAGTGGCGACGCAATTGTTTCATGTCGTGGGACGCCGCACGATGAGCGGTCAGGCGCTGGCGGCATTTTTCCAGATCGATCAGAGCCACTTCGACCTTGGCCGACTCACCCTCGCCAGTGACACTGACAAAAACGTGCTTGATATAGATGCAGCTGTGCTGCCAGCGACCCTTGTGCATCCGGGCCAGGTTTTCGGCGAGGTCCTTGAGCACGCGTTCATACACGGCTTCACCGTGCCGCTCGCGGCCGCCTCCCGCTTCCCACTGTTCAAGCTCCTGGAAACCGTCCAGCGACTTGGTGACCAGCAGCGCCCGCCACTTGTGCTGTGGATCGGGCTGAGCACCGCAGAACACGATTTCCGGTACACGGACACCCAACCGGGACACACCGGTCAGCGCGTCCAGTTCACGCAATACGGTCGGCCGCCCGAACGGGTGCAGCCAACTGCGATAGATATGACCCGTCTGGCGCTTGGCATACAGCAGTTGCCCATCGCGCCCCACCACTCGCTGCACACCACTTTCGCCACCACGACGCACGTTGGGTTCTTCTACCCACTCACCGCGCTGGTTCCAGTAATAGTCGAAGCGATCCTGGGGAGCGACTTCCGTCTCTGCTGCAAATTGCACTGCCATCCTCTTACCTCTTGCGTAATACGTAAACTCGCCACATGGCATAGAGCGGAATGAAGTCCAGTTGTTCCTGGATCCTGAATCCCGCCGCTTCGAATTCCTTTTCGACCGTAGCGGCCGGTAACACAAACCGGTTCTGGTAACCTTCCTGTCCGCGCCGTTTCTCGGCGCGCTTGCGTTTCCAGGCCTTGAAATTGCCGTCTACCCACAACGAAATGATCACACTGTCCCGGGTCACGCGTTCGAACTCACGCAAAATTGCCTGCCGATGCTCGGCTTCACCGATGTGGTGCAGCAGACGCATGCAGAAAATGCTGTCCACGGCATTGTCAGGCAAGGCAATGTCGAACGCCGATGTGTGCAAGGGTTGTACCCGCTTGACCACATCCGCCGGTTGGGCCTGCATCGCCGTCTTGATCATGGACTCGGAATTGTCCGCCCCGATGATCACCCGATTGGGTTTTTCTGCCAGTAACGGCCAGAAACGCCCGGCACCGCACGGCAGATCCAGCACCAGTCCCGGTTCGCCGACCAGGGTCAACGCCTTGCGGGCCAACTGCTGATCACGCCAGTTGGACAGACGACGCCCCAGACCATCCTGGTGCTTGCGCAGGTATTTCTGCGCGTGGTTATCGTCGTACTTCTCGGAAAAATCGAGTTTGATCGGGCCGGCCATCATCGGGACTCCTGAATTGCTGATATCCCCCACCTTATGCAGGGGTGTGTCAGCGTCAGGTCATCCCTTTGTGAAAAAAACGTCGCGTAAACCCCCAAACTATTTCAAGGTTATACAGGTTTCGTTCAGGTTGGCAGCTTTTTCGTGCCATTGGGGAGGGATTGGTGTTTGCCCAGATCTACCTCGAATCGGCAGCCATTGGGCTCCATCGTACTCAAAGTAACGCTCCAGCCCTGGTTTTCACAGATGCGCTGCACCAATGACAACCCGAGGCCAAGGCCTTCTCCGCGTTTTTCGTTGCCGCGCACGAACGGCTTGAACATCTCCTCGCGCTTCTCCTCGGGAATGCCTACGCCCGAGTCCTCGACCACGAAGCCGTTGTCATTGAGCGCCAACCGAATGAACCCCTGCTCGGTGTAGTGCAGGGCATTGCGCAGCAGGTTCCCCATCACGGCATTGAGCAATGTGGCGTTGTAAAGAGTGTCCGGCGGGTTGCCCGGCTCGAAAATCAGCTTCAGGCCCTTGGACTCGATCGGCTCGCGCCACACGCCCAACAGATTATCCGCCACCTGACCGAGACTGTGCCTAGGTGCAGCCCCCGCATCTTCGCGCTGGGCACGGGCCAGCATCAGGAAGGTCTGTACCAGTTCGCGCATTTCTTCGCTGGCACGGGCAATCCGTTCGACCTGGGCGCGGCCGCGCTGATCGATGCCCGGGTTTTCCAGCAGCAGTTCACAGGAACTGGCCAATACCATCAACGGCGTGCGCAGCTCGTGGCTGACGTCACTGGTGAAGAGCCGCTCGCGAGTCAAGGCCTGGCGCAGACGGCCCAGCGTCGCATCGAAGGCCACCGCCAGTTCACCCACTTCATCGGCGGCGTAGTCCGGCGCCAGCGGCGGTGCCAGCCCCAGCAACTGATCGCGGTGACGCACCTGACGTGCCAGCCGGACCACCGGCGCCATCACTTTGCGCGCCAGTACCCAGCCAAGAAATACCGCCAGGGCGAGGCTCAGCACGAAGCCCACCAGTACCACGGCGAACAGCACGCGCTCACGCTCTTCGAAATCGCTCTGATCCTGTAGCAACACGTAGCGCCGACCGTCGACGATTTCGACCATCGCGTGATACGACAGCTGTTCGCGGAAGACTTCGTGGAACCCCGAATCCAGGTGCCGCAGATCCTTGGGCAGCTCGAAATCCCCCGGGCCGCCGCTGAAATAGAACAACTGGTCCGGCTCCGGCCGATGGCTCCAGTCCGAAACGTTGTCCATCAGCAACAGGCGCTGCAGGTCGCCGCCCAATCCAGCGGAAATCAGTTTTTCTTCCACCAGGTGCACGGTCGCGACAATGCCCATGGCGAATGCCCCTGCCACCAGTGCGCTCATCAGTGCGAAAGCGATGATGATCCGCTGGGCAAGGCTCTGCTTAAACTCCATCGCGGCCCTCGGCCAGGCGATAACCTACGCCATGTACGGTGTGCAGCAACGGTTTGGCGAACGGTTTGTCGATCACCTGACGCAACTGGTGGACATGACTGCGCAGGCTGTCGCTGTCCGGACAATCATCGCCCCACAGGGCTTCTTCAAGAATTTCCCGACGCAGGACGTGCGGGCTCTTCTGCATCAGTACCGCAAGCAGTTTCAGGCCGACCGGGTTGAGCTTGAGCAGTTTGCCTTCACGGGTGACTTCAAGGGTGTCGAGGTCGTAGCTCAGGTCGCCGACCTGCAGGGAACGGCGCCCGCCGCCCTGGGTGCGGCGCATCACTGCCTCGATTCGCGCCGCCAGCTCCGACAATGCGAAAGGTTTGACCAGATAGTCGTCGGCCCCGGACTTGAAACCCTGCAAGCGGTCATCAAGCTGATCGCGGGCGGTGAGCATGATCACCGGCGTGTCGCGACGGGCGTCTTCGCGCAGGCGTTTGCACAGGGTGTAGCCGTCGATGCCCGGCAACATGATGTCGAGCACGATCAGGTCATAGTGCTCGGTGGCGGCCAGATGCAGGCCCGACAGACCGTCCTGGGCGCAATCGACGGTGTAGCCCTTCAGGCCCAGGTAATCGGCCAGGTTGGCCAGGATATCGCGGTTGTCTTCAACCAATAGAATTCGCATGGGCACCTCTTCCGTACACAGTAACGGCCGTCATGGCCCGCGCAGCTTAAGGCCTGTCTCGGCTCAGGGCTAGGGTTGGCGCCCCGACAGATGAAATTGCCCGGACGAAATAAATCTTTAACAAAGTTTTCACTATCGATTCACAACCTGATTACAGTGGCACCGCGAAACTCCCGCACCATTGATAAAAGGAAAAGAACACAATGGGTTCTCTCAAGACAGCGCCGATGCGCTATCTGTTGTTGGTCACCGGCGCCTGGCTGGTGGTGTTTCTACTCACCCGCATCGCACTGCTGCTGACTCATCTGGATGAGGCCGGCGGCGGGGCGTTGTCCGTGTTCGGTATCGGCCTGATCTACGATCTGGGCTTTCTCGCCTATGCCGCCTTGCCGTTGGGCCTGTACCTGTTGCTGTGCCCGCCGGCCCTGTGGCGCCGTCGCGGTCACCGCTGGTTCCTTCAGGGACTGCTGACGGTCAGCCTGTACGCCATGCTGTTTACGGCGGTGGCCGAGTGGCTGTTCTGGGATGAGTTCGGGGTTCGCTTCAATTTCATCGCCGTCGATTATCTGGTGTATTCCGACGAAGTGCTGAACAACGTGCTGGAGTCCTACCCGATCGGCAAGTTGCTCAGCATCCTGGCAGTGCTGGCCATCGTGTTGAGTTTCGCGCTGCGCAAACCGTTCAACGCAGCGCTGAATGCACCGCTGCCGCCATTGCGCGGGCGTCTGCTCAATGCACTGGCTCTGCTGGTGGTCGCGGGTCTGAGCCTGCAACTGATCAGCCAGGACGCACCGCGCGCCCAGGGCGGCAACGCCTATCAGAACGAACTGGCGAGCAACGGCCCTTATCAGTTCTTCGCCGCGTTCCGTAACAACGAGCTGGACTACAGCCAGTTCTACAAGAGCCTGCCAGCGGACAAAGTCGCCAGTCAGATTCGAGCCGAGCTGAACGAGCCCAATGCCCGTTTCGTCGGCAAGGATCCTCAGGACATCCGTCGCGATATCGACAACCCGGGCGTCACCCGCAAACCGAACATTGTGCTGGTGACCATCGAGAGCCTCAGCGCCAAGTACCTGGGCAGCAACGGTGACGGCCGCAACCTGACGCCGAACCTCGACGCCTTGCGCAAGCAGAGTCTGTACTTCAACAATTTCTACGCCACCGGCACGCGCACCGACCGGGGTCTGGAAGCCATTACCCTGGCCATTCCACCGACGCCGGGCCGTTCCATCGTCAAGCGCATCGGTCGCGAGAGCGGTTTTGCCAGCCTTGGCCAGCAATTGAGCGCCGTCGGCTATGACAGCGTGTTCGTCTACGGTGGCCGTGGCTACTTCGACAACATGAACGCGTTCTTCAGTGGCAACGGCTATCGCGTTGTCGACCAGAGCAGCGTCGACGAGTCGGAGATTCACTTCAAGAATGCGTGGGGCATGGCCGACGAGGATCTGTACAAACAGACGCTGAAGCTGGCGGACGCCGACTACGCCAAGCAGCAGCCTTTCCTGCTTCAGCTGATGACCACCTCCAACCATCGCCCGTACACCTATCCGGAAAACCGCATCGACATCAAATCGGGCAACGGTCGTGATGGTGCGGTGAAGTACACCGACTACGCCATCGGTCAGTTCCTGGAGCAGGCGCGGCAGAAACCGTGGTTCGACAACACGATCTTCATCTTCGTCGCCGACCATACTGCCGGCAGCGCGGGCAAGGAAGACCTGCCGATCACCAACTACCAGATCCCGCTGTTCATCTATGCACCGAAGCTGATCGAGCCACGGGAGAACGCGCAACTGGCCAGCCAGATCGACCTCGCGCCGACCCTGTTGGGGTTGTTGAACCTGGATTACCAATCGACGTTCTTCGGCCGCAACCTGCTGGCGGACAACCCGCTGCCACCTCGGGTGGTGGTGGGCAACTATCAGCATCTGGGGCTGTTCGACGGCAAGGATCTGGCGATCCTCAGCCCACGCCAGGGCCTGCGCCGGCATGACGATGCGCTGACCGAAAGCCGCGAGTCCCGGGTCGGCAGCGACGACCCGATGGTCAGTCGCGCCATCACGTATTACCAAACCGCCAGTTATGGCTTCAAGCAACAGCTGCTTGGCTGGAAAGCACCCAAGGAGGGTGCCGAGCAAGTCAGCGATCGTTAATCGAGGCGCCCCGGACTGATGCTCCGGGGCGTTTTCCCGTTCTGGATCCCTCATGTCATCAAATGTTGTACGTCCCGCCCCTCGCCCGCTGAACTTCTGGCTTTGCCTGGGGATTCCCGCCGTCGCCGCCACCCTTCTGGTACTGCTCGAACTGACCGATCTGGACATGAATCTGGCGCGAATGTTCTACGACCCCGCCGCCGGCGACTTCATCGGGCGCCACAGTTACTTTCTGGAAAACATCCTTCACGACCGCGCCAAGCAGGTGGTGATCGCGTTTTCGGTGTTCGCCGTCATCGGTTTCATCGGCGCGTTTTTCATCGACCGGATCAAACCCTACAAGCGTGAACTGGGCTGCCTGGTGCTGTCCCTGGGCCTGGCGACCTCATTCGTGACACCGATGAAAGCTGTGACTGCCGTGCAGTGCCCATGGAGCCTTGAGCAATTCGGCGGTCATGAAACCTACAGCAAACTGCTGGAACATCGCCCGCCTACCGACAAGCCCGGCCGCTGCTGGCCCGGTGGTCATGCGGCAACGGGGTTCACCCTGTTTGCGCTGTTCTTCGTGCTGCGTGATCGTCGCCCGCGACTGGCGCGGCAGGCGTTCATCTTTGCCTTTGCGCTGGGTTCGGTGTTCTCGATCAGCCGGATGATGCAGGGCGCACACTTCTTTTCCCACAACGTGTGGACGGCGATCTTCTGCTGGCTGATCTGCCTGGGGTCGTATTACTGGGTGCTGTATCGCCCGACCGTCAAAGCAGAAGCGGCCATGAAGGCACAACCGGTAAACGCCTGATGACTTGAAGGCCGGACAATAAAATCAGGGCAATAAAAAACCCCGTCTGCTCTCGCAGACGGGGTTTTTCGTTACAGGGGTAAGGCTGGCTTACATCATGCCGCCCATGCCACCCATGCCGCCCATGTCTGGCATACCGCCGCCAGCTGCACCTTCTTTCTTCGGTGCGTCGGCAACAGCGGCTTCGGTGGTCAGGATCAGACCGCCGATGGACGCTGCGGCTTGCAGAGCCGAACGGGTCACCTTGGTTGGGTCCAGGATGCCCATTTCGATCATGTCGCCGTATTCGCCGGAAGCAGCGTTGTAACCGAAGTTACCTTTGCCGTTTTTGACTTCGTTGACGACTACGCTTGGCTCGTCACCGGAGTTGGCAGCGATCTGACGCAGCGGCGCTTCAACAGCGCGACGCAGCACAGCGATACCGACGTTCTGGTCAGCGTTGTCGCCGGTCAGTTCGGTCAGGGCTTCCAGAGCACGGATCAGCGCAACGCCACCGCCAGGTACCACGCCTTCTTCAACGGCTGCACGGGTTGCGTGCAGGGCGTCTTCAACGCGGGCTTTCTTCTCTTTCATTTCGACTTCGGAACCGGCGCCAACCTTGATCACTGCAACGCCGCCGGACAGCTTGGCCAGACGCTCTTGCAGTTTTTCACGGTCGTAGTCCGAGGAAGTTTCGGCAACCTGGGCACGGATCTGAGCGATGCGGGCTTCGATGTCGCCTTGAACGCCAGCACCGTCAACGATGATGGTGTTTTCCTTGGACAGGGTGACGCGCTTGGCGTTGCCCAGGTGTTCCAGGGTGGTGCTTTCCAGGCTCAGGCCGATCTCTTCGGAGATCACGGTACCGCCGGTCAGAACGGCGATGTCCTGCAGCATGGCCTTGCGACGGTCGCCGAAGCCTGGAGCCTTGACGGCTGCGACTTTAACGATGCCACGCATGTTGTTCACAACCAGAGTCGCCAGGGCTTCGCCTTCAACGTCTTCGGCCACGATCAGCAGTGGACGGCCGGCTTTGGCAACGGCTTCCAATACTGGCAGCATTTCGCGGATGTTCGAGATCTTCTTGTCGACCAGCAGGATCAGCGGGCCGTCGAGCTCGGCGACCATGGTGTCCGGCTTGTTGACGAAGTACGGAGACAGGTAACCACGGTCGAACTGCATGCCTTCTACAACCGACAGTTCGTTTTCCAGGCCCGAGCCTTCCTCAACGGTGATCACGCCTTCTTTACCGACTTTCTCCATGGCTTCGGCAATGATGTCGCCGATGGAGTTGTCGGAGTTGGCGGAGATGGTGCCGACCTGAGCGATGGCCTTGGTGTCAGCGCATGGCTTGGACAGGGCTTTGAGCTCTTTGACGATCGCGATGGTCGCTTTGTCGATACCGCGTTTCAGGTCCATCGGGTTCATGCCGGCAGCGACGGCTTTCAGGCCTTCGTTGACGATCGACTGAGCCAGAACAGTAGCGGTGGTAGTACCGTCACCGGCGTCATCGTTGGCACGGGAGGCAACGTCTTTGACCAGCTGCGCGCCCATGTTTTCGAAGCGATCTTCGAGTTCGATTTCTTTGGCGACGGACACGCCGTCCTTGGTGATGGTCGGAGCGCCGAAGCTCTTCTCGAGGATCACGTTACGGCCTTTCGGGCCCAGGGTTGCTTTTACCGCGTCAGCCAGAACGTTGACGCCTTTGAGCATTTTGGAGCGAGCGGCATCGCCGAATTTAACTTCTTTAGCAGCCATGATCGATATTCCTTAAATACTTTGTAGTAGCGGGAAAATGAACGGGGGTAATCAGCCTTCGATAACGGCGAGGATTTCGTTCTCGCTCATTACCAGCAGGTCTTCGCCGTCGACTTTCACAGTGTTGCTGCCGGAGTACGGACCGAACACAACCTTGTCGCCTACCTTCACGGACAGTGCGCGCACTTCACCGCTTTCCAGTGCCTTGCCCGGGCCTACAGCCAGAATCTCACCGTGGTTGGCTTTTTCAGCAGCCGAACCTGGCAGGACGATACCGCCAGCGGTTTTCTTTTCTTCTTCGCTGCGACGGATGACGACGCGGTCATGCAGAGGACGAAGCTTCATTGTCGATCTCTCCTAATTGTGGTTTTCATCGGCCGGTGTAGTCCCGGCGGGTTTAACGAATCCGGCCTGCGCCGGTTGCGGTTCGTCGAGCGAACCGCGGAAGTCTGTCCGGTTCAAATACCGGAAACCTTTCGGTGACCGATACATAAGGGCGCATAAGCTTATTACAAGGGCAGGCCCAAAATTTTTTCATCGCGGCTTGTCATAAGCGCGGCCGTAAACGAACACGGCACCCGAAGGTGCCGTGTGAGTGAGGAGGTCAGTGGGTGTCGCGGTGTTCGAACTCGCCTTCGATCACATCGCCTTCGCGGCCCAGAGGCTGGCGCGGTGCGGGACCGCCGCGAGGTTGCAGGTCATCGGCGAACGCACGCTGACGCATGGCCTGTTCTTCGGCGCGCTGGCGCATTTTGTTGGCGAACAGGCGTCGGCTGAACGGCAACAGCAGCACCAGACCGACCACGTCGCTGATGAAGCCCGGCAGGATCAACAGGCCACCGGCCAGGGCCAGCATCAGGCCTTCGAGCATGGTTTGCGCAGGCAGCTCGCCGCGGTTCAGGCTTTCACGGGCACGCAGGGCGGTTGCCAGTCCGGCGATACGCAGCACAAATACGCCGAACATCGAGCCGAGAATGATCAGCAGCAGGGCCGGGAAAAATCCGATCGATCCTGCCACTTTGACGAATACGAACAGCTCCAACACCGGGAACAGCAGAAAGAGCAACAAAAAAGGGCGCATCAAAGTTTCCTCAACGCAAGAAATGCCTTGCAGTAAGCCTTAGATGACGTCGCCCTTTCGTGAATTCAAGCGTCGGCCACCGCATTTTTTGGCCAGACCTCGGCGTGAGCCAGAGAAACCAAGGCTTCGCGCACTTGTTTCGGCGTATGACAAGGCGCTTGAAACGGCAGCCAGTACAGCGCCTGACCGATGCGCAGGTGCATGCCTTCGGTGTCGATCCCGGCCATTTGTGCCGGTACGGTTTTCGGCAGCCCGGCGAGGTCGACGTAATGCGCGATGGCCTTGGCGTGGTCGCTGTTCATGTGCTCGACCATGCTGATCTCGGCCTTGCCGGCGAACGGGTTGGCCAGGGTCAAGTGATCAACCCAGTAGATTGCGCCGAAACCGCCGATGTAACGATGGCGCACTGGTTTGAGCACCCAGAAATCGAAGTCGTGGGCCTTGTGGTAATTCTGCGAATCGGGGAAATAACGGTAGTAGCGCTCGGCGGCAGCTTCGATGGCTGCGGCGTCTTCGAGCTTTTCCGCTTCAGCCAGATAGGTCAGGCGACCAACGGCTTGCACATCGTCAGCCTCGCGCTCACCCACCAGCAGCGAACATTTCGGATCTTTCTGCAGGTTGTGAGTGTGCTGGGCGATACGGCTGATCAGGATCAGCGGCCGGCCCTGCTCGTCCAGGCAGTAGGGAACCACGGAGCCAAACGGAAAACCGGGCATTGATTTTGAGTGGGTCGACAGCACGCCACGGTATTCCTTGAGAAGCAATTCTCGGGCATTCTTAGCCGCTTCAACGCTCAATTTATGACTCCTTAAATAGAATCCGTCGAAAAAACGGACGGGCAACCTGGATACGTCCCGGTCGCCATCGGGGCAGTTCTCATGTGCAGCCAGGCCATGTCGGGCGCAGATCGAGAGGCTCTCTAAAGGACACCACTCTTACCTGCTCTCGGGGGCATGCGAATGCAACTCAACGACAAAGTAATCATTATCACCGGCGGTTGCCAAGGTTTGGGCCGCTCGATGGCCGAGTATTTCGCAGGCAAGGGCGCGAAGCTGGCGCTGGTCGACCTGAACCAGGAAAAACTCGATGACGCGGTCGCGGCCTGCAAGGCCAAGGGTGTCGAGGCGCGCAGCTATCTGTGCAACGTCGCCAACGAAGAGCAGGTGACACACATGGTTGCCCAGGTCGCCGAAGACTTCGGCGCGATCCACGGCCTGATCAACAACGCCGGGATCCTGCGCGACGGCCTGCTGCTCAAGGTCAAGGACGGCGAGATGACCAAGATGAGCCTGGCCCAGTGGCAGGCGGTGATCGACGTCAACCTGACCGGCGTGTTCCTCTGCACCCGTGAAGTGGCGGCGAAAATGGTCGAGCTGAAGAACAGCGGCGCGATCATCAACATCTCGTCGATCTCCCGCGCGGGCAACGTCGGCCAGACCAACTACTCCGCCGCCAAGGCCGGCGTCGCGGCGGCGACGGTGACCTGGGCCAAGGAACTGGCGCGCTACGGCATTCGCGTGGCGGGCATTGCACCGGGCTTCATCGAAACCGAGATGACCCTGGGCATGAAGCCCGAAGCACTGGAGAAAATGACTTCAGGCATTCCGCTCAAGCGCATGGGCAAGCCGGAAGAGATCGCCCATTCGGCGGCGTACATCTTCGAGAACGACTACTACACCGGCCGGATTCTGGAGATGGACGGCGGGTTGCGCATCTGACCTGTGTCGCGCAATGAAAAACGCCCCGGTGCACAGGCACCGGGGCGTTTTGTTTAAACCACAGGCATCAATCGTCGCTGATGGTGATGTTCGGCATCGCCGGCGAGGCCGCTTCCTGCAACACGATCCGCGCACCGACGTGGCGGGCCAGTTCCTGATAGACCATGGCGATCTGGCTGTCCGGCTCGGCAATCACCGTCGGCTTGCCACCATCGGCCTGTTCGCGGATCAGCATCGACAGCGGCAACGAAGCCAGCAGCTCGACGCCGAACTGGGTCGCCAGCTTCTCGCCACCGCCCTCACCGAACAGATGCTCGGCATGCCCGCAGTTAGAGCAGATGTGCACCGCCATGTTCTCCACCACGCCCAGCACCGGAATGTTGACCTTGCGGAACATCTCCACGCCTTTGCGCGCATCGAGCAGCGCCAGATCCTGCGGCGTGGTGACAATCACCGCGCCGGCCACCGGCACTTTCTGCGCCAGGGTCAGCTGAATGTCGCCGGTGCCTGGCGGCATGTCGATGACCAGGTAATCCAGGTCGCCCCAGGCGGTTTGCGTGACCAGTTGCAGCAGCGCCCCGGAGACCATCGGCCCGCGCCAGACCATCGGCGTGTTGTCGTCGGTCAGGAAGGCCATCGACATCACTTCGACGCCATGGGCCTGAAGCGGCACAAACCACTTCTGGTCCTTGATCTGCGGGCGGGTGCCCTCGGGGATGCCGAACATGATGCCCTGGCTCGGGCCGTAGATATCGGCGTCGAGAATCCCGACCTTCGCACCTTCACGGGCCAGCGCCAGGGCCAGGTTGGCGGCGGTTGTGGATTTGCCCACACCGCCCTTGCCGGATGCCACTGCAACCACGTTCTTGACGTTGGCCAGCCCCGGAATCTGAGCCTGGGCCTTGTGCGCGGCGATCACGCTGTTGACTTCGACCTTGGCCGACACCACGCCGTCGAGGTTTTCGATGGCCAGTTGCAGCATTTGCGCCCAGCCGCTCTTGAACAGACCGGCGGCATAACCGATTTCCAGCTGCACGCTGACGCGGTCGCCGGCGATTTCGATGTTGCGCACGCAACCGGCGCTGACCGGGTCCTGGTTCAGGTAGGGGTCGGTGTATTGGCTGAGGACGGCTTCCACCGCTGCGCGAGTGACGGCGCTCATGGGCAACTCCGATAACAAGACTGGGAAAAGAAAGATGGCGGGTATCCTACCCCTTCTGTCCTCCGGACGGCATGCCCGGCAACGATTTGCAGGGGTGAAATATCTTTCCCGGCGCTTTATAGTGGCCGACCTCCGTTTCATCAAGTAGCGAAGCCCCACATGTCCGAACCACGCAAGATTCTCGTCACCAGCGCCCTGCCCTACGCCAACGGTTCGATCCACCTTGGCCACATGCTGGAATACATCCAGACCGATATGTGGGTGCGCTTCCAGAAGCATCGCGGCAATCAGTGCATTTACGTCTGCGCCGACGACGCCCACGGTTCGGCGATCATGCTGCGCGCGGAAAAGGAAGGCATCACCCCGGAACAACTGATCGCCAACGTCCAGGCTGAACACAGCGCCGACTTTGCCGAGTTCCTGGTGGACTTCGACAACTTCCACTCCACTCACGCCGAAGAAAACCGTGAGCTGTCGAGCCAGATCTACCTGAAGCTGCGTGACGCCGGGCACATCGCCCAACGTTCGATCACCCAGTATTTCGACCCGGAAAAGAAAATGTTCCTGGCCGACCGCTTCATCAAGGGCACCTGCCCGAAATGCGGCACCGAAGACCAGTACGGCGACAACTGCGAAAAATGCGGCGCGACCTACGCACCGACCGACCTGAAGGATCCGAAGTCGGCGATCTCCGGCGCCACCCCGGTGCTCAAGGATTCCCAGCACTTCTTCTTCAAGCTGCCGGACTTCCAGGAAATGCTGCAGGCCTGGACCCGCAGCGGCACCCTGCAGGACGCCGTGGCCAACAAGATCGCCGAATGGCTGGACGCCGGCCTGCAACAGTGGGATATCTCCCGCGATGCGCCGTACTTCGGCTTCGAGATCCCGGGCGAGCCGGGCAAGTACTTCTATGTGTGGCTGGACGCGCCGATCGGCTACATGGCCAGCTTCAAGAACCTCTGCAACCGCACGCCGGAGCTGGACTTCGACGCGTTCTGGGGCAAGGACTCCACCGCCGAGCTGTACCACTTCATCGGCAAGGACATCGTCAACTTCCACGCCCTGTTCTGGCCGGCGATGCTCGAAGGCGCGGGTTTCCGCAAACCGACCGGGATCAACGTACACGGCTACCTGACCGTCAACGGTCAGAAGATGTCCAAGTCCCGCGGCACCTTCATCAAGGCCCGTACCTACCTGGATCACCTGTCGCCGGAATACCTGCGCTACTACTACGCGGCCAAACTCGGCCGTGGCGTGGACGACCTCGACCTGAACCTCGAAGACTTCGTGCAGAAGGTCAACTCCGACCTGGTCGGCAAAGTGGTCAACATCGCCAGCCGTTGCGCCGGTTTCATCCAGAAGGGCAACGCCGGCCTGCTGGTGGACAAAAACGCCGCACCGGAACTGACCGACGCATTCCTGGCCGCTGCGCCGAGCATCGCCGACGCCTATGAAGCCCGCGACTTCGCCCGCGCCATGCGTGAAACCATGGCACTGGCCGACCGTGCCAACGCCTGGATCGCCGACAAGGCGCCATGGTCGCTGAACAAACAGGAAGGCAAGCAGGATGAAGTCCAGGCGGTCTGCGCCACGGCGATCAACCTGTTCCGCCAGCTGGTGATCTTCCTCAAACCGGTGCTGCCAGTGCTGGCCGCCGATGCCGAGGCGTTCCTCAACGTCGCCCCGCTGACCTGGAACGACCACACCACCCTGCTGGCCAACCACCAGTTGAACGAATTCAAACCGTTGATGACCCGCATCGACCCGGTAAAAGTGCAAGCCATGACCGACGCCTCGAAAGAAGACCTGACCGCCAGCCAGACCGACACCGGCGCCGCCGCGCCTGCCGGCAATGGCGAACTGGCCAAGGATCCGCTGTCACCGGAAATCGATTTCGACACCTTCGCCGCCGTCGACCTGCGCGTGGCACTGATCGTCAAGGCCGAACATGTTGAAGGCGCGGACAAGCTGTTGCGTCTGACCCTCGACATCGGTGACGAGCAACGCAACGTGTTCTCCGGAATCAAGAGCGCTTACCCGGATCCGTCGAAACTCGACGGTCGCCTGACCATGATGATCGCCAACCTCAAGCCACGGAAAATGAAGTTCGGCATCTCCGAAGGCATGGTGATGGCAGCCGGCCCTGGCGGTGAAGAAATCTACCTGCTGAGCCCGGACAGCGGCGCCAAGCCGGGTCAGCGCATCAAGTAAGGTTTTGCACTGATCGATCCCACAGGCGTACCCCGTGCGCCTGTGGGATTTTTCATATCTGGCCCACCCGTCATGGCGGCCGGAAAATGCCTAATCTTAAGTGACATCCGCCCGCTCTCACCGGCAGAACCATGACCGAACTCGTGCTTACGCTTTTCAGTGCTGCGCTGATCAACAACTTCGTGTTGCACTGGCCGCTGGGCGTCGATCCGCTGCTGGCCGGCGAACGCCGTCAGGTACATGCGCTGGGGCTGGCGACGTTGTGTCTGATGTTGATTGTCGGCGTGACGGGTTACGCGATCGGGCATTGGCTGCTGGTGCCATTGCAACTGGAGTTCCTGCGGATGCTTGTGTTCCTGCCGCTGAGCGTGCTGCTGATCGCACCTTTGCTGAAGTTGCTGACGCGATGGCGACCCGACATGCCTTTTGACGGTTTGTGGCCGCTGCTGCTGGGCAACGCGGGTGTGCTGGGGCTGACACTGATCAACGCGCAAGCAGATAAAGGCCTGCTTCATGCGACAGCGCTGAGCCTGGGTGCCGGACTGGGTTTCTGGCTGGTGTTGAGCCTGTTCAGCGATTTGCGTGAGCGCACGGCCGACAACGATATTCCCCTGCCCTTTCGTGGCCTGCCGATCCAGTTGATCGGCGCCGGACTGATGGCCGTGGCTTTTCTCGGATTCAGTGGACTGATCAAAACATGAGTCTGATTCAACGCATCGACGCCTTGCTGCCGCAGACCCAATGCGGCAAGTGCGGCCATCCCGGATGCAAACCCTACGCGGAAGGCATCGCCGCCGGTGAGCCGATCAACAAGTGCCCGCCCGGTGGCGACGAAACCATCGCGGCGCTGGCCGAACTGTTGAAAATCCCGGCGCTGGAACTGGACATCAGCCGCGGTTCGGCGCCACCGCAAGTGGCCTATATCCGCGAAGCCGAATGCATCGGCTGCACCAAGTGCATTCAAGCCTGCCCGATCGACGCCATCGTTGGTGCGGCGAAACTGATGCACACGGTGATCATCGACGAGTGCACCGGTTGCGATCTGTGCGTGGCGCCCTGCCCGGTGGACTGCATTGAAATGCACCCGCTGCCGCTGGGCACGCTGCCGGTGGTTGGAGGCCTGGCCGACAGCCTCGAAGAACAACAGGCACGCACCAAAAAGCGCGATCACGCCCGCCTGCGCTTCGAACGGCGCAACGCTCGTCTGCAACGCGAAGAACAGCAGAAACAGGCCGAACGCGAGGCTCGGGCGCAGCGCGCGGCACAGGTTGAAGTTGCGTCCGCCACGCTTGATCCGGTGCAGGCGGCACTGGAGCGGGTGCGTGCTCAGAAAGCCGTAACCGCCGACGCCGCGCTGAAAAAGGCCAAGATCGACGTGGCGATGAGCCGTGCTCAGTTGCACAAGTCGCTGAAAGCCTTCGGTCATCCGCCGACCTTCGAACAGCAGTCGCAACTGATCGTGTTGCAGCAGCAATTCGAAGCCGCCGAACACGCCCTGGCGAAACTGGAAAGCAGCGCCACACCTGCGCCGGCGGTGGCAGCCCCAGCAAAAGACGCCGACCTGAAACGGGCGAAAATCCAGCTGGCGATGCGCCGTGCCGAGCTGAAAAAGGCCCAGACCGCAGAAGCTCCGCCGGAGCAGATTGCAGCACTGGAACAAGCCCTGCGTGACGCCGAACAAGCGTTGCACGACGCCGAAGCCGCGAGCGACCAACCGCTGCCCGACCTTGTGCGCGTGGAGAAACGTCCGATCGACAACCAGCTTCGTCAGCTGAAAACCGAATTGGCCTACGCGCGCGCCGAGCTGAACAAACTGCAACGACGCGAAGGCACTCCAGTCGAAGTCCTCGACAAGGCCCGCACTCGCCTGCAAGAGGCCGAGCGGCAGGTACAAGCCCATGTCATTCATTGAAACCAGAGACGAGCGCCTGCAACAGGCAATGAAGCAGGTCCTGCTGGCGACATTGCCGGGGTTGCTGGCGTTGTTCTGGTTTTACGGCTGGGGCGTGTTGATCAACCTGATCCTCTCCGTCGTCACAGCCTTGAGCGTCGAAGCCGCCGTGACATCTCTGCGCCGGCAACCGCTGCAATCCACATTGACCGATGGCAGCGCAGTGGTCAGCGCCACGCTGCTGGCCATCGCCCTGCCGCCTTACTGCCCGTGGTGGCTGACGGTCACAGCAATCGGCTCAGGCCTGCTGTTGGGCAAACACTTGTACGGTGGCGTGGGCCGAAACCCTTTCAATCCGGCCATGCTCGGTTTTGCCGTGGCGATGGTGATGTTCCCGCAGCCGATGACCCATTGGCCGGCCCATGGGATGGATCTGACGGCGGCTGTTGGCCAGGTGTTCAACCTGGGCACGCAGCCGGACGCCTGGGTCCAGGCCACGGCGCTGGACAGCCTGCGTATCAACAAAAGCCTGACTGTCGATGAATTGTTCGCCACCCACCCGGCATTCGGCCGTTTCGGTGGACATGGCGTGGAGTGGGTGAACCTGGCGTTTCTCGCCGGTGGACTGTTTCTGCTACAGCGCCGGGCGATCGGCTGGCACGCACCGGTCGGCATGCTCGCCAGCCTGTTCGTTATCAGCCTGCTGTGCTGGAACGGCTCGGGGTCGGATTCCCATGGCTCGCCACTGTTTCATCTGCTGAGCGGCGCAACCATGCTGGGGGCATTCTTCATCGTCACTGAACCGGTTTCCGGTGCAAAAAGTCCCCTCGCTCGCTTGCTGTTCGGCGTGGGCGTCGGCCTGCTGACTTATCTGATTCGTACCTGGGGCGGTTATCCCGACGGCGTGGCGTTCGCGGTGTTGCTGATGAACCTGTGCGTGCCGGCGCTGGAACGCCTTGCCGCTGCCCGTCAGACGCAGGTGACGCCATGAACCGCGCGAGCAGCCTGATGACCTTGGTGCTGCTGGCGACTGCAGGCGTCGGCGTGACTTACATTGTGCAACGCAGCAATGCCTCGCACATCGCCGCCGAACAGCGCCAGCTCGAAAATCGCAAATGGCTGGATGTGCTTTCAGTCGATGCGTACGACAACCAACCTCTGGAACAACCTTTGGCGCTGACTGGCACCGACCTGAGTCACAGCCTGCTGCTGGGCGGTTATCGTGCGACCAAAGCCGGTCAACCCGTGGCGGTGCTGCTCCTCAGCCAGACTGAAGGTTATGCGGGGAGCATCGAGTTGCTGATTGCCATCGATGCCAATGGCCGATTGCTCGGTGTGAAAACCCTTGAGCAATCTGAAACGCCGGCACTGGGCGGGCATATCGGTGACTGGCCAAATAGCTGGTTGCAGGCGTTTATCGGCAAATCCGGCAGCCAACCGACAGATGCCGGATGGGCCTTGAAAAAGGATCAGGGGCAATTCGATCAGATCGCGGGCGCAACCATGACCTCCCGCGCGGCCATCAACGCCATCCACGATGCCCTGCGCTATTTCGATGATCACCGCACGACCCTGCTGGGGAGCGCGCCATGAACACGTCAGCGACACTGTCGAATTCAATGATGCTGGTGCTGTTGATCGGCGCCACCGACTCCGTGGCCGGTGCGCTGGCGACTCTGTTGCTGTTCACCGTTGTGGTGAGCGCGTATGGCTTGTGCATGGCAGCGCTGCGCGTACGCCTGAGCAACGAGAGCCTGTTGCCGGTCAGTCTGGTACTGGCCGCGACCCTGGCCGGCTGCGCCGATATTCTGCTGCAAAGCGCGTCGGTGCAGTGGCATCAGCAGATCAGCCTGTACACGGGACTGATCGGCCTGCAATGCGTTGTACTGGAACACAATGGATTTTTTCGCCTGCCGATCAATGGAAAACTGAAACTGTGCGGGCTGTTTGCCGCGCTGATGACAGTGCTGGCCGTGTTGCGCGAACTGATCGGTCAGGGCAGCATCGGCCATCATCTGTTTGAACACTGGCAAGGCTTGATCCCGTTTGCCGACGGCCTGCATTTCGCGACGCTGGCGCCTGGCGCCTTCATACTGCTGGGATTGTTGCTCGCTGCCCGTCAGGCCTGGACCCGCCCCGCCCAATCCGAGGAAACGCATCACTCATGAATGCCGCCAAACGCCTGGAGATCTTCCGCAGGTTTCACGAGGACAATCCCGAGCCCAAGACTGAACTGGCCTATTCATCACCTTTCGAGCTGTTGATTGCGGTGATCCTGTCCGCGCAGTCGACGGATGTCGGGGTGAACAAGGCGACCGCGAAACTGTTCCCGGTAGCCAATACGCCAGCGGCCATTCACGCGTTGGGCGTGGAAGGCTTGTCCGAGTACATCAAGACGATCGGTCTGTATAACAGCAAGGCCAAAAACGTGATCGAGACCTGCCGCCTGCTGATGGAACTGCACGATAGCCAGGTCCCGCAGACACGCGAAGAACTGGAGGCCCTGCCCGGCGTAGGCCGCAAGACTGCCAACGTCGTGCTCAACACGGCTTTTCGTCAGCTGACCATGGCTGTCGATACGCACATTTTCCGGGTAAGCAACCGCACGGGCATTGCCCCGGGCAAAAATGTGGTCGAGGTGGAAAAGAAGTTGATGAAGTTTGTACCAAAAGAGTATCTGCTGGACTCCCACCACTGGCTGATTCTGCACGGGCGCTATGTATGTCTGGCGCGCAAGCCGCGCTGTGGCAGCTGCCGGATCGAAGATCTGTGCGAGTACAAACACAAAACCTCTGACGATTGATCGGCTATTGGATTTATCGATTCGTCGATTGAAAAAATCTTTTTTACCCGTAGCAGGAATATCGATATAAGGAGCGCCAAAGGCAGTCTTAGCCTGGAGTTAACCTTATGACTGACAGCAAAGAACAACTGGACGTAGATGACGACTTCGTCGCTGCAGATGCCGACGACGCCGAGCCTGTGGTCGAAGTCGCCAAGACCAACCTCAGCAAGCGCCGCACCATCGATAACCTGCTCGAGGAGCGCCGACTGCAGAAGCAATTGGCCGATTACGATTTTGATCTGTGACATTTGAAAGCCTCCCGCAACGGAGGCTTTTTATTTTCTGCTGCAAGTCGATACCGATCCGCCCATGATCCCTCGACGGTTGAAGCTGTCAGACCAGCCCATTACGCTGGGCCAGCTCGATCAGATCCACCAGAGAGCGCGCATTGAGTTTCAACAGCAAGCGGGTCTTGTAGGTGCTGACAGTCTTGTTGCTGAGAAACATGCCATCAGCGATTTCCTTGTTGGTCCTGCCCCTTGCCAATTGTTGCAGCACCATCATCTCGCGCCCGGACAGGCGATCAACCATGTCGGCCTCACTGGCATTGCCCAGACTGGTCCGCACAGTATGCAAGGCCTGATTGGGAAAGTAGCTGTATCCGGACAGCACAGCCTTTATTGCGCTGAGCAGCTCGGTCAGATCCTGTTGCTTGCAAACATATCCCGCAGCCCCCGACTGCATGCAGCGCATGGAAAAATGGCCCGGGGCCTGAGAGGTCAGCACCAACACTTTCAAAGGCATCGCGCTCGTCGTCAGACGCGCAATGACTTCCAGTCCATCAAGTTTTGGTATGCCGATATCCAGAATGACAATATCGGGCATCTGGTCGCGGGCCAGTTGTAATGCATCCACTCCATTATCCGTTTCTGCAACGACTTCGTAGCCATGACGTTCCATCAGCATACGCACAGCAAGACGAATGACGGGATGATCATCCACGATCAACACTTTATTCATGGGCAAGTCCAGTTTCGCTGTTCGATTTTTTAGAACCGGCACAATAACGTAGTCGTTTCATGCTTGGCATAGCAAAGTTCCTTTGCACCTGCAGCGAGAGACGCCTCCTACAGGCAATAAAGATTTATCCTACAGAAAAGACTCATAAACGCCCAACAGCAGACTAGATTAAATAAGCATTTAAACTTTCCGGACCTGCAATTCAAAAACCGGAAGCAATGAGATCTGCAAAGGGCAGATCAAACAAACAAAAAAACCGAAACAACATACCGATATCCATCCGGCTATTTTTAATATAGATACCAGATACCGAACACTGAAATCACTTCGGCCGGACTCTACAAGCAGCGCCAATAACCAACATGACGAGAAAGACCCTACCCATGAGTAAAGAACATGTTAAAGATCAATCAAAAAATCACCAACCCCATCACTGTCATTGCCATATTCGCTTTCATCTCAGAAACGTCTGCGGCGGTATCCTTGCCATTTCTCGACAATGCCGAACGTGAAATCTATATCTGGTTTTTGATCAGCTTCCCGTTCTATTTACTGTTCCTGTTCTTCATCACCTTGAACTTCAACTATCGCTCCCTGTATGCCCCATCGGACTTCGACAATGACAACAACTTCCTCAAGGCTTTTGAAGATACGGAGCCTCATTCATCCGAAGAACCATCAGATCGGGAAGAGCCGGAAATACATGTAATAAAACTGCCGAAACCCATGAGCACACTGTGCATCGGTTTTATTCGAGGAACGAACGCCGAATCTCAAATAGACTCGATGAAGAAAAAAATTCTGCAACCGATAAAGCACTCACCCAGAATACTCCTCGTTCTGATCGATGATATGCCAGACACTTTCCCGAAAGAAAACATCATCAAATCGCTCAGACAAGGCAATAAAACAACAGGAACGACATACTGTATTATTTACGACATTCGCTCACCGAATATCACGGTATCGGGAAAGATTTAAAGTGAAACAGGGGGATGAATATTACTTCAACGCAATATTCGAAGTCATAAAGATGAAAACAGGAACGCTGACCGGCAACGATCAGGTCAACAGAAGGGTATTGCGGCATAGCGGCCTTGTCACAACGACAAGGCCGCCATTTGACGTCAGTTCCGAGGGGCTCAGAACAGCTTGCGGCCTTTGTTGGCAGCAATACGCATGCGCAGCGCGTTGAGCTTGATGAAGCCTGCGGCATCGGCCTGGTTGTAGGCGCCGCCGTCTTCTTCGAAAGTCGCGATGTTGGCGTCGAACAGCGAATCGTCGGACTTGCGGCCGGTCACGATCACGTTGCCCTTGTACAGCTTCAGGCGCACGACGCCATTCACGTTGACCTGGGAGGCGTCGATCATCTGTTGCAGCATCAGACGCTCCGGGCTCCACCAGTAACCGGTGTAGATCAGGCTGGCGTACTTCGGCATCAACTCGTCTTTCAAGTGAGCGACTTCGCGGTCCAGGGTGATCGATTCAATGGCGCGGTGAGCGCGCAGCATGATGGTGCCGCCCGGGGTTTCGTAGCAGCCACGGGATTTCATGCCGACGTAACGGTTCTCGACGATATCCAGACGGCCGATACCGTGTTGGCCGCCGATCTTGTTCAGGGTCGCCAGTACGGTGGCCGGAGTCATTTCGACGCCGTCCAGCGCGACGATGTCGCCGTTGCGGTAGGTCAGTTCCAGGTACTGCGGGGTGTCGGGAGCCTTCTCCGGGGAGACGGTCCAGCGCCACATGTCTTCTTCGTGCTCGGTCCAGGTGTCTTCCAGCACGCCGCCTTCATAGGAGATGTGCAGCAGGTTGGCGTCCATCGAGTACGGGGATTTCTTCTTGCCGTGGCGCTCGATCGGGATCGCGTGCTTCTCGGCGTAGTCCATCAGTTTCTCGCGGGACAGCAGGTCCCACTCGCGCCAAGGGGCGATCACTTTCACACCAGGCTTGAGCGCGTAGGCACCCAGCTCGAAACGGACCTGGTCGTTGCCCTTGCCGGTCGCGCCGTGGGAAATGGCATCGGCACCGGTTTCGTTGGCGATTTCGATCAGACGTTTGGCGATCAGCGGACGCGCGATGGAAGTACCCAACAGGTACTCGCCTTCGTAAACGGTGTTGGCGCGGAACATCGGGAACACGAAGTCACGCACGAATTCTTCGCGCAGGTCGTCGATGTAGATTTCTTTGACGCCCATGGCCTGAGCCTTGGCGCGAGCCGGCTCGACCTCTTCGCCCTGACCCAGGTCAGCGGTGAAGGTCACGACTTCACAGTTATAAGTATCCTGCAGCCACTTGAGGATCACCGAAGTGTCCAGGCCGCCGGAATACGCCAGAACGACCTTGTTTACGTCCGCCATGCCATCACTCCACGGGGTTCTACGGAAAGCCGAGGAGTCTACCGCTCAAACGCGATAATTTACAGAGGCGCGACAGCTTAAGACGACAAAGCGACAGAATCTGTCGAGAGCGCGACGATGACCGGCAGGTCAGGAAGTCGCCGCTGCGTTGGCCGGCGTACTGGCTTGAGGCGCTGGAGCAGTGACCGGGGCCACCCGGGCCAACTTCACGCTGACCCGACGGTTCTTCGCCCGGTTGGCGGCATTGGTGTTCGGGACCAGTGGGTATTGCTCACCGTGGAAACGCACAGTGATCTGCGATTCGGCGATGCCGTTGGCCTTGAAGAAATCGACCACCGCCAGCGCGCGACGGCGCGACAACTCACGATTGGTCAGACGATTGCCGCTGTTGTCGGAGTAGCCATCGAGCTCAATGTGATTGACCGTAGGATCGGCCTTCATGAACTCGAGCATCACTTGCAGTCTGGCTTTCGCGGCAGCGTCCAGATCGGTGCCCTCGCCCGGAAAGCCGACCTGCGAGTTTTTGACCTGATCGAAATTCTGCGGGAGCAGTTTCGCCACACAGGTCTGATAGTCGTTGAACGCCTTGCTGAACTTGACCGGCAGCAGACGCACTTCGGAGACCCGTCCATCACCGGAGGCACGCCGCACCACCGGGCTGCGACCTTCCAGCAAACCACTGATCAACCCGCCGGCCTGCGACTGCGAACTGTTGAACAGCACGTTGCCGGTGCCAATCCTGACGCTGCCCAGATTGATGTCATTGCGTCCCGGCTGCCAAGGCGCTGCCGCCGCCAGCAAGGTTGCCGAACCGCCGCCCAGCATCGCGTTATAGGCGTTCAGGCGAAAAATCGCCTGCTCGCCGGCCTTGCGCACGAACTGGCCTGAGCCGAAGTCGGTGATCGGCTGCGTCAGGCGGCATTCGAACTTGTCGCCTTCGACCGTCCACTCAATGTTCTCCAGACGGGTCTGGTAGGTCAGTGCCATCGCGGGAAGACTGGCAAACACACTGAGCAAGACTAAATAACGCTGGCGCACGGGAGGCTCCATTGGCTTCTACAACAAAAAAGACCGATACATACGTGTTTACGGCATACCTATGGGATATCGGACGCTCGTCGCAAAACTTGATAGCGAGTGCCTGCAAGAGTCTTTTCCGGTAGCATTCGCCTCAGTTTGACCCGCCTGGAATCCCCTCATGTCCGACCGCCTGACCCTGCTGCGTCCCGACGACTGGCACATTCATCTTCGTGATGGTGCCGTGTTGACCAATACCGTTGCAGATGTTGCGCGCACCTTTGGTCGCGCCATCATCATGCCCAACCTGGTACCTCCGGTGCGCAACGCCGCTGAAGCCGACGGCTATCGCCAGCGGATTCTCGCTGCCCGCCCGGCCGGCAGTCGTTTCGAGCCGTTGATGGTGCTGTACCTCACCGACCGTACCCAGCCCGAAGAAATTCGTGAAGCCAAGGCCAGCGGTTTTGTCCACGCGGCCAAGTTGTACCCGGCCGGTGCCACCACCAACTCCGATTCCGGGGTCACCAGCATCGACAAGATCTTCCCGGCGCTGGAAGCCATGGCCGAAGTCGGCATGCCGCTGTTGATCCACGGTGAAGTCACCCGTGGCGACGTCGATGTGTTCGACCGCGAGAAAATCTTCATCGACGAGCACATGCGTCGTGTGGTCGAGCGTTTCCCGACGCTCAAGGTCGTGTTCGAACACATCACCACCGGTGATGCCGTGCAGTTCGTCAACGAGGCTTCGGCCAACGTCGGCGCGACCATCACCGCGCATCATCTGCTGTACAACCGCAACCACATGCTGGTGGGCGGGATTCGGCCGCACTTCTATTGCCTGCCGATCCTCAAGCGCAACACCCACCAGGAAGCCCTGCTCGACGCCGCCACCAGCGGCAGCGCGAAGTTCTTCCTCGGCACCGACTCGGCGCCGCACGCCCAGCACGCCAAGGAAGCCGCCTGCGGCTGCGCCGGCTGCTACACCGCGTACGCCGCCATCGAGCTGTATGCCGAGGCCTTTGAACAGCGCAATGCGCTGGACAAGCTCGAAGCATTCGCCAGCCTAAACGGCCCGCGTTTCTACGGCCTGCCGGCCAACGCCGACCGTATCACCCTGGTTCGTGAAGAATGGACCGCCCCGACCAGCCTGCCTTTCGGCGAGCTGACCGTTATCCCGCTGCGCGCCGGTGAGAAACTGCGCTGGCGCCTGCTGGAGGAACACGCGTGAGTGAAGACCATTTCGACGACGAACTGGACGGTCAAGGTGGCGGCGGCTCCCGCCATCCGATGGCAGCACGCTTTCGCGGCTACCTGCCGGTTGTCGTCGACGTAGAAACCGGTGGTTTCAACTCGGCCACCGATGCGTTGCTGGAGATTGCCGCGACCACCATCGCCATGGATGAAAAGGGTTTCGTCTACCCGGATCACACCTACTTCTTCCGCGTCGAGCCGTTCGAAGGCGCCAACGTCGAAGCGGCGGCACTGGAGTTCACCGGGATCAAGCTCGATCACCCGTTGCGCATGGCCGTCAGCGAAGAAACGGCCCTGACCGACATCTTCCGTGGCGTGCGCAAGGCCTTGAAGGCCAACGGTTGCAAGCGGGCGATCCTGGTCGGCCACAACAGCAGCTTCGACCTGGGCTTCCTCAACGCCGCCGTTGCGCGGCTGGACATGAAGCGCAATCCGTTCCACCCGTTCTCCAGCTTCGACACCGCGACCCTCGCCGGCCTGGCGTACGGTCAGACCGTGCTGGCGAAAGCCTGTCAGGCAGCCGATATCGATTTCGATGGCCGTGAAGCGCATTCGGCGCGTTACGACACCGAAAAGACCGCCGAGCTGTTCTGCGGCATCGTCAACCGCTGGAAACAGATGGGCGGCTGGGAAGACTTCGACGACTGATCTTCGTCGGGCTGCTTCCGAGCATGAAAAAACCGGCCACATGGGCCGGTTTTTTTGTACCTCGCTTTCTGTACCTGAAGCGTGCGCCTTACAGGGCAGCAGCGTTCTCGGTCAGGTAAGCCGCAACGCCTTCTGGCGAAGCGTTCATGCCTTTGTCGCCTTTTTTCCAGTTGGCAGGGCAGACTTCGCCGTGCTCTTCGTGGAATTGCAGAGCGTCGACCAGACGGATCAGCTCTTCCATGTTACGGCCCAGCGGCAGGTCATTGATGATCTGCGAACGGACAACGCCTTTGTCGTCGATCAGGAACGCGCCACGGAACGCCACGCCACCTTCGGACTCAACGTCGTAGGCCTTGGCGATGTCGTGCTTCATGTCGGCTGCCATGGTGTATTTCACCTGACCGATGCCGCCATTGTTGACCGGGGTGTTACGCCAGGCGTTGTGGGTGAAGTGCGAGTCGATCGAAACGGCGACCACTTCAACGTTACGTGCCTTGAAATCAGCCATGCGGTTGTCCAGAGCGATCAGCTCGGACGGGCAGACGAAGGTGAAGTCCAGCGGGTAGAAGAACACCAGGCCGTATTTGCCTTTGATGGCCGAGGACAGGGTGAAGCTGTCAACGATCTCGCCATTGCCGAGTACGGCCGGGACGGTGAAGTCAGGGGCTTGTTTGCCTACGAGTACGCTCATTGATATCTCCTGGTGTAGAAACTTGAAGTTCAGGGTCCGCGCCAGCCTGCCACCCTCAGGCGACAGCCCTGTGACACGAACCCCCTTCGCAAGGGCCGACCATCATACACTGCGTTTTTCGACTGTCCTCAAAGGTTTTTCGCGAAATCCCGGCTGGCATTCAGCCATGCACCACCGTTCGTCAGTCACAGGCGTTGGCGATGAAAACCACTGGGAAAGCACTTTGACAATCATTCTCGTTAACATTAAGATCCATCGCAATTGAGTCACAACCAGCGACGGTTCTCACTTATGTATGTTTGCCTCTGCACTGGCGTCACCGATGGACAGATCCGCGAAGCGATCTATGAAGGTTGCTGCAGCTATAAAGAAGTCCGTCAGGCCACCGGCGTCGCCAGCCAATGCGGCAAATGTGCGTGCCTGGCGAAGGAAGTGGTCCGCGAAACCCTGACCAAGCTGCAAACCGCCCAGGCTGCGATCCCCTACCCGGCAGAATTTACCGCCGCGTAATTATCACGAATTCGAAGAACCGGACTTATGTCCGGTTTTTTTATGCCTGAAAATCAATTGCTTAGCGTCTAGACGCGGAACACAAACATTCTTATTCAGATTAATTTTCATTTATTATTCAATAACTTAGGTTTGACACTTATAAATACCCAGCTCAAACTCTGCCTTATATACCGCTACTTAGGGCAGGACTCCCACCATGAAAGGCGACGTAACAGTCATCCAGCATCTCAACAAGATCCTTGCCAATGAGCTGGTCGCGATCAATCAGTACTTCCTGCATGCGCGCATGTACGAAGATTGGGGCCTGAACAAGCTGGGCAAGCACGAGTACCACGAATCCATCGACGAGATGAAGCACGCGGACAAGCTGATCAAGCGCATCCTGTTCCTCGAAGGCCTGCCGAACGTCCAGGACCTGGGCAAGCTGCACATCGGCGAGCACACCAAGGAAATGCTGGAGTGCGACCTGCGTATCGAGCGCACCGGTCACGCCGACCTGAAGGCAGCCATCGCTCATTGCGAATCCGTTGGCGACTTCGGCAGCCGCGAACTGCTTGAAGACATTCTTGAGTCCGAAGAAGAACACATCGACTGGCTGGAGACCCAACTCGGCCTCATCGATAAAGTCGGTCTTGAGAACTATCTGCAATCGCAGATGGGCGACGACGAGTGATTAGCCAGCGCTAAACACGAGATACAAAAAAGCCCCGCCCTCTTTCAAGAGGCGGGGCTTTTTATTGCCCGGACTTCAGACTCGCCGAAATCCAGGCTGAAACCAATCAGGCTTCGGACTTGGCCGCAGCAGCCTTGGCGGATGCTTCCTTGACCAGGGTCTGCAGTTCACCGTTGGCGAACATTTCAGCCATGATGTCGCTGCCACCGACCAGTTCACCGGCTACCCACAGTTGCGGGAAAGTCGGCCAGTTGGCGTACTTTGGCAGGTTGGCACGGATTTCCGGGTTCTGCAGGATGTCGACGTAGGCGAACTTCTCGCCACAGCCCATTACAGCCTGCGCAGCTTTCGCGGAGAAGCCACACTGCGGGGCATTCGGCGAGCCTTTCATGTAAAGCAGAATGGTGTTGTTGGCAATCTGCTCTTTAATCGTTTCGATGATATCCATGGAGCACCTCGGCTGAACTTTCCGACTCATGGGTCGGCACGGTGGCGCATTGTAACGGAATCCCGAGCGCCCTGCTCGGTCTCCCCGACAGACTTGCTCAAGCCGCCGCCACCGTCACCGGCACGCCGTTGAGCGCCGCATTGCCTGACAGCTCGTCAAGCTGGCATTCATCGGTCAGGTCATTGGCGCTCGAGCCCGGCTGGCCACTGGCAATCGCCATCTGCACCCCCGGCCGGGCATGACCCCAGCCGTGGGGCAGGCTGACCACGCCCGGCATCATGTCCGCACTGCCGAGCACCTCGACCTCGATCTGGCCGACCCTTGAACTGACCCGCACCAGTTGACCATCACTGAGCCCGCGACTGGCGAGATCCTCCGGATTCATCAACAACTGATGACGCGGCTTGCCCTTCACCAGTCGATGATAGTTGTGCATCCACGAGTTGTTGCTGCGCACATGACGGCGACCAATCATCAACAGTTCACCGGCGGCCGGCGCCTGCAAAGCAGAGAAACGCGCCAGGTCGGCGAGAATTTCCGGCGGCGCGGCCTGAACGCGTTGATTGGCGGTCTTCAATCGCGGTGTCAGGTTGGGTTTCAGCGCTCCCAGATCAACGCCGTGGGGATGATCGAACAGCGTCGCCAGCGACAATCTGTGTTCGGACGCATCGCCATAGGCGCCCATGCGCAACCCCATGTCGATCATCTTCGCCGGCGGCATCGTCGGTTTCAGTTCCTTGCCGGTCTTCGCCGCAAAGGCCTTGGCCAGGCCGACGAAGATTTCCCAGTCGTGCAGTGCGCCTTCAGGTTTGGCGAGAATCGACCGGTTGAAACGGGTGACGTTGCGCACCGCAAACAGGTTGAAGGTGGTGTCGTAGTGATCGTTCTCCAGCGCCGAGGTCGACGGCAGGATCAGGTCGGCATAGCGCGTGGTTTCGTTGATATACAGGTCGACACTGACCATGAACTCCAACCCGTCCAGCGCCTGCTCCAGTTGCCGGCCGTTGGGCGTGGACAGCACCGGGTTGCCGGCGACGGTGATTAACGCGCGGATCTGTCCTTCACCTTCGGTGAGCATTTCTTCGGCCAGTGCCGAGACCGGTAACTCGCCGCCGTATTCAGGACGCCCCGAAACACGGCTCTGCCATTTGTTGAAGTGCCCGCCTGAAGTCGATGCCACCAGATCCACCGCAGGCTCCGTGCACAGTGCACCGCCAACCCGATCGAGGTTGCCGGTCACCAGGTTGATCAACTGCACGACCCAATGGCACAGCGTGCCGAAAGCCTGAGTGGAAACGCCCATTCGACCGTAACAGACGGCGCTCGGCGCGGCGGCGAAGTCCCGGGCCAGCTGGCGGATCTGTTCGGCGGGAACGGCGCACAACGGGCTCATGGCCTCGGCGGTGAAACCCGCCACCGCCGCGCGCACTTCATCCAGACCGTCCACCGGCAGATGACTGCCTCGAGCCAGCCCCTCATCGAACAGCGTGTTCAGCACACCAAACAACAACGCCGCATCGCCGCCGGGGCGCACGAACAAATGCTGATCGGCCATCGCCGCCGTCTCGCTGCGCCGTGGGTCGACCACCACTACTTTGCCGCCCCGGGCCTGAATAGCCTTCAGACGTTTCTCGACATCCGGCACGGTCATGATGCTGCCGTTGGACGCCAGCGGGTTGCCACCCAGGATCAGCATGAAATCCGTGTGATCGATATCCGGGATCGGCAGCAGCAAACCGTGGCCGTACATCAGGTAGCTGGTCAGGTGATGGGGCAGTTGGTCGACAGAAGTGGCCGAGTAACGATTGCGGGTTTTCAGCAGCCCCAGAAAGTAATTGCTGTGGGTCATCAGCCCGTAGTTGTGCACGCTGGGATTGCCCTGATACACGGCAACCGCGTTCTGACCATGACGCTCCTGAATGGCCGAGAGCTTTTCGGCTACAAGCTCGAACGCTTCGTCCCACTCGATCGGCAACCATTCACTGCCGACCCGACGCATGGGCTGGCGCAGACGATCCGGATCATTCTGGATGTCTTGCAGCGCCACGGCTTTGGGGCAGATGTGCCCGCGACTGAAGGTATCCAGTGCATCGCCCTTGATCGAGGTGATCTGCACCTGGCCGTCGGTTTCTGTGGTTTCGATGGTCAAGCCGCAGATGGCTTCACACAGGTGGCAGGCACGGTGATGGAGAGTCTTGGTCATGGCCAGTCTCTGTCTTGTTCTGGGCAGGCAAGCACGCCTGCGGGAACAAAACTATGGCGCGTGGCCGGGCGCCGCGCCAGCGACGTTCGTCTTGTGAATCGGCGGCCATCAGGCCGGCCGATAGACCCGCGTCAGTTCGCCGGAAGCTGTGGCGGTGCGGCCAGCTGGATTTCCTGGATGGTCTCGATCTGCTCGTGCGCGACGTGCACGCCGGTGAGTTCGCCGATCAATCGCCAGTGCTCATCGAGTCCGGCGCTAATGGTGGCCATGCGATCGATCATATGGCGGCCGGCCGTCTTGACCACTTCGTCTTCACTGCGCAGCAGTTCGAAGGACATTGAAGTGACCGATGCGGTCAGATGAGTCAGTGAGCGTGCCGTGTGGCCCAGCAATTCCATTAACAGTTTTTCTTTCGATTCCATGCGGAGGCTTCCTGCGTCGCTCGTGAGTTATTTATAACCCAGCACTTTGCTTTAGCAAATGTTTCAGATCTGACATCCGACCAGCGAATCCATGGCTGACCAGTCGCAAACCGACCAGACCTGTTCCATCCCCGCCCCGCCTGATTGCCAAGCCGTGCGGCGTCAGTGTACAAAGGTCTGGAACCCGGCTCCAAACCGGCGCTTCGAGTGACCTCGTCCCCCCGCACAATCCGCAAAAATCGCAGCCTATTGGAAAAACGCGACATTTAGTGTCAATATCGCGCCTCCCCCTATTTCGTCGCCCCGTGCGGCTTACGCCGCAGGTCTCGCCCGTTGTTCCGATAAACAAGGCTTTGAGCATCTGCGGTTTGTAGCAAAAAGGTAGTCAATGATGAGCGCAAGGCACTTTCTCTCCCTGATGGATTGCACGCCCGAAGAGCTGGTCAGCGTGATCCGTCGAGGCGTTGAGCTCAAGGACCTGCGTAACCGCGGCGTACTGTTCGAGCCTTTGAAAAACCGCGTCCTGGGGATGATCTTCGAGAAATCCTCGACCCGTACCCGGATCTCCTTCGAGGCCGGCATGATCCAGCTCGGTGGCCAGGCGATCTTCCTTTCGCCGCGCGACACCCAGCTGGGCCGTGGCGAGCCCATCGGCGACTGCGCCATCGTCATGTCGAGCATGCTCGATGCGGTGATGATCCGTACCTTTGCCCATAGCACCCTGACCGAATTTGCCGCCAACTCCCGCGTGCCGGTGATCAACGGCCTGTCCGATGACCTGCACCCGTGCCAGTTGCTGGCCGACATGCAGACCTTCCTCGAACACCGTGGCTCGATCCAGGGCAAGACCGTGGCCTGGATCGGCGATGGCAACAACATGTGCAACAGCTATATAGAAGCGGCGATCCAGTTCGACTTCCAGTTGCGCGTGGCCTGCCCTGAAGGCTACGAGCCAAATCCCGAGTTCGTGGCCCGGGCCGGTGATCGCGTGACCATCGTCCGCGACCCGAAAGACGCCGTGCGTGGCGCGCATCTGGTCAGCACCGATGTCTGGACCTCCATGGGCCAGGAAGAGGAAACCGCCAAGCGCCTGAAGCTGTTTGCGCCGTTTCAGGTCAACCGCGCCCTGCTCGACCTGGCTGCCGATGACGTGCTATTCATGCACTGCCTGCCCGCCCACCGCGGTGAGGAAATCAGCCTCGACCTGCTTGATGACCCGCGCTCCGTCGCCTGGGATCAGGCAGAAAACCGTCTCCACGCACAGAAGGCCCTGCTCGAGTTCCTCGTCGAACCGGCATATCACCACGCATGAGTCATGAATTACTGCTGAACCTGCGCAACCTCGCTTGCGGCTATCAAGATCAACGTGTGGTGCAGAACCTCAATCTGCACCTCAACGCCGGCGACATCGGTTGCCTGCTCGGCTCGTCCGGCTGCGGCAAGACCACCACCCTGCGCGCCATCGCCGGTTTCGAACCGGTGCACGAAGGGGAAATCCAGCTCGGCGGGGAAACCCTCTCCAGCGCCGGTTTCACCCTCGCCCCGGAGAAGCGCCGGATCGGCATGGTGTTCCAGGACTACGCGCTGTTCCCGCACCTGAGTGTCGCGGACAACATCGCCTTCGGCATTCGCAAGCACCCGAACAAGGAGCGCGTCGTCGAAGAACTGCTGGAACTGGTCAACCTGAAGAACCTCGGCAAGCGCTTCCCGCACGAACTGTCCGGCGGCCAGCAGCAACGTGTCGCCCTCGCCCGCGCCCTGGCGCCGGAACCGCAACTGCTGCTGCTCGACGAGCCGTTCTCCAACCTCGACGGCGAACTGCGACGCAAGCTCAGCCATGAAGTGCGCGACATCCTCAAGGCCCGTGGCACCAGCGCAATTCTGGTGACCCACGATCAGGAAGAAGCCTTCGCCGTCAGCGATCACGTCGGCGTGTTCAAGGAAGGCCGGCTGGAGCAGTGGGATACGCCTTACAACCTCTATCACGAACCGGCGACACCGTTTGTTGCCAGCTTCATTGGCCAGGGCTATTTCATTCGCGGCCAGCTCGGCAGCCCGGAATCGGTGCACACCGAACTTGGTGAACTGCGCGGCAATCGCGCCTACACCTGGCCGGTCGGTGGCGCGGTGGATGTGCTGCTGCGTCCGGACGACATCGTTTACGCGCCGGACAGCGGGCTGAAAGCACGGATCGTCGGCAAGACATTCCTTGGAGCTTCGACCCTGTATCGCCTGCAACTGCCGACCGGCGCTCAACTGGAATCGATCTTCCCGAGCCATGCTGACCATCAGATCGGTGCTGATGTCGGGATTCGTGTGGCGGCGGAACATCTGGTGCTGTTCCAGGCGTCCGGCAGCACCGCTGCGCAGATTCCCGCTGTGGAAAACGGCGTTCGTCGCTACAGCACCGCGCACTGATCTGCCGACAAACAATGAGGGAGCCTGATGGCTCCCTTGTTTTTTGCTCTCAGCCCAGCATCAATGTGCCGCTGGCAACCAGGGTCGCATGTCCGCCGATCTTCACCCGCTCGCCTTCCAGCCGACAGAACAGCTCGCCGCCCCGCGCCGAACGCTGGCAAGCGGTCAGGCTCGATTTGCCCAGCCGTTTGGACCAGTACGGGATCAGGCTGCAATGGGTCGAGCCGGTCACCGGATCTTCATTGATGCCAATGGCAGGAGCAAAATAGCGCGAGACGAAATCGTGCTGATTGCCCCGGGCCGTGACGATGGCACCGAGCCAGGGCAGTTTGGCCAGGGCGACCATGTCCGGCGTGCAATCGAGCACCGCCTGCTCCGACTCGAGCACCACGAACAGTTCGTTGGAACCCAGCACATCCACCGCCTGAACGCCCAACGCTCGCTCGACATCCAGTGTCACGCCGATTTCCGAAGGGGTGATGGCCGGAAAATCCAGCCACAATCGGTTACCTTCCCGACTGACACTCAACGGCCCGGACTTGCAGATGAACTCCAGACGCTCGGCCGTTTCCTTGTAAATCTCGAACAGCACATACGCACTGGCCAGGGTCGCGTGACCGCACAACGGCACCTCGGTGGTCGGCGTGAACCAGCGGATGTGCCAGGCCTGACCTTCGCGCACCAGAAACGCGGTTTCCGCCAGATTGTGCTCGGCGGCGATCTTCTGCATCAAGTTGTCCGAGAGCCAGGCGTCGAGCCGATAGACCATCGCCGGGTTGCCACTGAACGGCCTATCGCTGAATGCGTCGACCTGATGAAACTCGAGCTGCATAACCTTCTCCCCGTGTCAGTCGAAAGAGCATGACGCTACGGCTCGTTCATCGCCAGTGACAGAGCCGGTCAATTTTTCTCATACAGAACTCAGGCGCGACCAATGTCGGCGAACTTCGCCTGGGTGTGCTCGGCGAGAACCGCGGGTGCCAGTTCGACCTCCAGCCCGCGTCGACCGGCACTGACATAAATGGTCGCAAACCCTTGGGCGGAATTATCAATAAAAGTGCGCAGGCGCTTTTTCTGTCCCAGCGGACTGATGCCGCCCAACAGGTAACCGGTGGAACGTTGCGCAGCGGCCGGGTCGGCCATTTCGACTTTCTTTACTCCGGCCGCGTGGGCGAGCCCCTTGAGGTCGAGACTTCCGACGACCGGCACCACCGCCACCAGCAATTCACCTTTTTCACTGGCCGCCAGCAGAGTCTTGAACACTTGTGCCGGCTCCAGCCCCAGTTTTTCCGCGGCCTCCAGCCCGTAGGACGCCGCTTTCGGGTCATGTTCGTAACTGTGCACGCGATGTTCGGCACGAACTTTTTTCAACAAGTCCAACGCAGGGGTCATGGCAGCTCCAGGCTCGGCAGTAACAAAAAAACCTGCGCCGGATTCTAGGCCATCGCCAAGCAAAAGGCTCTATTGCGCGCCACGTTTCCCGCGGCTTGCAGGCTGACAGTCGGATTGCCCGGCGAGTGCCCCGCAGGATCATTCACCTGACTGATAGTTTATTTGTGACTGACGGTTCACTTTCGACCTTTGACAGCTTTGTTTCTTGTCTATATTTTTTCGAATCTGAATAATGTAAGAATTATGGTCACCGCAGCAACCAGCAGTAAACCGGGAACAGGATGGGGATCCTGCCCCGGCGAAAATCGCGCCTTGCCCTGTCGGCAAACGCGCCAGACAACAACAAAAACCGAGGTTTTCAATGACAACTGCGTTACAGCAACCATCGCTCTCGAGCCAGTGCCTGGCCGAGTTTCTGGGTACTGCACTTCTGATCTTCTTCGGTACAGGCTGCGTCGCCGCGCTCAAGGTCGCGGGCGCCAGCTTCGGTCTGTGGGAAATCAGCATCATCTGGGGTGTCGGGGTGAGCATGGCGATCTACCTCACCGCCGGGGTTTCCGGTGCGCACCTGAACCCTGCCGTCAGTATTGCCCTGAGCATTTTTGCCGACTTCGAAAAGCGCAAACTGCCGTTCTACATCCTTTCACAGATTGCCGGCGCCTTCTGCGGCGCGCTGTTGGTTTACACGCTGTACAGCAACCTGTTCTTCGATTTCGAACAGACTCACCATATGGTTCGTGGTTCGGCCGCCAGCCTGGAACTGGCGTCGGTGTTCTCCACCTTCCCGAACCCTGCGCTGTCGACGGCGCAGGCGTTCCTGGTCGAGGTGATCATCACCGCGATCCTGATGGGCGTGATCATGTCCCTGACCGACGATAACAACGGCCTGCCGAAAGGCCCGCTGGCGCCGCTGCTGATCGGCCTGTTGATTGCCGTGATCGGCAGCTCGATGGGCCCGCTGACCGGTTTCGCGATGAACCCGGCCCGCGACTTCGGTCCGAAACTGATGACTTTCTTCGCAGGCTGGGGTGAAATTTCCTTCACCGGCGCACGTGAAATCCCGTACTTCCTGATTCCGATTTTTGCACCGATTGTCGGTGCCTGCCTCGGCGCTGCCGGGTATCGCGGGCTGATTGCCCGTCACCTGACCGGCGCCACACCTGCTACAAAGGATGCAGAACCGGCCATTGACGGCAAACCAAGAACTTCTTGAAACAGTCGGCGCGGGCTCCTGCCAATCCGAGCCTGCGCCACGGCCCACTCTCCCTTATTTCGTCCAAGGCAATCGACATGACCGACATTCAGAATAAGAACTACATCATTGCCCTCGATCAGGGTACGACCAGCTCCCGCGCGATCATTTTCGACCGCGATGCGAACGTGGTCTGCACCGCGCAGCGCGAATTCGCCCAGCATTACCCGCAAGCCGGCTGGGTCGAACACGACCCGATGGAAATCTTCGCCACCCAGAGCGCGGTGATGGTCGAAGCACTGGCCCAGGCCGGTCTGCATCACGATCAGGTGGCCGCCATCGGCATCACCAACCAGCGTGAAACTACCGTGGTCTGGGACAAGACCACCGGTCGCCCGGTCTACAACGCGATCGTCTGGCAATGCCGCCGCAGCACCGAGATCTGCCAGCAGCTCAAGCGCGACGGTCATGAAGACTACATCCGCGACAACACCGGTCTGGTGACCGACCCCTACTTCTCCGGCACCAAACTGAAGTGGATCCTCGACAACGTCGAGGGCAGCCGTGAGCGTGCGCGCAACGGCGAACTGCTGTTCGGCACCGTCGACAGTTGGCTGATCTGGAAATTCACTGGCGGCAAGGTTCACGTCACCGACTACACCAACGCCTCGCGCACCATGCTCTTCAACATCCACACGCTTGAGTGGGACGCGAAGATGCTGGAGATCCTCGACATCCCGCGCGAGATGCTGCCGGAAGTCAAAGCCTCCTCGGAAATCTACGGTCGTACCAAGAGCGGCATCGCCATCGGCGGTATCGCCGGCGACCAGCAGGCCGCGCTGTTCGGCCAGATGTGCGTGGAGCCGGGCCAGGCGAAAAACACCTACGGCACCGGCTGCTTCCTGCTGATGAACACCGGCGACAAAGCGGTGAAATCGCAGCACGGCATGCTCACCACCATCGCCTGTGGCCCACGCGGCGAAGTGGCTTACGCACTGGAAGGCGCGGTGTTCAACGGTGGCTCGACCGTGCAGTGGCTGCGCGATGAGCTGAAAATCATCAACGACGCCCACGACACCGAATACTTCGCCAATAAAGTGAAGGACAGCAACGGCGTCTATCTGGTGCCAGCCTTCACCGGCCTCGGCGCTCCCTACTGGGACCCGTATGCCCGTGGCGCGCTGTTCGGCCTGACCCGCGGCGTGCGTGTGGATCACATCATCCGCGCCGCGCTGGAATCGATCGCCTACCAGACCCGCGACGTACTCGACGCCATGCAACAGGACTCCGGCGAACGCCTCAAGGCCCTGCGCGTGGACGGCGGTGCGGTAGCCAACAACTTCCTCATGCAGTTCCAGGCCGACATCCTCGGCACTCAGGTCGAGCGCCCGCAAATGCGCGAAACCACAGCGCTCGGCGCGGCTTACCTGGCCGGCCTGGCGTGCGGTTTCTGGGGCAGCCTGGAAGAACTGCGCGGCAAGGCAGTGATCGAGCGCGAGTTCGAACCGAGTCTGGACGAAGCGGCCAAAGAGAAGCTCTATAAAGGCTGGAAAAAAGCCGTCAGCCGTACCCGTGACTGGGAACGCGAGGACGCTGAATAAGCCAGTCTGAGGACTGACTAAGGCTGGTCCAAACAGCGTGAAAGCGTAGCGAGCGAAGGCAAGACAAGGCAAAAACAGGCGAGGACGCGGAGTTTACGGGTTTGTAAATGAGCAGTCCGAGCCTGTTTTTAACGCAGGATTGCCGAGCGCAGTAGCTTTCACGTTGTTTGGAAACTGGTCGGGAGGAGATTCCTGCGTCATCATGGGCAAATTTTGCACGGCAGCCCAAAGGAAGCCCCATGAATCTGCCTCCCCGTCAGCAGCAAATCCTCGAGCTGGTCCGCGAACGCGGCTATGTGAGCATCGAGGAAATGGCCACGCTGTTCGTTGTTACCCCGCAAACCATCCGCCGCGATATCAATCAACTGGCGGAAGCCAATCTGCTGCGTCGCTACCATGGCGGCGCCGCTTATGATTCCAGCGTCGAAAACACCGCCTATGCGATGCGCGCCGATCAGATGCGCGATGAAAAACAACGCATCGGTGAAGCCATCGCCGCGCAGATCCCCGATCACGCCTCGCTGTTCATCAACATCGGCACTACCACCGAATCGATTGCCCGCGCCCTGCTCAATCACAGCCACCTGAAAATCATCACCAACAACCTGCACGTCGCTTCAATGCTCAGCGCCAAGGATGATTTCGATGTGCTGCTGACCGGCGGCAACGTCCGTCGCGACGGCGGCGTGGTGGGTCAGGCGAGCGTGGATTTCATCAATCAGTTCAAGGTCGACTTTGCGCTGGTGGGCATCAGCGGTATCGACGAAGACGGCAGCCTGCTCGACTTCGATTACCAGGAAGTGCGGGTGTCCCAGGCAATCATCGCCAATGCCCGGCAGGTAATTCTGGCGGCGGACTCCAGCAAGTTCGGTCGTAACGCGATGATCCGCCTCGGCCCGATCAGCCTGATCGATTGCCTGGTGACCGATCAGCAACCGGTGCCGGCCCTGGCGCAACTGCTGAGCCAGCACAAGATTCGCCTGGAAGTCGTTTAACCCTCCCCCGCAGAAGGCGCCTGCACCGGCGCCTTATGCACATCTGATGTTCGAATATTTTCCTTTCCCCGCCCTTCGATGAGTTTTTTCAATCGAAGTCGGCTGGCTGTGCGCGTCTTTATGGGCTACTATTTTCGCAAATGAACATTAATGTTCGATTTCCAAGACAGAAAATCAAAAGAGCCCGAGGCCAGCCGATGTCCACATCTACCTTGCGTACGCCCCCTATCTCCGAGATCTACGACATCGCCGTCATCGGCGGCGGGATCAATGGCGTGGGGATCGCAGCGGATGCCGCCGGTCGCGGTCTTTCGGTGTTCCTTTGCGAAAAGGACGACCTGGCCAGCCATACCTCATCGGCCAGCAGCAAGCTGATCCACGGTGGTCTGCGCTACCTCGAACATTATGAATTCCGTCTGGTGCGCGAAGCCTTGGCCGAACGCGAAGTGCTGCTGGCCAAGGCCCCGCACATCGTCAAGCCGATGCGTTTCGTGCTGCCGCACCGCCCGCACCTGCGTCCGGCGTGGATGATCCGTGCCGGCCTGTTCCTCTATGACCACCTCGGCAAGCGCGAAAAACTGGCAGGCTCGAAAAGCCTGAAGTTCGGCGCCGACAGTGCATTGAAAAGCGAAATCCGCAAAGGCTTCGAATACTCCGACTGCTGGGTCGACGACGCCCGTCTCGTGGTGCTCAACGCCATGGCCGCCCGCGAAAAAGGCGCCCATGTGCACACCCAGACCCGTTGCGTCAGCGCCCGCCGCGCCAAGGGCCTGTGGCACCTGAACCTGGAGCGCGCCGACGGCAGCCTGTTTTCGATCACCGCCAAAGCGCTGGTGAACGCCGCCGGCCCGTGGGTCGCCAAGTTCATCCGTGACGACCTGAAGATGGAATCGCCATACGGTATCCGACTGATCCAGGGCAGCCACATCATCGTGCCGAAACTGTACGAGGGCGATCACGCGCACATCCTGCAAAACGAAGATCAGCGCATCGTTTTCACCATTCCGTACCTGAACAATCTGACGCTGATCGGCACCACCGACCGCGAGTACACCGGCGATCCGGCCAAAGTGGCAATCACCGACGGCGAAACCGATTACCTGCTGAAAGTGGTCAACGCCCACTTCAAGAAGCAGATCGGCCGTGACGACATCCTGCACACCTACTCGGGCGTACGTCCGCTGTGCAACGACGAGTCCGACAATCCTTCGGCCGTGACCCGCGACTACACCCTGGCGCTGTCCGGCAGCACCGAAGAAGCGCCGTTGCTGTCGGTATTCGGCGGCAAGCTGACCACCTACCGCAAACTCGCCGAGTCGGCGATGGCACAACTGATGCCGTTCTTCACTCAGATGCGCCCGAGCTGGACCGCCAGCGCCACCCTGCCCGGCGGCGAAGACATGACCACGCCGCAGGCCTTGAGCGCGCTGATTCGCGACAAGTTCGACTGGGTACCGACCGAAATCGCCCGCCGCTGGGCCACCACCTACGGCAGCCGCACCTGGCGCATGCTCGAAGGCGTCGACACCCTGACCGACCTGGGCGAACACATCGGCGGCGGACTCTACACCCGTGAAGTCGACTACCTGTGTGCCGAAGAGTGGGCCACCACCGCGCATGACATCCTGTGGCGCCGCAGCAAACTGGGGCTGTTCACCACCCCGGCCGAGCAGGAAAAACTCGCGGCGTACCTGAACAAGGTCGAGCAGAACCGCAGCAAGATCGAAGCGGCCTGATTCGTTCGTCGCCGAACAAAAAGCCCCTGAATCGAAAGATTCAGGGGCTTTTTGCATTCAAGCTGAAACAGGGTGCGCCGAGTACGTTCGGTTTTCCGAACGCGACCTGACGGTCAATTCGGTTAACCGGATCAGATTCATGGAAAAACACCATCACAAAACTTTAATAACGTTATAAATCAATGCATTAACGCCTATCGACTGGTCTGGCACGACTCATGCTCTACACTCCTTCGACGAATGCCTGTTGCGCCAGCACAACAGGAGCCGTCAGGCATTCGAAGTACAAAAGGGCCCGCTCAACCGGCTCCATAAAAAAAACAATGTCGAGGAAAATTTGATGCGCATCGTTCCCCATATCCTGGGCGCAGCCATTGCTGCCGCTCTGATCAGCACACCAGTTTTCGCTGCCGAGCTCACCGGCACCCTTAAGAAGATCAACGACTCGGGCACCATCACCCTCGGGCATCGTGACAGCTCCATTCCGTTCTCCTACATCGCCGATGCTTCGGGCAAACCCGTGGGCTACTCCCACGACATTCAGGTCGCTATCGTCGAAGCCCTGAAAAAAGACCTGAACAAGCCTGACCTGAACGTCAAGTACAACCTGGTCACCTCGCAGACCCGTATCCCGCTGGTACAGAACGGCACCGTGGACATCGAGTGCGGCTCCACCACCAACAACGCCGAACGCGCCCAGCAAGTGGCCTTCACCACCAACATCTTCGAAATCGGCACGCGCCTGCTGGTCAAGAAAGACAAGGAAGGCAAGCCGTCCTACGCTGACTTCGCCGACCTGAAAGGCAAGAACGTCGTGACCACCGCCGGCACCACCTCCGAGCGCATCATCAAGGCGATGAACGCTGACAAGCAGATGGGCATGAACGTCATCTCCGCCAAGGACCACGGCGAATCCTTCCAGATGCTGGAGAGCGGCCGCGCCGTCGCCTTCATGATGGACGACGCCCTGCTGGCCGGCGAAGAAGCCAAGGCCAAGAAGCCGGACGACTGGGTCATCACCGGTACTGCACAGTCCTTCGAAGCCTACGCGTGCATGGTCCGCAAAGACGACCCGGCCTTCAAGAAGGCTGTAGACGACGCCATCGTCGCGCTCTACAAATCCGGCGAGATCAACAAGATCTACAGCAAGTGGTTCGAGAGCCCGATCCCGCCGAAGGGTCTGAACCTGAACTTCCCGATGAGCGATAAGGTTAAAGAGCTGATCGCCAATCCGAGCGACAAGCCTGCGCCAGACGTAAAAATCTGACACTGATCTAACCTTGTCACCTGAGGGAGCCAACCCTCCCTCGGGCGACAGTTAATACCTGCTGGTTTCAACTGGAACACTCGACCTGGTGGTTTTCGAGCCGATCGCGTGTGCCTGACGTTCAACGTCAGACGGGAAAGGATCTTCCCCAGGCGGGCACTTGTACATCGATCGAATCGAGGGGAGACCCTAATGAATTACAACTGGGACTGGGGCGTGTTCTTCAAGTCCACCGGCGTGGGCAGCGAGACCTATCTCGACTGGTTCATCTCCGGCCTGGGCTGGACCATCGCCATCGCCATCGTGGCCTGGATCATCGCCCTGTTGCTGGGCTCGCTGCTGGGCATCATGCGCACCGTGCCGAACCGCATCGTGTCGGGCATCGCGACCTGCTACGTCGAACTGTTCCGCAACGTGCCGCTGCTGGTTCAGCTGTTCATCTGGTACTTCCTGGTACCCGACATGCTGCCGCAGAACCTGCAGGACTGGTACAAACAGGACCTGAACCCGACCACCTCGGCCTACCTGAGCGTTGTCGTGTGCCTGGGCCTGTTCACCGCCGCCCGGGTCTGCGAACAGGTTCGCACCGGTATCCAGGCGCTGCCGCGCGGCCAGGAATCCGCCGCTCGCGCCATGGGTTTCAAGCTGCCGCAGATCTACTGGAACGTGCTGCTGCCCCAGGCCTACCGGATCATCATTCCACCGCTCACCTCGGAATTTTTGAACGTGTTCAAGAACTCCTCCGTGGCGTCCCTGATCGGTCTGATGGAGCTGCTGGCGCAAACCAAACAGACCGCCGAATTCTCGGCCAACCTGTTTGAAGCCTTCACCCTGGCGACCCTGATCTATTTCACCCTGAACATGAGCCTGATGCTGCTGATGCGCATGGTCGAGAAGAAAGTCGCCGTGCCCGGCCTGATCTCCGTGGGGGGTAAATAATGGAATTCGATTTCAGTGGCATCGTTCCGGCCATTCCCGGCCTGTGGAACGGCATGCTGATGACCCTCAAGCTGATGGCGCTGGGCGTGGTCGGCGGGATCATCCTCGGTACCATCCTTGCGTTGTGCCGTCTGTCCCACAGCAAACTGCTGTCGAGCATCGCCGGCGCCTACGTCAACTATTTCCGTTCGATCCCGCTGCTGCTGGTGATCACCTGGTTCTACCTGGCGGTGCCGTTCGTGCTGCGCTGGATCACCGGCGAAGACACCCCGATCGGCGCGTTCACCTCGTGCATCGTGGCGTTCATGATGTTCGAAGCGGCGTATTTCTGCGAAATCGTCCGGGCCGGCGTGCAGTCGATTCCCAAGGGCCAGATGGGTGCGGCGCAGGCACTGGGCATGACCTACGGCCAGATGATGCGCCTGATCATCCTGCCCCAGGCGTTCCGCAAGATGACCCCGCTGCTGCTGCAACAGAGCATCATCCTGTTCCAGGACACCTCGCTGGTCTACACCGTGGGCCTGGTGGACTTCCTCAACGCCTCGCGCGCCAGTGGCGACATCATTGGCCGCTCGAATGAGTTCCTGATCTTCGCAGGTCTCGTGTACTTCACCATCAGCTTTGCCGCCTCGCAGCTGGTCAAGCGTCTGCAAAAAAGGTTCGCCGTATGATCTCTATCAAGAACATCAACAAGTGGTATGGGGACTTCCAGGTGCTGACCGATTGCAGCACCGAGGTCAAGAAGGGTGAAGTGATCGTCGTCTGCGGCCCGTCCGGTTCGGGCAAGTCGACCCTGATCAAGTGCGTCAACGCACTGGAGCCGTTCCAGAAAGGCGACATCGTGGTCGACGGCACATCGATTGCCGATCCGAAGACCAACCTGCCGAAACTGCGCTCGCGCGTCGGCATGGTGTTCCAGCATTTCGAACTGTTCCCGCACCTGACCATCACCGAAAACCTGACCATCGCGCAGATCAAGGTGCTGGGCCGCAGCAAGGAGGAAGCGACCAAAAAAGGCCTGCAACTGCTGGAGCGCGTCGGCCTCTCGGCTCACGCCCACAAGCATCCGGGCCAACTGTCCGGTGGTCAGCAACAGCGTGTGGCGATCGCCCGTGCGCTGGCGATGGACCCGATCGTCATGCTGTTCGACGAACCGACCTCGGCGCTGGACCCGGAAATGGTCAACGAAGTGCTCGACGTGATGGTGCAACTGGCCCACGAAGGCATGACCATGATGTGCGTGACCCACGAAATGGGCTTCGCCCGCAAAGTGGCCGACCGTGTGATCTTCATGGACGCCGGCAAGATCATCGAAGACTGCAAGAAAGAAGAGTTCTTTGGCGACATCAGCCAGCGCTCCGAACGCGCGCAGCATTTCCTCGAGAAAATCCTGCAGCACTAAAACCACACACCGCTCCCCAACTGTGGGAGCGGGCTTGCTCGCGAACGGGCCGGCACTTTCAACATCATCGTTGGCTGCCCCACCGCTTTCGCGAGCACGCCCGCTCCCACATTGGATCGATGATGATCCTGAGATTTGTGTTGTGGTTGACCCAAGGCATCTGTGATGAAATGCGACCCCAATCTCTATCGCGCAACCACGCCATCACTTGCCGTGAAACCCCGTCTGATCCGCCATTTGTTCCTGCCGCCGCTGGTCATCGTTTTGATGGTCGGGCTGGGTTACGCCGGCTTCTGGACCAGTGAACACTTCGGCATTCGCAGCCTCAGCGAAAACGGCCAGCGTCAACTCGAACTGAACGCCCGGGCCGTCGAAAGCGAAATCAGCAAATACACCTACCTGCCCAGCCTGCTGGAGCTCGAATCGAGCGTTTCACAGCTGCTCGGCGACCCGACTCCGGAACACCGGCAAACGGTCAACGATTACCTTGAAGGCCTGAACCGGCGCAGCCGAAGTCGGGCCATCTATGTCATGGACACTACCGGCCGGGTCATGGCCACCAGCAACTGGCGCGATGTCGACAGCTACCTCGGCGAGGACCTGTCGTTCCGTGCCTACTTTCAGAAAGCGGTACGCGGTCAGCCCGGACGTTTCTACGGGATCGGCAGCACCAATGGCGAACCCGGCTATTACCTGGCCCATGGCCTGGAAGAACACGGCAAGATCATCGGTGTCGCGGTGGTCAAGGTCCGTATGGAGGCCATGGAGGAGCGCTGGCAACGGGCGCGCCTGGAAGCCTTCGTCAGTGACGAGAACGGCATCATCATTCTCTCCAGCGACCCGGCCCGACGCCTGAAATCCGTGGTGCCACTGAGCGACGAGACCAAGGAAAAACTCGCCCGCAGCCTGCAGTACTACTGGTTTCCGCTCAACGAACTGCAACCGCTGGCCCGGGAAACCCTGGCCGAAGGCGTGGAAAAACTCACCTTCCCGGCCAACAGCGAAGTGCCGAGCCAACAGGATGGCGACGAAGAGAACATCAGCTACCTGGCGCAGACCCGGCCATTGAGCGATACACCGTGGAACTTCACTCTGCTCACGCCGTTGCAGGACCTGCGGCGCGAAGCGATCAATCAGGGGATTCTGGTAGCCGTGGCGTTTGCCTTGGTGGCGTTCCTGCTGATTGCCTGGAACGAGCGCCGCAAGGTCATCGCCACCCGCCTCGCCGCCCGGGAAGCCCTGCAGGAAGCCAACAATCAGCTGGAGCGTCGGATTACCGAACGCACCGCCGACCTGCGCGCCAGCAACGAGCGGCTCAAGAGTCAGATCCGCGAACGCCGTCAGGCCGAAGAAACCTTGCGCCGAGCCCAGGACGAACTGGTGCAGGCCGGTAAACTCGCAGCCATCGGCCAGATGTCCACCAGCATCGCCCACGAACTGAATCAGCCACTGGCGGCGATGCGCACACTGTCGGGCAATACCGTGCGTTTCCTGGAACGGGGTCAGCTGGATGTCGCCAGTACCAACCTCAAGACCATCAACGACCTGATCGACCGCATGGGCCGGATCACCGCCAGCCTGCGCTCGTTCGCCCGGCGCGGTGACGACAAGGGTCGCGCCAGCCTCGGCAAAGCGGTGGACGCCGCGCTGCAAGTGCTCGGCGCCCGTGTCGAAAAAGCCGCGCTGCAAGTGCATCGTCAGTTCATTGATGTGCAAGTGCAGATCGACCAGACGCGACTGGAACAGATTCTGGTCAACCTGATCGGCAACGCCCTCGACGCCATGCAGGCACAACCACTGCCGGAGCTGTGGCTGGAAGGCGAAGAATTTGACGGCAAATATCGCCTGCGGGTGCGCGACAACGGTCACGGCATCGACGCCGAAGCGCGCAAGCATCTGTTCGAACCGTTTTTCACCACCAAACCCGGCGAACAGGGCCTGGGCCTCGGCCTGACCCTCTCCGCCAGTCTGGCCGCCGCCACTGGCGGGCATCTGGGTGTCGAGCACCCGGCCGGCGGTGGTACCACTTTCGTCCTCAGTTTACCGTTGGTAAGCCCTACTCCTGCCGAGCCAATATGAACAATGACCTTAGTGTGCTGATTGTCGAAGACGATCCCCATGTGCTGCTCGGCTGCCAGCAGGCACTGACCCTGGAAGACATTCCCTGCATCGGCGTCGGCAGTGCCGAGGAAGCCCTGGAACGGGTCGGCGACAATTTCGCCGGCATCGTCATCAGTGACATCCGCCTGCCCGGCATCGACGGTCTGGAACTGCTGACCCGCCTCAAGCAACGGGACCGCAGCCTGCCGGTGGTTTTGATCACCGGTCACGGCGACATCTCCATGGCCGTCGGCGCGATGCAGAAAGGTGCCTATGACTTCATGGAAAAACCGTTCTCCCCGGAACGGCTGGTGGACGTCGCCCGGCGTGCGCTGGAGCAACGCAGCCTGAACCGCGAAGTCTCGTTCCTGCGCCGGCAACTGGCCGAGCGCGACTCCCTTGAGGGTCGAATCATCGGTCGCTCGCCGGCCATGCAGAACCTGCGCGAGCTGATCGCCAACGTCGCCGACACTTCGGCCAACGTGTTGATCGAAGGCGAAACCGGTACCGGCAAGGAACTGGTCGCCCGTTGCCTGCATGACTTCAGCCGCCGCCACACCAGACAATTCGTCGCGCTGAACTGCGGCGGCCTGCCGGAAAACCTGTTCGAAAGCGAGATCTTCGGCCACGAGGCCAACGCCTTCACCGGCGCCGGCAAGCGGCGGATCGGCAAGATCGAACACGCCGACGGCGGCACGCTGTTCCTCGATGAAGTGGAAAGCATGCCGTTGCCGTTGCAGATCAAGCTGCTGCGGGTGTTGCAGGAACGGACCCTCGAACGCCTCGGCTCGAACCAGAGCGTGGCGGTGGATTGCCGGGTGATCGCGGCCACCAAATCCGACCTCGACGAGTCGAGCAAGGCCGGGGCGTTTCGCAGCGACTTGTACTACCGCCTCAACGTGGTGACGCTGGAACTGCCGCCCCTGCGCGAGCGCCGCGAAGACATCCTGCAACTGTTCGAACACTTCACCCAGCAGTCGGCCCTGCGCTTCGACCGAGCGCTGCCGGAGCTGGACAACCAGACCCTGTCCAGCCTGATGAGCCACGACTGGCCGGGCAACGTGCGCGAATTGCGCAACGTCGCCGAACGTTTCGCCCTCGGTTTGCCGGCGTTCAAGAAGTCAGGCGCCAGCAGTGGCGGTCAGGGCCTGGCGTTCGCCGAAGCGGTGGAAGCCTTCGAACGCAACCTGCTCAGCGACGCCCTGCAGCGCAGCGGCGGCAACCTGACCCAGGCCAGTCAGGAACTGGGCATGGCCAAGACCACGCTGTTCGACAAAGTGAAAAAGTACGGCCTGAACCATTAAGCGAGAACGATGTGGATCTGATTTTCAAGGCAACGCTCGGTGCGGCAGTGGTGGTGATTCTTGCCATGCTGGCCAAGACCAGAAACTACTACATCGCAGGACTGGTGCCGCTGTTTCCGACCTTCGCCCTGATCGCCCATTACGTCGTCGGCAAGGGCCGTTCGCTCGACGACCTGAAGACCACCATCGTGTTCGGCATGTGGTCGATCATTCCGTACTTCGTGTACCTGGCGACGCTGTACGTGATGGTTGACCGGATGCGCCTTGAAGCTTCATTGGCCGTGGCGGCTGTCGCGTGGCTGATGGCAGCGACGACACTGGTCAGCGTCTGGATCCGCCTGCACGCCTGAGCTGGCGTCTGGGCGAGGGCCTGGCCCGTCCCTTGCATTTACCCCCGAAAGCCCGCCCGGCCGGCGCTCATGTTCGATGAGGCCGGTGTCTGGGAGGGTCTGCCAAGGGTGAATTGCGACCTTGAACATTTTAGATCTCGACCACAGCCTGACCGGTCAGGCGTCCATCGCACGACTGCTCGACAGCGGCCGTGCCTGGCGCCTGGACCTGCTCGACCTGGGCCCGAAACTTCGGCTCTGGTCCAGCGAACGCACCTTCCGCCGTTTCACCGAACGCCTGCGCGAGCGGCCCCGGCACAGCGGCCCCGCACCGGAAATCTTTTTTGTCGGCTCCGGCGACTATCACCATCTGACGCCGGCCTTCCTGACTGATTTGCCGGAGCCGGTGAGCCTGATCCACTTCGACAACCACCCCGACTGGGTGCACTTCGCGCCCCGTCGGCATTGCGGTTCGTGGGTCAATCAGGCCCTGAAACTGCCGAACATCGAACGTATCGTCACCCTCGGGCCGTGCAGCGACGACCTGCAAAATCCGCAGATCAAGGGCGGCAATCTCGGCGCCCTCAAACGCGGGGTGTTGCAGCTGTTCCCGTGGCAGCACCCGCCGTCGAAAGTCTGGGGCCGGGTCGGCGATGGAGCCGGCCATCAGCAACAGGAAAACCTGCTGCACTGGAACAATCTGGCCGATCAGGACTGGTCGGCGTTTCTCGAGCGGATGATCGCCAGCCTGCCCACCCAGGCGGTGTGGATCACCATCGACAAGGACGTACTGGCCAGCGAAGACGCCGCGACCAATTGGGATCAGGGCCAGATGCGCCTGAGCCACTTGCTCCAGGCCATCCGCAGCCTGGCCGCCAGCAAACGCATCATCGGCATCGATATCTGCGGCGAGTTCGCCCGTCCGGCCTTCAGCAACGCGTTCAAACGCCGGGAAGCCAAGTCCGACCAGCCGCCGGCAGAACGCTGGAGCGAGACCGATCTGCTGCGCAATTCGGCGACCAACCAGGCGCTGATCGAGTTGTTCGAGGAGCTGTTCCCATGACTTTCACCGTCATCATGCTGGTAGCGTTTTCCATCGTGCTCGACGTGATCGGCCAGCTCTGTTTCAAGCTCGGCCTGGATCGTCTGCCTGAGCTTGAGGGCGGTTTTCGGCTGGGTGCGTTCTGGGGCCAGGTGTTCAATGCGCCGCTGCTGTGGTGCGGGATCGGCGCTTACGTGATCGAGTTTTTCGTCTGGCTCGAAGCGCTGTCCCGGGCCCCCCTGAGCCTGTTGTTTCCCGCCGCCGCGCTGGCGTATTGCGGCGTGGTGCTGGCCGGCAAGTCGTTCCTCGGCGAAACCGTCAGCCGCCGTCGCTGGCTGGGCACTCTGGTGATTACGGCGGGCGTGATGCTCGTGTGTGTCGGCCATGCCTGATTCTCAACTGATACTCAAAAGGAATGGCTCGATGGATTGGCTTCATGGCCGCCTCGGCACCGTGGTGCTCTGGGCGTTGCTGATCATTCTGGAAAGTGGCGGACAGATCGCGACCAAGGTCGGCGGCGATCAACTGGGGCAAATGGACTTCACCCTGCAATGGCTGCTCAGCGTCGCCCAGGCGCCGGGTGTGCTGGTGGCGATTGCCTGCTACATCGGCGCGTTCTTTGTCTGGATGCTGATTCTGCGGCGCAGCAGCCTGTCACTGGCGTTCCCGCTCAGTTCGCTGGTATTCGTCGGGGTGTTGCTGGGGTCGTGGCTGGGGCTGGGCGAACAGATCAGCCCGCTGCACTGGGTGGGCGTGGCCGTGATCATGGGCGGCATTGCGCTGCTGGCCGAGGGCGAGGAAAACTGATGTGAACGGTCGTGGGAGCCCGCGGGCTCCCACATTGGTTACGGCTCAATCCTTGCGATGAGCCACCAGAAATCCGAGGCCATGGGCCACCGGAATATCCTTCACCCCCGCCTCCCGCTGTTGTCCGGCGATCTCCCGGTGAAACGCCTTGACCCGGGTCCAGTGCATTTTCGGCCGGTAGTGATGCTCGGCGTGGTAGCCGTTGTTCATCCACAGCAGGTTGTAGAGCGGGCTGTAGGCGCTGACGCCCCAGGCGATGGGCGAATCCGGGTTGCCGCCGAAATGCTCGTAGTAACCGTTGAGCGATGACAGCGCCTGGCCCAGATACCAGAACGGCAGCAACACCAGCACCGCCCGCCAGTCACAGATCGCCAGCCCCAGATAGAACGCCAGCGCCACTCCGATCTCCACTTTGACCCAGCGCGCATCGGCGGGACGTTTGCGCTGCATCTCGTCGTAGATCGGCTTGGGGTCGTCGCGAAAAAAACTCAGGAAGGTGTAGGCCCAGGGATTCTCGGGCTGACCATCCTTGCCGCGCTGATAGATCGACAACGGATCGATGGTCTTGCCATCCGCCCCCGGCCGGTCCGAATTGCCCCGGTGATGGCGGTTGTGGATATCGCGGTAGAGGGTCTGGGAAAAACCGATGGTGACCGACAGCAGCAGGTCAAAGGCGCGGTTGAGCCACGCCGGCGTGAAGTAGGCGTTGTGGATCTGGTTGTGGGAAATGCTGTTGATGCTCCATGACAGGCTCACCGCGTAAACCAGCGCCAGCGGCACCAGTGCCCACCAGGACAACGCATGAAAGGCCAGGACCAGCCACACCACAAAGGCGAAGTGGGCCAGGCCGAGGGCGACGGGAATCAGGTCCCACAACGAATGGGCCAGCAGACGGTAAGCAGGGCGAGCCATGAAGAACATCCTGAAACAATGGGTTCGTCACGGCTGTCTGCAAAGGCCAGACCAGTTCCCCTCGGGCCTATTTGAATTTATAGGCAATCGCCATTTGCACCTCGCCCTGATTGGTATCGCCGACGCCTTTGACGATGCTGCTGTCGGCCGCCGAACCGGTCAGGTGAATCCAGCTCGCACTGGTCAAAAGCGACCATTGCGGGCCCAGAGGAAACTCGAAACTCTGGGTCAGCGCGATGTTCTGCAGACCGCCGCCTGCGTTGTAGGCGCGTATGCCGGACGCCTGGGCTTCCTTGTCGCTGACACCGAAGAAGGTGTTGTTCTGCCGGGCGTTGGCGAAATGTGCAGTCAGATTGCTGCTGCCGATCACGCCGCCGCCCAGTGGATAACCGATCTCGCCACCGACCCGACCGAGTACGCCGCCCTGCCCGCCACCGCCGCCGATGGCTTGGCCAACGGAGGCAAACACCCGCCAGAAGTCGGCCGGCGCGTACTGCACGAAACCACCAGCCTCGGCCATGTCGGGCACGTCGCGCAAACCGCGCAGTTCGCCGTTGGAGGTGCGGCCCGGCAGGTAATTCACATACGGGCCGGCACTGAAGCCGTTGGTCTTCAAGGCGCTCCAGGTCAGGCCGTCATCGGTACTGAGGCTCACGTCGCCCCAGTCCAGATCCAGATACGGTATCGGCCGGGTTTCATAACGGCTGCCACTCGGATCGTGAGGCTGATAACCCAGGCCCACACCGGCCTCCCCGGTAATCCGGTCCGCCATTGCGCTGGCCGAAAAAGCGCTCAGCACCACGAGTAAAAACAGTGTTTTCCTCTTCATGAGGCCATTCCCTTAATTGAACATGCGCGCATCAATCCCCGGATGGCCCCCACCGCGCAAGCACTCATGTTGTTTGTAGCAAGCTACAAAAATTGTAGCTTCGAATTGCCAAAGCACCTGATCGGCCCCGCCGGCAAGGGGCTGGTGGCACTTGGCACAGTCCCTGCTCTACCCCTCGGCAAGCGCACACAACGCGCTCTGACCAATAGGTAATGCAGATGATTGACTGGCATATCGTGTGTGATTTCGACGGGACCATCACCCGCACCGACGTGATCGACAGCATCCTCGAACGCTTCGCCGACCCGAGTTGGGAAACGATCGAAAACCAGTGGCTGGCCGGTGAAATCGGTTCCCGTGAATGCCTCAGCCGCCAGCTCTCGCTGGTCAAGGCCACGCCCGGCCAATTGCTGGAGTTCTTCGACAGCATCGAGATCGATCCGGACTTCCCCGACTTCGTCGACCACGCCATCGGCCTGGGCGCTTCGTTCGAAGTGGTCAGCGACGGCATCGAGCAAGGCATCGCGCGGATCCTGTCGCGCAACTACGTGACCCTGCTGCCGATTCTCGCCAACCGCCTGCGACAGCTTGATCACGAAAGCTGGCGCATCGACTTTCCGCATTCCAGCGACGCCTGCCGCGCAGCGTCCGGCAACTGCAAATGCAAATCCACGCCGGGCAACAAACGGGTGCTGGTGATCGGTGATGGCCAGTCCGACATGTGCGTGTCCTCCACCGCCGACTTCGTCTTCGCCAAGGGGCGCCTCGCCGAGTACTGCGAACGCAACGCGATCCCTTACGCCCGCTTCGACAGCTTCGCCGAACTCCCGGCGCTGCTGGCCCTGCTGCCAAAGGCCAGCGCCGCCAACGCCACCACTTTCAACACAGAAACCCAGGAACTCTTCCACCATGTCTGATATTCGAATCGCTACCCAGGAAGACCAGATTCTTCTGGAAAAAGAAGCCAAGTACTGCTCCTACGGCGACACCGTTCACTACATCGAACCGCCGCGCATTTTCAGCCGCTGCGAAGGCTCCTATGTCTGGGACACCGAAGACCAGGCCTACCTCGACCTGCAAATGTGGTACTCGGCGGTCAACTTCGGTTACGCCAACCCGCGCCTGAACAATGCGCTGAAACAGCAGATCGACACCCTGCCGCAGATCGCCAGCCAATACCTGCACAAAGGCAAGATCGAGCTTTCGGAAATGATCGCCGTGGACGCCAAGAAGAAGTTCGGCCTCGACGGTCGCGTGCACTTCAACGTCGGTGGTTCGCAGTCCATCGAGGACTCGCTCAAAGTCGTGCGTAACGCCAGCAACGGCAAGAGCCTGATGTTCGCCTTCGAGGGCGGTTACCACGGTCGCACCCTCGGCGCCTCGTCGATCACCTCCAGCTACCGCTATCGCCGCCGCTACGGCCACTTCGGCGAGCGCGCCAACTTCATTCCGTTCCCGTATCACTTCCGCGGCCCGAAAGGCATGACCAAGGAAGAATACGGCAGCCACTGCGTGCAGCAGTTCGCCCGTCTGTTCGAGACTGAATACAACGGCGTCTGGGACCCGAAAGTCGGCCAGAGTGAATACGCCGCGTTCTACGTCGAGCCGATCCAGGGCACCGGCGGCTACGTGATTCCACCGATGAACTTCTACAGCGAACTCAAGCATGTGCTGGACCAGCACGGCATCCTGATGGTGGTCGACGAAATCCAGATGGGCTTCTATCGCACCGGCAAGCTGTGGTCGATCGAGCACTTCGACGTCAAACCGGACGTGATCGTTTTCGGCAAGGCACTGACCAACGGCCTCAACCCGCTGGGCGGCATCTGGGCCAAGGAAGAACTGATCAACCCGAAAGTCTTCCCGCCAGGTTCGACCCACTCGACCTTCGCCTCCAACCCGCTGGGTACCGCCGTAGGTCTGGAAATGTTCAAGATGACCAGCGAAGTCGACTACGGCGCGATGGTCATGGCCAAGGGCAAATACTTCCTCGAAGGCCTGCAGGACCTGCAGAAACGCTACCCGATCATCGGTGACGTCGATGGCCTGGGCCTGGCCCTGCGCTGCGAGATCTGCGCCCCGGACGGTTTCACCCCGGACAAGGCCACCCTGGACTTCATGGTCGAGGAAGGCATGAAGGGCGACATCGAGATCGACGGTCGCAAACTGGGCCTGATCCTCGATGTGGGCGGTTACTACAAGAACGTGATCACCCTCGCGCCATCGCTGGAAATCAGCTACCCGGAAATCGACCTGGGCATCGCCCTGCTCGACCGTCTGCTGGCCCGGGCGATGAAACGATGAACGCGGCCGGGATCGATCTGGGCGAAGGCGACGCCGGTTTCGTTCTCGGCACAGGGGAGGTCGCGGTGTTGTTGATCCACGGCCTCACCGGCACCCCGACGGAGTTGCGTCGGGTCGCCGTGGGACTGGCCAAGGCCGGTTGCACGGTGTATGTGCCGACCCTGGCCGGGCACTGCGGCGGCAATGCCGACCTGCAGGCCACCGGCTGGCGCGACTGGTACGAAGGCGTGCGCAAGACCTTCGTCGGCATTCGTCGCCAGCACAGCAAGGTGTTCGTCGGCGGTCTGTCGATGGGGGCGGTGATGTCGATGTACGTGGCGTCCGAGCATCCGGGCCAGGTGGCCGGGTTGCTGATGTATTCCACGACGCTCAAGTACGACGGCTGGAGTATCAACAAACTGGCGTTCCTCACGCCGTTGCTGATGAAAATCCCGTTCGGCGTGCACATCTGCAAGTTCGAAGAGAAACCGCCCTACGGCATCAAGAACGAGCGCCTGCGGGCCATCGTCGAACGGCAGATGAAGGAAGGCCACAGCAGTGAGGCCGGCCTGTTGACCATGGAGGGTGTAACCGTGCGCGAACTGCACCGGATGAACGCCGTGGTACGCAAGCGCATGCCTTCGATCACCGTCCCGGCACTGGTACTGCATTCCATCGAGGACGACATCACCAGCCGCTGGAATGCCGACTACGTGGAACGCAAGCTCGGCGGTGAAGTGGTGAAGATCCTGCTGGACGACTGTTATCACATGATCACCGTCGACCTGCAGTACCGGCGCGTCGTTGAACTGAGCGTGCAGTTCATCAACGACCATCGCACCGACCTTGCGCTATCCGCTCACTCCCTGCCAACCGAGGAATACCGGCAACGAGCGTGAAGCGACTGCAAAACGACATGCCATGCCGGTTAAGGAAACGACGTGATCACGGCCCAAGCCTTTTCAACCATCGAAGCGATTGATCGCGACGCGTGGAATGCCTGCTTTCCCGAGGAGCTCGAAGACTGGGCCTACTATCGTGCCGTTGAACAGGCCGGCATCGACGGCTTTCACTGGCGCTATCTGGCGCTGTTTGAAGACGACCGGCTGATTGCGGCAGTCGTGGCCTTCACCACGGCTTATTCGCTCGACACCACGCTGCAGGGCACCGGCAAACGTTTGAGCCAATGGCTGCGCAGTTGCTGGCCGGGGCTGTTCGACATTCGCCTGTACGCCCTCGGTTCGCCAGTGGCGGAGCAGTGCCACGTCGGCACCCATCCGTCTATCGATCCGGCACGCTTGCCGGAACTGTTCGCACGTCTGCTGAACCTGGCCCGTCAGGATGCGGACCAGGCCGGGGTCGGCCTGCTGGCCGTCAAGGACGCTTCCCACCGCAATCCACAATGGCTCCAGGCCTGCCGCGAGGCCGGTTTGCAAAGCATGCCGGGATTGCCCGGTGCCGAGCTGCCGATCAAATTCGCCTCGGTCGACGCCTACCTCGGCACCCTGGGCAAATCCACCCGCAAGGACCTGCGCCGGACCCTGCGCGGCTCAGGCCCGCGAATCGAATGGCGACGTTCGGTGGACGACCTGCTGCCGACCATGATGCGGCTTTATGAAGCGACATTGGCGCGCAGCGACCTGGCCTTCGAATGCCTGCCGGCGGCCTATTTTCGGCAAGTGCTGGAACACCTCGACGAACGTGCCGCCTGCGTCCTGTACTGGGTCGGCGATGAGCTGGTCGCGTTCAATCTGGTGCTGCTGGACGAACAGCGGCTGGTGGACAAGTTTTTCGCCCATGATCTGGCCCGGACCCGCGAGCACAAACTGTACATGCGCAGCTGGCTGGCCAATGTCGGCTACTGTATTGAGCACCGGATTCCGATCTACGCGTGCGGTCAGGCCGGTTATGCCAGTAAGCTGCGCCTGGGTTGTTCGTTCATCGGCAACACGGTGTTTTTCCGCCATCGCCACCCCGTACTCAATCACCTGCTGCGGCTGGTCAAGATTTTCATCCGTCCGGATCGAACCGATCCGGCCATGGCGACCGCGATAAGCGAACAACAATAAGCGAGCATGATGAGCAAAGACCGACACGCCACCGCCCGACCCTTCGCCCTTTCCGGCTGGAGCCTGCAACGCAAACTGGTGTTGGCGTTCTGGCTGGTCAGCGTGATTCCGACCATGATCGCCGCGGAACTGGCGGCCACCACCCTGTCGCAGATTTTCGACAGCAACGTGCGAATCTGGCTGCAGGAGTCGACCAAGATCGTCGAGGACGAGATCCGCGAGATCGTGCGCGACAATGCCCGCGCCGCGCAGTTGTTCCTGCGCTACACCCGTCCGCCAACGGACCGCCAGTCGGCCCGGCGCGACAAGCTCACCTCCGACATCGCCGACTCCATGGGCATCGATGTGGTCGCGCTGGTGCGCAACAGCGATCACAAAGTGGTATTCAGCACCGCCGCCGATGACATCGTGCGGCAGATCAGCACCGCGCCCAAAGCCGTGCTGCAGACCCTGCAGGTCGGTGGTGTGGCGACCGGCGCCGTGGTGTCGACCTTCGAGAGCGATCAGGACGGCACCGACTATAAACTGATCGTGGTGACCTACCTCGACAACAGCTTCCTCACCAGCGTCGCCGACGTACATTCCCTGGACCTGCGTCTGTACCTGGCCAGAGACGCCGATTTCTCCGAGATCTTTTCCACTCAGCGCTTTGAAGATCACCCGGTAATCGTTCCGGAAAACATCGAACAGCAACTGCGCAACACCAAACAACCGATCGAGCAGTCGACCAAACGCTACAGCGGCATCTACCGACCGATTCTCAACGAAAACGGCGAGCTGCAAGGTGTGGTGTTCAGCGGCCTGCTGCGCCACACCACGCTGGTCGGGCTGGTCAACCAGAGCAATCTGTTCATCCTGATCTTCATCCTCAGTTCGGCGGCTTCGCTGGCGGTGGGCTGGCTGGTATCGGAGCGCATGACCAAACCGTTGCGCGGCCTGGCCAAAGGCGTGCAAGCGGTGATCGCCGGGGATTACCGTCAGCGCCTGCCGGTCACCGGCGGCGATGAGCTGGCGGAGCTGAGCAGCATCTTCAACCACATGAGCGAACGCCTCGGCGAGTTGCAGCACCTGGAGTCGCAACTGCGGCGCCGCGACCGCCTGCACGCGCTGGGCGAAGTGGCGATGGGCCTGGCCCATGAAATCCGCAACCCGCTGGGCATCATCAAGACAGCCACGCAATTGCTGCACCGACGTGCCGACCTGCCGGAGACCGACAAGCGTCATCTGGAATATGTGGTCAGTGAAGTCAGCCGCATCAACGACCTCATCACTGAATTTCTCGACTTCGCCAAACCCAGTGCGCCGCTGCGTTCGACCCAACTGGCGCGGCCACTGGTGGATGAGCTGGTGGGTTTCTGCGCCCCGGAGCTTTCCAGCCACAACATCGATGTGCAGATCGACGACCGCGCGCCGGGTGCCACCGTGTATGCCGATGCGCGGCAACTCAAACAGGCGGGCCTGAACCTGATCGTCAACGCCATCGACGCCATGCCCGAGGGCGGCCGCCTGACCCTGGGCATCGCCAGCGACGAGCACAATACGGTCATCAGCATCAGCGACACGGGCCAGGGCATCGAAGCGGACATGCTTGAACGGATCTTCACACCGTTCGTCACCACCAAGGCATCCGGCACCGGGCTCGGTCTGGCCAAAGTGTTCTCGATCATGGAAAACCATGACGGACGCATCGAATGCGTCAGCGAAAAAGATGCCGGAGCCACCTTCAGCCTGTACATTCCGGCCAACGGTGAAGATTTCGACGAGGACAGCGATGACGCATAACGTACTGGTGGTGGACGACGAGCCCAAGCTCTGCGACCTGCTGGCATCGGCCTTGAGTCAGAACGACATTGCGGTGTTCACCGCCGGCAACGGCCTGCATGCGCTCAAGGTGCTGGAATCCGAGGACATCGACCTGGTTATCAGCGACTGGCGCATGCCCGGCATGGACGGCCCGCAACTGCTGGCGGAAATCAAGAACCGCTTCCCGCAGTTGCCGGTCATCGTCATGACCGCCTACAGCACGGTGAAAAATGCCGTGCAGTCGATGCGCAACGGCGCCTTCGATTACATCGCCAAACCGTTCGACATCGATGAGCTGGACATCACCGTCAGCAAGGCCCTTCAGTTTCGCGACATCCTCAAAGACAACCTGCGCATGCGCGCCGAACTCGACGAACACCAGCAGATCGACAGTCTGGTGGGCGACAGTCCGAGCTTTCGCCGGGTCTTGAGCGCGATCGATTCGGTGCGCGAAAGCAACGCCACCATTCTGCTGACCGGCGAAAGCGGCACCGGCAAGGAAATGGTCGCCCGGGCCATCCACAAGCATGGCAATCGCGCGGATAAACCGTTTGTCGCGGTCAACTGCGCAGCGATCCCGGAAGGGCTGCTGGAAAGTGAAATGTTCGGCCATCGCAAAGGTGCGTTCACCGGTGCGGTATCGGACCGGGTCGGGCGCTTCCAGCAGGCGGACAAAGGCACGCTGTTTCTCGATGAAATCGGCGAAATGCCGCTGGCGCTGCAAGCGAAAATCCTCCGCGCCTTGCAGGAACGCATCATCGAACCGGTCGGCGATCCGCGCGAGCGCAAGGTCGATGTGCGGGTCATCGCCGCGACCAACAAGAACCTGCTGGACGCGGTGGCCAACAAGGAGTTTCGCGAAGACCTGTATTACCGCCTCAACGTGTTCCCGATTCCGTTGCCGGCCTTGCGTGAGCGGGTCGAAGACATCGCCCCGCTGGCCCGGCATTTCGCCCACACCCTGGGCACCGCGGCGGGCAAACGCTTCAGCGGTTTCAGCGCCGAGGCATTGCAGGCGATGACTCGCTATTCGTGGCCGGGAAACATTCGTGAGCTGCAGAACTGCGTCGAACGCGCCACCATCGTCGCCTCCGGCACAGTGATCGAAGAGCACGATCTGCCGGCCTATCTGTTTGCCTCACAGCCGACCGAGCCCGGCGCTCTGGTCGCCGAAGGCAGCGTACCGGCCGACCTTGAAGCGGCACTGGCAGAGGTGGAAAAAACCTACATCCTCGCCGCCCTGGCGCAGAGCAACGGTGTGCAGGCTGCGGCGGCGCAGTTGATCGGGATTTCCGAGCGCAGCTTCTGGTATCGCCTGAAAAAACTGGGGATTCACGTGGACAAGATCGTCCGCTGAGCAGGATTCCCGGGCCGAGCCCGGGAATCTTCACGGCCTCGATTCACCGTGCCGCCCTTCGCCTCGCTCATGATCTGCCGGGACCGCCCCGACAAAGGTATCCACCGGCTGCCCGGTGGTCAAAGACCTGCACGATACACCCGCTAGAGCAGGTTGCGCTCGCCCACCGGTTCTATCTGCGCCCAGTGCGAAGTGTCTTCACGGTGTTGCTGCAAATACGGCAACACCGCCGCCAGCAACGGCGCCTTGAACGCCTCCTGGAAGCGATGGGCCAGGCCCGGGATCAGCTTCAACTGGCTGCCACGAATGTGCGCTGCCAGGTGTACACCGTGCATCACCGGCAGCAGCGGGTCGGCCGTGCCGTGTACCACCAGGGTCGGCACCCGCAATTGATTGAGCAATGCCACCCGGCTCGGTTCGGCAAGGATCGCCATGATCTGGCGCTTCACGCCTTCGGGATTGAACGCCCGGTCATAGGACACCGCCGCCTGATGCAACAGCACCTGACGATCATCGGTAACCATCGGGCTGCCCAGCGCCGCCAACAGATCCGCCTGTTGCTCCAGCGCCACTTCGCGGTTGGGTGCGCCACGGCGCGACAACAATTGCACCAGTGCGGCGCTCGGTGCCGGCAAGCCTTCGGCACCGGAACTGGTCATGATCAGCGTCAGACTCTCGACCCGCTGCGGTGCCATCGCCGCCAGGTGCTGGGCAATCATCCCGCCCATGCTCGCGCCGAGCACGTGGAATTGCTCGACGTGCAACGCGTCCATCAGGCCCAGTGCATCGTCGGCCATATCGGTCAGGCTGTAGGGTGCCGCCACCGGCAGGCCGAGTTTGTAGCGCAGCACTTCAAACGTCAGGTTGGCCTCGGCCGGTGCCTGGCGCCAGGTCGAAAGACCCACGTCGCGGTTGTCATAGCGGATCACCCGAAAGCCCTGCTGACAGAGGGCGACCACCACTTCGTCCGGCCAGTGGATCAACTGCCCGCCCAGTCCCATCACCAACAGCAATGCCGGATCCGACGCACGGCCGATGCTCTGGTACGCCAGGCTCACCTGCGCCAGATCGACCCGTTCGGTCGGTACATTGACGTCGCAACGCGACGCCGCATAGGACGCCTGCCCGAAAAAAACCGCGGCCAACAACGCCGCGATTGCAAAAATTCCCTTGAACATGAAAAACACCGAAACGCAGAACCCCAGTAGAGCGCGAGTCTGATGAAGTTTGTTCAAGCGCGCTGCCACAGTTCGATGACAGTTTGATGAAGAGTGCCGAGTGGTCGGTTGATCCCGATAAACATGCACCACCCTCCGTCTGACCATTGCTCTTGAATAGCTCATGAATGAGCGGATCCGCCGCTCTCTGCCTGAGCCTGTCGTCATGGTCGAACGATCCTTTTTAGAAAGTCCCCCTCCCCCGTTGTACACGCTGCCCGGCTTCGCCAGCCTGCCCGTCTCTATCGATGAAAGCCTGCTGCAAGGCGCGGCAGTCCGGCGGCGAGCCTGCAGCGAAGGACTGCGCCAACTGTGCGCCGGCGTTCCCTCGGTTCGCGATACCCTTGACCGGTTGCTCCACGAGAAACTGGGTCTGAACGGCCAGCAGTGCGGTTTGCTTTTTCACCCGACAAATGGGCATGCACAGCGATTTGTCAGCCTCACGGCGGCCTTTGCCTTTGTCGTTCAGCATCCGCGACTGGAGGAATGGCTCGACAACCGATGCCGGTTGACCGGTATGAACAACGCCCATGCACTGTCGGCACTCACCCCGTCGCAACTGCTCGCACAAATCAAAACCCTCGAACCGGCATTGGCGCTTGATGAGCGTTGGCAGGCTTACTGGAGATCCCGCGCCCCGGGCACGCCTCTGTCCCGTCGGGACCAGGCCGACCGCTTGTACCGCGGGCATATCGAGGCGTCCGCGCAAATGGCCTTTGCCCGGCGCACGGTAACGGCTCAACAGCTGGAACCCCTGTGGTCGCTGATGGACGGGACGCCAACGCGCAGCGGTTCAGACGATACTCTGCGCATCGAACTGCCGACCCTGCGACTGCACAACGGCGTGCGGGTAAAACCGGCGGCTGCCTGGGTCATCAGCCGCGCAGACGACGCCGCTCACTTGCTGTACGCGCCCGGCCAGGCGGATGCGATCCAGGCCTTCGCCCGACGCAGTGACGTGCAGACTCGGCTGGCGCTGCGGCCCTACGTGCCCGCCGGACTGCCGGTCGAGAACCTCCAGATCGAATATGTCCCCGCCGGCCGCTCACTGACGATGGTCTTCAATGAGTGGCTGTCGCAGCAGCAAATGGCGCAAATCACCGCCCTGCGCAACGGATCGGACGGCAAACGCGGCCTGGCTGAACATGGCCCCCGTTCGCTGGATGTTGCCGAGCGAATCGACCGACAGCGCAGCCTCGCCATCTTCAGCGCACCTCCCGGCCTGGACAGCCCTGTCCCGACGCAGGAGAACGAAGACGAACCATCATTGTTCGGCGACCTGCATGCCGATGTTTCCAGGTCCCTGCGACAGGCTGCCGTCAAGCGTGAATGCGATGCACTGGAATCAGTGCCTGACGGTGAAGCCCTGCAATCGTTCAGAGCGCTGCAAACGACGCAGGAAAACGCCGAACAAGCCGCCGACCTCGCCGCAAGGGCGTTGCTCTACCGCGAGCGAACACTGGACGTCACCACGTTCAATCGGCAGTTTACCGCGCTGCACAACGCTCACAGGCAAGGGCTGCTTGCCGAAGCGCAGATGCAACGGGCCCTGAATCAGATCAGCGTTGAAGAACACCGTCTGCTCACATCAATGCTGGGTACACCCGACAGCGCCGATGCCGATTTCGTAGCGGTCAGCCTCAAGCTGTCACTGACCGAGTCCGTGGAAAACAAAACCCTGGTCAACCATCAAGAGATCAATGGCCCATTCGTGCTGATGCGCAGGCAACCCCGGCCAGTCTCCACACAGAGTCTGCTGCTCTACTGGCCCGGCAGCGGCGGTGGCCTGCAACGGTTCGCCGATCTTCAGGCCCTTGAACAGCAACTGTTCAAACTGCACGCCAGCACAGGCAGTCAGGTGCTGGAGTTGATACCTATTCCAGGCGATCCGCTGCACTACGCGTTGAATCAGTTGACCGGCGAGTTCGAAACCCGGGCAGCCACGATTCGCCAACGCTACAGCGAACCGTTACAGGCCCGACACCGTGCAGATGATTTGGAACACCTGCGCAACCAGACGCTTGCCCTTCTACAAGTGCCGATCCACGCAGCCCGACGCCAGGCCCTGGCCTTTCGAATGGATCAGCAACGCAGCGCCATCCTCGCCACCCAAATGCCTGGCTGGCTGCGCGACTTGCCAGACACCGAACGCACCCCCCTCAAGGATTTGATCCAGGCCTGGATCGGTGCGATGAACCGGAGTCACGAATTGCTGACCGTCACATTGCCGCCTCGCGAGGATTTCACCCGCCAGCGTCTGCATGAACGGCTGCGCCGGGACTTTTCCCTCAAAGGGTATTTTTCGGTGCATCTGAACCTGCCGGATTCGGTGGCACTGCAGAAGCAGACATTCAACGCGCCCGGCGCTCCCGGCACCCCTCAGAAGCTGGTGCCGGTACCCAGCGCAACTCGCAGCAGCCTGTCGCTGGAGGCCCTGGCGCAACTCAATATCGACAACACAGCGTCGATGAATCTGGAACCTCTGCTGATGCGCTTCGCTTCATGCAGGTTGAAGTCAGTGCCAGCGACGACCGCGACCACTCGGCGCTGATTGCAGGGATCACCCTTCCCTACCTGCGCAGGCTGCTGCCGGAACTGGACCTGCCCAAGGCCTACGAGCAACTGATCTACTCCACCTTCAAAGGCACGCCCGACGAGCCACCCTACCGACGCGAATATCGTCGGGAATGCCTGCTCGAACCCTGGCGCCTGATGCTCAGGCTGCAAGGTCGATGCGCGTGGTTGCAGCATCAGATCGACACGCCTGCGCTGCACATCCTCGACACAGCCATCGATGCCGACACCGACGACGCCTGGAACAACGGTGACCGACGCATTGTATTGCGCCCGGCGATCCTGGCCGCCGGTGGCACGGACACACCGGGCGAAGGGCCCGCTACGCTGTCCGGGGTGACGTTTATCGAGGAACAGGCAGGCGGCACGACGTTGCTGTACCTGCCGGATGCTCCCGACGGCCGATTCCTGCGTGTTTACGACAGCCTCGAAGCGGCTCGCAAGGATCTGTTCCAGCGCTGCAGCCAGGACACGATGATCCGCTATCTGGCCGGCCGCGCCGTGCAGGGCAGCGTTCGTGCCCACGAAAACCGTATTGCCCTGGCCGTGGAAAGACGCTTTGACGGCATGATCGGCGTCGGGCTGAAATGGCCGTCCACCACGTCACTTGCCGCACACCTGCTGGACGCTCATATGGGCCGCCTGATCGAGGCCCATCGTGGTACATCGCGCTCGAATGAAGCGCTGTATCTGGAGCGCTACGCTCTCAATGGTCCCCGGGTATTCAACTACCTGAAAATGGCCTTGGGGCTGGTACCTTTCGTCGGCACGGCGTTCGCGCTGTATGACGCCTGGAGTGCCGCCAACCAGGCGGTCGCGGCGTTTCTGCGGGGCAAGGTCGGCGATGGACTGACCGAGATCGAATCACTGTTGCTATGCCTGATCGACGCTGCCATCGATCTTGTGCCCGGCGCTGGTGCGGCGCTCAAGGCCCGTTCGGCGACCCGCAACCGCCTGCTTCGGAACCTGGCGACCGACTCCGCTGCGCTGACGCTGAGAAATCAACACCAGGCGCGGCGCATCGTCGAACGGTTCGCCGGTTACGAATATGAGTCGCCCCTCTCGCTGGCCGGTCTGCAACCGGTCGACAGTGGCCTATGGCGAAACATCTACCGGCATGCAGACGGGGATTTCATCGTCCGCCAGGGCCGGATCTACCAGGTCGAATGGAGTCATGACTCTCGCAACTGGCGTCTGAGCGGCACCGCCCGGAAAACCTATAAGCAACCCATCGCTCTGGACGAGGCTGGTGAGTGGGACACCTGGTTCGGTGTCTACGGCACCACGTTCGAGGGCGGTGGCCTCGGGGGTGGCAGCGTGCTGGGGCACATGGCCGATGCCCTCGACCCGGTCTGGCCGCAGGCGATACGTAACCGCCTGCCACGCTGGTGGATCGATCGCACTTATCGATTGCACCATCGACTGACCCTCGAATGTGACAGCTTGAGCTCTCGTATCGATGCTCAGGTTCGACGAAGTGATGTGGTGATCAACACCCACTACGAGCACCCCGATAATCTGCTGTTCAGAATGGCGGCAGAAAAATGCTGTCGAGATGACATTGCATTGGCCACCCGGCAATTTCAGACAGTGGCCGAACTGCGCGCCCTTTCTCACGGCAACAAACTGCGTGCGCTGCTGGAGATACAGAGCCACGACGCCACACTGATCACCGACCGCCTCAAACACCGGGCGCTGATCACCAATCATCGCATCCGCAAGAAACTGGATGAGCTCGATGCACGGCACGACGTCCTCGATGCGTTACCTGCGGACTCGATCGAGGAACGATTGAGACAACTCCAGGACATGCACCGGATTCGTCTTGAAATCATCGCCGCTATCGAGGACGTCGAAGGACTGATGAGCGATCTCAATCGTTGGTTCAGCCTCGTCACCGCTCGAACGGACAGGGCCAAACTGGGGCCGATGATCACTGACATGAACAGTCGCATGACCGATTTCAATCTGGGATACATCAAGACTTCGCAGCGCCTGGAAACGGTCAAGAACTTCGAAAACACCGGCGAAGTGTCCTGGCGATATCTGCAGGAAAGGGCCTGGCAATTGCGTGTCGACATGGACCGGGCGCTCTTTACGCAGTTCAGCCTGTCGGAGGTCAGCGCCACGCGGGCACAGCGCATGCAGATTCTGACGGACTGTCTCGACACCTATGCAAGATATGGCCGGGAAATGAACCAATGGACCGCCAGTTACCCGCAGTACTTTCACATGGAGGAGTTCGAACCGTTGATGGCCGGCGTGGAGGTCATGGCCGAGCGGGCCAGAAAGGCCATCGACCATCCGGTGCCCCCGCGTACTGGCGGGCAAGGCAACAAGAAGATCTTTCGCACCGAAGACGATCAGTGGCTGATCGGTGTGGAGAACTGGGAACTCAGAACCCGCAAGCGGCAATTCGTCCTGAATCACGGCAAGGCCGGGGAGGAAGTCTGGGAACAGACGGGCAATGGCCGGTATCGCCTGCTGACGGTGCAGCCGTCGCAACCGATTGCGACCCGCCATCTCCCGTCGCTGCTGACCGATGCCCGCAAGCGGCTTGATGGACAACCGGCCTATCAAGCAAAAGTGCAGACCTATGCCGAACGTGACATGCTCCCGGTGGATCTGGAACACATGATGATCAGCGAGGCCGATGACTTGTCGCGCCGCGCCAGAGATATCGAAGCCCTGTCCGCCGAGCATCCGGTGATCGAAGAACTGGACACCATGGCTGCCCGATTGCGCACTCAAGGACGGCAAATGCGCACCCGGCAGACTCTTGCAAGCCGAAAACCCACCGATGGCATGCTCGAAGACCTGCTTCGGCAAAATGCCGTGGAGGTCCGCAAGATTGCGCTGATGAAGCAACTGCGCAATCGCGCCGATGGCCGGCCAGACTACCTGCAGGAATACGAAATTCGCGATTTGAGCATCCAGCCGCCCCGTCTGTTGTGGTATGCACACTTTCACTACAGCAAGGCCAGGCCCCGGTTCGGTGAGTTCGAAAAAGCCCATCTGAAACTGCCGGAGCACCGTGGCAAAACCCATGCTGACGATCAAACGTTGCCGTACGCCGACATCGGCAAGCGGTCGCCAGTGCTGCCCTGGTTCGAAGCGCTTTGAAACGACACAGGGAGCGATTCACCGCTCCCTGTCTCTTGCGTGTTATGCCAACTGACTGCGCAGTTGCCGCGCTGCCGCGACCATATTGACCAGCGCCGCTTCGGTCTCCGGCCAGGCGCGGGTTTTCAGACCGCAATCGGGGTTGACCCACAGACGCTGCGCCGGAATCCGTTTCACCGCCTGGCTCATCAACTTGACCATCTCGGCCGTGTCCGGCACCCGTGGCGAGTGGATATCGTAGACGCCCGGGCCAATGTCGTTCGGGTAGTCGAACGCTTCGAAGGCGTCCAGCAGTTCCATGTCCGACCGCGAGGTCTCGATGGTGATGACGTCGGCGTCCATGTCGGCGATCGCCTTGATCACATCGTTGAATTCGCTGTAGCACATGTGGGTGTGAATCTGGGTTTCATCCTTCACCCCCGAAGCCGTCAGGCGGAACGCTTCCACCGCCCAGTCGAGGTATTCCTGCCATTGCGCGCGACGCAGCGGCAGGCCTTCACGGAACGCCGCCTCGTCGATCTGTACGATCTTGATCCCGGCCTTTTCCAGATCCACCACTTCGTCACGCAGGGCCAGCGCCAGTTGTTGTGCCTGAACCTTGCGCGACACATCTTCGCGGGGGAACGACCACATCAGCATGGTCACGGGACCGGTCAGCATGCCTTTCATGACCTTGTCGGTCAGGCTCTGGGCGTAGGTGATCCAGTCCACGGTCATGGCGCTCGGACGGGACAGATCGCCATAGATCACCGCCGGTTTCACGCAGCGGGAACCGTAGCTCTGGACCCAGCCGAAGCGCGTGAACAGATAGCCGTCCAGTTGCTCGGCGAAATACTCGACCATGTCGTTGCGCTCGGCTTCACCGTGCACCAGCACATCGAGACCCAGGCGCTCCTGGACTTGCACCACATGGCGGATTTCACTGCGCATGGCGTCGTGGTAATCGTTGGCCGACAGCTTGCCCTGCTTGAACGCCTGACGGGCCAGGCGGATCGAACCGGTCTGTGGGAACGAGCCGATGGTGGTGGTCGGGAACGTCGGCAATTTCAGACGCGCCTGTTGTGCAGCGATGCGTTGCGCAAACGGCGAATGACGTTGGCTGTCGCTGGCGTTGATCGCCTCGATCCGCGCTTGCACTTCGGCCTTGTGAATGCGCGGCGAACGGGCGCGGCTCTGTTGAATGGCGCGGCTGGCGGCCAGTGCGCTTTGCACGTTCGGCGCTTGCGGGTCGTTCAGCGCATCACGCAACACTGAGATTTCGCTGCACTTCTGCACGGCGAATGCCAGCCAGCTTTTCAGCTCCGGGTCGAGCTTGTCTTCGCGCTCGACATCCACCGGACTGTGCAACAACGAGCAGGAACTGCTGACCCACAGGTTGTCGCCAAAACGCTCCTGCGCCGGTCGCAGTTGTGCCAGCGCCTGCTCCAGTTCGCAGCGCCAGACATTGCGCCCGTTGACCAGACCGACCGACAGAATCTTGTAGGTCGGCAGACGATCAAGCACCTGACCGAGCTGATCCGGCGCACGCACCGCGTCGATATGCAGGCCTTGCACCGGCAGGCCGACGGCCAGGCCGAGGTTGTCTTGCAGGCCACTGAAGTAGGTCGCCACCAGTTTTTTCAGCGGCGAGTACTGAAGGATGTGATAGGCGCGTTCGAAGGCGCTTTTCCACACTTGTGGCAGATCGAGGGTCAGGATCGGCTCGTCGATCTGCACCCACTCCACGCCTTGTGCAGCGAGGCGACCGAGAATTTCGTTGTATACCGGCAGCAGACGCTCAAGCAGATCGAGCTTGTCGAAGCCGTTGCCTTTCGCCTTGCCCAGCCACAGGTAAGTCAGCGGGCCGATGATCACCGGTTTGACGTTGTGACCAAGGGCTTTGGCTTCTTCGACTTCATCGAACAGCTGTTCCCAGCTCAGCTTGAACTCTTGGTCGGCGGTGAATTCCGGGACCAGGTAGTGGTAGTTGGTGTCGAACCACTTGGTCAGCTCTTGGGCGTATTGGGTCTTGCCGTGCTCGCCGCCGCAGCAGGACGCCGTGGCGCCACGGGCCATGGCGAACAGCGTGTCGAGGGTCGGCAGGCCACGCGCATCACGCGCACCGTCAAAGCGCTCGGGGATCACACCGAAGGTCAGCGAGTGGGTCAGCACCTGGTCGTACCAGGCGAAGTCGCCGACCGGCAACAGGTCGATGCCGGCGTCCTTCTGCAATTGCCAGTGCCTGGCGCGCAGCTCACGGCCGACCTGATTCAGCGACGCCTGATCGAGATCGCCTTTCCAATAGGCTTCGAGGGCTTTTTTCAGTTCGCGGTCGGCGCCAATGCGCGGGAAACCAAGGGTGTGGGCCACGGCCATGTCGAGTGTTCTCCATTGCGTAAAAGATGGCGCCATTGTCGACAGCCAGGGCAACATGAGACAAACTCAACCTTTTCGTGTTGATCACAAATTTTCCTCATGGAGCCTGCAGTGCTTGAAATCCGTCACCTGAAAACCCTGCATGCCCTGCGCGAAGCCGACAGCCTGGTCGATGCGGCCGACCGTCTGCACCTGACCCAGTCGGCGCTGTCCCATCAGTTCAAGGAGCTGGAAGAGCGCATGGGCATGCCGTTGTTCGTGCGCAAGACCAAACCGGTGCGGTTCACCAGCGCCGGCCTGCGCCTGCTGCAACTGGCCGACGCGACCCTGCCGCTGCTGCGCGCCGCCGAACGTGACATCGGGCGTCTGGCCGGGGGCACCGCCGGACGTCTGCACATGGCCATCGAATGCCATAGCTGCTTCCAGTGGCTGATGCCGACCATCGACCAGTTCCGCGATGCGTGGCCGGAAGTCGAACTCGACCTGGCCTCGGGCTTCTCCTTCGCCCCGCTGCCGGCGCTGGCCCGCGGTGACCTGGATCTGGTGGTGACGTCCGACCCCCTGGAAATCGCCGGCATCACCTACGTGCCGCTGTTCACCTACGAAGCCATGCTTGCGGTCGCCAACCAGCATGCGCTGGCGAGCAAACCGTACATCGTCCCCGAAGACCTGCTGACCGAAACCCTGATCACCTATCCGGTGGAACGGGACCGCCTCGATATTTTCACCCGTTTCCTCGAACCGGCCGACATCGAACCGGCGCAAGTGCGCACTTCCGAGCTGACAGTGATGATGATGCAACTGGTGGCCAGCGGCCGCGGCGTGTGCGGCATGCCGCACTGGGCGCTGCATGAATACAGCTCACGGGGTTACGTAAAGGCCAAGCGGCTGGGTGAGAAAGGTCTGTTTGCGACGTTGTACGCGGCGATCCGCGCCGACATGCTGGACGCGCCGTACATGCGCGATTTCCTGCTGACGGCCAAGGACACCTCGTTCTCGACCCTCGATGGGGTCAGTGCGGTTCGTTGAGGCTGGCGGATGGCACGAAAGGCGCGCACCACATGTGGATCTTGTCGAAGTAGTCCTCGCCGACCCGCACCGCCATCGGTTCGAGGCCGAACTGGATGAAGCCGCAACGCTGGTAAAGCTTGAACGCGGCTTCATTGCCGGCGGTGACAGTCAATTGAATGACCTTCAGCGCCGGATGCTGCTGCGCTTCACCCAGCACGGCTTCCATCAATTTCAACCCCAGCCCGCGCTGGCGAAACTCGGCCGACACATACATGCCGAACACCGTTGCCTTGTGCCGGGCCTTTTCCCGAGGCTCGAACGCCAGGCCGACGATGCCCGCCAGCCGGCCGTCTTCGAACGCGCCAAACACCGCATCGAGCTTGCTGGTCAGGCGCGACTCCCACCAGCTCAGCGGCATTGCTGCGCGTTCGCGCACGCTGGAGGTGAAGGCCTGTGGATGCCGGTCGTAAGCCTCCAGCATCAGTTCCCGATAGGCCAGCGCGTGACTGGCATCCAGCCTTTCGATCCACATGTTCAAGCTGCCTTGCGCTGCTCAAGCATCAGCCGCAGGGCCAGCCCCCCGAGCACAAACCCCATGAAATAGCGTTGCGCCGCCAGCCAGGACGGATTGTTGACGAACCACGAGGCAATGCCTGCCGCCGACAGGGCAATCAACAGGTTGACGCTGAAGCTGACGCTGATCTGGGTCAGGCCGAGAATGATGCTCTGGCTGAACACCGAGCCATGTTCCGGCGTGATGAACTGCGGAAACACCGAAAGGTAGAACACCGCGATCTTCGGGTTCAGGGCGCTGGTGAGAAAGCCCATGGTGATGAGCTTGCGCGATGAGTCCGCCGGCAATGGCTGCACTTCGAACGGCGAACGGGCACCCGGTTTCACCGCTTGCCAGGCCAGCCACAGCAGGTACAGCGCGCCGGCCCACTTCAAGACTTCATAGGCCATCGGCACCGCGAGAAACACCGCCGTCAGACCGGCCGCCGCCGCGAACAGATGCACGAAGAACCCGGCCACCACGCCGAGCAGCGAAGTCACCCCGGCCTTGCGCCCCTGACAGATCGAACGGGAAATCAGGTAGATCATGTTCGGCCCCGGCGTCAGTACCATCAACAACGCGGCAGCGGCGAAAATCAGCAGGTCTTGAAGCGGGATCATGACGAAGTCCTTTGCACGAATGATCAGGCGATCGCGGTCAGCGAGGCTCGATAAAACGGCAGGATCAGGTCGCGTGTCAATGGGGCGAGAACCACATCACCGTCGGTGGCCGGGTCGATCCAGATCACCTCCTCGATCTCGGCGGCGGGAGAAACGTCGGCGTCGATGGTCAGTTGAAAGATCTCGGCCTGCACGACGAACCCCGGCTCGTTGGCGGCCGGTGCCGAGAACTGGCCGAGAAAGCGCGCCTGCGCCGGATCGATCACCAGCCCCAGTTCTTCTTCCAACTCGCGGGCCAACGCATGCACCGGCAGTTCATGGGTTTCGATCTTGCCGCCCGGTTGCATGAACGCCGTGGTATCGCGCTTGCGCACCAGCAGGGTCTGGCCGTCGGGGTTGAGCAGCAACGCGGCGGCAATACGAATGGTGCGGGGAGAAACAGCGGATACAGGGGTCATGGGGCAGCCACCGGCCTTGAGAAAAACCGCAAGGATCCCATGCCGCCCCCGCCAGCGTCACCTCGTACGACCTCAAGAACTGGCCAGCAACGCCGCTTCGCCCTCCTGCGGCACCTTCACGAACACCTTGTATTTGCCTCCCTCCATCGCTTCGAAACTGATCAGTTTGTCCACCAGCAAAGCGCTCAGGACCTTGCCGGCATTGAGCAGCAACATGCCGTTGTCGGCATTGAGGTTGCGCGCCAGGATCATCCCTGCTGCCAGCTCCCGGGTGCCCATGACCTTGACGTTCGGATCGGTCAGGGTGATGTCGCTGACCATTGCACAGACCTTGATGAAATCCTCGATCAGTTCGGGATCGTAAAGTTTGCCGGCGTACTGGCGCAGGTACAGCAACGCTTCGTCGCTGTTCATTTGCCGCTCGAGAATCAGCCCGCGCTGCAACTCGACGAAATCCACCGCCAGTTTCAACAGCCGCGACCCCAGGGGAATGGCCTCGCCCTTGAGCCGGTCCGGAAACCCGCTGCCGTCCCAGTGCTCCTGGTGATGCAGGATCAGCCGCGCGGCATCCTTCATCGGGTCCAGGGTCATCAACAGCGATTCGCTCTGTTTCGGATAAGCCCGATAGCGGTCGCGCTCGGTACTGTGCAGCAGGTCCGACGGCGTGGTCATCATGCTGTCGGTCCAGCTCAGCTTGCCGATGTTGTAGAGCGCGGCGGCCATGGTCAGGTCGCGGCTGGCGGCTTCGTCCAGCCGGTGCACCTTGCAGTAGCCGCGCACCAGCTCGATGATCTGCCGGTTGGTCTGCTTGGCCGGAGGCAGGCGCAGATTGGCGATCAATGAAAACACTTCAGTGCCGGTCACATAGCTGTGCTTGAGCTCTTCGTAGGCCAGGTCGAGCATGTCGGCGGTCTGCTGCAGTTCGGCGGTACGGGCGGCGACGTGTTTTTCCAGGGTGCTGTTGAGCAGTTTCAATTGTTCGTTTTGCACTCGCGTCAGTTTTTCCAGACGTTCGCGCTCGCGTGCCAGATGCTGATGCTCGAGGGCCTGACGCAAGGTCAGCAGCATTTCCTCGTCGTTCCAGGGTTTGCTGATGTAACGGTGGATCTGCCCTTCGTTGATGGCCTTGATGATCGCCGAAGGGTCGGCGTAGCCGGTGAGCATTATCCGCGCGGTCGCCGGATACCGCTCATGAACATGAGCCAGCAGCGTAGCCCCGTCCATGTTGGGCATGCGCGCGTCGCTCATCACCAGATTCACCGGTTGCTGCTCGAGTATTTCCAGCGCCTGGGCACCGCTGGTGGCCAGCAAGACGTCATAAGGCTGACCGCGCAACAGGCGGCGCAGGCTGTTGAGGATCGGTTCCTCGTCATCGACCAGCAGCACTTTGGGCCGGGGCGGCGAAATCGGGGCGGACGGCTCTTCCATGGCGAAGCCTCGTGAGAAACGTTGGACATGACTGACGCGCCGGCAGACCTCCCCTGCTTGCCCGCGCTTGAATCACAGGCTAGATGATTTTCGCAGGGCGCGTGTAAATCCTCTGTTACACCGCGACAGGCAAAGTTGCGTCCGTGCAACTATGCTCAAGTGGCTGGACGACACCATCGGCCTGAGCGCAGGCATGGGATGAGGGGAAAGGGATGCTCCCGATGACGAATGTGCGTGAACACACGGGTTTTGCGTCATGAGTGCGCAACCCGGACACACCAACCGCCGCGTGCTCATCGTCGACGATACCGCGTCGATCCATGAGGACTTCGCCAAGATCCTCAAACCGGCCACGGCTGAAGCCGACAGCCTGGATGAAACGGAAAGCCTGCTGTTTGGCGATGCGTCCTCCGCCCCCGTCGCACCGAAAGACCGTTTCGAACTGGACTCGGCCTATCAGGGCCGCGAAGCGCTGGACAAAGTCGAAGCCGCACTCGCCGCCGGGCGCCCGTACGCCATGGCCTTCATCGACATGCGCATGCCGCCGGGCTGGGATGGCCTGGAAACCATCGAGCGGCTGTGGCAGGTCGACCCCAAGCTGCAAGTGGCCCTGTGTACCGCTTATTCCGATTACTCCTGGGAAGACATCGACCAGCGGCTGGCCCTGACCGATCGCCTGCTGATCCTGAAAAAACCCTTCGACGCGATAGAAATCCGGCAGATGGCCAGCGCCCTGACGGTCAAGTGGCAAATGACCGAAGACGCCGCCATGAAGATGAACCTGCTGGAGCAGGCGGTTCAGGAACGCACGCGGGAGTTGTCCGACGCCAACATCATCGTGCAGAACAGCCCGACCATCCTGTACCGGCTGCGCGGCGAGCCGTCGTTTCCGTTGATGTACATCTCCCACAACATCACCCGATACGGCCATGTCGCGGCTGATCTGGTGGGTTCGGCCAACTGGGCGCAGACGCTGATTCACCCGGACGATCAGGTCAGTGTCGATACCGCCATGGGCCGGGTGCTCGATCGGCATGCCGAAGGCGCCTCCATCGAGTTTCGCCTGCGTACCGGCGCAGGTGACTGGCGCTGGGTGGAAAACCGCTACATCCCGGTACGCGATCACGACGGCCGACTGCTGGAAGTCGAGGGGATCATTCTTGACATCACCGAGCGCCGGCTGGCCGAAGAAAAGATGCACCTGCTGGCCCGCACCGACGGCCTCACCGGGCTGGCCAATCGCGCCACCCTGATCGAGCGCCTGCATCAGGCCTTCGCCGCCGCTCGCCGGGGTGCGGCCCCCTTCGCGGTGTTTTATCTGGATCTGGACCATTTCAAGCGGATCAACGACACCCTCGGCCATCCGGTCGGCGATTTGCTTTTGCAGGAAGTGGCGCAGCGGATCAAATCGAATGTGCGGGAAAACGACGTGGTCGCACGGCTGGGCGGTGACGAATTCGCGATCCTGCAGTTGGATGTCAGCGACCCGACCCAGTCCGCCACCGTTGCCACCAAGATCCGCGATGCACTGTCGCAGCCTTACCACTTGACGGGCAATGCCTTGCACACCTCCGCCAGTATCGGCATCTGCCTCTACCGGCCCACAAGTCTGGATGCCGACAGTCTGCTGGGCGGCGCCGACATGGCGCTGTACCGCGCCAAGGAAACCGGGCGCAATCAGTACCAGTTCTACTCCGAGCAAATCACTCGGGAAGTGGCCGAGCGCATTACCCTTGCCGAAGAGTTGACGACAGCGCTCATTCAGGGAGGACTGAAGCTCGATTACACGCCGGAAGTGGACATGCACAGCGGCAAGATTCTCGGCATGGCCGCGCAGGTCAAATGGCAACATCCCAGGCTTGGTCTGCTGCCGGCGTCGGCCTTCGTACCGGCAGCGGAAAAGACCGGTGCAATCATCCCGCTCGGTCGCTGGATACTGGATCACGTCTGCTGGCAGATGCGCCAGTGGCAAAACGAGGGCGTGGCGCCGCCGGTGATGGCGATCAAGATCTCTCTGGCGCAGCTCAAGAGCGGTCCCGAGCTCATCTATGACGTGCTGCGCACCACCGCCCGTTGGGAGCTGGCACCGTGGGATCTGCGTTTCGATGTCACGGAAGCGACCCTGGCCCAGACCAAATGGACCCACAACGATGTGCTGCCGCGCCTGAGTGAGCTTGGGGTGAAGATCGCCATCGACGATTTCGGCACCGAATACTCATCGTTCGATTACCTGAAAACCTACCGGGTCAATCACCTCAAACTCTCCCAATACCTGATCGACAGTGCGGCCCAGGATGAAGGCAGCGCCAATACCCTGCGAGCGATCGTCAATTTCGCCCGGGATCTGGCGATCGACATCAGCGCCGAAGGCGTCCAGCCCGCAGATCGGGATGACGCCCTCGCCTCTTCGGCCCCCCTGAAAAACGTGCAAGGCCTTTGCTTCAGGGAAGCGGTCAGCCCCGAACAGGCAGCCCGACTGCTGAAGGACGCAAGTGCGGCCGCCCCGCTGCCCAAGGAGGATGAAGGATGAAAACGCCTTTTCCCCAGACCAACCGGCGCATTCTGATCGTCGACGATACGCCGGCGATCCATGCCGATTTCCGCAAGATCCTCGCCCCCGAGACCGGTGGCGAAGCGGATCTGAGTGGTCTTGAACAGACGCTGTTCGGCACCCGTCAGGCAACGCACCTGACGTTCCAGCTCGACTCCGCCTACCAGGGCCAGGAAGCCTTGAAACTGGTGCAACACGCGCTGGACGAAGGCCGGCCCTACGCCCTCGCCTTCACCGACATGCGCATGCCGCCCGGCTGGGATGGACTGGAAACCATCGAAAAACTCTGGGAAGTCGATCCGAACCTGCAAATTGCATTGTGCACCGCCTATTCCGACTACAGCTGGGAGGCCATGGCCGAGCGCCTGGAATTCGGCGATCAGTTGCTGATCCTGAAAAAGCCGTTCGACACCCTGGAAATCCGCCAGATGGCCAATGCCCTGACCTGGAAATGGCAACTGGCCCAGGACGCAGCGCTGAAGATGCTCAACCTTGAGCAGACCATCGAGGCGCGGGTGCATGAACTGCTCAAGGTCTCGCACCTGCTGCAATACGACAGCCTCACGGGCCTGCCCAACAGCACCTTGCTGGGCGATCGCCTGAGCCAGTCGCTGGCGGCCTGCCGGCGTCACGACAAGCAACTGGTGGTGATGTTTCTCGGCCTGGACCGCTTCAAGCGCATCAACAATGCCCTGGGCCATCCGGCGGGCGACGAAATGCTCAAGCGGGTCGGCCAGCAATTGCTGGCCTGCGTGCGCGAATCGGACTCGGTCTTTCGTTATGGCTCCGACGAGTTCGTGGTGATGCTCAGCGACATCAAGCATCCGCAGCAGACCCGCAGCATCGCCGAGAAACTGCTGAGCGCCATCCGCGCTCCACAGACAATCGTCGGGCATGACGTGAGCGTCACGGCCAGTCTGGGCATCAGCCTCTACCCCGATGACGGGCTCGAGGCCATCGAGCTGATCAAGAAAGCTGAAACGGCCATGCGCAGCGCCAAGGAAAACGGACCGAACGAAATCGGCTTCTTCATCGAAGCCATGAACCAGCGCGCCCGGGAGCAGCAAGGCATCGAGTCGGGTATTCGCCAGGCCCTGCAGCGCCATGAATTCGTCCTGCACTACCAGCCGAAAATCGAGCTGACCAGCGGCCGGGTGGTCGGCGCCGAGGCTCTGGTGCGCTGGCAAAAACCGGGGCATGGCTGGGTGTATCCATCGGAGTTCATTCCAGTGGCCGAAGACAGCGGCCTGATCGTGCCGTTGAGCAAATGGGTGCTGGCCGAGGCCTGTCGGCAGACCCGGGACTGGCAACTGGCGGGGTTGCCGTCGATCCGCATGTCGGTCAACACCTCGGCCATCGACTTTCGCCAGCGGCACTTCGTCGAGGGTATCGAACAGGTGTTGGCACAGACCGGGCTGGATCCCCGTCTGCTGGAACTGGAAATCACCGAAGGCGTGCTGATGCAGAACGTGGACGCAACGATGAGTGCGCTGAACCGGCTGAAAGCCCTGGGTGTCCGGCTGGCCATCGATGACTTCGGCACCGGTTATTCCAGCCTGAGCTACCTGCGGCGGTTTCCCATCGATGTGCTGAAAATCGATCAGTCGTTCATTCGCGGCCTCAGCCATGACAGCAGCGATGCGGCCCTGGTCGGTGCGATCATCAGCCTGGGCAAGAGCCTCAACCTGAACGTCATCGCCGAAGGCGTGGAGACCGCACAACAGCTGGCCTTTCTTAGGGCCCACGAGTGCGAGGAGGGCCAGGGCTTCTACTTCAGCAAAGCCTTGCCGGCAGACGCCTTTGCCCACCTTCTGGTTGACGGGTTGCCTGACCCCTGGAGCGTTGCATGAACACACCGACGACATGCCCGACGCGCAGCGTTTTGTTCCTGATGCTTTTCGCTCCCGGCGTCAATATCGTAGCCGCGCCCCTGGACGAGCCACTGAAGCCGCTGCCTGACATTGCGAAACAGGACCCGAAGCGCGTCGAACTGGGTCGCCGGCTTTTCCAGGATCCACGGCTGTCGGTGAACAACAGCCTGTCCTGCGCCAGTTGTCATCAACTGGACAAGAACGGCGCTGACAGCCGGGCCCTTTCCCTGGGCTTCGATGGACAACCGGTGGCGGTCAACACCCCGACCGTGCTCAACGCCAGCCTCAATTTCCGCCAGTTCTGGGACGGTCGCGTGGAGACGCTGGAGGAACAAAGCAACGTCGTCATCACCAGCCCCCACGAAATGGGCAATGACTGGAACACCGTCGTGCAACGGATCGCCGACGACCCCGGCTATCGCCAGTCTTTCAACACCGCCTACCCGGATGCCGTGACGAAAGCCAACATCCAGAACGCCCTGACGAGCTACGAACGCACACTGCTGACACCCGGCTCACGCTTCGATCAGTACCTGCTGGGCAACACCGACATCCTGACCCTCGATGAGAAATACGGCTATCAGCGCTTCAAGGACTACGGCTGCATTGCCTGCCATCAGGGCGTGAACATCGGCGGCAACATGTACCAGAAGTTCGGGGTGTTCGGTGACTACATCGCCGATCGTGGCAACCCGACGGTGGCCGACCAGGGCCGGTTCAACGTCACTGGTGACGAAAACGATCGGGCCGTGTTCAAGGTGCCGAGCCTGCGCAACGTCGCACTGACCGCGCCGTATTTCCACGACGGTTCGGCGCCCACCCTCGAACGGGCCGTGGACGTGATGTTCCAATATCAGTTGGGCCGCATGCCGAGCGAGCAAGACAAGGCACTGATCATCGAGTTTCTCAAGACCCTGACCGGACACTGGGAGGGTCAGCCATGATGAAAACCGTCTCGGGGCGGCGCAGCCTGCTGTTGCTCAGCCTCCTCGCCGTATTGCTGGCCTCGATCCTGGTGTTTCTGTACCTCAAGTCCAGTTCCGAGCAGACCACCACCTACACCGAATCCCGGGACCTGATCCGTCAGATCAAGCAACAGGATTCGCAGTGGGAAAGTGAAGTCCTCAAGTCCCGGGTGGCGATCACCCACAATTACGACCCGCTGATCTCGCCGATGAACGAGATGAATCGCCTGTGGGCACGTTTCGAATCCATGGAATCCGGGCATGGACGGGACGAATCCACGCAATGGGCTGATGCCCACGAACGCTACCTGGACGCCAGGCAGGAAAAAGCCCGCCTGGTGGAACAGTTCAAGTCGCACAACGCGCTGTTGCGCAACTCCCTGGCTTTTCTGCCCAGTGCCGAGGATGACATTCAGGCACAACTGGCCAATCTGTCCGACCTCGACAAGATTCAGTTGCAGAACATCGTCACCGACACCTATGACCTGTTGCTCAGTGCACTGGAATTTGCCCAGGTCGCCTCCGCCGACAAGGCCTCCGACATCGAGGTGGGCCTGAACAAACTGGCGGTGAACGCACAACGTCTGCCGGCGGATTTTCAAACCCCGATCAGGATCCTCAGCAATCACATCGCCCTGATCCTGCGCGAGCAACCGATCGTCAACCGCCTGCTCGATCAGATCGAGGCAATTCCCGTGGACGAGCGTCTGGACACCATCACCAACATGCTCGACCTGGATCAGCAACAGGCCGAACGAACCGACCAGAAATACCATTTCTACCTGCTGCTGTTTTCTGTCCTGCTGATGTTGTCGCTGCTGTGGCTGGCCATCCGCCTGATCCGCAGTTTTGCCGAGATCAACCGGGTCAACGCGGCCCTGCAAACGGCCAACGATGTGCTCGAACAACGGGTCGACGAACGGACCCGCGAACTGAAGAACGTGCAGAGCGAACTGCTCGACGCCGCACGCCAGGCCGGCATGGCGGAAATCGCCACCAACGTGTTGCACAACGTCGGCAACGTGCTCAACAGCGTGAACATTTCCTCCGACCTGATCTCGCGGAAACTGCGCAGCAGCAAGGCCTTGGGACTCGGCAAGGCGATGCAGCTGATCAACGAACACCCCGACGACCTCGGGTCGTTTCTGACCGAGGACGCCAAGGGCAAGCTGCTGCCCGGCTACCTCAACCAACTGGTGGGCGCCATCGCCCAGGAACAGCAGGAAATGGCCGACGAACTGACCCAGATGAACAAGAGCGTCGATCACATCAAGGACATCGTCGCCACCCAGCAATCCTATGCCGGGGCCAACAGCATGACCGAGCCGCTGTACATCAACGAACTGCTCGAAGACGCCCTGCGCATGAATGCCGGGGCGCTCACCCGACATCACGTCACGGTGGTCAAGGAATACGGCGACGTGCCCCAGGTGATGGGCGACAAGCACCGTCTGCTGCTGATCCTGATCAACCTGATCAGCAACGCCAAGTACGCGATGTCCGATCTCAGCAACCGCCCGCGGACCATGACCCTGGGGGTGAAGATCGTCGATGACGGCTTTCTGGAGATCAGCGTCAGGGACGATGGCGAGGGCATAGCACCGGAGAACATGACGCGGATCTTTGCCCACGGCTTCACCACCCGCAAGGACGGCCACGGCTTCGGTCTGCACAGCTGCGCCCTGGCGGCCATCGAGATGAACGGCCATCTTACCGCCCACAGCGACGGGCCTGGCCAGGGCGCCCTGTTCACTTTGCAGATCCCGCTGATCACGGTAACGGAGAACGCATGAGCGAACTGTCGAACCGTCGCATCCTGCTGATCGACGACATGCCGTCGATCCATGAAGACTTTCGCAAGATCCTCACCCCGAACCGGGCGCAGTCGGCGGAACTGGACGAGATGGAAGCCGCCCTGTTCGGTGCCCCTGCCAAGCCCCGACGGGCGATGTTCGAACTGGACTCGGCCTATGGCGGCGAAGAAGGTTTGGCCAAACTCAACCTGGCCTTGCAGGAGCAATGCCCGTACGCCCTGGCCTTTGTCGACATGCGCATGCCCGATGGCTGGGACGGGGCAAAGACCATCGAGCAATTGTGGCTGCAGGATCCACAACTGCAGGTGGTGGTCTGCACCGCCTATTCCGACTATTCCTGGGACGAACTGCTGGATCGCCTGCACGCCCATGACCGGCTGCTGATCCTGAAAAAGCCCTTCGACAACATCGAAGTCCAGCAGATGGCCAACACCCTGCTGACCAAATGGCAGATGACCGAACGCGCCTCGCTGCAAATGCATCACCTGGAACACCTGGTGGACCAGCGCACCGCTCAGTTCAAGCAGGCCAGCGAAGCCTTGCAGCGGGAGATCGATGAACGCAAGCAACTGGAAGGTCAGCTGGTGCAGTCGGAAAAGCTCGCCTCGCTGGGGCAACTGGCCGCCGGGGTGGCCCACGAAATCAACAACCCGATCGGCTTCGTTTCCTCCAACCTCGGCACCCTCGACGGTTACTTCCAGCAACTGCTGGCCATGCTCGGCGCCTATCACAGCGCCGGGCAGGAATTGCCCGCCGAAGCCGCCGCGCAGTTGCAGCAATTGCGCGAGCACCTGGAACTGGACTATCTGCTGGAAGACATCCCGACGCTGATCCGGGAATCCAAGGAAGGCATCGGCCGCGTCGGACAGATCGTCCGGGATCTCAAGGATTTCTCCCGGGTCGACAGCCACCAGGAATGGCAGTGGGCCAATCTGCAACAGGGCATCGACTCGACCCTGAACATCGTTGCCGGCGAGCTCAAGTACAAGGCCGATGTGATCAAGGAATACCAGGATCTGCCGGACATCGAATGCCTGCCCTCGCAAATCAATCAGGTGATCATGAACCTGGTGGTCAACGCGGCGCAGGCCATGGGTCCGGAGCGCGGCACCATCACCCTGCGCACCGGGGTGCAGGGCGAAACGGCAATCATCGAAGTGGCCGACACCGGTTCGGGCATCGCCCCCGAGACCCTGCAGAAAATCTTCGACCCGTTCTTCACCACCAAACCGGTGGGCCAGGGGACAGGCCTGGGTCTGTCCCTGTCCTACGGCATCGTGAAAAAGCACGGCGGGGACATTTCAGTCAGCAGCACCCTGGGCGCCGGCACGACGTTTCGCGTGCAATTGCCGTTGCGCCAGACCCGGCCTGCGGCCTGAGGTCAGGTCGCTTCCTGGAAATCCATCTCCGGTGGCTGGCGACGGAAACCGCCGGTCAGCACCGCCAGATACACCACACCAATCGCCAGCCAGCTCAGGCCCAGATACACCGCCAGGTGATCGAGGCTCACCATCAGCCACAAGTCCGCGACCAGGCCGATGAACGGGAACACCAGAAACAGCAGCAGCTCGCGCGGGCCTTTCTTCTCGCCGCCAATCCAGTAATGGAAGATCACTGACAGGTTGACCAGGCTGAACGCCAGGAAAGCACCGAAGTTGATGAACGAGGTCGAGGTGGTCACATCGAGTTTCAATGCGAGCAAGGCCACCACGGCGCAAAGCAGGATGCTGTTGACCGGCGTGCCGAAGCGCTCGTGCAAGGTGCCGAAAAACGACTTGGGCAACACACCGTCACGCCCCATCGCGAACAACAGGCGCGAACCGCTGGCCTGGGCGGACAGTCCCGAGGCGAACTGACCGACGATCAGGCCGATGAGGAAGATCGACACGAACAGGTCGCCACCGATGTTGCGCGCAATCTCGTAGGCCGCCGAGTCGACGCTGTCGAACTGGAACGACGGGTGGGCGATCTGCACGAAGTACGACACACCGACGAAAATCAGCCCTCCGATCAGGGTGATCAACATGATTGCCCGAGGGATGGTGCGGCGTGCATCGCGGGTTTCTTCAGTGAGGGTGCTGACAGCGTCGAAACCGAGGAACGAGTAGCAGGCGATGGCGGCCCCGCTCATGATCAGCGGCATCTGCATGTCGCCATTGAAGAACGGTTTGATCGACCACAGCGGCGTGCTGGCATCGCCACCGACGTAGTGCACGCACAGCGCGACAAAGGCGACCAGCACCAGAAATTGCACCAGCATCAGCAAGGCGTTGATGCCGTTGGCGAGCTTCAGGCCGATGACGTTGATGGCGCTGGTGATGCCAATGAACGCCAGCACCCAGATCCACTGCGGGATCGAGGGGAAGGCCGAAGCGAGGTACGCGGCGCCGATCAGCCAGATCGCCATCGGCAGAAACAGATAATCGAGCAGCACCGCCCAACCGGCGATGAAGCCGAGTTTCGGGCTGATGGCCTTGCGCACATAGCTGTAAGCCGAGCCGGCCACCGGGAACGCGGCGGCCATGCGCCCGTAGCTCATGGCGGTGAAAAACATCGCCACCAGCGCCGCCAGATACGCCGCCGGCACCATGCCGGCGGTGGATTGAGCGAGGATGCCGAACGTGCCGAGGACGATGATCGGCGTCATGTAGGCGATGCCGAACAGCACCACCGACCCCAGCGAAAGGGTGCGTTGCAAACGAGCCATGGGCGACTTACTCCGGATTTTATTGGATTTATGGCAGAGGCCGAGTTCGGCGAATGTTTCGGGTGTTGCTTGTTTTTTTGTTCGACTGGAGATCCTTACCCCCTCACCCCAGCCCTCCCGAAACGTCGGACCGCCCCCAAGGGGGCGAGGGGGAAAGGGAGCAGATCTTCATGCTTTTCAGGTCCTGAGTTCGACTCGATTCCTCAGGTCGATGTACTTCGAATGAACACCTCGGTCAGTTCCCTCTCCCTCCGGGCGGTCCGACGTTTCGGGAGGGTTAGGGTGAGGGCAGCGGTTCACCGGGCAGGAATCAAAAGCTCCCGAACACCACCATCCCGCTCCACCACCTCCCCCGGCAACCTCAACCGCTGATCATCCAGATACCGATAATCCTTGCGCGCCAGCTCCAGCTGAGCGAAATCCAGCTCGACACTGAACCGCCCTTCCTCACGCCCGGCCTCGAACAGCAACGTGCCCAGCGGATCCACCAGCGCACTGCCGCCGGCAAACATCAACCCGTCATCCCCGGCTTCCACACGGTTGACCATCAACGCAAACGCCTGGTTTTCCTGGGCCCGGGCCATGATCGCGGTGCGGTGGGTCGGACCGTACGGGTCCATGTTGCCGTTGGTCACGATCAGCAATTCGGCGCCCAGTTGCGCCAGGGCCCGGGCCGATTCCGGAAACTCGATGTCGTAGCAGATCAGCAAACCGACCCGAACACCGTTCCACAGGCACGTGGCGTAACGGTCACCCGCCTCGAACACGCCGCGGTCCGACGCCCAGAGGTGGGTCTTGCGGTATTTCAGGGCGATGCCTTCCGGAGTAATCAGCAGCGTGGTGTTGTAGAAGCGGCCGTTGTCGTTCTCGGCCATGCCGATCACCACGGCGAGGTTGCGTTCACGGGCGGCAGCCTGCACGGCGCTGACGGTCGGGCCGTCCAGCGGCTCGGCGATCTGCGCCACAGTGTCGGCAGTCGGGAAGCCCATCAGGTGAGTCTCGGGGAACACGATCAGTTGCGTGTCGGCGGCGCAGGCCGCAATCGCCGCGAGTGCGCGTTCGAGGTTGTACGCCGTGTCTTTGTCACGGCCCGCCAGTTGGGCGAGTTCGACTTTCATGGGGAGTCCTTGTTATGAGCGCCGGGTGCCGAAAGATTGCCCGGCGACTGTCTGTGGGCCAGTATGCTTCGCATTCGACCGGCCAGGGAATTACGCGGCCGGGGTAACCCGATAGGGGTAGAGGCATGACTGTTTCGTTTGACGACATCACCTGGCACCGCGCCGTCGGGCAGTTGATCGACGCCCTCGACAAGCCGAATTTCTGGGCGCAACTGGTGCGCCTGCTCGACCAGTACGTCACGTTCGATAGCTGGGTGGCGCTGCTGTTCAGCGCCGACCGCCATCCGCAGGTGTTCGCCGAATGCCCCGGCACCGACGGCAGTCCCGACCAGTTGTTCCAGGATTACCTGCGCGGGTTGTACCTGCTCGACCCGTTCTACATCGCCTGCCGCGAGCAATCGCGCACCGGTTTGTATCGCCTGTCGGAGGTCGCGCCGGAGCACTTCGAACTGACCGAGTATTACCAGCGATACTTTCGTCTGAATGTGGTGGCCGACGAAATCCAGTTCAATTGCCAGCTCGAAGGCGACCGCACGCTGTGCCTGTCACTGGGCAGCCAGCAGCGCTTCAGCGGCGAGCAGATTGCCTTGCTGTCGCTGATCCAGCCGTGGGTGCTCGGCCTGTTGCGCCAGCGCCTGCCCTACGAAATCAATGAAACCCTGGCATTGGCACCGGCGCCTGCGCAACCGGACTGGCGGGTGCAGCTCGAAGCGTCGGTGCAGCAACTCAAGGGCGCGCAACTGACCGCCCGGGAACTGGATGTCGGGCGTTTGATGCTCAGCGGTTGCTCCAGTAAAGAAATCGCCCGTAAGCTGGAAATCTCTGTTGAAACCGTGAAAGTCCATAAGAAACACATGTACAGCAAGCTGGGGATCAAATCCCAGTCGGAGCTGTTTTCAATCTTTCTGCAGGCGCAGAACGCCTGACTGCCGCAAAAAACCGTCCGAACCAAGGAAACCGTATGAGCCTGTCACTTCTGAGCCGCTACGCCTTCTTTGCCGTCTGCGTGATTTTCACCCTCGCCAGCCTGCCCTTTCTCGAACACGACTGGCTGTGGCCAATCACTGCCGTTACTGGCGTGTTGAGCCTGCTCGGTCTGTTCGACCTGATGCAAAGCCCCCACGCGGTGCGCCGCAACTACCCGATCCTGGGCAACATCCGTTACCTGGTCGAAGGCATCCGCCCGGAGATCCGCCAGTACCTGCTGGAATCCGACAGCGACGCCCTGCCCTTCTCCCGCGCCCAGCGTTCGCTGGTGTACTCGCGAGCCAAGAATGAAAGCGCCGACAAACCGTTCGGCACCTTGATCGACGTGTATCAGTCCGGTTTCGAGTTCATCGGCCACTCGATGCGCCCGGCGCCGTTGAGCGACCCGAGCAGCTTTCGCGTTACCGTCGGTGGCCCGCAGTGTACCCAGCCGTATTCGGCGTCGGTGTTCAACATCTCGGCCATGAGCTTCGGTTCCCTCAGTGCCAACGCGATCCGCGCGCTGAACCAGGGTGCGAAACTCGGCAATTTCGCCCACGACACCGGCGAAGGCAGCATCAGCCCGTATCACCGCGAACACGGCGGCGACCTGACTTGGGAGCTGGGCAGCGGCTATTTCGGTTGCCGCACCAGCGACGGCCGCTTCGACCCGGAACGCTTCGCCGCCCAGGCACAGACCCCACAAGTGCGGATGATCGAAATCAAGATGAGCCAGGGCGCCAAACCCGGCCACGGCGGGATTCTGCCCAAGCACAAGGTGACCCAGGAAATCGCCGACACCCGCGGCATCCTGATGGGCGAAGACTGCATTTCACCGTCCCGCCACAGCGCGTTCTCCACGCCGATCGAGATGATGCATTTCATCCAGCAACTGCGTGAACTGTCTGGCGGCAAACCGGTGGGCTTCAAGTTCTGCCTCGGTCATCCATGGGAGTTCATGGGCATCGCCAAAGCCATGCTCGAAACCGGGATCCTGCCGGACTTCATCGTGGTCGACGGCAAGGAAGGCGGCACCGGCGCCGCGCCGGTGGAATTCACCGACCACATCGGCGTACCGATGCGCGAAGGTCTGCTGTTCGTACACAACACGCTGGTCGGCCTGAACCTGCGGGACAAGATCAAGCTCGGCGCCAGCGGCAAGATCGTCAGTGCCTTCGACATCGCCAGCGTGCTGGCCATCGGCGCCGACTGGGCCAACTCGGCGCGCGGCTTCATGTTCGCCATCGGCTGCATCCAGTCGCAAAGCTGCCACACCAACAAATGCCCGACCGGCGTCGCCACCCAGGACAACCTCCGCCAGCGCGCGCTGGTGGTGCCGGACAAGGCCCAGCGGGTCTACAACTTCCATCGCAACACGTTGAAGGCGCTGGCGGAAATGCTCGCCGCCGCCGGCCTCGATCATCCGTCGCAACTGTCGGCCAAGCACTTGGTACGGCGCATGTCGGCGACTGAAATCAAACTGTTCTCGCAACTGCATGTGTTTTTGAAACCTGGGGAATTGCTCACCGGGGAAGTGAACGGCGAGTTCTATTCGCGGATGTGGCAGATGGCGCGGGCGGACAGTTTTGAGCCGCAGGAAATCGCGGCGGCCTAGACTCTGAACGGTCACCATTGCAGCAAGCGGCCGTGGGGCGGCTCCTTCATCACGATGAAGCCGTAGTCGCCAATCAGGTAAAGCCGGTAATAGAGGCTGTCCACTAAGGGTGGATAGCCCATCAGACCGACGCGGGTCGCGTTGCGCCGCTCCCGCTCGGCGACCACGTTGGTGATGCCGGCCGAAGGCAGATTTTCGGCGAGCATGAAGTAATCGATGTTCAGCAGATATTGCAGCACCGGCAACTGTTTGAACGTACCCACCGCCCCCGCCAGCCAGCGGTCGGAGTACGTCACCGAGATATAAATCCGTTTGGCTTCGCGCAGTTCGCGATGGGATGAAATGTCGTGGCTCAGGCTGTTGAGAGCACTGCTGGCGAAGGTTTTTTCCATCGTCAGCACCCGCCCGTACGCGAAGGACAGCGACAGCGTGGCCAGAAGCGGAATTGCCAACAACAGGGGCAGCCGCGAGTGCAGCGACTTCAATCCGATACAGGCCAGATAGAACAGCATCATCAGCAGTACGCCAAACCCCATCAGAGTTCGGGCACCTTCGTTGAAATCGCGAAACAACAGCGTCATCCCCGGCACCAGCAACACAATCAGCGGCAAAGTCAGAAGGCAGCCAACGCTCAGGAGCAGGCCCTTTGCGGGTGGTTCCTGGCGCAGGCGAATTTGCCGTCCCATCCGTACACCACCGAACAATGCGCACAGAAGTAATACGACGAACACTGCTGTGTAGCCACTGTGAAACAGCAGCGCCACCTTCTCCATGACCCGGCCAAAATTGATGCTGATCTGCAGCAGTGGATCAGCACTGAGGTTGAGCAATTCGGTGCGTGTGGAATCCGTGAACGGATAGGCCGTGACCGCGTAGATCGACACGCCCAGCACCAGTTGCGCCAGCCGCCAGCCTGATTGGCGCCAGAGCTCATCCCATGGCACTCGCGCGTGAACATGCCTGAGCAACTCCACACAACACAGTCCAAGAAACACATTGAGGCTGATCTGATACAGCCCGATCGCCAGCGCCAGCAGCACCGAAGGGACCAGCCATCGCTGTATTCGCGAAGTACCGCCAAACGTGATCGCGTAAATCACCGCAACGAGACTCAGGGCCATGCCGGCCCCGTCGTATTGATAGGACAGGTTCTGCAACAGGAAAGGGTTGTACCAGAGCGGCAACGGCACCAGACAACAGGCCAGGGTCGGTTCAGGAAAATAGTGAAAGGTTAGCCGCGTCAGGGCAAAAGACATGGCCACCGTGGCGATCAACAGCGGCAATGGAAAAATATTCGGTGCAGCGCCGGTGAACGTCAGCGCCTGATACAGCCAGTCCATGAACAACCGCCCCTGCCCCGCCCAGGCGTTGCCGGCGGCCAGGGTCCGCCAGTTGTCGTCGATGTAGGGGAAGTCGGCGAGGATCAGCGGCAGGATGTACAGCGTCGTGGCGAGCAGGAAGAACAGCACGACCTGACGGTGGCCGAGTTCTCGGTCGACAAAATCACTCATCCTCATGTCCGTGCCTCTGAATTGGTTGCCACCGATTCGATCACTAAACGTTGGAAAGCGGCTACTGTCAGGAATTACAGGTTAGCGACCCTTTCAGACGAGCGGATAGGCATGTCCAGGCCGTTGAATATCTTTATCCCGGAAAAACAAAAGCCCCGGACTTTCGACCGGGGCTTTCGAGTTTCAGCGCTGACGAATTATGACACCGAACGCATCGCGCCCTGTGCCGAATCCTTCGGCTGCAGCTTGAACACGTAGAACAACACCGTCAGCAGCACCAGGAACGCCGGGCCCACATACAGCGCCACACGGGTATCCGGGAAGTACGCCATCAGCCCCACCACCAACACCAGGAACGCCAGCGCCAGATAGGAGCTGACCGGGAACAGCCACATTTTGTACTTCAGGCCGGCCCGTTCGCTGGCGCTCAGGCCTTTGCGGAATTTCAACTGCGCCAGCAGGATCATCACCCAGGTCCAGATTGCGCCGAAGGTGGCAATCGAGGTCACCCAGACGAAGACTTTTTCCGGAACCAGATAGTTGAGCAGCACGCCCAGCAACAGCGCGAAGATCGACAGCAGCAACGCCCGACGCGGCACGCCGTTGCTCGAGGTGCGAGCGAAACCGGCCGGCGCCTGGCCGTTCTGCGCCAGGCTGTAGAGCATGCGCCCGGTGCTGAAGATGCCGCCATTGCACGACGACAGCGCAGCGGTAATCACCACGAAGTTGATGATGCCGGCGGCGGTCTTGATGCCCAGACGCTCGAAGGTCATCACGAACGGACTGCCCTGGGTGCCGATTTCATTCCACGGGTAGATCGACAGGATCACGAACAGCGCGCCGACGTAGAACAGCAGGATCCGCCAGAACACCGAGCCGATCGCATTGGGGATGGTCTTCTGCGGGTTCTTCGCTTCACCGGCGGTCAGACCGATCATTTCCACCCCCAGATAAGCGAACATCACCATCTGCAGCGACATCAACACGCCCGTCACGCCGTTGGGCATGAAGCCGCCGTGGGCCCACAGGTTGGAAATCCCCAGCGCCACACCGTCGTTGCCGAAACCGAAGGCGATGATGCCGATGCCGCCCAGCACCATGGCGATGATGGTGACGATTTTGATCAGGGCGAACCAGAACTCGAACTCACCGAAGGCCTTCACCGCGATCAGGTTGATCGAGCCCATGCTGACCAGCGCCGCCAGCGCCCAGATCCAGCGCGGGACATCGGGAAACCAGATGCCCATGTACACCGCCACCGCCGTGATCTCGGCGACGCAGGTCACCAGCCACAGGAACCAGTAGTTCCAGCCGGTCAGAAAACCGGCCAGCGGGCCGAGGTAATCCTGTGCGTAACGGCTGAAGGAGCCGGCCACCGGGTTGTGTACGGCCATTTCGCCGAGGGCGCGCATGATCACCAGGATCGCCAGACCACCGATGATGTAAGACAGCATGATTGCCGGGCCGGCCATTTCGATGGCCTTGGCCGAACCGAGAAACAGACCGACACCGATACAGGCGCCGAGCGCCATCAGGCGAATGTGCCGTTCACCAAGTTCGCGTTTGAGTGGACCGCCGTTAGCGGTCTCGCCATGGGGCGGGTGATTGCCGACTGGCATGGGGGACTTCCTCGTCTTGTTATTGGATAGACCACCGAGTGTCGAAGCGTCGGCCGATAAGCCATGGCTTCCCGACACCGCGCCGGCCTCGTGGGCGGACGCGTCCTGCAGGTTCGGGCCTGAGGATCAGAGGGGCTGGCAGTATAAAAAGCTTCCCGCAGGAAATTTCACTCTAAAAACCGACATATTCAGCGACAAGCATCGTTATAAATCGGCATTTCGAGACAAACACTCCTGAAAAAACCGGATTATTCACTGCCGAAATGGGCGCCGAGTATTGCACAGCAATGGTGCATCGTCATGCCCCTACCCAAGTCGTATTTACCCGAGAACCGCTCTGTTCCGCCCTTTTCCAGGACCTGCACACCCGTCGCTGCCGGATTGCCCGTCGCGCAGATTTGTTCAGGGTCCAGGCTTCACAATTTTTTCACCCGCGCCAACCACCGACTAAGCTTCAGTCAAGTCCGATCAATCTGCGTGAATGGATCAATCGACTATGGGCGCTTTGTGGCAAACCGATTCGAGTGAAAAAGTGGTTCCGACTGAACGTGTGGATGAAGCGCCTGTCCCTGAGAAACCCCGTCGCAACCGGCATGGGTGGAAGGCTTTCTGGCTGTTGCTGGTGATCATTGCGATTGTGGTGGGCCTGGCCGCGATGAAGGAAATGCGCACCTCGCGTTTTCAATCCCGCGAGGTCAGCCAGTACGCCGCCAAATTGACTTATGAGCTGCAACCGGGGCCCAGCGAAGCCATTCGTTATCCGGGCAACGGGCCTTTCGATCTGCGTCTGGGTTACAGCTCGCTGGATGAGTTTCTGCCTCGGCTGCTCAAGCGCAACTACGTGATCACCGAACAGACGCGCTTCTCGCCAGCGCTGCTCGGCTATACCGACAAGGGCCTGTTCGTGCCCTACTCCGAGAAAATCCAGGCCGGGCTGTCGATCACCGATTGCCGCGCCGCGCCGCTGTATCAGTACAACTATCCACAGCAGCTGTATTCGAGTTTCGAGTCGATCCCGCCGGTGGTGGTCAACAGCCTGCTGTTCATCGAAAACCGCTTTCTGCTCGACCCCCAACAACCGCTGGCCAACCCGGCAGTGGACTGGCCGCGCTTCGGCATGGCCGCGTGGTCGCAGGTCGCCAAGTTATTGCACTTGCCGGGACAGTCGGCCGGCGGCAGCACCCTGGCCACGCAACTGGAAAAGTATCGCCACTCGCCTGACGGACTGACGGTGAACGGCGCCGAGAAAATCCGCCAGATGATTTCCGCCAGCGTGCGAGCCTATCAGGCCGGCCCTGACACCTTGTCGGCACGGCGCAACATCATTCGTGATTACCTCAACAGCGTGCCGTTGTCAGCGGTGCCGGGGCATGGTGAAGTCCACGGCATGGCCGAAGGTTTGCGGGTCTGGTACGGCGCCGACTTCAACGAAGCCAACGCAAAACTGGCGAGCACCGCGACCGACCCGAAGACCATGGCCGACAAGGGCCTGGCCCTGCGCGAAATGCTCTCGCTGATGATCGCCCAGCGCCGCCCTTCGCATTACCTGACCAAGGGCCGGGAAGAGCTGGCCGACCTCACCGACAGCCATCTGCGGCTGCTCAAGCAGAACGGCGTGATCGACAACGCGCTGGCCGATGCCGCCCTGGCCAGCAAGGTCACTTACCGCGACTGGCAGACCCAGCCGACCATCCAGCCGATCGAGACCAACAAAGGCATCAGCGTCGCCCGCAGCCGGTTGGCCTCGATGCTCAATCGTCCGCTCTACGATCTCGACCGTCTCGACCTCTCGGCCACCAGCACTCTGCAAGGCGAGCTGCAAACCCAGGCCACCGCCTACCTGAAAAAACTCGCCGACCCCGCCTACGCCGCCGAAATCGGCCTGCTCGGCGAACGTCTGCTGACGCCCACCAGCACCACGCAAGTGCGCTACAGCTTCACACTGTTCGAACTGACACCGGACGGTTCGCGCGTGCGGGTGCAGACCGACAGCACCGACCAGCCGTTCGACATCAACGAGGGCAGCAAGCTGGAACTGGGCTCCACCGCCAAGATGCGGGTGCTGACCACCTACCTGCAAATCATCTCTGAGCTGCATGACAAGTACGGCGCCATGACCGTGCCGGAGCTGAAGAAAGTGGACGTACCGGATCAGGACCGCCTGACCCAGTGGGTGATCGATTACCTGATCCAGAACAAGGATCACGACCTGTCGAAGATGCTCGGCGCAGCCCTCGACCGCAAATATTCCGCCAGCCCCGGCGAGGCGTTTTTCACCGGCGGCGGGCTGCATGTGTTCCACAACTTTCGCAAGGAAGACAACGGCCGCATGCCGACCCTGCGCGATGCTCTGCGCGAGTCGATCAACCTGCCGTTCATTCGCCTGATGCGCGATCTGGTGCGCTACACCACCTACTCCGGCCCCAACAACAGCGCCGAGCTGCTCAAGGACGATCGCGACCCGCGGCGTCAGGAATACCTCGCCTCGTTCGCCGACCGCGAAGGCACTTCGTTCCTGCTCAAGTTCTGGAAGAAATACAAAAACAAGGACACCCAGGCCCGGCTCGATACCTTCCTCGACAGCATGCGCCCGACCCCGATCCGCATGGCCGCCGTGCACCGTTACCTGCTGCCCAACGCCAGTCAGGAAGACTTCAACACCTTTGTGCGCTCGCACCTCAAGGGCGTAAAAATTACCGAAAAACTCACCGACGAACGCCTGGAACGGCTCTATCTGGCCTACGGGCCCGGCACCTATGACCTGCCGGATCAGGGCTTCATCGCCAAGGTCCACCCGCTGGACCTGTGGCTGATCGGCTACCTGCTCAACCACCCGGACGCGACCTGGAGCCAGATCGTCAAGGCCAGTCAGTTCGAACGTCAGGAAGTCTACAGCTGGCTGTTCAAGAGCAAGCACAAGGGCGCCCGCGACAGCCGGATCCGCACCATGCTGGAAATCGAGGCGTTCCTCGACATCCATCAGCGCTGGCAGAAAGTCGGCTATCCGTTCGATCACCTGGTGCCGTCGCTGGCCACCGCCATCGGCAGTTCCGGTGATCGTCCCGCCGCGCTGGCGGAGTTGATCGGCACCATCCTCAACGACGGTGTTCGCATGCCGACCTTGCGCATCGACAGCCTGCACTTCGCCGCCGGCACGCCTTACGAAACCAAACTGGTCAATGACCCTCACGTCGGCAAACGGGTGATGCCGTCCGAAGTCGCCACGGCGATGCGTGAAGCGCTTTCGCAAGTGGTGGACTCGGGAACGGCCAAACGTGTTTCCGGCAGTTTCAAACTGAACGATGGAACACCGCTGACCATGGGCGGCAAGACCGGTACCGGTGACAACCGCATCGAAGCCATCGGTTCCGGCGGACGCATTTTGAGCTCCAAGTCGATCAACCGTACGGCGACCTTCGTGTTCTACATCGGCGACCACCATTTCGGCACGCTCACCGCATTCGTGCCGGGGCGCTCGGCGGAGAACTTCAAGTTCACCTCGGCCCTGCCGGTGCAGGTGCTCAAGGGCATGGCGCCGATTCTGATGCCGTACTTGCAGCCGGGCAGTGATTCACAGTGCCTTGCACCGCAGACACCTACTGTGGCATCCGCTTCATTTGAAGCCGATGCCGGGTAGTAGTTATGTGTTTTATGCATTTCAATATTCAATCATTAACGTATTAATCCGACACCGAGACAGCAGGCTTTTAAACTAATTAATCAGGACTTTGAACGTTAGGCTGAGAACTCTTTACTTATTCAAGGCCTGCACAATGACTGCAACATCCACATATAAAGGGCAACATTACGACTTAATTAAATCGCGGATCGATCCGGTATTCAGCGATATGCAGTTGCATCGTGCCCGAGCGCTGGCAAAGACATCGCCAAACCGTGAGTCGTGGATGATCGCGACGCCAGCAGCCAGGCTGGAACGCCTGTCCGACGATAACCGTCGCGCCTGGGGAGCGCAGAATCGCATCGACCGCCTGCTCGGCCGTCTCCAGGACATTTACGCCTTTGCCGAACCGCTGCTGAAAGCGAAGTTGCTTGAACAGTTCAATATCGACGTCGACGTCAGGAATACCTATGTAAGGCTTTACGCTGCTGCAACAACACCCTGGTATGCGATTGATATCGCGAAGGGTTCCAAAGCCCGTACCGTTTCAATGCTTGACGCTGCGTTGCAGAACTTCGCGCGCGATGAAACTTATCAACACTACTCAACATTCATTATAAAAACCGACGCTGTCCGTGACTTGTTCGATATCTCGCCAATTGGCAAGACCCTGAGTGTGAGTCAGTTTCAGGCATTGTGCCGGCAACTGGACATCGGAGCGCAGTACAGGGCCCATCTCGACACAATCCTGCTGAATCCGGAGCCGGTTGCCGAAACCTATTTGCGGACAAGGGTCGAGCAAAGCCTGCAAGCCGCACTGAAGGCTGCCGCCCGCATGGCGCAGATCAAAAAGGACATTGGCCCCGGCGCCTATGCGCTGATTCGCGACCTGCTGCTGGGCCGGCAGAACCTGACGCTCGATGGTCAGGCCATGTGCGTGTGCGATCTGGGCATGATGGACCTGACCCTGACCGGGGTCGTGATCATCCGGCCCGATCCGGCGCAGGCGCAACACTCGCAGAAAATGATTGCCTACGTGCCGCACGACCCCGATCACCCGCTCAAGGAATATGCCTCCACATTGGCATTCATGGACGAGTTGACCCGCCAGTTGCGGGCAGACAGAACGTTGCCGTCTTCGGGTATCGGCTACCGGACGTTTTTCAGTCAGTTTGTCGACCACGAACAGCGCGGTCATTTTTTCGCCGGACTCGAACAGCGCCTGACCTTCGTCAAATGGTATGCGAAGGAACCGGGTGACGCCCGACCGTCCTGGCGGGAAACCCCGGTCGAGAAGCCTCAACTGCAATTCAGCGCACCACCGATCACAGCGCCTCTGTGGACTTATCTCTACCGACAACGGCTCAACAAAATCCTCAATGACGCACGCAGCATCGCCGTGTCGACTGCCGACGCCGACAACAACGCACGCTGGGCCTGGTGGGAGAATTTCAAGAAGATCGCCTCGGACATCTTCAATGCCGCGCTACTGGTCCTGACGCCATTCGTTCCGGGACTGGGCGAACTGATGTTGGCTTATACCGCTTATCAACTGACCAGCGAAGTGGTTGAAGGCGTGGTCGACCTCACTCACGCCCACTGGGCCGACGCGGCGCAACACGTGGTCGGCGTGGTGACCGATGTGATTGAGCTCGCCGCATTGGGTGCCGGCCATGCCATCGGCAGTTCATTTCGCCTCAAGCTTTCCCCGTTTGTCGAGAACATGAAACCGGTTCAGTCGTTCGACGGCAAGACCCGGCTCTGGAACCCCGACCTGACACCTTACGAGCAACCGGCGCTGGCTCCGCCCGACACCTCCAGGCCAGATGTCCTGGGCTTGCATCACCATGCCGGAAAGACCGTTCTGCCCCTGGAGGGCAAGCATTACGAGGTGAAATACGATCGCGACAGCGGCCATCATCGCGTTCAGCACCCCGTTCGGCCGCAGGCCTATTCTCCGCAGTTGCGGCACAACGGCCAGGGGGCATGGACTCACGAAGCGGAAACCCCACAAGATTGGGAAGGGCCGACGCTGATGCAGCGCCTGGGGCATTCCGTGGCGGGATACACCCAGGCCGAGCAGGAGAACCTGCGCGCCATCAGTGGCACCCCACCTGCAGCCTTGCGCAGGATCCATGTGGAAAACACGTCCCCCCCACCGCTACTGGCCGACACGGTGACGCGCTTCAATACCTGGGAGGAAGCGAAAAGCCTCAGTCAGCGGATTCGTACCGGCCAGCCGCTGGATCCGGCCTCATACTGGTTCGAGCGCATGGCACCGGACCTGCCCGGCTGGCCCGCCGACAAAGCCTTGAAGGTCTTTGAGAACGGCGATACAAGCGGTGGCTTTCGCAAGTATGGAAATCCCCAGGCACCGGATGCTCAGACGCTTGGCATCAGTGTCTCGGACATGATGGCTGGCAGATTGCCGGAACGGTTGGCGGACTTCCTTGACGATGCCGACATGAAATCTTTGCTGGGCGGCAACTACCCCAAGGCCGAACGGGCACAGGCCTTGCGCAACCAACTGGCCGATGCCGCGCAAAGGCGCCTCCCGGAAATTTTCGACTACCAGTACCGGCTCAAGGATTACAACGGCGATGCGCGTATCCAGTTGCTGCAACGGCAGTATCCGTCATTGCCTTCCAGGGTCGCTGAAATCCTGCTGTCAAAGGCAACCCCCGACGAACAGAAAGTGATGCTCGAAGAACATCGAATTCCCCTGCGCCTGAAGGATCAGGCACGGGAAAGCGCTTTCGAGGTGATGGCCGCACGCGCGGTCGAAGGCCTGCACGAGCCAGCGCTGCTGGGCCTGGACACCGAACGCCTCGTGCTCAACACCCTGAAAGTCCATACCCACACCTTCGCCGATTTGCGCATTGAGGTACGCGCTGGCACTTACGACGGCCCCTTGCGCTGCAGCGCCGGCGCCCCGGACGCAGCCCAACAGCGAATATTGATCAGGGACGAGTACGGCCGTTACGAGGTGCGCAACGGCGCGCACATTGAACGCAATAATCTGTACGAAGCCATTCTGTTGGCCCTGCCTTCCGAACTGCGCAACACACTGGGATATCGACCCGGGCAGGGAGAACGGTTCAGGCAATGGCTGATCGCCAAAACCGAGCCGCCGGCCGAACGTCGGACCCTGCTGGCCCAACCACCGATACGTCCAGTCGTACCGCTGGAAACCGGATTGTTGCTGCGCGGTGGCTGGCTGTCCAAAGGCGCTCGAACCGTGGAAGAGAAAGTGCAGAATCTCTATCCGCATTTCAATGAAGCGCAAGTCGCAGCGTTCACCCGGTCGCTGCAGCGCAACGGCGATCCCCACGCCGGGATCGAACGCCTTGAGCGCGAACTGAATAGCCTGAAACAGAAACTCGAACAATGGCGGCAGAGTTTTCTGAGCAGCTGGGACGCCGACAGTCCCGACACTAACCTGCCCAGGTCCTACTTCGACTATCTGCACAGGGGCGGTCGTGACATCGCCGATCGGCTGCTGGAATGTTTCGAGCGAAAGTCCGAGTTGTTCGGCGAGCGCTTCACCAGCCTGGAAAGTGGCTATGCGCTGGACCTCTCCAGCGGATACCTGTCTCGCGATCTCCAGCGCTGGTGGCGACAACTGCCGGACGGTTTGAAACCCTGGCTCGATCAGATCACCACCCTGAGTGTGGATGGATCGAGATTTTCCCCGGATGCAACCGGTTTGTTGAAAGACTTTCGCCATTTGCGGCAGTTCAGCGCCCGAAATTGCGGACTGCATGCCTTGCCCGATGGCGTCGGTCAGATGCGCCTGCTGGAAACCCTGCGCCTGAACAACAATCAGATCCGCCTGACGCCTGCGGCGGTGGAGCAACTGCGCAATCTGACGCGCCTGGAAACCCTGCGCCTGGACAACAATCCACTGGGCCTGCCACCGGATATCGGACGGATGCCGAGACTCAAGGTGTTGAGTCTGGTCAACACACAGATCAGTGACTGGCCCGTGGGGCTGTTCTTGAAAGCCCGGCCACGGGGTTTTTTCCTGGATCTGAGGTCAAATCCGATTACGCAGATGCCCCAGGTTGCTCCGGGGTCCGACAAGGCGTGGCTGATGGCGCGCACTCGCCTTCATGGAGAAAGGCTGTCGACTTCGGCGCGTGCAACCTTCGAGACCTACCGGACGTCAGTGGGGATATCCGCCCATGAAACTTACTCCACCGCCGCCGAAGACCTACTCCAGCAGTGGCCCATTTCCCTGGATACCTCGCTGGCGCAAGACAGCGCGGGCATCGGCGCCTATCGCGGCGAAGCGTGGCATGCGGTGGCCAGCGAGCCCGATTCAGACGGCTTTCTGAAAGTGCTGCAGGCCCTGACCCGCTCCGCCGATTATCTGGCCGGTGATAAGGCGCGGGATCAATTGACCGACCGGGTCTGGCGGATGATTGCCGCCATGGACATCGACACCCGATTGCGCGAAGACCTGTTTCTCATGTCAACCGATCCCGAAGGCTGCGAGGATGCCAGTGCCCAGTTGTTCAACAACATGGGCATACGCGTGCTGGCGTCCGAAGCCCGATTGTTCTCCACCAGTCACGCCGAGCTGGAGCGCAAACTGGTGACACTGGCCAAGGGCGCGGCACGCCTGAGACAAGTGAGCGAAATCGCCCGAGACGACATCAAGGCTCGCAACGGCGATCCCGATGAGGTCGAGGTTCACCTGGCCTACGAAACGGGGCTGGCCAAACGCCTGGATTTGCCCTGGCAGTCCGAAGCCATGAAATTTCGTCCGGTCGCCGGTGTCGACGACGAGACCATCGCCGAGGCCTACGACAGGATCATCGGCCAGGAGGCCGGCGACGGGCTGGTCAACCAAATGATCGAGCAACCGTTCTGGGGCCAATATTTGCGCGAAACCTGGCCAGGAGAACTCCTCGCCAACACCCGCGCTCATCAGGCAAAGGGCGACCTGCTGATCGATTTGCAGGCGGCCCAGCACGACTGGGTTGAAGCGGCGCACTTGCCACCGCAGCAACAGTACCTGCGCAGGCACGCACTCAGCGAGCTGGCGCGCCAATTGTCGATACCCGATCAAGAGGTGTTCACAGAAGAGAAGATGAGCGAGGAAACCTATTCTCGCTGGTTGGAGGCCATCGGTGATCAGGAGAAGGAACTGCCCAGAACGCTGACACGCGAGGCCATGGTTCGGGCGGGGATCTGATCCCACTCGACGGAGCCGTGAAGGCGTGGATCGATTGCCTTCACGGTACAACGGTGGCCAGGCCTACACTTCCGAATCCCAGATCACGGTGACGTTGCCGGCATACCGCCTGGCCCGACCGGGCTGCAACATCTGCTCAAGATAGAACGCCGGTATTTCGAAGTGCAGCGTGCCGGGCGCCCGATCCAGAAAATACCCCGGTTGAAAGACCGTCCCTTGCGCATCATCTGTCAGAGGACGGTGTTTGACCGGTTGGCCCGCCATGTCCGTGATGCCGTGGGGCAGGCTGACGCTCATGTAGACCTGGGGAAATGTCGAGCCGCTTTCGGTATCGCGCAGGGCACAGGCACCGATTCCGCCATGCTCGCACTCGAAGAACATCTTGAATTTCGAAGAGGCCGAAATGTTGAAGGTCTGATCCCGGAACAGGCGTGCCGGCCGGCGTCCTTCCTGCAGCCACGCCTGCCAGCCTCCCTGCGGCACCAGTTCGATCCTGTTGCCGCCGGGCGGCAGGGCGACCTTGAGCACATGCTGGACATCCAGGACAAAGCGAAAGGTCAGGCTCGAATTGTCCGGCAGCATGTTGTCGCCCATGTCAAAGTCGCCGCCCGGCGCGATGGAATAAATCAGTTCGCCCGTGTAAAGCCCCGACGACATGGCCAAAGGGTCGGGAGTACGCAACTCATAGCCCACGTCCAGATAGTCGTAGGACATCCACGGAATCGTGAAGGCGGCGCCCTTGCTGCAGGCCGACTCGTTCGGTGTCCGCCAGAAAAAGGTGTAACTGTCAGGTCCCAGACTGGCCATCGCGCCGCTCTGACAGGCCCCCGGCGCCCCTCCCCATGAGCCTCCGATCCACAATCGGTTATGCCCTTCCTGATCACCGGATGCCCCCGTCAGATTGGCCGCGGTGTCACTCAGGACATACTGTGACCCGAGCGCGCCGATCCGGATCTCCATGGAATGCGACTCCCCTGTCACCACATTCGAGACATTCAGGCTTCGCCACTGCGCCGGTGCCTTGAGCGTCGCCCCGGCACGTGCCGGCGCGCCGGGCTCGATGGGATGGATGGCGGCAAAACGCAGGGGCAACCTGAGACCGGACAGGTTGTACGTCTTGCAATCGTTGACGTAGTTGGCGCAATAGCCGCTTTGCGGGGTCTGGTTGATGAACTGATTGTTGTGCGGATTGGCGGAATCGGGAACGAAGCTGGCTCGAATCTCCTGCGTGACCGCCTGCGCCGGAGACGAGAACATTCCGGCGAGCACTTGCATGAACAACCAACCTTTACCGAACGTCCTGACTGTTCCAAAGCTGAAATCCATTGACCCTTCCTTGCACTGAAAGCCGTGGTGAATTCATGGGGGGTGGTCTTCGGTCAGCCCGCCGGAGCTGCCGCGTTGAAAATGATATTGACGGTGCCGTAGTAATCCCCCGGTTTATAGCCTCCTGCCTGCTCCCTCGGTTCGATCTCCAGCGGCACACGCACCCCGGCCCTCGCGTCTTCGGCCGACACCACTTGCAACGGAACGGGATTGTGGGTGAGCTCCCTGCCGTTGAAAGTCACACGCAAGTTGATGTTTTCCCGAGAGTCCCGGCCATTGGTCAGGTACGGAAAGCCTTCCAGGCGCGCTTCTATGGCACTGCTGTCGTGCTTCACATCAAAGTTGCGCCGCAGTGTGCCCAGCGTCGATGTGTTCACATTCCAGTGCAGCCGCTGCTCGCGATGTATCCAGTCCGGCTCGCTGGGAATGACATAGAAATTCAACGCAGGAATGTCCACCGAAACGAAGAATTCGATTTCCTCGCGCGCGGCAAACGTCCAGGCGCTCGTCAACGCCAGCCCGCTGGCCGATGTCAGAGCGATCCACTGTCTGATCATTTTCCGATACCCGTTACTTGCATGAATGAACGCGTTCGCGCACGCCGGCGAGCGCTGTCACCCGGCGACCCGCAGGTTTTTCTTTGCGTCGCCTTCGACGAGGATGAAGCGGTAATCACGCCCCGGCCGCTTTTCGAATTCAAATGACTTACCGGCCATGACATGGTGCTTGGTGGTCGGCTCGCAATCGGTCTCGTCGGTTTTCGAACAACTCTTGAACTCGTCGATCACGACCACTGTGTTGCCGTTGTTACGCACTTTGTAAGTGCCGGCACGGTCTTCGATCACACTGTCGAATCGCGCGTCGGCCGGACGCACGAAGAAGATCGTGCCGAACCCCGCCATCACGTTTACGCCGGCGGTCAGGGTCTTTTTGTAATCTTCCCGTTCTTCATGAGAGACCGCGAACTCGTCCTCCTTTTCCGGCACTACCGGTATGAAGCGCACCCGGAAATAACGCTCCCTGTCGCGCTCGCCCATGAACAGCAACCGGGTGCCCTGCATGCCCTGGGCCGGGATGATCAAACGGGCGGGGCTGGCCATCAGGCCATCCCGGGCACTGGCATCGGCCTGCACCTTGACCGGCACTTCGGAAGACGTGCCATCGGCGTTGTAAATGATTTCCAGCACATTGATCTTGACGAACGCCGTACTGTCGCCGCTGTTGTATACCCGTTTCAGATAGGTACTTTTATCGCCGGCCAGATAGTCGTAGACCACTCCGATATTGATGTTCGGGCCGGCGTAGGCACTTTGGAAAAGCAGACCTGCCACCAGCAGAGCAAGGAATTGTTTCATCAGCAGAACCTCGACTTGAATACAGCGACTCGACTAAAAGCGATCAGATTTCCGAATCCCAGACCACCACGACAGTACCGAGGTACTGGTTGCCCCTGTTGGCCTTGACGATTCGTTCGGTGTTGCGTTTATCGATTTCAAAATGCAGTACGCCAGACTTGCGATCCACGTAGTTGCGGGGTTGAAAAGTGACAGTGCCCCAGGCCTTCGGCAGCAGTGCCTGTCGCCTGACCGGCCCTCCGCCGGCATCGATCAATCCGTCAGGCAGGCTTACGCTCACATTGAATGGCGTGCCGAAGTCATTGCCTTCATTGACCAGAATGCAGGTCTCGAGTGATCCCTGACCGCACTCCAGGTACATCTTGAATCTGGAACTGGCGGATATGTGGAAGGTCTGGTCACTGAACAGCCGTTGCGGGACCTGCCCCGAATTCAACCAACGCTGCCACCCGCCTTCGGGCTGCAGCGTGATCCGGTTGCCACCCGGTGGCAGATCCACCTTCAGCGTGTGCTGCACATCCAGCACAAAATCCAGCGTCAGGCTGCCGTCATCCGCCCCCAGGAACGGTCCCATGGTGAAGTCGGCACTGCCCCGGCCGACACTGTAGGTCAGCGATCCGGTGTACAGCCCGGAAGACATGTTCAAGGGGTTCGGCGTGCGTAACTCATAGGCAATATCGAGGTATTCGAACGACATGTGCCCGACATCGAATGCGGCCGTCTTGATGCACATTCCCGGCTGGGGTGTTTTCCAGAAAAACTGGTAGGTGGTAGGACTGAAAAAGCCAACGCCGCTGTACTCGCAAGGCGGCGGTGCGTATACCCAGGAGTTGCCGGTCCACAACTTTCGATGCCCCTCGAGCACATCGGACTGCCCCGTCAGTTCGGTGACCGGTTTGCTCAGTTGGAACCTGGACCCGATACCACTGATGCGCACTTCAACGACGCTCGATTCCTGAGTCTCATGATTGGTCACATTCAACTGACGCCACTCGGAGGGCGCTTTTACCCACACGCCGTTATTGGCAAACAACGGGCTGACGGTGCTGAAGCGAATCGGCACCTGAATACTGAACATGTTGTTATCCGCGCACTGAGCCGGATAGCTCGCGCAATAACCGCTGTTCGGCGTCTTGTTAATGAACACGTTTTTGTGGGGTTGCGACGAATCAGGCTGGAACAGTGCCCGGATTTCCTGACTCGCCGCCTGCACCCCCGACATGCCCAGCACCGCTGACAAGCCCAACCAATATGCTGTTGTCTTCATGGTTCAGCCCGCCTTCTGATCAGTGAACGTGGCATCGGCGAGGGTGTCGGGGCTGCACCGCAGATCCCCGATCATCAGCACGTTGTTTTCCACCCGCCCCTGTTCAGGATCGAGGCGGAACTGGCACAGCAATTGATCGGCGTAGCGAACTTCGAGGGTCGGTGAACCTGCATTCATCTCCATGGAGAAGAATCCATCCACTTCGCTCACTCCACGGCTGGCGTGATTGATGACGTGGTGCCCCTTGAGCGGACGCCCGTGGGGATCGAGCAGGCGGCCCAGCACGGTCAGGGTTTTCATCACACGTATCTTCCTGTACTCCACGCCGCCCTTGTTCAGGTGATAACGGGTGCGCGTCGGCTCGATGGACGCTGCCGGCACATCATTGCCTTCGAAGTCGAAGCTCACAGAGCTGTTCTTGTAAGCCGTGAGGGGAATAAAGTTGCGACCCGGCCGCAAGGCCGCACTGCCACCGCTCAAGTCATCGGCGCGCAGGGCGATGCCGTCGATATCGGACTCGACATCCACGATCATTCCCGCCCCCCTCCCCTGATGCTGGCTGGTCATCACGATCTGCTGTGCGCCGATCGCGACCGTGCTGTCGAGGTTCAGGCCGCCGGTGTAATTACCGTTATAGGACGAGCGCTGGAGGAAACCATCGCCATTGATCGTGTCGGTGCTGAAATACGCCTGACCGTTCAAGCCGACTCCGTAAGTGTCGGTGATCACGGTGCCCGCCACGCTTTGCAGTACGTGGTTTTCAAGGGTCTTGCGGTAACCGAGGGAGGCGTTGTTGTCGCGGCTGCCATCGCGGGCCGTGCGCGTGCCGATGCTGCCGGAAACCTGCTGGCCAGGGCCGCCCAGCGCCACGTTGAGACTCAGGTCAACGCCCCGGTTGCGCGCATCGCCGCTGCTAAAACTGCCGGGTCGATCAAACACGGACAACCGCCAGTTCGAATCACTGCCGAACACGGTGGTGCGTTGGGTCCAGCCCAGGTCGACGCCGACGCCCTCGACATTGCCTTCACTGTGAGACACTCGGGCGTTGAGCGAGCTGTTGCGGCTGATACGGTGATTGAGCGCCAGCGAAGAGTTGCTGGTCTGCCCGACGAACACATTGCGCTGACGAATGCGCGTGCCATCCGGCAAGGTGTCGTAAAGATCGGTGGTGTCCAGCCAGCTGCGGTTGTGGCTGATCACCAGGCTGCCGGCGCCGTAGTTGTACAGGCCCTGCAGGTCGAGGCCGGTGCCGTGGTCTTCGGTCTGGTAGAAGTTGGCGTACACACTGGTGCTGCTGGCCAGAGTCCAGTCGATAGAAGTGCCGTACTGCAGTTTCTCCCGAACCTGGCGCGCCGACATCCCGAGGATGACCCGTGGGTGCAGCAAGTAGTTGAGCGAAGCGCCGGCCGTGGCATCACCGCTGGCCTGCTTGTCCCAGTTGCTGAGCAACTTGGTCTCCTGACCGGCAAACAGGTTGTAGCGCCAGCGCTCATCGGGGTTGCGCCAGTTGTTCGGCTTGTAGACCAGCTCCTGGGTGGTCGAGGTGGTCTGGCCATCTTCGATCAGGCGCACCTCCACCTCATAAATGCCACCGGGCAATGGCCGGGTGTCCAGGGTCTGTAATCCGGCGGGCACCGACTGGGTATTGATCAGCAGTCCATCCCGGTAGATTTCCACCGATGCCTGACGGTTGGCGGTGACGTAGATCGGGTAGACGCTGGGATTCTGCAAGTCGATCGCCAGGCTGTCGGAACTGCCGTACATCACGCCCACGGTGGTATCGGGGCTGGTGCCGAAAGAACGCGGCTGACGGGTCAGGCCTTCCGAGGTGGGCGTGAAATAGCCCAGCCGCAGAAAACGGCCTTGCAGTTCGCGCTGTGTGTGCAGCTCGTAGACGGCGTGGTAGAGCTGGTCGTCGGGGCCTCCGAGACGGGCCAGCTGCATGTTGAACGTCTGGCTCCAGTTGCCCAGGCTGCTGCTGGCTTCCAGACCGAACCGACCGCCCAGATCCTGCTCCTGGCCACCGTTCAGATTGAGTTGGTTGCGCACGATCAGACCGGTACTGCCTCGTTCCGGCTGCTCGTGAAAACGCTTGGCCTCGGTATCGCGCTCGGCATTTTCAGTCAGGATGGAAACCAAAGAGTTTTCCAGGTTGTAATGCACCGCCAGCATTTGCTCGGGGCATTGACCGGTGCAGGATCCAAGCGCTACGCCGGGCTTGAGGTAGCTCGCCCATTTTTCCCGTTCGGCGGCGCCGAAACGGTTTTCGCTGGTATCGGTAAATTCAAGCAAGGTGAGGCGGTCATCGCGAGACAGCACGATCATCGCTTCACCCAGCGGCTGTTGGTCAAGCTCGACCCGGACGGCCAGAGGGACATCAAAAAAGTGCTCCTCGAAGTCTTTCGGCAAACCTTTGGCCTGCGCGAGCAAACTACGCGGTGTCGTACCGGCAAGTTCGGGGGCCGCTACTGCGCCAACACAAAACAACAACGCAAGCGCAGCCGCGATGGGGGTCATCGGGAACATGAACACGGACTCTGATTGCGAACGGAAAAAGTCCGGCTGACAGGCATTCGCCTCAGTCAGCCGGCTTTTGTTACTTCACGGGTTAGAGCGCGCCGCCGATCGGAGGAACCGCGTCGAACATCATGGTGACCGCGCCGGTGTAATCCCCCGGAGTGAAGTCGGTGCCGGAAGCGGTAATGCGCAACGGCGCACGATAGTTCACATCGGACTCGGCTTCGCCCACGACCATTTGCGGAGTCTGGGTCAGCACCTTGCCGTTGAATTCGACTTTCAGATCGATAGCGCTCGAACCGCCGATCAGTTTCGGCACACCTTCGAGGGAACCGTGAACCGAACCGTTGTTGTTGCGCACATCGAAGAAGCCTTCCACCGGTTTCATGGTGCCGGTGATCGGGCTGAAGCTCATGTCCTGATCCTTGTTGACCAGATCAGCATCCGTCGGCACCACATAGAAACCATTGGTCGGCACATGTGCCACCAGGCTGATGGAGTGACGTGCTTCACCGGCGGCGAAGACCACGGAAGAGCTCAAAGCCAGAACAGCCAGCGGAGCAGCGAAAGCGATTTTCTTGAACATCGGTCATTACCTGTTTTCTTTTAAAGGATCGAAGCGTTGAACGTTCAAGTCATTCAAGCCAACAAGGGCTTTATTGATCCTGAGTTTCAACGCCGGGGCATGATCGACTGTTCACTCTGGAATGTAAGCAGGCAACTTCCCACAAGCTTGTAGTTAAAACAGCTCATAGCCAGAAAGAAAAAACGCAATATTTTCAACATTCAAAACAATAGCTGTAAGTCATACCCTACCTACAGTTTCAGACAAAAAACCATACAGCATTTTCAACTAACCAATGCGGGGATAATTGAACTTTCTAGAGCATCTACTCAATCACTTATAGAGTTTAAACTTTAACTTTTTAGTCATTGATACAAATATTTCGTGGTATTTCCAAATGGGGGAAATGCGCCTCCAGATCTGCTCGCCGCTCGTCAGGGCGGACGCGCGCTCGGTAAAAAACCGCTTGCTCACACCAAAAGATATATCTTAAGTTGTATCTAAATACGACGAGAGAAGACTGAAATGAGAGACCATCATTCCCCCCACCGCGACCACGGTGACAGCCGTGACGGCTTCGAAAAACGCCATGGCCGAGAGCGCGGCGGTCGCGGCCCGCGGGTATTCGCCCCCGGCGATCTGAAATTGCTGTTGCTGGCGCTGATCGCTGAACAGCCGTGCCACGGCTATGACCTGATCCGCCAGATCGAAACCATGTTCGACGGCGCCTACAGCCCCAGCCCCGGCGTGATCTACCCGACCCTGACGTTCCTCGAAGAGAGCGAAATGATCACCGGCGACGCCGAGGGCGGCAAAAAGCGCTACAGCGTCACCGAAGCCGGCCGCCAATCCCTCGGCGAGCAAGCTGTGGCGCTGGACGGCGTGCGCATGCGCATCGACGTCAGCAAGCGCTCATTGCGCGGCCACGACCGGCCGCCGGAAATCCATGAAGCGGTGCACAACCTGCGCCACGCCCTGCAAATGCACCACGGGCGCTGGAGCCCGGAAGAAATCCTGCGAGTGCGCGACCTGCTCAACGACACCGCCAAAGCCATCGTCGACGGCCCCGCCGTTCAATCTGCCCCGGAGAAAGCCGAATGACTGAAGTCCAGACCCAAGGCATCCACCGTGTGATGCATGAAATCAAACGCCGCCGACTCGAGGTGTTGCGAGTGGTCGACCTGACCCCGCGCATGCGCCGCATCACCCTCGGCGGGCCGCAACTGGCAGGCTTTATCAGCCTCGGTACCGACGATCACGTCAAACTGCTGTTCCCGCAGAACGCCGAACAGGCCGCCGCGCTGGAAACCCTGGTGCTGGGTGCCGGCAAGAGCGACGTGCCGATGCCGCCGATGCGCGACTACACCCCGCGCCGCTACGACCTCGACAAGCTTGAACTGGACATCGACTTCGTCCTGCACGGCGACGGCCCTGCCTCGACCTGGGCTGAACAGGCGAAACCGGGGCAGTTCCTGCACATCGGCGGCCCGCGCGGCTCGATGATCGTGCCGGACATCTTCGACAGTTACCTGCTGATCGGCGACGAGACCGCCCTGCCCGCCATCGCCCGCCGCCTCGAAGGCCTGGCGGCCAATCGCAAGGCGCTAGTGGTGGTCGAAGTGGAAAACGGCAAGGAACAGCAAATCCTGGAAAGCGCGGCTCAGGTCAACGTGATCTGGGTCTTGCGCGAGGGGGGCAAAGACAATCTGCTGGCCACCGTCAAACAATTGCAGGTGCCCAAGGGCAATCTGTATGCGTGGGTGGCGACGGAAACCAAAGTCTCGCGGCAGATCCGCCGGGTGCTGCTCGATGAGCACGGGCTGGATGAGCAGTTCGTCAAAGCCGTCGGTTACTGGCGTGCCGAAGGCTCCGAGCAAGAGTGACTAAGAGTGGCGGCGCTATTGGCGCCGCCCTTGCCAACGGTCGATCCCCATCACCAGCAACGCCACCAGCACAAACCCCGCCAGAATCCCCCCGGCATTGACGAATACCTGCGGATACCCCAGCAGCGCCACGTCAATGAACGGATAGGCGTAAGCCCCCAGCAGATGCCCACGCAGCAGCGCGTAGGCGAAGTACACCAGCGGATAAATCAGCCACAGCGGCAGATGCTTCAGACGCAGGGTGCCCTTCGGCACGCACAGCCACCAATAGGCCAGGAACACCAGCGGCATCACGTCGTGGAGCAATTCGTCAGCGATAAACTGCCAGCCCTGCGGGTGCCACAGATGCCGCAGCAGAATGCTGTAGGCCAAGCCCACCACGGCAATGCTCACGGCAATCGCGCTGCTGACCCAGGGTTGCAGAAACCAGCGCCGTGCAGCGGATTCGCGATCGGTCACCGCGCAGGTCAGCACCACGGCCACCAACGTGTTGGTGATCACGGTGAAGTAACTGAAGAAACTCACCAGCCCGCCCAGCAGACTGGCGCCGACGCTCAGGCGTGCGAAGAAAATCAGGTACAGCTGAATCCCCAGCCCGGCCCAGCCCAATACCGCGGCCGAAGTGATCAGGCGTCGCCGCCATACGGCGTTCATCTCAGAGCGGACGCTTGGTGCGCATCAGCTTCACGTACAGGCGTTCGACCTTTTCCCGCGCCCATGGCGTCTTGCGCAAAAAGGTCAGGCTCGACTTGATGGTCGGATCGCTCTTGAAGCAACGAATGTCGATGCGCTCGGCCAGCCCCGACCATTCGTAATGGGTCACCAGTGCATTGAGGATCTGTTCGAGGGTCACGCCGTGCAGCGGATCGGGGTTGTGGTCGTTCATGCCGGGCCTTTGGGCGAAGTGAAAATGCAGAAGCCGCGCACCTTAGCCGAGGGCATGGGCGGGTGGAAGGCCTTGGGTTAAATGTAGGCCAACCGGAGAAGATCGCAGCCTGCGCCAACGCCCGCAATGCGCTGTATTGCCGCACTGTTACCGAATCCGAAAGGGTTCATGTCTGCAAAAGCACTTTGTGTTTTTGTAACGGGACATTATCCTGCCGCCCTTCTGCTGAACCGCTTCACTGCCTGCGTCAAATCGTAGCGGCCAGCTTATCCCCCAAAAAGATCAAGAAAGACCCTATTCATGCCCGATTTTCCGTTCTCCCGAGACAGCGCTATCTCCACGCTGCGCCTGCTCGGCGGCTGCACCGCTCTTGGCCTCGCCACCTGCACCCAGGCCGCCCCGGCCTTCGACAGTGAATCCCCGTGGATGCTCGGTGACTGGAACGGCACCCGCAACGAACTCGCGGCAAAAGGTATCGACTTCAAGCTCGACTACACCGGCGAGATGGGCAGCAATCTGCACGGCGGCTACGATCACGACCGCACCGCGCGTTACAGCGATCAATGGGGCCTCGGCACGCATCTGGACCTGCAAAAACTGCTGGGCTGGAACGATGCCGAATTCCAGCTGACCGTGACCAAACGCAGTGGCAACAACATCAGCAACGACCGCATCAACGACCCGCGCGTCGGCGGTTTCACTTCCGCCCAGGAAGTCTGGGGTCGTGGCCAGACCACGCGCCTGACGCAGATGTGGTACCAGCAGAAATTCTTTGATCAGAAGCTCGACATCAAGGTCGGCCGCTTCGGCGAAGGCGAAGACTTCAACAGCTTCCCGTGCGACTTCCAGAACCTGGCGTTCTGCGGCTCGCAGGTCGGCAACTGGGTCGGCGGCATCTGGTACAACTGGCCGGTCAGCCAATGGGCGCTGCGCGTCAAATATCACCTGACGCCAGAGTTGTACGCGCAAATCGGCGCCTACGAGCAGAACCCGTCGAACCTTGACCGCGGCAACGGCTTCAAGCTCAGCGGCAGCGGCACCCAGGGCGCGATCCTGCCGATCGAACTGGTGTGGAAACCGAAGCTCAACGGCCTGCCGGGCGAATACCGCGCCGGTTACTACTACAGCAACGCCAAGGCCACCGACGCCTATAAAGACAGCAACGGCCAGCCGGCGGCCCTGAGCGGCGAGGCCTATCGCAGCGCTTCGAGCAAACACGGCGTGTGGCTCGGCGTGCAGCAGCAGATCACCAGCGTCGCCAGCGACAATTCCCGCGGCTTGAGCGTGTTCGCCAACGGCACGATGCACGACAAGAAGACCAACGCCATCGACAACTACGTCCAGGCCGGCGTGGTCTACAAAGGCCTGTTCGACGCCCGCGCAAAAGACGACATCGGTTTTGCCCTGGCCCGCGTCCACGTCAACCCGGCCTACCGCAAGAACGCCGAAGCGACCAACCAGGCCCGTACCGTCTACGACTACGACGATCCGTCCTTCCTGCCACCGCAGGACACCGAATACAGCGCCGAACTCTATTACGGCGTGCACGTCACGAACTGGCTGACCGTGCGCCCGAACCTGCAATACATCCGCCATCCGGGCGGTGTGGACAAGGTCGATGACGCGCTGATCGGCGGGATCAAGATTCAGTCGTCGTTCTAATCCCATGCAGGATTGAGCCGCCTCCAGGCGACTCAGTCCTGCAGAGGAAATTCGATAGCTACACAAGTTTTTATCTGAACCATGCCCGCGCCCAATCGTCATCTACAGTGACTACAGCGCGGGACTACTTGAAACGTCACGGAGAACCACACTATGAGCACCGAAAGTGCTTCGAGTCGAGGCCGTCTGCTTCCGAGCCTGCTCGGCATTCTGCTTCTACTGATGGGCCTGGCCATGCTGGCCGGGGGAATCAAGCTGAGCACGCTCGGCGGCTCGCTGTACTACCTGCTGGCCGGTATCGGCATCACGCTGACCGGCATTCTGCTGCTGATGCGCCGTCGCGCGGCACTGGGCCTGTACGCCATCGTGCTGTTTGCCAGCACCGTCTGGGCGCTGTGGGAAGTCGGTCTGGACTGGTGGCAACTGGTGCCGCGTCTGGCGCTGTGGTTCGTCCTCGGCTTCGTGATGCTGCTGCCATGGTTCCGTCGTCCGCTGCTGCTCGCAGGCCCGGCGCCGATGGGCACCGGCGGCCTGACCGTGGCCGTGATTCTGGCCGGCGTCACCGCCCTGGCCAGCCTGTTCACCCACCCGGGCGAAACCTTTGGCGAACTGGGTCGCGACACCGCCGACACCACCAGCACCGCCCCGCAAATGCCGGACGGCGACTGGCAGGCCTATGGCCGCACCGAATTCGGTGACCGTTACTCGCCACTCAAGCAGATCACTCCGGCCAACGTCGGCAAGCTGCAAGAAGCCTGGCGCATCCAGACCGGCGATTTGCCGACTGCTGATGACCCGGTGGAGCTGACCAACGAAAACACCCCGCTCAAAGCCAACGGCATGCTCTACGCCTGCACCGCCCACAGCAAAGTGCTGGCGCTGGACCCGGACACCGGCAAGGAACTGTGGCGCTTCGACCCGCAGATCAAGAGCCCGGTCGGCTTCAAGGGCTTCGCCCACATGACCTGCCGTGGCGTGTCGTACTACGACGAAGCCGCTTACGCCAAGTCTGAAAACGCTGCGTCCGCCGTCATCTCCGAGGCCGGCAAAGCCGTCGCCCAGGCATGCCCGCGTCGCCTGTACCTGCCAACCGCCGATGCTCGCCTGATCGCACTGAACGCCGACACCGGCAAAATCTGCGAAGGCTTCGGCAACAAAGGCGTGGTCGACCTGACTCAAGGCATCGGCCCGTTCACCCCGGGTGGCTACTACTCCACCTCGCCAGCCGCGATCACTCGCGATCTGGTGATCATGGGCGGTCACGTTACCGATAACGAATCGACCAACGAACCGTCCGGCGTGATCCGCGCCTACGACGTGCGCGACGGTCATCTGGTATGGAACTGGGACAGCAACAACCCGGACGCCACCGAACCCTTGGCTCCAGGCCAGACCTACAGCCGCAACTCGGCCAACATGTGGTCGCTGGCCAGCGTCGATGAAAAACTCGGCATGGTCTTCCTGCCACTGGGCAACCAGACACCGGACCAATGGGGCGCCGACCGCACTCCAGGCGCCGAGAAATTCAGCGCCGGCATCGTCGCGCTGGACCTGGCCACCGGTAAAGTGCGCTGGAACTACCAGTTCACCCACCACGACCTGTGGGACATGGACGTCGGCAGCCAGCCAACCCTGCTGGACATGAAAACCGCCGACGGCATCAAACCTGCGCTGATCGCCCCGACCAAACAGGGCAGCCTGTACGTCCTCGACCGTCGCGACGGCACGCCGATCATCCCGATCCGCGAGATCCCGGTTCCGCAAGGCGCCGTGAAAGGCGACCACACCGCACCGACCCAGGCCCGTTCGGACCTGAACCTGCTGGCCCCGGAACTGACCGAAAAAGCCATGTGGGGCGCCAGCCCGTTCGACCAGATGCTGTGCCGCATCCAGTTCAAGGAACTGCGCTACGAAGGCCAATACACGCCTCCGTCGGAACAGGGCAGCCTGATCTATCCGGGTAACGTCGGCGTGTTCAACTGGGGCGGCGTCTCGGTCGACCCGGTTCGCCAGATGCTGTTCACCAGCCCGAACTACATGGCCTTCGTCTCGAAAATGGTGCCTCGCGAAAAAGTCGCGGCCGGCAGCAAACGCGAGAGCGAAACCGCTGGCGTGCAACCGAACACCGGCGCGCCATACGCGGTGATCATGCACCCGTTCATGTCGCCACTGGGCGTACCGTGCCAGGCCCCGGCCTGGGGCTACGTCGCCGGTATCGACCTGACCACCGGCAAAGTCGTCTGGAAACGCAAAAACGGCACCAGCCGCGACAGCTCGCCAATCCCGATCGGCTTCACCCTGGGCGTGCCAAGCATGGGTGGCTCGATCGTGACTGCCGGCGGCGTCGGCTTCCTCAGCGGCACCCTGGACCAGTACCTGCGCGCCTACGACGTGAACACGGGTAAAGAGCTGTGGAAATCGCGTCTGCCTGCGGGTGGTCAAGCGACTCCGATGACCTACACCGGCAAGGACGGCAAGCAATACGTCCTGCTCGTGGTGGGTGGTCACGGCTCGCTGGGCACCAAGATGGGTGACTATGTGATTGCTTACAAACTGCCGGAATAAGTTGTAACGGCAGTAAGAAAGAAGGCGACGCCCTGTGAGGGGCGTCGCCTTTTTTTGTGGGCTGCGTTTTCCTACACAGGATGTGTATGTCCTACAGACAGGGTATTTGCAGGGGATGTTTCTGACATGTCGCGTCGGTTGTCCCTAGGAAACGGGGTGGATAGGCTTTGGGGGTCGCTGCAAATTCAGCGAACGGGCTTGGTCGTCCGGGTTTAGAATGGCGCACTTTTCAGCATGCTTAATGGCGAACTGTGCGTGGGAGGGCTAACGGCCCTGCCGGGTATCCATTCCCTGGTCGACCAACCTGCGTACGGTTCGCCACCCTATTGCTTGGTCGCAGTGAGCGGCGAACTCCACATCCCGAATGGAGTTCCATCATGAAAAAACCAACACCCAATCCCCCCGAATCAAACGACGCATCGCCCTACGAATCGCCAGATTCCAAAAAACTCCACGACGCCGCCGAACGCGCGCTCGACCACTACCTGAAACCCAACGCCACCACCCTGCGCTTCCATAAACCCAGCACCATGTTCCAGGTCGCCCCCGATCAGGACAGCGAAAGCCTTCTGGTCCACGCCTGCGAATCACTGGCACAGGCCAGCCTCATGACCAGTGACATCGCCTCACACATCGACCTCCCGCAGCGGCGGACAATCCTGGCCATCCAGCAAATCATCATGCTGGCCGAGCTGGCGGTGAATCGGGTGCTGGATAATGTCGAGGTCAGTCGATATCCGGCGTAAATGCTAATGAGATCTCTGCGGGAGTCAGGCTTGTGGTGAGTCAGTCAGGACGCTGCCCTCACCCTAGCCCTCTCCCGGAGGGAGAGGGAACTGACCGCGTTGTTTCGGAGAGGTACGCCGACGTGAGATACCGAGTCGAACTCAGGTTTTAGAGCCCCAATCGGCTCCCTCCTCGCACCACCACCACCACCACCACCACCAATCTGCTTCTAACCACTCAACACGATGAGCGTTAGCTCAAGTACCGCTTTTGACGTGCTGGCCCCGTCGGCAGGCTGAGTGGAGGGATTTATCCGGGGGTGGGAGCGCAGCGACCGTTCGACGAAGTCGAACACATCGAGAGGAGGTGCAGCGAAGCAAACCGGAGGCGATGCCCCCGGATGAATCCCGGAGCGAAGGAACACCGAGCCAAAGCGAGGTGCCGAACGCCGGGGCCCAGCGTTTTTGGTTACTTTTTTGGCGTTTGAAAAAAGTGACTCGCCGTAAGGGCGAAACCGCCAGCGGCAACACCCGAAGCAACGGATATTCACCCAAAACACCCAGAGCATGGCCGGCCCAAAGGCCGCCAAGCCCAACCCCCAAAACCCTGTCAAAACCCTGAACACACAACCAGAAACACCCCACCCCATTGAAACCACCAAAACCCTGCCCCATCTAAGACCCATACCCCATTGCGCAGGTGCCCCATGAGCGACCAGCAAGAATTCCCCGAGAACCCCGACGACATCACCGAAACCGACGCCGAACACATCGAACACCACGTCCCCGGCAAAGGCCTGGCCCTGCCCGGCCAGAACCTGCCGGACAAGGTCTACATCATCCCGATCCACAACCGCCCGTTCTTCCCGGCCCAGGTCCTGCCGGTCATCGTCAACGAAGAACCCTGGGCCGAAACCCTCGAACTGGTCAGCAAATCCGAACACCACTCCCTGGCCCTGTTCTTCATGGACACGCCCCAGGAAGACCCGCGCCACTTCGACACCAAGGCATTGCCGCAATACGGCACCCTGGTCAAGGTGCACCACGCCAGCCGCGAAAACGGCAAACTGCAATTCGTCGCCCAGGGCCTGAGCCGTGTACGCATCAAGACCTGGCTCAAACACCACCGCCCACCGTATCTGGTGGAGGTCGAATACCCGCACCAGCCCACCGAGCCGACCGACGAGGTCAAGGCCTACGGCATGGCGCTGATCAACGCGATCAAGGAACTGCTGCCGCTCAATCCGCTGTACAGCGAAGAGCTGAAGAACTACCTCAACCGCTTCAGCCCCAACGATCCGTCGCCTCTGACAGATTTCGCCGCCGCCCTCACGTCGGCGACCGGTAATGAGCTGCAGGAAGTGCTCGACTGCGTGCCGATGCTCAAGCGCATGGAAAAAGTCCTGCCGATGCTGCGCAAGGAAGTCGAAGTCGCGCGCCTGCAAAAAGAAATCTCCGCCGAAGTGAACCGCAAGATCGGCGAGCATCAGCGCGAGTTCTTCCTTAAAGAACAGCTCAAGGTCATCCAGCAGGAACTCGGCCTGACCAAGGACGACCGCAGCGCCGACCTCGAACAGTTCGAGCAGCGCCTGGAGGGCAAGGTCCTGCCGACGCAAGTGCAGAAGCGCCTTGAAGAAGAGATGAACAAGCTGTCGATCCTCGAAACCGGATCGCCGGAGTACGCGGTCACCCGCAATTATCTTGACTGGGCGACCTCGGTGCCGTGGGGCGTGTATGGCGAGGACAAACTCGACCTCAAGCACGCGCGCAAGGTGCTCGACAAACACCACGCCGGCCTCGACGACATCAAGGACCGAATTCTCGAATTCCTCGCCGTCGGCGCCTATAAAGGCGAAATCAGCGGTTCCATCGTGCTGCTGGTGGGCCCGCCGGGCGTGGGTAAAACCAGCGTCGGCAAGTCCATCGCCGAATCCCTCGGCCGGCCGTTCTACCGCTTCAGCCTCGGCGGTATGCGCGACGAGGCCGAGATCAAGGGCCACCGCCGTACCTACATCGGCGCGCAGCCGGGCAAACTGGTGCAGGCGTTGAAAGACGTCGAAGTGATGAACCCGGTGATCATGCTCGACGAGATCGACAAGATGGGCCAGAGCTACCAGGGCGACCCGGCCTCGGCGCTGCTCGAAACCCTCGACCCGGAACAGAACGTCGAATTCCTCGACCACTATCTGGACCTGCGGATGGACCTGTCGAAAGTCCTGTTCGTCTGCACCGCCAACACTCTGGATTCGATTCCCGGCCCGCTGCTGGACCGGATGGAAGTGATTCGCCTGTCGGGCTACATCACCGAAGAAAAAGTCGCCATTGCCAAGCGTCACCTGTGGCCGAAACTGCTGGAAAAGGCCGGCGTGTCCAAGGGCAGCCTGAGCATCAGCGACACGGCGCTCAAGGCCCTGATCGACGGTTACGCCCGTGAAGCCGGTGTGCGCCAACTGGAAAAACAGATGGGCAAACTGGTGCGCAAAGCGGTGATGAAGCTGATCGACGAGCCGAAAGCGGTGATCAAGATCGGCCCGAAAGACCTCGAAGCGTCACTCGGCCATCCGGTGTTCCGTAACGAGCAAGTGCTGTCCGGCACTGGTGTGATTACCGGTCTGGCGTGGACCAGCATGGGCGGCGCGACCTTACCGATCGAAGCCACGCGGATTCACACGCTCAATCGCGGTTTCAAACTCACCGGGCAACTGGGCGATGTGATGAAGGAGTCGGCGGAGATCGCCTACAGCTACGTCAGCTCGCACCTCAAATCCTTCGGTGGCGATCCGAAATTCTTCGACGAGGCGTTCGTCCACCTGCACGTGCCGGAAGGCGCCACGCCGAAAGACGGCCCGAGTGCCGGCGTGACCATGGCCAGCGCCCTGCTCTCCCTCGCCCGTAATCAGCCGCCGAAAAAAGGCGTGGCGATGACCGGCGAACTGACGCTCACCGGGCATGTACTGCCGATTGGCGGGGTGCGCGAAAAAGTGATTGCGGCGCGGCGGCAGAAGATTTTCGAGTTGATTCTGCCGGAACCGAACCGGGGTAACTTCGAGGAACTGCCGGATTACTTGAAGGAAGGCATCACTGTGCATTTCGCCAAGAAGTTTTCGGATGTGGCGAAAGTTTTGTTTTAACCCGATGCAACCAAGGCATTGCCTCGGATTGGCAATGCCTTGGCCTAAATAACCAAGCGAACAAACCCTATCGCAAAAAACGATAAAAACCTGTCAACTCTTACAGTAGCCCGTCGCCATATCCCCCCCTCAGACTGCTCTCTCGAATTTAGTCATTCAGGGAGTCCATCGATGTCAACACCCACGAATAATTCCGATTATTTTACGGCCACACAAAACGGCGAAAAACTCTTCGAAACCGACCATATAGAGGTCAAGCACGAACAAGGCTACATAACTATCGAAGGATCCAGGAAACTGGGCCTTCCAGATGGACAGGCAATCAAACTTACAATTGATCCATCCACGACTAACGGCGAGCACGAATTCAAGAGGGGTGAAAAGCTGGTAGAAGTTTACTACCTCAACAGACAAGGAACGCAGTACGCCTATAGGGGAACCTTCAATTCCGAGCTGGACAACACCAACAGGAAATACCGGATCAGTTTCGTACTTGAGTTTCACGGCAATCACGATGCTATTCACGTGCAACTCGACGTTAGCGGATAAACGCTCCCCAGTCTCAGGCTAATCAGCAGCGCGCAGCCTTTGCCTGCGCGGCTTTGGTCACACTTTGTCTCATCTTCAGTTATGCTCGCCGTTCGTCGCCAACACCGGAGCCACTGAATCCATGTCCCCCACTCGCCTGTTTGTCCCCCTGTCCTTCGCCCTGCTGGCCGCCTGCGCCACGCAACCGAAACACAACGTGACCGTGGAAAAACAGAGCGAATGTCCGGTACGGCTGACCAACGGGCAAAACCTGATCGTCATGCTCCCGAGCAACCCGACTACCGGTTACCGCTGGGCCATCCAGGATTCTGCCGGCGGCGTATTGCGCGCCCTCAGCCCCGAGGTCTACAGCAATCCGGAAGATGCCGGTGTGGTCGGCGCAGCCGGTCTCTCGACCTGGCGCTTCCAGGCTTTCGCCACCGGCACCGGGCGCCTGCGTCTGACCTCGCAGCAACCGTGGGCACCGGAAGTGTTGCCGGTGGAAACCTTTGACTGCGCCATTTCGGTGAACTGACCGTGGGCTGGCTGATCCTCGCACTGATGGGCGCCGTGACCTTCCTCTATGGCGTCAGCACCCATGCGGCGTTGCTTTGTCTGCTGGTCAAACCGCTGCCGGTGTTGGCCTTGCTTGGCTGGCTGCACGATGCGCCGCCCAGTGACTATCGCCGCTGGATCAGTCTCGGTCTGATTTTCTCGTTGATCGGCGATGTGTTGCTGGCGTGGCCGGGGGATTTGTTCGTGTTTGGCCTGGGCGCATTTCTGGTCGCGCATCTGGCGTATCTCAAGGCTTACCTCAGCGATTGCCGACGCCTGGCCCTGCTGCCGCTGATCCTGGCGCTCAGCGTCGGCGCCGTGCTGTTGGGCATATTGATCGGTAGCGGACTCGGCCCGTTGACCGTGCCAGTGATCGTCTACGGCACAGCCATCAGCGCCATGCTCTGGCGCGCTCTCGCCCGCCTCGGCAGCGACGTACCGCAACATTCGGCACTGCTGGCGGCGGGCGGCGCAGTGGCGTTCGTGTTTTCCGACAGCGTGATCGGCATCAACCGGTTTGTCTCACCGTTCAATGCAGCGCCCTACATCATCATTCTCAGTTACTGGCTGGGGCAGTGGGGGATTGCGGCGTCGGCGTTTTCACAGAGCAAACGTCCGGAGCTTTGAACCAGCGGTTTATCAGACAACCCGCGCATCTGCGCGCCAGTTTGGCTAAAATGCCGGCCTTTTCATCGACACCGCCGGAACCGCCGTGAGCAAAGAACCCGATCGCATTTTCGCCCAGCCGATGGCCCAGGTGCCTGACTTCGCCTTCAACGAAGACGTGGTGCGGGTGTTCCCGGACATGATCAAGCGTTCGGTGCCGGGTTACCCAACCATCGTCGAGAACCTCGGCGTGCTCGCGGCGCAGTTCGCCCAGCCGAACAGCGTGCTCTATGACCTTGGCGCTTCGTTGGGTGCTGTGACCCAGGCCCTGCGCCGCCACGTGCGCACCGACGGTTGCCGGGTGATCGCGGTGGATAACTCGGCGGCGATGGTCGAGCGCTGCCGTGAATACCTCAACGGTCAGGATTCGATGTTCCAGGAGTTGCTGCCGGTCGAGGTGATCGAAGGCGACATCCTCGCCCTCGATTTCAAACCGGCCTCGGTGGTGGCGCTGAACTTCACTCTGCAATTCATCGCCCCGGAGCAGCGCACGGCGCTGCTGTCGCGTATTCGCCAATCGTTGCTGCCGGGCGGCGCACTGATTCTGTCGGAAAAGCTGCGCTTCAACGATGCCGAAGAACACGCGCTGCTGACCGACCTGCACGTCGCGTTCAAACGCGCCAACGGTTACAGCGAACTGGAAATCGCCCAGAAGCGCAGCGCCATCGAAAACGTCATGAAGCCCGACAGCCTCGAAGAACACCGCGAACGCCTGCTGGCCGCCGGGTTCTCGAAAGTCGTGCCGTGGTTCCAGTGTCTTAACTTTGCCTCGTTGATTGCCTTGCCATGATTGATCTGTCCCCCCTCGCCCGCCGTCTGGCCGGCACGCCGCTGGCCGAATGGGCCAACACCCTGCAAGTGCAGCTCGACAAGAAAATGGAGAAGGGTCACGGCGATCTGGAGCGCTGGCAAAGTGCGCTGGACGCCTTGCCGAAGATCCAGCCGACTGAAGTCGACCTGCTCGACGGCCTGAAACTCGACACCGATTGCGACGACGAAACCCGCGCACAAATGCGCACCGCGCTGATGGGTCTGTCGCCGTGGCGCAAGGGGCCGTTCGATCTGTTCGGCGTGCACGTCGACACCGAATGGCGTTCGGACTGGAAGTGGTCGCGGGTCGCTCCGCATCTGGACCTGAAGGGCAAACGCATTCTCGATGTCGGTTGCGGCAACGGTTACTACATGTGGCGCATGCTCGGTGCCGGCGCCGACAGCGTGATCGGCGTCGATCCGAACTGGCTGTTCTTCTGCCAGTTCCAGGCAGTGCAGCGTTATCTGTCAGAGCCGAATGCCTGGCACCTGCCGTTCCCGTTCGAAGACCTGCCGCCGAATCTGGAAGGTTTCGACACGGTGTTTTCCATGGGTGTGTTCTACCACCGTCGCTCGCCGATCGAGCACTTGCTGGCGCTCAAGGATTGCCTGGGGAAGGGTGGCGAGCTGGTGCTGGAGACACTGGTGGTCGAGGGTGACAAGCACCAAGTGCTGGTGCCGGAAGACCGTTATGCGCAGATGCGTAACGTGTGGTTCCTGCCGTCTGTGCCGGCGCTGGAGCTGTGGCTGCGTCGTGCGGGTTTCACGGATGTGAAATGCGTGGATGTGAGCACCACCACTGTTGAAGAACAGCGCGGGACTGAATGGATGAAGTATCAGTCGTTGAGCGACTTCCTCGATCCGGAAGATCACAGCAAGACGATCGAAGGGCTGCCGGCGCCGATGCGCGCGGTGATTGTCGCGAAGAAATAACCCCGATCTCCAGAAAAAGGAGATCCCCTGTGGGAGCGGGCTTGCTCGCGAAGGCGGTGTGTAAGGTACATCAATGTCGATTGACACTCCCTCTTCGCGAGCAAGCCCGCTCCCACATTTGTTTTGTTTTTATTCAGTGGGTTTGGCGCGTCTCGCCCGGAAGAACTCGGTCAACACCGCCCCACACTCCTGCGCCAACACCCCGCCTTCATACAACACTCGATGGTTGAGAAAACCCTGAGTGAAGAACTGCCCCTGACTCTGCACAATTCCGGCCTTGGGCTCCAGCGCGCCGTACACCACGCGAGCAACCCGCGAATGCACGATCAGCCCGGCGCACATGCTGCACGGCTCCAGCGTCACATACAGCGTGCTGCCCGGCAGACGATAGTTATCCACCGCCTGCGCCGCCGCACGGATCGCGACCATTTCCGCATGGGCACTGGGGTCGCTGGTACTGATCGGGCAATTGAAGCCGCGACCGATGATCTCGCCGTCCTGCACCAGCACCGCGCCTACCGGCACCTCGCCGAGGGCTGCGCCTTGCGCCGCCAATGTCAGGGCTTCGCGCATGAAGTCGCGATCACGGCTGCGGTCGATGATCGCCGCGGGGCGAATCTGGCGCATCACTTCACCTCGATGGCGGCCATCAGGCCGGTTTCCATGTGGTCGATCACGTGACAGTGGAACATCCATACCCCCGGGTTATCCGCCACCAGCGCCACTTGCGCGCGCTCGTTCTTGCCCAGCAGATAAGTGTCGGTGAAGTACGGCACGATCTTGTGCCGATTCGATGCAATCACCTTGAAGCTCATGCCGTGCAGGTGGATCGGGTGCTGGTACTGAGTCATGTTCTTCAGTTCGAAAATATAGCTCTGGCCGAGTTTCAGGCTGGCGATTGGCCGGTCGGCGCAGGTCTTGTCGGTGATGTCCCAGGCCTTGCCGTTGATCTGCCACAGGCTCGGCGGCTTGCCGTTGTCGACATTCACCGACACCGAACCGACCCATTCGAAATTGAAGTTGAGTTTCTCGGCATTGGCCAGGTCCGGCTCGGCCACCGGGTTGGCCGGCAGTGCTTTCGGCCAGTCGGTCGGCGCCTCATTGTTGGCCACCGAACGTAAAGTACCGAGGCGAACCGGGCCGTTGCGCAGCGACAGTTCCTCACCGGCCGGCGGTGCCTTGATCGCCAGGCAGATGCGCATGCCCGGGCCGAGCCAGTATTCCTTGCCCAACGGGCGCGGTTCGACCGGGTTGCCGTCCAGCGCATAGATCTGCGCTTCGACGCCGGGAATGTTGATGCGATAGGTCAGGGTGTTGTCGAGGTTGAGCAGGCGTACGCGAGTGATCTGGCCCGCCGGCAACTCGATGACCGGCGAAGGCACGCCGTTGATGGTCGACAACCGCCCCGCCGTACCGCCACGGGCCGCTTCGCGTGGAATGCTGAACTCGACGAAGTTGCCCTCGTCGTCGATATGCCAGTTTTTCAGGCTCAGGGTCTTTTCGTACTTGAACCCGGTCGGCTCACGCTCCTCGACAATCAACGGCCCGACCAGGCCGCGACCGAGTTCTTCGCTGCTGCTGACGTGCGGGTGATACCAGTAGCTGCCGGCGTCCGGCACGCGGAATTTGTAATCGAAGTATTCGCCTGGCAGTACCGGCAGTTGCGATACGTAAGGCACGCCGTCCATTTCCAGCGGCAGGCGGATGCCGTGCCAGTGAATGGTCGTTGCGACCGGCAGATGGTTGATGAACCGCACCCGCAGCCACTCGCCCTGACGCACGCGCAATTCAGTGCCCGGCGCCGACGGGCCGAACGCCCAGGCCTGGGTCCTGTGGCCTGGCACAAGTTCTACGTCCAGCGGTGCAGCGATCAGCTCGTAGTCGTGCCCCGCGTTGGCATCCGCCACCTTGCCCAACCAGTAACGCGTCGCACCACCGACTCCCGCACCAACCACTGCAAGACCGGCCAGACCACCGAGTATCTGTCGACGGGTAAAGGATTTGGACACAACTACCTCACGTATCAGCCGCAGGCCTGGGTGCCCGCAAAAGGCGAATACGATACACCTGCGCCTGCGAAACGGTAAGGGCGGAGCGGCGGATGGCCGCACATCCGGGACAATATCGGGCGGTAATCATGTACCGCACGTCCCTTGAGCGAGTGGATCACCCTTCCCTCCTCTCTCTCAAGGAATAGAGCGAATGAACCCAACAGAACAACGCCCGCTGCCCAACGACACCGACAGAGCTGCACTTCAGGTCATGGCCACACAGGTGGTCACGGCGTGTCCGAGCCTGAACGATACGGCCCGTCAGGTTGCCATCGAAGTGCTCGCCAGACATGGCATTACCGGTCTCGACCCCGATCACGTCTATTACCATCGATTCAGAACAGCTCAGAGTCAGTCCATATCATTCACCGGTTGGCAGCATTATGGTGAGAAGCCCTATGAAAGCCTGACCCTGACGCAATTGGTGATACACCGGTTCCGCGCCACGGATCAGGACAACGCCGACTTGCTCGACGTATACGGCGGGTTTTACAGCGCAGGGCCGGACACCGAAAACTTCGATGCAACCAACGAAGTCCGGCTGCACGGTAACCAGGTACTCAACGACTTCTGGAACATCAACTTCAGCGAGCGTTACCGCAACGAGCTGCACTCGTTCTGGGATCAGCACTCCAGCCAATTCCGCACGCTGGCCAAATGCAACTTCCTCGGCAAAGCCGTTGAAGCCCGGGAGCTCGGCCACCTGAACGACGAGGACTTCCAGACGGCAATCAGCGCGGTCATCGGCCCGCTGACCTGGCCTGTGAGCCTGCACAGTCTGCAAACCGAGTTCATCCCCGGCCATGGCCTGAGGGTTTGCGCGCTGGATATCGACGGTCGCACGGCCACCGATATCCTGCGCATCATCGACTCGTCAGGCCGGCAGATCCTTTACGTGCCTGGCGACAACCAGCCATTTCATGTGCTGGACACTCCCACTGACATGCACTGGTGGGCCTTGCAACAGTTGAACGAGAAAGCGCCGCGCGAACTGTTTCTCAACCATTTCTCGCTGGCAGACCGGCACTGGATGAGCGAACACATCAGCGACCTGATGAACCGATTGGTCAGCACCTGGGGGCATTCGGATCATCATCTGATCAACCGCAACGATCACACCGTCACGATAGATGCATTCAGCTGGCTGCGTGACTGCACCCACAACGCGATGTTCGACGAAGCAGATCTTTCCCTGATCTCGAACGGTGATTTGCGCAAGAAACTCTGGATCGGCTATCTGAGCGCTGGACTGAAAGTCTTCGGCCCGATGGCCATGGTCGGCTGGCCCGTCGCATTGCCGGTGATTGGCGCCAGCCTCGCCAACATGGGGCTGAATATCGACAAAGCCGTCAACGGCAAAACCTCCGCGCAGCGCAAGGAAGGTGTCCTGGGGGCCATTTTCAGCGGTATCGATGCGCTGTTTAACATTCCGTTTCTCAAGGGCTTCGGTGCACTGGCCGAGTTTGACGTGCCTCCAGAGATCTACGAGGCAGACGAACTGGCAGAAACCGAAACAACAGCGGAGCTGGAGCCAGAAGAACCGAACGAGATACTGCCTGTTCTGCAGGAGCGGCCCTCGCTCTCCTCCGAAACCGTACAAGCCGGACAGATTCCGCAACGCTTTCAATCCAACGAAATACTCGAGGGCCTGAATCCGGTTACCGAGCCAGGCAAATACCAGGGAATCTACAGGCTGAACACCTATCCGCCCCATGCCATCCTGATGAACGACACGGCCTATTGCGTCCGTTACTTCAACGATTCAGAGGGCGGCGGATTCTGGGCAATCATTGATCCCGTAAAACCCAACCAGCTGATCCACGCAATACCCGTGCGTTTGAACAGCGAAGGCCTATGGGAGCGTATGACCCAACTGGGACTCAAGGGGGGTGGTCAGTGTCTGGGCAAGCAATGCACTTTAGATGTGGCACTTGAGCTTGATGCGCGCGAGCCTTCGGCCGCAGAGCCAGAGCAGTCCGCAACACCACCTGCCCCATCCAACCCTGCACCCATCGAGCCCCAGCCATCGACCTCGAACAACATCCGGCTGCTCAAGACCCCATACGCGGTAGACCCGCAGCATGAGTTCGAACTGAGGCGGTGGGCCCTGCAACTGCGCGAAACCCACATTCAATTGCGCATTGGCCCTGATGGCGGGTTAGTCGCTCCAAACCGCTATGCGCTGTATTTCGCCGAAAAAGCCCGGGCACTTCAGATCTCCGCCAGACGCTTCTACAAGAACCTTCCTTGGGCGAACTTGCCGCCACGTCCGCCGATACCTGCTATCACCTCTTCAATGACCTTCACGGACTTCGTTGCGCAGGCACTCGAGGAAGCGTCCGGCCTGGTTATCGGCGAAACCCCGGGTCGTATCACAAGCATGCGACTGATCATTGAAAACATGCCTGCTCTGGCGCGCGCAGGGGTCAAGACCCTTTATGTGCGCCGACTGCTCAGCGACTTTGCCCAGGCTGACCTGAATGCATACTTCAAGTCCGGCGTCATGACCGATAACCTGCAGCAGTACCTGAGCCGACTCGGCACCGATCCGGCAGAGCAGTTCGACGAACTGGCACTGGTGAAGAGCGCCCGGGAAAACGGTATTCGAGTCCAGGCGACCGATTGCGCGGCGACTTACAACAAGCCCGTTTCGCTCACACTGCCTGAGGAGCAAATCATGACCAATCACCTGACAGCCGACATCATGTTCATGGACAAAACCCTGAATGACGTGGGTAAGTGGGTGGTTCTGACAGGGGTGGAAAACACCAATACGTTCAGGGGCGTTGCCGGTATCAGCGAACTGGAAGGCGGTATTGGTCTACGGATTGAAGAGGTCGATCCGGGACTGGGGGAACGTGTCTCTCTGGATCCGGGCATCGATATAGAACGGGGTCCACATTCAGGGACGCTGGTACAAGGCGGCACTGTCGATACGCATTACGTCGATGTGCTTTTGCAATTGGAAGCGGCGCCGGTCAGCCGAAGCGAACTGCAAATACACCGACTGCTTTATCGCTCGGGCATGTATGTTTTCGAACGTTCACAAGGCGCCTATCGGTTGTTCCACAGAAGTGTGAGCGGCGAGCTTGTTCAAACCCCTGTCCAGACCTTCGCGGACGGGCGCTATTTCATTGATCGCCCGTCCTGGGGCTCGGTACACCGCGTGCCCTACGATAATCTCGAGCAGTTATCCAACGCACTGAAACAGATGGGGCTGCAACTGCAAAGCCGCCTTCCCCACTGACCTGTCCATGGCGACAGACGAAAAAAAACCCTGGCCATAGCCAGGGTTTCTCCTTGCATCAATGCAGCCGGTGTCGCGGGATCATTCCCACTCAATCGTCGCCGGCGGCTTGCTCGACACGTCGTAAGTGACGCGGGAGATGCCTTCGATTTCATTGATGATGTGTGCCTAACGCGCGGTGAAGTAGCTTGTTACGTGTGTAAGACATAACAACCTGACAAAAAGCGAAAACCTTCCGTAGAATGTCGGCGTGGCTATGGAACACCTTCCTTCTAAACCCTATGAACTAGGGGTTCCGCTCTCCACTCAACGCCTGCTCCTAGCAGGCGTTTTCATATCGGCTGTAGACATGACGCTGCAGCTCGCTCACGACGGTGACTCAGGGAGAAAATCAAGCATGAATCAGGAGCTGTTCCTGCGTCGCCGTAGCAAAGTTCACGTCCCGATGGGCACTGGCGGTGCCACGCGCGCTCAGGTCGCGTCGGCTGTCCGGGAAATCGCGGCGTTCCGATGCGTACTGTCAGAAGCTCTGATTGAGCAAATCGGCCTGTTGTCACCGACAGAACTCAAGTACTGGTTGCGTGACATTGTCGGAGTTCTTCGGCGCAGGAGTGGCGCTCATGTGCACCACCGGCCGTTCTATCCTGACTTTCCTGAGCAGGTTCTGACGGCCTCGGAAGCCGAGTTGTACCTCAACGCCGTCGTGCATTACCTCACGCTTCGACGTTTACCCGCGACTGAAGAATCTCGACCTCCACTGCTTGAAGGCAACTTCATCCCCTGTGTTATCGAACCGGGAAGCATCCCTGAGTTCGAGTCACTGCTCGAACCACTGGTTTCATCACGCACCTCGCTCTCCGAAGAGGAAGCGGCCGATGTCATCCGGTTTATCCGCGACTACAAAAATGATGTGTTCCGCCTGCTGCCTGAGGTCGTCCCGTTCCGGGAGATCCGCGCACAGGTTGGCGGCGCACTGATCCTGCATGTAGCTGGCGATGCACGGGTGAATGCATTTCTGGAGCAAAACGTCGAAACGGCGACTGACGTGCTACGACTTGCGATCGCGCTGAATGGTGGAGACGTGTCACTGGCGACCGCTACGACACGTTTCAAAGCGATGAAGCGATCGATGCGCCGTCTGTTGTTGAGTCTGCTCGATCGTATACCCGACGCTACGGAAGACGTGATGCGACAAACCGAGCGATGGAAACGCTTGGCTGAAGTACTTCATCCGGGCGATTACGCCGATAAATACCCAAGAGCGCTGGCCGCCATCAACGCAGCGCGTCGCAACGAAGCGCCTGCCTCATTCGGTTCACGTGTCGAAACATTATTCGCCCAGCGTGATATTACCGAGCTTGTACACGTGCTACAGAGTCGTCCCGGTGAGTTCGCCCGACGGCTGGACGCTACCCTGCGGCGCGCGACGGAACCAGAGCCGGTTCTCGATGCGTTCGAGGCTGTTGCACCACAAGTGTCCTCACCTGTCCTGCTGCAGTTGCTGGCCCAGTCACGTGCACCGCGCCCCCTGCCACTTCGGGCGTTCACACCCAAAGGTTCATTCGCCAAAGTCTATGGCATCAAGGATGACCGAGAGCTTCTCGCACCCGAGGTGCTGGCTCGTGCAGCCCGAATCTGCGAGGTCGCTCTGGTTACGCGTTTTGCGACACTACCGCCATTGGGGCGCTGCTACATCGATCCAGAATTACGCGAATACAGGGTACCGCTGGCACAACGCGCTTCTTCGAAATCGCTACGGACACTGGTGCGGGGCAGTCGATTGCCGATGCCCGACACACGTTTTATTCGCCTTTTTCTGTGGTGGAAAAACGGTCGATCACGCACTGACATCGATTTGTCCGCCGCATTTTTCGATGCCAACTTCGTGTTCAGAGAAACGGTTGCGTACTACAACCTGAGAGATTACGGCGGCTGCCACAGCGGCGACATCGTCGACGCACCCGAAGGGGCTTCGGAGTTCATCGACCTCGATCTTGAAGTCCTCGTCGAGAAAGGCATCCGTTACGTCGTCACGTCTATCAACTCGTTCACCGAACAGCCGTACTGCGATCTTCCAGAATGCTTTGCTGGCTGGATGGCCCGCACCGATACGGCATCGGGCGAAGTATTCGAACCGCGAACCGTGTTCGATCGTATCGATATCGCATCCGATACACAGATCTGCCTGCCATTCGTGATGGACTTGCAGGAGCGGCGCGTGATCTGGGCCGACCTGGGACTGACCTCAGCTCCCCGATGGAACAATGTCGGGAACAACCTCAGCGGAATATCGTTGATGCTGCGGGCTTTGGTACATACGCCGCGGCCTGATCTGGAGACATTATTCGATTTGCATGTACGAGCACGAGGCGAACGAGTGGCTTCGCCGCAGCAGGCACAAGCGGTGTTTGCACCTGATCAAGGGATAACACCGTTCGATACGGATTTGATTCGGTCACAGTTCCTCTAATACCTGCGCCCGCCTCCACACTTTCCGCCCAAAAAAATGCCAGTCAGATTAACTGACTGGCATTTTCTATAACCCCTTTTATGCCTCTGCGAATCCAACCTTGAATTCTAGAGGGCGCGACGCGGGATCATTCCCACTCAATCGTCGCCGGCGGCTTGCTCGACACGTCGTAAGTGACGCGGGAGATGCCTTCGATTTCATTGATGATGCGGCCGGAAACGGTTTCCAGCAATTCGTAAGGCAGGTGTGCCCAACGTGCGGTCATGAAGTCGATGGTTTCCACGGCACGCAGGGCCACGACCCAGGCGTAACGACGGCCATCTCCCACCACACCCACCGATTTCACCGGCTGGAACACGACGAAGGCCTGGCTGACCTTGTGGTACCAGTCGGCCTTGCGCAGTTCTTCGATGAAGATGTGGTCGGCGCGACGCAGCAGGTCGGCGTATTCCTTCTTCACTTCACCAAGGATCCGCACGCCCAGGCCCGGGCCCGGGAACGGGTGACGGTAGACCATGTCGTACGGCAGGCCCAGTTCCAGACCCAGACGACGGACTTCGTCCTTGAACAGTTCGCGCAGTGGCTCGACCAGTTTCAGGTTCATCTCTTCCGGCAGGCCGCCCACGTTGTGGTGCGACTTGATCACGTGGGCCTTGCCGCTTTTCGCGCCAGCCGACTCGATCACGTCCGGGTAGATGGTGCCCTGGGCCAGGTACTTGATGTTGTCCAGTTTGCAGGATTCGGCATCGAACACGTCGATGAAGGTGCGGCCGATGATCTTGCGCTTCTTCTCCGGATCGGCTTCGCCGGCCAGGTTGTTCAGGAACTGGTCTTCGGCGTTGGCACGGATCACCTTGACGCCCATGTTCTCGGCGAACATGGCCATCACTTGCTCGCCTTCGTGCAGACGCAGCAGGCCGTTGTCGACGAAGACGCAGGTCAGCTGATCGCCGATGGCCTTGTGCAGCAGTGCCGCAACTACCGAGGAGTCCACACCGCCGGACAGACCCAGCAGCACGTTGTCGGTACCGACCTGCGCGCGGATGTTGGCGATGGCGTCTTCGGCAATCTTCGACGGAGTCCACAGGGCTTCACAGCCGCAGATGTCGAGAACGAAACGCGACAGGATGCGACCGCCCTGCTTGGTGTGGGTCACTTCCGGGTGGAACTGCACGCCGTAGTAAGCGCGCTCGTCGTTGAACATGCCGGCGATCGGGCAGCTCGGGGTGCTGGCCAGGATGTGGAAATCGCTCGGCATTTTGGTGACCTTGTCACCGTGGCTCATCCATACGTCGAGGCCGAACAGGCCGTCGGCGTCGATGTGGTCTTCGATACCGTCGAGCAGACGGCTCTTGCCGACCACGTCAACGCGGGCATAACCGAACTCACGCAGCTCGGAGCCTTCAACCTTGCCGCCCAGTTGTTCGGCCATGGTCTGCATGCCGTAGCAGATGCCGAAGACCGGTACGCCCAGATCGAACACCGCTTGCGGGCAGCGTGGGCTGTTGGCTTCGTGCACAGACTCGGGACCGCCGGCGAGGATCACGCCTTTTGGAGCGAATTCGCGGATCGCATCTTCGTCCATGTCGAACGGATGCAGTTCGCAGTACACACCGATCTCGCGCACGCGGCGAGCGATCAATTGGGTGTACTGCGAACCGAAGTCGAGGATCAGGATGCGGTGAGCGTGAATGTCGAGGGCCATGATTCAGTCTCGTCTAAGTAATTCAGAAACAGTCTTGATTCAGAAACGACTCGGGGCTGAATAAAACAGCCCCGGTCATTTAACGTTTTGCTTGAAGCCTCAACCTACGCGGTAGTTTGGCGCTTCCTTGGTGATCTGCACGTCGTGGACGTGGGATTCGGCCATGCCGGCACCGGTGATCCGCACGAACTCTGGCTTGGTGCGCATTTCTTCGATGTTGGCGCTGCCGGTGTAGCCCATCGAGGAACGCAGACCGCCCATCAACTGGTGAATGATCGCGCTCAGGGTGCCCTTGTAAGGAACACGGCCTTCGATGCCTTCCGGAACGAGTTTCTCGGCGCCTGCCGAGGAGTCCTGGAAGTAGCGGTCGGAAGAACCCTGGGCCTGGGACATGGCGCCCAGCGAACCCATGCCGCGATAAGCCTTGTACGAACGGCCCTGGAACAGTTCGATCTCGCCCGGCGCTTCTTCGGTACCGGCGAACATCGAGCCCATCATCACGCAGGACGCACCGGCCACGATGGCCTTGGACAGGTCACCGGAGAAACGGATGCCGCCGTCGGCGATCAACGGAACACCGGTGCCTTCAAGGGCAGCGGCAACGTTGGCGATGGCACTGATTTGCGGAACGCCGACACCGGCGACGATACGGGTGGTGCAGATCGAGCCAGGGCCGATACCGACCTTGACTGCGTCGGCGCCAGCTTCGGCCAGGGCCTTGGCGGCTGCGCCGGTGGCGATGTTGCCGCCGATCACCTGCACTTCAGGGAAGTTCTCTTTGACCCAGCGAACGCGGTCGATCACGCCTTTGGAGTGACCGTGAGCGGTGTCGACCACCACCACGTCCACACCGGCATTGACCAGGGCTGCAACGCGGTCACCGGTATCTTTACCGGTACCGACCGCAGCGCCGACGCGCAGACGACCTTGATCGTCCTTGCTGGCCAGCGGGTAGGCCTTGGCTTTTTCGATGTCTTTGACGGTCATCATGCCTTTGAGGGCAAACTTGTCGTCGACGATCAGGACTTTTTCCAGACGGTGCTTGTGCAGCAGCTCGCGGACTTCGTTCTTGTCGGCGCCTTCGCGAACAGTGACCAGACGCTCTTTGGGCGTCATCACTTCACGAACGGTGGCTTCCAGACGGGTTTCGAAACGCACGTCACGGGAGGTGACGATGCCGACCAGGTCGCCATCGTGCAGGACCGGAACGCCGGAAATATTGTGCATGCGGGTCAGTTCGAACAAATCACGAACCGTGGCATCAGCCTCGATGGTGATCGGATCCTTGACCACACCGGCTTCGAACTTCTTGACCTTGCGAACTTCGGCAGCTTGCTGCTCGATGGTCATGTTCTTGTGGATAATGCCGATGCCACCTTCCTGAGCCATGGCGATTGCCAGACGGGCTTCGGTGACGGTGTCCATGGCGGCAGAAACCAGAGGAATGTTCAGCTCGATGCCACGGGTAAGGCGGGTCTTCAGACTGACTTCGTTAGGAAGCACCTCGGAATAACCGGGCACTAGGAGAATGTCGTCGAATGTCAGAGCTTCTTGGCTGATACGCAGCATCGCGGGGGCTCCCGAGCGGGAAAATGGAAGCGCGCCATTATAGTCAGACACCCCTTCGGGTTCAATGTAAAACTTGTCTTATATCAATGTTGCTGATGTACGGAAAAAGCGGCCCCTAAAGCTCGACCTTGACCCAGCTCACCGGTTGATCCAGCCAGTCGGCGAATTCGTCGATGAAACTCTGCTTGAACCCCGCCTCCAGCCAGTTGTTGAAGATGAACCCGAGGTTGGAAAACGCGCACTCCTGCAAATACAGAAATCCATTGATGTCATCTTCATGCCCGCACTCGGGGCAGGTGAAGTTGTCGGTGCGCCCCGGCATCCAGTCTTCCAGACTTTCGAACAGTGCCTCGCCGATTTCCTGTCGGCACTCGGCACATCCGGCCTCCTCGAGAAAGCCTTTGGCCGGTGTGAAGATGCAGCGCTTGGTGATAATTTCCAGACCATTGATCGGCTCACCGAACGGCAGCGCCTCGGGGTGCAGCACCACTGCGCGGGCGCCATCGGCGATGGCGTAGGCCATGCGGTTGCCGGTACGTCCGCAGGTGCTCAGCTCTTCCTTGACGATGTTCTTGCGCACCAGCCAGCGCAGGATCGCCCGGGCCCGGGGTTCGTGCACCGGCAGGTTGGAGATTTTCGGGACGATGATGCTTTGGGAATTCATGGTGCAAGCCTGCTGCGTCAAAGGATGTTCGGCGACGAACGCGGCCGGCAGCTTAATCCCTGACAAAATCCGGTCAAGTGCTTAAATAGCGGCCGATCAGCGCAATCCCGCTCGCCAGCACCAGCCAGGTCACCAACCGCACGAAGGCCTCGCGGGACAGGCGCATGGTCAACCGCCGCCCGATCCACAAGCCCAGCGCCATGGCCGGCAACAGGCACAGCGCAAGCATCAACAAGGGTAGCTCGGCATACACCCCGGCGATGGCGAACAGACTCAAACGCACCACCGTGCTGCAGCTGATCAGCGCACTTTGCGTGGCCCGCGCCGCGTCTTTGGGGAGTCGGCTGTTGAGGTAGATCGCATAAAGAAAGCCGCCACTGCCGAACAACGCTCCGAACAGCCCGCCCACGGTGCCCATCGGCAACGCCCACACGGAGGATAACTGCGCCGGCCGGGCCTTGATCCACAAGCTGTAAACCGCATAGGCACTGATGAACAACCCCATCAGCAGCAACAGCAGATCGGACTTGAGGTTAAGCAGAAAAATCACCCCCAGCGTGCAGCCCACCGCCATGCACGGCAGCAACCGCAGCAATTCCGGTTTCGCCACGTCGCGCCGCGATGGCAGCAGGTTGCCGAACGCCGCGACGAAATCCAGCAGCACCAGCAACGGCACGATTTTCGACAGCGGCATGAACAGAATCAGGATCGGCCCGGCCACCAGCGCAGTGCCGAAACCGGCAATCCCGAACACGATGTAGGCCAGCGCGATGGCCAGTCCGATCACCACCCAGCCTTGCGCGCCCCACGACCATTCGCTCAACAACCCCGCCACACTCATTCGCTCGCTTCCTTTATAAGCCTGCGATGACTTTAGCCAGCGCCGAGGGTTGCGACTAATATCATCGAAACCGCCAAGTCATCTCGAAAAGGCATGTCTCGTGCTTTCAACCCGTCAATTGCGCTACTTCGTGGAAATCGCCGAGTGCGGCAGCTTCAGCGCCGCGGCCGAACGCCTGTTCATTGCTCAGTCGGCGTTAAGCCGGCAGATCAAGGACATGGAAACCCGCCTGCAAACGCCGCTGTTCGAACGCACCGCGCGCCAGCCCCGGCTCACCGCCGCAGGCGAAGCGTTCCTGCCCCGGGCGAGAAACCTGCTGAATGAATTGAACAAGGCCAGCACTTTGGCCACGGAAATTGGCCAAGGGCAGCGCGGTACTTTGCGCGTGTGTCACTCCAGCACCGTGCCGATCAGCGGCCGACTGTTGCGCGACATGAGTACTTACCTGGAGCAACAACCCGGGGTTTCGCTGGACATCGGCACGCTCTCCTCGGAGGCACAGCTCGAAGAACTGGCAGAGGGCCGGCTCGACATCGGCTTGCTGCGCCTTCCAGTTCTGCGCCAGCGCGAGGATGTTCAGGTTGTGCCGCTCTATACCGAACGTTTGCTGCTTGCCGTGCCGGAGGATCATCGACTGGGGTTGGCAGAGGTCGTCGATTTGGCGCAATTGAAGGACGAGGCCTTCATCTCCATCCCCCACCCGCAACGCGGCGGGCTGAGTTATTTGTGCGCCGAACTGTGCATGCGCCACGGCTTTTTCCCTCAGGCTGCGCGGGTAATGTCGCGCAAGACCACGCAGTTGCAATTGATCCAGGCCGGATTCGGCATCGCTTTGCTGCCGGAATCGATGCAGGACATCGCTCCGCCCGGTGTGCGATTTCTGCCGCTGACCGGCGATTGCCGAAGTACCGTCGCCCTCGCTTCTCGGCAAAATCCCACACCTCTGGTGCAACACTTCCTCCAGACATTCATCGGCGAAAGCCTTTAAACTGCGCCCCATGATTAAAGATCCCTTTGCAAGACTCGGCCTGGACCGCGAAGTCCTGACCGTCAGCCAGCTCAACGGCCGCGCGCGGGTGTTGCTCGAAGACGTGTTCAGCAACATCTGGGTCGAAGGCGAAATCTCCAACCTCGCCCGCCCGGCGTCCGGCCACGTGTATTTCACGCTCAAGGACAGCGGTGCGCAGGTGCGCTGCGCACTGTTTCGCCAGAATGCTGCGCGAGTGCGTCAGGCACTGAAGGATGGCCTGGCGGTGAAGGTGCGCGGCAAAGTCTCGCTGTTCGAAGGGCGTGGCGACTATCAACTGATCCTAGATACCGTGGAGCCTGCCGGTGACGGCGCCCTGCGTCTGGCCTTCGATGCCTTGAAGGAAAAGCTCAGCGCCGAAGGCCTGTTCAGTGCCGAGCGCAAGGTGCCACTGCCGGCGCATCCGCAGCGCATCGGCATCATCAGTTCACCGACCGGTGCGGTGATCCGCGACATCATCAGCGTGTTCCGCCGCCGCGCGCCGCAAGTGCAACTGACGCTGATTCCGACCGCCGTTCAGGGCCGCGAAGCCACCGCGCAGATCGTCCGCGCCCTGAAGCTGGCGGATGCCCGTGGCTTCGACGCGCTGATCCTGGCCCGTGGCGGCGGCTCGCTGGAAGACCTCTGGTGCTTCAACGAAGAGGCCGTGGCCCGGGCGGTGGATGCCTGTGTTACGCCAATTGTCAGCGCAGTCGGCCATGAAACCGACGTGTCGATCAGCGACTTCGTGGCGGACGTGCGCGCACCGACACCGTCCGCTGCTGCTGAACTGCTTGCCCCGGATTCCAGCCACCTGATCCGTCAGGTCGAAAGCCTGCATCGCCGACTGGTGATGCGCATGCGTGACCGCCTGATGCGTGATCGGCTGCGTCTTGAGGGCATGGCCCGTCGTCTGCGTCATCCCGGCGAACGTCTGCGCCAGCAGGCACAGCGTCTGGATGATCTGGACATGCGCATGCGCCGTGCCTTCGAGCGCCAGCTCAACACCCGTCGCGAACGCCTGATCCGCCTGGAAACCCGTCTCGCCGGGCAACATCCGGGACGCCAGTTGGCCCTGTTGCGCCAGCGCCTCGACAGTCTTGCCGAGCGCCTGCCCCGCGCCATGAACGAAGGCCTGAAACGACGCCGTTTACAGTTGCAGAGCCAGATGCAGACCCTGCACGTGGTCAGCCCCCTGGCGACCCTCGGCCGTGGCTACAGCATCCTGCTGGATGAACGCGGCAACGCAATCCGCAACGCCGCGCAGACCCACACCGGCCAGCGTCTGAAGGCCAGACTGGGCGAAGGCGAACTGCAAGTGCGCGTCGAGGACAATCACCTGACGCCTGTCACACTCTCTCTACTGGACTGATCCATGCCGCGTTTTCTTGCTCCGCTGCTGTTGCTGTGCCTGACCTTCAACGCCCATGCCGACAGTTACATCACCCGCCTGCTGAACAAACCGGTGCCGGGCGGCGTGGCTGTCGTCGATCTGGGGACCGCTGCGCAAGCGCCGAAAGCCACGTATCAGGGCAAACCGGTGCTGGTGGTCAAGGAACAGAACAACTGGCTGGCGATTGTCGGCGTTCCGTTGACCGTCAAACCCGGTGCGCAACAGATCAGCAGTGGCGGCCGTAACCTCAGCTTCAGTGTCGGCAACAAGAAATACCCGGAACAACACATCACCCTGAAGAACACCCAGCAGGTCAATCCGAACCCGGCGAATCTGAAGCGCATCGAGGGCGAACTGGCCGAACAGATCAAAGCCTATCGCAGCTTCAGCCCGAACACGCCGAGCAATCTGCTGCTGGACAAACCGGTCAACGGACCGCTGTCGAGCAAGTTCGGCGTGCGCCGTTTCTTCAACGGTGAAGAGCGTAATCCGCACGCAGGCCTCGACTTTGCGGTGCCGGCCGGCACACCGATCAAGACTCCGGCGGCGGGCAAAGTGATCCTGATCGGTAATTACTTCTTCAATGGCAACACCGTGTTCGTCGACCACGGCCAGGGCTTCATCAGCATGTTCTGCCACATGTCGAAGATCGATGTGCAGAACGGTCAGCAACTGGCGCGCGGTGCAGTGGTGGGCAAGGTGGGCGCTACAGGTCGGGCGACCGGGCCGCACATGCACTGGAACGTCAGCCTGAACGATGCGCGGGTCGATCCGGCGATTTTCATTGGCGCATTCCAGCCTTGATTCCAGGCTGAACACCCTCCAGCAGGGATTGCGCACGACGAATGGTCCGCGCAATCCCCGCCAACAATTATCGCCATATCAAGAATAAAATCTCGGAAAAAACCGCTTTCCGGGTATTCCTCTCAATTTTTTTCGACTGCTTGCCATCCTCATCCCCCGCGGTTAGGGTTGAAGGCATGAAAACCTCTCACACCCTCATTCAGCTTCGCCAGCACCGCAGCCTGTGCCTCGTCAGCGCACGACTGCCGGGCTGAATCGCTGCGCCTCGTCCCACGCTTTTCCAAGAACGTTCGTCCACCGGCAGGCCGCCTCTTTTCGGCCCAGACAATAAGGAATTTCCCGATGAGCATGCTCAAAGACCCGTCTTCGAAATACCGCGCGTTTCCTGTGATCAATCTGCCGGATCGTACCTGGCCATCGAAAACCATCGATGCCGCGCCGATCTGGTGCAGCTCCGACCTGCGTGACGGCAACCAGTCGCTGATCGAGCCGATGGACGCGGTGAAAAAGCTGCGCTTCTGGAAAACCCTGGTGCAGGTAGGTGTGAAAGAAATCGAGGCGTCGTTCCCGGCCGCTTCGCAAACCGACTTCGACTTCGTGCGTACCCTGATCGAAGACGGCCACATCCCGGACGACACCACCATTCAGGTGTTGACCCAGGGCCGTGAAGACCTGATCGAGCGCACCTTCGAATCCCTGCGTGGGGCAAAGAAAGCGATTGTTCACCTGTACAACGCGACCTCCCCTTCTTTCCGTCGCATCGTGTTCAACCAGGACAAGGACGGGATCAAGGCCATCGCCGTGAACGCCGCCAAGCTGTTCGTCAAATATGCTGCCATGCAGCCGGACACCGAGTGGACCTTCGAATACTCGCCGGAAACCTTCAGCGCCACCGAGCTGGAATTCGCCAAGGAAGTCTGTGACGCGGTGATCGAGGTCTGGAACCCGACACCCGAGCACAAGATCATCCTCAACCTGCCGGCCACCGTTGAATGCGCGACCCCGAACGTCTACGCCGACCAGATCGAGTGGTTCCACCGCAACATCAACCGTCGTGACAGCGTGATCATCAGCCTGCACACCCACAACGACCGTGGCACTGGCGTGGCCGCCACCGAGCTGGGCCTGATGGCCGGCGCCGACCGCGTCGAAGGTTGCCTGTTCGGCAACGGCGAGCGCACCGGTAACGTCGATCTCGTCACCGTGGCACTGAACATGTACACCCAGGGTCTCGACCCGCAACTGGATTTCTCCGACATCGACGGCGTGCGCAAAGTCGTCGAAGAGTGCAACCAGATCCAGGTTCACCCGCGTCACCCGTACGTCGGCGATCTGGTGCACACCGCGTTCTCCGGCTCCCACCAGGACGCGATCCGCAAGGGCTTCGCCCAGCAGAAACCGGACACCCTGTGGGAAGTGCCGTATCTGCCGATCGACCCGGCCGACATCGGCCGCAGCTACGAGGCGGTGATCCGCGTCAACAGCCAGTCGGGCAAGGGCGGCATCGCCTACCTGCTGGAGCAGGAATACGGCATCAGCCTGCCGCGTCGCATGCAGATCGAATTCAGCCAGGTGGTGCAGCGTGAAACCGATCGGCTGGGCCTGGAGATGACCGCGCAGCAAATCCACGCGCTGCTGCACAGCGAGTACCTGCAAGCCAACACCCCGTACGCGCTGGTCAGCCATCGCCTGCAGGAAGAAAACGGCAACAGCGCCGTCGAAGTGGAAGTGGCGAGCAAGGGTCAGGGCGAAACCAACCTGCATTGGCGCGGCAAGGGCAACGGCGCGCTGGAAGCACTGGTGGCCGGCCTGCCGATTCCGGTGGAGATCATGGACTACAACGAACACGCCATCGGCGCGGGCACCAACGCCAAGGCTGCGGCGTACATCGAATTGCGTGTGAACGGTGAACGTGCGGTACACGGCGTGGGCATCGATGAAAACATCACCACCGCCAGCTTCAAGGCCCTGTTCAGCGCGCTGAACCGCTCGCTGAGCCAGCCGGAAGCGAAAGCGGCGTAACTTCACAGCCGAAATGCAAAAGGCCCCGGAGTGCGAACTCCGGGGCCTTTTTTACCTGCCATTCTGGTGCTGTCTGTAATGACCCCTTCGCGGGCAAGCCCGCTCCCACAGGGGACGCTGGTGCACCCCAGACTCATGTACACCATAGAACACTGTGGGAGCGGGCTTGCCCGCGAAAAGGCCCTTGTAGACGCTGCAGATGTCAGGTGAACTCGAAGGTATCCGCATCCAGATTCGCCGGGAACCGCTCCCGGTAAGCCGCCAGCGAAGCCGCTTCCAGAACCACCTTGAACACCCCGTCAGCCTCCCCTGCCGCCAGCAAGGTCTCGCCCTGGAAATCCAGCACCTGACTGTCGCCGGTATAAGCGAAGCCCTTGCCATCGGTGCCAATCCGGTTGACCGCCGCCACATAGCAAAGATTTTCGATCGCCCGGGCCGGCAACAACCGGTTCCAATGCTGACGCCGCGCCCCCGGCCAGTTGGCGGTGTACAGCAGCAAATCAGTGTCCTGTGCGTCGCGGCTCCACACCGGGAAGCGCAAGTCGTAGCAAATCAGCGGACGCACCCGCCAGCCCTTGAGCTCGAACTGCACCTGACGCTCGCCGGGGGTGTAGTGATTGTGCTCGCCGGCCATGCGGAACAGATGGCGCTTGTCGTAATGCAGCACTTCGCCGTCCGGCCGTGCCCACAACAAGCGATTGCGGTGGCTGCCATCGGCGGCCTGGATAATCACGCTGCCTGTGACGACTGCATTCAGTTTCGCTGCCTGGGCCCGAAGCCACTTACTGGTCGGACCGTTTTCGGCTTCGGCCAGGGTTTTGGACTCCATGGAAAATCCGGTGGTGAACATCTCCGGCAGAATGATCAGATCCGCACCACGCGCCTGCTCCAGCAACGCGTCGAAATGCTCGAGGTTGGCCTGACGGTCATGCCAGACCAGGCTGGTCTGGATCAGCGCCAGGTTGAGATCGGGCAACGCACTCAGATCACGCATAGTTTCCCCGCCGCTTCCCGCAGCGTCTCCTCGCGCTTGGCAAAGCACAGGCGCACCAGGCGCTGGCCTTCAGGTGGGTTCTGGTAGAACACCGACACCGGGATGCTCGCCACACCATGTTCGCGAGTCATCCACATCGCCATCTCGACGTCGTTCAGGTCGGGACGGATCTGCGAGTAATCGACCAGTTGGAAATAGGTGCCGGTGACCCGGGTGAAGCTGAATCGGGACGGCGCCAGCAGATCACAGAACAGATCACGCTTGGCCTGATAGAAGCCCGGCAGTTCTTCGACGTGTTCCGGATGCTCGGCCATGTAATCGGCCAGCGCGTATTGCAGCGGCGTCACGCCGCAGAAACTGACGTATTGATGCACCTTGCGCAGTTCGGCGGTCAGCGCCGGCGGCGCCACCACGTAGCCGGTTTTCCAGCCTGTGACGTGATAGGTCTTGCCGAACGAGCTGACCACGAATGCACGCTGATACAGCTCTTCATGGGCCTGTACGCTGACATGCGAAACGCCGTCGAACACCAGGTGTTCGTAGACTTCGTCGCTGATCACATAGATGTCGCGATCACGGATCAGCGCCGCCAACTGATCAAGCTCTGCGCGACTGATCAGGGCGCCGCTCGGGTTGTGCGGGGTGTTGAGGATGATCATCCGCGTGCGCGGGCTCAGGGCTGCACTGAGCTTGTCGAAGTCGATGGAGAAATCCTTCAGCCCCAACTGCACATGCACGCAACGCCCGCCAGCCAGTTCCACCGATGGCTCGTAGCTGTCGTAGGCCGGATCGAACACGATGACTTCATCGCCGCTGTGGATAACCGCCTGGATTGCACAGAAGATCGCCTGGGTCGCACCCGGAGTGACAGTCACCTCATGATCTGCATCGACGTTCACGCCATAGCTGCGGGCGATTTTTGCCGCGATCTGCTGGCGCAGGACCGGCAGGCCGGTCATCGGCGAATACTGGTTATGGCCGCTGGCGATGTGCCGACCGACCGCATCGCGCAGTGCCTGCGGGCCGTCGAAATCGGGAAAACCCTGGGACAGGTTGATGGCTCCGGTCTGCGCCGCGAGCTGAGACATCTGCGTGAAAATAGTGATGCCGACATTCGGCAGCTTGCTGGTGATCATCGGGGTTCCCTGCTCTGCCCCGGCTCTGACGACGGCGCGGGAGAGCCCGAGGATAGCCCATCCGGCGCCCATAAAAAAAGGGATTGGCGCAACACAGAATGCCGCGTCACGCCTTTGATTAGACCGATCGGGCCGTCTCTCGGATGCCGGCCAACAGCAGAATAATGACGAGCTACCTGTTACTTCTGACAGTTGTCGAAATACCCATCGAGGCGTTCACTGTCCGGACTCCGATCAGAGGTCAAAATCATGAGAAAACTCAAGGCGGGTGAACTCGATCCCGGGTTTGGTAATGATGGTATTCATCCATTGGAACCACACGGAGACTTTTTTCAGGCCTTTGGCCTGAGCCGATCAGACAATGGAGAATTGTTCGTTGCCGGCAGCAGTGACGGTTCAGAACGCAACTTTACGAACTTCGTATTGATCAAACTTGATCCGCGGGGAGAACGAGAAAAATCCTTCGCTACGAATGGAGTCCTGGAGGCTCGATTTTCCCCCGATGCCAGTCTTTCCTCCGTCGGACTGAAGGCGTTCCCCCTCGAAAACTCAAATATTGTTCTGATCGGTCAGTTCAACAATGGCACCAATGCGCCCTTGCCCGGTCTAGCACAAGTTCGTCCCGACGGGACGTTCGATACGGACTTTGCTGACCAGGGAACCCACGTTGTTCGCACTTCCCTGATACCGGAATACGGCGCACCGAGCGGAACGGTCATTGACGGCAGCCGTCAATCCAGCGGCGCATGGGTGACGATAAATCCTCACGTTGCGGGTCCTGAACTGACCATGACGCTGATCGTAATGACCCGCGCCAACGGCACGCCAGCCACCGAATTCAATGACGGCAAAGGCTATGTCGAACTCCCGCTCAGTGGTGGCGAGGAAACAAGGCTGAACGCCATCGCAGTAGACCAACGGGATGCAATACTGGTGTGTGGTCATACCACGGATGTTCGAGGCATAAAGACAGGCATTGTCATGCGCTTTCAGCCAAACGGGATGGAAGACAAGAGCTTTGCAAATAACGGAGCACTGCAAAGTACAGAACTGTACTTTGATAATTTGCTTCCTTGCGATGACCGAATCTTGTGTTGTGGCTCAACCCGCTCAGGTGAGGCCCTGATTGCGCAACTGGACCGGGACGGTAATCCACTGCACTCCCCCAGCATTACGCCTGCTGAAGTGAGTACTCGCTGGATCAAGGTCGCATGGCACGACAACCATATTCTTGCACTCGGCGAGCAGCAATTTCCTTTCGGAACCGGAACGGTGGTTGCCCGTTTCAACGAGCGTGGAATTCTCGACCCTTCATTTGGCAGAGATGAGGGCTGGACTTCCATTCTTTTCAACGGACAACCCGCAGAACCTCGGGATATCGTGATCGACTCGTCGGGGATTTTAGTACTGGCATCAGCGAAAGATCTGACCGGATCGCAAACACACTTTCTGGCCCGACTACTGAACTGATCTGACAGCCACAAAAAAGGGCGTCATGGACGCCCTTTCCCGATGGCATCAGCGCTTGTCGCGGCGCTTCTTCTCGCTCTTCTTGTGGTGCGACATCAAGCGGCGCTTCTTGTTGACCTGGCGGTCGGTCAGCGTGTTCTTGTTGCCTTCGTACGGGTTCTCGCCGCCCTTGAACTCGATACGGATCGGCGTACCGACCAGTTTGAGCACGCGGCGGTAAGTGTTTTCCAGATAGCGCACGTACGACTTCGGCACTTTCTCGACCTGGTTGCCGTGGATCACGATGATCGGCGGGTTCGCCCCACCAAGGTGAGCGTATCGCAGCTTGATCCGGCGGCTGTTGACCATCGGCGGCTGGTGCTCGCTGACCGCGTCTTCGAGAATCTGCGTCAGGCGGCTGGTCGGCCAGCGGGTGACCGCGGACTTGAACGAGTTCTGCACCGAGGCGTAGAGGTTGCCCACGCCAGTGCCGTGCAGTGCCGAGATGAAGTGGATATCGGCGAAGTCAACGAAGAACAACCGACGCTGCAACTCGACCTTCACGAAGTCGCGCTCGCTCGGCGTCATTCCGTCCCACTTGTTGATCGCGATCACCAGCGCGCGACCCGCCTCAAGGGCGAAGCCCAGCAGGTTGAGGTCGTGATCGACCACACCTTCGCGGGCGTCCATCACAAAGATCACCACGTTGGCGTCTTTGATCGCCTGCAGGGTTTTGACCACGGAGAACTTTTCGACTTCTTCGTGGATCTTGCCGCGCTTGCGCACACCGGCGGTGTCGATCAGCGTGTACTTCTCGTCGTTACGCTCGAACGGGATGTAGATACTGTCGCGAGTGGTGCCGGGCTGGTCGTAGACGATTACCCGGTCTTCACCGAGCATGCGGTTGACCAGGGTCGACTTGCCGACGTTCGGACGGCCGATGATGGCGATCTTGATCCCGTCTTTTTCGCTCGGACCAGGAATGCGCTTTGCTTCCTCGCCTTCGGCGACCACTTCTTCCTCTTCACCTTCCGCCGGCTCGTCATCATCACGCGGGAAGTCGCTCAGGGCGGCTTCCAGCAGTTGAGTGATGCCGCGACCGTGGGCACCGGCGATCGGGATCGCGTGGCCCATGCCCAGCGGGGCGAATTCGGCGCGGGCCATTTCCGGGTCGATGTTGTCGACCTTGTTGGCGACCACGTGAGAACGCTTGTTACGTTTGCGCAAGTGTTCGGCGATCATCTGGTCGGCGGCGGTGAAACCGGCCTTGGCATCTACCAGGAACAGAACGACATCCGCTTCTTCGATGGCCAGCAGCGACTGCTCGGCCATTTTTTCGTCCATACCATGCTCGTCACCGGAGATACCGCCGGTGTCGATCAGAATGTAGGAACGCCCTTGCCACTTGGCCTCACCGTACTGGCGATCACGGGTCAGACCGGACAAGTCGCCGACGATGGCGTCGCGAGTCCTGGTCAGGCGGTTGAACAAGGTGGACTTGCCGACGTTCGGTCGGCCCACCAGGGCGATTACGGGAACCATGCGGCTCTCCACTTCGTTATTTCAGAAAATACAAAAGCCGCTGCGAGGCAGCGGCTGGTGCTCGGGGCAACGCCCAAAAGCGCTGCAAGCCCCGGTATACCGGGGCCGCCTGGGGGTTTAACCCCAAGCATAGCTAAAGGGCCTGCGTTCGATCATGCGGCGTTAAAAATCAGCTCGGGATGCTCATTGACTGAAGTCAACTCCGCGCCCTCGCTGATTTTTGCCTTGCCTGATCTTCGCTCGGCTCCTTCAGTGAATTGTTACTTGATGGTCAGGGCTTCCAGTTTGCCGCTGTTGCCATACACATAAATCGTGTCACCCACCACCAGCGGACGGGCACGCAGGCCGTCGCTGTCGATGCGCTCGCGGCCGACGAAACGACCGTCCACCTGACTCAGCAGATGCAGGTAACCTTCCAGGTCACCGACTGCAACGTAGCTGGAGAACACTTCCGGTGCCGACAGTTGACGGCGGGCCAGCGAATCGTTGCTCCACAGTGCAGTGGTGGAACGCTCGTCGACGCCTTCAACGGTACCCGAAGACAGGCTCACATAGACGTTGCCGAAACCCTGTGCGATACCGGCGTAGCTCGACGCATCGCGCTGCCAGAGTTGACGGCCGCTTTCCAGGTCCAGTGCCGCAACGCGACCCTGATAGCTGGCAACGTACAGCGTACCGCCGGACAGCAGCAGCCCGCCGTCGATGTCAACCACACGTTCCAGTTCCGAACGACCCTGTGGAATCGCGATCCGCTGCTCCCAGACCGGCACGCCGTTGGAAATGTCCAGAGCGACCACTTTACCGGTCGACAGGCCAGCCACCGCGAGGCGGTTGGTCGCGAGCGGCGCACTGGTACCACGCAGGGTCAGTACGGCAGGGGTGCTGTCATACACCCAGCGCTGGTGACCGGTGGATGCATCCAGACCGATCAGACGATCGTCCTGGGTCTGTACAACCACGATGTCGCCGTTGCTGGCAGGTGGCGCCAGCACTTCGCTGGTCACCCGGGCGCGCCATTTCTCTTCACCATTGATGGTGTCGAGGGCGATGACATCACCACGCAGAGTACCGATCAGAACCAGACCGTAGCCTACGCCGACGGCACCGGAGACAGGCACATCCAGTTCTTTCTTCCACTTCACGTCGCCGTTGCTGCGATCCATGGCCATCACGATGCCAGTAACGTCGGCGGCGTAGATGGTGTCACCATCAATCGCCGGCACCAGCATGTTGTAGGTTTCGCCCTGACCGTCACCGATCGAACGACTCCACACTTTGTGCAGAACCACTTCTTCCTTGAAGGAAGTCAGTTCGGCCGGTGGCAGTTCCTTGGTGCTGTTGCTGCTGCAACCCGTGGCCAGAATGGCCAGAGCCAGCAATGCTGCATGCTTCCAACCGATCACGTCACGCATCCCCTTTGGCCAGGTCGTCCAGCTTGATTTGAAGGCCACCGACCGCCGCTTCATCCGACAGTGCCGCCTTGGCTTTTTGATACGCCGCGTTCGCTTCGTCAGTGCGGCCCAGCTGTACCAGCAGGTCGCCCTTGAGTTCTTCGCGAGTGGCCAGGAACGACTTGTCGGCATCGCCTTCAAGCAGTTTCAGGGCCTCGTCAGCCTTGTTCTGTGCACCCAGCACCTGCGCCAGACGCTGACGGGCGATTTCGCCCAACGCCGCGTTGGCCGGTTTGGCAACGATTGCCTTGAGTTCGGTCGCCGCGTCGTCCAGCTTGCCGCTGTCGACCGCAACCTTGGCCACGAACAGGCTGCCGTACTGCGCGTAGGCAGTACCGCCGAATTCGCTGTTGAGCTTGCCGGCCAGATCCGCAACGCGCGCGGCGTCAGGCTTGCCATCCGGAGTCAGCGTGGTTTCCAGCAATTGCTGATAGAGCACCGAGGCGCCTTGCGACTGGTTGCTCTGATACTTGTGAAATGCCTGCCAGCCGAACACGATGACCAGCGCCAACAGGCCGCCAGTGACCAGAGGTTTGCCGTTGCGTGTCCACCAGTCCTTCAAATCCGCCAACTGTTCGTCTTCGGTACTCGACACCCCAATACTCCTTAATCGCTAAATCGGCTGTTTGGACAGCTTCAACCCTGCACGACGCAGGTGGCCAGGTGAGCGGCAAGCGCATCCCAGGCAATGCTTTGTTGTTCGCCCTGGCCACGCAGGGGTTTGAAACCTACCACTTGCTGGGCCATTTCGTCGTCACCCAGGATCAGTGCGTACAACGCACCGCTCTTGTCGGCTTTCTTGAACTGGCTCTTGAAGCTGCCGGCACCGGCATTGACTTGCAGACGCAGGTTAGGCAACTGGTCGCGTACACGCTCGGCCAGGGCCAGACCGGCCAGCTCCGCCTCTTCGCCGAAGGCGCAGAGGTAGACGTCAACCTGACGGGAAAGCTCTTGCGGGATCTGCTCCAGGGTTTCCAGCATCAGCACCAGACGCTCGATGCCCATGGCGAATCCGACGCCCGGCGTCGGCTTGCCGCCCATCTGCTCGACCAGACCGTCGTAACGGCCGCCCGCACAAACAGTGCCCTGGGCGCCGAGCTTGTCGGTGACCCATTCGAATACGGTTTTGCTGTAGTAATCGAGACCGCGTACCAGTTTCGGGTTGAGCACGTAAGGAATGCCGACAGCATCCAGACGGGCCTTCAGACCTTCGAAGTGGGCACGGGACTCGTCGTCCAGGTAGTCAGCCATCTTCGGCGCATCGACCAGGACGGCTTGCGTGTCGGCGTTCTTGGTATCGAGCACGCGCAGCGGGTTGGTCTTCAGGCGACGCTGGCTGTCTTCGTCCAGTTTGTCGTGGTGCGCCGAGAGGTACTCGACCAGCGCTTCACGATAACGGCCGCGGGACTCGCTGGTGCCCAGGCTGTTGAGTTCGAGCTTGACGGCATCACGGATACCCAGCTCGCCCCACAGGCGCCAGGTCATGATGATCAACTCGGCGTCGATGTCCGGACCGTCGAGGTTGAAGACTTCCAGACCGATCTGGTGAAACTGGCGATAACGGCCTTTCTGCGGACGCTCGTGACGGAACATCGGACCGATGTACCAGAGCTTCTGCACTTGGCCACCGCCGGTGATGCCATGCTCGAGCACGGCACGCACGCACGCAGCGGTGCCTTCCGGACGCAGGGTCAGAGAGTCGCCGTTGCGGTCGTCGAAGGTGTACATCTCTTTTTCGACGATGTCGGTCACTTCACCGATCGAGCGCTTGAACAGCTCGGTGAATTCGACGATCGGCATACGGATCTGCTTGTAACCGTAGTTATCCAGCAAACGCGAAACGGTGCCTTCGAAGTAGCGCCATACCGGGGTCTGTTCCGGCAGGATGTCGTTCATGCCACGAATGGCTTGCAGGGACTTGCTCACAGAAATTCCTTAATTCGTTCGATCAGCCGCGCGCGATGACCGCTGCGTCGGCTTCGACCTTCTCGGCCGCCTTCTCGCGGATCAGCTTTTCCAGCTCGTCCACCAGATTGTCATTCGTCAGCTTATGCGACGGCTTGCCGTCGATGTAAATCAGGTTTGGCGAGCCGCCGGTCAAGCCGATATGGGCTTCCTTGGCTTCACCCGGGCCATTGACCACACAACCGATCACCGCGACATCCAGCGGCACCAGCAGGTCTTCAAGGCGCCCTTCCAGCTCGTTCATGGTCTTGACCACATCGAAGTTCTGCCGCGAGCAGCTCGGGCAGGCGATGAAGTTGATGCCACGGGAACGCAAATGCAAAGACTTGAGAATGTCGTAACCGACCTTCACTTCCTCGACCGGGTCGGCGGCCAGCGAGATGCGGATGGTATCGCCAATCCCCTCGGCGAGCAGCATACCTAGGCCCACGGCGGATTTCACTGTACCGGAGCGCAATCCACCGGCTTCGGTGATGCCCAAGTGCAGCGGCTGAACGATTTCCTTGGCGAGCAGGCGATAGGCTTCGACGGCCATGAACACGTCGGAGGCCTTCACACTGACCTTGTAGTCCTGGAAATTCAGGCGCTCAAGGTGCTCGACATGACGCAATGCCGACTCGACCAGCGCAGCCGGTGTCGGCTCGCCGTATTTTTTCTGCAGGTCTTTTTCCAGCGAACCGGCGTTGACGCCGATGCGGATCGGAATCCCGCGATCACGGGCGGCATCGACCACGGCGCGTACGCGATCCGGGCTACCGATGTTGCCCGGATTGATGCGCAGGCAGTCCACACCCAGTTCGGCCACGCGCAAGGCGATCTTGTGGTCGAAGTGGATGTCGGCAACCAGCGGCACTTTGACCAGTTGCTTGATCTTGCCGAACGCCTCGGCGGCGTCCATGTCCGGCACCGAAACGCGGACGATGTCGACGCCGGCGGCTTCCAGACGGTTGATCTGTGCGACGGTGGCCGCGACGTCGTTGGTGTCGCTGTTGGTCATGCTCTGCACCGCGATAGGTGCATCGCCGCCCACAGGCACGTTACCGACCCAGATCTTGCGTGATTCGCGACGTTTGATTGGAGATTCGCCGTGCATGACTTATTGACCCAACTTCAGGCGAGCAGTCTCGCCACTGGTGAACGGAGCCACATCGACCGATTGGCCGTTGTAGCTGACCTGGGCGCCACGGGCATAACCCAGGCGCACGGCAAACGGTGGCTTGCCGGCGACGGACAGGCTGTCGCCCTTGCGCTTCAGACCACTGAACAGCACTTTGCCGCTGCCATCGGTCACTTGTGTCCAGCAATCGGCGATGAACTGAACCTGCACCTGGCCTTGACCGGCAACCGGGGCAGCCGCAACGGCAGGGGCTGGAGTCGGTGCAGCAACGCTTGGCGTTACCGGCGCAGTAACAACGGGTGCAGACGCGGCTGGAACGGTTGCCGGCACAGGCGCCGTCGGAGCCGCAACCACTGGCGCCGGGACGTGGGCCGTCGCGGCCGGTGCCACGGGTGCAACGGCTGCCGGAGCGGCAGTTTCGGCAACCGTCGATTCAGCGGTGGATTGCGATTGAGGCAGTGCCAGGGCCGTTGCGCCCTCAGCCTCGCCTTCCGCAACAGCCTGGTCTTCCGGCTCGTCCAGCGGGTGGATCTGGGTAGTGCCGTCCGCACCTTCGACTTCCACGTGCTCGGGAGCCAGCGTGGTCAGGTCCTTGGTGCGCAACGAGGTCTGATCCTGCCACCAGACGAAACCGCCGCCGATGACCCCGATCAGTAACAGCAGGCTGACGATCCGCAAAATGGTGTGGGAAACCCGAACCGGTTCTTCGATGCGCCCCAGCGCGTGCACATTGCTGCCCTGGGAGTCGGTGCCGGTGGACTGATCGAACTGCTGGACCAGAACAGCCTGATCCATGCCGAGCAATTTGGCATAGGCGCGAATATAGCCGCGAGCAAAGGTATGCCCCGGCAGCTTGTCGAACGCACCGGCTTCGAGGTTGGACAGGGAAGTCACGGTGAGGTTGAGCTTGAGGGCCACTTCGGCCAGCGACCAGCCATTGCTTTCGCGGGCCTGGCGCAAGGTTTCACCGGGGTTAACGCGATTCGCTGCTACAACTTCGGGATGCGCCGCTTTCATCATTGCTCCGACAGGTATTGCTGATATTCCGGCGTACCGGGATAGAGTCGTTTTAATTGCAGGCCCGCACTGGCGGCCTTGTCGCGATCTTCAAATACTTTTGCCAACCGAACGGCGAGCAACAGACTACGTGCATTTTGCTCGGACAGCTGGCTGAAACGGTCGTAATAGTCACGCGCGGGCACATAATGCCTGTCTTCGAATGACAACTCAGCCATTTCCAGCAAGGCCCGCGGTTGTTGCTGGTTCAAACGCAGAGCCTTTTCCAGTTGCTGCTGCGCAAGCTCACGCTGACCAAGCTTCGATGCCGTCATGCCGAGATTCTCGAACACGCGTGAACGCTCAGGATACAGGGTATCGGCGGCGGCCTGCTCAAAACGCTCGTAGGCCTCCTTGTAACGCTTCTCTTCGTAGAGAAAACTGCCGTAATTGTTGAGGATGCGGGCATCGGCGGGACGGGAGGACAGCGCCTTGCGAAAGTGTTCGTCGGCCAGCTTCGGCTCCATTTCCGCCTGGAACACCAGCCCGAGGGCGGCGTTCGCATCAGGATCCGAGCTATCCAGCTCGAGGGCCTTTTTCAACGGCACCTTGGCCCGTTCGGTCATGCCCTGCTGCAAGTATCCCAGCCCCAGCTGCACGTAGGCAGCCCGCGCCTCGTCGCGGCCCTTGCTGGTCTTCATCGGGTTGTAATCACCCGACAGGACACAGCCAGCACACAGGCTGGCCAACAGCAACAGCAGCGCAAAGCGCAGGGACATAGAGATCCTCTCTTAATTAGTGTTCGCGGCGTTCTGTGCCAGATCGCTGTCGGCGCTCAATTCGCGCACGGCGATGTAACGTTCACTGCGACGGGTGCGATCCAGCACCTGCCCTACCAATTGACCGCAAGCCGCGTCGATGTCTTCACCACGGGTGGTGCGGACGGTGACGTTGAAGCCTGCCTGATGAAGCTGATCCTGGAATCGGCGAATCGCGTTGTTGCTTGGCCGCTCGTAACCGGAGTGCGGGAACGGGTTGAACGGAATCAGGTTGATCTTGCAGGGAATATCCTTGAGCAACTCGATCATTTCCACAGCGTGCTCAAGCTTGTCGTTGATGTCCTTGAGCAAGGTGTACTCGATGGTCAGCACACGTTTCTCGCCCAGGGCGGACATGTAGCGCACGCACGAATCGAGGAGCATCTTAAGCGGATATTTCTTGTTGATCGGCACCAATTGGTTACGCAATGCGTCATTCGGTGCGTGCAGGGACAACGCCAGGGATACGTCGATGTGCTTGGCCAGCTCATCGATCATCGGCACCACACCCGACGTGGACAGGGTCACGCGGCGCTTGGAGATCCCGTAGCCCAGATCATCCATCATCAGATGCATGGCGGCCACGACGTTGTCGAAGTTCAGCAGCGGTTCGCCCATGCCCATCATCACCACGTTGGTGATGGCGCGGTCGATGGTTGCCGGAACACTGCCGAAGGATTTGTTGGCAATCCACACCTGGCCGATGACTTCGGCGGCGGTGAGGTTGCTGTTGAAGCCTTGCTTGCCGGTGGAGCAGAAACTGCAGTCCAGGGCACAGCCTGCCTGGGACGAAACGCACAGAGTGCCGCGTTTGCCCTGGGGAATGTAAACGGTCTCGACGCAGCTGCCGGACGCCACGCGCACCACCCATTTACGGGTGCCGTCGCTGGAGATGTCCTCGCTGACCACTTCGGGACCACGGACCTCGGCAACCGCCTTGAGCTTTTCGCGCAAGGCCTTGCTGACGTTCGTCATGGCGTCGAAATCATCGACGCCAAAGTGGTGAATCCATTTCATTACCTGACCGGCACGGAAACGCTTCTCCCCGATTGAGTCGAAGAATTTTTCCATTTCCGGCTGGGTCAGACCCAGCAGGTTGGTTTTAACAGTCGATGTCGTCATGGATTCACCTTCACTCTTAAGCCAATGCTTAGCGAGTGGTTACTTCAGTAGCTGCGAAGAAGTAAGCGATTTCGCGAGCAGCAGCGGCTTCGGAGTCCGAACCGTGAACGGCGTTGGCGTCGATCGATTCAGCGAAGTCAGCACGGATGGTGCCTGGAGCAGCTTCTTTAGGGTTGGTAGCGCCCATCAGCTCACGGTTGCGAGCGATGGCGTTTTCGCCTTCCAGAACCTGAACGACAACTGGACCCGAAGTCATGAAGGCAACCAGGTCGCCGAAGAAACCACGAGCGCTGTGCTCAGCGTAGAAGCCTTCGGCTTCGGCTTTGGACAGTTGCTTCAGTTTCGAAGCTACAACGCGCAGGCCAGCGTCTTCGAAGCGAGTGGTGATCTTGCCGATCACGTTTTTAGCAACGGCGTCAGGCTTGATGATGGAGAAAGTACGTTGAACAGCCATGGTGTAACTCCAGAAACAGTAATTTGCGAAAAATTAAACCCGCGAATTATACGCGGGTTCTTGGGTATTGCCTAACCTGCAAGGACGATCAGTCTACTTCTTCGATCCAGAGCGCCTGAACCGCTTCCAACACCTTCTCACCGACTCGGCCAGAGGTATTGTCGAAATCAGGCAGTTCCATGATCCATCGCTGCAAGTCGACGAAATTGACAGAGAGCGGATCGACGTCCGGCTTGGCTTCGGCCAGCTCTTCTGCAATACGTTGAACATCATTCCAACCGTAGCTCATGACAGTCTTACCAGTCAGTGCGGCGCTTCGGCCGCATGGTTAAGCGAATATTTCGGAATTTCGACGGTGATGTCTTCTTCACCGACGATGGCCTGACAGGCCAGGCGCGAATGCGCTTCAAGACCCCATGCGCGATCAAGGAAATCTTCCTCCAACTCGTCGGCTTCTTCCAGCGAGTCGAAACCCTCGCGGATGATGCAGTGACAGGTGGTGCAGGCGCAGACGCCGCCGCAGGCGCTTTCCATCTCGATGTGGTGTTCGTGGGCCAGATCGAGAATCGATGTGCCGGGCTCAGCCTCGACCACCATGCCCTCAGGGCAGAACTTCTCGTGGGGCAGAAAAATGACCTGCGGCATCAGATATCCTCGATTTCATTCAGATTGCGCCCGGACAGAGCGGCTTTCACCGTCTGATCCATACGACGGGCAGCAAAGGCGTCGGTCACTTGCGACAGACGCTTGGTCTGCTGCTCGATGGCGTAACCATCGGTACCTTTCATCAGTTCGGTCAGTTCCTGCACCTGCAGATCGATGACCATGCGCTCTTCGGCGTCGAGCAAACGCTCGCCATCCGCCTCCAGAGCCCCCTGCACCGCCTCGATCAGGCGCTGGGCATCGACTTGCTGCTCACGCAGAACGCGGGCGACCTTGTCGTCATTGGCATGCTGGAACGAATCCTTGAGCATTTTGGCGATCTCGCCATCGGTCAGACCATACGATGGCTTGACCTGAATGCTGGCCTCAACGCCCGAACCCAGTTCGCGGGCAGAAACGCTGAGCAGACCGTCGGCATCGACCTGGAAGGTGACGCGAATCTTGGCTGCACCGGCGACCATTGCCGGTATGCCGCGCAATTCGAAGCGAGCCAGGGAGCGGCAGTCGCTGATCAGCTCGCGCTCGCCCTGCAACACGTGAATGGCCATGGCCGACTGGCCATCTTTATAAGTGGTGAAGTCCTGGGCGCGGGCAACCGGAATGGTGGTGTTGCGCGGAATCACCTTCTCCATCAGGCCGCCCATGGTTTCCAGCCCCAGGGACAGCGGAATCACGTCGAGCAGCAGCAGCTCGCCACCATCGCGCTTGTTGCCGGCCAGTGTATCGGCCTGGATCGCAGCCCCGATGGCCACCACCTGATCCGGGTCGATTTCAGTCAGCGGTTGGCGACCGAAGGCTTCGGCGACGGCCTCGCGAACACGTGGAACACGGGTAGAACCACCCACCATCACCACGGCGTGCACGTCTTCCAGCTCGACGCCGGAATCGCGAACGGCACGGCGACAGGCTTTCAGGCTGCGAGCAACCATCGGCTCAATCAGCGCATCAAAGGCTTCGCGGGTCAGCTGTGCTTTCCAGTCACCATAAGCAACTTCAACACTGTCGGCATTCGTCAGGGCTTCTTTGGCCGCACAGGCGGTTTGCAGCAGATTGCGCTGCGCACCCGGATCGAGATCGGCGGACAGGCCCGCGCTCTCGATGATCCAGCCGGCAATCGCGTGGTCGAAGTCATCGCCACCCAGCGCGCTGTCGCCGCCGGTTGCCAGAACTTCGAAGACACCGCCGGTCAGGCGCAGAATCGAAATATCGAAAGTACCGCCGCCCAGGTCATAAATGGCGACCAGGCCTTCGGCATGCTGATCCAGACCATAAGCCACGGCAGCAGCAGTCGGCTCGTTAAGCAGACGCAGCACGTTCAGGCCTGCGAGTTTCGCTGCATCTTTAGTGGCCTGACGCTGAGCGTCGTCGAAATATGCAGGAACGGTGATCACTGCGCCAACCAGCTCGCCGCCCAAGGTCGCTTCAGCGCGCTGGCGCAGCACTTTCAGGATATCGGCGGAGACTTCGACCGGGCTTTTCGGACCCTGCACGGTGTCGATGAACGGCATGTGCGATTCGCCGCCGACAAAGCGGTACGGCAGTTGCTCGCCCAATTGCTTGACGTCGGACAGACCACGGCCCATCAGGCGCTTGACCGACAGCACGGTATTCAGGGGATCGGAGGACGCGGCCAGCTTGGCCGACTCGCCGACTTCGACGCGATCGGCGTGATAACGCACGGCGGAAGGCAGGATGACCCGCCCTTCAGCATCGGCCAGCGGCTCGGAAAGACCACTGCGCAACGCAGCGACCAGCGAATTGGTAGTGCCCAAGTCGATCCCCACAGCCAGACGACGCTGGTGCGGTTGAGGACTTTGGCCGGGTTCGGCGATCTGCAGTAGGGCCATCGTGATCAGGACTTATCTGTATATCAGGCGTGCGACCGGAGCGGCACTGGGTTAATCGTCGAGGCGCTCTTCTAACTGGCGCACTTCGTAGGTGAGCTTGTCGAGGAACTGCATGCGCCGCATCAGGCGTTCGGCCTGTTCGCGCTGCGCCGCATCATCCCAACAGGCTGCGAAGCTTTCGTTCAGCTGTTCCTGGGCAGTTTTCAGGCGACGCTTGAAGGCTGCGACGCCCGCCAGGTCGGCACTGTCCTGCAGATCTTCGAGTTCTTCGCGCCATTGCATCTGCTGCAACAGAAACTCGGGATCATGGACCGTGACTTCCATCGGCACTTCATGACCGCTGATCGTCAGCAGGTAACGCGCACGCTGGGCCGGACTCTTGAGCGTCTGGTAAGCATCGTTGAGCCGAGCGGACTGTTCGAGCGCCGAGCGCTGCTCACGCTCGGAAGCGTCGGCAAAACGATCGGGATGAACGCCGCGCGCCAACTCGCGATAGCGCGTGGCCAACTGCTCGAGATCCAGACGAAAGCCCGGTTGCAGCTCGAATAAAGCGAAATGACAAGGAGTTCCCACGACCAGCCTCAGATGTTGAAGCTTTCGCCGCAGCCACACTCACCGCGCACGTTGGGATTGTTGAACTTGAAGCCTTCGTTCAACCCTTCCTTGACGAAATCGAGCTCGGTGCCGTCAAGGTAGGCCAGGCTCTTGGGGTCGATAATCACTTTTTCGCCGTGACTCTCGAACACCTGATCTTCTGCAACCACCTCGTCGACAAACTCCAGCACGTAGGCAAGGCCGGAACAGCCCGTGGTGCGAACACCCAGACGAATCCCTTCACCCTTGCCGCGCCCGTCGAGGGAGCGTCGCACGTGTCGAGCAGCCGCTTCTGTCATGCTGATAGCCATCGTTGACTCCTTACTCGTCGCCCAATGCTTAGATCAAGCCTTTCTTCTGCTTGTAGTCGCGAACGGCCGCCTTGATGGCGTCTTCAGCGAGAACCGAGCAGTGGATTTTCACCGGCGGCAGGGCCAGTTCTTCGGCCAGCTGAGTGTTCTTGATGGTTTCCGCTTCGTCCAGGGTCTTGCCCTTCATCCACTCAGTGGCGAGGGAGCTGGAAGCGATAGCCGAACCGCAGCCGTAGGTCTTGAACTTGGCGTCTTCAATAACGCCCTGCTCGTTGACCTTGATTTGCAGACGCATCACGTCGCCGCACGCCGGAGCGCCGACCATACCAGTGCCGACATCTGGATCTTCCGCGTCCATCTTGCCGACGTTACGCGGGTTTTCGTAGTGGTCGATGACCTTTTCGCTGTAAGCCATGATTCTCAATCCTCACTCATCAGGGCCGCTCTTGAGACCCTGCAACTGCGCTGCGCAAACCGCCGCGTCGCTACAGGATCTGTATCCGGCGGCTTCTATATTTAGTGTGCCGCCCACTCGATCTTCGAGATATCGACGCCGTCTTTGTACATGTCCCACAGCGGCGACAGAGCGCGCAGCTTGGTAACGGCCTCGCAGACTTTCTGCGCGGCGTAATCGATTTCTTCTTCGGTGGTGAAGCGGCCGAAGGTGAAGCGAATCGAGCTGTGTGCCAGTTCGTCGTTGCGGCCCAGGGCGCGCAGTACGTACGAAGGCTCAAGCGACGCCGAGGTGCAGGCCGAACCGGACGAAACCGCCAGATCCTTGAGCGCCATGATCAGCGACTCGCCTTCAACGTAGTTGAAGCTCAGGTTCAGGTTGTGCGGAACGCGGGCGGTCAGGCTGCCGTTGACGTACAGCTCTTCCAGATGCTCGACCTGCTTGTAGAAACGGTCGCTCAACGCCTTGATACGCACGTTTTCGGCAGCCATGTCTTCCTTGGCCACACGGAACGCTTCGCCCATGCCGACGATCTGGTGAGTCGCCAGGGTGCCGGAACGCATGCCACGCTCGTGACCGCCGCCGTGCATGGTCGCTTCGATGCGCACACGCGGCTTGCGGCTGACGTACAGCGCACCGATGCCTTTAGGGCCGTAGGTCTTGTGGGCAGAGAACGACATCATGTCGACTTTCAGCTTCTGCAGATCGATATCGACCTTGCCAGTGGACTGAGCGGCGTCGACGTGGAACAGGATGCCTTTGGAACGAGTCAGCTCGCCGATGGCGGCGATGTCGTTGACCGTGCCGATTTCGTTGTTCACGTGCATCACCGACACCAGGATGGTGTCTTCGCGCAGTGCGGCTTCGATCATGGCCGGCGTGATCAGACCGTCTTCGGTCGGCTCGAGGTAGGTCACTTCGAAACCTTCACGCTCCAGCTGGCGCATGGTGTCGAGAACAGCCTTGTGCTCGATCTTGGAGGTGATCAGGTGCTTGCCCTTGGAGGCGTAGAAATGTGCCGCACCCTTGATTGCCAGGTTGTCGGACTCGGTGGCACCGGAGGTCCAGACGATTTCGCGCGGGTCGGCGTTGACCAGGTCGGCCACCTGACGACGGGCGTTTTCGACGGACTCTTCGGCCTTCCAGCCGAACACGTGGGAACGGGACGCCGGGTTACCGAAGTTTCCGTCGACCAGCAGGCATTCACTCATCTTTTGCGCAACGCGCGGATCGACCGGGGTGGTCGCAGAGTAATCAAGGTAAATCGGCAATTTCATGGACTATCTCCTAAATCAGGCTGGCTGGCGTGCCGCTAGCTCTCTGGCTGTCATTCGACGGCGGACGCTTCAATCTTGTCCAGGCGCGGCGCCTTGCCATTGCAACGACGCTGATCCTGACGCTGGGCCACTTCCTGTACCTCACGGCGAGTTACGAGGTCGGCCAAGCTGATACCGCTGAGAAATTCGTGAATCTGCAGGCTCAGGTCGCACCACAGGTGATGGGTCAGACAGGTGTCGCCGGAATGGCAATCGCCCTGGCCCTGGCATTTGGTGGCATCGACCGATTCGTTCACCGCATCGATCACCTGGGCGACCTGAATGCCCTGCATGTCGCGGGACAACTGGTAACCACCGCCCGGACCGCGAACACTGGAAACCAGGTTACTGCGGCGCAGCTTGGCGAAAAGCTGTTCGAGATAGGACAGGGAGATGCCTTGGCGCTCGGAGATATCGGCCAGGGACACCGGCCCGTGTTGCGCGTGCAACGCCAGGTCAAGCATGGCGGTCACGGCGTATCGGCCTTTTGTAGTCAGTCGCATGGACAATTACCACGGAGTTCGGAATGGACGGGAGTATGCAATTCCCGAGCATTTAAGTCAACTATAAGACCTAGTGCTTTAGTCGGGTTTACCCGCAAAAGAGCGCGCGAATGATAGCAGGGTCTGCGGCCTAATGGCACACCGGTCGGCAGCAGCCCCGCAGGGGCATCAGTGGAGCTTGGATTCGTCCTTGCCCTTGACGCAGGCGAAGTCTTCTTCACGCAGCTCGGGCAGGTCTTTCGCACAGTAATTACTGCCCAGATCCTTAAGCGCGCCGCACATTCCTTCCAGACGTCCGTCCACCGCTTGCAGGTGATCGAGCAACTGGCCAATGGCACGCGCCACCGGATCGGGCATGTCTTCGCTGACGCCGTAGGCATCGAAGCCGATCTTCTCGGCCATCGCCTTGCGCTTGGCGTCGACCTCATCATCGGACTTGACGATAATCCGGCCCGGGATCCCCACCACAGTGGCGCCCGGAGGCACTTCCTTGGTGACCACGGCGTTAGAACCGACCTTGGCGCCAGCGCCAACAGTGAACGGACCGAGCACCTTCGCGCCCGCCCCCACCACCACGCCATCGCCGAGCGTCGGGTGACGCTTGCCCTTGTTCCAGCTGGTACCGCCGAGCGTCACGCCCTGATAGATCGTCACGTCATCGCCGATTTCAGCGGTTTCGCCAATCACGATACCCATGCCATGGTCGATGAAGAAGCGTCGACCGACCTTGGCACCCGGATGAATCTCGATTCCGGTCAGCCAGCGACCGAAGTTCGACACCAGCCGCGCCAGCCATTTCAGATCATTGCGCCAGAGCATGCCGGCCAGTCGATGAATCCAGATTGCATGCATGCCGGGGTAGCAGGTCAGGACTTCAAAAGCGTTACGCGCCGCCGGGTCTCGGTGGAATACGCTCTGGATATCTTCACGCAAACGCTCGAACATCATTAATCCTTCCGCTTAAGGAGCTCGCCACGGGCCGCTTTTTGGGTTTCCGTGAGGATGCCACGCAAAATATTCATTTCCGCTCGGCTGACCGAGCTGCGTCCGTACAACCGGCGCAGGCGCGCCATCAGGTGTCGAGGCTTTTCCGGATCGAGGAATTCGATCGCAACCAGCGTCTGTTCCAGGTGCTCATAGAAGCGCTCCAGCTCATCCATGGTCGCAAGCTCTGCGCTTTTCACGGAGGCCACTTCCTCCTTCTCGACCTTGGTCGGCTGTCCCTGTGCGGCCAGCCAGGCCATGCGCACTTCATAACTCAACACCTGCACCGCCGCCCCGAGGTTCAGCGAACTGAACTCAGGATCGGAGGGAATGTGCACGTGATAGTGACATCGCTGCAGCTCTTCATTGGTCAGCCCGGAATCTTCACGACCGAACACCAGCGCGATTTCCGCGCCCTGCCCGGCCTCCTCGACCACTTTGGTCCCGCACTCGCGCGGATCCAGCAATGGCCAGGGAATGCGCCGGTCACGGGCACTGGTGCCGAGCACCAGATTGCAACCGACCAGGGCGTCTTCCAAGGTGGCGACGACTTGCGCGTTTTCAAGGATGTCACCGGCACCGGAAGCACGGGCATCGGCTTCGTGATGCGGAAAGACTCGCGGATCAACCAGCACCAGACGCGACAGGCCCATGTTTTTCATGGCGCGCGCGGTCCCGCCGATGTTTCCCGGATGGCTGGTGTTGACCAGGACGACACGAATATTCTGCAGCACGGCGGGCGCTCTCGGACTCGGCAAAGGGGTGCAAATCTTACAGAACAGCCTACCGTTAAGCTATGAAAGCGAACAGCGACCTTCACCTGAAGAAAAGTTCTGATAGAATGCGCGGCTTTCTTTAACAACCTTAGGTGACACATCCATGCAGCCCATGCTGAATATCGCGCTGCGCGCCGCCCGCAGCGCCAGTGAACTGATCTTCCGCTCCATCGAGCGCCTGGATACCATCAAGGTCGACGAAAAAGACGCCAAGGATTATGTATCCGAGGTGGATCGCGCCGCCGAACAGAAAATCATCGACGCTCTGCGCAAGGCTTACCCGAATCACTCGATCATGGGTGAAGAGACCGGCCTGCACGCCGGTAGCGGTATCGAAGGTGAAGAATACCTGTGGATCATTGATCCGCTGGACGGCACCACCAACTTCCTGCGCGGCATTCCTCACTTCGCTGTCAGCATTGCCTGCAAATACCGTGGTCGCCTGGAACACGCCGTTGTTCTGGATCCGGTTCGCCAGGAAGAATTCACCGCCAGCCGTGGTCGCGGCGCTCAACTGAACGGTCGCCGTCTGCGTGTCAGCGGTCGCACCAGCCTGGACGGCGCTCTGCTGGGTACCGGTTTCCCGTTCCGTGACGACCAGATGGACAACCTCGACAACTACCTGGGCATGTTCCGCGCCCTGGTTGGCCAGACTGCCGGCATCCGCCGCGCCGGTTCGGCGAGCCTGGATCTGGCTTACGTTGCTGCCGGTCGTTTCGATGCATTCTGGGAGTCGGGTCTGTCCGAGTGGGACATGGCGGCTGGCGCCCTGCTGATTCAGGAAGCTGGCGGCCTGGTGAGCGACTTCACCGGCGGTCACGACTTCCTTGAAAAAGGCCACGTCGTCGCCGGCAACACCAAATGCTTCAAGGCAGTTCTGACGGCGATCCAGCCGCACCTGCCAGCCTCGCTGAAGCGCTAAGCGTTTCGCGAAATCAAAAAACACCCTTCGGGGTGTTTTTTTATGGGCATGAAAAAGCACCCCGAAGGGTGCTTTTCTTATAAGCCTTCAGCCAGTTACTGGCCTGGCGCGTTCTGCGACAGGATCAGCTTGCCTTCCTTGTCGACCGGAATCTGGTTGCCCGGATCACGATCCATCCGCACCTTGCCTTCCTTGCCGTCCAGCGAATACCGGACGTCATAGCCCACAACCTTGTCGCTGATGTCATTCACCGTGTTACAGCGAGTCTGAGTCGTGGTGTAGGTATCACGCTCCTGCATACCCTCCTGAACCTTGTTACCGGCGTAACCACCACCGACCGCACCGGCCACCGTGGCAATCTTCTTGCCGGTGCCGCCGCCGATCTGGTTACCCAGCAGACCACCCGCCAGCGCACCGACCACGGTGCCCGCGATCTGGTGCTGATCTTTCACCGGCGCCTGCCGGGTCACCGTCACATCCTTGCACACTTCACGTGGAGTCTTGATTTGTGTCTTGACCGGCTCGACGGCCAATACCTGCGCATACTCAGGGCCGCTTTTTACCAGGCTGTAGGTGGCAACAGCGCCCCCGGCAGTCACACCGACAGCACCCAGTACCGCACCAACCAGCAACGACTTGTTCACATGAACCTCCTGACCATCACATGCGGGACGCGCCCGCGCTTCTCCCAGCCTTGGAGCAATAAAAAAGGCGCGAGTTCAACTCGCGCCTTTTTTTGACTGACAACCGGGGTAACGATGGCCGTTATGGACGGTCGTCGACTTCCTTCTCGGTATTGGCCGGCGGAATCAGGTCTTCCGAAGACAGGTTCAGCCAGATCAGCACCACGTTGGCGATGTAGATCGACGAGTAGGTACCCGCCAGAACACCAATGAACAGGGCGATGGAGAAGCCGAACAGGTTGTCGCCACCGAAGAACAGCAGCGCCGCGATCGCCAGCAAGGTGGAGATCGAAGTCGCCATGGTGCGCAGCAGGGTCTGAGTGGTCGAGATGTTGATGTTCTCGATCAGCGAAGCCTTGCGCAGCACGCGGAAGTTCTCACGCACCCGGTCGAACACGACGATGGTGTCGTTCAGCGAGTAACCGATGATCGCCAGCACCGCCGCCAGCACCGTCAGGTCGAAGGTGATCTGGAAGAACGACAGGATACCCACGGTCACGATCACGTCGTGAATCAGCGAAACGATGGCACCGACCGCGAATTTCCACTGAAAGCGGAAAGCCAGGTAGATCAGGATACCGCCGAGCGCCAGCAGCATGCCGAGGCCGCCCTGGTCGCGCAGCTCTTCACCGACCTGCGGGCCGACGAACTCGACGCGCTTGACCGTCGCCGGGTTCTCACCGCCGACCTTCTGCAGCGCTTCTGCTACCTGATGGCCCAGCTGCGGGTCTTCACCCGGCATGCGCACCAGCAGGTCGGTGGTCGCACCGAAGTTCTGCACGACCGCTTCGTGATAACCGGCGGTAACCAGTTGCTCACGCACCTTGGTGACGTCGGCCGGACGCTCGTAGGTCAGCTCGATGAGCGTACCGCCGGTGAAGTCCAGGCCCCAGTTCATGCCCTTGTGGAACACGCTGAACAAGGCCAGCACGGTAAGGAACAATGTGACGCCGAACGCGAAGTTGCGAACGCCCATGAAGTTGATTGTACGTAACATGGCAGCCCCTTAAATCCACAACTTCTTGAAGTCACGACCGCCGAAGATCAGGTTGACCATCGCGCGGGTCACCATGATGGCCGTGAACATCGAGGTAAAGATCCCGAGGGACATGGTCACTGCGAAACCCTTCACCGGGCCGGTGCCCATGGCGAAGAGGATGCCGCCGACCAGCAAGGTGGTCAGGTTGGCGTCGAGAATCGCAGTGAATGCCCGGCCGAAGCCTTCGTTGATTGCACGCTGCACGGTCATGCCGGCGGCGATCTCTTCGCGGATCCGCGAGAAGATCAGCACGTTGGCGTCGACCGCCATACCCATGGTCAACACGATACCGGCGATACCTGGCAGGGTCAGGGTTGCACCCAGCAGCGACATCAACGCCAGCAGCAGCACCATGTTCACCGCCAATGCGACAGTGGCGATCAGACCGAAGAAGCGGTAGATGGCGATGATGAACAGCGAGACAAACAGCATGCCCCACAGCGATGCATCGATACCCTTGGTGATGTTGTCCGCACCCAGGCTCGGGCCGATGGTACGTTCTTCAGCGAAGTACATCGGAGCCGCCAGACCACCGGCACGCAGCAGCAGCGCCAGCTCGGACGACTCGCCCTGGCCGTTCAGGCCGGTGATACGGAATTGCGCACCCAGCGGCGACTGAATGGTCGCCAGGCTGATGATTTTCTTCTCTTCCTTGAAGGTCTGCACGGCAACGTCTTTCTCGACGCCGTCGACCATCTGCTTGACGTAGGTGGTCACCGGACGCTGCTCGATGAAGATCACCGCCATGCTGCGACCGACGTTGCTGCGGGTCGCACGACTCATCAGCTCGCCACCGTGGCCATCCAGACGGATGTTCACTTCAGGCGTGCCGTGCTCGCCGAAACCGGCCTTGGCGTCAGTCACCTGGTCACCGGTGATGATCAGGCCACGCTCGATCTGGGCAGGAGGACGCTTGCCTTCGCGGAATTCGAAGGTTTCGGAAGTGGCTTTTGAAGCGCCCGGCTCTGCAGCCAGACGGAACTCCAGGTTGGCCGTCTTGCCGAGGATACGCTTGGCTTCGGCAGTGTCCTGCACGCCCGGCAGCTCAACCACGATACGGTTGGCGCCCTGACGCTGGACGATCGGCTCGGCAACACCCAGCTCGTTGACGCGGTTACGTACCGTGGTCAAGTTCTGCTTGATGGAATATTCACGGATTTCCGCCAGCTTGGCCGGGGTCATCGCCAGACGCAGCACCGGTTGCCCGTTGAGGTCAGCCGGAACAATGTCGAAATCGTTGAAGTTCTTGCGGATCAGCACGCGGGCCTGTTCGCGGGAGTCAGCATCGCTGAAGCCCAGCTGAATGGCACCATTGAGCTGCGGCAGGCTGCGATAGCGCAGTTTCTCTTTGCGCAGCAGGCTCTTGACGTCGCCTTCGTAGACTTTCAGGCGTGCGTCGAGGGCTTTGTCCATGTCCACTTCCAGCAGGAAGTGCACACCACCGGACAAGTCCAGACCCAGCTTCATCGGGTGCGCGCCCAGGCTGCGCAGCCATTGCGGAGTGGTCTGTGCCAGGTTCAGCGCGACGACGTAGTCATCACCCAATGCCTTGCGTACAACGTCTTTGGCCGGCAACTGGTCTTCAGCCTTGGTCAGACGGATCAGACCGCCCTTGCCGTTCGCTGCCAGACTCGAAGCCTTGACGTTGATCCCGGACTCCTTGAGCGCGGTGCTCACGCGGTCCAGGTCGGCCTGGTTGACCTGCAGGGCCGTGCTGGCGCCGCTGATCTGGATGGCCGGGTCATCGGGGTACAGATTGGGAGCGGAATAAATCAGACCGATCGCCAGCACCGCCAGGATCAGAATGTATTTCCACAGAGGATATTTGTTCAGCATCACGCCGCCCGTTATGAACGCGGGGCGCCTTGCGCGCCCCGTCGATTGAGTAGAAGTTGGAACCTTAGATCGCTTTCAGCGTGCCTTTTGGCAGCGTGGCGGCGATGGCGCCCTTCTGGAACTTCATTTCCACGGTGTCGGAAACTTCCAGAACCACGAAGTCATCGGCCACTTTGGTGATCTTGCCGGCGATGCCGCCGGTGGTGACCACTTCGTCGCCCTTCTGCAGGCTGCTCAGCAGGTTCTTCTGCTCTTTGGCGCGCTTGGCCTGTGGACGCCAGATCATCAGGTAGAAGATGACCAGGAAGCCGACCAGGAAAATCCACTCGAAGCCGCCGCCCATAGGCGCTGCAGCCGGTGCAGCCGCGTCAGCCATGGCATTAGAGATAAAAAAGCTCATTTAGCACTCCAGTTGCAAATGTTGAATCTTGGGGTCAGAAAACTCAGTCCAAAGGCGGAACGGGGAGCCCGCGTTTGGCGTAGAAGGCATCGACAAAGGCGGCCAATGTACCCTGTTGAATAGCCTCGCGCAAACCAGCCATCAGCACCTGATAATGGCGCAAGTTATGGATGGTATTGAGCATGCTTCCCAGCATTTCGCCGCACTTGTCCAGGTGATGCAGATAGGCGCGGGAGAAGTTCTGGCAGGTATAGCAATCGCAGGTCGGATCCAGCGGCGAATCATCATGGCGATGGAACGCGTTACGGATCTTCAGCACGCCTGTATCAATGAACAGATGCCCGTTGCGGGCATTACGGGTTGGCATCACGCAATCGAACATGTCCACACCGCGGCGCACACCCTCAACCAGATCTTCCGGTTTGCCAACGCCCATAAGGTAACGAGGTTTGTCAGCCGGCATCATGCCCGGCAGGTAATCGAGCACCTTGATCATTTCGTGCTTCGGCTCGCCCACCGACAGACCGCCGATGGCCAGGCCATCGAAACCGATCTTGTCCAGACCTTCCAGCGAGCGCATGCGCAGGTCCTGGTGCATGCCACCCTGAACGATGCCGAACAGCGCCGCCGTGTTGTCGCCATGGGCATTCTTCGAACGCTGAGCCCAGCGCAGCGACAGCTCCATGGACACGCGGGCGACGTCTTCGTCAGCCGGGTACGGCGTGCATTCGTCGAAGATCATCACAATGTCGGAACCCAGATCGCGCTGGACCTGCATCGATTCTTCCGGGCCCATGAACACTTTCGAGCCGTCGACCGGGGAGGCGAAGGTCACGCCCTCCTCCTTGATCTTGCGCATGGCGCCGAGGCTGAACACCTGGAAACCGCCGGAGTCGGTCAGGATCGGGCCTTTCCACTGCATGAAATCGTGCAGGTCGCCGTGCTCCTTGATCACTTCGGTACCCGGGCGCAGCCACAGGTGGAAGGTGTTGCCCAGAATGATCTCCGCGCCGGTGGCGACGATGTCACGCGGCAACATGCCCTTGACCGTGCCGTAGGTGCCCACCGGCATGAAGGCCGGGGTCTCGACGGTGCCACGGGGGAAAGTCAGACGACCACGACGAGCCTTGCCATCGGTGGCAAGCAACTCGAAAGACATACGACAGGTGCGACTCATACGGATTCCTCTGGGCCGCGGGGGGCGGGATTACGGGTGATGAACATCGCATCACCGTAGCTGAAAAAGCGGTAACCGTTATCCACGGCGGCTTTGTAGGCGGCCATGGTTTCCGGGTAACCGGCAAACGCCGAAACCAGCATCAACAGCGTGGATTCGGGCAAATGGAAATTGGTCACCAGGGCATCGACCACGTGGAACGGCCGGCCCGGGTAGATAAAGATATCGGTATCGCCGCTGAACGGCTTGAGCACGCCATCGCGGGCGGCGCTTTCCAGCGAACGCACGCTGGTGGTGCCGACAGCAATGACTCGACCGCCGCGCTCACGGCAAGCGGCGACTGCATCGACCACATCCTGACCGACTTCCAGCCACTCACTGTGCATGTGGTGATCTTCGATCTTCTCGACGCGCACCGGCTGGAACGTGCCAGCGCCGACGTGCAACGTGACGAACGCAGTCTCGACGCCCTTGGCGGCGATCGCTTCCATCAGCGTCTGGTCGAAGTGCAGCCCGGCGGTCGGTGCAGCCACCGCGCCCAGCTTCTCGGCGTAAACCGTCTGATAACGCTCGCGATCCGAACCTTCGTCCGGGCGGTCTATATAAGGAGGCAACGGCATGTGCCCGACACGGTCGAGCAACGGCAGCACTTCCTCGGAGAAACCCAGCTCGAACAGCGCATCGTGACGCGCCAGCATCTCGGCTTCGCCACCACCGTCGATCAGGATCTTCGAACCCGGTTTCGGCGACTTGCTGGAACGCACATGGGCCAGCACGCGGTGCGTATCGAGCACCCGCTCGATGAGGATTTCCAGCTTGCCGCCGGACTCCTTCTGCCCGAACAGACGCGCCGGAATCACCCGGGTATTGTTGAACACCATCAGATCGCCCGGGCGCAAATGCTCAAGCAGATCAGTGAATTGACGGTGTGCCAGGGCGCCGCTGACCCCATCCAGGGTCAACAGGCGACTACCGCGACGCTCGGCCAAAGGGTGGCGGGCGATCAGCGAATCAGGAAGCTCGAAGGTAAAGTCAGCAACGCGCATGATGGGGTTCGTCTAGCAGGGCCGGAAAGTCTAGCGGAAATATCGAAAATTGACCATGAAACGTGATTGACCAACGGTAGGCACCTCTCTATACTTCGCCGCCATTGAGCCCTGATGGCGGAATTGGTAGACGCGGCGGATTCAAAATCCGTTTTCGAAAGGAGTGGGAGTTCGAGTCTCCCTCGGGGCACCAAAATTAAAAAAGGTCTTGCTTAGCAAGGCCTTTTTTTTCGTCTGTCGGAAAGTGCCGCTGACCATCCGGCGAGATCTCACACAGGTTCACACCATGGAAACGTCACTGGAAACCGTCGCCCTGTTCTCCCTCAAACTCGCCTACGAAGAAGAAGGCCTGAGCCCGATTCTGCGGGATGACATGGTCATGGGCGACTATCAGAAAGACGTTTTCGAATTGTTGGTGCGCCGAGGTGATGTCGAGACGATCCAGTTCAAGATGAACGAGTGCCTGGCGCTGGCGATGGATGCGCTGGGTGGCGTCGAGAAACCGTTGGGGCGGGAACTGCACAAGTTGTCGACTGACTTCAGTCAGGCGCAGTCGCTGGATCAGCTGGATCAGCCGCTCGTCGCGCTCAAGGATTATTTGAAGGACGTTCTGTAATCAGACGTGCGATTTGAAGAAACAGCCCCTCAGACTACTTGCGCACCTTTACCACTTGAATGTCGATGGGGAACCCGCCTGTTTCTTCCAGCTTCTTCCATCCCACGTATTGAAAAATCGCGTCACGATCGATGGTGTCTCCCCTCTCCACCATGGCTCCGCCTGGCACCGCGACCGCTCTATAGATTGCGCAGCTGCCCTCATCGGGATGGGCGGTGTAGATCACGTAGGGTTTGACGTATCGGACGGCTCGGCAATGTCTGCCGCCACGCCAGTCGACCTTGATCATCAATGTCTTCAGATGCGCTTCGCCAGAAATGCCAGGCATGTGTAGTCCATTGCGCAGCTGAAGAAAGTGGCGCGACGCTACTATTTTGCTATCTTGCCATCCACTGCCGGGCGGGGCGCAAAGAACCTGACCGGTACTGACTCAAATGGAAGGATTCGATGGACTTTGCGTTTTGTCTTTTAGCCTGGGCGGCCATGTGGGTGTGGGTCGTCCAGCGGCGTGGTAGCTGGAACCTGTTTCTCGCCAACCTGCTGGGCGCTGCCAGCGGTCTGGTGGTGGGACTGGTGGTTTCGGAGTTTTACATCGGCCTGTTCGGGTCGACCCGGCCACACGTATCCGGGCTGACGGGTACATTGCTGGAAATGATGACAACCGCCGCGGCACTGATCGGCGTGTGGATGCTGGTCGCGCGACGCTCGCAAGTCGAGCCCGTCATTGCGCGGCAGCTTCTGGCAGGCCTTTGCGGCACGGTGGCCGGCATCACAGCCCTGGCGTTTTTTGCACTCAAGTGATTTTTATCGACACTGGGCATGAAGGTTCTCGTGGCACCAGAAATCTATTTTGATATCTTGCCGTCCACCGTCAGGACTCATTCTCCACGACGCACTGTTTTCAGGTTTTTGCAGGTTTAAGGAAAGGATCGAATGGAGTTTCTGCGTTTTCTGGCATTTGTCGCAGCCTGGGGTTTCATGTGGCGCTGGGTGGTAAAAAACCGCGGCAGCTGGAATCTGTTTTACGGCAACCTGGTCGGTGCAGCGGGCGGCTTTATTGTGGCGCTGGTGGTGTTGTCGATCACTTTTTCACTGTTCCCTTCGGCGCATCGCTACGAAGCGGCGCAGACTGAAAACGTGGTGGCGCAGGACGCCGAGCCGACGTCGTTGCTGCCGGAAGCCGAGTCGGCTGCAAGCCCCGCTGCACTGAAAGACGCGCCAGTGTTTGCCGCTATCGAGCCGGACGACAAACCCTCTCCACCAGATTCGGCATTGCTGCCGAACTACGCCAGTCGGGCGCCGAAGACGATGTCGGTGCAAACCGTGATTGACCAGAGTGACGACCAGGGACGCAAGGCCCTGACAGCCCTGAGCAAAAAACTGCGCAACGACGCGCAGGGCGACAAGTCGATGCTCGCGTATGTCATGTGCAGCCCGTTCGTGACCAGTACCTTGCGCTTCCCCGCTTCTGCGCGGTTTGCCGATAGCAAGAGCCTCACCCCGCAACGCTTCAAGGAACAGGTCTACACCTTCAGCAACACCGTCACCGCGCGGAACATGAATGGCGACGACGTCACTTACCGTTTCGACTGCTCCGTGCAAGAACAACCAAGGGTCGACGCGACGCCTGCCGAATGGCGCCTGTTGGCGCTGAAGCTGCAAAAGGTGGACTCTTAAGCCTCGCTTAAGGGTTGAAAGCACAGGCTGAGCTATTATCGCCAGCCTGTGCGACCTGAGTTTTGCCCTCCGATGTCTCAAACTTCTGTTGACCTGACTGCGCTGCCTCAGGTGCTGGCCGGCCCCCTGCTGCGACGGCTGGAGCCGACTCGCATAGTGCTTTGGCTGGTCGGCAGCCGCGAGCTGGCGCTGACCTTGCGCCTGCAAGGCGCAGGAGACATTCCACTGGAGGCCGGGAAATGCACGGTCATTCCTGTGGGCGCTCATGCATTCATTCACCTGATAGACATCACGCTCGACAGCCCCCTGCCTTTTGATACGCGTGTCGATTACGACTTGCTGATCGATGGCCGACATCCCGTCGCCGACTGGGCGCCGCATCTGTTATACGGCAGCGCCCTGTGCCCGAACCTGGTCGTGCGCTCGCGGATCGATCAACTGCTCCACGGCTCCTGTCGCAAACCGCATCACCCTTCGACTGACGGTCTGCTCTGTGTCGATCAACTGCTGGCGGCTGAAAACGAGCCACAACAACGCCCTGCCTTGCTGATGATGAGCGGTGATCAGATCTACGCCGATGACGTCGCCGGCCCGATGCTGCGGGCGATTCATGCCCTGATCGAGCGACTCGGCCTGTTCGGTGAGCAACTCGAAGGCGCGGTGGTCAGCGACAGCGCTCGACTCTACGAACACCCGGCCAGCTATTACCACCGTGCGGATTTGTTACCGGCGCTCGAGAGCAACGAGACGTTGCGCGAGCGATTTTTCGGCGGTGCGCGCAAGCCGATTTTCACCAGCAGCAGCGCGGACAATCACCTGGTGACGTTCGCTGAAGTCATGGCCATGTACCTGTTGGTGTGGTCGCCGACGCCATGGACGCTGATCGATCCGCAAGTCCCGAAGCTGACGCACGAACGCCAGCAGCGCTACGCACTGGAGCAGACCCGGATCGAAGCCTTCAAGGCAGGTCTTGGCAACGTCGCCCGAGCATTGGCGCACTTGCCGAGCCTGATGATTTTCGATGATCACGACATCACCGATGACTGGAATCTTTCCGCGCAATGGGAGGAAACCGCCTACAGCCACCCGTTCTCCAAACGCATCATCGGCAACGCGCTGATCGCCTACATGCTGTGTCAGGGCTGGGGCAACAATCCGGATGCATTCAGCACAGTGCTGGAGAAAACCCGTGGCCTGAGCGCCAGCGGTGACGACCGTCATCTCGACGCTCTCGTGCAGGACGAATTGATTGATGAGCTGCTGCGCTTCCAACACTGGCATTTCGTGCTGCCGACCAGCCCGGCGCTGGTGGTACTCGACACCCGCACCCGTCGCTGGCGCAGCGAGATGGCGCTCAAGCAACCTTCCGGTCTGCTGGATTGGGAAGCCCTGAGCGAACTGCAACAGGAACTGCTCGATCATCCCTCGGCGATCATCGTCTCACCGGCGCCGATCTTTGGCGTGAAGCTGATCGAGACAGTGCAGAAAGTCTTCAGCTGGTGCGGTTATCCCTTGTTGGTGGACGCGGAAAACTGGATGGCCCATCGGGGTGCGGCCCAGGTGATCCTGAATATTTTCCGACACACCCGTACACCCGGCAGCTACGTGGTGCTGTCAGGGGATGTGCATTATTCCTTTGTCTACGAAGTGCTTATCCGACACCGCAAGGCCGGACCGCGAATCTGGCAGATCACCAGCAGCGGCATCAAAAACGAATTCCCGCCCACCCTGCTGGAATGGTTCGACCGCCTCAACCGCTGGCTCTACTCACCCCGTTCGCCGCTGAACTGGCTGACCAAGCGCCGGCGCATGCGTATCGTGCCGTACGTTCCCGAGCATGCCGAAGCCGGTGAACGGCTATGGAATTCGGCGGGGATCGGTCAGGTGTTTTTCAATGAACAAGGGCAGCCCCGAGAGATCATTCAACACAACTCGAACGGCGCGCCGAAGACCCGGATGCTGGCGCCGGATCTGACGGATTATCCTGATTAGGATTGCGGCAATATCCGACAGCAGATTTACCCGGATGAAAAAATGGCTGCCGAAAAAATCGGCAGCAACTTCAGGCGATCTCGTGGCGGTCAGATTGCCTCAAGCATCCGCCCCACTCCCCTCACAATCATCCCCACCTCCCGCTCATCAATCGTCAGCGGCGGCAGCAGCCGGATCGTCTTGCCGCGAGTAACGTTGATCAGCAACGCGTGATCCCGCGCGGCAATCAGGGTCAGGTCGCGGATCGGCTGTTTCAGTTCGATACCGATCATCAATCCCTGTCCACGAATCGCCAGCACATTCGGGTTGTCCGCCAGTTCCGCCCGCAAACGGCTGAGCAAGTGCTCGCCTTGTGTCCGGGCATTCTCCAACAGCCCCTGCTCTTCAATGATGTCGAGCACCGTACAACCCACCCGACAGGCCAGCGGATTGCCGCCGAAGGTGCTGCCATGGCTGCCCGGCGTGAACAGTTCCGCCGCCCGGCCCTGTGCCAGGCAGGCACCGATCGGCACACCATTGCCCAGGCCCTTGGCGAGGGTCATGACATCCGGGACGATGCCTTCGTGCTGAAACGCAAACCACCGCCCGGTGCGGCCGATGCCGGTCTGGATCTCGTCGAGCATCAACAGCCAGGCGTGGCGATTGCATTGTTCGCGCAGGGCTTTCAGGTAATCCGGCGGCGCCATTTGCACGCCGCTTTCGCCCTGGATCGGCTCGACCAGAATCGCCACGATCCGCTCGCCATGTTTTTGCTGCACCTGCTTCAGCGCTTCAAGATCACCAAATGGCACTTTGACGAAATCCCCCGGCAGCTCGTTGAATCCCAAGCGCACCGCCGGGCCATCGCTGGCGGACAAGGTGCCGAGAGTGCGGCCATGAAACGCATTGGCCATGACCACCACCAGCGGCTGTTCGATCCCTTTGCGCCAACCGTGCAGCCGCGCCAGTTTCAGCGCGGTTTCATTGGCCTCGGCGCCGGAATTGTTAAAGAACGCCCGCTCCATCCCCGACAGCTGCGTCAGCTTGCGCGCCAACTGCTGCTGCCAATCGATGCTGTAGAGGTTGGAGGTGTGCAGCAGCAATCCCGCCTGCTCGCTGATCGCCGAAACAATCCGCGGATGCGAGTGGCCGACATTGGTCACCGCCACTCCTGCGACGGCATCGAGGTATTCACGACCGGCCTGATCCCACAGTCGAGTGCCCAGCCCCTTGGTGAAACTCAGGGCCAATGGTTGGTACGTGTTCATCAGGGCGGCGGCGGTCATGACTTCAAACTCCAGTGAAGGTCGGTGTGCTTGCAGTATGGTTAGCCACCAGAACTGGATAAACTCGGCAAAACTTCAATCATTTAAAAGCAGGGCTTGATAATGGATCTGTTCCAGTCGATGAGCGTCTACGTCAAGGTTGTGGAAACCGGCAGCATGACGGCGGCCGCCCTGCAATGCGAAATGTCCACGACCATGGTCGGCAATCACCTGCGGGCATTGGAACAGCGCCTTGGCGTGCAACTCCTGCAACGCACCACACGCCGTCAGCGGCTGACCGAATTCGGCACGGTCTATTACCAGCGCTGTCTGGAAGTGCTGGGCCTGGTGCAAGACTCCGAACGACTCGCCGAGCAAACCCTGGATGAGCCGCGCGGCTTGCTGCGCATCACCGCGCCGTTAACCTTTGGTGTCGAACGCCTGGCTCCGGCGCTCAGCGAATTTTCCCTGCAGTATCCGCAAGTCAGAATGGATGTCGTGCTGACCAACAGCCGCCCGGATCTGCTGGAAAGTGGTCTCGATGTCGCGTTCCGCCTCGGCCATTTCGAGCAATCGAACCTGATCGCCCGCCCATTGATCGACTACACCCTGACCGTCTGCGCCTCCCCGGAATACGTGGCCCGGCGCGGCATGCCCCTGACACCTGAAGACCTGCAACAACACGATTGCCTGTCATTCGCCTACCCCGCCGGCGATGACTGGCAATCGGTGGAAAAACGCTGGCGATTGAGTGGTCCGGAGGGTGAAATCATGATCGACGTCAGCGGGCCGATGCTGATGAACACCTCCGCCGGTTTGCATCAGGCTGCCCGCACCGGCATGGGTATCGTGATGTTGCCCGATGCACTGGTGGAACAGGATCTGCGCGACGGCAAACTGGTCACGGTGATTCCCGACTACCAGCCACCGAGCCGCCCATTGCACCTGCTTTATGCACAGGATCGCTATCGTTTGCCGAAACTGCGGCGCTTCGTCGAGTTTGCGATGCGGACATGGGGAAAAAACTGACTACGCTTGGCATCGGTTCAATTGCATTCATCCACTCATCAAGGACTCGATCACCCAATGGAAAACGCTCTGACGGTACGCGATCTTTAACCCGCCTGGGGTTTGAAGCCTCAGTGATTGCGATGGAACGTCCTCTGTGTTTAAACACTCAGCAAACTTGAATGCCATTTCCGAGATGTGCGTAGGAACCGTCTAGACCAGCACTTTCAGTCTTCACGATTACATTGGGCTTGATACAATCCGCCGCTTTTCTGAAAGCACGGACACATTCCAGGCCCTTCATGACCTTCAGCTCCCCAAAATTCTTCCTGATCTACCTTCCCATTGTCTTTTTTGTGTACTTTTTCCTGAATCGCAAACGACTGATCACGGCTGGAAAAGTCTGGCTTGTCATTGCCAGCCTGATCTTTTACGGGCACTGGAGCGTCGCGTATATTCCTTTGCTCGGGCTCTCCACTGGATTCAATTTCATTGTGGGAAAAAGCCTTGCAACCCCCAACCGACCTGTGACGTCTTGCCTATCTAAAAAAGCCATTCTCGTTATTGGAATCGTCACGAATCTGGCCTTGCTTGGATACTTCAAATACGCCAATTTCCTTGTCGACAACATAAACTCGGCTCTTGGTACAGACCTGTTTTTTGTCCAGGTCGTTCTGCCTTTGGGCATCAGCTTCTACACTTTTACGCAGATCGCCTTTCTGGTGGACTGCTACAAGAACCTCGCGAAAGAGTACAGCTTCGTAAACTATGCGTTGTTTGTAACGTTCTTTCCTCACTTGATCGCCGGGCCGATTCTTCACCATAAAGAAATGATGAGCCAGTTTCAGTCGCGCTGGACGCTCGCCGTTCGCCACAGAAACATAATGATGGGGCTGTTTATTTTCAGCATCGGTCTTTTCAAGAAAGTCGTGCTTGCCGATACATTCGCCATCTGGGCGGATGCCGGCTTCGCACAAGGTGCCAGCCATGATTTTTTCAGCGCCTGGGCGACCAGCCTTTCCTATACCTTTCAACTCTATTTTGACTTCAGTGGTTATTGCGACATGGCAATAGGTGCAGCGCTGTTGTTCAACATCTGGCTGCCAGTCAACTTCAACTCACCTTACAAGTCGCTGGACATCCAGGACTTCTGGCGGCGTTGGCACATGACGTTGAGCCGCTATCTTCGCGATTACCTATACATACCGCTAGGCGGTAACAGAGGGGGTCGGCAGCGCTTGTATTTCAATTTGATGATTACTTTCGTTCTCGGTGGACTCTGGCATGGCGCGAGCTGGATGTTCATCATTTGGGGAGCATTACACGGCGGCGCCATCGTCATGCATCGGATCTGGAAACAATGGGGCATGTCGCTGCCCGATCCTGCCGCATGGATTGTTACCTTCATGTTCGTGAACATCACATGGGTATTCTTCAGAGCCGATACCGTTGACGATGCCCTGCGCATACTTCGTGGGCTGGTAGATTTCGACTCAATCCATCAACTCGCCGTCAATAGCGTGCCGACTGCCAATCTTGCATGGGGAGGAATTTTTTCCGACCGTTTGCTAGAGATCCTTCCCGCAGGCCTGGTCGCCAACCTTGCACCCACATTGATGATCGCGATCGCCCTGCTGATCATTCGCCAGAAGAATGCTTTCGAACTCACCGTTCGCAGCGACTTCGGGCATGCGAAGGCGCTCGCAATGTCCACACTGTTTTGCCTCGCGCTGTACACCGGCGTGCAAAGCAAAAGCCCCGTTTTCCTCTACTTCAATTTCTGAGGATGCCGCCAATGAAAAAGAAATTGTATGCGGCACTCACTCTGATAGTGCTGATCATGAGCGTTGCACCGGCGATCAATCTTAAACAGGTGTTCACGGCACAGAGCGACGTGAAATGGTGGAAATCAAAGGTGTTGTACAACATGGATTCATTTCATGCTGTCATCAGCGAATGGATCTACCCCATCGGGCTGTCCATCAGTCCGGGGAAAGTCATCATCGGCAAGGATGGCTGGCTGTTTCTCGGTGACGACTACGCCAATACGATTTCATCGAAACGTATGGGTATGAACCAGGAAGATACTCGGACAGTCGAGAAAGTCGCCCGGTCCGTAGAGGCCTGGAGTCAATGGTTGAACAACAAAGGCGTGGTCGCCTTTCGTATTGTCGTAGGCCCGGACAAGGACTCCGTATATCCGGAACACCTCCCGGACTGGTCGTCGCACGCCCCTGCCAGGCCAACCGATGTGCTGCTGCGTTACGTGCAAGATGATCTTTATGTCGATCCGACAAAGGCGTTGCTCAAGGCCAAAGAACAATTTCTCCATCCGCTCTACTACAAGACCGATACACACTGGAACAACGCAGGTGCATGGATCGCCTTCGATGAGTTGCGCAAAAGCCTTTCGAAAAGCCAGGCTCGGTTGATATGGCCGCAGGCTCGGGAACCCTTGATTCTGAAAACTCACGAACGCCTTGGTGGTGACCTGGCCCAGTTTCTGAGGATTCAAGCGTCGCTGACCGACCATGAGACCGTGCTCAATTTCCCTGACGAATACGCACTAACCGTCGAACACCAGGACTTCAACTCAGGTGACATCACATTCGCGGGTCAAAACATCGGTGTCGCGTCTCCGGCGTCACCTCTTTTGGTCAAATCGCCTCACGCCCTGAATGCGAAAAAAGTACTTTGGTTACGTGATTCGTTTGGCATGTCAATGTCTCCCTTGATGTCGGCCACCTTTACCGAAACATTGCATGTGTATTATCTGCCGCTCAAACCTGAGGGGCTCGTCTCACTCATTGAACGATTCCAACCGGACTATGTGTTCATCACGAGTGTCGAGCGAGATATTCGCAGCGACTTTTTCCAATCAGGCCCCCCCATCGCCGACGTTGAAGCCGCAGTGATCAATTAGCCAAACAGGAAGGTGCTTTTGCCTTGAGTTCGATAACGACTATGCTCGTTTATCTCTTTCCAGCATGGATGCTGCACGATGCTAACGATTCTGCAAAACACCCCGATACGGGCGTACGTGATTTTTCTGTTGCTGGTTTATTTCGGGATCAAGGCATTTTCTCCCCGCCGTGAAAGCCGTCTCTCGATGCTCATCACACCACCCGCACTTTTGGCGTGGTCGTTGTACTCCGTGAACTTGACGATCGACCCGGTCCTCTTCCTTGGCTGCTGGTTCAGCGCGCTGTTGCTGGGTGGTCTCGCGGCCTGGATGGTGTTTTCCCGCAAGGGCGTGGTACTCGACGACTCCGCGACCGGGCTGATCATGCCGGGCACCGTGAAAATCCTGATCATGCTCCTGATGTTTTTTTCCGCGAACTTCTACTTCGGATATCAACAGGACGTAAATCCGGAGTTTTCTGCTTCTGCGAATATGCTCCTGCTCAAGGCAACGGTATCGGGTTTCATGTGCGGCCTGATCAGTACCCGTTCGCTGAAGCTCTACTGGACACTGCGAACCCTCGCCGCCCGACAGTCGCCAGTGACCGCACAATAACCAGTGATCACGACCCGCTTTTCACCAGCACCGGTTTCTCCTGATAACGTTCGGCGAACAGTTGCTTCAACTGCGCCACTTTCGGCAGGTCGTTGATCACGATGTATGGATAGGTCGGGTGTTCGGTCAGGAAGTCCTGGTGATAGTCCTCCGCCGGGTAGAAGCCGTTATAGGTTTCCAGCCGGGTCACGATGGGTTTGCTGTAGGCATGCGCCGCATCGAGTTGAGCGATATAGGCCTGGGCCACTCGTTGCTGATCGGCATTGACCGGGAACAGTGCCGATCGATATTGCGTGCCGCTGTCCGGCCCCTGACGATTGAGTTCGGTCGGGTTGTGGGCCACCGAGAAGTAGATCTGCAACAGGCTGCCGTAGCTGACTTGAGTTGGATCGAAGGTAACCTGCACCGACTCGGCATGCCCGGTGTCGCCCTCGCTGACTCGTTCATATTCCGCCGTGTCGGCCGCGCCGCCAGCGTATCCGGAAACGGCTTTCTGCACGCCTTTGACGTGCTGGAAAACACCCTGCACACCCCAGAAACAGCCGCCAGCGAACACTGCCGTCTCGCTGTGTGCCTGGGTGTTCTCATCAAGAGCCGGCGGCGCAATGGCCACACCCTCCTCGGCGCCGAAAGAAAATGCCGAGCATTGACCGATCACCCCGGCCGCTGCGACGCCCAGCAACAGACGACGCCAGATAATTCGAGTTTTCATGTCGCGCACTCCTGATCAGCCGAAGGTAAAGGCGTAGGCCGACACGCCCGGATCGAGAAACTCGATACTGAAGGTTCGATCCTTCACCCCATCGTTTTGCCGCACCAATTGATACAAACGCTGCTCGGTTACCCGACCACTGCCGTCAGGCGCCACATCGACTCCGTGGGCATCGCCGGGTGCCTGACCATCGATGGTCACCTTGAAACGCACCGGTTTACCGTCCGTACCCGGCCCCAGCACCAGATGCAGGTCACGGGCATGGAACCGGTAAACGATACGACTGGCTGGCGCACTGGCGGTGGCGCGCTCGGCACCGACCGCCCATTGCCCGCCCAGACTCCAGTCATTCAGGGCCAGGTTGGTCGGCGTCGTGTAAGCCGCCACCTTGTCAGGCACGAGGCTGGTCTCCGGTACGAAATGTTCCGCGCGCTGGTAGCCGACGTAGGTTTCCGGCGACAGCACCTGATTCATGTCCGGTGCCAACTGCACGCCTTGGGCATCGGCATTGATCAAACCGTCGGCGACGGTTTTCGCACCGGCCTCACGCAGCAGTTGCTGGATGACGCGTTCCGATTCGGCGTAGTCCCCTTCGCCAAAGTGGTGGTAACGAATGCGCCCCTGTGCGTCGGCAAAGTAATGCGCCGGCCAGTATTCATTGCTGAAAGCACGCCAGATCCTGTAGTCGTTATCGACGGCAACCGGGTAGTTGATACCCAGTTCCTTCATGGCTTTGGTGACGTTGCCTACGTCACGCTCGAAGGCGAATTCCGGTGCGTGCACGCCGATCACCACCAGGCCCTGATCCTTGTACTTCTCGGCCCAGGCTTTGACATAAGGCAGCGTGCGCAGGCAGTTGATGCAGGAGTAGGTCCAGAAATCCACCAGCACCACTTTGCCCTTCAATGCCTGTGCATCCAGGGGGGCGGAGTTAAGCCATTGCACGGCGCCATCGAGCGGCGGCAGCTGACCTTCGACCGGCAAAGAGCCCGGCGCCTTGGCAGCCATTTTCATCGCGCCACCGGCGGCCATCATGCTGCTGTTCGCCGCATCATCCGCAGCGGGAATCTGCGCCATCATCGTGCCGTTGCTTTGAGGGGATTTTCCCGCGAGCTTGCCGACCAGTGCCTGTTCCAGACCGCCGGTGGAGGCGGTCGAGACCCGTGCCAGAATCCCGGTATCGAGCCCCAGCGCGATGGCGGCCACACCGGCCAGCATCGCAGCGCCGAGCCCGCGGCGGATCCACTCGCCGGTGCCGATCGAACGCTTCATCAGCGCAAAAACCTTACCGCCGAGCAGCAGCGCCGCAGCCAGCGACGTAGCCGCGCCCGCCGCGTAGGCGAGCAACAACAGCGTGGTGGCGATGCTTGCCCCTTGCAGTGCGGCTCCGGTCAGAATCAAGCCGAGGATAGGCCCGGCGCACGGTGCCCAGAGCAGCCCGGTGGCGACACCGATCAGAAACGACGCGCCGGGACGCGGACGATTGTCCCGGCCGGCGGCCTCCGACAGGCGACTGCCGGCGGACACCAGCGGCCGGGTCAGACGCTCGGCCAGATGCGGCAGCAGCAAGGTCAGCCCGAACAGTGCAACGAACAGCAACGCGAGCCAGCGACCGTACTGATTGACTTGCACCACCCAACCGCCGCCCACCGCCGCCAGTGTCGCAACGAGGGCGAAGGTCAGAGCCATCCCGGCCAGCAGCGGCAAGCCACTCTTGATAAACGGCTGCCCGGTGCGAGCGAAGACAAAAGGCAGAACCGGCAGGATGCACGGGCTGACGATCGTCAGCACACCGCCGAGATAAGCGAGAACCAAGAGCCACATGGTGTCGTCCTGTAGTGAGTGAAGATTGCAGGCGGGCCATGACTCAAACCGCCACGGGTTTGAAGGTCATGGCCAGGCCGTTCATGCAGTAGCGCAGGCCAGTGGGCTTTGGCCCGTCGTCAAAGACATGTCCCAGGTGACCACCGCAGCGCCGGCAATGGACCTCCTCGCGGGTCATGCCGAAGGAGCGGTCCTGGCGGGTGGCCACGGCGTGTTCCAGCGGCGCCCAGAAGCTCGGCCAGCCGGTGCGGCTGTCGAACTTGGTGTCCGACGGGAACAGCGCCAGATCGCACCCGGCACAGGCAAACGTGCCGGCCCGATGCTCGTTGTTCAGTGGGCTGCTGTAGGCCCGTTCCGTGCCTTCCTTGCGCAGCACGTCGTATTGCTCGTCGGTGAGCAGTGCATGCCACTCGCTGTCACTGTGGGTCACTTCGAAAGCCTCGTCGGCAAGCGCCTCACTCACCAGCGCGGAGCCCGTGGATAATTTTGGCAATACACCCGTCAGTAACGCTGCAAGCCCCAGCCCGCCGCCTGTTGCGAGAATCTGTCGCCGTGAAAACATGGCCGTCTCCCAAAATTCCAGATGCCTGTCGTGGAACACAGCCTAGGCTTGGGTTGATCGCCAAATCCTCACGGGAAGTTAAACAATTCGTGATAACTCGCCCCGAGGAAAACCCGCACAATGCGCACATTGCGCCGAAGGATTGAGCTTCATGGAACAGACCAAACGCGTCCTGGTGGTCGAGGACGACCTGCACATCGCTGACCTCATTTGCCTGCATCTGCGGGACGAACAATTCGAGGTGGTGCACAGCGCCGATGGCGACGAAGGCATGCGCCTGCTGCAACAAGGCCACTGGGATGCGCTCATCCTCGATCTCATGCTGCCCGGCGTCGACGGTCTGGAAATCTGCCGCCGCGCCCGGGCCATGGCCCGCTATACGCCGATCATCATCACCAGCGCCCGCTCCAGCGAACTGCACCGCATTCTCGGCCTCGAACTGGGCGCCGACGATTACCTCGCCAAACCGTTTTCGATGCTCGAACTCGTCGCCCGGGTCAAGGCACTGCTGCGTCGGGTGGACGCCATGGCGCGCAACCTGAAGATGGACGCCGGCAGCCTGAGCCTCGATGGCCTGACCATCGACCCGATCACCCGTGACGTTGCCCTCAACGGCCAGCGTCTTGATCTCACGCCTCGGGAGTTCGACCTGCTGTATTTCTTCGCCCGCCAGCCGGGCAAGGTGTTCTCGCGCATGGATCTGCTCAACGCAGTCTGGGGCTACAGCCACGAAGGTTACGAACACACGGTCAACACCCACATCAATCGCCTGCGGGCGAAGATCGAGGCCGATCCGGCACAACCGGTGCGCATCCTTACGGTGTGGGGCCGTGGCTACAAATTCGGCACGAGCGCAGAGCAACCATGAAACTGACCCTGACGCAGCGCCTGTCTCTGGTATTCGCCGTGTTGCTGCTGGCGTGCTGCGGCACGTCCGCGTGGCTGCAGGTGCGCTCCAGCCAGATGCATGAACTGGAGGTGGTGCAGGGCCTGTCCCGGGATCTGGCGCAGCACATCGCCCACGACACGGTGCTGATGGACAGCAACGGCCTGATGCCTGGCGCGGTGCGCGAACTGTTCAGCCAGTTGATGCTGGTCAACCCGAGTGTCGAGGTGTACCTGCTCGACACCGAAGGGCGGATCGTTGGCAATGCGGCGCCGGAAGGACGCCTGCGTCGGCAGACTGTCGATCTCGCGCCGATTCAGCGATTGCTCAACGATCAGCCATTGCCGATCCTTGGTGATGACCCGCGCAGCCTCGACGGCCGCAAGGTTTTCAGCGCCGCCCCGTTGCAGGTCAACGGCAAGCCGGCCGGGTATCTTTACGTGGTGTTGCTCAGTGAAGCCCATGATCGCTTTGCCGAACGTGGCGCCACCAGCGCGGCGCTGAATACGGCGTTGCTGTCCATCGGTCTGGTGGCGTTCCTGTGTCTGATTGCCGGTCTGACGGCATTCAACCTGATCACCCGACCGCTGCGACGATTGACCGAAACCGTGAGCCAGTTCGACATCGACGGTGCGCCGCAAACGCTTCCTGTCACTCCGAACGCTGTGGACAAGTTCGCCGATCCGGATGAAATCGCCGTACTCGACGCGGCGTTCCGACAAATGCAAAACCGCCTCGGTGAACAGTGGCGCTCATTGACCCGCCAGGATCAGGAACGCCGGGAACTGGTGGCGAACATTTCCCATGACCTGCGCACACCACTGGCTTCGCTGCACGGTTATCTGGAAACCCTGTCGCTCAAGGACGCCACCCTGTCTCCCGAAGAACGCCGCCGCTATCTGGGGATTGCCCTGGACCAGAGCCGCAAGGTCGGCGGACTCGCGCAGTCTTTGCTGGAACTGGTGCGCCTCGAACACGGTTTTGTGCAGCCGATACTGGAGAAGTTTTCCCTGACCGACCTGGTGCAGGACATCTTCCAGAAATTCGAACTCGGGGCCGAAGCCCGGAACGTCGAGCTCAAGGCCAGTTTCAGCGCCAACCTGCCGGCCGTCTGCGCCGACCTCGGGCTGATCGAACGAGTGCTGACCAATCTGGTGGACAACGCCCTGCGTCACACACCGCAAGGCGGCGAAATCGAACTCGGCCTGATGTCACGTGGCCAATTGGTCGAGGTGACCGTAAGCGACTCCGGGCCCGGTATCGCTGCCGAACTGCGCGTAGGCTTGTTCCTGCGTCCCTTCAATATCGGCGGCGCGCGACGGGATGGCGGGCTGGGTTTGAGGATCGTGCACCGGATCCTGCAACTGCATGGACGCGAGATCCGCTTGCTGGATGTCGCCGGGCGCGGGGCGACCTTTCAATTCTCGCTGCCGGTGGATCAACAGGACGCCGAGCAGTGGATCGTCCGCTCGATGAACCTGAATACGCCGGGCAAATAATCAACTCCACCGGGCCGTTGCTCCGTGACAACACCGCCCCGCTCCCCTAAATTAGTCGGCCTGAAAAAGCCCCCCATGCTTTCTCGTCTTATCCCAAGTTAAAAGTAGTGAAATTTCAATGTCCGATTTCAACACCGCTGAATCCGTAGTCACCCTGTCGTCCAAAGCGGAATACGAAAACTCCATCAATCTTTCACAACACATTCCACAAGCGAAGATCATCAGCGAGATGGTGCTCGACGCGTTCCAGTCGACCCGCGAGAGCGAGCAGATCCGCGAACTGCGCGCCGCGATCCGTCAGGCTCACGATCGCTTCGATGACGATCAGGCCTACGAGCTGATGGGCCAGCTCAAGCGCCTGAAGGACGCCGAGGCAGCCGACATTGCGGCGCTCGAAGACCTGAGCAGCAAATTCCCGATCAGCCGCATCCTGTCCAGCTTCAAGGACGACCCGGCGTTCCAGGAAATCGTCTACGGCCTGGCCCTCAAGGTGCTGAACCAGACCCATCAGGCCATCAGCAACCCGGGCGGCGGCAAGAGCAAGGCTGCCCGTGCCAAGAAAGATGTCGAAGTGTTCAGCATCAGCAAGGACGGCATCAGCGTGACCCTGCCCCTGCGCACGCCGCGTTCGCGCCTGAGCGTGGATCGTGAAGCGCTGGAGTTCCTCGGCTTCACCTTCGTCGGTGAAGGCGAAGAAGCAGAAATCGAAGGCGAGACCTTCGTCGACAACGCCGGCACCGAACACGCGATCAACCGCAAGAACATCATCACGGCCCTGCAACAGCAGACCGCGTTCGACGGTTACAGCATCGCTGCCCAGTAACACGGCGACCGCAAAAAAAGCCCCACGCTGTCCGGCAGCGTGGGGCTTTTGGTTTTTACGACGGACAATCGTCAGAGCTGTGGATAAATCCGCTCGTACAATCGCACATCCGACGGGCAATCGATTTCGCCCCAGGGTTCATGGGTCGGCACTCCCTGCACCCGGATACCCGCTTCGATTGCCAGAGAAAACAACGAGGTCATGTCCACCTGATCACGCTGTTCGGTACTCAGATCCGCCAATTGTTCATTCAATCCGCGCCAGCCCACCGGGGTCAGCTTGAACAAGCCCATGTACTGCCCCTGAATCTGCTCCAGCGACTGCGCGCGATGGCCGATCTCGCAGATCTGTCCGTTATCGATGACAAAGCGCTCCATATCGTCCAGCGGCTGCTCGAAGCGTTGCTGCCAGAGCTCGACTGCGCGGGGGTCATAGCCCAGAACGATATCGCCCTGCGCTTGCGTCAGATTACGCACCAGAGCCGGCGAGTAGAAAATGTCGCCATAACTCACCACACACGGTTCGTCGTCGAGCCACGCTTGCGCCGCACTCAAGGACTGGCGAATACCGGTGGTACTCCACAACGGGTTGATGAACAGCCGATCAGCATAGGCGGCAAGCATGTCGCTGCGATAACCGGCGACAATGCCGATTTCGCTGATACCGCCGGCGCGCAACGTGTTGACCGTGCGCTCGATCAACGGGATCGCATTAAACTCGACCAGTGCCTTGGGCCGTTGATCGGTCAGCGATCCCAGTCGGCTGCCACGCCCTGCCGCAAGAATGATTGCCTTCATGGTGAAACTCCAAAAACCTGGCGGACCAGCGAAAGGTCGGCACTGTCAAAGGGGGAATTGCGCTCGGGATGCCACATCACCGCGCTGTGGCGGGCGTCCGGATGGCTGACCGCTTCAATCACGCCATCGGCGCTCTCGGCCTCGATTTCATAGCCCAACGGAACGGAACGGAACCCGTAGTCGTGGAACGAATTGACACGTCGGGGCGCACCGCGATACCGGATGTCGTGACTGCCGACATGATCTGTGACCGGTGCAAGTGCGGCGCCAGCCCGCGTGAGCATGACCTGCATGCCGCGACACACGCCCAGCACCGGCAATCGCCGTCGTTGCGCCCAATCCAGCAGCAGCGCTTCAGTCTCATCGCGCAGATCGGCGCTGCCGGTCAGAGCCTGACAGCTTCCACCTCCGGTCAGCAGCACCCCGTCAGGCTCGAATCGCTCCAGCAATTGCCGACTGACGACGGGATCGTTCGGCAGGTACAACGGCAGCACAGCGCATTGCGTCAGAAACGCCGTCCAGCGCTGGTCGATCGCATCGCGCCACTCCTGGCGCGCGGTATCGAACAGACGCAGCATGGTCACCGCGATCAACGTCACGACAGCACCTGAATCCGCCGCTCGGCGCAATCGAGGATCAACCGTTTGCTGCTCAGCAGGCTGCGAAACTTCACGTCACCGACGCCGATGGCGGCGGGAATCGCAAACTCCCTGGCGCGGATCGACATGTGCGAGTTTTCCCCACCATAGGCGGTGATGAAGCCGGCGATGCGGTGGGTGAAAATCCAGTCAAATCCGGGATCGGCGTTTTCGATCAGGACAATGCAGCCCTCGATATCGCGCTTGCCGATGTCTTCCGCACGCAACACCGCGACCGGCGCCTGCGTCGAACTGCGGGTGATGAAGTTGGGGTTGCACGATTCGATGGCGTGAGCCAGCAAATCCTGCGGTTTGCAGACGATCACCGGGGTGCGAATGTTCTGCGTCTGTTGCCAGCGCGTGCGGTTACTGGCGATCTTGTCGCGAATCGAGTCCAGTCGCACCTCTTCCAGGTTGCCGACAAAATCGCCAAGCCTGGCGAAGCTCAGCTCATCGAGACTCAATTCATGCTCGCGCCCCCAGCCTGCCAGCGCCTTGAGCGCCTGGGACACGAACGCGCCATACAAGTACTTGACCTTCTCGCGCGCTGCCACGGCGGCATCGAGGAACTTGAAAAACTGCTCCGCCGACACCCGGAACCGGCACTCGTCGAACGCCTGCTGCACCGCCAGGCGGATCTCGCCACTGATCACCCTTGGCCCTTCGTCACGCTGGGCCCGTTGCGGCGGCGTGCTCCAGTCGAAATACGCTTGCGGACTTTCGTCATAACGCGCCACACGCACGTCATAAGTGCCAGGCCGCACATGACCATGCAGGCGCAGGAACGCTTCTTTGTGCAGGATGCGGAAGTCGTCGGCCATCTTGCGCCCGACCGTGTGCACGCCACCGATCATCCAGTCGGTGAAACCCGCCGGAATGCGCTGCTGGTTTTCCAGCGACTTGATCACCGCTGTCGCCACGAACGCTGCCCGGGCAACCCCGGAAAACACTTCGCCCACGACCTTTGCATCGGCGAGTGCGTGACGCAGACGATGCAACGGGTCGACGTTCTCAGGGTCGCGATCCAGGCGCTCTACCTTCTGTTCGATCCGCGGCAGTCGTGTCAGATCCGAAAAGAACGGGCCATCGGCACTGATGATATGTTCGGTGACGCTTTTCAGTTCGGCCAGATAGAGTGCGCGCTGCCCGGCATTGAGCCCCTTGAAGGCCGGGATCGACTCGGCGGGCATCGCAGCCAGTTGCGGTGTGAAACAGGTGGGAATGATCGAGAACTCGATCTTGTCGTGCAACGACTGATGCGCCCCCAGATGTTCACAACATTGGGTGACCACCGAGTTGACGATCGACAGCGGCAAACTCGCAGGGATGAACGACTCCACGCTGTAGGGAATGCAGATATAGGGTGAGCCGCTGAACTGATACATCAGCGGCTTGTTGCGCATGTCACGGTAGCCATAGCGGAACCGGGCCGATGCCCAGTTCACGTCGGTGATCAGTTCCTTGTACAGCGAGTAGGCCAAGGGACGTGGCTTGACCCCAATCATCTCGGCCGGGTTCCAGTCCGGCATCAGCCCCAGAAAGGCATGCACGCCGAGTTCGGGCTGACGGGTCTTGCGGGCCAGTCCTTCGAGTAGCACCACTTCCGAGTCGAGTACCGCCTGTAACCCGATGTCCGCCCGCGCATCGATGTTGTCGATGCCTTGCCCGGTCATCGGTCGCACTTGAAACAGCAGCGGCCCGTCTTCGGTAATGGCGAACTCGATGTCCAGCGCATCGCGTTCGGTCAGTTGTTCGACTTCGGCCAGCAAGGCAAACAGCCCCTTGAGCGCTGCCGGTTCTGCAGCGGTCTGGGACTTGATCGCAACAAATGAATGAACGGTGCCGGTGCCGGCCGTCACGCCATCGGTTCCGTGACCGGGCACATAGTCGACCACGTAATACGGCAGGCCGGATTCCGGGTCGCGGGTCATCGCCACGCCCGAAGCCAGCACCCCGGTCGCCATGCTTTGAATCAGCACTTCATCGAAGTCACGCGCCTGCCCATAAGAAGCAATCACTTGCTCGATGGCCTGCTGCAGCGCCGGCGCCCCGCAGACATTACCGACCGAGTCGTACATCCCGGCGCCCGAGGTGCCATCCTGATCTTCGGTCAGACTGCTCGAACGCACGATCAAAGGCTGATCACCGAAGCGCCTGACACAGTAATCCAGAATCGCCTGGGGTTTATTGCGCCAGTTTCCCACAGTGAACCGGTGCAGAGGCAGCACACGACCGTTCTGCAGAAACGGGGCAAGGCTTTCCAGTGTTCCGGCCTTACCGGAAAACTCGAAGGGACTGACTAAAGTCATCGACTGCATGTCGTCTTCCATTGAGAGAGGTCATTACATTCCGTTGTGAGCCGTGACGGCCACCGGGAGCCGGGTACAACGACGATTTACAGCAACTCGGGGCCGGTGTATTTCGCCAGTTCGTTGCCGTACAACAGCGACAGTTCGGCCAGGAACTCATTGCCTTTTTTCGCTGCGGCATACGGACAGCTGTCGAGCACGATCACATGGCCGATAGTGCCGATGTTGCCGCTGTAGACACTCACCTGCTGGCCAGGAACCACGTGCGCCGTGCAGAACTCGATGGCGTACTTGTCCAGAAGCGGCTGCAACAGACTTGGGTCGTAGCTTTCGCAAATGCTGCCGCCATGACGCGAAGCGACCGTCACCACGGTGCCGGCGGTTTCGATCAGCGAATCGTCGATCTTGATGGTCTCGCCCAGGTGCAGGCGAATGAGCATTTCGAAGGGATCGATACCGGTCAGCATCCGGTACATCTGCGGAGCAACGCTGCCCATCATGCGGGCATTGATTTCCACCAGGCACGGACCTTTTTCGTCACGCAGCAGCTCGACGTGATACAGACCGATATCGAGTTTCAGCGCACTGAAAACATCCTGTACATATGCCTTGATTTCATCACGCGCGGCATTGTCCAGACCCGACGGCATGGTCGCGGTCATTTCGAGGATTTCGTTGTACTCGGCGCGGAAACGGATGGTCGTCGCATAGCACGACACCACGCCCTTTTGCACGATCACTTCGGCCGAATGCAGCGTGCCTTTGACGTATTCCTCGATCAGGTATTCACGGCTGACCAGTCCATCGATCATCGGGTCCGATTCGGAACGGGCCTGGCGGATGTTCTCGACGAAACCGTCGAAATCCTGCCGAGTAAAACAGATCGCGGAAAACTGCTTGGAGAAACCACGGGTAGGCTTGACCACGAACGGCAGTGCCAGTCGTGGCGCGACACCTTCAGCCAGCTGGCTTTCAGTGAGTACCTGGAAATCAGGTGAGCGAACATTGTTGGCTCGCAGCGTTTCGCGCAGACGACTTTTATAGACCGCACCGCACAGATGCTCGTGGCTTGGATAACGGGTACCCAGCCACTCCGACTCTCTGGCCACCGCCACAATGGCGGCTTCAGATGTGGTGATCAGCGCATCGATCTTGCGGGCTTCGTTGAGCTTGACCAGCAGGTCGTGGAATTCGCTACCTTCCAGCGATCCGACCCGAATGTATTCATCGACATGCTTGAGGTACGGTTCGATCTTCGATTGATCACCCTTGACCGAGATGGTCAGGAACGACATGTCGCGCTGGTGAATGAAGGTCACGTAACAACCCAGACGCTTGGCCGCTTCAAAGGCCAGCAGGCCACTGACCGTGCTGTCGACCAAAACAACGTGTTTCATAAGGAACGCTCCATGTAGTTATGCGTTGTGCAGGAGAAAACTGCTCAGAGAAAACACCACCGCGATGAACGTCACCGTAGGAACCGCCTTGAATTTCGGCAGTTTCAGGCTGGTGACTTGCAATACGGCAATCAGAAAGGTCAGCCACAGAACGCTGTGTTCCGAAGCCTTGCCAGCGGCGACAGCCTGGAACGCGAGCGCGAACAGCAGGCCGGAATAAGTGGTTGGCAATCCGCGATAACCGACCGGGGCATTCGGGTCGTTGATGGCGAACACCGCCAGGCGCAGAACACCCGATAGCACCAGCGCAGCAGCGGCCGACACACCGGGCAAGGAAGGCGACAGCAGAATCAGGATCAGCGCCGGCGCAACGCTGAAGTTCAACAGGTCGGCAAAGCTGTCCAGGTGTTTACCGAAGGCACGACGGGGAGCATCAGCGGCCAGCCAGGTTCTGGCGATGTGACCATCAACGAAATCCAGAATGGCCGCCAGGCATATGATGCTCGCGGCCCAGGACAGACTTCCCCGGTAGGCGGTCACGACCGCAGCGAAGGACAACAATATATTTATTGTTGTCACCCAGTTAGCGAGGTCGAGAAAACGGACGAACGGAAACACCGGCACAATAATGCGCATGACTCATGACTTCCTTGTCTTATTTGATTTGATTAAACGACTTGCTCGGCGGCTCTTGTACCGAACGACAATAACTTTATAGCGAGCAAGTAAGTAACAACGAAAACAATACTGGTGATAAACAGCCCGACCTGCTCAACCAATAATGTTCCGAGAAAGATAGTAACTATCATCCCTGCGTAGACACCCGCGTACTGAACCGATGCGACTAATGGCATGGCATGACCGGGCGTCGCCAATACCACATCCGACTGCAGTTTGAAAAATGCCAGTTCAAAGAAAAAGATATAGAAAAAGTACGCCACGTAACTTGAAGAGAACCCGCCACCGAAAGCGGCAGTCATCATGAACAATGCACTGGCACACGCCATCGACAACGGCGCCAGCCGATGCCCACGCTTGTTCAGCCTGTAATAAACGATGGCTCCGACCAGGGCAGCGATGCTGTTCACCGCTTGCAACAGCCCGACATAACCTTCCGACAAACCCAGCACGTGGGCAGGCAGCAAAATCCGGGAAACGTTGAAGAAACCCTGATAGACGCTCACGAAAACGATGAAGCTGATGAAACTGTGGCGCAGCTGCGGGGTGCTTTTCATGAGCGCCGAAAAAGTCGCGATCAGCGCCGTGGACGCTGGCACCCCGGTACTGACCGAGCGCTCGGCCCGTGGCAGCAGAAACGCCGCGATAGCTGCGCAGGCAAACAGCGTGGCGGTAATCAGCAAGGCGTGCCAGGGCATCATTTCACCCTTGACCAACGCCATGGCGGCACCGGCAATCCCGCCGGCGATGAACTGCGCCGTGAGAGTCAGCGGCACTGTCGACTCCACGTTCTGCGAATTGAAATAGCACTTGATCGCAACGATCCGCCCTACCCGCTGCAAAGCATCCAGTGCCCCTATCGCAATACCGCCGACGACGGCAATCAACGCAAACGTCGGCAACACCGAATACACCAGGATGGCGACCAGCAACGCCACGGCATTGGATAACAGCAACAGGGTGCGTGGGGAGACGCGATCAGAGAGCCGATAAATCTGCCCGACGAACAGAACCGGCAACACCATCGGCGAAAACAACACGATTTGAGAATACAGCAGGCTACCGGTTTCTTTATAAGTGTAATAAGAAAGGTAGATATAACTGAGCGTCGATGCACAGATGGCGCAAAGATTGATGATCCATATAAGGATCGTCAGTTTTTTCGTAGAGAGGGTGTTGCTCATTATGATCCTTCACTGTGCAAGCTTCCTGCTTGACTGACACGCTATCGTAAAAAACAATACTGGGCAATATCTTTTAATAATTTTGTCATCTATCTCTGAATGAAAAAAACACGCACTCTTTTAGTGCGCGAAGTTAGACAAAGTCACCTTGTTGTTACAAAGGACGTGCAACAACACTCAGACCCATAATGACTTATTAGTCGCGTTGATTTTCCCTGGCCAGGCAAAAAGAAACTGCCTTCGGTTGCACTGTTTCGATTCAAAACAAACATAAGTACAACCCGATACTTTCGGCGGTTGCACCCACCCCGTCGATTGCATCTCTCAAGCCCTGCCAGGCCCCCCTCCACCAGACCATTTGCAAAGTGCCAGTATCTGCGGCACTCAATGCCGGTCCCTGAAAGTCACAGGCGCCGGACGGCCGCGACAGCCCACCCGATGCCTTTTACCCCGGACACCTCCATTTTTCTCAACCCTTGAGCACCACGGATCCGCCTGCAGGGAGCATCGAATCACTTTCCAGCCAACGACGAGTGGTGCGTTTGCTGAGGCTCTCATGAATACCCCACCCCTCTATCGGCAACTCGCCAATCACTATCTAGATGCCATTCGCAGCGGCACCCTCAAGGCAGGCGAACGGTTGCCCTCGATCCGACTGATGATGGAAAAACATGCCGTCAGCCTCTCCACGGCAGTGCAGGTGTGCCGCGAACTGGAACACCAGGGCGTGCTGGAAGCCCGTCCACGTTCGGGCAACTTCATCCGTCAGCCCGACAAATTGCCCAAATCGCCAGCCATTGCAGCCCCGTCACCTGTGAGCACCGACGTGTACGTCGGCATTCATGAACAGGTGTCGTCGGTGCTCAAGGCCAGCCAGGGTCTGTCGATCAAAGTCAATTTCGCCAGTGCCTACTGCGCGCCCGAACTGTATCCGCTGAAGATCCTGCAGGCCCACATGACCAAGTCCCTGCGCCTGGATCAACACCTGCTCGGTGCTCCGGGCTCTGCCTGTGGCAACACGCTGCTGCGTCAGGTCCTGGCGCGCCGCGCCTTGGCCAGCAAGGCCAATCTGCCGGCCGAGCGCATCGTCATCACCAACGGTGCAACCGAGGCGATCAATCTTGCGTTGCGCGCAGTCACTCAACCCGGCGATATCGTGGCAGTGGAATCTCCGACCTTCTATGGACTGCTGCAAATCCTTGAGAGCCTCAATCTGCGGGTGCTCGAAGTGCCGACAACCAGCGACACCGGCCTGAACCTCGACGTCCTCGAACAATTGCTCGCAGGAGCAAAACCGATCCGCGCGCTGATCGTCATCCCCAACCTGCAGAATCCGTTGGGCAGCATCATGCCCGACGCCCACAAGGCGCGGCTGGTCGAGTTGTGCGATAAACACGGCACCGTACTGATCGAAGACGACACCTATGGCGATCTGGTGGATACCGAGCAACCGTTGTCGACCCTCAAGCACTGGGATCGTAACGACAACCTGATTTATTGCGCCTCACTGAACAAAACCCTGGCACCGGGCATTCGCCTGGGCTGGATAAGCGCCGGGCGCTGGCATGAACGTGTAGAGATGCTCAAACATACGCAGTCGCGTGGTTGCGAGGCATTGTCTCAACTGGCGGTCAGCGCCTTGATGAAAACGCCCTCCTACGAACGTTATCTGCGCCGTTTGCGCAAGACACTCACCGGGCAACGCCAGCAAATGAGCAGCGCGATCCTGCGTCATTTCCCCGCCGGTACTCGGGTCACGTCACCTCAGGGCGGCACGTTGCTGTGGGTGGAACTGCCGCGGGAGTTGTCGGCAATGAGGTTGTTTCACGACGCGTTGAAACTTGGTATCCAGATCACGCCAGGTGACATCTTTTCCAACGCCAAGCGCTTCGGTCACTGTGTGCGTATCGGTTGCGGCGCGCCGTTTTCACCGCGTATCGAGGACGCGGTGAAAACCCTTGGACGACTGCTGGAGAACCAGTACTAGCCAGCAGACAACGGCGGCAGGTGCAGACAAATGATGTGCGGATCACCGTTCCAGTGAACGAAACGCTCGGCGATCAATGGATCGTGACCGGGAATGACATGGTCTTCACCGTCCGCCAATTCATCGATCCGATCGAACGCCTCAAGGGTCTGCGCCAGATCATCGAGGATCGGAAACGGACTGCGCTGGCGGATGTTGGCCCACAGGTGGGCGGCGTCGGAGGCCAGTACGATCCAGCCGCGCTCGGTGAACACCCGCACCACTTGGCTGCCGGGTGTGTGACCGCCGACCGGATGCAGGGTGATGCCCGGCAACACTTCGACACTGCCGTTGTGCAAACGCAAGCGCCCTTCGAACAATGGCAGCAGGGCCGACATGACGTCCTCGACCTCGTAGGTTTTGTTGAGGGTGCGATGGGTCATTTTCGGCCCGGTGCAGAAACGCAGTTCAGCTTCCTGCAAATGCACCGTGGCATTGGCAAACAAACCGATGTTGCCGGCATGATCCCAATGCAGATGCGTCAGGATCAATTGTTTGACTTGCGCAGGATCGATATCCAGTTGCCGCAGGGAGTTTTCTGGCCGGCGATACATTTGACGATCACGCCGTTCCGCCGTGGCAGGCTGGAAGCAGGTATCGACCACGACCACGTGCTCGGCATTGCGAATGACCCAGAAGTAATAGTCCAGCGGCATTGGCGCATTCGGGTCACCGCAACAGGCGTCGTAAAGAAAGCTCTCGCGGGCTGTGCGTTGTGCATTGGCCCCGACACGGATGGCAAAAACTTCGTACTCAGGAACAGACATGTTCACCTCCCGATTCAGGCTGCCGCTTCGGATTTGAGCGTCGGGCGGAAATCAAAATCGATCTGCGCGCCGATTCCCAGATCTTCGGCCAGACGATGCAATCCGCTGTAATCGCGCATGATGGTGGCGTTGCGGTTGCTTTCACGGGTTTCGTCGATGATCTGCCTGGCTTGCTCAACACCGAGCTGGCTCAGAATCGCCTCCCACATCGAGTAGTCCTGGGCCACGAATGCGCTCAATGCCTGGGACAGGGTGCGGGTGAAAAACGCTCGCTGTTCCGGCTGCATGTTGGCGTACATGACCTTGGCCACTTCGGCCAGCACCTTGCTGTGGGCATATTCATCCCGATTGTGCAGTTCGGCGACGAGTCGATTCTGCGGCTGGATGCTTTGGTCATCCGCCAGCAGGTCGAGGAAGGCGTTGACGCTGATTTCTGCCACGACAGCAAACGTGATTGCAGCCATGTCCTGCTGCCAGGGCTCACTCAGTTCCTGTTGCAAGGCCTTCAGCCGCAGATACGTGACCGACGGAGGCAGGTCAAGCATCGCCCCCAGTTTGCGTTCGGCGCGGGTACGCTCCACAGCGCGCAGGTGCATCAGCGTGTGGTAGTGCTCGTCGATCAGTGCCTGCTGCATGGCCTCGCGAAAATGCCAGTCGTCCGGACCGAGGTACTGGTTGGCAATGACGCTCAATGCCGGGTTTACCACCAGTTCTTCGGCAGTGACGGTGCGCAGGTTATAGCCAATCCACCCCCAGGTGAGCACGCTGCTCTTGAGTTCTTCACTGAGCGCCTGAAACGCCGGGTGATGGAAGAACGGCACCAGCCGCTCGGGGTAATCAGCACGGGTCGGGTCGAACGCCTCGCTGACATCCGCCTTTGCCGGCGAACACACCGTTGCCCGTTTGCTCCAGGCCTGATTCAGACGGATCACCAGTTGATGATCGACAGAGACGATCTCGATTGCAGTTTCCATGACGCGATACCTGTAGGACGCGTACCTGTTGCCAGGTACGTCAATGAAATTAAGAAAGTCGCAAAACTCAACCCAGCCAGTAGCGAACAAGGTGTCGCGCCGGATCGCTGTAGCGGCTGCGAGCATGGATCATTCGCCAGTTGTCCCAGATCAGCATGTGCCCGTCAGGGATAAGCACCGGGGTGTTGTGTTCAAGAAAGTACGCCTCGCCCAAACGGGCAAAACGGGCCAGCGGGCTATCGCTGTTGGCGACCTGTGATTGCTCCAGCGCTTGTTTCGAAGGGTTCACATCGCCGTAATGAAACTGGTTGTAGCTGAAACGAAAGACGTCGCCCTTCTCGGCCGGCGTGAGGATGTACTCCAGCACACGGCGCTGCCCTGGCTCACCGGGCTTGGCGGTGGCGACAAACTCCACCGGAGTATCGTGAATCCACTCGCGCAACTCTGGATCGTCCTGCTCCAGTGATTGGAGAAACTCGAGGCCATCCACCAGCCCCGTATGCCCGCCACCACAAGTGGCCTGGCGCAGACAATGCAGCGCGAGGTAGCGCGGCGGCGGACCATAGACCGGCGCCTCGGTGTGCGGGCCGATGCCATTCATGCTTTGCGAATAAGGCAGATCCTCATAACCCGGCTTGCGGGTGATGGCGAACGCCGTTTGCCCGTTGAACTGCGGAATGATCGGGCCGAACGCCTGCAAAACGCCCTCGACATCGTGCGCAAATTCGTTGGGGGTGAGCACCGTCCAGCCGCGTATGGCCAACTCTTCTTGACGAAGGTCCAGCGAAGCTTGAGGGGCGGGCACAGCGAATCCTTGGTCTGACATGGTGGCAGTCCTTTTCCGGTTCAGGCGTTAACGGTTGAGGTGTAGGCCGCAATCAGTTCGCGGCATGCGGCGCCAGGTTCGAAGCGTTGTTGGTCGATGCTTTGCACGGGGGTAATTTCAGCGGCGGTGCCGGTGAGAAAACACTCATCGAACTCGCCCAGCTCCGAGGGCACGATCGTTCGTTCGATGACCTGATAGTCCAATGCCCGCGCCAGTTCGATCACGGTCTGGCGAGTGATGCCATTGAGGAAACAATCGGCCGTTGGCGTGTGCAGCGTCCGGCCTTTGACGAAGAACACGTTGGCGCTGGTCGCCTCCGCAACATGCCCACGCCAGTCAAGCATCAGTGCATCGTGATAACCGCTGTTCTCTGCATCGTGCTTGCTCAATGTCGCGATCTGATAGTGCCCGGACGCCTTGGCCTGGAACGGGCTGGTGTCCGGTGGCGGCCGACGCCACAGTGCAGTCTTCAAACGGATGCCAGCCATGCGTGCCGCCGGATCGAAATAGCTCGGCCATTGCCAGCAGGCAATCGCCACATGGACCCGGTTGAAACGTGCGGAAGTGGAAATCATCTCGCTGCCGCGCCACGCCACCGGACGCAGATAGCCGTCGATGACCGAGTTGCGCCGCAGCAACTCATGACTGGCGTCTTCCAGTGCCTGCGGCGTAAAGGGAATCGTGAAATCCATCCATTGCGCCGAGCGATACAAACGCTCTGTGTGCTCACGCAGCTTGAATACTTTTCCCCCATAGACTCTCTCGCCTTCATACACGGTGCTGGCGTAATGCAGCCCGTGACTGAGCACATGCAACCGTGCCTGCGACCACTCGACGAACTCGCCGTCAAGCCAGATCACGCCTTCGCGCTGATCAAATGGAATTGCGCTCATGTCCCTTCTTCTCCCTTTGACAATCAATCGTCCTAAGCGGTTTGCAGCAGCACCGGTATCAATTCAGGCGTGATCGCCGCTTCGGTCTGAAAGAAAAAACTCCGCTCGCCGAACGCCGGTCTCAGCTCGTCAAACCACGTGGCGTGGGGATCGAATGCGGCATAAAACGTGCGCAGCACCCACTGCGGGTTGCGGGCCTGGAGAAACTGCAACACGAAGACCTTTTCCCCGGCGACGGTTTCGATTCCGTTGATCAGGACCTTGCCGTAAAACGTGCTCATCGATGGCCCACGCACAGTGCGCGCCAGACCCGAGACCGTGCGATAGGCTGCCTGAAAGATCTCGAACGCCCGGGCCAGCGGCATTGCGAAGTAGTGGCTCGGCCCGGTATCGCGTTCGACGAACATGTAGTAGGGAATCGCCCCCAACCGCACGCCCTCCGTCCACAGTGCCGCCCAGTCCGCCGGCGCTTCATTGATATGGCGGATCACTGGAGCCTGCATGCGCAGGGTTGCGCCGCTTGCACGAATATTCGCCACAGCCTGTCGGGCGATGTCCTGACGGATTTCCACCGGATGGTTGTAGTGCCCCATGATCGACAGGTTCTTGCCGGCGGCCACAATCCGCTCGAACAGTGCCAGCAGTTGCGGCGCGTCCTTGTCGCTGACGAACCGCTGCGGCCAGTACGCCACCGATTTGGTGCCGACGCGGATGCTCTTCAGATGCGCCAGTTCCAGCAGCGGCTCGATGTAGGACGCCAGTGAGCGGGTATTCATGATCATCGGATCGCCACCCGTGATCAGCACATCGGTGACCTCGGTGTGCAGCGTCAGATAATTCACCAGTTCCTGGGATTCCCGGGCGTTGAACTTGAGTTCTTCTTCACCGATGAACTGCGCCCAGCGGAAACAGAACGTGCAGTAGGCGTGACACGTCTGACCGGCGCCGGGGAAAAACAGAACCGTCTCGCGGTACTTGTGCTGAATGCCCGGCAGGATTTTTCCGTCGAGGCTGGCGCCATTGTGTGTCAGCTGTCCCGCAGGATGCGGATTCATTCGCCGCCAGATCCCTTCGATGCAGCGCTTGATCGCGATGGAATCATCCTGCTCGATCAACCGTTTCAACGTGTCGTATTCGTGAGCCAGCAGCATGTCTCGATGCGGAAAGGTCATGCGAAAGATCGGGTCGTCGGGAATGTTGTCCCAATCGATCAGCGTGCCCAGCACATAGTCGTTGGTGCGAAACGGCATGACCCGCGCCACCACGTCCATGGCTTCCTGCAACGCCGGCGTCAGTCTTTGCCAGTACGACGTGTCGCGAATGCTGCGTGAGTTGTAGGGTTTGTAGCGTTCAAATTGCGACGGTCCTTGTTCGAGTCCCTGCATGGCGATACTCCTGGGCGCGATGATCAGGCTTGCAGCGGCGCGACGCGCGGCTGATCCAGCCACGCTTGCACGCTGTCACGCTGCCATTGGCGGCGTACGTATTCGGCAAGCCGCTCGGGCAACGGATCACCATTGGCCAGCAGCCGGTTGAGCATGATCGCCAGGTCGATATCAGCGATGCACCATTCGTCAAACAGGTACTCGCTCCCTGTCTTCAGCAAAGTCTGGGCAACGAACAAGAGGCGTTGCACAGCGCTCCGGGCGTCGGGGGACAATGGCGTATCACGCGGTCCGAAGTAGATGAGGTCTGCCGGACGCTCCTTGCGGATGACCAGCAAATCACTGCGCAGCCAGGCTTGCAGCTGTCGGGCCCGGGCACGATGGTGGATGTTCTGTGGCAGCAGCTTCGGATGGCCGGGGGCGATCTCGTCGAGGTATTCGACGATGGCGGACGATTCCGACAGGGCGAAGTTTTCATGAACCAGTGTGGGAATCTTGCAGGTCAGCGAAAGATCTCGGTAAGCCGACTGGTAGTTCTCTCCCGACTTCAGATCAACACTCACAAGTTCAAAGGAAAGTTGTTTTTCCTTGAGCCCGACAAAGGCCGACATCGCAAACGCGCTGACGAAATCCGCACCGACATATAACTTCAATCTTGAACTATTCACGCATGCGCTCCCCTATATAAACGCGCTCGATCGCACCACTAAAAGCGGGCGCTTCGTTAATATCGAACGTCTTGCAACCAATCCTAATTAGTTGCCAGGAGGCTGAATAGATACAGAAATGCCTTGTTTGCATCGATACAGAAAACGCGCGTAAAGGCTCAAACTCCAGACAAAAAAAAGGGAGCCATTGGCTCCCTCGCAATTGCAATCCGGTATCAGGCCGGGGTGGTGATCAGCCCGTGACTGTCGGCAAAGTTGGACAACAATGCCATCTGCGGCATGTTGCTCAGATTCAGCATCGCCAGGGGTTCCTCCCCCTCGATATTGTCGAAGCCGTGGGTGTTCCAGGCCGGCACCAGCAACACATCGCCCGGTCCAACGGCCACTGGCGCGGCATCGCCGAGGGTCAGGTAACCGCGGCCGGACTGAATGATGAACAGGTGCCACCAGGCATGGGCATGCCCCTTCAACTGGACGCCAGGGTTCAGCCATTGCATCGCCATGGCCATGCCGGGTGCCACCTCGCAGCCAGCCGTATCCGCTGCCGATGTGAGCGCCACGATATCCACATCCTCACTCGCCAGGGCCTGGCGCTCGTTCGTCAGTTGCGTGCGGGTCCAGACTTTCGGACTGAGCGTTTGATGATGAAGACTTCTTCTAAAGTCTTTGTAGGAAAAAAAATCGCCACGGATATCGTTCATCAACTCCAACCTTCCATCCCTAAAAGTCGCGCCACATTAGTTCAGAGCAACGCCACTGTAAAGTTGCGACGACACAACTTATAAGGCGGTTGGACGCAACGAAACGATCATGTCCACTTCAATCGCCGCATTCTTTGGAAGTTGATAAACGCCCACGGTTGTCCGTGTATGTTTACCTGAATCGCCGAGTACATGACTGAAGACATCGGAGGCGCCATTGGCAACTTCGCTCAGGTCGACGAAGTCCGCCGTGGACTTGACGTAGACCGTCACTTTCAGCAGCGACTTGATTTTGTCCAGTGAGCCAATCGCATCAACGATCAGGGCCAGGCAACGCATGGCACTGATACTTGCTGCCGCCTGGGCCTGGCTCATATCCAGTTCAACGCCGACACGCCCGGGATACTGAATCTTGCCATTCATGCGCGGCACCATACCGCTTACATACAGCTCATCCTGATGACGCACGAGCGGTGCGTAATGGCCTCCGGCAGCGTTTTCACCATAGATGTCATAGCCCAATTCCCGGGCCAGTCTGATGAAGCGCTCATCACACGTCTCTTTCTCCACAGCGTCACCCTCTGACTCATTACTACGAAAAATGCGTTTCAACCCGCCATTGCCAGCGCCGTGACCTCAACCTGCACCTCGACGGCTTCGGCCAGTCGCTGCAAGTCGTCACTGAGTTGTGTGTAGTCACCGTTGAACAAAATGATGTGGCCGATGAAGGCAGTGTTGTCCTTCACCTGCGCCGTCACAGAGTCGCCGACCTTGCGGGCATACACCGCCTCGATCAGCTCGATCCCGAGGCTGCGGGCCAGTGCATGGATATCCGGCATCGAGCGCAGGATGCCGTCGCGCGGCGCGCGCAACAGGCGGATTGCGCAATGACCACGGGCCACTGGCGCATGAGGGGCAACCTGCCCTTCGACGGCCCAGCGCACCCAACGCTCCCACGGATCGAAATCACTGAAGGCATGACGCGCCAGATCCCAGATGTGCATGCCGCCAGGGCGCATGTTGGTTTCCACCGCCGAACTGAAACCATCGCGACGCAGGAACACCTCGTTGTGCCAGGCACCGTTGTCGGTCGACACCAGATCCGCCATGTGCTTTCCGGCAGCGATCAGGCGCGTGTGCAACTGATTCGCCAGCGGCGCGGGTACCACTTGCTGGATCTCGGCACGATAAGCACCTTCGGTGGTCGTTTTCTCGGTGATCCAGGTGCTCCCGGCGACGTTGTCCCAGCTGTATTCGCGCGCGCCCTCGATCAGTTCTTCGAGAACGATCCCGCCATCGCGATAGGGTTTGAGGGCCTGCCATGCCTCCTCACACTCGGATGGATGATGGATCACCCGGCAACCACGGCTCGCACCTTCACAGGCGGGTTTGATGAACGCCTTGCCGCCCAGCGAAACGACCCGCTCACGCAGTTGCGCGAGGTTTTCAATACGAGTCGAGGCAACCGGGCGATAGTCCGCCGGAGCAGCATCGGCAGCGGCGGCTTCGAGGCCACGAAAAATCTGTTTATCGAGTCCCGCCCGCGCTTGTGCTGCGGTAATGCCGGGCAATCCGAATCGCTGCGCCAGTGCAGCGCCGAGCAAGACGCCGCGATCGGAAAACGGCAGCACACCGAGCACCTTCCAACGATCTGCACTGAGGCAGCCGCTCACCAGTTCCACGGAATCGGACAAGTCTTTTTCGGCAAAGGACGTGGTACAGACGTGATCGGCAACCCGGTGATCATCCTTGTGTATCTGCTCGACCAGAAGCACCAGTCGCGCGTTGTACAGACGATGGCTCAGATCGCGCAGTTTCTGGATATCGTTGATCCGGTTGCCGTTGTAACCGACCACCACCAGACAAGACGTCGTACTCATAACCCCTCCTGCATTCCGTGAATCATTCGTGCAGCGCGGCGTTGGAGCGGCGGACCATCCAATACCAGGCCAGAATCCCGCCGGCTCCGATCAGCGCCAGCAATACCGCGTTGAACGGCGCCGGTACCACACGCATGACCAGTACCGTGAGGCCTGCGCCGACACCCAGCGAGACTTCCTTGACGAACATGTTGTTCTGCTTGACCGAGAAGTAGTCGAGGTAGCTGAACGCGCACTCGGCCACCGACAGCAGCGCCACCCAGACAAGGGCTCCGAGCAGTGTTTCGACATGGAACAGCGCGGGCGAGGAAAGCACGGCAAAGCCACCGGCGATGATCGCGATCACGGTCAGCACCTTGAAGCGCCCGGTGCGCTCGATCAGCTTCATCACGGGCATCTGTGCAAACACCACCACCGCACTGTTCAGGATCAGCATCAGGCCGTACCAGGCTGGCAGCTCACCGGTCTCAAGCAGGATGGCTTGCGGCAGGATCGAAAATACCCCGAACAACTTGATACCCATGATGATCCCGGCGACCACCCATGGCAGCTTGTTGCGCCAGCCGCTGCCCTCATGCGTCACCGCAGGTGCGACGCCTGGCGCGGTGGTGAACGTGGCACCGAAGGCAATCGGCAGGCACAGCAACACGAATGCGGCCGCCCCCAGGAAAAACGTCGTCGGGGTCAGCAGCGGCGAGAGCAGGATCAGCCCTGCCACCAGACTGCCCATGTTCATCGCCACCCGGTTATAGGCCGCACCTTCTTTGGTCTGCGCCGCTTCACTCTTGATCAGATAGCCGGCAATGGCGATTCCGTAGGCGAACAGCGCTGCGGCAAACATCACCACACCTTGTTGACTGGTCAGTGCCAGCAGCACCAGCCCGAGACCGGCGCACAGCAGCGTCACGCTCAGCGAGCGCCGTCCCAGAATCAGCAAGGTCAGCGGCAGCAACAGCAGCAGGGCGCGATAGCCCAGTGCCAGAATGCTGTTGGTGGCGGTATCGAGCCAGACATTGGCCTTGCCCAGCACCGCGAACAGCGAGACAGCGGTGATCATGCGGATCACGAACAACCGCACGTTAATGACCGGTTTGGCGACTGCAACCGTTGTTTCAATACTCATTGAAAGCCCCTGACCAGCAAACGTCGGAAAATCTGTCAGGAGATGGTAGAGACGCAGGTCACTTTCGGTCAGAGCAAGTTCGTATAGAATCCAACGAAGTTTACTGCTGGGGAGACCAGTAAAATGCAGGTTCAACGCGCCGTGATCGCCGCGATCGAATTCCAGCCGGGTGCACCACTGGTGCAACAGATCGTCGATCAGTTGTCCCGCGCAATCAGCAGCGGCGCTCTGCCACACGGTGCCCGATTGCCCCCGATTCGTGAGCTTTCAGAGCTGATGAATGTCGGCAAATCCACGGTGGTCGATGCTCTTGACCGCTTGCGGGCCAAGGGCCAGGTTGTGTCGCGTCAGGGCTCCGGGCACTACGTGCACCGTTCGAGCAGTTCGCAGCCCGGCAGTCGCGGCCCTGATCTGCTGCCCCAGGACACTCTCAGCGTCGTTCGCCGCGCCTTGTTGCTGGACAACGGCGCATTGCGCCCGGGCTGCGGTTTCCTGCCCTCGTCCTGGCTGCCTGCCGAAGAACTGCTCAAGGCCGTACGCGGTACTTTGCGCGCCACCACCCTGCGTATGGGTGAATACGGCGTTGCCGGCGGCTACCTGCCCTTGCGTCAGGCATTGCGGGTAAAACTGGCGAGCTTCGGCATCGAGGCGCCGGTGGAGCAGATCATCACGACGGCCAATACCATGCAGGCGATTGACCTGCTGATGCGCCTGCTGATCAAACCCGGCGATACGGTACTGCTCGATGATCCCTGTTACTTCAACATGCACGCCAATCTGGCATTGCACGGCGCCAGGGTCATTACCATTGCCCGCGATTGCGACGGCATGGATCTGGAAGCCTTCGAACAACTGCTGATCGCCCATCGACCGGTGCTGTACATGACCAACAGCACCCTGCACAACCCGACCGGTCACTCCTTCTCGCCGGCACAGGTCTATCGTTTGCTGGAGTTGAGCCATCGTTATGGCTTCCACCTGGTCGAGGACGATTTGTACTGCGATATCCAGCAGCGTCGCACCCCGCGACTGGCGGCGAGCGGACTGGACAACGTCAGTTACGTTTCCGGTTTCTCGAAAACCCTGACCGCCAACAGCCGGGTCAGTTATGCGGTGCTGTCAGCACCACTCGCTGCACGGATGATTGCGCTGAAAATGGCCTGCGGCGGCGTCACCTCCGAACTGGCCGAGCAGATTACCTGCACCATGCTCAGCGATGGCAGCTACGCCAGACACACGCGGCGCACGGTAGATCGCCTTTATGAATCCAACAGCCGGGTCGCCGGCTGGCTGGTCGAAGCGGGTTGTTCGGTGTCATCGCTACCGGGGGAGGGTCTGTTCATCTGGACGCGTCTGCCCGAGGGCAAACATGCCGAAACGCTCGCCCGCCGGGGTCTGGAAAATGATCTGGTGCTGGCACCGGGCACCCTGCTGAGCAAAGCGGCGGATGCCGACAACTATCTGCGCTTCAACGTCGCACACAGTGATCACGTGCAAGTGCGTGAACGGTTCCTGCGCTTGCTCGACGAGAAATAACGATCAATAAAAAACCCCGCTCATCTCTCGATGAACGGGGTTTTTCGTACAACGTTCGAACCTTACGGTGCGTACGTCAGCAGCAGCTCGGTCGGCACCTTGAAGTCCAGGGACATCATGACGCTCAACGCGGTGATGGTGAAGATCGAGAACACGAACAGCTTGCGTGCCCAGACCGTGTCATCCACCGCCTTGTAGCCGGTCCAGGCCATGTACAGCCAGTACATGCCCATGGCCGCGGCGACCGCGAGGTAGCTCATGCCGGCGTAGCCGCTGAAGGTCAGCATCAGGGTCGCCACGAGGAACGCCAGGATGTAGAGCAGGATGTGCTTCTTGGCTACCTGGATCCCGCGCTTCACTGGCAGCACCGGAATCGATGCGGCCAGGTAATCGTTGAAGCGGAAGATCGCGATAGCGTAGGAATGCGGCATCTGCCACAGGCTGAACATTACCAGCAGGGTCAGCGCGGCCATGTCGAAACTGTTGGTCACGGCCACGTAACCGATCACTGGCGGCATGGCGCCCGACAGACTGCCCACCAGCGTGCCGTGAACCGACTTGCGCTTGAGGTACAGGCTGTAGAAGCCGACGTAGATGATGAAGCCGATCACGGCGAACAGGGCAGCCAACGGGTTGGCCACCTTGTACAGCAACGCAACGCCGGCGACACCCAGGACGGTCGCATAGACCAGGGCCAGTTTCAGGGAGATCAGGCCCTGGACCAGCACCCGGTTCTTGGTGCGTTCCATCTTCAGGTCGATGTCGCGGTCGATGCAGTTGTTGAACACGCAACCGGAGGCCACGACCAGGGAAGTGCCGATCATGGCGGCCAGGAACACCGCCAGATCGACATGCCCTTTCGAGGCCAGGAAGAACCCGCCTGCCACAGAAAGCACGTTACCGAAAATGATCCCCGGTTTGGTGATTTGGATAAAGTGCTTGAGCGACATCGGGTTTACCTCACTTC